>Ga0315296_10000086_pt1 | contig 95293 bp, 98 predicted proteins | sample YL17G14_18_MG_FD_203921 | JGI IMG/M metagenome (GOLD analysis project Ga0315296, IMG submission 203921) | Sediment microbial communities from Yellowstone Lake, YNP, Wyoming, USA - YL17G14_18 | ecosystem: Environmental > Aquatic > Freshwater > Lake > Sediment | place: USA: Wyoming | collected... | reverse complement strand
TGTCTATTCCATTGTATGTTATGCCTTGACCTAGAGCAATATGTCTTGCTATAGAATATCCATAAAGAGTATCATCAGGTATTATCTTTTCCAATAATGTTGGAACTGGCTGCCATGCAATTGTTAGCCTTATAATCAAGGCTATAATTAAAATTATGATAATCTTATTTTTTATATTAAGGTACTTTTGGTTCATGTTCTACATTTTTACCGTTTTTTTAAATATGATAGCATCATTTTTATTGCAGCTGAAGGCCTTTTAATAGCTCTTTTCATTATCTTAAATGGAGAACCAGAATAGTTCTTTATAGATATTTCTATGTTAAGTTTCTTCCAGGTTTCGTTGAATTCTGCTTCCTTTTCTTTAGGTACAAAAAATGTCGATTTGCCGTGCCAAAAATCTTCCCAATTCATATTGCTTATATCAGTGATATTATACATCTTAAGATAGTCTTCCCACATTTGAGTTCCTGGATAAGGTGTTGCTGTAGACAAAGCAGTAAAATCGATTGGATTAGAACGTATGAATTTGATAGTTTGTTCAATATCTTCTTTAGTTTCATTCGGATTCCCTATTATAAAGAATCCTAAAACTCTCATCTTATATTTTTTACATAAATCTATAGCTGCTTGATTTTGTCCCACTTTTATCGTTTTACATTTCAAATAATCCAACATCCTTTGGCTTCCAGATTCGAATCCTATTTGCAATTGAATACAACCAGCCTCTTTTATGATTTTCATTGTGTCGTCATCCAAAGAATCAGCCCTTGAATTACATGTCCATACTATTTTCTTATTTATTCCCAATTTTATCATTCTATTGCAAATATCATACAATCTATCCTTATTTGTTATGAATAAATCATCCCAAAAGAATATACTTTGAGGATTATATGTCTTGATTACATGTTGAAGCTCTTCTATCACATAATCAGGTTTATTATACCTCACGCCTCTTCCTCTTACAACATTGGCGGAGCAAAAACTACACCTATAAGGACACCCTCTTGATGTAAATATAGGAGCAGTTGTTATATCCATTCCAGGAAACGAATCCTTCTTGCTTAGATAAAAATCCATATTCAATAAATCTCTTGCAGGGAAAGGAACGGTATCCAAATCTTGTATCATGTTAAATCCTTTATTCACTTTAATTTCTCCATTTTCTTTATATCCTATTGCTTTTATGTTCTTAGGTTCCTTTTCTTCCATCAATTCTAACAAAGGCAATTCTCCCTCTCCTAACACAACATAATCTATATTAGGATTTTTTAATGTTAATTCGGGCAACACAGTTACATGTGGACCTCCAATCACAATAGGAACATTAAACTTCTCCTTTATTTTTTCTGCTAATTTAAACGCTCTATTTATATAAGCACTTATAGAGCTCAACCCTACAATGTCTGTTTTTTTTATTTTACTAAAAAAATCTTCACCAGATACCTCGTCAACCAATTGAACTTCAAATCCTTTATCTCTTAAATAGGATGCTAAATAACAAACTCCCAGGTTTGGAGATGTCAATGTTGTATCTTTACCCACAACAATTAATGTTATATTTTTCATATTCAAATCGCCTTTGTTTTGACATAAGATAGTATTGCTTTTATAGTGTTAGCAGGATTTTTCAACGCCCTCTTTATCAATATCTTACGTGGATAATTTCTTATTGATATTTTTATGCTCAACTCTTTACATATCTTTTTGAACTCTTCTTCCCTTTCCTTGGGAACAAAAAAATTACCTTTACCAAACACGAAGTCGTCCCACTTTAATTTACTCAAGTCAGTAATGTTGTTCATTTTAAGGTAATCATCCCACATAACACTTCCTGGGTAAGGAGTTGTTATAGAAAAAGATGTAAAGTCAATAGGGTTAGAAAGAATGAAGTTGATAGTTTCTTCCAGCTCTTCCTTTGTTTCATAAGGATTACCAAGCATGAAGAAACCCAATACCCTGATACCAATCTTCTTGCACATATCTATTGCTGCCTTGTTTTGTTCTACTGTTGTGGTATTGCTCTTTAGATAACTCAATATCTTCTGGCAACCTGACTCGAAACCAAACATTATCTGAACACAACCAGCTTCCTTGAGCCTTCTCAACATATCTTCATCAATAGTATCAACTCTTGAATTGCATTCCCATACTATCCTCTCGTTTACTCCAGATTCTATCATCCTGTCACAAATGTCAAATAGTCTGTCCTTGTTTGCAGTGAACAGGTCGTCTCCAAAAAATATCCCCTGAGGATGATAAATGTCAATCACATGCTTTAGCTCTCTCGTCACATAGTCAACAGAGTGGAACCTCATACCTCTTCCTCTAACTGCATTATGACTGCAAAACCTACATTTGTAGCAACATCCACGACTGGTAAAGATCGGAGTATCAGTTATATTCATACCTGAGAATGAGTTTTTCTTGCTTAGATAAAAATCCATATTCAATAAATCTCTTGCAGGGAAAGGAACGGTATCCAAATCTTGTATCATGTTAAATCCTTTATTCACTTTAATTTCTCCATTTTCTTTATATCCTATTGCTTTTATGTTCTTAGGTTCTTTCTCATTCATTATATCAAGCAAAGATAATTCACCTTCTCCCAAGGCCACAAAATCTACGTTGGGATTTCTCAATGTCAATTCAGGCAGCACACTTGCATGAGAACCACCCATGATTATAGGAACATTAAACTTCTCCTTTATTTTTTCTGCTAATTTAAATGCACGATTAGCAAAAATAGTAGGAAAACCTAATCCTACAATGTCAGTCTTCTTGATTTTAGTAAAGAAGTCTTCTCCTGAAACTTCATCGACATATTGGACCTCAAATCCTTTATCTCTTAAATAGGATGCCAAATAACACAACCCTAAATTAGGCTGTGTTAAAGCCACATCAGTGCTCACATTCACTAATGTTATATTCTTCATTTCTTCACTTTTGCTATAATAACAAAATCTTTCATTAGAAAAGAATTTTTAGTTCTTAAGCGATATATAGTATCGAATAACATGATTATAGGAAACTTAACAATTTTACTAAATATACTTGGTTTTAGATATTGCTGGTCTGCCTCAATTGATGGAGGAAATAATTCTTGTTTTATTTCAAAATTGTTATCTAATAAAACTTTTTTGACCTCTTCAAAATCTAGAACTTTTTCATCAGTAGGTGATAATTTAGTAAATCGACCACTAACATAATTCTTTATATGTACATTTCTTGAATCATGGTCGATTATTATTACTTCTGCACCATTCTTAGCAACCCTTTTGATTTCCTTTATAATGTTTGGATATTCTCTATAGCAATGATGTAATATTGCCAATGCCAGAATATGATTAAATGAATTATCGGGATAAGGAATATGCTTAGTAACATCTCCAACTTTTGCTTCTTTATAATGTTTCTTAGCTTTTTTGATGCTTTCAGGGCTTATATCCACTCCATACCATTCTCTATCACTTAAAACTTCTGCATAATGGCCTGTCCCACAACCAACATCTAATATTTTAACATCTTTCGGAATTATATTATCTAGAAATTTTATAGCTTTCTTCGAATAAATATATTGATGGCCCGTAGATGATTTTCTTGCTATCTCATCAAATACTATTTTTTGCTCTTCTCTCCAGTCTTTCATTTCATTCGCCTGCTTAGACATTAAAAATCCTATTATTGCTCCTATCAAATAAAATATTCTTGAAAATATAATAGTCAACTCTCTTTTCAAAAGACTCGACCCTTTTTCATTATTATTAAAATCGATGAAACCATATTTCTGTTTTATGATTGTCAATAATTTTCCGTAAGTATAATGTAATTTAATCGTTTTGATAAATCCTTTGTATCTTCTTTTATGTAAAACTGGTGCAATTGGTAATTCTAAACCATTATATCCATCTCTTCTTAGCCTTGAGAATAAATCAGTATCTTCTGCAATTGGAAATTTTTCATTCAACCTATATTTTTTTAATACTTCAGAAAAACAACCAAAATTACAGAAACACCATGGTAATAGTGCAGCTTCAATACCCCTTATGACAGTCTTTTTCTCTGGGTCATTTTTATTATATATTTCAACCGCTTTTACCATTTCTTCTAACCATGTTTTTTGTAAAGGCATAGCGTCTGATTCTGTTACTATTATTATCTTTCCTTTGGCTTTTTCTATAACATCGTTCCATGCTTGTGGTATACCTTTTTTTGTTGAGTATATAAATTCAAAGTTTTTGAATGTTTGTTTTTTTAATACTTCTTTTAAATTAGCTAAATCTGACTCATTTTTTGCTATTGTAAGAACGGAAACTTTTGGGATTTAAATCAACCTCTTTAAAGCTCTCATACTAACATTAAAAATGCCTGACAATCCCTGATACCTATAGATATTGAAAAGATGATAATATATCACATTTGGATTTCTTAACATTCTTCTATGCCATAACTTTCTTGCATATAACACATTTTCTTCAATTTCTTTATGACCATACCCCGGATAATCAACTATGCATCTATCATTTCCTTTAATTTTTTTCCAATTTTCTATAAGATAATTATTTTTTATACACCATTTGAACATTTCAGTTCCTGGAAATGGCATACATATTGAAAATTGCATTGTAAAACATGGTAATTTTAAAGCAAATTTTATTGTTTCTAAATCACCTTTTTTTGTTGAGTATGGTAAACCTAAAACCCAACATACATGAGATTTTACTTTATATTTGTTGCATGAATTTACAAACCCTATTATATCTTCTCTAGTTATCGGTTTACCTAAATGTTTTAATACTTCTGAATCAGCCGATTCTGCTCCTATTGTAATTCCTGCACACCCCGTTTCTTTCATGAGTTTTATTAATCTATCACTAACTCTTGCATCACACATACAGTTCCATCTTATTTTTAGCTTTCTTTTTTGTATTTCTCTACATACATCTTCTACATGCTTTTCATTAACGGCAAAATTATCATCATCAAAATAAATTTCATCTGGTTTATATTCGTTCCATAAAAATTCCATCTCATCTACAACATCTACAGGATCTCTAAGTCTAAAATTTGTTTTACCATAATAAACTGGCGTTGTACAAAAAGAACAGCCCCAAGGACAACCTCTAGTTGATATTAAAACAACATTAAAACCATATAATTTAGGGTCATTGTATTTTCTAATCGGTAACTCTTCTCTTTCTGGCCAAGGTAATTCATCTAAGTTTTGTATTAAAGGTCTTTTGACAAGTTTATGAGCTTTTGTTACAACACCTTTCGGAATTTTTTTTAATTCTCCACTCAGATATTTAGCTAATTCTAAGATACTATAATCACACTCGCCTACTATGACGTAATCATATCCAGATTTCAAACAATATTTATAAGTTGCAGAAGCATGATAACCTGAAGCTCCTATTTTAATATTAGGCAACACCTTTCTTATCATTTCCATTGTTTTAATATCATAATCAAATGCAGAAGCTATTGTCTCCCAAATTAGCAAATCCGGTTTTAAAACTTTAACTCTATCAATAAATTCTTTTCTAGTAATCTCTTCTGCCAGACCATCAATTATATGTGCATTAAAACCATGTTGTTTTAGCAACGCAGTTGCATATGCTATTCTAGTTGGAAAAGGTAAATATTGCATTGCTACTGTTTTTTCATATTTAATGTCCCATCTACATCTAATGTATGGCGAAGGTGAATTAGCCAACAAAATTTTTATCCTTTTTTTCATTTCTTCTCTATCCTTTTTATTTTATACCACTCTATATGTTGTTTGGGTACACCTTTGAATATTTTCATTAAATTAGCATTTATTATTGCAAGTGAAAATATCATACACCAATAAAAAAACGGTAGAATTTCTGTTATTTTATATTTATAAATATTTTTAAGAAAATATTTAAAAACAACCCAAAAAAATAAATACATTCTCATGTTTTCGTTTTTTTCTTTAACTCTTAACCAATAATTATAATTTCTTCTTTTTTGTTTGAATAGTTCCTTCGGATTTGGTGGATTGCCAATTTTATAATATTTCACATCTGGAGTAAATTTTATTTCATAGCCTTTTTCTAAGGCAGCATATGCAAACTGAATATCATCTACAATACTATCTACTTCTAACTTTGAGAGAATATTATTTCTGACAGAATTAACAACCATAAAACAATTCCATTTACCTTTTATCGTACCAACAGATTCCATATAATTAGAGACGAGTTTCATGACGAAAACTTCACCCCTGACAGTAATGCTTCTTTTTCTTTCTTCTTTAGGTACATATTGACAATCAAAGAATAAAGCACCTATTTTTGGGTCATTGTAATGTTTTGCAATATTATACAAGGCTTTATCAGGCTCTAAAAATCTTGCGTCACAATCGAATTTTACTATTATACTTCCTTTGGATAGTTCCATTGCTGCATTTTCAGCTGCAAATATTCCACGTCTTTCTTTGCTATAACTTATTTTGATATTCTTGAATTTTTTTGCATACTGCCTTGCAATCTTTATTGAATTATCATCACCATCTATGGCTAATAAAATTTCATAATCTGGATATTTTATTTCTTGTGTCATATGCTTTAAAACTGCTTCGATTATATCCTGTTCATTGTAAACTGGCACTATAAGAGAGATTTTTGGGTATTTCATCACAATACCTCCTATATTTCATATGGAATATTTAAATACTTATTCAAGATATTTAAAGTTTACTTGATAATTTATGGTGTGTTAATTGATAAGCAAAAAAGATTATGAAAGAATTATTGGAAAAAGAATTAGATATGATGTAGTCTTAAAATCCCAAACTGCTGCGGAATTAATAAAAAAATACAAAAAAGGCAAATTAAAAATTCTTGATATAGGAAGTGGTCATGGACTTATCACATTTTTTCTTGAGAAAGAATGGGAATATTATGGAATAGATGTAGATGAGGAAAGATTAAGAAGAAGTAAAAAAATTAAATTAAAGAATGTTAAGTTCTTCCTTAGAGATGCAGAAAATTTTAATTTTAAACATAAATTCGATGTGATACTAGCATTAGATATTATTGAGCATTTAGGTCACCCTAAAAAATGCATTAAACTTGTTTCAGAGCATTTAGATGATGATGGAATTTTCATAGTTTCTAATCCAAACAAACATGGTTTATGGGCATTCTTTTTTGATTCTAAGAATAAAACTAGTAAAATAACAACCTTTATATTTAATTTGAATTTTGTTCAGAATTTATTGAAAAAGAAAAAATTAATGGAAAATTGGGAAGATAAATATTATAAAAAAGGTTTGCATGAACATAAACATCATTGGAGTCCTAAAGAATTTGCTGAGATGACTAAAAAATATGGACTTAATCTTATAGAAGTATTACCAAGACCAGTATTTTCGGAGGGAATAGGATGGTTAATTAAGGACTATAGACGTTTTCAGAACTTAGATAGTAATCTCGGTAGATTATTTCCTCAATTTGCAACAGGATGGTTTTTAGTTTTTAGGAAAAATCATCCATATTTAGCATAGAAAATTTGTAAAACTTTATAGATTCTTGGAAAATGTTTGAAAAACTTTTCCATTTTAAACGCCTGCCCAACTAAAATATTTTGGTCTATTTCATCACAATTTGCGCAAAAAGGTAAATTTTTAAATCTTCTATGTTTTAAATCTTCTTTTCTCTTTTTTAATATTTCTCCATTCCATATTTGCTCTATGGTTTCTTTTTTACAATCACCGAGAGGGTAAAGACCTTCATAATCTGCACAACAATTCGCTACAACTCCATTAGACAGTATCATTAAAGAATCAAAATAATAACAATAATTTCTTTTATTAAGAAAATTCTTAATTCTAGAATTTTTTGGCATTGGATTGTATATCCATTTTGATGTTCCAGGAACAGAAGCCTCAAAATACTTATGGAAAGTTACCATGTTAGCATCTTTAAATTCTTGTTCTAGGTCTTTAGTTGTATTTTTATTATTTTTTGTTACTACCATTGATATTTCTACCAGTGGTGTTTTCTTTCCATGCCCGTTTCTAATTCTTATAAATTCATGAACATTGTTCCTAACTTCATCAAAAGACAGACCTACTCTAACTGATTCATATGCTTCTTTTGTCCCACCATCAAAACTTACTACCAATCTATTAAATAATTGTTCTTTTATTATTGCATGACTCAATTCAGAAGTTAATTTTGATGCATTTGTAAAAAGTCTTATATATGCTCTTGGAACATTTTGTCTGAGATATCTTAAATAATCAAGAATATTAGGGACAAGAAAAGGTTCTCCTATAAAGAAAGGCGAAATGTCCTCAGAATAATCTTTTTCCTTAAGCTCATCTATAATTTTTTTAAAAACATTGAAATCCATTGTTTCTGGCTTCCTCTTCATAGTTTTTAATGGGCATATTATACATTTGGAGTTACAAAAATTATTAATTTCTATATGTAAAGACGGAGGCATCATTCTTTTCACTAAATTTTCTTATATATCAACATTTAAATACTTGAACGTATTATTCAAAGCATTTAAATATTAAATATTAACTATGAAAGGGGAAAATAATGTCAATTTTGGTAACTGGAGCTAGTGGATTTGTAGGAGCTCATTTATGTAAAAAACTTGTAGAAAAAGGAAAAAATGTAATAGGATTAGAGCATGATCATAAACCTGAAACAACGTTAAAATGCCTTGGGTTTGAAGATAAAATAACTGTTATTCATGGTGAAGTTACAAATGAAAATCTGCTTAGAAGAATAATATCACAGTATAATGTTGATACCGTTTATCATTTAGCAGCACAAGCTATTGTAGCAGTTGCGTTAAAAGATCCTATAACAACTTTCCATTCTAATGTTATTGGTACTGTAACTTTACTAAATGTCTGTAAAGATATGCCCCAAGTAAAAAGAATTTTAATACCATCTACAGATAAAGTCTACGGAGAAGGATTAAATAGGAAAGAAGACGATGCTCTAAATGCAGAGGGAATATATGAGATATCTAAAATTGGTATGGATTATGTAGCAAGGTCATTTTATCATGTTTTTAACTTACCAATTGTCGTAACAAGAGCATGCAATATTTATGGAGAATATGATTTTAATCGTAGAATTATACCAAATACTATAAGAGCATTAAAAGCAGGTCAGCAACCTGTTATTTTTAAGAATGAGGATTCAATTAGAGAATATATTCATGTTGAAGATGTTTGCGATGCATATATGTTTTTAGTTGAGAATATTGATAAAACTAAAGGAAACGTATTTAATGTAGGTACTGGAGCAGTTGCAAAACAAGACGAAGTTGTTAAATATTGTATAAAAGTATCAGGTTTAAATGTTGAACCTAAATTCATTGAAAAAGACAAAGATCTGTTTGAAATACATCAACAAACCATTGATTCAAAAAAGATAAGAGATTTGGGCTGGAAACCAAAATTCAAATCATTAGAAGAAGGATTAGAGGAATCATGGAAAAAATGGGTTTGAAAGTCTTGTTGATGAACTTGCAATTTACTGAAAAACGAAGCTAATTCTAAAGAAAGAAAAGAAAGATTTAAAAAAGCAGGACATGAATTAATTATAACCTAGTAAAATCAACAGTAAAAAGTGAAAGAGGTTGTTGAAAATCGCAAAAATATTATTAATTAATCCGAATGATTGTATAAATAAAATTATGGAGGTAATTTATGGTAAGAATTTTAGCGATAAACCCACAGTTTGTTGAAAATTATATCCACTCTGCTAGGTGGGATAGCATATCTTACAGCCACACTCAAAACATACTTTCTTAAAGTATGTTAGTGATTTGGTATCCGATATTCTTATCCTACATGGTAGGCAACCTCGAAAAACATGATCATGAGTGCAAACTAATCGATGCTGAAGCCGAGAATTATAACGACGATTATGTTGTTCAGATGGCCACCAGATTCAAGCCAGATTTTACTGTGCTTTACATCACTGAAAGAGGTTTAGAAGCAAACATTGCATTGGCAGAAGATATAAAATCAAAGACTAAATCAAAAATAATATTTGTAGGACCTTGGTGTTCGTTGATTTCAGACAAGATAGATAAAAAAGTTGTGGATTTTGTAATTGATGGTGAATTTGAGTTCGCAACTTTAGACATAGTAGAAGGAAGAGAGAAAAGAAAACTTATCAAGTCTCAAAGACTTACTACAAAACAGCTAAATGAACTTCCATGGGTAACAAAAGTCTATACAAAACATCTTAACATTAATAATTATAGAGTAAGTTCAATCAAGCACCCCTATGTTGACGTGTTTACTAGCAGACGTTGTTATTGGGGGAAATGTAGTTTCTGTCTATGGCCAGTAACAATCCAAAAGGAAGGAGGTTATGTTGAAAGAGATACTGAAGACGTGTTAAATGAGATCGAGTGGGCATGGAAACATTTACCTATAAAAGAAATATTCATACAAGATGATACAATTTCTCCCAAAAGAGCAAAGGAATTGTCAGAAGGTTTAATTAAGAGGAAATTGAAAATAAGTTGGGCTTGTTATGCTCGAGGCGATCTAGCTTTAACTCAAGAAATAATTAATTTAATGGCAAAGAGTGGTTGTAGAATTGTGCATATAGGCTATGAAAGTGGGAATAATGAGATATTGAAAAGAATGTGTAAAGGAGTAACTGTCGAAGGTTTGAAAGAGGTTACGAAGAGGTTTAATAAAGCTGGGGTTTCAGTTCATGGGGACTTCATGGTTGGTAATGAAGGCGAAAACAGAAAGACGATTCAACAAACATTTGATTTCATTAAATCTTTAGATGGTTTGGATATTGTTCAAATTGCACCACCAAAACTCTATCAAAATTGTCAGCTCTATAGATGGTATAAGAATAACAAAGAAGGAGCATGGATTGATGAACGAGGGTTGCCAAATCTTAAAAATATGACGTATGAAGAAATGGTAAAAGAATGTAAAAGAGGATTGCGTGAATTTTATACAAGTAAGAAGTTTATAACCAGAGCTTTAACACATCCATCTCTTCTCAAACAAGTTTTAGGTTCAGCTATTCCGGCTATTCAATTTTTATATGGACATAAAAAAATAGAAGTTCCAACCTGAATCAATAATTTATTTTCTTTAAAAAACTATGGGATTTGTTTGGGTTCCAAATTCTTTTTGCCATCTTTGGGAATTTGTCCATGTTTTTGATTACAGTAAACCAATTTAGTTTGGTGATGAAAGGAATTATTAACTTTCTGCCAAAATCTTTGTAGTATTTGTCTATATCTTCAACTGTAAACTCTTCTGTTTCTATTCTCCCATTTTTTAAATAATTGTTTTTTTCACATATTTTAGTCATTTCAATTCCAGGTAATGGTATACCTATTGAAACTCTGGGAATAACACTATACTTTTTTAATAGCATATATGCAAAATTTAATGTTTTTTCTATATCTTTTTTTGTTTCACCAGGCATACCAATTATATAAAATGAAGTAAGTGGGATGTCCTCTTCTTTGCAAATCTTTGCTATTTTTTCTGCATTCTTTAGGTTAATGCGTTTGTGGATGACAGTATCTATGAATTTTTGAGAACCCGATTCTATTGCAATTGTTAATCTCACCACTCCATTTTCTTTCATTTTCCTTAATAATTTTCTATTTAAAGTATCCAACCTTATTCCGTTTGGAGTATCCCACGTTATTTTAATATTTCTTTCTTTCATACCATCTAAAATGGCTTCAAATCTTTTTGAGTTAAAAGTTAAATTGTCATCATCAAAATTAACATGTTCTATATTATAATTTTGTGTGATAAACTCTAGATGTTTTAATACATACTCAGCAGTATGAGGTCTCCAATATTGACCCATATGCAAGTGGATTGAACAGAAAAAGCAGTTGAATGGACATCCTCTACTTGTTATCATTCCTATTTTCCTTTCAGAAACATTTTGGAAAAAATTTAATCTTAAAAAAGGATTAAAATATTTTTCCAAGTCTATTGATTCATAATCAGGAAAAGGGATTTTATCAAGATCAAAAATCAATTTTTGTAGTGGGTTGTGAATTATTTTTCCGCCCTTTTTATAAGAAATACCTTTTATATCTTTCAATTTTTTTCTTTGTGCTATTTCCAACATGCTGAATTCCCCTTCTCCTCTAACTGCTACATCAAAAACACTAAGAAAATTTTCGGGTGCTACGGTTACCGGATTTCCGCCAACTACTAATAAAATATCTTTATTTATGTTTTTTATTGTCTTTGCTATTTTTAAGGCATTCATCGTTTGAACACTCCATGTATTTGACACGCCAACTATTTCAGGTCTGTACTTCTCAATAATTTTTTTAATATTTACACTATTTTCAATTGTATAATCTATTATTTTTGTATCAAAACCGTTCTGCTTTAAAATAGATGAAATATACATAGCCCCTAAAGGTATTCCAGGACTTTCTTCTCCTTTAGGCAATGGTGGTCTTAATAATAAAATCATTTTAATCTCTCCTAGGATTTTGATAAAATATTTCCTTAAATATTTAAATCTACTCATTTAAATAAACTAATTAATTTTTCCTTTTAGAAATAAAATTATCTAAAATTTAAAAATTCTCTTTAATATTTCTTTTTTATATTTAATTGCAAAGTTGAAATAGCCTACTGCAAGTTTATTAAAGTTTGGTTTTTCTCCGTGTTTATTATAAGTGCAAGAAACAGGTACAGTTGATATTTTTAATTCTTTTTCTTTTGCTATTTGGAGTGTTTCAAGCTCAATACCAAAGCCATATAAATTCAAGCGTGGGAGAATGGATTTTATAGCGTAATTAGAATAACATCTAAATCCTGAAGCCACATCTGCAAAGAATCCTCCAGAGGATAACAGCAAAACCATTGTTGAAAGTATGTTAAAAAATACTCTAAATCTAGGAAAACCTTTTAATTTTAAATATCTGGAGCCTATTACAATATCAGAATGTTTACTTTCTACCATCAGTTTAACAGTTGGTATTTCATCTGGGTCGTGTTGATTATCTGCATCAAGTGTAACAAGAACATCACCCATTTCCTTTAAAAAATATTTAAATCCAGTTATCAAAGCATAACCCTTTCCATGATTTTCAGGATACGTGATTATAATTATATTTTTATTTTTACTAAATTCTTTTTGTACAATTTCTAATGTATTATCAGTACTTCCATCGTTTACAAAAATAACTTTATCAACATATTTTAAAGTTTTATTTATCACATCAGCTACTGTTTTCTCTTCATTATACGCACAAATTAATGCATATTCCTTCATTAAATTACCTCATATATTTTGACTTGTTCGTTTCTAAAAACCTGTTTAAAATGTTCCAATCCTTGACCTTCAAGCATAAACATTTTTGTAAAAACACTATTTCTTAGGTTTTGTGGTATTATAACTATATAAGAGAAGTGTTGTGGTATCCATACTGTTAGAGGCATGGTTTGATTCACAAATCTTATATTCAATTGTCTTTCTAATGGTTTTAAAGACTCCAATAGAGATTGTGTTTCGTTTTGTGGTAGTTTAAATACATTTACTTCACCATTGATATAAAAAATTGTTTCTTCGAATAATGCAGCATTTATATCTTGAACAAATATTGGTATAGGCATCTCACCTGTCAATACAATGACATTTCCATAGCTTCTCAAAACTATGTTTCCACTGCTATCAACTGATCTAGATTGTTCGCCAAGCATCATATAAAGCGGGCAACGATCTTCTGTTCTTGCATCACAACCAGTTCCAAAATACTGTAGCCACTGGAACTTTCCTATCAAATCATCAGAGGCAATCCAATAAACTTTAGGAGAATCACCTTGATATTTTCTTATTAACCTTAAAGATTCATTTTCATCATTTGTTGCCATTATTTTTCCCAGATCGGTTATCCTGTCATTAATTGTGTATTTACAACCGTATGCACAATGTGCACCATCTGCATAATCTCTCCTTTCTGCAATTCCGGCTATCATATGTCCAGGGTCCCACCATGTTCCTACAATAGAAAGTTCTGGTGTTTTAGTTCTAAGAAAAGTCCATGCATCATCCCAATTAGCATTTATGTCAGGACCTACACTTTGTCCGATTTGCTGGCCAAGATTCATGGCAATAAATGCAATACAAAGAGTCAAACCTATTGAAGAAGCCTTTAATAATTGATTCTTTTTACTACAAAATTCAATGAAATATCCTAAACCAACAGAAACTAAAATTATGAAAAGAGCAGAACTAAATTCAGTAAACCTTATACCTCTAAAGGTTGTATAAAAGCCAACTAAAAACAAAGTTACAACAAAAGATAAATTTTGTAAATCTTTTTTATAAGAAATAAAAATTCCAAATATCAAAGATAATACAAAAATAAGAAATACTGCCATATCGATTATATTGTTACCAATTACAAATCTCCCCATTGCTACCATCCAACCTTCTAAAATAAATATAGAAAATGGTTGAAGTTCTGCAATTGATATGTTAACTATCCATGCTTCAGCTTTTTGAGCAAAACCAATTATAGCAAAGAAACTAAACAAAGGATCTTTTTTAAGAATAAATCCAGTCAATAAAATACCTAAAAATATACAGATTAGAATCAAAATTTGATATTTTACTTCAGAAAAAGCAATTATTATATTTTTATAAAAAGCCTTTTCAATTTTTTTACTTTCTCTATTAATAAAAATGGATAGAATGAAGTTAATCACTATAAATCCTATTAATATGAAAAATGTAAAAGCAAACATACCCCAAGTTAGCATAAAGGCTGTAAATCCTATTACAGCTAAAGAAAAATTAGCTATACTTCTTCTTTTAAGAGCGTGTATTCCAAGATAAGTTGTTAAAAGTATGAAAAATAATACAATCTGATCAGTGTCGTATGAACTTCCAAACGTTCTAATTAAAATTTGAGGTGCTGTTCCCATTAATACTGCAGATATTAGACCACCATATTTGTTTGAAAGCTCTTTTCCTAATAAAAAAGCAGGAAAAACTATCATAGCACCATAAATGGCTGATGCATAAGAAGCTGTTGTAAATAAACTAAAACCAAATGATTTTAAAAAAAAGTGAATTATTGCTGTAATATACCAAATAAATGAGTCATTTGGTGTATCAGACCTGCCGACATAGTAAGATAATTCATCCCAAATGGGCAAATGCCCCCAGTCTGCTATATACTTAGTAAATCTGTATTGAAAAATAGGGTCAAAAGAAAGTAATCTATCAGGAACTATATTGATTGCTCTTATATAATAAGAAAAAAGGAAAATAAAAACTAAAGCAAATACCCACCAATATTTTTTTAAATTTTTTAACATAATTAACTAAGAAAAATTAGAAAAACAAGTATAAAAAGCTAAAGAAAGCTAGAATTCCTCTTCCTCTGCTTCTTCTTCAGAGCTCTCTTCACCCCAGCCACATTCAGGACAAACATCATTTTCTAGCTCTGCTCCACACTCTGGACATGTTTTCTTGGCCATGATTTCACCTGCCTATTTCAATAATTCAACAAATATTTAAAGCTTTCTTTTACTTCAAAGAAACATTCCTTATAACATAGCATTCAATAGAGTAAAACTAACAATGATTAATAAAATGTTTTGTATCAGAACAAAAAAGGCATATCTTCTAACTCTACCTAAACCTTTTAGATAGTTAATATAAATAACATTGTAACCAAAGATAAAACCTAAAGAAACAATAATTTTGAATATTAATAAACTAGGTAGATACTCTTTTGCTATTAAATTTATAAACCATTCTGAAAACAAAATTACAAAAACTAATCCTGTTATTGCAACAAGACTATAATATAAGAAAGATCTTCTTAAAATATTTTTTGCATCTTTATATCTTTTTAATCCATTCAACTCGGATACTTTTGGAAATAAAACTGCTGACAAAGAGTTAGGAATTAAAGTAGTTACATAATAAAACATAAATGCAAAAGAATAATAACCTATTAATTTTTGTGAAAAGAACAAGCTTAAGAAAGGTATAATTGCTGTAAAAAGAGTTGCAGATAATTCTATTGGATAAATAGGTAAGCTAAATTTTAAAAATATTTTTTTCATATCAATTTTTTTATAACCACTGAAAATCTTTTTCTTTAATACGAATGGGATAATCGGAAGATTGCCTATCAATGGCCCCAAACCCCACCCTAAAATCATGTAAAAAATCCCTAAGGGACTCAATAAAATGGCTATAAAAGCGGATGAAGCAGAGTTCAGGAACTGAGACAAACTAAACAGTTTAAAGTTTTGAAAACCAAGCGCAATGAAACTGAAAACCGAGAAGAAGGTAAGAGCTGCTGAAAAAATCCCAGCAAAAACAAGATAACTTAGAGATATGTTTTTTAGAAAGTGTAGAGCGATATAATCTTTTAGTAAGAAAATTATTATAGTTAGCAAAAGATAGCTTATGATTTTAACTTTCAAAAACCAACTTATGAGATATTTTACTTTTTTACTTTCTTTTCCAAATTCAGCTATGTATTTAGTTAAACTAACATTAATTCCAAAATCTGTAAGCATCGGCAAGAATGCAAACAAATAAATAATAGTCTTGAAAACACCAAAAGATTCAGGTCCAAGTATTTTAGAGATAATTAAATTAGCAAAAAAAGCAATTATGCTGGCAAACAGGGTAGCTAAAAAAACAAGAGTACCTCTTCTGATTAATTCGCCTTCAAAAAATGGTATTTTCATTTTAATTATATAAGTTGCTTTAAAATAAATCCTTTTTAATAATAGAAACGAAAATTCAAATACAAAGCACGAGAATTAATCTTGTTTAATATAGGAAATAATATGGAGATGAAATTTTTATCTAAAACTTACCGATATATTCTAAAGATTTTATCCTAAACTTACCGATATATTTTTAAAGTTTAATATATATAGAATTTATATGGAAAAAAGGCAAATAATGGAAATTTTAACTGATTGGAATTTTTGGGGCAATTATGTAGATGAAAGTATACTTCGCGAGAACTATTTAAAAATATTAAATGAATTGATTAAATCTAAAGAAATAATTGTTGCAAAGGGTGTGAGGAGATCAGGAAAATCAACTCTTCTTTATCAATTTTTAAAGAAAAAGATAGAAAATGGCTTGGAAGGAAAAAACACATTAATAGTAAACTTCGAAGATCCAAGATTTCCATTGCTTAAGGCAGAGGATTTAGTTAAAATTTATGAAACTTATTTGGAAGAGCTACAACCTGGGAAAGAACAATATGTTGTTTTAGATGAAGTTCAGGTAGTTAGAGGATGGGAAAAGTTTGCCAGGTATTTAAAAGAATCAAAAAAGGTTAATGTTTTTGTTACAGGTTCAAGTTCTAAAGTTTTATCTGAAGAGTTTGCTACTTTGCTGGCTGGTAGGCATGTGGATATGGAAATTCTACCACTTTCTTTCAAAGAATTTCTAAAATTTAAAAAATTTGAAATAGAGTCTGGAATTGACTTAATAAAATACAGGCATAGAATAAAGGCTTTTTTTAAAGAGTATATGGAATTTGGTGGATTCCCAAAAGTTACATTAGTGGAAAAGCCTGAAAGGAAAAAATTGCTAGAAAGCTATTTTGATGATATAATTATAAAAGATGTAACTAAAAGATTTAACATAAGAGAATCTGATAAACTAGAAGAATTAGCAAAATTCTATTTAACTAACATCTCATCTTTACAATCTTTTAATAAGCTTAAAAATGTTTTAAAATTGAGTTTAGATAGTATAGAGAGATTTTCGAATTACCTTTCGATAGCAAGATTTTTGTTTTTTACTTCAAAGTTTTCTTTTTCTATGAAAGAACAGATTCTTGCAGTTAAAAAAATTTATTGTATTGATGTAGGTTTAAGAAATGCTATAAGCTTTCGTTTTAGTGAAGATTTTGGTAGGTTGGCTGAAAATATAGTGTTTTTAGAGCTTTTTAGAAGAGGTAACAATATTTTTTACTGGAGAGACTATCAGCAGAAAGAAGTTGATTTTATTGTTAATGGAAAAAAATTAAAAAATCTTATTCAAGTTTGTTGGGATATTGAAAATGAAAAGGTTAGAAATAGAGAAACAAGCAGTTTGATAAGAGCTATGAAAGGTTTTAAATTTAGAAATGGATTGATAATAACAGAGGATTTTGAGGGTGAAGAGAAAATTGGAAATAAGAAAATAATTTACAAGCCTTTGTGGAAGTGGTTGCTTACTTAGGTTTTGGTTATTTATTTATAGAAAGATTTATAAGCAGGTTTTTTAAATAATATTCAGGTGTTTTTTTTGAGTAAGCATTTGATATTTTTAATTATTTTTGTAGCGCTTTCTATCATTTTAGCATATCCAACTTTTGCTGTTCCTTTCACGTCTATGGTAACTCCAAATGTAACAAATATAAGCGTTACAAATCAATTTCTCAATTTTTCAGTAAATAACACAGCTTCTGGTAGTTTTAATGTCACACAAGTAAACATAACACTTCCAACAGGTTTTGGTTTTATTGCTGCTAGCAATGCAACAACAGCATCTAATACTACTTTTTATTATGTCGGTAATGTTGTTAGCTGGTCAAACACCACATCAACAGGGTTTGTTCAAAATGGTACTACACACTATTTCTCTATTAATGCTAGTACCCCTTCTAATTATTTAGGTATAGCTAGTTTTAATGTATCCACATTGAATATCACTACCTATAGTTCGACTCTTGTTAACGTATCTGTTAGAGGTGTTATTGTAAATAATTTTCCAGCTTCTAGAGAATTTGGTAATCAAACTGTTAGCATAAATTGTTCTGCTTATAGCAATAATAGTTTAGGAAATATAACTATTCGCATATCAAATTTAACATATTTTAACCAAACTTTAAATGAATGGAATACTCATGTGTGGAACATAGTAAATGTGACAAATGTTACAGGATTGCAAAACCAGACTTTTAATACTACAACATTATACGGCAACTATTCTGATTTTTATAAATACGTGTTTAGATGTGAAGCAAATGATACGGCAGGAAATCTGTTTAGCACAAGTAATATTTCATTCATAGTTTCTATGAGGAACTTTAGTGGTTATGTTAAAGATTACACAAGTGCTAATCTTAACCAAGCTAATGTTAGCATCTACAGGTTTGTAGAGCAACAAGATGGACCACCTCTTGAAACCTATGTTACATCACGTTTAACAGGCAATGATGGTAATTTTAGTCTTACAAATGTTAATACAACAAGAACATGCGCGGCCCCAGATAGTACTAATGTTTCACCTCCGATGCAGTGTGAACCAATGTTCAGAATAAAAATTTTCTATCCTAATGAGACTAATGCAAACCAGACAGGACCTACATTGCCTCCATTCCCAAGGCAAATGATATTTGGCTCAGATCAGACTTATCAATGTCCACCTGGAGCACCTCCTGATATGCCATGTGGACCACCAAAATTAAATGGGTCTACAATTTATACACAAAATGCTTCTGTGTTTAGATTGTATGCAAAGAATTTCACTAATAATAGCGTTAATTTTGGTTATGAAGTTAGTGATCAAACTTTAGGTTTCCCAATTTATAGTTGTATAAAATGCAATGTAAGCAGTGCAAATGTCGTTGTTCCTACAGGTAGAAATTATACTGTTATGATGCTTAGAGACCCACAAATGTTTCAACCACCAGGTGGAAACTGGGCTCTATGTGGTAACATATCTCAATTAGCATGTCCAGTACCACCCATTTCGACCACTGTGACGGATTTAACTACAGGTAATATAACAACAATTAATCAAAGTCTAGTTATTAATCAGTATAATTTATGGGGTTGTATAAACATATCAGCTGGTGCAAATAATAGTGCTATTAATATAACAAAAATTGTACCAAAACTTGTTCCTTGGGCAGGTTTTGTTCCACCTATGAAAGCAGATGTAGGTTCTGGTTTTAATATTTCTGATACAGATTCTCTTAATTATTCTGATCCGAGATGTCCTGCTGGAAGCCTTGCTTTTTATAATATGTCTGTTATGGGTTCTACATCTGGAATAAATTACTTTATAGAATTTTATGGTAAAAATGCTTCTAGCGATGCTGGAGATCCTGGAAATACTTTTTCGGTTGCAGCATTCCAAAACTTTACAATATATAACAACACTCATCCTGGTAGTTTTAACATAACTTTAAGACGACTTGCTGGAACACATCAAATTGGTGGTGATGTTAATACAAGCAAAGTTACTATAAATCTTTTCAAGAATACAGGTAATAAAACTGCTTGTAATGCAGCAGACACGGGTGCTACTATTAATTGCCAAGCATTATCAAAACCACATATAGAAATTGATGTTAAAGATAGTAATATTTACAATGGTCAGAATGTTCATTACATTATTGAAGAACTTAGTAATGGAAGTTTCAAGATACCTTTCTTGAATACCAGTACCGTCAAAATAAGCATATTTGACCAAGGTACGTCTCCTACTAAAAAAACACTCAATTTATCACAAAATGTTAATAATGTAACCATTTATTCATTTATGCCAGAAAAAATCCTCCCAAACGGAACTAAAATGGAGTTTAACAAAACAACCGAAGGTATGATGCAGAACATAAGATTTTATAGGTCTGGAGGTAGTTGTGATGTATATAATCCTCCAGAGTCTTGTGCCTTAGAAGGAGGAAATTTCTCTGGAGCAGGCTTCGACCCGATGAGAGCTATGCTAGCCGGCAAAACTAATTTGAGAATTACTACACCAAACGTGACTCTTTATTTAATAAATGTTGATTTACTTGCTTCAGGTCCTCCAGAGCCAGATAGATCTGAGTCTGCCATGAGCGAAACTAGAACTGCTAGCAGTCTTTCAGCAGCATGGAGATTTGGAAGTATGGCCCCTAGGATTTATGACCATGTCTTAATAGGAGTGAGAGATACAACCATTAATTCAAGTTGGTCCTATAACATAAGCATACCTCTTTTGTTTGGTGAAAATATAAGTGCTACTCCTGCTTGGAGCCTTTCTGCAGGAGGCACTTTAGCAAATGTACCAGAAGATTATACAGATTATAATGCTACAGGTTCTGCTTATCGTGATTTCTTAACATCAACTGGAATGTCTTGTAGTTTTACTAATTCAACTAAAGAATGTTATATAGATAATACAAACAAATATTTCTGGCTAAAGATACCGCACTTCTCTGGTGTACAACCAACTGTTACCGGTTCAGCCCCAACAGCAGCAGCCGTAACACAAGTTGTCACTACAGGAGGTGGCATCACACCAGGAGCCAATGTTACTGTAAGAAAAACATACTCTTATGCAAACATAGAGCCAGGATATCCAAGGAATATAAGCGAAGGTTTAAATGCTTCTGGAACTCACTTAACAGAGATTTATATAAATGTTGTAAACAGAGCACTAGAAGTAACCATAACAATAGAAAAATCACCCCAGAAGCCGGCTGATGTGACTGTTGATGTTTCAGGAAAGGTTTATGAATATATTAATATCACTAAGAAAAATCTTGATGATACTAACATCGAGAAGGGAAAGATGAAATTCAAGGTTGAAAGGTCATGGATATCTTCAAATAACATTGATTCTTCAACTATAGCCCTATATAGGTATAGCGGAGGAACATGGAATAAATTATCAACAACCAAGCTCTCAGAAGATTCTGATTATGCTTATTATGAAGCAGAGGTTCCAGGATTCTCATACTTTGCAATTAGTGGAGAAACTCTAGCAGCAATAGCGCCACCAATATGTACAGAGAATTGGTCATGCCCAGATTGGAGTGAGTGTGTAAATAATAAACAAACAAGAACATGTACAGATTTGAATGCCTGTGGAACAACTGTTAACAAACCAGCAGAAACTCAGGATTGCGTTAGTGAAGCTGAAGTAGTAGGCTGGCCTTTTTGGTCTACAGCAGCAATCGTTATAGTAATTATAGCAATAGTTTGTGCTTTGTTTTACACTCAGAGAAAAAAATTAGCTGTTTTATTCAAAAAGAAAAAATAATTCTAAACGATAATTTTAAATATGTTAGTTTTACATATATACTAACTGTGGTGATATGAAAAAGAAAAAGTATCCTTTTTGGTTTGAATCATTTGAAGGTTTAAGAAGAATGGAAGAAGACTTTCACAGAATGATGCAAGATATGTGGAAGATTCCTTTTCAAATGCCAAAGATGAAGCTAGAATTTACTAGAACAATACCGGTTGATATAGCAGAGTCAGAAAGAGAATTAATTCTTAGGGCAGAATTGCCAGGTTTTAACAAAGATGAGATTAGACTTAAAGTCACACCAAATACGATTGACATTTCTGCTGAAAAGAAAAAAATTTCTATAAACAAGGGAAAGACATTTTACAGGCAAGAAAGGTCATATGGATCTGCTAGAAGAATTATGACTTTGCCAACAGAAGTTAAAACTGAAGGAGTTAAAACAAAGTTCGAGAACGGTGTTTTAGAAATTATAATGCAGAAGAAAGAGGTTGCAAAGAAAAAGGAAGAGAAAGAGATTAAAGTTGAGTAACTGAAATTATTTTATCCTTTTCATTTATCTCAAACTTTACAGGTAGAAACTTTTCTATAACAGTGATATTTGTTCTAATATGATGAGTAATTTCACTTGTTTTAATTTTTCCAGATTTTGCTAGTGCCATATAAATTAGAAGCATATCTGCAGCGTGTCTATCAACTGAACCATTTGCATATTCAAATATTAGATTTTTCACAGCTTCCTTAGCAACATCTTCAGCAGACTTTTTAATCTCGCCTAAAGAATCCCCACCAATAACAGAGTTTTCAGTTTTAATATAAATTAAAACACCAGAACCAGGAGATAAACTGTCAACATACTTTGTTTCAATATTTAATTCTCTGTTAAATTTTTGTTTTATTAATTCTTTTGCTGTTTTCGTTTGTCTTTCAGCAACTTTAGCTTTTTCTAAACTTTTCGATGCAATTGAAAAACCATTAATTTCTTTGATTTCAGTTCTTTCCAGGAATTCAATATATTTTAATTTTAAAGGTTTTGTTATAACTTCAACTCTCGCTCCACCTTGAGGATAAAATCCATCTCTTATAATTTTTATTTCGGTTTCTTCTTTTATTAAGGGAAGTAAAACTTTTTCTAAATACAAAACAGGAGGTGCCCATTTATTCCAAGTTCCACCACCTTCAATTTCAATTTTTATTGATTTATTTAATTGAGATGTTACAATTAAAATAGCTTGTAGAACTAAGCCTATAGAACCTGCAGTTGATATTTTTATTTTCAAATCTTTTGTTTCCAATTTTTTCGGATAAAATTCTAGCTCTTTAGAGTTTAATGCTAAGCCTTTTGTTTCTGCATTACAAAGTTCTGCAATAGATTTTACACCTTCTATATGTTGAACTTGTAAGCCGGGATTTGGTCTTGCACATCTTATATTTGTTATTTTAAATGCTTTTCTAGTTATTGCTGATAGAGCACAAGCAGTTCGAACCAATTGGCCACCGGCGTTAGAACCATCAATCAATATCAATTATATCCCCATTTTTAGGAGCAATAGCATCGAACCCTCTTCCCCTAAGTTCTGTTGCAAATCTTTCACAATTGTCCCCATGCAAGCAAATAACTTTTTCAGGTCTAATTTTATTTACAAAATCAAATAAATTGTCACGTCCGCTATGGGCGGAAAAGTCCATTTGATAAATACACATTTTAATTTTAAGATCAAAACCTTCAGTTACAAACCTTCCAGTATCAACAAGATATCTACCAGCAGTTCTAGGAATTAAGAATCCAGTAAATACTATTGAACTTTCAGGATTATTGTATAAATATTTTATATACATTACAGAAGGTCCACCTTCAAGGAGACCGCTGGTTGTGACGATTGCACAAGGTTCTTCTATTATCTTTTTTCTTTCATCATTTGAGTAGATAGGTTTAACATCTTCTAAGGCTTTTCTTAATGCTTTAGGATCTTTGATGAATTCAGGATAATTTAGTGCTATTTCAGTTGCTTCCTTTGCCATGCCATCAAGATAAACAGGAAATTTTGGTTTAAAATTATCTAAAATCATTAGAATTTCTGCTGCTCTTCCTACTGCAAAACAAGGAAGTATAGCTATTCCTTCATTTGCAATTGTTCCTTCTATTGCTTCAAAAAACCTTTTTTCAGTTTCTCTTCTATCTGGATGATTTCTATTACTGTAAGTACTTTCAAGAATCAAAATGTCTATATCTTTTACATCAATTCTAGCACCATTTAGTAGACGGGTAGGATTTACATTAAAATCACTTACATAAAGAATTCTTTTACCATCAATTTCTAATAACGGACAGGTAGAGCCAGGGATGTGACCAGCATCAAATATATCTAATGAAAAATTTTCAGCCTCTACTCTTTGCCCATAGGTTATTCTAACTTCATTTCTTTTCATTTTTTCAATATCACTTTGTCCAAAGTGCTTAACAAATTCTCTAATTCTTGCAACTTTTAAACTATCCTTCAAAAGCAAATGAGCTTGCTCAAAGGTTGCTATTGTTGAAAAAATCGGAACATTAAACTTACGATAAAGAATAGGAATTGAGCCACAATGATCGAGGTGTGCGTGACCAAGAATTATGTTATCAACTTTTTCAACTGGTTTAGGAATCTCATTAGTTTCAACTTTTACTCCATAATCAAAAAGAATATTTTCTTTACCTTCTATTAAAACAGCATTTCTTCCAACTTCTCTAAAACCACCTAAACATTTGATTTTCATAAAAACCTTTATTTATTTTAATGCTTTTAGATATAAATTGGTATTATGAATATATTACTTAAAAACTGTTCCTTTATTTTAACTCAGAATGAGAAAAGCGGAAGTTTTAACTCTAGATGAAAAGGAGACTATGGAAAAAGCAGAATTAGCAAAAGAAGATTTACTTAGAAGAAAATAACTTAAATATAGAAAATTAATAGTATTTCTATGGACTTAGAAGCTAGATTAAATTTAATAACAAGATCTCCAATTGAAGAAGTTGTTACTATAGAGGATCTAAGAAAATTGTTAGAAACAAAAACAAAGGTAACAGCCTATGATGGATTTGAAAGCTCAGGTTTATTGCATATAGGTTCTGGAGTCTTAAGAGCAATTAAAATTAACGATTTGTTCGAAGCTAATGTTAATTTCATACTTCTGCTTGCTGATTGGTACGCATGGATAAATAACAAAATGGGCGGCGACCTAGATTTGATTAGAAAAACAGGAGAGTACTTCGTGGAAGGTTGGAAAGCTTGTGGAATTGATATGAAAAGGGTAAAAGTTCTATGGGCTTCTGACTTAGCTAAAGATCCTGAATATTGGAAAAATGTTATAAATGTATCAAAATTAACAACAATTCAAAGAGCTATAAGAGCAGGAACAATAATGGGAAGAGAGGAAGCAGAAATGCAGTATGTTGCTCAGGTTTTATATCCTATGATGCAGACTTATGATCCATTTTACATAGGAGCAGATATTATGCAATTAGGAATGGATCAGAGAAAAGCAATGATACTAACTAGAGAAGTTGCATCTAAAATTGATGGTAGTATAAGAGTTGCTGCTATGCATCACTTGCTAATAGGTTTAAAAGGCAATCAAAGAATGGGACCTGCAGAAGCTAAGATGAGCAAGTCGGTTGCTGAAAGTGCAATTTTTATCCATGATACTAAAGAGCAGATAGAAAGTAAAATAAACAATGCGTTCTGTCCACCTCAAATAATTGAAGGCAATCCAATCTTAGAGATTTGGAAGTATGTTGTTTTTAGAAAATTCAAGGCAAAAAGCATTAAAAGGCAAAATAAATCAGACTTAGAAGTGCGAAGTTATGGGGAATTGGAGAAAGCTTATAGAGAAGGAAATTTACATCCAGCAGATTTGAAAAAAGAAACAGTAGAGGTATTAGAAGAGATTTTAAGACCGATTAGAAGTTATTTTGAGAAAAATAAAAAAGCCAAAGAACTTTATGAAATTGTTAAGAAAGCAATAATTACAAGATGACTAGTATTTTACATGTCTTTTTGAAAGCTCATCCCACATAGTCCAATTCCATTTTTTTATTCCGGTTCTCGCTTCTCTATAGGCATCTTCAACTATTTCTTTGGTACTTAAATGTTCTCCAAATCTTCTTTTCTCTTCTTCTAAGAATTCTCCGTTTATATATAAAACTCCATCCTTCCATACATAAGTTGAAACACTTCCAAATTCTTTTAACATCTCTTTGGGAGAGACAATCTCAACTTTTTCATTACCTAAAACTTTCATTCTCATAGAATTAGAAAGAGAACCAAATCTTAAATTCTTTTGCCTGGGAGGATATTAATAAATCTAAATATAATAAAAATATAAGTGAGAGACATGCTTGATATAAAATTGATTAGGGAAAACCCTCATATCGTTGAAAATGATTTGAAAAGAAGAGGGGATGAGGATAAAATAAGATTATTGCACAATTTGATTAGTGATGATAAAAGATATAGAGAACTTCTTCAAGACGTAGAAAAATTAAAGCATAAGAGAAATGTTCTTTCAGAAGAAATAGCAAAGCTAAAGAAAGAGGGTAAAGATTTTTCTTCAAAAATGAAGGAAGCAGAGAAAATACCTGGGGAAATAAAAAGGATAGAAGAAGAAACAATAAAACTTAAAGAAAAGACAGCTAACACTTTAATGAGGCTACCAAATATTCTTCACGAGTCAGTTCCTTTTGGTAAGGATGAGAATGATAACGTTGAAATAAGAAGATGGGGTAAGCCTCCAAAGTTTGATTTTCAACCAAAGAGTCATTTAGAGATTTTGCAAAATCTCGGAATGATTGATGTTGAAAGCGCAGCAAAAGTTGCAGGCAATGCATTTTATTATTTGAAAGATCATGCGGTCTTACTTGATTTAGCCTTACAAAAATTTGCTATAGATTTTCTTATGAAAAAAGGTTTTCAGCTATTTGAACCTCCTCTTATGATAAATAAAAAATCATATGAGGGAATGATTGGAGACCCTTCTGATTTTGTCGAAGCAAGTTATAAAATTGAAGGCGAAGAACTCTATCTGATACCTACAGCTGAATATCCTTTAGGTAGTATGTTTACAGATACAGTTTTTAACAAAAAAGATCTTCCATTAAGACTTTGTGGTGTAAGTCCTTGTTTTAGGAGAGAGGTTGGAACTCATGGCAAGTATTCTAAGGGTTTGTTTAGGGTTCATCATTTCAATAAAATTGAGCAATTCATTTTTTGTTTGCCAGAAGAAAGTTGGGATTTATTAGAGGAATTGCAAAAAAATTCTGAAGAGCTTTACCAACAATTAGGCTTGCATTACAGAGTGGTTAATGTTTGTACAGGTGATATAGGAGTTAAGGCTGCTAAGAAATATGATATTGAAGTTTGGATGGCTGATGGAAAATTTAGAGAAGCTGGTTCTAACTCTAATTGTACAGATTTTCAAGCTAGAAGTTTGAACATAAGATATAGAGAGAAAGAGGGTCAAGCTCCTCTAGGATTTGTTCATACTTTGAATAACACTGCTTTAGCAACCTCGAGGACAATAATTGCAATTATAGAACAATTCCAACAAAAAGATGGAACAGTTTTAATTCCTAAAGTTCTTTGGCCTTATATGAGTGGGATTAAGAAACTAGAAAAAATGCGCTAGTTCAAATCCTACCCTTCGCACAGCTCATGTCCTTCACCGTTGACGAGGAGGGCAGCATGAGTTTAAATTTCTTTAGTTATAAATTATCTTTTATGACCGTAAGCTTGCCGCAAACACTCAAAGGTAGAAGTTGGCGTAATAGAATTTACACTGATCATGGAGTTATAGAATATCGTAAAATTAACAGCGAATGGGAAAATTTAGGTGGTTGGTTTTTTTGTGGTCCCGACATTGCAGATGGTTTAGAAGCTTATGGTAGAGCAATTGTAAATAATTTAATTGAACTAAAGGATACTATTAGATTTATTCATGATAAGGCAATAGATATTCTTAGAGGCAAAAAAATAACATACAAACCATATAGAAATTCCGAATGATACTTATGACCAATCAAGATGTTCTTGATAAAGCTTCTTCTAAAGAAGCTTTGTTCAAATCCTCTCATCTGCATGTTTTAAATTCTTAATTTCTATAGAAAAGCATTTAAATTATTGCCTATGTTATTGTTAAGTCGTGATAGAATGAGACCTACCATCATAGTATGCGAAAAACCAGATGCAATGGACCATATAGCTAAGGCTTTAGCAGAAAAAAGTTTAAATAAGAAAACTAGCAAGTATGGTGTTGATTATTATGAATTCTTAAGAAATGGAAAGAAACATATAGCTGTTGCTGCTGTTGGTCATTTGTTTAATTTAAAACAAAAAAGCAAAGGTTGGGATTATCCTGTGCTTGACAACATAGAGTGGATACCTTCTTTCAAAGCAATTAAAAAATCTGCATTTTCTGAAAAATATTTCAAAACTATAGAAGAAATAGCAAAAAATGGCTCTGATTACATAGTTGCTTGTGACTATGATGCTGAAGGATCTTTGATTGGATTTAATATTTTAAGATTTCTTTGTGAGAAAAAAGATGGTAAAAGAATGCTTTTCTCAACATTAACAAAACCAGACCTAATAAAATCCTATGAAAGTATGGCGCCTCATTTGGATTGGGGAAATATTCTAGCTGGTGAAACTCGTCACTATTTGGATTATTTTTATGGAGTCTCAACGTCAAGAGCATTAACTTTAGCAATCAAAAAGAATGCAAAAAGATTTGCGATTTTATCGGCAGGAAGAGTGCAAGCACCGACTCTAGTTCTTTTGGCAGACAAGGAATTAGAAATTAAGAGGTTTGTTCCAAAACCTTATTGGCAATTACAATTAATTCTAGTAATTAATGATAATGAAGTTATTGCATTGTATGAAAAGGATAAGTTATGGGATAGACCTGAAGCAGAAAAAATATTTAAAGCATGTAAAGATAAGCCTGCCATTGTTGATGATATTAAAAAGAAAAAATATGTACAAACACCGCCAGTTCCGTTCAACATAACTTCTTTGCAAACAGAGGCTTACAGATTTTTTGGTTATTCGCCGCAAATGACTATGAGCATTGCTCAAAAATTATATACCAGTGCTTATGTCAGTTATCCTAGAACTAGTTCAGAACAATTGCCTGTACAAATCGGCTATAGAGAAATTTTGGAAGCATTATCTAAAATTAAAAAATATGAGGCATTGTGCAAGGCTTTGCTTGCACTACCACAATTAAAACCTGTAGAAGGTAAAAAAATAGATCCTGCCCATGAAGCTATCCATCCCACAGTTGAGCCACCAAAAGATATTAAAAAACTTATTGGTCCTGCTCAAAAGATTTATGATTTAATATGTAGAAGATTCTTTTCTGTGTTTGCAAAAGAAGCAATTAGAGAAAGCGTGCAAGTTCTTATTAATGTTAATGGTTACAAATTCTCAACAACAGGCCGTAGAACCTTGGAAAAAGGTTGGATGGAATTCTATGGACCTTATGCTAAATTCGATGAAATAGTTTTTCCTGATTTAAAGAAAGGAGATAAATTAAATATTAAAAAATTAGAGTTGCTTAGCAAGGAGACATCTCCACCACCCCGCTTTTCACAAGCTTCAATTATAAAAGAAATGGATAGCCTTGGCCTTGGAACAAGAGCAACCAGGTCTGTTATTCTACAAACTTTGTACGATAGAAATTATGTAATGGATAAGAGCATTAAAGTTACGGGCTTGGGTTTAAAAATTGCTTCAGTAATTAAAAAATATGTTCCTGATTTTGCTGATGAGAAATTAACTAGAAAGTTTGAGAAGGATTTAGAAGAAATAATGCAAGGTAAAGAGAAAAAGGAAAAAGTTTTAAACAAAGCAAGAAAAGCAGTTATTAAAATCTGTGAAGAATTCAAGCAACATGAAGATAAGATTGGAAAAGAATTAGGAGAAGCAATCATTCAAACACAAAATGATAAAGCAATTTTAGGACCATGTCCAGATTGTGGGAAAGATTTGAAAATATTGTTTTCTCCAAGAACAAGAAAATTCTTTGTTGGCTGTACAGGTTATAAAGATGGTTGTAGAAGAGGTTTTCCTTTGCCACATAACGCTTCTTTCCAGAGGCTAGATAAAATCTGTGACAAATGTAATACTCCAATAATTATGGTTTACAGGAAAGGTAAGCGCCCCTTTAAAATGTGTCTTTCTACTTCTTGTAGCAGTAAGGCTAATTGGGGAAAGCCTAAGAAAATTTCTAAGAAAATAAAGAAACCAAAGAAATAAACATTTAACTAAGCTAAAGAGGAATACATCTATTTAATTTTCTACTAAGATTACAAATTTTTTCTTCTAAAATTCTTCTAAACTCATAAATTTTTGCATCTAAATCATAAAATACTGGGTTTGTTTTTACTTCTTTATATCCATTTTTATAGTATTGTTTTGCAAGTCTCGTTGCATAAAAAACATAACCTTTCATTTTACTTTGTTTATCTTCACCTTCTATAAGTATTTTTACACCTATTAAATTTCCATTTTCAAGTAAAGGGTCACAGAAAGTTCCTTTGTAAATCCATAAATCTTTTATAAACTCTAAAGGCATTTCTAATTTTTCACATTCGCTTTCTAAGACTGAAATAATGTATTGCGGTGTACCATGTGTGTTCATAAAAATAATTATAATCTAAAATTTTAAATAATCATCTTCTAGATCAAGATGCGAGACTAAGGATAAGGCAATAAATTCCTTTTAGCATAGGCAATATCCAGAACCATGGAATGGCAAAATTAACCAAAAGCATTATTCCTGCTATTATGTCTATAATTCCCATAATTACAATTCCAATATCACCTGTAGGAATTCCTAGCATTGAGGATAAGCCTTTTAATAAAATTAAAACACCTATGTAAAAACCTAGAAAATTCGGGAACATTAAAGTTATTCCAACTATTATGTCTAAAAGGCTTAAGGCAAGCAAAAACATAATAACTATTCTTATAAAGAATATAAATCTCTTATTATACTCTTCTATTTTTTAGAGTTTGTTTAAGAATAAATTTTTAACTTCATAAGATTTGATATGGATATTCAAATACCTCAATTTAAGGAAGAAGTTATATTTATATCAAAGTTAATGAAAGAAGCTGGAGAAATACTTTTAAAAAATTATGAGAACCCACAAGGAATAGAAACCAAAGCTGATGGAACATTAACTACAGAAGTTGATAAAAAAGTTTCTAGATTAATTTTTTCATCTCTTGAAAAACAATTTCCAGAATATGGGGTTCTTGATGAAGAATATGGAGGTAAAAACTTAGAAAGGAGGAAAATTTGGGTTTCTGATCCACTTGATGGAACAGCAGAATACATAAGAAAAACAGGAGATTTCGGAATAATAATAGGACTTCTTGAAAATATGCAACCAGTCTTTGGTATTACATACAAACCTCAGAAAGATGAATTTGCGTATGCTGCAAAGAGTTGTGGTGCATATTTATTTCAGAGCGGAAGAACTACTAAATTAAAAGTTTCAAATTCTGATGAAATTCATGTTCTTATCAGTCGTAAGAGAAGTAGTGAGGAATTAGAAAAAATGTTAAACAGCCTTAAACCTAGTTCAGTTAAATTTATGGGCGGTTCGCTTAAAACAGTCGAAGTTGCAAAAGGTAATGCTACTCTATTTCTATGTCCAAGAACAAGCCCAATGTCAATATGGGATATATGTGCACCTTCAGTTATTTTGGAAGAAGCAAATGGAAGAATAACTGATATATATGGAAAAAATATCAGTTATCAAGATATTAAAGGCAATAAAAACTATGATGGCGTTATTGCTACAAATGGACGTATTCATGAAATGGTTTTAGAAAGAATCTGTTCTGTTATAAAATAAATTTTTATTTGTTATATGAGTGCATCAATTACTTGCTTTAACAAATCATTATCGCTTAGATATCTACTGCTTATTACAGCATAATCTGTGAAAGGTTTAACATTTGCTACATCTTCCAATGATGAAACTCTTTTTTGTGTGCCTGCATCTTGAACATCTATTCTAATTCCAGTAACAAGTTTTTTTATTGGTAGTTTCGCTATTCTTTCATCCTTTAACATGTTTGCTTCCATAACCGCTGCATCAAGTCCAGCCTCAGAAGCCATTAGGGCTCTTGTGTATATAACATCAGTAAGAGATTTGTTATGATCTCTTTGAATATCCTCTGGAGATGTTTTGGTGTGTTTAGTAAATCCGATTATCTTTACTCCTAGTTCATTTCCAATTTGCGCATATTCTCTCAATACTTGAGGACCTAAATCAGTTGCAACTGTAACATAATCCATTGGTAAAAATTCTTTCGTTCTTTTAATTATGCGTTTGCCTGTGTCAGCACCATGTGCAATCTTCATATCCGTAAAGATTTGATAACCCAACGCTTGCTTTTCTAGCAATAATGAGAATAAAGAATCATCATACTCCTTATCATCATCTCGTGCTCCAAAACCTGTTACCAAGTCTTGATTTATTTTTACTCCCATCTTTGACTTTATAAAATCTTTACCATACTGTCTTCCGATAAAGTCAAATGCATGCGTTGCTGCGTTTTCTGCTAATAGACGAGTTTCGTAATCCAGTGCTAAGAAAAACTTTTCTACCATCAAATCACCATTAATTTAATAGAAAACTAACCTTTAAATGTCTATTGTTGCCATCACCGTCATCGGTGAAGAGCGAGAGTGTTGTGAAGGGTAGAATTTGAACAAAGCTTCTTCAGAAGAAGCTTTATCAAGAACATTTATCGAATCGCAATTTTTTTAACAACTGGTATAACCTCTCTAGTAAATTTCCACGGATCAGTTAACCAATCTTTAGCAGTTTGGCGTTGAGAATCAGAAATATAACCTTGTTCTTTTGAGGTTTCTAAAAATTCTTTGCCGTCTACTAAATATAATCTATCAACTCCCAACCTTCTTAGCCTTTCTACTCCAACAGGATGTCCGTAATCAAATACACATGTTTCAGCTATCCTTGCATTATTATTAATTTCATCATATCCAAAATTTCTGTATACATATGTTGCATTTTGTGTGGTTTCTGCAGCTGTTCTTAGCTCTTCGAAACAACATATAAGTGATGTGTTTTCAGGAGTAGGAACCACACCTTCTATGAAATCTACTAATTTTTCTTCTGGGGATATTAAATAAATAGTCTTTCTGGTTTCTCTTGCATAAGGAGTAGCGGGCCAAATATTATGCTTTGAAATGGTTTCTAGTTGTCTTCTGGTCTCATCGCCGATAAAAGCGCCACCAGTCATGTTAGGAATGCATACAACAAAGCCATCTTGTTTTGAGAGTGGTTTTTCTTTTAAATAATCTTCAATTTTATACGCCATCTGCCTTCCGAAAAATGTTCTTGAAGGTTGATGCGTAAGCAAACCTTTAACTCTTAAATAACTAGGGCCTATATGTCTAGTGTCATCTGCTTTCATTCCAGGCAAAGTTTTAAGTTCAGTAAAAACATCCTCTGGCATCAGTCCTTCTTTAAGCATTGTGTCTGCCTTTCCAGAATATTTAAAAGTGCCTTTTTGTGCAATTTGATCATAGTCTCTTACTTCAATCAATCCATTTCTAGAATTTTGGGTTATTTCCCAAAGTAAAGTTGATAAAACTTTAGTTACTTCCTCTTCACCTAACTTATTTTCTAGACCTGCTTCAAAAGAACCGCCACATTTTCTTATTGCATTATTTAATACTTCTAGATCTTGAGATAATGGCATGAAAAATTATTAGCAATTTAATTATTTATAGATAAGTAGCATTACATTTCAATTACAAAAATTCTCTTATGCCGAATCTGTTTCTTTTATAATGCCCGAAATCAGGATTATCTTTTAACTGCGAATATGTTAAGACAGGCCCATCAACACAAATTCTAACATCGCCGCACACGCAAGAACCGCACAAACCCTGACCACATCTCATCAGTCTCTCCAAAGAAAAATACATGTCTTCAGGTCTTATAAAATCTTTTGATACTAAAGCAACATTGTACTCCATTTTTTCTGGGCCACAAGAGTATAGTTTAAGTTGAGTTTTTGCATTAAGTTTGTATTTTGTTTTTTCATAATGTTTTCTTAATGGCCGAGTAACCAAGCCCCTTTCTCCTATGCTTCCATCTTCAGTCACAAGATAAACTTCTCCATGGAATCTATCTTTCATTATTAAATCTTTAGATGTTTTTGCTCCAAGAAAAGTTATTATCTCTACACTAGTATTTTTAAGCTTTTCTGGAATCAAACCAAGAGGAGCTATTCCAGTCCCCCCGCCTACAACGTAGGCTCTGCCTTTTTTGAACATGTGAGTAGGAAAGCCGTTTCCTAGAGGGCCAGTTATTATCATCATATCGCCTTCATCTAATTCAAAGGCAGTGTTTGTAAATTTTCCAACTTCAGGATTGTTAGGATCCTTTTCAATTCTTTTAATTGTTATGCCTAACGGCTTTTCGTAAGATATTGCAAAAGGTTTCTCCCCGTCTTTGGTTCCTGCTAATACAAACTTTCCTGGTAAAGTGGTTATACTTCTATCAAATAAGAATGTCTTTACGTCTTTTCCCTCGTCTCTGATTTCAGTTATTTTTAATGATTCATGATTTAGTTTGATGAGCAGCACCTACTAATTCTTTTATTCTAGAAACGTTCATTTCATCACAAAATTCTTCAATTTTTCTTCTAAATAATCTAAGGTTTTTTTCTATCAGTTTGTCACTCTTGTATTTGAAATCAGTTCCTATGGCGCACGCAGAAGCACCAGCCTGCACATACTGCATGTAGTCATCTTCGGTGTTAAGTCTTATCCCGCCCATGCCTATTATTGGAAGCTCAACGGCTTCGTAGATTTTATAAACACAACCAACACCTTTTGGCGTGATAGCTGGTCCGGAGATTCCACCAAACTTGTTTGAAAGTATGGGTCTCATTTCTTTGGTATTGATTACCATACCGTCAGAGATTGTATTTATTGCAGCAATAATATCTGCCTCTCCTTCCTCAGCAGCCTTTGCTATTTTTGCAATATCAGGAACATTTGGAGTTAATTTTGCTATAATCGGTTTTCTAGAGCTTATGTTATCTCTAACGGCTTTTGTATACTCTTTTACTAATGTCTGGTCAACTCCAACTGCCAATCCATAGTTTTCGCCCTGTGTTAAATTTGGGCAACCAAAATTAAGTTCGATTGCGTCAGAATACCTTTCTAAGGTCTTTGAAATCTCAACCATCTCATCTTTAGTGCCAAAAACATCTATTATCAGCGGGACTGGAAATGGATATAACTTTTTCAATTCGGCTTCAGCCTCTTTATAACCCACGTTCGTTAATCCTACACAATTTAGCGTGTAGATATCATTGCTATAAACGACAGGCTCCATGAAACCTGTCTTAGGTTTTATTCCTATACTCTTTGATACACGTGCTCCCATAGTTTCAGGTGGAAATTTTCTTAACACATAAAAATTAGCGAAAATTCCAGAGGCATTCATCCAGTTAGGATCGATTTTTAATTTCCCTAAATCTGCTGATAAATCCATTCAATCACCCAATAACTTTTTTGAAAGTTCTTTTTATATTATTATAAGTTAAATCTTCAATTCTTTCTTTAGATAGACCCCATCTTCTAAACAATTCAATAGTTTGATGGTAATATTCTAAGCTCGGAAAACCAGACATAAACGGTAGTTCTGTTTTTTCTCTAAAACTGTGTGGAGCATGATCAGTTTCAAACCAATCTATTTTACCTTCAATTAAACAATCTTTTAATCCATCTTTTTCCATGTCTCTGATTGGTGGGTTACATTTGTAAAATATTCCATATGCTTCTCTCATATCAAGTGTTGATTTGGTTAAGTGATGAGGCGTAACACCACAAACTATTGATATACTACTTCTAGCATTATCAATTACATTTACAGTTTCTACTGCAGATACATGAGGGATGTATAATGTTCCATCAAAACCTGTTTTCTTTACAAATCTTATTTGATCTTTTACAGCTTCTACCTCAGCTTCTTTAGGTCTAGCAAGATTCCATGTCCAAGGTTTTTCAGGTTTCCATCTATTCATCCTAAAAAGACTTTCTTTTTCGCAATGAACTCCAATAACACCGGTATAGTCACATTCAGTAAGAGTTTCATAAACTTTTTTCTGATCCTTTTCATCAGTTATAGCTAAAACATCTTCGGGCTTACCTGTAGTGAAAAATTTTATTCCTACTACTTTAGGATGCGTTGTGGCAACGTGTGCTGCTTCTCTTAATTGATTTTCATTTTTTGTTGCTCCAATGTAAACATAGTAACCATCACTACAGCCTTCACTTTTTGCTAATCTTAATCTTTCTTCTACCAATCTTAAAGAGTTCATTGTTGGGTTGGTATTGGGCATGTCAAAAATTACGTCAACATATTGACTTTCTGCAAGCTGTTTGACACTTTTTATTGTTGCTCCTTTATATGCCAATTTCCAATCTCTACAATGTACATGAGGATCTATATGTGGCATAGAATAAAGTTGTATAGAAAATTTTAAAAACACATACATTTAAATAGTTTGTATATACATAAATCTAACTATGCGAATAGAAATTAGAAAAAGAAAGGAAAATACTGCAATTCTTATAAGTTTCGATACTGTAAAAGAAAAGTTTGAATCAGCTTCTGAAAGAAACAGATTTTACTGGGAACTTTATGGAAGGAAACAAGTTGTTGTAAAACAATCAGGAAGATATGAATATAATAGAGAAGGATTATTAAATACTGTAAATCACATTAAGGTTGCAGATTCAGTCTTTATAATTGCGATGGAACATATGAAAAAGATGATGGATTTTTTCAAAGAGTGGCAAGATAAGGTTGAGTTTGAAACATTCCCTGTTTTACTTGATGGAAGAAAGAAAAGAGAACTAGAAAAAGAGATTGAGATAGAATAGGTGATTTAATGGTTGAAGAATTAAAACTTAAAGTTGGAGAACTAACAGGAAGGGAAGACTTCGGAAGAGGGATAGCAAGAATTGATTCTAATTTAATGAAAAAGATTGGAGTAAAAGAAGGAGACATTTTAGAAATAGAAGGAAAGAGAAAGACGGGAGCTGTCGCAATAAGGAGCTATCCTGCTGATATAAGTTTGAATATTGTAAGAATGGATGGACTTGTTAGAAAGAATGCTGATGCTTCTATAGGAGAATTTGTAAAGATTAGAAAAGCAGATGCCAAAGAGGCTAAGCATGTTACTCTAGCTCCTGCACAGAAAGGTTTTATGCTTCACATTTCTCCAAATTTATTGAAACAAAATCTTTTCATGAGGCCTATGACAAAGGGAGATATAATAATTACAAATCCTGTTTTCAAGACAAGAACTAGAAATAATGAGGATATATTTTCTCAATTTTTTGGAATAAATATAGAAGAAGTTTTTCTACCAATGGGAGCTGAGATGAGACTTGTTGTTGTCAAGACGCAACCAGAAGGAGTAACTCAGATAAGTGATATGACTGAAATAGAGCTTCTACCAGAGGCAGCTGAGGTTGAGGCAGCAAGATTACCAACCGTTACTTATGAAGATATCGGTGGTTTAGGGGAGATAGTTCCCAAGATTAGGGAAATGATTGAAGTGCCACTGAGAAGGCCAGAAGTATTTGAAAAATTGGGGATAGAAGCACCTAAGGGTGTGTTGCTTCACGGGAGTCCAGGGACAGGAAAAACTTTAATTGCAAAGGCAGTTGCAAATGAATCTGGAGCAAACTTTATTTCTATTGCAGGTCCTGAGATTATGAGTAAATGGTATGGAGGTAGCGAAGAAAATCTTCGTAAGATATTTGAAGATGCAGAGAAATCAGCACCAAGTATAATTTTTATTGATGAAATAGATGCCATTGCTCCTAAAAGAGAACAGGTTACAGGAGAGGTTGAAAGGAGGGTAGTTTCAACATTGCTCAGTCAAATGGATGGATTGAAATCAAGAGGTAAAGTTGTTGTTATCGCAGCAACAAACATACCAAATATGCTTGATCCAGCCTTAAGAAGGACTGGAAGATTTGATAGAGAAATAGAGATTCCTATTCCTGATAAAAAAGGAAGAAAAGAAATCTTCCAAATTCATACAAGAAGAATGCCTTTAGAAAAAGATGTTGATTTGGATAAATTATCAGAAATAACCTACGGATATGTAGGAGCAGATATAGCAGGTGTGGCGAAAGAAGCAGGTATGCATGCTTTGAGGAGAGTTATCCCAGAAATATCTTCTCTAAAAGAAGATGATGCAATACCAAAAGAAATTCTAGAAAAATTAAAGGTTACAAAGGAAGATTTTGATTATGCATTGAGAATGGTTCCACCATCTGCAATGAGAGAAGTTTTGGTTGAAATTCCAAAGGTTAAATGGAATGATGTTGGTGGGTTGGAAGAGGTCAAAGAAGCTTTGAAAGAAGCTGTTGAATGGCCTCTGAAAAATCCTGAAAGCTTTAAAAGAATTGGGATTAGACCTCCAAAAGGAATTTTACTTTATGGTCCTCCGGGTTGTGGAAAAACTTATATTGCTAAAGCATTAGCAAACGAAGCAGGAATTAATTTTATAGCTGTTAAAGGGCCTGAGATTTTGACAATGTGGGTTGGGGAATCTGAGAGAAAATTGCGTGATGTTTTTAGAAGAGCAAAACAAGTTGCACCTAGCATAATATTATTTGATGAAATTGATGCGTTAGCTCCGAGAAGAGGAATAGAAGTTGGAACAAGAGTTACAGAACAGGTTGTTTCTCAATTGTTAACAGAAATGTCTGGCATAGAAGAGATGGAAGGAATTTCAATTATAGGAACCACTAACAGACCTGATATTCTTGATCCAGCGTTGCTAAGACCTGGAAGATTCGATAGATTGATATATGTTCCAGCTCCAGATGAAAAAACTAGATTAGAAATTTTCAAAGTACACACAAAAGGAATGCCTTTGAAAGGAGTTAATTTAGAAAAATTAGCAAGAGAGACAGAAGGTTATTCAGGAGCTGACATAGAGGCTTTGGCAAGAGAAGCAGCAATGTTTGCATTAAGAGAAGATATAAAAGCAAAAGAGGTTACTTCTAAACATTTTGAAAAAGCTTTGAAAAAGATTAAACCATCAATAACAGAGGATATGTTCACTAAATATCAGAAAGCTGTAGAAGATTTAAAGAAAACTAAGATGGAAGAAATTAAGTATATAGGATAGCGTTAAGAAATCCATCTAAAAATTTAAATTAATATACAAATATTTAACTAATATTGTTATGCAAGGTATCTCAACTGTGGTTGTTATAATTTTAATACTTTTAATAACTGTTAGTTTTGTAGCTTTAGGATATTTCTTTTTTTCAGGTATTTTTACAACAGCAACAAAAACAGCAGGCAATTTAACAGAAACTGCTACTGCTGGCATGACAGCACAAATGAAGATAGAATCAGTTTCTGGAAAGGATATTTATGTGAGAAATATTGGACTTGCTGAATTGTCTGGATTTAATGTTTATGTGAATGATGTTAAAGTTGATTACACAATCGATAAGTCTCCTTTAAATCCTGGAGAAGTTGCAAAAATTAATTTAACGAATGCTCCATCAGGAACAATAAGAGTTACTGCAGCTCCTATAGCTATAGCAACTTACATAGCTCCTGCAAGTCCAACATGCCCTGATGGAACTTGTGCTGTTGGGGAGAACTGTCCTGCTGATGCATCAGGATGTCCAGAACCTGCTGTCTGTAGATATAGAACTTGTGACAATGGTTGTAACAATCCTGCTGGTTTTATAGCATCAGGTAGTCAAGATGATGAAGGAAGTAATATATGTAATGCAACAGCAGGTTGTGCTTCTCCTCCGTGTGTTTGTGATGGTTCTGGAAATTGTATTTCTAGTGGTGATATTATCCCACCAATGTGGTCAAATCCTCAAAATTTTACACCTTCAACTTTTTCTTCAACGACGAGGTCAGAATTTAACATAACTTGGACTGACAATATTGGTATATCAAAAGCTCTTACAGAAATGAATTATTCTGGAACAAATAATTATTCAATGACAAACAGTTATGGTGGCAGTAAATATAATTATTCAGTAATTTTGCCAGCAGGAACATTTTATTGGAAGTCTTATGCAAATGATACGAGTAACAATTGGAATTCAACTGGAAAATGGACTTTTACAATTAATAAAGCAACATCAACTATCTATCTTTATATTGATGGTTCTAGAGCAAGCAAAACAGTTAGTCAATATACAATTGTTAATTATACAATTCAATTAATAACTCCTTCAACAGGAAATGTTGAATTATGGACAAATTATTCTGATGGAGTATATAAACAATGGAAAGCAGGATCTTCTCCACTAATTAATCTAACAAATATGAGCGTTGTAGGAACTTGGAGATGGACTGCTAATTTCACTGGAAACCAGAATTACACAGGTTCAACAGAAACTTGGTATGTAACAGTTTCTGCCGTAGCTGATACTACTTCACCAGCAGCAGTTACAAGTTTATCAACAAGTAGCCCAACAAGCAATTCTATAACTTTAACATGGACAGCTCCAGGAGATGATGGAAATGTTGGGACTGCATCACAGTATGATATAAGATATTCTACATCTCCTATAACAGATGCAAATTGGGCATCAGCAACTCAGTGTACAGGAGAACCTTCTCCTCAACCTGCTGGTAGCGGTGAAAGTTTTGTTGTTACTGGCTTGAACCCAAGTACAACATATTATTTCGCGTTAAAGACAGCAGACGAGGTTCCGAATTGGTCTAGCCTTTCTAATGTTCCTAGTGGAACAACCAGTGCAGTAGAATTTGGATTTGGTAATGAAGCTACCATTACCTCATATACAAATATAGGGAGTATGACATCTTCTAATTATAAATCATCTATTCGATTTACTGCGCAAGAAAGCAAAACAGTTGACAAAATAAGGCTTTATGTCTCTAAAGTGGGAAACCCAATCGAATATACTTACGGTATACAAGAGGATTCTGGAGGTTATCCTTCAGGAACGTATCTCGGATCCGCTATCTATAGCGCAACTGTTAGTGATTTTCAGGTAGTAAACATATCTGATGTTAATATCGTGGCAGGAAATGTTTACCACATAGTTGTTCAACCATACGGAACACCAGATGGTAGCAATTATACTACGATAAGAAGAAGTCTCCCACACCACAAGTTGATACCTTACGTTCAGATTAAAGATGATAATGCTAATACTTTATGGTACGGTGGTTCTTCTTGGTCAGTTCAAAATTATCAACCTATATATATTCTAGACTATACAGATGGTACTTATAGGGGAAATCCTTACCACACTTATTATTCAAGAAGTATTTATGGTGCTTATTTCATTGGTGAAAAGTTTAATCTCCTGAGCAGTGCTACAGTAACAAATGTTTCTGTTTATATTTATAGATACGGCTCACCTCTAAATGATTTGATGTATACAATTTTTGACTTGACCGATAACATAGTTTTAGCGAACGAAAGTTTTGCAGCAAACACATCTGTACCAACAACCTTCAGTTGGATAAACAAAACCTTTGCATCACCAATTACACTTACCGGAGGACATACATTTAGATTTTATTTATGGACAATTGAAGGAAATTCAACTAATTATTATAGGTTATATAATCCTCGTACTTTATCAACCAGTCCTTATCAAGGATTGACTTATGATGGGACAAATTCAGTTGAAACTTATTCAAGTAGCAGTGGTAGTTCTTGGACTGATTATTTATATAATGATATGAATTTCAAATTTGCATAAATTACTCCTTCTATTGTAATTATGTATCAGTAGTATCGCTCTATATTGTTTGTACGAATACCTTGAACTCAGCTGTTGCCAATAAAACAATTTTAAATTCTAAAAGTGATAATATCTTAGATTCTATAAGAAGAAATCTTGAGTGAAATCTCCTCGATTAACTAACTTTTTAGAAATTGTGTTAATCAGATTAAGGAAATCATTAAATAACTAAACATTCTTTCTAGCTAATTCAATGTCTTCTCTTTTTACTGTCTTTCTTCCAGCATGATGGGCAAATTTTACTGCATCTTTAGCAATATCAAAAGCAACATCCTTTATAACAGCTGCCATAGCTTGTGCAGCTGGTTCAGAAACCCTTTCTGCTCCTGCCTGTTTAAGAATTTCTGCCATTGGGGCAGATGCTATTATCGATCTTTTTCGAGGCATAAATCATTTTATTTAAGCTGAATATTTATATTTATGCCCCTAGCAAGGAAAAATGGCATAACTGCGAAGAGAGTAAGACTAAAAAGAGCATTAGGGCTTTTTGAGGTAACAGTTTATGGAGTTGGAGTAATTCTTGGAACTGGAATTTATGCTTTGATTGGAAAGGGAGCAGGAGTTGCTGGAAACACTTTATGGGCTGCCTTTGTTTTTGGAGCAATTATAGCTGCTTTAACAGGATTAAGCTATGCAGAGTTAGGAACAATGTATCCAAAGGAAGCTGCAGAATATGTTTATGCAAAAAAAGCCACTAGAAATAAGCTATTACCATTTCTGATAGGCTGGTTGGTCATTTTTATAGAAATAATTGCTGCCTCAACAGTGGCGCTTGGTTTTGGAGGTTATTTCTATAGATTAACAGGCTATGGCATTGCAAGTTTAACTGGTTTAGGACTTGAAATACTTAGTGGAATAGTTCCAATAATATCAGCAATAGGATTGGTAATCATTCTAGCTTTCTTGAATTTTTACGGTATCAAAGAATCTGCAAAGGCAAATATTATTTTCACATCAATAGAAATGTTCGGTTTAATGATGATAATAGTTTTGGGTATCAATTTTTTTGGTTCGGTTAATTACTTAGAGCTTCCACCACTTGGATTTTCTGGTATTTTTTCTGCTGCAATTCTTATGTTCTTTGCATATTTAGGCTTCGAAGAAATGGTTAATATCTCTGAAGAAACAATAAATCCAAAGAAGGTTATACCCAAGGCAATAATAATTTCAACAGTGATTACAACTTTGATTTACATTCTTGTTTCAATTTCAGCTGTCAGCATTGTTCCATGGAATGTTTTAGCAAAATCTGAAGCTCCTTTAGCAGATGTGGCTGGAAAAGCTTTGCCAGGTTCATCCTTCTTATTGTCTATAATAGCTTTGTTTGCAACAGGTAATACTGTTCTGATAATGCTCATTGTTGGATCGAGAATGATATATGGAATGGCCCATGAGCGCTCTTCTTTGCCAGCATTCTTTGCCAGAATTCATCCTAAAAGAAAAACCCCTTGGATTGCTATACTGACTTCTACTATTATAACAATAGCTTTGATTTCTTTAGGGAATATAAAATTGGTTGCAGAGATAACAGACTTCGGAGCATTCCTAATATTTATTTCAGTTAATATATCTTTAATATGGTTAAGATATAAGGAACCTTTTGTCTATAGAGTTTTCAAAGTCCCATTGAACATAGGGAAATTCCCTGTTCTACCTCTCATAGGAACTTTGTTCATAATTTTTATGTTGACAAGATTTAGCTGGGAGATAGTTTTATTCTGTTTAGTTTTAATTTTTATAGGCTTTTTGGTTTATTTATTGTTGAAGAGGAGGCATATACTTAAATACGTTTTTATCTAACATTTAAAAGTGGTTTGATGAATAAAAATAATCTGTTAATTTTATTGTTTTTAGCTTTTGGAATGTTGTTGTTTTCAACGAATATTTTTGCAGTTGGTAGTGTAACTTTTAATAATCCTCAGAATAATTCTTATTACAATCAAAACATAACATTCAATTTAACAGTTTCTGATAACGGATTTTATAATGTAACTTTTAACTATACAAATTCAACCAATAATACAATAATAAATGAAACTTACAATTCTACTTCACCATTTATATTCATCTGGAACTCTACTGAAGTAGCAGGTGGAATTTATAATTTTACTGTTTTCATAATAAACTATACAAATTTAAGTGATAATGTAACTGTAATGAATTCTAATATAACAATCGATAATACAATGCCAAATATAAATCTTTATTTACCAACAAATAACTCGACAAGTGAAAATTTAACTCAAATTTTTAATTATACACCTTCTGATAATGCAGGGTTTAACAATTGTTCTTTGTGGACAAATTCAACGGCGTCTTGGAATTTAGATGTTATTGATCAAACTATCGAAAATGATGCAAACAACACTATACAAAAAACTTTTTTAAGCGATGGAATTTTTATATGGAATGTTCAATGCTTTGATTTAGCCGGAAATAGTAACTTTGCAATACAAAACTTTACTTTAAATCTTAACGCATCGCCTCAATGGTATAATCAAACTCCACCAAATGGTTCTACAATATACTATTCTTCTGGAGCTATTTATCAATTTAATATAACTTGGCTTGACAGCTCTTTAAGTGAAGTGATTTTAACTTTTAATGGGACCGATTATACAAAGTCTTCTGGAAATCTAAACAAATCTGGAAATGTTTACAATAAAACATTTACTGATCTTCCAGCAGGAACTTATTCTTATAAGTGGTTTGCAAATGATACGGATGGAAAACAAAACAATACAACTATTTTGAGCTATACTATATCTAATGCTTCAACTCCAATAGGCTTAACATCTTCGGATGTTGATTGGACAATTCTTACTTCTGAAGCAGTTACAATTACATGTTCCGAAAGTGCTCCCATACCAATAGATGTAAAATTAACTGTGCAAGACTTTAATCCAGAGCTAAATACAACTTCTAAATCTTTACTTTTACAAAATTTACTAGCTAAATCATATACTATTACCTGTGAAGCACTTGGGAATGCTAATTATTCGTATAATGTAACAAGTGGGACGCTTATAGTTCAGAATCCTGCTACAACCACCACGACTACAACCACCACAACAACTGTAACAGGTAGTTTTACAATAACAAACCTCACTTCAAGTCTATCTGTAAATGCAGGAGAAAACAAATCAACATCATTCACTTTAAAGAACACTCTTGATGCCGGAACTTTAACAAATGTAACGATCTCATTAACAGGAATAGATTCAAGTTGGTATTCTACTTCTCCAAGCAAAATCTCTAATCTTTATAGGAACATACCACAAACAGTAACAATAACATTCAACATTCCAGAAAATGCTGAAGTCAAATCCTATTCAATAACAGTAAAAGCTGAGGGCAAACCTCTTCTCAGTACAATCACAAAAACTGCTCAGCAATCTATGACACTTGTTGTGAATCCTAAAATAGTACAAAACATAACAACTGCCAATATAACTACTGGTACTACTGCAAATATTACAAATGTTACTGGAAATGTAACAGCTGGACCAACAGGTTTTATATTAAATCCAATAGATTTCGCATATGTAATTGCTGTTGTTGGTATAATATCATCTATTCTAGTCTTTGTGGCTAGACATAAGATTACAACCGCATTGATGAAAATGCATAAAGGAAGAACATTCAAATCATCAAAACCTAAGAAAAGATTCTCGTTCCTAAGAGACAAACTGTTAGTCAAGCTAAAGAAACCCAAAGCTTAAATAAATATAGTTCTAATTTAAATTTATGAGAAAAATCTTCATAATACTTTTAATTCTATTTTTATTTGCAATAACCATAAAATGGCCTGATATAGACATAACAGGCTTATTCATAAAAGCAACCTCAGCAATTTTAGATATAACTAGAGCAATTGTTAAACAACTATTAACATTTATTGCATCAAAGTTGTAATGTAACCTCTTTTAACCATAGGCAAAATAGTGTACTTATAATATATTTTTTTATTACCTTTTCTCGCTTGGATAAATTCTATTAAATTCATTGTTCCTTTTTGTTTGATAGTTTCCAAAACTGTTATCTTATCGGTTTCCAAATTAAATTTTCTTTTTCTCCTTTTACTAAAAGTATCTAAAAATCTTGAAAAATAGTCATGCTCATTTTTTAATTTACTCAGATAATTTTCACCTTCTGGGCTAATAACAAATTTAGCGTTAGGTTTTATCCTAAGTCTTTTAATTATATCTTCAATATCAGACGGAATTTTTGGTATCTCTTCTGCTTTATTTTCTTTAATTGGAGTTTTCGATTCTTTTTCTATCTTTTTTATCATATTAATAAAATTTTCATTTGTTGTTCCACTCATTATGTTATGGTAGTCACAACCTTTCTCAGTAAGCTGATAGCGATAAATTCTTCCAAGTACATCCCTTTTGATAAGTTCATAGTCTTCTGCCTTCTTTTTAGCTCTCCAAACTGTTTGATGGTCCTTACCAGTAATATCCCGAAGTTGAAATGGATAATACCATTTATCAGGTTCCATCAAATGAATAAGTGAAGCAACATTCATGGAGTAAGGAAAATTTCTTTTCATAGCTCTCTATTTTAAATTTCATGAGATAAAAATAAATCTTTGAAATTTCTAGAAATTGTTTTAATAAATAGTTGTGATAATCGGCTTTTCTTTAATTATGACAGTATGCTCAGCTTGAGCTACTGGCATACCAGAAACTTCTCTTAATGGATTATAGCCGTATAAAGCATTAACAGCCAATAATTCTTTTAAGGCAAGTTCAACCTTTAGAGTAGAAATTTCTTTCTGAACCCATCTTTTAGCAAAAGGCAGTTTCTCATATTTCTCTCTTGCTAAATCTAAAATTTTTCTTGCCTCTAAAAGACGGGTAGGCCTGTCAGAAATCCATCTGAATATCAATGGTAAGCCAGACTCTTTTACAAAACCAGAACCAGATGTGCAGAAGGGTTCAACAGCATAGACCTCATCTTCCCTTAATTGATATTTTGAATCATTTTTCACATTTGGAATAGTCATTCCTGCATGAACATCAAACCTATCTAGACTATGGCCTGTCAGATTTATTATAGGGTTGAATTTGAACTCTTTTGCTATATTTTCAATTTCTTCTCCAATTTTACCGATAGTTGTCCCAGGTTTAAACATCAATAAAGCTTTAGAAAGCATTTTCTCAGAGCATTCTATCAATTCATCTTTTCCAGCAATTCTTATTGTTGCTGCTGTGTCTCCTATATAACCATCAACATGAACTCCAACATCAAGCTTTACATAGTCTTCTTCTTTTACAACAGTTTTGTCGTTCAAGACAGGATGATAGTGGGCAGCCATGTCATTTATAGAGATGTTAACAGGAAAAGCAGGCTTAGCCTTCAAAGAAAATATTTTTTTCTCAATTTCTTCTGCAATTTCAGCAACTAAAACATCTTTCTCAATTAGACTTCTTCCAAATTCCAAAACTTTTGCAGCAATCTTTCCAGCTTTCATATATTTTTCAAGAATTTCTTTTTCCATTTTTACCAACTAAGCTTATCTCTAATTTTAATTTTTAAATCAAAGGGTGTTTCTAAAATATATTTACAAGGTTTTTTAGGTTTATATGCTTTCCAAGTTTTAGGATTTAATGATAATGGTTTAGCTTCTTTTATATCAATTACTTTTTTTCTTTTGTCAATAAAAATCATTTTTATTGGGTATCTTACTAAAAACATCCACAAAGACCATTTAGCTTCATAAGGCAATGGAAAAAACATATTTTTCTTTTTAGAAAAGCTTAAACCAATTATTCTTTTCCAAAAGCTATCTGCAATACCAGTTTCTATTGTTGAATTCTTTATTTTGATTTTCATTTAATCTACTTTTGATTTTTTCAAATATTTCATTCCAATTCTCTCTTGTTAGCCAAATTACCTCTCCATAATTTTTATATATATTGACATAATTTCTATGCAAAGTTGCTATTATATTTTTATCAGAAGATAGAGCAGTTTCTAACATTTCTTCAAATCTTTTAGATTTTAGTTCCATTGCACCTATTTCATCAATAAAATAAATAGACGCCACCCTCTCTAAAGATGGGATTGCTATTTCTTCAATATCCTTTACATTTACAAAATATTTGCCAACTTTTGGTCCTTCTTTTAAATTTATACTTGCTAGGACTCCTTCTTTTTCAGTTTGAATATCTTTTATTTTAAATCCTATTCTACCGTTATTTCTTATTTCTTCTGTAATAAAACCAGAAACAGAACCTTTATAATTTTTTATTAATTCTTTTACTAAGGTAGTTTTGCCGCAACCTGGCTGTCCGCTAATAAAAATCTTCATTGAAATCACATAATGTCAAATATGTAAAACTAAGTCACAAAAATCTTTAGAGTCGAACATTCTCATATCACTAATTTTCAATTGATTATTAGTTTTTCTTTTTTCTATCATTTCTATAGCTCTCTTTTCAGCATGTTTTTCTCTGTATGCCCTAATTATATTGTTTTGTTGCTGCCAGTGATGAAAGTCATTGGTTACTAACATTTTATCAGTTTCTATTGATGCTATTACAGAGCTCAAATCCGGTTTATGTAGATTTGTACTTTTGCATAACTTAAACAACTTACAGTATGCAGGAATCTTTTCGTATTCATCTAGATAATCAACTGTCATAATTTCATAGAATGAGCATTCGAGTTTTTTACCTATTTTTTCATAAAAAAGTTCATTAGCAACATCTAAACCTACAAGTCTTCTAACTTTCCCTAACTCTAAACCAGTAATAATACCAGAGATTCTTCCTTTGCAAATTGCATCTACAGCCTTTACACTGTATGAAGAATATTTACTTTTTCTTTTGTAGCACTCTACAAATATATCTGCACCAAAAACTGCTATATTTTCAGTAGGAGCTTCAAACTCTTTTAGGCTTACTCTTTTGAACATTTCAACCGAAATAAGTAGACAAATAAAACTTTTATGTCTTTCTATTCAAACCCTTTAGGAAGAAATTCTTTCAATCTTCTTATTGCATCAATTCTTTCTCTGTTCCCAATTTTAGCATTTTCTATGGCAGTTTTAAGAATTTCTATTGATTTATCATAAGTTTTTCTATCAACAGGATAGGGATAGCCGTCTTTACCGCCATGGCTGAAAGAAAATTTAACAGGATCTCTCCAACTTGGCTCTGAGCCATAAACTAATTTGCTTATCAACGCTAAAGCTCTGATAGATTTTGCTCCTAGTCCTTTGATAGCTACCAATTCTTCATAGTTTTTAGGTTGAAATTCATGAGCATTAATTAAAGGTTTATAATTTTTCAAATCTATTTCATGTTTCTTATCTAATAGCAAATATTTTTTCAGAGTGTTTGGACTTTCTTTTACCAAATCAACAGAAGCTTTCCTACATTCTTCACTTTCGTTGGCAACCATGTTTAAGGCTCTACCTTTATAATCACAACAAATAGCAAGATGTGGTTCAACAACAAATGACTTCACTTTTTCTGATAACCAATGATATCTTCTAGCATATCCTGTTTTGTCTGACATCCCTTGCTGAACAACAGCCCATTTTCCATCTGCAGAGACAATAAAACTATGATGATAAAGAACAAAACCAGCTTGTATACAGTTGTTATCGACTTTAGCAGCTAGTCTGCTTGCATACTTTAGACTTTCAATTTTTGAGGATGATAATGAATAAATATTTTCAAGCTTTTCTATTTCATTTGGAGTTCTTCTTGAAGCTTTACCCTTTCCTCCTAACACGGCTAAACCTAAGTCTGTTCCCAAACCTTCTTTCAATGCTCCTGTAACTGTTGTAGTAACTCCTGAAGAATTCCAGTCGAATCCCAAGACACATGCAAAAGATTGAAAAAAGAAAGGATCTGAAATTCTTCTTAGAAACTCATCTCTTCCAAATTCATAAACAATTATTTCTGTTACAGCTCTCCCTAATTTTTTCATTCTTTGAAATAGCCAAGGTGGACATCTGCCATAATGAAGCGGCAAATCTGCTATACCAGTCCTCATAATTCTCACTTTCTAATGAAACCTTTTAAACTTTCTCCAAGTAATTGCTCTTCTGTTACTCCTAGAACTGTTAAAACTCTTAGAGTAGCAGGAACAATTTGATGAGTTACATAATAATCAACATCTATGTCTTTAATATCAACATCCTCTATTGGTTCTGCTCTTTCAGAAATAGAGCCTTTACCTTTAGTAATAACAAACATTATGACCATTCCCTTACCAATAGGTCTCCCCCTTTCTTTAATCTTTCTTGCAGCAACAACATGAGGTCCAATAGCTTTATACTCTGACAAAGGCTTTGTTAATTGCTCATAGAGTGTCAAATCTTTTAGAGGAATTTTTCTTTCCTTTAATTTTTTGATAACATCTTTTGTGTATTTGACTGCACTATTAACATCTTTCTTCTCTAAAATAAGTTTCAAAACTTTCTCCTGTGTATCTTTTGCAATATTACTCCAATCTCTTCTTACTTTTTCTAAACCTCTAACAGTTAAAACACCTTTTTCATCTATCAAAGCATATCTTTTCTTTGCAGTTCCAGGTCCAACTCCTCTTGGTATGAATATTCCTCTCTTATATATTCCTTGTAAATCTAGTTCAATTATTCCTGGAAGCATTTTATTCATTTTTTCTAAGAAAATTTTAGTCTTCTTTTTTAAATCACCTTTAATTTTTACAAACATAGAATCTGTGTCTACGTAAATGACAGTAAAACCTTCTTTTTCCGCTTCGTTAATAACTTTTTTGATGTAGAATCTGCCAAAAGCTGCAGAAGATTCTGCGCATTCTCTACAATACCATTTAGCGCCAGCGAAAGCATACGATCCATAGGCCGCATTACTTATTGTCTTCACTGCAAACTGCTCTTTGTCTAATCTATTCCATTCTTCAGAATTTCTTTTTACTTTTTCCATTTCCTCTTTTATTTTAACTCTTTTTTCTATCAATTCTTTAATTACAGTAGATACAAAACCTTTTTTTCTTTTACAAAACCAATACTTTGTTTCAGGAACTTCATAACCATCCTTTCTACAATCTCCGCAATTAAAGGTTTCAGGAGAAATATTGAAAGTTGCTATTACAGATGGGTATAGACTTCTAAAATCCATTACAGCTATATCTTCATGCAATCCTGCAATGGGTTCTTTCACAAAACCTCCAACATAAGGAGAAACTTCTCTTCTTATTTGAATCTCTTCCCATTTTGGTTGATTTGGTATTATGTAATTCATTGCAAAAGCTCTTTTGGAAAGATACCACTCAACTAACTGCGAATAAGTCATTCTAGAAGTATCGAACAACAATTGCCCAGAAAGTTTTGACAGCTGATATATCTGTGGAAGGATGAATTCACCTAATCTTAAAGTTAATTCTGAATCCTTTAAACAATATTCTGCTAATTTTGCCAAATCCTTTTTCTTTCTCCAAGATTCTAAAATCTCTTCATACTCAATCTCAATCTTTTTATCGCCTAGCAATTCAGCAGAGACTGCATCTAAGGTTAAAACTTCTGTTTGTAGCTGTGGAGAAAGAATATTGTTTATGAATTCAAATAAGTCGATATGAACTCTCCCTTTAAATCTCGCCGATGATACCCTTGCTCTTCTAGCAAACTTTAATTCTGAAAAATCTCTTGATAAAACTAGTTTAACTTTTAACTCATCAGCTCTCTGCTGAATTATTTGCATATCAAAAAGGTCGCTATTAAATCCAGTTATTAAATCACAATCTTGTTCATTTACTATTTTAACAAATCTTTCTAACAATTCTTTCTCATCCTTAACAACCTCAACATAATTTGGATATTTGTCTTTTTGATACGTTAGAACTTTTTCAAAATTCTCTCCTTTTAATGAGAGCATGACTATTTTTTGTTTTCCTTTTTCCTCTACACATTCTATATCAAAAGACACTAGACTTAATTCTGGTGTTTCATCGCTTTCTATTGGCTTTATCTGTTTGATTTTCAGAATTTTGTCAGCTTGATAATTTCCTTTTATTTCTTCACCTTTTATGTTTATCCAACCCATTCCATCAATTTGCTTATCGATAAGGTATTTCTTATAAAAGCTTATAGAATATTCATATTCTTCTTCAACAATTCCGATTCCACCTCTTTCTTTTTCCAGTCTTTTAACTATATCTCTAACTTTAGGAAGGTCTGTTGAAAGGAAACAAACAACCTTTACAAGTTTTCTTTTTTCCCCAGAAATTATTTTTTCAACAATTTCTGTTCTCTTTATTTTGATTTCTTTTATTTGTTCTACCTTTTTTTTAACATCATTTTCTTTGCCTTGTTTTGGTAGAACATAAAAATAAGGTTCATAATCATAATCCAAAGCTATTATAGTTTTTCCACTATTGTCTTTGCAAAACAAACGAATAACAGATTTTTCATTTTCTTCTATGTAGTCAGCATCTAACAAACAAAGTTTCATAATTTTAATAGTTTTTGAAAATTAATAAGGCTTATTTTCAAATAGGCGATAAAGCTTAAGCAAATCAATCTAAAAAGTTTATAGAAACGTTAACTTTATATATAGTTTAGTAAATACTAAACTTATGAACGAACGGATAGCCAGGCTACTATTAACTTACCCAAATAAAGAATGGAAACAAAAAGAATTAGTTTTGGCTACAGGTTATTCTAAGGGTTTCATAAGCCAAGAGATGAAAAAATTGTCTTATGAGAATATCGTTTCTAGATTAGATGATAAAGTAGTTCTTATAGATTTTCCAAAACTGTTAAACAGATGGGTTGGAATAAGAAAACTTCCAAAACCGCTCTATTTTAGGGTCATAAGCATAGATAAGCTGGAGAATAAACTTAAAAAAAGCGGGGTAAGATATGCCTTAACTCTTTTTAGGGCTGCGTGGCATAGAATAAAATTCTTGAAAATTGAGAAAATAGAGTTTTATGTTAGAAAAAATGATTTAGAAAGAATTAGAAAGTTGTTAGGTAGGGAGGATATAGCTGGTAATGTCGAAGTTTATCCAGCTGATGATTATGTTTTTATTGGGAATGAAAAATTAAAGGGTTTATACTTGGTCTCTCCCGTGCAAAATTATGTTGATCTTATATGTGTTGGTGGTAGTGGCACAAGGGTTGCGCTACAACTAGCAAAAAGATATGAGCTTGGTGTTTAAAATGGATATCTATGAAAAATCTCTGGATATTTTGAAGATGATAATTCAAAACCAGAAAAAACTAAATTTTAGGATAGTTTTGATAGGTGGTTGGGCTGTATATGCTTATAATCCTTATCTGAAATCAAAGGACATAGATTTTCTTATAGAAAAAAAGAATTTTTGGAAACTGAAAGTTTTTTTGGAAGAAATCGGTTTTAGACAAACAGCAAGTATACCACTAGACAAAAAAGGTTTTGCTATGCTCTTTAATGAAGATAAGATAGAGATAGATGTTTACGATGAAAAAATTGCAGTTTATGATGTAAGAGATATATTTGAAAAAAAGAGGTTTGAGATAGGAAAGATTGTAAAGGAAAATGTTTTAATTGTGGATAGGAATTTACTATTGGTGCTTAAAATTTTATCAGCCAAAGATAGGCTAGGTACAGCAAAGGGAATTAAAGACCATTCTGATATCCTAGCTTTATTTGACAGATTCTTTCCAAAAATTGACTTTAATTACCTAAAATCGCAAATAGAAAAGAAGCTATTAGATAAAGTTTTTAAATTGGTTTTTGCTGATTATAGAAAAATAAAGGATGTATACCCTATACCATTTTTAAAGTATCAGAGAATTAAAAATGGTGTTTTCAGAAAATTTGAACTTTAATTTCTTTGTATCTAATAAGCAATGTTTATTTTCTAAAAATTCTATATAAAAATTATTGAATGGGATATAATGAAAGGAATAAAATTAAGAATAGTCTCAGGAATTTTACTTTTTACTATCACAACTGTTTTTCCTTTTTTATCTTTGCAGAATAATCTGATTATCGAGTGGTTATTTTCGTCTATAATAATCGGCATCTAAGAGACAGAGTTTCATGATATGAATTAGTTTTTAAAGTTAAAAAATCTGATATTCACACATTTTTATATAGAAAAACTAAATAATTTATAGATAATATGAAAGAATTTTTAATAATTCCAATTCTTATAGTAGCATATATTTACTTTGTTAATTTAATTGTTCAAGGCTTTCCTATAGGTATAATTCCTAGTCCTACCCTAACTCCAGGTGCGCCTGGTGCACAAATAATAGGAATTGGAGAAGCTATTACCGTTACTGTTACTAGACCATATTTATTTGGACTAATAAGATTGCCTGTTTATACAAATACTTTAGGATACATAGGAACTTATCATGAAGCATTTTTTGTCTTTATTGTTGTGCTAACGATAGCTTTATTTATAAGAAAATTAAGATATAAAAAAGTAAAAAGAGGTGAAAGGATGCCTAAAAAAGCTTGGGGAAATTATTTGAAAGCAATAGTTTTCGGAATAATTTTTGCAATAATAGCATATATATTATCTGGAGATGCCTCAAGTATAGTAGTTGGTTTATTGGTAATGTATTTAGAATATAAACTTGGAAAAAGGTGAAATTGAAATGAATAAAAATGTGTTAGGAATAATAGGATTGGCTTTTTTGGTAGTAGCAATAACAGCAATTCAAGGAAAGCAAACTGTAAATTCAGAATATGAGCAGAATTTTAAAGTCGGTTCTTTGGTATGCGTTTACAAAAACAATGTTTTAGTTGAACCTTGTACGCACAATCTGTTTACATCCACTGGTAAGAACTGGACAAGAGATTTGATAGGAAACTGGGCAGGCGGGGGAGCAGCAATGAAATTTATTGCAACAGGAAATGGTTCTGCAACACAATGCACAAACGCGGCTACATTAGCTGGTGAAACACCATCTGGTGCATGGACAGGCACGTATAGAACAGGAGCTTATGCTGTAAATGCTGCTTACACTGGAAACTGGACAGTAAGTGCCGTTTATACTGCAAATGAAGCAATTAATGGTTTAAATTCAACAGCTTTATTCAATGTTACAACTCAAGGAGCAGGGACAATGTTTGCTTGCAATAACTTTACAACAGTTAATTTAGCTGCAAATGACCAGTTAAATATAACTTGGTTTTTGTGGGTAACAGAAGGTTAATAATAGGCTACTGAAAATACCAATTTTTAAGATATTTTTAGTATTTTTTCTATTTTTTAATAAATTTTTTTATAAAATAAACAATAGAAATCTTTTTATTTCTCTATACTTTAACGATAATCACTGGTGTCTATGGCTGTAAATGTAGATCCTGAGAAAATTATAATAGAAGTTCTTAAAAGGCATCCAGAAGGTTTGGCTATAATTGAGATAGCAAAATTAACCCAAATGAATAGAATTACTGTTGCTAAGTATATTCATGGTCTGTTAATAAAAGACAAAATTTATCAGCGTAAAATTGGTGCTGTAAAACTTTGTTATTTGAAAGAAAATTTTCAAGGGAATTCTGAAGTGATTAAATGAAAGTAAAAATTTTATTATTTTTTAGTATATTTTTCCTTATTCTTTTTTCTACTAATGTTTTAGCTCAACCTTCAACAATACAATATAATATTATAACACCCACTTCAGATATTTCGACTTACAAATGGGCAACAAATGAAACTATAACAGGAACAGTAACTTCTTCTACAACTGTTAATGTTGCCGCTACAGGAGAAAAATGCTGGACTGCACCTGATGGTCAGCACATAATACCAAATTATACTTTTTCATCAAATCAATATGTTTTGGTTAATGGAACTTGGACCTATTCCTTAGTGGTAAATGTTGCAGATGGTGTTTGCACTATTAATTGGTATGCTACTAAATATAATTCTTCTGGCACATATGTTATTGATAATTTTATCGATACTGGATATGATGCGTGTACTGCTGCAGATTACACAAGAACTGTAACAAGAACTATTGCTTTTGACGAAAAAACCAACTTGACATCTCCATCTGATAGGGTATTTCTAAAATTTTGCCTTAATGTAACAACAAAAAAACCAGGAGGAACTGGCGTATATAAAATGAACACCACAAGCTCATATTTTATTGTTCCAAACCAAACGTTCACAGCAGTAGCAGACACAATACCACCAACTTATTCTAAAAATACAACAAATACAACTAAAGCAGGACAACCTTGTAATTTCACTTTGGAATGGGATGATAATCAGGCATTAAGTCCAAATGGTGGGTATATTTTCTCTACAAACAATTCAGGAACTTGGCAAAATGCATCATGGATAGCTTTCACAACAAAACCACAGAATGCAACAAATGTAACAACTTTAAATGATACAGTAGGGACAGTTGTGGCATGGTGTTATTATGCAAACGATTCAGCTGGTATTTGGAATAATACTAATTGTGAAGTAGGGAATGTATTTACCCTAAAAACAACAGGAGAATATAGCATAACAGCAACACAAATAATAACCTTTACAGAATCTTCAGCAAAATTAGGCCAATTCTTTAAACAACCATCACAACCCTTTTCTTTAAGTGGAATAACAAGTAAAATTGGAAATTTCACTAGAGCTTCTTTAGAACCATTTTCAACCACAACTGCTGTTATCGGAGCCTTTGTTGCTTTAAGAGCAACAAGCCAAACAATGTTCTTTAGTCAATTAATAAGTAGACTCTATACTTCTATTCAATTTTTATCCCAACCCCTTTCTTTAAATGTAATAACATCAAGAATAACTAATCTGTTTAGAACTTTTTCTGCATACTTTAGTGTTACAGATACTGTAATAAAAGGTTTAGCTTATATAAAAAGTGTATCAGACTCTTTCATAACGAATTTAGCAATTTCAAGAATAACAATTCTTTCTAAAATATTAACAGAATCTTTTAATATAAATGCATTAACAAGTAGATTACAAACTTTGTTCAAAGACTTACCTCAATCTCTATCAATTAACATAGCAACTCAAAGGATACAAACTTTATTTAAATCATTACCTCAATCTTTTGCAATTAACGCTCTAGTAAGCAGAATATCAACTTTCCTAAAAACAGTATCTTCACCATTCATAACAAATATCGTAACATCAAGAACAGGCCTATTCTTTAAATCTGTTTCGGATTCTTTAGCAGCGAACTTATTCGTTACTAGAATATCACTATTCTTCAAAAACATACAAGATAGTCTTACAATATCAGCAACAATAACAAAAGGTCTATCATTTTTAAGAGATGTTTCACAATCGTTCACAACAAATGCTCTGATAACAAGGTTATCAAGTTTTCTAAGAACAACATCCCAATCATTATCAACGAACATAGCAATAACTAGAATACAATTGCTATTCAAATCATTACCCCAATCCTTATCATTAAATCTATTGACTTCAAGAGTATTATCTCTCTTCAAAGATGTATCAACATCATTTGCTACTAACATAGCAACATCAAGAACTGGATTATTTTTGAAATCTGTATCAGACTCATTTGTAACAAATACAGTAATAAGTAGAATTCAAAGTTTAACTAAAAATATAATTCAATATTTCACAACGACTCTAACTGTAACAGCATTGAAGCCAGTTACTACAAGAGCAGTAGAATTAGCATTAACATTAACAGAAACTTCAACCAGATTAATCGGCTTTTATAGAACAATATTGCAATCATTTAACATAACTTTAGCGATGAGCAGATTGCAGACATTGATAAAGTCTGTAGTAAATAGTTTTGGGATTGCAGATGCTATTACAAGAGGATTTGCTTACTTAAGAGGTATATCTCAGCCATTTGCAACTAATGTTATAACATCAAGAGCAATAGGATTCTTTAAAACAGCAACTCAGTATTTCTCAATAAGTGAGATATCAGCCAGACTAACAAGCATCTCAAAAGTAATATTGCAAGCTTTTTCCACAAATATAGCGACAATAAGAACGGGATTATTCTTCAAATCTATGTCAGATTCACTCTCAATTAACACAATTACGTCAAGAGTAATTTCAATTTCTAAGCTAATAACAGGATACTTTAGTATAAGTGAAATAACAAGCAGAATAACCTATCTCTCTAAGTCAGCTTCGCAATTATTTAGTGTAAATGAAATGGTTTCAAGAATTTCACTCATTTCTCAAAAAGTTTCTCAATCATTTGGCATAAGTCAAGTGATAAGTAGAGCGATTTTTATACCAAGACAAATAATTCAATCTTTATCCTTTAATGATTTTATAAGTAGGATAATCACAATTTCAAAAACAGTAACAGGTAGCTTTATATTTAACACATCTGCACAGAGAATTCAAACTCTATTAAAATCATTATTACAAAGCATTTCTCTAACAGAGGTAAGTACTAGGATTTCTATTGTTTTGAAATCTATTACAACAAGCTTTGGAATAAATAATGTTATTGCAAGAATAACAAGTTTTTCAAGGGTATCAGTTCAAAGCATACCTATAAGTGGAATGATATTGAGAATACAGAATTTAGCTAAAACTATTACACAAGGACTTTCTATGATACAAAATATTACTGCTAACTTAGTTGGTCAACTTTATCAGAAAACCGCAAGTTTAAGCTTTACTATAACAGATGCCGTTGGAAGAGCATTCGCATTTACAAGAATAGTTTCTCAATCTCTTAGTCTGAATGCCGTAACAGGAAGATTGTCATACTTAATAAGAATATTCTTGCAAAGCTTTGGTTTGTATACTGCTATAGGGCTACGTCCTTGTTCTCTTCTCACAACAGAATCTGCTTGTGCAGCTTATGGTTGTTACTATTGTACCAATGCTTGCCAATCAGCAACATGTCCAACACCCACACCAACACCTTCACCACCTGGTGGAGGAGGTGGTTGGGTATCTCCTCCACCACCAACAGTACCAGCAGTAGCCTTAGATGTTAGTGTCCATATGGAAACTGAGCAGGTTGTTCCAGGCGATAAGATTTATGCTACAATAACGCTTCAAAAAGTGTCAGGACCTTCAGGAGTTGTAGACGTGAATTTAACATACTTTATCAAAGATCCAATGGGGAGTGTTATCGGCTCGAAGAAAACTGTTGTTGGCATTGAAACTAGTAGAAGGGATGTTTACTTTTTGTATGTACCAGTAGACTCGGCTTTGGGAACCTATACATTTGGAGCATTGGCTCAGTATAACAATGCTACAGCCACAGCTGAAGCAACCTTTATCGTTGTCTCAAAGCTTCCAGCACCTTTAATTGACATAAAGAAGACAGACGTTCCATTAATTTTAACAGAGCGAGAAACAAGTATTAAGGCAGTTATTGAAAATACAGCTAATAATTCATTGAATGTTACTGCAACACTCATTTTGCCAGAGGGATTTGCCCCTCCGAATGTAACTGTTCAAAAAATAATAGAGCCCTTGGCAGAGGAGATATTTGAATTCAAATTTGTATCAAATGTCTTTGGAAGTTTTACAGCATTTATGAAAATAGAGTATGATGGTAGAAAAATGGTGAGAGAAATTCCTATAAACGTTTACTCTCCTGTGATGATTTATGAGCCGTTATTGAAGTACTGGTGGATAATTGCAATTATAACTATTATTCTGATGCTGATAATTTTAAAAGGGAGAACCAGAAAGGAAATGCGTCATGTATATCCAACAGAAAAAATAAAGTTTAGATAAAAATTAAGCCCAGTACTTTTTAGTGCGAATAAAAAGTTCTTTCTGTTTCTAATATCTCACCACCATCAGTAGTAAATTAAATTTAAGTATAGGTATGATTAAATAAAAAATATGACAAAAATTTTAGACATTCTTGGATATACTGGCTTAGGTATAGTAATCTTAGTTCTTATATACCTACTTCTAAAGTTAGCTGGAATAGTAGGAAGTCCAACAGAAGAACAATTATTGACTGCATTGGTAGTCGGTCTTGTACTCCACGCATTTAAAATAGAAGGAGATTTAGGAAAAATAAAAGCAAAATTAAAAATAGGTTAAGCCCAGTATTTCTTATTTTTAATGAATTCTTTTTCTGCATTTAAAATATCTTTATAAAATCCATCCTCATTTCTATGCATTTTAGAGAGAATTCTAGAAGCTGTTTGAGGTCCTATTCCTCTTCCCGCCAAAGTGATTACAGCTCTTTTACCATATACAATGCAAAGATCAGCAGATCTTTTAATAAATGCTAACTTTTCTTTTTCCTCTTCTGTCAACTCCTTTCCATTCAACCATTTCTTAACAATTTCTTGAGCCTCTGTTCTATGAGGCTTTAAAACAGCTATAAGTCTTGACTGGCATTTTCTACACCTTGGCTCTTTTTCAATGTTTTTAACATAATTTGCTATAGAATACTTTCCACAATTTATACAAAGTAATCTGACCCTAGAATTCATTAGTCTATTTTTAAATATTTTGAAAATTTCTTTTTCTGGCCTTTCAGGTCTTGCAACATCTTGTAGTTCGTATCTAAATCCTAGTTCAGCTATTGGAGACAAACCCTCTATGCAATCAAATCTTATCTCATTAGACTGAATCTTTCTGAGAATCTCTTTAGCTCTTTCTAAATCAAGCTTTTCAGTAAACAGTTCTTGTAAAGTTTCCTTATGAATAGGAGAATTCCAATAAACATCTATTATTTTATCAATGTTAATCATATCAAAACTAGCTTTCTTGCTTATTGCTCCAAACCTTTTTGCGACATGAATAAATCTATATTTGAATAGAGAAGACCTTGGCAAAGTTTTTTCTAAAATAATTTCTATGTCTTCAGGTTTATAACCAAAAAGAACTTTCTTAATATCTTCTACACCACATCCTTTGAATATTATTCTGTAAGGGTCTGATTTGCTTGTTATTATTTCTCCATATTCAGCAGACAATATAGCTGCTATAAACCTTGACAATGTTTCATTAACTAAGCTTCCAAACAGAGTATGCAAAACAACATAATTTTGGAATTTTTCAATTGAAATGCTTTTATCATCAGGAACAGGATAATTTTTGATTTGCTTTTTAATGAGGTGAATCATCCTAGCAGCAGACTGGGATGAAACAGGATATTTTTCCTTTAAATTATCAATTATCTTATTGTTTTTTAGATTTTCTTTAATCATTTTTTCAATTTCTTTCCTAAGAATTCCAACCTCCTGTGAAACCTCAAATGGAACTGGTATTAATTCCCCTTCCCATGCAGGTATAGCAGATTCAATGTCCTCAACAGACTCAACAAAAATCTTTTCATTGTCAACAGAAATAATCTTCCAAGGCCTTCCTTTGACTATAAAACTAGATCCAACATCTCCATGGCTAGCAATAAACTCCTCATCTAAGGTTCCAACAAAGCTGTTAGATGCTGTGTCAATAACTTTATAGCTTTTCTGGTCAGGAATGACAGAAAGATTCTCAAAATAATATTCAAATGCCTTTCTCCTCCTTTTAATTCCATTATCCGAAAAAATTAATCTAAGTTGAGTATCCAAAAAATTTATTAAAGTGTTAAACTCTTCTTCTGTCAAATCCTTGAAAGGATAAGCTCTTTTAATAAGTTCAAAAGCATTTTTAGGATCTAAGTTATAATCTTCTATTGCTAAGCCAATTAATTGTTGGGTTAAAACATCCAGAGAATTTTTATGAATCTTTAAAGGCTCTAATTCTCCTCTTAATGCTTTTCTTGCTATAACAGCAGATTCAAAAATATCATCACCATCACTTGCAATTATAATTCCCTTTGAGATTCTCCCGATTCCATGCCCTGATCTTCCGATGCGTTGAGTTGCCTGCGTAACTGTTCTTGGTGATTGATACTGTAAAACTAAATCAATGCTACCTATATCTATACCTAATTGCAAGGATGAGGTTGCTATAAGTGATTTCAATTTTTCCTCTTTAAAATCTTTTTCAGCTTTTATCCTTACCTCTTTGCTTAATGAGGAGTGATGAATTTCATGTTGCAAACTTTTATCAAACAACCTTAGTCTAGATGATAAAATCTCTGCAGCTTCTCTTGTGTTTGTAAATGCTAAAGTAGAACGATGCTCTAATATCAAATCTCTAATTCTTCTTAGCCTCGCAACAACAGAATCTCCAATGAATATTTTTTCTGCAATTATTTTATCTTCTTTATTAGGATAAGGACTTTCAATTTTTATTTGAATATCTTTTGGAGAAATCGCATTAATAATTTCATATTTATTATCTGAAAAAATGAATTTAGCAGCTATTTCAGGGGAACCAACTGTAGCAGACAATGCAACAATCTGTGGATTTCCACAAAGTCTTTTCAATCTTTCTAATGACAGGGTTAGTTGAGCCCCGCGTTTACTATTTACAATTTCATGAATCTCATCAATGACAATGAATTTTATGTTTTTCAAATGTTCTCTAAATCTTTTTCCTACAAGCATAGCTCCGATTTGCTCTGGTGTAGAAATCAAAATTTTAGGAGGATGTTCTAATTGCATTTTTCTTTCATATTGGGTTGTGTCACCATGTCTGACAGAAATGTCAATGTCAAGTTTGTTACACCACCATAATAGTCTATCCATCAAATCTCTGTTCAACGCTCTCATAGGAGTTAGATACAATAATGCTATTGGATTGTGTTCTGATTCAATTAGCTTACTAAACAAAACTGTCATACAGCTTTCAGTTTTTCCTAGACCTGTAGGAGCTATACCTAGTACATTTTTCCCTTCTAAGACTTTAGGTATCATTAATTCCTGTATTATTGTAGGATTTTCGAATCTATTTTTTGCAAGTTCTTTGACCTTTTCATTTAATAAATCAAACACGTTCATTTAAACCACTTAGATATTGTATTCCTTTTTCTGTTAAATTATAAATAACAAAACGACCTTTTCTTGTCTTTCTTACTAAACCCATTTTGATAGCACCATTATAAGTGTACTTTTCACCATGTCTATAACCCATAAGAAAATGGTCAACACGTTTTTGTGATACTTCTGAAGATTTTACAATTTCACTATAGTTTAAAGGTTGTTTGTAAATTATTCTTAAAATGGATATAAAATTTTTATTATTAAGCATTGCATTATGATCATGCTTTTTATTCAAGTTATCTAACAATATCTTATAACTTTTTTCAAACCGTTCTTTTTTAATAGGGTGTAGTATATGAAGATTTAAGTTTTTAATTTTTATTAAATTCTTAATATTTCCAATGCATATCTGATTACTATTTTTATCATCAAAGGTATTTATTTTAAAATATTTCCATAAAACACTAGATATAAATTTTCTCTTCTCTGAACTTCCAGCTATTCTTATTAGACTTAAAGAACCTATTTTTCTTATGTTAACATTTCCTTCAGCTGCTATCAATCCTCTTATAAATCCAATTCTAAATGATTTACTTAATTTAAGAAAAATTTCTATTTTATTAATTAGACTATTATAAAATAAACTAAATAAAGAGTTATGGTATCTAGCGTCCATCGTTCCGTATGTTTCTAAATAAGTGGAAGGTCTACCTTTAGAATTTACCCAATTTATTTTTATTTCTTTTTCTTCTGGAATATTAAGATTTTTCCTCCAATGTTCAAGTATTTCAATCTCTTCAATGTCAAACTTTTTTATTACATTTTTAGATAATTTAACTGAATAATGAAGTTTAACTGGATCTACGTTAATACTAGCTAAATGATTAATCCATATATTCATAAGTTTCGGAGACGAATTTGCCAACTCTACGCATCCGAGATCGTTTTTTGTTCCATCACCATAATATAACCCTAAGATTTCTCCAAGCTTTTCGTCAATACAAATAAATCGAGGTATAATGATTGATTTTGGTTGATTTTGTGGATTAAGTATACGTCCCTTATAATTTCTATGAAGACATTTTATTGCAATGATATTTTTATTTATTTTTTTATCAATTTTAGAATTAGTTTTAGGATGAATTTTAGGCATTATATTTATAAGATCTAATTTGAATCGAGATACGGCTAGCTCTTTTATTCTATTATCTAATATGTTGAATACACTCATTTCCGTATCTGCTATCAATTTATTCTTGAACTTTAAAAACTTATTTATGGATGAAAATATTAAAACGATTCTAGATTATCTAGAAAATAGATATGGGGAATACATCAATACTTCTCCTTTAAAAAACCAAGAAATATTTGAATTGTTAATAGAAACTATCTTATCTCAAAGAACAAGAGATGAAAATTCAGAAAAAGCTGCTAAACAACTTTTTGCTGTTGCTAGAACACCAGAGCAAATATCAAAATTATCAATGAAAAAACTACAAAGCTTAATAAAAGTAGCTGGACCATATAGGCAAAAAGCTAAAAGAATAAAACAAATTTCTAAAATACTTTTAGAGAAATATAAAGGAAAAGTTCCTAATAAAAGAGAAGAGCTAATGAAACTGCCAGGAGTTGGTCTAAAGACAAGTGCAATAATTTTAATGTATGGTTTTGGAGAACCTAAGATTGCTATAGACACGCATTGTGAGAGAGTGCCTAAAAGATTGGGCATACTTCCTTTAAAATACGATGTTAAGCAAATTGAAGAAAGATTAGAAAGTTTATTTCCTAAAGATAAATGGTACTTAATTAACTTAGGTTTTGTTAACTTTGGAAAAGAAATTTGTAAGCCTATTAACCCTTTATGTATTAAAGATTCAAAAAACTGTCCATTCTCAAGTTTCTGTAAGGCTTACAAAACTAAAAAATTTAAAGTTTGATTATACTGGAATTGCTTCAAACTTAAATGAATAATTACCAAGAGAGGCTACTTGACTAAATCCATGCTTTAAATAAAACCTAAAGTCAGTTGTTGGAACTGTTATTGGATTTGTTAAGCTTTCATTCTTAAATTCATTTTCTATTGATAAGCTAACATCATTTTCATTTCCAGCACTTCCCGGCAAAATGCTTATTGTCATGTTTACTTTTATCGGAACATCTGCATGATTTACAATTTTTATTTCAGGTGAATATTTTGCTTCTCCCTGATGAACGCTTGTTAGAGTGTAATTATCATCGTTTGAAGATCCCATTATATCAAGTGTTATTGCTTGCTCAACTGTAGCATAACCTGTTATTGAACCATAGCTTGAAATCACTGCCGCACCACCAATTCCAAGAGCTAATAATCCTGCTGTTAATAAAATTTTTTTGTTCATGAGGATTCTTAAGAAAGGGAATGGCAAATAATTCTCTTACCACCAAGGGTAGTAAATAAACAATAATTCTATATTTTTCACATCTAAAGTAAATATGTTTCACTAGGTTAAATGAAATTATCTAGTGGAAACTTTACTTTTTCTTCTCATCTTCTCTTTTCAAAATATTTCCATATTCATAAAGAACAGCCAAAGCTTTAACTGCTCTTTCAGGAGTAGGATAAACAGGAATTCCAAAAGCTTCTAGTTTTCTATTTCTTTCTAAAATATACTGTCCACCAGCAGAGCAAACTGCTATTGGTTTTCCAAAAACTTTGCAATCTCTTATAACATCAACTATTTCATCTGTCAATGTAGGTATCTGCATCAATGCAATGCACACAACACCTGAAATATTCTTATCTTTTAAAACAATTTCTAAGGTTTTTTTATATCTTTCAACTGTTGCGTCTCCAGTAATATCAATTGGGTTTTTTGTGATAGCATACTTTGGTAGAAATTCTTTCAAAGCCTTTACAGATTCTTCAGTTAAAGAAGGTAATTCTAAACCATACTCTATAGCAGCATCAGTAGCCACTATGCCGAAACCCCCACCATCTGTTACAACAGCTATTTTATTATTCTTCAAAACAGATTGGTTTGCCAAGACCTTTGCAAAATCAAATATCTCTTCAGAGGTTTTTGCCTCTATTATTCCTGCTTGTTTAAAGGCAGCAGAATATATTTCTGCAGATCCAGCTAATGCTCCTGTATGTGAAAGAACAGCTTCGCTACCTTTTTCTGTTTTGCCAGCCTTAAAACAGACTATAGGTTTCTTTTTTGTGACTTTTTTGGCGACTTTTATGAATTCTTCACCGTTTATAACAGATTCTAGGTAGATAGCAATGCATCTAGTCGATAAATCGTTCTCTAAATACCTGATTAACTCTATTTCGTCTACATCTATCTTATTTCCTATTGAGATAAACTTGGAGACACCTACGCCATCATTTGCCATCATATCTAAGAGAATAGAGCCAAAAGCGCCTGATTGAGTTATAAAAGAGATCGATCCTTCTGGCGGCCTTTTTAAACGGTTTCTAGGAAGGAATATCATGTCTAAATCCTTTTTATAGACGCCAAGACAATTCGGTCCTAAAACTCGTGTAATCCTGCCTTTTAATAAATTTTTAAGCTCTAATTCTCTTTCTTTTTCTCCAATCTCTGAAAAACCAGAAGATATAATTATTATAGCCTTTATTTTTTTCTTGATACATTCTTCAGTCACCTTTTTAACTATTTCTGCAGGTACTACTATTATGGCTAAATCAATAGGTTCCTTAACGTCTAATACAGAAGGATAAGCACTTAAACCTAATAATTCAGCTGTATTAGGATTTATAGGGTATATTTTTCCCTTAAAAGAAATTTTAAGGTTCTCTAAAATAGTATAACCAAGCTTTTCAGGTGTTCTGTTCGCTCCAATAACAGCTACTGATTTTGGGCTGAAGAATTCTTCTAAAGACATGGAAAACTATATAGCTATCTTGCTATATATTCTTACTCTATGATTTTGAAAACTTTTGCCCCTTCCCTTATTTTCTCATTAACCCTTAATCCTATTGACTGTCCCTTTGTTGCTTCTACAACTTGTTTATGTTCAATCTCCATACTGTCTATAACTTGTTCAAATGATCCGCTTGCCCTTTCTATCAATATCTTGTCTCCCTTTCTTATAGTATCTTCCAAATCAACAACAGCCACAGATATCTTAGGATAAAAATGTGATATCTTACCAATAAGCTTTTTTTCAACCATACTCACACCTAAAAATATTAATATTTCGAAGTATAAAAGCTTTGTTCTTAACTTCAAACATTAGTGTGCAAAATATGAAGAATTAAAGTTTATATTCAAGTAATACAATTAAAATAATGTGATGATATGGTCTTCAAGAAAGGGACAAAGGAAGATATGAAATATTGTGGAAAGCATAAGATAATACTGGGCATAGGTCTGATAATATTCGGTTTTGTTCTATGGGCTAGCAGTTCTATCACAGCTTTGCAGACTAATCTAAATTGGCCAGTTGCTTTCATTGTTCTTGGTATATTAGCAGCTTTGAAGGGACTGTATTGCTATCAGAAATAACAAACTAATAATTTTCTAAGTTTTGTTAAATATAACAAATATTTATATTTGTTATAGTATCTTAATTGTATGGAAAAAACTTTCTTTGATGATGAATTTGTTAAAAACATTAGGACAGTTCTTTGTCCATCTTGTAACAAGGAGTTCACAATTGGTCTAGAGGATACTGAAATTTTTTGCGATGATTGTGGAGAATTTTTTGATGTTGAGCTAATAGAGTCTTATCCTGAGGATTTTGTTTGGCATCCCAGTGAGGAATATTAATTTTAAAAAGAAAAATGGAGGTCTCAAGACCTCCAAAAAAATTTATCTTTTTCTTTTTGCTTTTCTCTTTTTTGCCATTTCAATTCACCGATTTATCTTTTTCTTTTTCTTCCTGCCATTTTGTTTCACCATTTTATGTTGCAATTAATTGCAACAATTAATAATTTTGTTAACTTGTATTTATAATTATCGCAATTTTATTTTTAGAAAAAATTATTCTAAAATTATTCTCACATCAGTAGCGATTGCTTTTGTTGGTGTTGCGAACAAAGGATTGATGTCCAATTCTTTTATCTTCGGATTTTTTTCCATTATTCTAGAAACAGATAACATAACTTCTATTATTGAATTTGCGTCTGCAGGTTTTTGTCCTCTAAATCCTTTTAAAATTAAATCAGAAAATTTTACTTCTTTCAACATCTCTTCTGCATCATTTCTGCTTAAAGGGCATACTCTAAAACTAACATCTTTCAAAAATTCTGTGAAAATTCCTCCTGCTCCCAATGCAACAACTCTTCCAAATTGTGGATCTTTTTTCCCACCCACTATAATTTCATATCCCTCTATTATCATTTTTTGAATCAAAACTTTTTTACAACCCTTTATTTTAATTAATTCATTGAAATTCTTTTTTGCCTCGTCTTCACTTCTTATATTTAATCTAACACCATTAACCTCTGTTTTGTGAGTTATTCCATCAGAAACTTTCATAACGCATGGAAAACCAATTTTCTTTAGTTTTAATGACAATTCTTTTTCATTTTTGCAAAAAGAATAAGATGCGGTAGGAATTCTAAATCTTTTTAAGACATCATATGCTTTTTCATCACTCATTTTCTCAATAATTGGTTTAACCTCAGGTTTTATTATTTTTTTTGGTTTTTTCTTAATTTTAGGCTTAAATTTTTTGAGAGGTTTAGCTTTTTTATATTTTTTAACAATCTTTTTCTTTATTTTAATCCTTTTAGATTTTGTTTTTCTTCCAAATATCTTAAACATATATAAACCCCCTTTAATAAATTATATCTATTATTTAAATAAGGTGCCTAAGTGAAAAAATACATATTTTTTACGGCAATAATTATTTTCTTCATATCGTTAGTTATAATGTTAAAGGTAAATTCTTAACTTTTTATTTAAGTTAAAACAAATTGATGATATGAAAAAGTTTATTGATGATTCGACCTTTGAAGAAGCAAATATTATAGTTTTTGGAATATCTTTTGATGAAAAGTCAAAGCTATCATTAGAAAGATTGCGTGAATTAAATTGGTTTATTGAGTCATTTGATATAAATAAGAAAAAAGATTTATTAAAAAATATAAAAGTTTCAGATATAGGAGATTTGAAATTTGAAAAACTAGAAGATATAACACCACAAATAAAGAATATTATAGACAAGAAAAAAATTCCATTAGCTCTTAGAGGATTCCATCAAATCAGCTTTTACATTCTTAAAGCATTTGATAAAAATGTGAAGCTTATAGTTTTTGATGCTCACGTTGATATAAAAAATAGCTATATGGATGAAAGAATTGAAGAATCTGTAAAAGGATTGAATTTAAGTGAAGATGAAAGGTTAAGATTCAACTGCACAACATGGTTAAGAAGGTATTGTGAATTGGGAAATCCAAAAAATGTTATGATAGTTGGTTTAAGGTCTTGCGATGAAGATGATTTCAAATATATAAATGAAAATGGAATTTCATATTTCACACCAAACCAAATAAGAAAAGATATGGAAGCAGTTAAAGAAAAAATAAGAAATTTTGTTAAAAATTCTAATGTTTATATATCTATAGATATTGATGTTTTTGATCCTTCGATTGCACCTGCTGTTTATCATCCAGAACCAAATGGTTTAACATTTTCTGAATTTTCTGAGTTAATAAAAGAAATTAGCAATGGAAAGATAGTTGGAATTGATATAGCAGAAATCAAACCAATAGAGAATGAGATAACAGAATTCTTAACCATAAGGTCGATATTCGAAGTACTTAGTTATATCAAATAGAAATATTTTAACCACTAAGAATTGTTTTCTATTCTGTCTTATAATATTAAATTATATTGATCCTTCTTCGGTTGATGTTGATGATGTTTCTGGCAGAGTTGGTGTTATATGCTTGATTATAACTACATCCCCTACGCTATCAACAAGCTGGTAAGGAACTATAACACCCCTTTTCCCACCGACCATATCTGAGAGAAAAGAACCTCTTGATGTTTCTATAACCAATGAGTTCACTCTAAACTTTGCTAAACTTATTTCTATGTCTGCTACTTTACCACAATAAACTCCCCTGTTTGTAAAGACATCTTTTCCAAAGACTTCTGATATATTTTTTACTGTTACAGCCATGAAAATCCTCCAAAATTTATAATAATAAATTATGTCGCATATATATAAAGTTTAAGGAAAACTTTTTAATATGCTGAGGTGACCGAATCTGGTATGGTGCTAGAGAAAAAATCGGCGAACCTGCTACCATTCGGTAGATAGCTAGTGAGCGAAAGCTCTTCTGGGTTCAAATCCCAGCCTCAGCGCTTTTGGGCCGATGGTCTAGCTGGTTATGACGCCACCTTCACAGGGTGGAAATCACAGGTTCAAATCCTGTTCGGCCCACTTCAAAAACTTTAAATTAATGTAGAAAACAATTTCTATCATGCCCTCGTCGTCTAGCCCGGTCAAGGACATGTGGCATAAAATAAATGCTTCACCCTAAAGTGGCCCTTCGAATTCATTTCGAAGGTTATGAGCTTCGGCTATGAATGAGGTCAGCCACAAGCATGGGTCCAAATCCCATCGAGGGCATACCAAAGTTTATATTATTCTAAAGAATATTTTTCAATACGCGGAGGTAGCCAAGTCTGGTCAAAGGCGCAAGACTCAAGATCTTGTGGGTTAGTCCCTTCGCAGGTTCAAATCCTGCCCTCCGCATGTCCTTCATGGAGGGTAACAATAAGGATTTAAAGATTAATTTTCTACCTCAGATTAGGATATAAATGGCTGGATTAAAAGAAACATTTTTTCAAGCATATGACAGAGTTATGTCTAAACTTGGAATAGAAAGTTTTTGTATCCAATGGAATCATGCTTATACCCCTCCAAGAGATCATTATAGACATTTTCATGCTGTTTTATCTCAAACTGTTCTACCGTTATCGCATGCCAAAATGGAATTTTTACCTTTTCCATTAAGAAAATTTATTGTAATAGATCCAAATTATCGTGATCCAAAACATTCAAAAGAATATGAGAATTATATCAATAAAAGATATACAAAATTCTTTGTGCCATAAGTGATTCATAACGAGTTCAAATCCTGCGCCGTATAATGTAAGTATAAAAATATGAATTCTCTAATTCTAAGTAAACAACAGTGAGAATATGGATGAAATTGATAATTTAATTGAAAAAATATGGAGAGAATTAGAAGTTAAGGTTATAAAAAAGGAAAAAATCTCAAGAAAAACCTTTACGTCATTACAAGCATTAAAGGTTGTAGAAGAGTTTGGTGAGATAGCTGATATGATTTTGAGATTATGGCATGCTAGAAAAGATAAAAAAATGTCTATAGAAAAGATTAAAAAGAATTTAGGCAAAGAAATTGCCGATACTATAATTGTTTTATATATCCTTGCTAAGAGTCAAAATATAGATATAAAAAAGCATTTAAAAGATAAAATAAAATTTGAAATAGAAAGATGGAAGGCAGAACCATGAAACCAACAGGTCCAACAAATCCTATATTGAAAAGCTTGATAGAAGAAATCCGTATTCAGGGCTATAAAGAGAATATTCCTTTTTTAATCGAATTAGCAAAAAAATTAGAGACTCCAACGAGAAGAAGGGCAGAGGTAAATCTATCAAAGTTAAACAGAGTTTGTAAAGAGAATGAAACAGTTATTGTTCCGGGAAAAGTTTTGTCCTCTGGTTTTCTTAAAAAACCATTGAAAATAGCTGCACTAAATTTTTCAATGATGTCAATAGAAAAAATAAATAAAGCAGGTGGAAAAGCAATGTCAATAAAAGAGTTGATAAAAGAAAATCCAAAGGGAACAAATGTTAGGATCGTGATTTAATGATAGTTGATGCTGAAGGTGCTATTCTAGGAAGATTATCATCCAGAGTTGCAAAGATGCTTCTCAAAGGAGAAGATATAATAATAATAAATGCAGAGAAAGCTGTTGTGAGTGGAAATCCCAAAGCTGTTATAAAAAGATTTGTAGAAAGAAGAGAAAGAGGATACCCTTCGAAAGGGCCATTCTATCCAAGATATCCTGACAGGATTTTAAGAAGAGCTGTTAGAGGAATGCTACCATATAAAAAGGATAGGGGAAGAAAGGCATTTAAAAGACTTAAAGTCCATATAAACAATCCAAAAAATCTTAAGGGAGAGAAGATAAGCAAGACCTCAGAACAGTTAAGAATTAAATACATAACTTTGGAAGAAATATCAAAAGAATTGGGTGCTAAACTTGGCTAAGAGAAAAGAAATAATAATAAAAACAGGAAAGAGAAAAAGAGCAATTGCCAGAGCAATTGCTAGGCCTGGGATAGGAAACATTTTCATAAATGAAAAACCCTTAGAAATTATAGAGCCAGAAGCTATAAGACTTATGATAAAAGAACCATTGATTTTGGCTGGAGATACAGCAAAGGATTTAGACATAGAAATTGATGTTAAAGGCGGAGGGGTATTTGGTCAAGCTTCTGCTTCTAGACAAGCAATAGCAAAAATCTTGGTTGAATACGATAAAACTCTTAAAGAAAAGTTTTTAAACTATGATAGGACATTACTTATAGCTGATGCTAGAAGAACCGAGCCTCATAAACCTTCAGCAAGTAAACGAGGTCCAAGACGCCATAAGCAACGCAGCAAGAGATAGGAGGAATATCAAATGACTTTACATAATACTTACAAAACTTTAAAATTGAATCTGGATAAAACTTGTCATAAAGTTATAGAAAATAATAATGTAACCTTTTATCAACATCGTGGAGAAGATGTTTTCTTACATGCACCAGAAAATGGTACATTGAGATTGAGTGTATATCCATCTGGCGTTACATCATTTATTCCAGAATTGGCCATAAGCTTAGGGTTAAGTTGTGTTAGAAGTGAAGCTTCGGGCTTGACTATTTTTGAGCTTAGAGGCGATTAATATTAATAATCGTTAGGAGGAAGAAAGAAAATGATTATTTCAATTCGTTGTCAAAGTTGTGGGAAAGTCATTGCACATCTTTGGGAGCCGTTTAACAAAAGAGTTCAGGCAGGAGAAGATTCAAAAAAAGTTTTGGATGATTTAGGTTTGAAAAGGTATTGTTGTAGAGCGCTTTTTCTAACTCATGTTGATACATACAAGCAAGTAGCAAAATACAAAAGATAAAAATGTCAGTTTTACTTTATTCATTGACAAGCGTTTTTATAGTTAGCTTAATTTCTCTAATAGGAATTTTAACAATTTCAATAAAGGAAAAAAATTTAAGAAAAATATTATTGATTTTAGTTAGCTTTTCTGCAGGCTCTTTGCTGGGAAGCTCTTTTATTCATTTATTACCTGAAGCTATAGAAGAATTTGGTTTCGGACTAAATGTTTCAGTTTATCTTTTATCAGGAATTTTAATATTTTTCATATTGGAAAAATTTATTTGTTGGAGACATTGTCATATTCCAACTTCAAAGGAGCATCCTCATCCTTTAGCTTTTATGAATTTGATTGGAGATGCTTTACATAATTTTATTGATGGAATGATTATTGGTGGAACTTATATAGCAAGCATTCCTTTAGGAATAGCAACAAGCATAGCAGTAATAATTCATGAAATACCTCAAGAAATCAGTGATTTTGGAGTTTTGTTATATGGAGGATTCGATAGAAAAAAAGCATTAACCTTTAACTTTCTTTCTGCATGTTTAGCTTTTTTAGGAGCTATAGCATCGATTCTTATAGGAGCTTATATTGAAAATCTTTCTTTATTTTTAATTCCATTTACTGCTGGCGGATTTATTTACATTGCATCTTCAGATTTAATTCCAGAACTGCACAAAGAAACAAAACCATTGAAATCTTTTATACAATTAGTTAGTTTGATTTTTGGAATAGCAATAATGTTTTTGTTGATATTTCTAGAGTAGTTTTAATTTTATTAAGTTCGGTGTTCAGATAATTTCTAGGGCTCGTAGTATAGCTTGGTCTAGTATACAAAAGTCTAGATTACACGCTTGGGGAAAAAATCTAATTTGCGTGTGACTCCGGTTCAAATCCGGACGGGCCCATCATTTTAAATTTCAAACTCTAATTTTATTTATGAAAATAGATGTAGTCATCGGAGAAGATAATTTTTCTGAACAGATATCAAAACAGATTAATTCAAAATTTGTAAAAATTAAAACTCATAATTTTCCTGATAGTGAAGTTAAACCAATTTTAGAAGCAGAAAAAGAAATAAAGGATAATAATGTGTTGCTTGTGTTAAGGACAAGCAGATTCAAACCTTCTATAAATGATAGTATAATGAAAATTTATTTTATTGCTAATCTCTTAATAGAGAATCATGTAAATGAAATAAATCTTTTGTTACCTTACATGTTTTATGCTAGGCAAGACAAGCAATTTTTGCTAGGAGAAACAAAATCCCTTTCAAATATAGCAGAACTATATGAAAGTTTAGGAATTTCAAATATAATAACTGTAAATTCCCATTTATACGGGAAAAAACCAACACTTCAAAGTTTCTTTAGAAAGATAAAAATTCATGATTTAAGTCCTGCTATAATTTTTGCAAATTATTTAAAAACTAAAAATCTTAAAAATCCTGTAGTTATAGGTCCTGGTAAAGGTGCAGATAGACTAATTCAAGAATTATCTGGTTTTCTAGGTGCTGATTTTGAAGGTTTGGAAAAAGAAAAGAATCATGAGACTTTAGAGGTAACAACGAAACCTCCTAAAACAGATTTGAAAAATAGAGATGCTATAATTTATGATGATGTGGCGGCGGGCGGAGGAACTATAATAGACGCATTCAGGCTTGTTTACAATTCTAAACCAAATAGAATCTTTATAGCTTTACCACATTTAATATCAAAAGAAGGAATAGAAAAAATTTCTAATCTTAAAGCTTCTGAAATAATCACGACAGACTCTTTTATATCTGAAGAAACTAAGAGATTTACAGAATTAACTTTAGTGCCGTTGATTTCAGATTATATAAAAAAATTGTAAAATTCATTTCTTCAACAGAACAACTCTACTATCTATTTTTTCATCAGCAATTTTATATCCTAAAGAATTAGCAATTTTTTCAGAAAATCCTTTTATTTCTTCATGAGAAGGCATAGCAGAATAAGGCAATCTTTGTCTTGAAAATCCTACACTCATGAAAGATTTAATTTCTACAAAATTTGGCAAAGCCTTTTCAATCAACTTAGCATACTTTCCTGGTTCAATCATGTTTAAGCCTTTAACCATTGTTAACCTAACAACTTTTCTGGTTTTAATACTTGGAAATATTTCTAATGTCTGATTTAATTTTTCCCAAGCATCCTTTACTAAAGGTTTTTGAACCATTTCAAACATTTCCTTGCTATTGCTACATAAAGAGACATAAAGCTGAGTTGGCAAATTCTCTAAAGCTTCTAATCTTTCTGGAAAAGTGCCGTTAGTAACAAGAAAGGTTTTCATATCCCTTTTATGAAATTCTGCAATTAAATCAGAAAGTCTGCTATAGCAAGTAGGTTCGCCACTTAAAGATATCGCAACGTTTTTAGGAGAATAAGCTTCTTTTAGATATTTTCCATTATGAGGTACTCCACCCAAGCCAGTTAAAAGTTTCTTCTGAGCTTCTATCAAACCTTCAACTATGAGTTCAGGTTCATCTTCATTATCAATTTTTTGCCCTAATGTCAATTCAATCATACGCCAACAAAATTGACATCTTAATGAACACCATGAGACAGCAGGTGTACACTGTAAACATCTGTGACTTTTTATTCCTATATCCTTGTAAAACTGCTCTTTGTAGCAATGCTCTTTACCACCAGTTTTTATAGATTTTTTTGTCCATAGGCAAAGCTTAGCAGCCGAGTGGTTTCCAACAAGCTTGTATCTCTGCTTTAATAAAACTTTTCTAATGTTTTCAGGAATCATACTAAACTTTAATAAATATCTTAACCAATAAATCCTTATGCCAAAGAGAAAGATTAAGGCTAAAAAAGTTTTAACAAAAGAGAAGACTATTATTAAAGAGAAATCAAAAGAAAGTCATTTGGTAATTCTTCCAAAAGAAAAAGTTAATGCTAAGTATCCTCTTCTGCCTCCATTTGCCTATGCAGATATTCGATTGATTGAAAAAGAATTTATTTATAATATTATTGAGCCTGAATTGACTAAAGAAGAAAAACAGAATCATGAAAAAATAATAAACGGCTTATTAGAAATTCTTGATATTGAACTTTCTGCAATAAAGAAGAGAGAGGAAGCAATAAGTTATTTAGAGGGTCAGATAAAAAAAGTTTTAGAGGAGTATGATATAAAAATTTCAAAAGAAAGTTATTCGAAAATAATGTATTACATCTATAGGAATTTCGTTGGTCTTAATGAGATAGAACCCTTGATGCAAGACCCCTATATAGAAGATATTTCTTGTGACGGTGTAGGAATTCCAATTTATATTGTTCACAGAAGATTTGGCTCAATCAAAACGAATTTAGTTTATGATGATGTTAAAAATCTTAGAGAGTTTGTTGTAAAGCTTGCAGAAAGATGCGGAAGGTTCATATCATATGCAGAGCCATTACTTGATGGAGCTTTACCAGATGGTTCTAGGGTTCAGGCATCATTTGCTGTAGATGTTACAACAAGAGGTCCTTCATTTACAATCAGAAAATTTATTAAAGAACCATTCTCTCCAATAGACTTGATGAATAATAATACTGTTAGCAGTGAAATGCTAGCATACTTATGGCTAGCAGTTGAAAACGGAGCTTCTATTCTTGTTACAGGTGGAGCAGCAACCGGAAAAACAACTTTTCTAAATGTTTTATCAATGTTTGTACCTTCTGCAGCAAAAATCATTTCAATAGAAGATACTCGTGAATTAGCTATTCCTCATGAAAATTGGGTGCCTTCAGTAACAAGGGTTGGATTTGCAAAAGGCTATGGAGAAGTTTCTATGTTCGATTTGTTAAAAGAGTCCTTCAGACAATCTCCTGATTATGTCATAGTTGGAGAGGTTAGAGGACCAGAGGCTTATGTCTTATTCCAAGGAATGGCATCTGGTATTCCAGCATTGGGAACAATGCATGCAGGCAGGGTTGAGGATGTTATCTACAGGTTAGAAACACCTCCAATAAATCTATCTCCAACTTTGGTTGATACATTAGACTTAGTTATAGTTATGATTCATGCAAGAGAAAAGGGAGAATCAGCCAGAAGAATCAAAGAGATAGTTGAGATAGAGTCTATAGATCCTGCGACAGGAAAGGCAAGAACAAATCCAATCTATCAATGGAAACCAGAAAAAGATGTTTTTGAATTAAATACCACATATCCATCATGGCTTTTACAAGAGATAGCAGCCCACAGAGGTGTTGATATAGAAAATTTAAAAAAAGAAATCATCCAAAGGAGGATGATATTAGAATGGATGCAGAAAAAGGGTATAAGCAATTTTAAGGAAGTTGCAACAATTTTTTCAGAGTATAAGAAAAATCCAGAAAAAGTTTTGAAGGATGTTGGTATTAAACAGTCATAAATTCACAATATTCATCCCCATTAGCAATACATTTTGTTTCTATGACATTATAATTCTTTCCTGTTGATGTTTTTAGAAAACCTGCTATCATTCCAGCTGTATAAGAACATATTCTCTTTCCAAAATTACTTGCACCAGAAGTAAAGGCACACTCCTTTTCTGAGAAGATGAACTTCTCACCTTTTCTCTGATATGCTAGATTACCTATTTTCAAATCCTTAAAGAATTTAGAGAATTCTTTCAATCTTTTATCAAGACTTCCTTTAAACTTTTTAGATATCTTTTCACCAGAATCTTTTCCTATCCAATAGAGTATAGTATGCGAGCCTGAAGAAGATAACCACAACCCAAGATATGTTACCTGTAAAGCTGCTATATGCTCATAATTTCCAAGAGTTGCTCTTATTTTTCTTTGAGATAAGAAACTGCTTATAATGAAATTCTTCACCTTTTTGAGGCAGTGTCTATCTATGATTCCAAGGCTTGGAAATCCGGGATTAATTCTGCACAAGAATTCACAATATTCATCCCCATTAGCAATGCACTTCGTCTCAACAGCGCTTATATTTTTATTCATAAGACCTTCTGTATTTCCAGCCATTATCGCTCCTTCAAAAAAACATAGTTTTTTCCCTATTTTTGGAAAACCCCAAACCTCATCACATTCCTTTGTCTTTATTCTAAAAACTCCGGTTCTCTCATCAACATAGCTGATGAAAGGAATAAAAGATCTAACACTAACCCAGTTTTTTGTTATGGCATCCCTGTAGATGCCAATCTTCAATATCTTTATAGGATCTATTGTTGTCATAAGTTTTGTTAGAAATGTTATATTCAATGTCCCTTTAGCTTGCTTTGCTGATTGCAGACCTACGAATTTTCCCCAAGAATATAGAAATGGGATGTATCTCTCTGGAGAGAGTAGAAGTATTGAAAAAATAATATCTCTCAACACCAAAATGCTTACATAATCTCCTAATTCTTTTCTCAAGACAGCCTCTTCTTTAAACGGTCTAACACCCAACTTTTTGAATGTATCCAGATATTCAACATATTTCGGTAAAATTTCAAACATAATATCACAATATTATCCCTTTCTCAGTAACATTGAACTCAACCCAATTTCTTGAGTGTTTGGTTGCCTTCATTCTATTTATTCTTAAAAACCTTTTATCCTCTTCAAGCTTGAATTCTATCAAACCGTCCGTAATGTAATTTAGAGTTGTTACTGTCTTTTCATCATGTACGCCTTCTTCCAGTATGAGTAATTGGGTGTATTTGGCTTCCCTGATTTTTGCGATTACCACAGGAATGAGTTTGACAACAAGGGCAGGATCGGCATATAAGAGTAGAGTAGATACAGAATCGAAGACATTCCTTTTAACAGGAGAAGAATTTAAAGTGCTAATAACTTCTGATATGAGTATGTTCAATTCATTAACATTCCCTAAATTTGTTACAACATACTTGTCTTCTGTTTTTCCAAATCTCCAAGAATAAGCATCAATGAATCTTAATTTATCCTTCGAAAAACTCCCAAATCTGTCCATATTTTCTATAACATCTTTAGGACTAATATCAAGCGTTACAAACAAAGCAGGTTGATTGTTTTTCAATCCTTCGAAAACAAACTGTTGAGCTATTGTTGATTTCCCGCATCCTGGTGGACCAACTAGAAGAATTGATGAGCTTGGGGGAAATCCGCCCTCTATTAATTTATCTAAACCGTTTATACCAGTTTTGATTCTCATCTAACCAATCCTTACCAAAAATTCGTCCTCTTCGTCTCCCAATCCGCCACAGACAGTTTCATTAACAACAATTTTTTTATTTGTCTTTGCTTCGATGATTCCTGCTATGAGACCACTTTCAAAAAAGCAGACAGGCTTTCCAACAGACTCCATTTTATAACATGTAGAACATTCTTTCAGTCGAATGACAATGGACTTTTCTTCTATCTCTTTGATTTCCATTTTTCCCATTCCATATTTTTCAAACAGATTCCCCAAACCGTTTAATATTTTCTTTATATCTCCACCCTCAATCTCATCAGATAGAATTTCTTTCCCAAGCCTTTTTCCAGCAAAGTATAAAGCTGAGGCATAACCAACAGAAACCCATTGGAGGCTGTGCATCATGATTCTTGGAAGTTTTATATCAACCTTATCAGGTAGAGTCTTCCTTATCTTTTCTGTTTTTATCAATTTCTTTATCTCTTCTTCAAAGTTCATTTGCTTTCAACCCCTCTCTTTAATAAATATAACCCATAAGCGAAAATGATAGTAACTACTACTTGGAATATTAAGAAACCTATTAAATAAATGTTTCCATAAATCCATCCATATGTGAATGGAACCTTTAAGAATTGGTATAGGCCATTTAGAACCAAACCAAGTAAGAAATAACTCCAACCCTTTGGAACCTCTCCTACTTCATACAACCTCTTGTAATAAATATAAATAAATATCCCTGCAGCAAAAAAACTTGTAATAATTATTATGCTACTGATTAGAACTAATGGACTCAGCAAACCGAATTGAGTTAAAGGATTTACAAACCTTATACCTATTAATTCTAAAATCATGCTATCTCCCTTGAGAGTAGGTAACAACCGATAGTTATTAGAATTGCACCGAGACTTTGGGCTATAAGTACGAAAGCACCTTCTATTATCATAGGATTTATTCTATATGGTAATAGAAACTGGCCTATTTCGGATAAGCTTAAAGAGAGTAGACCAGAGATTATGAATAACCAACTCTTCGGTTTAGGTCTTCCCTCATAAAATATATCAGTATATCTTGTTGCAAACCACGTGGCAAATAGAAAACCAATCAAAGTAATAAAATTGCTTATTAAAATAGCAATACTCATTTCTCCAAAAGCAGTTAAAGGATTCCCAAAAATGTTTAATGGATTTAAAAACATATATATAATTTAAAATATGCTAACTTAAAGTTTTTCACATAATAAAATATTTCAGAGCATCGTTTATATTTTTAACTTCTATCACAGATATTCCAACATCCTTACCTATATTCACTGTAATCTGTTTATAGGTTGTTTCACAGAATATAAAACCAAGCTTTCTAACACAATTTTCTACTGGTTGCAAGTAGGTCTGTTGTCCTTGTCCAGAAGGAACTAGAAATAGTTTTGCACCTTCTTCCTTTGCTGCCTTAGCTTTCTCCAGAACTCCACCAACTTCACCGATTGTTCCATCTGGGTTTATTGTTCCTGTTATCATAACATCACTCTTTAAAGTTTTCTTTTCTAATGCTGCTACTGTTGCTATAGTTAGAGCTGCGCCTGCAGAAGGGCCGCCTATTAACGAGGCATTACTTTCTATTGTATAGGTTAAATCATAGTTACTTGCATTTATTCCTGTCACATTTTCTGCAACAGCTTTTGCAATTTGTATAGATTGCTGTGTATCAACCCAGAATAAAAGCTTATCTACATTTGTTAGAGCTTTACCATTCCCAGGTTTTATCTCTACTATAAGTGGTGTTATAACACCGTTTCCATTCTGGTCAACAGCAACTAAGTTTACTTTTGTTTGATAATATATTTGATTGCTCGGTGGGGTTATAATAAGTGGTGATGGAATATTCTTTTTTGATTCATAGAAAGTAAAATAACCAATAGAAAAACCTATTATGATCCCAATTAATAATAAACCTAAAAATACTTTATAACTATGGTTTTGGTATTTTTTCATAGATAACACCTCAAGGAAACCTCGTATTTATATTTATATGTAGAGATATTGAGATAGAAGTTTAAATATTTGTTTACCAATTAAATAAAAAGGCAGAGGATGCGCCTTTGGTGGATGTTAAAAACTTATGAAGTTAATCCTATTAACCTTCTCCACTTCGTGACCCTACAAACGCTACCATTATAACTTACTACTGCATTCTTCCGAACCTCGTAGGGTTTGTTACAATGATAACTCTGTAGGACGAAGCTTCTCAGGCAGCTAACAGGGCTTCATAAATTCTCAACACCGCCCTCAAGCTTCAGCTCCCGCATAACGACGATTTCGGGTTACAGGTTACGCCGAACCACCCAGCCTAATCCCCTGCCAAAAATAAATTGATTTTGAACTTATTTAAAAATACCATCAAATTTAAATACATAATTACAAAAACTCATATCATGGCAGACTCTAGAACAATAGGATTTTGGTTTATCGGTGCAATTTGTGTTTTCTTTGGATCTTTGATAGCTGGAAGTGTAGACCCTTCAGCTTTAGGAGCAACAACCTTATCGGTTGCAATAGCTTATATCATAGCTTTTATTCTTATATTGTTAGGAGGAATGTTCTGGATTTCGACAGCAATTATTCAAGTAGAAGAATCTTAATCTAGGTTATTTAAAGTTTTATTTAATAAAAATCTATATGAAAGCAGCTATGTTCGATCTTAATGGAACATTAGATTTTCAGACAGAAGATTATATTTATAAAACAGTTGGAAAAACTCTTTCAGAATTAGGATTAGAGGCTGATGAAAGATTTGCAGATGAATTTTGGTACGGAAGTAATAGAGATAAAATTATTAAAGATAAGCTTGGAGTAGAGCCTATGGCATTTTGGGAAGTTTTCTGGAAATATGATCCTCCAGAAGAGAGAGCAAAGCATACAGGAGTTTATGATGATGTTTCTGCATTAATAAAATTAAAAGAAAAAGGAATAAAGTTAGGCTTGGTAACCGGAGCTATTATTGAAGTCGCTAGTGCTGAGTTATCAAAAATTAAATCAAAGTTTAAAGACTTAGAATTTGATTCAATCGTATCAAACAACCCTAAAGCTGGAATAAGACAAAAGCCATATCCTGATTCTTTGTTAATTTGTTTACGAGAATTAGGTGTGAAAAATGGTGATGCAATATATGTTGGAAATTCTAGGGAAGATGTTGAGGCTGCTATTGCAGCTAAAGTAAAACCAGTCGTTATATTAAGAGAACCTATTAGAAGAATGAATTACGATGCTTCTGTTAAACTTATTTATTCTTTACATGAAGTTGAGAGTATTATTTGATTACAAAACTTCTGTTTTTCTAAATTCAAAATGCCTTAGAGGGTAAGTCTTGCTTATAATTTTTCTTATCTTTGATTGAAGCTTTCCGTCTATCATTTCCCTGATGAATTCTTCTGTTTTCATCTTGCTCAATTCATCTGTTATAACATCTCTTATAATTTTTCTTATTTTAATCTCAAGATTTTTGCTTACACTCCTATTAGATATGGCTATTGTTTTAACTCTAAGGTTATTATCTAGAAGCTTTACAACATCACTCGTATCTATCCTTGTAGTTCTGCCATGAACTATCCTTGCTATAAAATCTCTTGTACAATCATGTCCAAAGAATCTTGTTACAGCCTTATTTTCTTTAATATCTTCAACCTTGAAATAAAATTTTAAGTAGTATTTGTTTGGGTCTCCTGTTATATCTGTCAAACTAGTCTCAATAACCCTTCCTTTCAATTGGTTTGGTTCTATAGCAATAGTTTGACCAATAACAAAATCTCCAAAGAATGCTGGAGCAACTATCTGATACCATTCTTTTCCTTTAAGTTTAGAAACCATAGAGATTAAATACAATCTATACCTTTATAAGTTTTTCTTTCAAAAGATTTTCACAAATTTCTATAAACTTTTCTTCAGTTTCAAAAGGTATTGTAGCTCCTGCGGCCAATTCATGTCCACCACCCATTCCACCGCAGATTTTTGCAGCCTCTACTATTACCTTTCTTATGTTAACATCCTTTGAGCGTGCAGAAACTTTAATTCCATCTTCTGCTTTTGCAAAACCGATTAAAGTTTTTTCAGATGGTTTGAAAAGCATGGAAACTATTGTTCCAATCAAATTCTCATTTATAGAATCTCCAGCTAATAAATAATTTGCAAACTCAGTTTGCCTTAAGCATCGAGGATTGCTTTTAATCCAATCCATATAGTTTGCAATTAACTTCTTATAACCTCTCATCAATCCTTTAACAGATTCTAAAGCTTTTTTATTTCCTAGACATATTGCAATTCCCATAGCCGGTTCATTTAAATTTGCACAGGCATTTAAAACTGTAGCGAATTCTCTTGCATCTTTTAACTCGTCTGGGAAATTTTTTAAGGTTAAGATATGACTGAAGATTTCTTCTTTTTTGAATTTTTCATGTTTTAGATACTCTTTCACAATTGCATCCGTGAGCTTCTTCCTCTCATCTTCTGTTAGATCGTTTAGGGTTCTCCATTCGCCATCCTTTTGAAGTTTTATCCCAATCTCTGAAAGAAATTGAATTGCTTTTGAAGGGTTCCCGCTAATATCAGGTATATCTGAAAATTCTAAAGCTTTATATAAAGGTCTTGAGAATCTCCCAAAAAGATTTAAGCCAGTCTTCGTCTCTATCAAAGAAGTTTCAAATATTTTTGAATTTAAAGAATATGCAACATCTCCTATTGTTCCTACTATTGCTAAAGGTGCAAGATTATTGTTCTGTAAAAGTTCTCTTGCTACCAGATAAGTAGTTCCTGCTCCTGACAAGTGAACATCAAAAATTTCTGGATTTATATGGATAATATTTTCAGAAACAGACCCCTCGACTTCATGATGATCAGTTATTATCACATTACAATCTAATATTTTCACTATATCTAGATATCCAGAACCTATGTCTGTGAATATAATCAATTCAGGTTTTCTTTTTTTCAAATCTTCTATCAATTCAGGTTTAATTCTTTTAATAAATGTTATTTGAAATTTTTTTTCTAGTTGGATAAGAGCAGAAGCCATTATGGCTGCACTTGCCACTCCATCAGCGTCCAAATGAGAAACAATCTGTATTATGCTGTTTACAGATTTTATCTTTTCTACAGCCTTGTTTATCCAATCAGTGAACTCTTTCATTAGAATAATATTGAATTGAAATCAATATATTATTTTGCGGTTTCTACCAATAATTTTACTTTCTCAGGTTCGTACTTCCAGTCAGTAGGAAGTTCTCCTGTTCTAATGTAATATTTTGATAATCTTCTTATCTTGCTTTCTAAAAGCTCTAGACCATGTTTCGAAGTGTAATCCTTTTTATTTTTAGCCAAATGATCCCTTAAGTTTACTGTCTTTCTTAATAAATTTAAGAGATCTTCAGGCAATTTTGGCAATAGATTATTTTCCTCTAAAATCTCAGTTGTTGTCTTTCCTATAAAAGCTTTGACAGAAGGAATTCCATACTTGTCTCTCAGAACCCTTCCTATATCAGAAGATTGTAAACCATCCTTAGAAAGTTTAATGACAAGTCTTTCAACCTCTTTTTTATCATGCTCAACCCATTTTGCAGTAGCCATCGGTCTTTTGCTTCCAGCTTTTCCTTTTTTTCTAGAGTGCATCTTAGCCATTTATTCACCAATAAACTGCGAAATGATATAAAAGACTATCCCCATCATAACAAAAAATGAACCAAAAACAGCAAAGAAAATTGTTCCTCGGATAAAGCTACCTAGTCCAATTCCAGTTGAAACCATTATTGCAGATATAACAATAATTAGGAAACTTATGTTTTCTACAAATTCTCTTTTGTTTGAGCCTTTTATCCATTTTTTAAAATTAAATCTTTCTTTAGGTTTTTCAGTTTCTATTTTCTCCTCAGTTTTTACTTCATTCATTTCTTTTCACATACCTTCCTCTCTTTTCTATTTCATTTAAAGTATCTAAAACTTTATTAAAGTTATCATTTGTTTGTTTATAACCTTTTATAAAACTTAGCCATAATAAGTCTAAATATTTAAAATGAGTTGATTTGAAGGCTTCTTTTAGAACTGACAGGTCAGTTGCTAAATCCTCTATTCGATTAGAGAATTCCCCTAAACCAAAGTCTATAAAATATATTTTATCATCCTTTAGAATCATGTTGCTTGTTGTTAGATCGCCATGAACAATACTATTCTTGTGCAATAAACCAATATTTTTGCCTAGTTCTTCTGCTACTTTTTCTCTGTTTATATTAGAAGTTTCATTCAAAAATTCTTTCAATCTTTTTCCATCAATAAAATCCATAGTTATTTTATTATTTTTTTCGTCAACAGAAATTATTTTTGGAGTTTCTATTCCACATCTTCTAGCTTCTGATATAAGCTTAGCTTCTTTTCTTGTTCTTTCTTTTCTTAGTTCTAAATCTATTTGGGAAATTCTGTAACTTTTCTTAACTCTTTCTTTCACAAGATTATCATTTTCTAAAAATAAAATTGCTTCTGCTCCACGCTTGATTATCCTCATAAAATCACTAGTGGGCGGGAAGAGATTCGGACTCTTGACTTATGGGTTGAACACTCTCCACGTTATCAGCTTCGCCCTTACGAGTGGCGCTCTACCAGGCTAAGCTACCCGCCCATGAGATAAAATATTATTCTAATGCTTTTAAATATGAAATTAATACTTTGGCTTTAACTTAGAAATAAAATAAGTTATTATTACAGAAATAGCTGTAACTACAGCAGCAACATAATATTTGTAAATAATATTTTTTTCTGCTGGAAAAAGAGTATCTATGGTTGTTTTTATTGCATCATTCCAGCTTAAAGCAGCTACCAAACCTAATGCAGAAATTATAAGTGTAGCAAAGTTCTCTCTAAAGGCTTTAGTGAATTTAGAGACTTCGTGATTTATAATCAAACTTCTCTTTTGCTGTTTCCAGTCTTTTGGTTTTAATGTTACTGTTGCTGGTTTTTCTGGCATAGAATCACCTTAATGTCTATTTATTATGCTAGAAGCCATTTTTAAAGATTTTTATTCTTAAGAAGATGGACTCGGTGGGAATTGAACCCACAATCTCTACCTTTTTCTCATTGATGCGAAGGTAGTGTCCTTCCGTTAGACCACGAGCCCTTAGATATAAAAATGTCTTTAAAGAAAATAAATCTATGATTGTTGCTGCTATTTCGGATCTAGATCCTTTAGGAGTTGATTTAGAACCGTTCTGGAATATAATAAAAGAGATTAAAGAGCCTGATCTTCTGTTTTTTGCTGGAGATATCTATGAGTATAGAAACCCTGAAATATATGGTTTGATACTTGATTTTATTAAACTTAAGAAATGGAAATGTCCTATTGTTGCAGTTTTTGGAAACAGAGAGTTTGATGAAGATATTGATGATATCAAAAAGATATGCAAAAATAGAATAACTTTCTTAGATGATGAAAGCATTGAATTAAAAATAAAAGGTAAAGAAATAGGGATAGTTGGGACAAGAGGTTCTTTAGATATACCTACTTGGTGGCAGTGGAGAAATATTCCTGGAATAAGAAAAACTTATATAGATAGAGTAGAAAAGATTAAGAAATTGTTAGAAGAATTAAAATCTGATATAAAAATCTTGCTAATGCATTATTCTCCAACATACAAGACACTGAAAGGGGAGGACAATAGAATCTATGGTTGTTTAGGATCTAAGAAATATGAGGATGTTATCAAAAAAACAAAAATAACATTTGCAGTCCATGGTCATGCACATTACGGAACACCATTAGCTTCTGTCAATTCTACACCAGTTTTTAATGTAGCTTTTACTGTTAATAGAAGAATGGTTGAAATTGATACGGATAACTTGCCAAAGGCAGGATTAAAAAAGTTTGTTTGATTTTATGAACAAGGAAAAAATTCTATTAGAAATTGCAAAAGAAATAGAAAATTGTAAAGAGTGTAAAAAAGATAAATTTGGGTTGCCAGTTCCTGGAGAAGGAAATCCTGATGCAAGGATAATGTTCCTTGGAGAAAGTCCCGGCCTTTGGGAATCAAAAACAGGAAAACCGTTTATAGGAAAAGCAGGACAATTTTTAAATAAACTCTTCAATTCTTTTGGAATTAAAAGAGAAGATGTTTTCATTACGAGCCCGGTAAAATATTTTCCTGGAAGAAGAGCTCCAAATTTAAAAGAGATAAGACACGGAATGATTCACACTAAACAGCAAATAGATACTATAAAACCAAAGACTATAATTCTTTTAGGAAATGTTGCTTTGCATGCTTTAATCGATGAAAAATTGAACATCTCAAAAGTTCATGGTAAAATTATTAAAAAAGACGGCATAATTTATATACCAACTTTCCACCCGTCTGCTGCTATGAGATTTCCTAAAGTTAAAGTAAAAATGGAGGAAGATTTTAAGAAAATAAAAGATTTTATTCAATTACATAACTTATGAGATAATTTTAATAAGTATTTTATTTTATCTTCAAAATATTTGTTTGACTTCTTATCATCAAGATATCCTTCATCGCATAGTAATAATTCTCCAGACGGAGAAAATAAATCTAAAAAATATTCATTGTCTTTAGCTCCTACGTATCTTAATAAAATATAACCCGGATTATTTGGAATTTTCTCAAATTCGATTGGTTTAAATCTATCAGATTCAGGGTTGTAAAAATACCATTTTTCTTCCTTTATCCATTTTTTAGACATTTAATCTAGAAATAAAATAATACTAAAAAATTTAAGCTTATTGTTTATTAAAGTGGTTGATATACGAGAAGTATAAATTCTAAAGATTTATTTACTTATAATCTAAAAATTCTTTCATGCAGAAGGAAAGCTATAAGAATATTGTCACTAAATTAGTTAATCTGAACGTAAGAGTTTACGGTTTATCTAATCATTTTAGAAAATTACGAAAAAAAGTAAGTTTAACACAGAAAGAACTTTCTAATTTTTTTGATGTTGATTTAAGTACAATTTCAGATTATGAAAATAGAAGTGGTACACCATTAAAATATTTCATTAAATTATATAAAAAATTACACATTGATGTTAACGAGCTTGTATATAAGTTGTATAGCAATGATATTAAGCTAAATGTTCCTGGAGCTAATACATTCTTTAATTATAATTATTACACATATTTACCTAAAAAGATAAAAAAGATTTCTAAACCGTTTACGTTAAATATATGGAAAAGTGATTTTGGAATTATAATTTCAGAGAGAATGATACTTAGATTAAAAAATGAAATAAAAAAGGCAGGAGGGATATTCTTAGTAACGAAATTATCAGGTGTTACGAAAGATAGATTATATCGCATACTCAGTGGAAAGGGAAGTCATATCAAAAATTATTATAGACTTATTCAATATTTAAAAATTGGTCAGAATGAAGTAGAAAATGATATCGTCGGTATAACTTATAAAGGAGGAAACTTAGTTTATCCTTGTATAAAAAATTTTAATCCACTACTTTTTAGAATAATTTGTCATGTGATAGGTGATGGGAATGTTGCTTCTGGAAATACTTGTAGGTGGATTCAAGATAAATCTAATTCAATATGGCTAAAAAGACTTATTAAACAACAAATAGGAATAGAACCAACATACACAAATAGCACTACAAATTCATGTGAAATGGTTACAATTCCAGCATTTCTTGGTAGATTATGCAATTCTATATTAAACATAGATATAAAGTTGCTAAAAGATTACAAGACTATTGAAAAATTCTTAAAGCTTCCAAAGGATTATAAATTACAACTTTTGGCAGCTTTTGTTGTAGATGAGGGTGATATTCGTTATGAAGGTGCAAGGTCATTTAGGATTTCACAGAAGGACAAAGGCATTTTAACTGTTTTTTCTAAGGTTTTGGATAGCCTGAATTATGAACATTCACCCATACGTAAAGAGATAGATAAAAATGGACGTATTATTTACAGGATAAATGTCTATACTCAAGGTGTACTAAAATTTTATAAAGACTTAAACAGAATGGTAAAACGATACAATATTTTAGCTGGTCTTTGGCAAAAGCAGGTGGAGATTGAAAATTATGTTAAAACTATTAAGAACATTAATAATACAAAATTAGAAACGAATTTAATGAATAAGATGATTTTTGATATTTTTGATAAACAAAAATATGTATCTTATGATTATCTTAAAAGCTACCATCCGATTAAAGATAAATTAAAAACAAGATCTAAAAGGTGCTTAATCAATAAATTTTATGAATTATCTAGATGTGGTAAAGTCATCAGATGCAATAGAGGAATTTATAAAAAATCAAAGTGAAAAAATGTTAAAACCAAAATTGAAAGATAAAATATGGAAAAAGGAATTTGAAAAAATTATTTATGAAGAATGGAAAAAGAAAAAAAAATATAAATTTGATAAAAATATTGAAAAAAATGTATATAGCATAGACACACCACCTCCTTATGTTGATGCACCACCACACGTTGGTCAGGCAACTACTTACATCTTAATGGACATGTTTGCAAGATTTAAAAGAATGACAGGATATAATGTCCTCTTTCCATTAGGTTTGGATAGGAACGGTTTACCGATTGAGGTTGCAGCTGAAAAAAGATTCAAAATAAAATTCGGTGAAGTATCCAGAGAAAGATTTTTAGAAATGTGTAAACAGGTTTTAGAAGAATTTAGTTCAGTTTCGATTGATATATTTCAAAAGTGTGGTATTAGCTTTAATTCATGGAAGCTTGGTAATGAGATTGGTGATATGTATTTTACAGATTCTGAAGAATATAGAACATTAACACAAGAAACATTTATTGACTTTTGGAACAAAGGCGTGATATACGAAGCAAAAATAATTAATAATTATTGTCCAGGCTGTAAAACAACACTTGCAGATGCTGAAATAGAGTATAAAGAGGTACCAACCTATTTCAATGAAGTTATCTTTGAAATAAAAGAAACTGGAGAAAAAATTGTAATAGGGACAACAAGACCTGAGCTCATATGTGCTTGTGGAATGATTATTTTCAATCCAAAAGATAAGCGTTATAAGCATCTTGATGATAAAACAGCTATCACACCATTATTCAAAAAAGAAGTTCTAATCAAAGCACATGAAATGGCTCAGATTGAAAAAGGAACCGGTCTTGCAATGATGTGTTCAGCTGGAGATATTTCTGATATAAGATTTTTCAGAGAAATGGGTCTGGAACCGACAATAGCTATAAATGCAGATGGTACGATGAACGAAAATGCTGGTTTCTTAAAGGGTTTAAAAATTGAAGATGCTAGAAATAAAATAATCGAAAGATTAAAAGATGAGAAACTCTTGGTAAGACAAACGCAAGTAACTCATAGAATTCCTGTTTGTGAAAGAAGTGGAGATCCTATCGAGTTTATAGAATTATCAGAACTTTACTTAAAACAGATTCAATATAAAAATAAAATAAGAGAACTTTCTGATAAAATAAACTTCTATGCACCAGAAAGTAGACAGATTTTATTGGATTGGATAGATGCTATTTCAATAGATTGGCCCATATCAAGGAGAAGGTACTATGGGACAGAAATACCTCTTTGGTATTGTAAAAAATGTAATCAGCCTATAGCTCCGAAAAAAGGAAAATATTATCAACCATGGAAAGAAAAGTCACCAATAACTAAATGTCCTAAGTGTAGTTTTAATCAGTTTAAGGGTGAGGAAAGGATATTTGATACATGGTTTGATTCTTCTACAAGTCCTCTTTTCATTTTAAAATATTCTAGTAATCCGAAATTCTTTAAAAAGAACTTTCCATGTTCTTTACGTCCACAGGGTAAAGAGATTGTTCGTTCATGGTTGTACTACACGCTTTTGAAATGTTACTTATTGACTGGAAAATATGCCTTTAAAGACATTTGGATAAATTATCATGTTGTTGATGAAAAAGGATATAAGATGTCTAAATCAAAGGGAAATGTTATCGATACTAAGGATATCTTAGATAAGTTTGGTGCAGAACCATTTAGATTATGGGCTGTTACGGAAGGTAACCTGGAGAAGACCGATTTCAGATGCTCTTTTGAAAGGATTAAAGGTACTGATAAGACATTAGTTAAGCTTTGGAATATCAGTAGATTTGTTTCAATGTTTTCTCCCATTAATAAAAATAAAAAATTAAATTATTTAGATAAATGGATTTTGAGCAAGATTAATAAAGTGATCAAATTCTGTAGAGAAAATTATGATGTATATAATTTTTATAATGCAATGACTAAAATTAAACATTTTATGTGGCATGATTTTGCTGATAATTATTTGGAATGTGTAAAATATCGTCTCTACTCTTCAAATGATGAAAAGAATAGAAATGGAGCTATCTATACTTTAAATTACTGTTTAGATGTTACTCTGAAAATTTTGGCACCAGTAATACCATTCATTACTTACAAAGTGTATAAAGAACTAAGAGATACGGATATTCACTTTAGCAAATTTCCAGAATTTGATGAGAGATTGATAGACAAGGATGCAGAAGAAATTGGAGATATAACAGTTGCAATAATATCAGCTTTGAGGCAGTATAAAAACAAAAATGCTTTACCCTTGAATGCTCCACTCAAAAAATTAATTATTGAATGTGATAAGAAAACAATGAAAAATCTGAAAAAAACTTTAGATGATATAAAGGGTACTATGAATATAAAAGAAATTGAATTTGGTAAAGGAGAAATTCTTGTTGAAGGATATAAAATTAAGTTGAGTGTGATATAATTTTAAATACTCTCTTAACAAACTTTGGTTGTGAGAAAGATGCAAATAATTTCAAATTTAAGAGAATGAACTATTTCTTCTAGAGGTATTTATATGGAGGAACAAATCTTTAAACTAAAAAAATTGTTGAGTGAATTAGAAAAAATAAAAGGAAGACATACAGAATTAGTTAGTGTCTATATTCCTGCTGGTTATAATCTTCAAGAAATCATTAACATGCTTAGACAAGAATACACTTTGACTGAAAATGTTAAGAACAAGACTGTAAGAAATAATGTTTTAGGTGCAATAGATAAAATTTTACAAGAATTAAGATTCTATACAAAAACCCCTGAAAATGGTCTCGTTCTTTTTGCTGGAAATGTTTCAGAAGCTGAAGGACAAGTCGACATAAGAGTTTGGACGATTGAACCTCCAGAACCTTTGAGGATTAAAAAATATTGGTGCGACCAAAGGTTTGAGTTAGAACCTTTGCAAGATATGGTTGCAGAAAAAGAACTATATGGATTGATTGTTCTTGATAATAGAGAAGCTTCTATTGCTTTGTTAAAAGGAAAGAAAATTGAAATGCTTAGAGAGCTTGAATCCATTGTTCCTGGTAAATTTCGTAAAGGGGGCCAATCAAGTCAACGTTTTGAACGTGTAAGAGAAGGTTTGATAAATGATTGGTATAAAATTATTGCAGAAAATATTAGAAATTATTTTTCCAAATTTATTATAAAAGGAATAATACTTGGTGGTCCTGGCCCTGCTAAAAATGATTTTTATGAAGGAAATTATCTTTTAACAGATATTAAAAAACAAGTTTTAGGAATTAAAAACGTTGGTTACACGGATGAACAAGGACTAGAAGAGCTAGTTGAGAGATCTCAAGATATTCTTGCTGAGGCTGCTATTGCAAAAGAAAAAGCTTTATTACAAAAATTCTTTGAAGAACTAAGAAAGGAAAGTGGTTTAGTAACTTATGGTAAAGCTAATGTTGAAAAAGCTTTGGAGTTAGGAGCTGTTGAAATTATTTTAATAAATGAAGGTTTAGAGGATGAAGCCTTAACAGAAAAAGCTAAGCAATATAATACAACTGTTGAAATTATTTCTAGAGATACAAGAGAAGGTGAACAATTATATCAACTAGGAGGAATAGCTGCTATACTCAGATGGAAAATATAGATAAATACACTTAAATTACTAGAATTTATATTTAAGTTTGGACTTTTAGGGCAAATAATATACAGAGTTGACTTTTAGGATGATTTAAAAGTTTAAATCTGTTTCTTTTTATATTATTTGTTAGTGGTTAAATGGAAGTTAAAGATTTTTCACAAAAAATAAGATTAGTAGCTCAAGAGAATTGTAAAGGTAAACCTATTAAAAAAAGATATAGTGCAGCAGTGCTTTTTACTGGTACAACAGTTGGAGGTTTAACGACTATTGAAATGCTTGGAAATCCTATTTATCATGCTTCAGGATTATTATCTCATATAGTTAGCAGAATCGCTGACAAGTATTCATCTTATCAATTTGCTAAACTTTTTGAAGACCCGCGTTTTAATGAGTATGGTTTTGAAAAATGTTGGTATGAAACAAGTCCTATTTATTCAAGACATCCAAGTAGAAGAGAAATGCTTTTTAATAAATTTGCAATTATTTCAGAGATAGGTGTGGGTATAGGTTCAACTATTATTCCTTTTGTTGGTCATGCAGCTCTTGCATCAGCGCCGCTTATTTATGAAAATAACTGGGCAGAAAGTAATTCGCTTAAAAAAGCATTTGAAATAGGAGACGATGTAAAATTAATGATAGAAACAGGTCTAAAAGAAGAAGATATAAATCAATATCTAGAACTTTTGACTAAGAAAAATGAAATTTGTAAAAAGTGTAAAAAAGAACATAATTTTTAAACAGTATCCTTAAACCACTCGTGCATAATACTATATCAATAATTTTGTGCAGCTACATCTTGATTACAGATCGTCAAACCTATTGAAAATATTAAAACAAAAATTAAAAATATTCTTTTTGTCTTCAAATTATTACATCATTATGCAAACTCTACATAGAGGATATCTGCATACGCGTTAACGGTAGTAGAACCTATGTTCATACCACAACTACAACATCCTTTAATTGTGTTAGAGTTTTTAACATACGCACTAGAACCCCATAAAGTAGCGTCACCTGGATCTTGATTACTCCCTGTTGCCCTTTCATGACAACTAACTGTAACCATTGTTTTTGAAGCATCTGTACTTAGAGTTACTCCTGGGTTCCAATCAAAACATCTAAAGAAGTTATAATCGACAGCACAAGGTATACCACTAAGAGTTGCTTCACCTTTAAGTATTTTCTTAATACCTCTAGAGTTTCCTATATTCAAATTACCCCACACATAAAGATCTCTTGGTGTCCCACCGTAACCAACTTGTACAAAATAACTAGCAGAGTTTGGCATAAGAGTCAGTGCTCCAGTTCTTCCTACAATCCCATCAGTATATAAATTGCCAGTTACCGCAGCATTACCATTAACTTCTAATCTGTCCCATACAGATACACGTCGTGTAGAACCATCATTAGCTTTGTTACCAACTATCATCAATGTTTTATAACTTCCTACATCATTCGATATTTCTGCACGATTAGTTGCACCATCAGGGTAACCTTGCCAGCTGCTGCTGAAGAGCAAAGAATTGCTACCTGCATTAACTCTAGTCATCCCATTCACATCTAGATTATACCCTGGGCTCGTCGTCCCAATGCCGACGTTGCCGTTTCCTTGGATTACCATTTTCGCGTTGCTGTACAGTGCGGGGTTAGTGTATGCTCCACCACCGCCCGTTACGCCTATAACCAGCTGATCGTTTGCATTTGCACTATTGTAATAATTGTAAATCGCCGTTGCTCTTGTGTCGCTATCGCTTCCCCAATAACGAGACATTATGATTGGAGCACGAGCAGTATCTGCAGCCCCGTCATTTTGTGCCACATGTAAAATAGACTTAGGGTTCGTTGTTCCAACGCCAACATAGCCCTCAGGTGTTATTGTTAAAAGATCTGTTCCAGCTGTACCAGGAAGATAATTGTTACCTGTGTTTTGAATTGTTAGATATCTTTTTCCTGTATCAGGACCGAATATAGAGAAATGAGCAACGCCATCGCCTCTAAACTTAATTTCTCTATTATCAATAGTTACTGATCTTACATCACCACTAGTGCCTGTCACTGTAAGTTTTCCGCTCGGGCTTGCAGTCCCGATGCCGACGTTAGCGCCATTATTGAAGATTACACTATTTGCCACCCAATTTGTGCCATCGTGACGTAAAGTCTGACCTGATGTTCCAGTTGGAAGTCCTCCTGCTGACGTTTGCCAAGTGGCTAAACCGGAAGCATCAGAAGTCAAAACTTTGCCTGCGCCTGGAGATCCTCCAGTAATTTTAATTTGACCACCAACATTCAAATTACTATCTGTTCCTAAAGTGTTTGCAGCTGAACGATAAAGGTTTGTATCCCAACTTGGTGAAGCAGCTCTATCACTCCATACTAATCTGTCAGGCTGAATTCTAAACCCAGGATTTCCACCAAACCATTTATACTCTAAA
>Ga0315296_10000085_pt1 | contig 95857 bp, 93 predicted proteins | sample YL17G14_18_MG_FD_203921 | JGI IMG/M metagenome (GOLD analysis project Ga0315296, IMG submission 203921) | Sediment microbial communities from Yellowstone Lake, YNP, Wyoming, USA - YL17G14_18 | ecosystem: Environmental > Aquatic > Freshwater > Lake > Sediment | place: USA: Wyoming | collected... | reverse complement strand
CTTTACACTTGGTGGCAAGAGCCAACATTGATCAGGATCCCAGGGTCGAAAGGTCTTCTCCATTAGTGTTCCCTCCTTCACCTTTAGACGATCAACTCCCACGATGATTACTCAGACAGGCTCCTAGAGGGGCGGCGTAGCCAAGAGGTAAGGCAGCGGATTTTTGAATCATGAGAGATGTTTGCGCCCAGCAGGGTCATAATAGAATATTGATACAAAAACGTAATCGTGCTATATAAATAATAATGAATACAGGGAAAAATTATCTGGAAAGGATTGAATCGTCTCCAGATGTCTGCGGAGGAGTCCCGTGCGTACGAGGGACACGAATCCAGGTCTCGGTTGTTTTGAGTCATCTTGCCGCAGGGGATACTACTGAAATTATTCTCAGAAACTTCCCTCAAATCACAAAGGACGACCTCCAGGCCTGTCTGGAGTTCGCTGCCTTTCTCTCTACTGAAAAACTTCTTCCTGTATGAAATTTCTCGTGGATGCCAATGTCTCATATGACTTGGTATCTCGCCTTAGGTCTCTCCATCATGAAGTCATATCTGTGGTTGAGAAATTTCCCTCCAAGGTTTCGGACAAAGTGATTTTTGACACAGCGGTGTCGGAAAAGGCCCTATTGATTACACGGGATCAGGACTTCACCAATACAATACGATATCCATCATATGTTACAGAGGGGATCCTCTTTATCCGGCAAGGGAATCTCAGGGCAGAAGAAGAAATTAATTTGGTATTGAAAGCAATTGATCGATTACGCCCAGATGATCTGCGGGGTAAGTTGGTGACAATTTCAAGAACTGGCATTCGCATACTTTAACCTATTCTTTCATCCTCCTATGATATCCCGAAACAACTGATAACATTTTGACCAAGGCCCTGAAAACTGATAGGATGTTTTTTGGTTTTTGATTTTCCTAAGGGGGCGGCGTAGCCAAGAGGTAAGGCAGCGGTCTGCAAAACCGCAATGCGTGGGTTCAATTCCCTCCGCCGCCTCCAAAAATTCTTCTTCACATTGCTATTTCTCCTGCTGTGCGGTCGGGTGATATTAGGAATTTAGGATTGAGAGAAGGAAAGTTAGCCGGCCAATGAAAAACAGGAGGTAGAAATGAGAAAGGTCCAAATAGTTCTTCTTGTCGGTTCCCTGTTAGGTTTTATCGCTGACTGCACTTTTTACATTCATCCTGATCCATTTCCTAAGATTCCCATACAGGAACAGAAGTACCCTTATGAAGTGGGAATTTTTATTGATACAAAGCAAATTGATCAGGTTTATTCACAGAGCGGTTATTGCCTTGTTGGAGCGGCTCATACATGGAAAGTCCAGATAGGAGAAGGCCTTGAAAGGGCATCACAAAGATCGTTCAGAAGCCTATTTGCCCAGGTGAAGAAAATATCATCACTTGAGGAAGGAAAGGGCAATTCTATTAATTTTGTTTTTGTTCCTTCCATCAGGAGCTTTGAAATCTCCCAATCAATTTCAACTGGATTTTTTCTTAAGGCTATTATATATAACCGCTCCGGGGATGTTATTTATGAAAAAGAGGTCCGTGGAGAAACACGAGGAGGAGGCCCCTTTTTCATTGCATGTATGTGTGGAGTATTTGGGGGAGAAAGCGCTTTTTCTGATTCTGTCAACTCAGCATTCGAAGACGCATTCGAGAAGTTATGCCAGGACATAATGAAAACAGTGGACTTTAACAAAATTACCTGAGACAGGGATATTTTCTTAATCAATCAGAAAATTTTATTTTATTTTCCTTTAACCTTGCTTGATAGCTGCCTGCCCAACTCTTTTATTTTCTCATGATCGTTTGCGGTCGGAGGCCCATTGATCTCAATGCTTCCTACGACATCAATCTTTATTGACCCCAAGAACTCCACTGCCTGTTTGATCGTCCCTGGAGACCACCCATAGGAGTTGAGAATGGCACCGTATTTAAGTGGGGGCCTTAGTGCCTTGACCACTTGGGCTGCGTATAGGGCAAGAGGATGCAAGCCTCCAATTACGGTTGGCATGCCAAGGACAATGGCGCGGGAGTCAACAAGTTCTCTGGCGACATCTCCAAGATCCATGTTGACCAGGTTAAACACACTGACCTCAACTTCCTCCGAGCGGAGCGTGTCAACCATTGTCTTGCTCATTGCTTCTATAGAGCCCCACATGCTGACATAGGCTACGATAACTTTTTCCCTGGTCGTTCCCGCTGTCCACAGGCGATATACGTCCAGAATTTTCTCCGGATTCTTATAAATAGGGCCATGGCTCGGGGCAATTATTTCAATCTTCAGCGTCTTGATTTTTTCAAGGGCCTTCTCCCCCATATTTCTAAAGGGCATCATTATCTCCCCAAAGTAGGACTTCGCCAAAAAGAGAATATCTTCAACGTCATTGTCATAGATTCCGAAGGATGTATGAGCACCGAAGAAATCACAGGGGAAAAGGATCCTGTCCTCTCCAAGATATGTGAACATTGTCTCTGGCCAGTGAAGGAACGGGGCCGAAATGAATTGCAATGTTTTACCGCCCAGACCGATGCTCTCCCCGTCTTTCACTATTTTGATCCTTTCTCCGGGCACCTGATAATATACCTGCGCGAGTTTTGCGCCCTTTTCGCTGGTCACAAGCAGGGCTTTTGAGTTCGACTGCATAAGGAATGGGATTGCGCCTGCATGGTCGGGTTCTGCGTGGTTCATCACGATATAATCTATGCCAGCGATATCGTGCACTTCGCCGATTCTGCCGGCCAATTCGCTTTCGAATCCCGGGTTGACAGTATCAATAAGAGCGGTTTTTTCACTGCCCTTTACAAGATAGGAATTATAAGATGTTCCTTGAGGAAGAGGGATTAAAGCATCAAAGATCCTGCGATTCCAATCCTTTACTCCCACATAGAACACGTTCTTGGATAATTCTGTTATTGCATATTTATTCATTTCTCCTCCTTTCATTTGTCCGATTCAGAATTTTCTGTGGAACCAGAGGGCAGCCTGCATGAATGCAGCACCCAGGGTATCAATAGCCACGTCAATGGGGGAGGCAGTCCTTACGAGAACGAAGGACTGGTGATATTCATCGCTGACAGCATAGAGGAAGGAGAAGAGCACGGAAAGAAGATGAGCGCTCAGCAGTCTTTTCTCTCCCAGAAGGGCGCGAAAGAATAAAAAGCTAAGGATGCAATACTCAATGAAGTGAGCACACTTCCTGATGATCATATGAAATAGCACGAGAGTACCATCGGAGGCATAAGGAAAGAAAAATTTTAGAATGGGATAAATAAAACCCTTGGTCGTATCTAAAGAAAAGCTTGCGGTGGACATTATAAAAATTATTCCCATCCACAGAAAGGGAGGAGCCCAACGGGAGAGAGTGCCCTTTGTTGTTAATACGGATACCACCTGTAAAGGCCTATCCCGAAGTTAAAATGTGGATAGTAGTAATACTCCTCTGTATGGGGCCAGAGATGAATATGCTGCCCTATTATGGAGGGATAAATATATTCTGTCCCTCCAAGGGGGAGTGTCTCCTTGCCTTCCACCTCCCCCACAACTGTCACCCTTCTGCCGCTCTTGAACACCTGGGGATCCAGGAACTCCTTGAACACGGCGAGAAAACGCCCCTGGGACTCGTCTGTGACGAGCGGAACATCGTAATAATCCAGGGGTTTTTGAAGGATCTCTACTTGGGTCCCCTCTTTAAGCACCCTCGTCTCAATGATCTCGCCTCCAAAAACGACCTTTTTGCCCGAAAAGGCATCTGGATCCTTCATGACATTTTCAAAGGCTATGTTTCTATCAACATCCTTGGTCACTTCGTATGGGATTACAGCAACGCATCCACAGGCAGCAGCTATTGATAAAATCCAAAATGTCCAACGCATAGGACATATTATATCACACTAACAAGAACTCCCATATCCAGGTGTGTTTGATGTAAGCATCTCCAATTCCGTGACCGTGAGATTGCTTCTCCGCCTATGGCGGATCGCAATGACAAAATTTAAGCTCCTCGCAATGACACAGAGGATAAGGTAAAATAACCCTAGCATCAGGCAAGCCCGGGTGGTGGAATAGGTAGACACACAACACTTAAAATGTTGTGAGGGAAACCTCATGCCGGTTCGAATCCGGCCCCGGGCATACCATAAAAAAGGAGAGGAAATGAAGGCGATCCAAATTCTCTGTGTCGTGTCACTTGTGTTCTTATGTGTGTCCTGTAGCCGGGAAGAGGCCGGGGCCCCTCAGTGCCCGGAAAGGGTCATGCAGAGGCCATCGGGATGCGAGGAAAACAGGCTCCTCCCGGGCGAGGTGAGGGCAATAAGAATCCAGGACGCCTGTGACCTCATTGGGGGAGAAGAGGCCCAGGGATCTATTGGAGATTTCAAGATCTACAACTCGCTTGTCCAGTTTGTCGTCCAGGACATCAGGCTCTCCATTGCCTGGGCTCCTTACGGAGGAAACCTCCTGGACGCAGACCGTGCTCGGCCGGCATCATCCAGCGGAAATGACCTTTTTGGCGAGAACTTTCTTAACCTCGGCGGCCGCTCGTTCCGGCCCAATTCTATAGAGATCACAAACGACGGGAAGGATGGACAGCCTGCAGTGATTAAACTGGAGGGGATTGACGGCGGTCTCCCGATCCTCGACAGTCTGGCTGAAACGCAATCAAGTAACATCAGCGCTGTCCATTATTATATCCTCGAGCCCGATTCCCGCTCCCTGATGCTGAAGACCGAGGTGACAAACAACGGGAAAAGAAACCTGATCCTCCCTGTTGGTGATGTGCTCTTAACCAGAGGGATATTGAACATGGTATCGCGCTCCTACGGCTTTGATTTCGGCGCCATTGTCCAGGGGATCCAGACGAAGAGGGATGTGGATCTCCTGGTTGGTGAGGCAGAGGGGGTATCTTATGGCTGGCTTTCCCCTCAGCCCTACATTGGAATGCCGGACATCAGCGATGTGAAGATTGTTGTCAACGAAGAGCTATCCCTTCCGCCAAGGGAGAAGGCAGCATTCACCCGTTATGTCATTGTCGGCGACGGGGATTTTGCCTCAATAGAGGCAGAGGCAGAGCGGATCAGGGGGGGATCTGCGAAGGGCAGGCTCCGCTGCTCGGTGGCGCAGACAGACGGAGCTCCTGTGGATGATGTGGGGATCACGGTTTATGATTCATACAATAAATTCTTTTCCCACATGACGATGAAAGAGAATGGGTGGTATGAGGCAGAGCTCGATCCGGGGACATACAGGCTCCAGGCATCTGGGCCGGAAAGATATGCGGGCCAGAGTGTTTCAGTGACGATCGTCACTGACACCACGACCACTTCTTTTCTCACGGTGCCTCCGCAGGGCCTCCTCTCCTATTCCATCCTGGGCAAGGATTTTGACGGCCTGTCACAGGGCAATGTCCCGGCCAAGATTTTCCTGCAGGGCCCTGTTGAGAAGAGGGTATTGAGCCATACCGGCCTGGGCACAGAGCCAGTCCTTGCAGGGACATATTCATGGACAGTATCGAAGGGATTTGCATATTCAATTTCAACTGGGACTGTCCAGGTTCTGGAGGGAAGCCCTCCGGCAACCCTTGAGGCAACAATACAGAAGGTTGTGGATACATCCGGATGGATGGATATAGATTTTCACAATCACTCCATGAGGAGCGTTGACTGTGAGGCCGGCACAGAATTGAAGGTCAGGGATTTTCTCGCAGAGGGCCTGGACAGCATTGTTGCCACGGAACACGATAACATCTACGATTACGGCCCGGACATTGAGAAGCTCGGAGTGAAAGATGCCCTCAAGGTGGTCAGGGGCGAAGAGGTCTCTCCTGTCTTCGCCCACTTTAATACATATCCCCTTGTTCCATGCTCATCAAAGCAGTTGAATGGCGCTGTCCTTTTTTACAGCTATGACAAGGATGGGAAGTATATCGCATACACCCCGCCCCAACTCTTCCGGAAGATGAGGGAGGCAGGGGCAAAGGTTATCCAGGTGAACCATCCCTATTCCCAGGATCAGGGGTATCTGGCTTACGTGGGGTTTACCCCGGAGAAGTCCGTAGAAGACCTTGATCCGGAGATTTTCAGCCTTGATTTTGATTCAATGGAGATCATGAATTCAAAAAACGCTGATCAGCTCGAAACAACCCTTCCTGCCTGGTATAGTTTGCTCAACCAGGGGGTTGCAAAGACTGCCGTTGGATCTTCGGATTCTCATCACCCGGGCCAGGAGCCGGGGTATCCGAGGAATTACTTCCCGTCAGAGGCGTCCGGTCCAGGCAAGATCACCGATGACGAGGTTGTTTCGGCTGTGAAGTCCCACAACCTCCTCATGTGCGGCGGGCCGTTTGTAACCTTTACCATTAACGACTCTTCAATGGGCTCTCTTGTCCGGCCAGGCTCAATGCCCTTGAATCTCAAGATCAAGGTCCAGGCACCGTTGTGGATGGATGTGTCCACTGTTGAAGTCATTGCCAACGGCGTGACCCTTGAGACTATTCCAGTAACAAATACGAGTGTTGTGAGATATGACGGCGAGGTTACTGATTCTCCATCCAAGGATACCTGGTATGCGATAATTGCCAGGGGAACAAAAGATTTGGGACCGATGTATCAAGGGGCCATTGCCTTCTCGATCACAAATCCCATCTGGGTTGATGTGAACAAGAACGGAAAGTTCGATCCGCCGGGGATACAGTAGAAAGCTAAATAGTTTTTAGAACACGTGGCGGCGCATGCCGACGCTCAGCAGGAGGCCCATCTCCGTGCATGTGGTTACAAGGCTGGACCCGCCGTAGCTGATAAATGGAAGGGGGATGCCTACAACAGGCAGAAGGCCGGTCACCATCCCGATATTGATTGTTGCCTGCCAGAATATGTGCGCCACGATTCCCACTGAGAGGAGCATTCCGAACCTGTCGCGCGAATGGGAGGCGATCTCAAGCCCCTTAATCAGAAGGTAGCCAAACGCTGCAAGCAGGATTATTCCCCCTATAAGACCCCGTTCTTCTGCCCAAACAGAAAAGGCGAAATCGGTATGCTGTTCCGGCAGGAAATGGAGCTGGGTCTGCGTCCCTTTCAGAAAGCCCTTTCCTGTGAATTGCCCTGACCCCACGGCGATCTTGGACTGGAGCTGGTGGTAGCCGCTTCCCTGGGGATCCTTCATGGGATTGAGAAACGATACTATCCTCCGCTTTTGATACCCCTTCATCATGAACCAGGCCAATGGGACAAGTGCGAAGAAACCAGTTATGAGAATGAGGAGGCTGCCAGGCCTTATTCTGGCGAAGAAAGCCATGGAAAAACCGATGATTAAGATCATCAGGGCGGTGCCCAGGTCCGGTTGTTTTATAACAAGGTAAAAGGGAACAACGGTAACGAGAAGTGGAATAATAAGCTCTCTGAGGACATATCCATCCGGACGCCAGCGCTCGTCAAAATATCGGGCAAGAACCAGGATAAGGGAGAGCTTGGTCATCTCAGAGGGTTGAAAGGAGATGGGGCCGATAGCTATCCATCTTGTGGCGCCCGTGGGCGCCTTTCCATGGAGGAGTGTAATTGCCAGGATGGCGAGCGAGAGGGCATAGAGAGGATAGGAGATCCTCTGGATGAGGCGATAATCCAGAAGGGCAAAAAGCACCATGCAGGCAATCCCTATTACACCCCATGTGATCTGCTTCATATAAATCTCAGCGCCAGTTGTTTTTATGTTCAGGGCGGCGCTATAGAGGTTCAGGACCCCCGCAGAGATGAGCAGGACCACTATGCCGGCAAGGATAAAATCAAAGCTTTGAGCCAGCCTTCTATCAAAGATTATTGTTGGCATCTTTTATCTCGAAGTATTTTCTGAGCATCTCCCTTGCAAGGGGAGCTGCAGCGCTTCCCCCCATTCCTCCATGTTCTATCAGGACAACAACAGCAATCTCGGCGTTCTTCGCCGGGGCAAAGCTCACAAACCAGGCATGGTCTTTGAACTCCTCAGGCACCTCTGATTCGGGAACGCCCTCATAGAGACGGGATCTCACAACCTGGGCTGTGCCTGTCTTGCCTGCAACCTCCACCTCTTCAAGCCGTGCCGCTACCCCTGTGCCTCCTTTTTCGTTGACGACTCCCGCAAGGGCCTCCTGGATGAATTCAAGATATTCCCTATTGATGCCGACAATCCCAAGGGCATCGGAGGGGAATTCCTCAATTGGCTTCCGATCAACATATTCGATCTTCTTCACCACCAATGGACGCATGAGCTTTCCGCCATTGGCGATGGTCGAAAATACATTAAGGATCTGTATGGGGGTGACGAGAACGAATCCTTGGCCGATGGCTGTCAGAACTGTGTCTCCTCCCACCCAGGGTGTTGCTGTCTGGGCCAGTTTCCACTCGGGAGTGGGGACAAGCCCTGTCTTCTCCTTTCCCAACCCTATCCCTGTTGAGCTACCGAGACCGAAGCTTCGTGCATATGAAGCAAGCCTGGTGATGCCCAACATCTGTCCCAATTTGTAAAAATACACGTCGCATGAACGGACAATGGCCTTTCTGAGGTCAACTTCTCCATGGCCACCCCTTTTGCAGCACCTGAAGATCTTTTTTCCAACCCTGAGACCCCCTGGGCAGTTGAATGTTGTCTCGGGCGTGATCAGTTTTTCCTGCAGGGCCGCTGCTGCGACAATAGCTTTGAATGTTGAGCCCGGCGGATAAAACCCCCGTAAGGCCTTGTTCTCAAGTGGGTGGGAGGGATCGGAGAGTAGCTTCTGCCATGTCTCAGGTGAAATCCCCTGGGCGAAAACGGAAGGGTCAAAAGACGGGGAATTCGCCATGGCGAGAATTTCTCCTGTCCTTGGATCCATGGCGATAATAGAGCCGTTCCTTCCCCTGAGTAGCCTCTCTGCAGTGATCTGTAGGTCAATATCAATGGAAAGAAAGATGTTCTTGCCCGGGTATGCAGGGATCTCTTCCCAAACCTCAAGATCCCGGCCGTAAGCATCTACCTTTTTCAGGAGGGCTCCGTCATCTCCTCTGAGGTAGAACTCCATCTTTCCCTCGATCCCTGATTTTCCTACGAAATCGCCCATCCGATAATGGTCCCTCTTTTCCCTGAGAGACTTAAGCTCCAGGGCATCTATCTCACCGACATATCCGACAAGTTGTGATGCAGCGCTTCCATTGGAGTAACTCCTCCTGGGTTCCCATTCCACCCTCACCCCAGGGAGCATGTTTTTTTGGACCTCGAGCATGGCCAACTCTTTCCATGAAATGCCTTTCTTCAGGAGCAGCGGCTTGAAGAATTGGGGGCCCCTGGCTGACCCAACGAGGGCGCTCAACTCCTCATGGCCAATACCAAGGATTTTCTCAACCCTTCCAAGCGTCACTGCAATGTCCTCGGCGTCTTCAAGGAAGAGATATGCAGAATAAGAAGGGAAGTTGTCTGCAATGATCCTGCCATTTCTGTCCAGGATCATTCCTCTTGGGGCCGGGATCTTGACAGTCCTGATCCTGTTCATCCGTGAGGTATATTCGTATTCCTTACCCTTGACGATCTGGAGGTACCACAGTCTCAAGAAGAGAGCTGAAATGGAGATAATAATGAAGAGGAAAGGAGACCAGAAACGGCTCCTAATTTCCTTGCTCTCAGGATCATGTGGGACGAGTCTGTCTCCGTCTAAAAGATACATGATCAAGCCTCCAGCGAGGAAGGCCGCTCCTGGAGAAATTCAAGGCCGGGAAACAGGATAAATGCTACTGCGGAATTAAAAAGACCCTCAACAATGGCTCCTGTGAACAGCCATGAGGCGAAGCCCATCTCAATTGAAAAAATATTTCCACCCAAATAGAGAAGACATGTTTTGATCAGTGTAAATACAAAGGGGAAGATGGCGCGAAATGTTATACTTTCATAAGAAAAAAGGCTGGCAAAAGGCTTGGTGAGGCCAAAGCACGCGACATAGACAAGAACCCATAGTGTGGCGAGGCTTCCTGAGAAGACCCCGACAAAATAACCGAAGAGAATGGCAAGCAGAAGTCCAATGCGGGTGGGAAGGGCGAGTGATACAAAAAGCAGGAGAACAAAGGGAATATCTGGTTTATAGGGACTCGGGATAAGGGGGCCAATCGCAGCGGCCTGAATGATGATCGCTACCCATCCAAAAAGAACATAGAGGAAAAATGTCCTCATTCGAGCACGACCAGGACCTCTTCAAGTTTTCCAAAATCTACAGACGGATACACATAAGCACTCTGGAATACCCCCCAGCCTTTTTTGTCAACTTCTTTGATCACTCCAACATCAAGGCCCTTTGGGAACACCCCTCCAAGGCCGGAGGTGATCACGCTGTCTCCCACCGTTACATCTTCTGTCCGACCGAGGAATTTGATCTGGCATATCTCCCCTCGCCATCCCGTGAGGATTCCTTTTGCTCTCGATCTCTCGATGAGGACATCAATAGAACTGTTATTGTCAGTAATGAGGAGGACCTGTGAGTTTGTGGATGCAACCCTTATTATTTGGCCCACAACCCCTCCGGCCGTCACCACTGCCATTCCCTTGTTAAGGTGATCTCTTTCCCCTTTATCAATAAGAATGGTGTTGAAGATGTTGGTAGGCTCTTCACCGATGACCCTTGCCAGGACAGTTGAGAGGGGCCTTCGCTCCTGGAAATTCAGGAGGTTTCTCAGCCGTGCGTTCTCTTTGTTTACCCCTTCCCACTCCCTTTTTTCGGCCCTGAGTGCAAGAACCTCCTTCGTGAGGGCTTCGTTCTCCTTGATAAGCTCACCCATCAGGCGCACCCATTTCCCTGCATACTTCACCTTCTGAATGCCGCTGTTGACAGCCTTAAGTGGAAGAGAAGAGACGGAAACGAGTAGCCTGGAAGGAACATTCCAGAACCCTCCTTCCTTCAGATCCCATGCAAAAAGTTGTAATGCAACGATCAGGAGAAGGAATCCAATGAACGGCTTTTGATATCTCCTGACCCAAGAGAACACGATGTGTCTTCTATTGAATGGCGACTTGTTTTAAGAGATCTATCTCGTCCAGTGCCTTTCCTGCACCCAGCACGACGCATGATATAGGGTCCTCTGCAAGCATAACAGGGAGTCCTGTTTCCTCCCTGAGAAGGACATCCATGTTTCTAAGCAGGGAGCCCCCTCCGGCCAGGACGATCCCCTTGTCCACAATATCTGCTGCAAGTTCTGGCGGCGTCCTCTCCAGCGCCATTTTTACTGCTTCAACAATGGCAGCTATGGGCTCCTGAAGCGCTTCTCTAACCTCTTCGCCATTTATTTCTATTATCTTGGGGATCCCTGAGACCAGATCCCTGCCTTTAACCTCCATGGTCTTTTTATCTTCTGTTGGATAGGCTGTCCCAATGGATATCTTGATGATCTCCGCTGATTTCTCTCCAATGAGAAGATTATATTTCTTCTTCATATACTGGACCAGAGCTTCGTCCATCTTGTCTCCGGCTACCCTGATGGACTGGCTCTGCACAATCCCGGCAAGGGAAATAATTGCGACCTCTGTCGTTCCTCCTCCAATGTCCACAATCATATTTCCTGAGGGTTCGGTGATTGGAAGACCTGCACCAATTGCAGCAGCCATGGGTTCCTCTATAAGGTATATTTCCCTGGCCCCTGCCGTCTCGGCAGATTCCCTCACAGCCCTTTTTTCCACTTCGGTGATACCGAATGGAACGCCGATGATGATCCGGGGGCGCACAAGGGTTTTCCTGTTATTATGGGCTTTCCTGATAAAATGTCGGAGCATGGCCTCTGTTACATCGAAGTCCGCAATGACACCGCCTCTCATGGGGCGAATAGCCATGATATGTCCCGGGGTCCTGCCCAGCATCCTCTTGGCATCCGCTCCCACCGCTACTACCTTCTTCTGACCCCTGGAGTCCTTGTGCACGGCCACAACCGATGGTTCGTTTGTAACAACCCCTTTTCCCTTCACATAGACCAGGGTATTGGCTGTCCCCAGATCTATTGCAAGATCGTTGGAGAAAAGTCCTAAAATAGAGTCAAGGAACATCCTGTTCCTCCATAGTTATAATAAAATATCAGAAATCCCTTGAAATTGCAATGGATCAATGATAGGTTTAGGGCATGTTAAGTAATGTCCGCAAGTATGCGTATTCCTGGCAGATGAAGCTTCTTTATATCCTCATTGCCCTGACATTTTTCGGGGGGTTCGGACTTGCTTCATATCTCAGAAGTTGCTCATTTGTGATGGACCCTTACACCATTGCCCGCATTAACGGCCGATCAATTACAATGGAGGAATTTCAGCGCGCCTATAATAACGCCCTCAATGTCCTCAGGGACAAGCTGGGTGACAGCTTCTCGGAAGAAATCCTGATGAAGCAGAACTTCAAGGGAGAGGTTCTTCGGGGCATGATCCAGAGAACACTGATCCTTGATAGGGCAAGGGAGATGGGGTTGATGGTCACCGATGAGGAACTCCGCTCTTCGATTGCCAGAATGTTTTCCGATGAAAGGGGATACTTTGATGCCGAACGCTACAGGAGAGCCCTGAGGGCCAATCGCCTCCATGTGTCCCAGTTTGAGGAGGCACAAAGGGAAGAAATACTTCTATCGAAGGCCCAGGAATTGATCTTAAGCTCTGCATCCCTCACAGACGATGAAATCGCCCTTGAATACCGCCTGAGAAATGAAAGGGTGAACATTGCATTTGTTTCGTTCGAGACCAAGGAAGGTGCGGAAGGTCTCCTGAGAACGCTGTCCATGGGGAAAAAACCTCCACGGGGGCTCTCCGTGGAAGAAACGGGATCTTTCACCCGCAACGGGGGCAATATCCCAAAGATTGGGATCTCCGAAGAGGGTGTAGCAAAATCCTTCTCTCTTACAGAGGACAATCCGGTTTCTGAAGAGCCCCTTTTCACCAACGGAAAATATTACGCCTTGTGGCTCAAGGGAAGGCAGGATATCATTCCTTTGAGGTTTAAGAAGGAAAAGGAGAAATTCGCGGGCGAGATCTTGAAAGAGAAGAGGCAGCGCCTGCTGCATAATTGGATCGAGTCCTTGACAGAAGAGGCTCGTCTAAGTATCAATGAGCCCGTTCTGGAGTCATTCGGAACAGGAGGAGAGTAACATGGCATCAAGAATAGGGGAGATACTCGTCAGGAAAAGCGTGATTACCACAACACAGCTTCAGGCTGCCCTCAGGGAGCAAAAGACCTCCGGTGGAAAGCTCGGTTCTGCCCTTGTCAAACTCGGATACCTCAGCGATGATCAGCTTACTGAGACCCTCAGCGAGCAGTTCCAGGTTCCGTCCATCAACCTTAATGATGTTGAAATTGATAAGGAGGCGGTCAAACTCATTCCGGAAGACATGGCCAAAGGCCATATTTTGATCCCGGTCAATAGGGCAGGATCCGTGCTTATTGTGGCAATATCAGATCCCTCCAACCTCTCTGTAGTTGACGAGCTTCGATTCAAAACAGGCCTCAGCGTAGAGATCGTTGTCGCCTCAGAGAACTCAATCAAGAGAGCGATTGACAAATTCTATGACTCGGCCTCCACAATGAAGGAAGTCATGGCCAGTTTCGATGACTCATCTATTGGTGTTTCCGAGGAAGAGAAAGCAGAATCCGCTAAAGACCTGGAGATGGCATCTCAGGATGCACCTGTTATTAAGCTCGTCAACCTGATCCTTACCGATGCAATAAAAAAGAAGGCCAGCGACATACATATTGAGCCCTTTGAGGATGAATTCCGTATACGCTACAGAATTGATGGGGTCCTCTACGAGGTAATGAAGCCCCCTTTCAAGCTAAAGAATGCCGTGACCTCCAGGGTAAAGATTATGTCAAAGCTGGACATAGCCGAAAGAAGGCTTCCCCAGGACGGACGGATCAAGCTCAAGGTCTCAAAAGATCAGGATATGGAGTATAGGGTCTCTGTACTTCCCTCTATACATGGAGAGAAGATTGTCCTCAGGCTGCTGGATAAATCGAACCTTCAGCTTGATATGACGAAGCTGGGCTTTGAGCCCCAACAGCTTAAGGTCTTCAAGGACTCCATTGATGCTCCTTTTGGTATGATCCTTGTTACAGGGCCTACAGGAAGCGGGAAGACCACGACCCTGTATTCTGCTCTCTCAGAATTGAACAAGATCTCGGACAATATCTGTACGGCTGAGGACCCGGTGGAGTTCTCCCTGAAAGGGATCATACAGGTCCATATGCAGGAGGATATTGGGCTGAACTTTGCGGCCGCTCTGCGGTCGTTCCTCCGGCAGGATCCGGACATAATCATGGTGGGAGAGATCAGGGACTTTGAGACTGCAGAGATCGCAGTAAAGGCAGCACTCACGGGCCACCTTGTACTGTCCACGCTGCACACAAATGATGCGCCGAGCACCATCACGAGACTCCTGAACATGGGAGTTGAACCCTTCCTTGTGGCGTCATCCTGCAACTGTATAGTTGCCCAGAGGCTGGCCAGGAAGATCTGCAAGGAATGCAGACAGGAGATCTCTGTGCCCCCCCAGAGCCTCGTTGAGCTGGGCCTCTCAGAACAGGATGCAAAGCAGGGAAAGGTCATCCGTGGTGCCGGCTGCCCGAACTGCAACAACACGGGATACCGCGGTCGAATCGCCGTGTATGAGGTAATGGGGATCGGTGAAGAGATCAAAGAGCTGATCCTCAACGGGGCATCGGGCATGGAGCTTAAAAAAGCCGCAATGAGGTTGGGAATGAGGTCCCTACGGCAGAGCGCCCTCGCCAAGCTGAAGGAAGGACAGATCACTGTCGAAGAGGTTCTTCGCACCTCCGGCCACGACTGACACTGCTTGGATAATTCCCTGCGAGCAAGCTTAACGAAGCTGACAAGAGAGGACCTAAAGACGCTGTTATAAGAGCGTTTAGCGCAGTTCTACCACAAGATGACGATTCAGGACTGCTGCAAGTTTCTGAAGCGTTCGGAGTGTGTAGCGGGCCGAGGAGGGATCTTCCAGTTGAGAAAGCGCTTGCTGGGAAATGCGGAGCTTCCTCGCTAAATCCCGTTGAGTTAGACCCTGTGCCTCCCTTAGCTTGGCAATCTGAATTGCCAGCCGCGCAGGAATGTCTCCCTCCATAAATGCCCTTTTGAATTCTGGATCGCGAAGTTCTTGTCGAATCCGATCTTTTAATGTCCTATATCTCTTCTTCATGTCTTATACCTCCTTGCCGTTTTATCCAATTGGCATATGCTCGCAAAGCTCGTTGTACTTCGGCGGGATCAATAGCCCGCGATTTTTTTAGGAAGCCACGGGTTACGACAATCTTCTTTCTATAAAAAAAGTAGAGAAACCGCAATTCGAGATGACCAAAACCGATTCTTAGCTCCCGAATCGGCCCTTCCACGACATCCGCATAAGGCATTGGAAGATTGGGTCCTTCCTCTCCTAAAAGCGTCAACCATTTCAGCGCTTTTGCGCGGACCTTCTTATCTAAGGCGTCCAAAAACTCATCCACAGGGACATCCCCTCGAGGAGTTTGATAAAAGACAACTTCATATGACCTCTGCATTATATAATGATACAAGAAATATCTTGTATCGTCAACAAAGTGAGATACTTTTACTTGACGATGTAGAAGGTGCCGGTGGCCCTGGCCACGAGGGTGCCTGACTTAGTTCTGACCTCACCCTCAAGGTAAGCGATCCTGCTCTTTTTCTCCACAACCCGGACCTCTCCCGTGAGCGGTGTTATCTCTTTGATGGCCTTCAGATAATTGATCTTGATTTCGATAGTTGCTGTGGGTTCCTCAGGGTTAAGAGACCACAAAGCGGCCCCCATTCCGTGGTCTATCATGGAGTAGATAACGGCTCCGGAAAGAACATGATTGGGATTGAAATACTCCTCCCTGGGCATCAAGCTCATCCGGCAAACCCCATTCTCAAAAAAATCATAATTGATCCCCAGAAAGGAAGAAAACGGGTCAAAGCCCAAGCCCCTCCTATCACTCCTCTGCTTCATCAGTCCGGTACGACCTTGCCGTCAAAAAGCCTGACGATCCGGTGGGCATGGGAGGCTACATAGGCATCATGGGTTACCACGAGAAGGGTAGTCCCACTTTCCTGATTAATCCTCTTGAGCAAGGAAATGATGGACTCAGAAGTCTTGGAATCCAGGTTTCCTGTGGGCTCATCCGCAAGGATGATCCTGGGATTGTTGGCCAGGCTCCTGGCGATTGCCACCCTCTGGCGTTCTCCTCCTGACATTTTTGTTGGAAGCTGGTGCATTCTATCCTCGAGTCCCACGAGGCGCAGGAGTTCCTCGGCCCTCCTCCTTCTTTGAAGAGGAGAGGCTATCGTATCAAACATGGTGATCTGAATATTTTCAAGGGCGGTAAGGATTGGAAGGAGAAAAAAGGCCTGGAAGATGAACCCTACACTAAGTGATCGGAATCTATCGAGGTCCTTCACCTCATCCAGGGGTGTTCCCTCAACGATAATTTTCCCAGAGGTGGGAGGTTCCAGGGCCCCAATGAGGCTCAGGAGGGTGGACTTTCCGCACCCTGAAGGGCCCATTACGGCAAGAAACTCCCCCTTTTTCACCCGAAGGTCAATCCCTCGAAGCGCCTGGATCTTTCCCTCCTCGTAGGTCTTCACAAGACTATTGATTACGATTGTATCAGTGTCATTCATGGCAGAGAGGCGGGCAGGGCCCCCTTGCTGCGGAGTATTGCAAGGGGAGCGGGCGGGGGAAAGGGGTAGGTCATTCATACCTGAGTGCTTCCATAGGAGAGACAGACGATCCTCTGTATGCCGGGTAGAAGCCGCCCACGATGCCGAGGAGCAGTGCGATGCCCATGGCCTCCATATAGAGCGCTCGTGACAGGTCTCCAAAGATCAGCCCCTTGAGTGTGGGAAGATTGACAAGGGTCTGGACACCAAAGGTCCCCAGAACCAGTCCCAGGATTCCGCCGATAAAGCTCAAGAGCACGGCCTCTCCCAGGATCATCCTGAGTATCTTTCTCCTGCTCCATCCGAGGGCCCTGAGGATGCCGATCTCCTTTGTCCTTTCAAATACACTCATGATCATTGTGTTCATGGTCCCTATTGCTCCAACAGCAAGGGCAATAGCCGAGGTTCCCCAGGACATGGCCTTAGCCATTTGCAACCCCTGATTTGTTTCTGCGATATCCTTGGAAGTCATCACTGAGATGCCATGTATTATGGACAGGGATTTCTTCTTGACGTCCTCTGCCAACAGGGGATCTGTCAGCTTCAAATTGAAGACCGTCACCTGGTTCTTTCTGTCCATTAAGGACTGGAGGCTCCTAAGGGGAACCACAACAGCGCCATCCTCCCAGACATTTCCACTCTCGAAGACTCCCACCACGGTGAAAACATCTGTTTCAAGGTCAATATCGTCGCCCACCCCCTTTTTGAGGGTGCTGGCAGCGATACTCCCGAGCATGGCCTCCTTGCTCTCGACACCTTTTAAGGCTGTTCCCTCCCGTATTTTGAAGTGGTTGACCACATATTCTCCGGGATTGGCTCCAAAGACCAGTGTTGCAGGCCTATCCTCTATCGTTACAATGTCAACGAGCACCCCGGCAATAGACTTTACCCCTTCAATTGCCTGGATTTTATTGCTGAGCTCTTCGTCAAGGATGCTTGTGAGAATATCCACGGTATTGGATTTCATAACGGTGAGATCTGTTCCTCTGCTCTTCAACATGCTCGAAAATATCGTCACAAAACCCTGGGTGATGGCAACGAGCGAGACCAGTGCTCCAATCCCGATGCTTATCCCTACTACTGTGAGGATTGAACGAACCTTTCTCCTCATAAGGTTCTTCAAGATCAAGACACTGAAAATCATAACGGTCTCCGTTCTATGCTATTCATTCCGCTTCACCATTCCCACCTCTCTACCATAAATTCATCTCTATAATCCAGTGAAAGGGATGACGGCATTAAGCCACTCAGCGAAGATGGAAAGGTAATTCAAATAGATAAGCGCTCCAACAAGGGAAAGAAAAACACCGCTGGTCACTGTGACTACCCTGATGTATTTTTTTGCCCTGACAAAATAGCCCAGAAAGCTGTTAAAGGCCACCGAAGAGATGAAGAAAGGAATTCCCAGGCCGAGGGAATAAATTAAGAGGAGGACAACGCCCGAGGACCAATTTTTTTCCTGCGCCGCCATTGTAAGAATTGAGCCCAGGATAGGGCCAATGCAGGGGGTCCATCCTGCGGCGAAAACAATCCCTACGAGAACGCTGCCGAGATATCCAGCGGGTTTATTCTTAAGAATGAACTTCTTTTCACGAAACAGGACGCCAATGTCAAAAACCCCCAGGGCCGAGAGGCCGTAGAGCAGTGCCATAAGTCCTCCGAACTTATTGAGGAGGTCGCTAAAGTGCTTCTCGAAGATCCCGAGCAACGATAGTCCCAGAGATGCCGCTGCTATTCCCAGGAGCCTCCTTTCACCTTCAACATTCAGAACCTCCGTCAGATATATTCCGAAGAATATTATGAGAAGGCCACCTGCCTTTCTGAGGAAAACCTGATGTTCGGCAAGGAGCTGGCCCATGCTCGAGGCAGAGGCGCCGAGCAGGATGAACACGAGGGAAAAGCCGAAGATGAAAAGGAGGGAATGGACAGCGGTCAGCTTTCTGAGCCTCCTTGAGTCAAACCGTGAGGAGATCTCCTCAAAAGAAAGCCCGGTAATAAATGAAAGGTAAGAAGGGAACAAAGGGAGAATACAGGGGGAGATGAAAGAAGCAATTCCTGCCAGAAAGGCGATTCCGGCATTGACATGTTCGGTGTGGAGCATGGGTTAACAGGTCTTGCAGGGAATAGAAGGGGCTGTTGCTTTTTCTCCGCTGACCGGTTCATTGAGCAGTGAATCCAGCATGGAGCGAACATCCTCCTTATCCCACTCTCGCGCCCCCCTGACGATCTCGGCGATCATTCCATTTTTGTCAATTATGAGTGTAGTAGGTATTGAATTTGTCCGGTATGCTTCGGATACAGGAAGTTCTTCTCCATCCTTGAGAATAGGAAAGGTGAGATTATACCTCTTGGCCCATTTTTTGACCCTTTCAACGCTTCCATCGTCCACATTGACGGCCAGCATCTCGAAATCCTTATCCCTGTATTCGTTATATATGGCCTCCATGGATGAAAGCTCCCATCGGCATGGAGCGCAATATATGGCCCAGAAATTAAGAAAGACTACCTTTCCTCTCAGGAGTGATAGAGTAAATTGTTTTCCTGTTAGGTCAGGAAGGGTGAAATCTGGGGCCGGAGCACCCTGGCGGGGAGGCTCATCCTGATCGGCAAGAGATACCAGGGGAAATGTCCCGGAAATGGCAATCGGCAGGGAAAGCAACCCTATTAGCGCGAGACTGAGGCATTGGATTTGTTTGCTGTCCTTCACTTGCCCTTTCCCTCCTCAGGGGGAGCGGTCACCATCCCGATCTGTTCAATACCTGCACCCTTTATCTCGGACATTACATGGATGACAAAACCGTATGGCACTGAAGCATCTGCCTTGAGATAGATCTCCTTATTCTCCCTGAACTTGTAGATCGCCCTGATCTTCTCACCAAGGCTTTCAACGGGGAAGCGATTGCGATTGACAAAGACCTCTCTGTCCTTTGTGATGGTGACCACGATCTTCCCCTCGGCGGTTTCCAGGCCCTTGGCCTTGGCCCTGGGCAGATTGACAGGTATCCCCTGCTGCATCATTGGGGCTGTGACCATGAAAATTATGAGAAGGACAAGCATAACATCTACAAGAGGAGTAACATTGATCTCCGACAGGAGACTGCGCCCTCTGCCTGCGGTTTTCATTTGGAAAGGAAAAGGGTCTCTATAATACTCAAGAATTCCGAGGAAAAGGCCTCCATGTCCCCTGCCATGACCCTGACCTTATTGGAAAAATAATTATATGCCATGACGGCAGGGATGGCAGTGAACAGTCCCGCAGCCGTAGCGATCAGGGCTTCAGATATCCCTGGTGCAACCACAGCCAGGCTGGCCGATCCTGCAAGGCCGATGTTCCTGAAGGAGTCCATTATCCCCCAAACTGTGCCGAAAAGGCCGATAAAAGGGGCTGAATTGCCTGTTGTAGCAAGAAAAGACAGGAAGGACTCCTGCCGCTCCCCTTCCTTGATCTGGGCTGATGCGAGGGCCCTACTGATAGACATCAACCGTCTCTCTTTGTCGGTGATAGAGCCGGGATTTTCCTCCCTAATATTTTTTAGCTCCTCATAGCCTGCATCAAAGATTTTAACGAGGTAACCCTGAGTAAGATCACGGGAGCCTTCCTTGATCTGATCAAGTTTTCTGACTGTCCAGAAGATGTCCCTGAACTTCCTGGATTCCCTCCTGGACCTCCTGAAGGAGCGGTACTTGAAGAAGATAACGGCCCAGCTCACAACAGAGAGGCCAAGAAGGAATATCAGGACAAACTTCGCTACGGGACCTGCATACAGAACAAGGTCTAAGATGCTCTCACGGCTGGACACGGAATTCTGCCCGGCGGTTCTTCTCCCAGGCGGATTCATCATGTCCGGGGTCCGCAGGTCTTTCCTCTCCGTAACTGATGGTGGAGAGCCTCTGCCTCTTGATCCCGAGGGTCACGAGGTAATCCCTTGCGGCTTTTGCCCTTCTCTCTCCGAGGGCGAGGTTGTATTCAACCGAGCCTCTTTCATCGCAATGTCCCTCGATCTTGACCTTTAGAGAGGCATTCTCCTTGAGGACCCGGCTGTCTTCCTTAAGGATCTCGGCGTCGCCAGACCTGATCTCGTATTTATCAAAATCAAAATAGATTGTCTGGACTTGCCTCTCAATATCCTCAGCACGGACTGCCTGGGGAACGGGCTCCTCCTTCTTCGGCGCCTCCTCTGCAGGCTTTGTGACTTCCTCCTCTGCCTTTACTACCTGTTTTTTTGTACATCCAAAAGCCCCGAAAGCAACGAACGCACCAAGTGTGGCGAAGGCAAAAGCCTTCAAAAGAAAACGATTGCTCATATCCTACCTCCTTTCTATTTTTATACGACTCTAATGCCCAATCCCTTTTGCTTCAGCATAAAACCTTTCTTTCTCCCGTGTCAACTATGGGGGCACATAAAATTTGTGTTAATATATAATCAAATATGATCGATCCATTTATACGGAGGTCAATATCATCGCCCAGAACCCCCTTGTCTCCGTCATAATTTTGACCTGGAACGGGAAGGCCCTCCTTCAGGAGTGTCTTTCCTCCCTGGCCTCCCAGACATATTCCGAGAAAGAGGTAATCGTGGTGGACAATGGATCCACTGACGGCACGCTCCAGGTCATCAAGGACACATGGAGCACACTCGTCTCACGGGTCATAGAAAATCCCTTTAACACAGGGTTTGCAAAGGGATGCAACCAGGGAATCCAGGCATCGCGAGGGGAGCTCGTTGCTTTCCTGAACAACGATTGCCGGGCCCAACCCGGGTGGATAGAGACGATGGTCAAGGCTGCCCTGGCGCATCCTGAGGCAGGGATGTTTGCCTGTAAAATTCTCCTTTCCCAGGATCCTTCAGTTATTGACAATGCAGGCCATCTTCTTTTCCCGGACGGTCTGAATTTTTCCAGGGGGCGTCTGGAAAAGGATATGCACCAATATGACAGGAACGAGGAGGTATTTTTCCCCAGCGGCGCAGCATCTATGTTTAGAAAGGAGCTGCTTCTTGACATCCAGGGGCTCGATGAGGACTTCTTTGCCTATGGAGACGATGCTGACCTTGGGCTGCGCGCACGGCTCAGGGGATGGTCGTGCCTGTATATTCCTGATGCTGTTGTTTATCACCGGCATTCTGCCACAGCAGGGGGCTACTCGCCCTTGAAGGCATACCTCGTGGAAAGAAACAGGATCTGGGTGGCTGTGAAGTGTTTACCGGCCGCTGCCCTTGCCCTTTCCCCTTTCTATTCTCTTGTCCGCTATTGCCTTCAGGCCTATGGAGCCATTACTGGAAAGGGGGCCGCAGGGAGATTCTCCTCCCCCTTTGCGCTTCTATGGGTGCTTGTGAGGGCTTGGGCCGGCGCCCTCAGGGGACTTCCGAGAATGTGGGCCAAAAGGCGGGAAATACAGGGGAATAAAAGGATCACGGCGCAGGAATTCTTATCCCTGATGCAAAGGTTCCGTATACGGGCAACAAAGATATCCCTAACCCCGTAATGGGGTCAGGTATTTAATGAGAAAAGATCGGCTTACATTTTTTCTGCGTTTTCCCGAGGCCTTCTGGTCTGTCCTGGCCCTTCTAATCCTTCCGCTTCTGTTCTTCGTAAAGCCCCTTGTCCTGGGCGAGGTCTCAACCCCTACAGATAATCTGTTTTCCTATCTTCCCTGGGCACCATTCGCCCCTCCAGGATACTCAGGACCCTCCAACTACCTCCTCTTTGATCAAGTCTTCAATTTTTCCCCCTGGCATCAGTATGCCTCCGAGTCTATTCATCAGGGCAGGTTCCCCCTATGGAATCCCTACGGGGCCTGTGGTGTTCCATTTTTTGCTAACCTTTCGTCGGCAGTCCTGTTTCTACCCAACCTACTTCTCTATCTGATCGTTCCGTTTCCATGGCTTCTTACCTGGATAAAGATCGGCAAGCTTGTTCTTGCAGGTGTTTTTATGAGGGCATTTCTTAGGGAGTTGGGTGCGGGAACCTGGCCTGCACTACTGGGCGCGATCAGCTTTGCCTATTCCGGTTTCATGATCGTATGGCTGGGGCATGCCCATACTAATGTGGCTTTATGCCTTCCGCTGGTCTTTCTTGCCGTAGAGAAGATTCTCAGACAATCGGACAAGATTATGAGGGGGGCAGCCCTCCTGGCATTGGCCGTAGGAATCCAATTCCTGGGTGGGCACATCGAGACCTCGGTTCACCTCCTGCTTGGTGCCGCATGCTACCTTGCCCTACGATTGGGCTGGGAAGGGCGCCATAAGAATTGGAGGCGCGTTTTGGCATTTGTCACCCTTGCCATCATCCTGGGGACGGCACTTGCATCGGTCCAGCTCATCCCGTTTGTTGAGTACCTGCAGGAAGGAAGCGTGCTTGCTGCGAGGAAGTCGGGCATCACGGGCCAATCCGTTCTTTCCCCCCGCTCGCTCTTTCAGTGGCTCGCTCCCAACCTGTATGGCACACCACTTGCCAGGAACGACTACAGCAGCGCCCTCGGCCTCGCTATGAACTATGTGGAGCAGACAGGGTATGTCGGTATTCTCCCCCTCATGCTGGCAATTGCCGCTATTATTTTCCGGATGCGTCAGCCTGGCGTGCGGAGCCTTCTCGCTATTGGTCTGCTCAGTCTGGGAGTGGCCTACGGTGCTCCAATCCTCTCGGAGATCGCACAGATCATTCCCGTGATCCGATGGGGCAACAACGCCCGTTTCATCCTCCTTGCCACCTTTTCTTTCTCGGCGCTGTCCGGCCTTGGGGCCGAAGCCCTTTTTTCGCGGCGCATCCCGCCACGGGCATCGCTTTCGCGCTGGCTGTGGTGTATGGCCATTCTTGTCATGATCATGGGAGCAGTGCTCCTTTTAGAGGTGCAGGGCGGTGGGCGGTCAGCACGGATCCTGGCTGAGGTGGGGGCCGCAGCATTTGCCATGAAGCAGGTGATATGGTTTATAACCATAGGCATCATAAGCGCGGTGATCATCTGGATTGCTTCTGCGCGGAACGTCTTCAGAGGCTTCTGGAGATCAATCTCTGCGCCATTAATGATAGCTTTCGTGATATTTGACCTGTTCTCGCAATGGATGGGATTCCAGACCTCTGTCAGGCCCGAGTATGTATATCCAGTCACCCCCGCAATCCAGCATCTCCAGTCCCAATCGGGCCTCTTCCGAATTGTCGGTGTGGGGCACCTTCTTCCAGCAGACACCTCTATGATCTACGGCCTCTATGACCTTCGCGGTCAGGATCCAATCACCATAGGGCGGTTTGAGGAGCTGCTGACGGGTAGAATGGGCGACCCATTGTTCCTTTTCTGGCTATATGAACTGCCGAACCTGCTTGAGCCCTTGAATGTTCAATATATCGTTGCTCCAGTTTCTGCCATTCCTCCGGATACCGGCGACGATCGTTTCAAAGAGGTTTATCGGAACGAAGTCGTGATCTTCGAAAATCGCAAGGCACTCCCCAGGGCGTGGGTGGTCCATCAGGCAAGGGAGATATCCGATCCTATTGAGGCGAGACGTTATCTCCTCGGGCGAAACTTCAAGCCGGCCCAGGAGGTTGTGCTGAGCGAGCACAGCCCTGAACCTGTTATGCCTCCCCATGGGTCAGCAGGAAAGGTGCAGATTGACCGTTATGAGCCCTCGCGGATTGAGATCACTGTGAGCATTACCACGCCGGGATATCTTGTTCTATCTGATTCCTTCTATCCGGGATGGAGGGCGGCTGACAACGGCGCTCCCGTAGAAATTCGCAGGGCCAACTATGCGTTCCGGGCGGTCTTTTTAACCGCAGGAGACCACCGTGTAGAGTTCAGGTATCAGCCGGCGTCGTTTCGGTGGGGGATTGCAATCAGCCTTCTTGCCGCGATAGGGGTTGCTGCCCTGTGGCGGCCGTTTCGTCACGGGGTGAAAAGCTCTTTGAAAATCTGTGCAAAATAAGTAAGTCCCCAGCGGACAACCTGCAGCTTTCTCTCGCCCCCGACCCGCTTCGGCTCGTCGCCGGGGATCTCACCGATCCGCATGCGCCGCTTGGCAGCGCGAATGGAAAGGAGAGGCTCGCATCCGGCAACAGTTCCGAGCATCCGCTCCATGGGCTGGTAGGCTTTATCTTCGAAGATTTTGAGTTCGTATGCCAGATTGCGGCGATAGGCTCGATACATTACCATGCAGTCGGTGTAGTTGGCGCCGTAACAAAGGTTGATAAGGCGGTTGAACATCCAGTTGCCGAAGGCAGTGACCAGGTCATCATCTTCGCTCCTGGCACCCTCTCTATACCTTGAAACGATCACCATGTCATATCCTTCGCGCATTTTCCCTATCAGCGGAGGGATTAGTTCCGGAATTGATCCGCCATCCGGCGCAAAAGTGATGACGATATCGCCACGGATCAGGGGCCACGATTCCTCATAGGCTTTGCGGATTCCGGGCTGGCGCTGGACATATACCTCGTATCCCTGGTCCCGCGAATAATCAATGGTGCCATCCGTAGAGCCTCCGTCAACCACGAGTATCTGATCGACCCATTCACGGCGCACCTTGGGCATGATCGCCCTCATCCCGTCAATCTCATTCAGTGTCAGCACCATCAGTGTAGTTTTCACTTGTCCTCTCCCTGTTCAAGCCGCATGCTGGCGAACGAGCTTGTGTGAGGCCATTTCCTGAATATGCCGGGCTGTCTCTGAACCGAACTTACCGGTGATCATTTTTAGGTAGCGAGGACTTGTGAAATAGGTCCGGAACGCTTCGTCTCGGAAGCGCAGCACCTCGGCCGAAGAGAGATGGCGTGTCGGCAGAGGCAGAGAGTCCACAGAGTGCTGGGAGTAGCCGGTCCAGCGTTCGGGTAGAACCCAGTCCTCTTTGAGAGCGGTCCCGTAAAGCGAAGAGCCTGGGTAAGCCATCGCACAGTAGAAATTGACAAACTCGCAGTTGATCTCAAGTGCCAGATCGAGGGTGGCCTGCATGCTGGCAAGGTTGTCCTCAGGCAGGCCGAAGATGAAGTTTCCAATGACATTAATATTGGCGTCCTGAACCGCCTTGATTGTTTTAAGGATGAGATCGTGTTTGAAATCTTTCCGCACATCGTCTCTGACCCGCTCGCTTGCGGCCTCGATCCCAAAGGCAAGCCAGTTGAAGCCCGCCCGTTTGAGCTTCTCAATCATATCATCCCGGACCGTATCCACACGGGCGTATGCCCAGATGTTCAGGTCGTAGCCGCGCTCTATGATTGCGTCACATATTGCAGCAACATGCTTGGGATTCAGGACGAACATCTCATCAGCGATCTTGATGTTCCTGACGCTATAATTTCTTACAAGCTCATCGATCTGGGAGATCACAGACTGAGGGATCCAGAAGCGGTAGCTATTGACACTTTGCTTATAACCCTGCAGCTTCTCTCCCGACTTGAACGGGGCATGGATGGAGCAGAAAGTGCAGTGATAGGGGCACCCCAGGGTCGTGTAGAACGCTGCGTATGGTTGGCGCTGGAGCTGGCCGAAGCAGTGCCAGTTGTGGGCGCGGTAAAGTTTCATCGGCAGAAGATCCCATGCTACCTCCGGCATCTCGAGGTCCAGATCCATCACGAGCGGTGCAGGAGGGTTGGAGCAGATTCCCGAACCGTTCTGGTACCAGAGGTCGCGCACCCTCTCGTAGCCCCCGCGATTCGATTTGAGGACATTGAGCAGGTCGAGGATTGTATAGGGCCCCTCTCCGCCGCAGACAAAATCAGCGGCCTCATCTTTTAGGGTACGCTCCGGCAGCGCAGCAACATGGCCGCCTACCAGCAGCACCTTGAGATCCGGAGCCCGTTGTTTGAGGGAGGCACATACTGCTCCTGCTGCAGTCATGTTCTGGGTTGAAGCAGAAGGCTGGTGACCGTATACCACAACCGCTGCAAGGACAGGGTTTAGTTCGGCCGCCCGTCTCGCGGTTTCCTCAGGGCCCAGGTCCTCTGCATTGGAATCTATGATGCATACGGAAAACCCTTTCTTGCGGACGAAAGTGGCTATCATCCCCACCCAGATGGGCGGCTCGACAGCAGACAGGTTTGAGCCGAGGTCCTGGTAGATCTGGGTTCGGCTTCCAGGGTTGATGATCAAGAGATCCACGGATTTATTCCTTTACAGAGAGGGCCGTATCGCATACAAAATGGATGTCTTCCGGGCTTAAGTATGGGTGGTTTGGGAGCTGAAAGCTCGTTCTGTGGATTCGGTCCGCAATCGGGAAGTCGGTCTTGCCGTAGCGGTCCTCCCAGAAAGGCTGCCGGGACATGTTGCCGCCGCCAAGAGGGCGGGTCTCGATTCTATTTTTTCTTAAAGCCCGCGCAATATTGTCACGATGCCCGGGCGACCTTGCAAGAGCTGCGAAGGAAATGCTGCAGGTGATCCCCCTTTTGTTCTTGGCAAAATGGAATCCCGCCTGGCCAAATCTGGACTCGTAGATGCCTTGATTCTCTATCCTGCGTTTCACAACATGCTCGATCTTCTTCATCTGCGAGAGACCAATACGGGCGTTCAGTTCCGTTGACCTGACATTGAACCCGGGATTGTAGAATGTAAAAGGACGATTGAACTCCAGGACCTTGCGCTCACGGGCCTGCCGTTCCTCCTTCTCGGGCGGGAGGTCCTTCGCCCACCCATGGGCGCGGATCTGAACAAGGATGTCGTGCAGCTTCTCGTCATTCGTGCAGATCATACCCCCTTCTATTGTTGATAGATGGTGACCGTAGAAAAATGAAAAAGTGCTTATATCCCCGAATGTTCCAACATGCTTGCCTTTGTATCTCGAGCCAAGAGCTGCACAGGCATCCTCCAGCAAGACAAAGTTGTAGCGCTTCTTAAGCTCAAGCAATGGGTCCATATCGTTGGGAACACCGAGAACATGGACAATGACTATCATCCCTGGAGAGTGCTTCTTGAGCAGCTTCTCCAGATAATTAATGTCGAGGCCAAAGGTAGTCCAATCCGCCTCGCACATGATTGGTTCAAACCCCAGTTGAATTGACGGGGCGACTGTCGTGGACCAACTGACAGCGGGGACGATGACCTTCTTGTTCCTCAATCTACTTGACAAGAGGAAGGCATAGTACATAAGAAGGTTGGCGGAAGAACCGGAGTTAACAAAGGTGGCATATTTGGTTCCGAGCCACTTCGCCCAGGAGCGCTCGAATTTTTGGACAAGGACCCCCTGCGTGAGCCACGGATCGGTCTTGAGCCAGCCGATCAAGTCCTTAATGTCGTCTTTGTCAATAGTATGGTCGGCGAGGAGATAGCGTTTTTCCATTTAGAAGGGCCCCTTAAATTCCTTGATCTCAGGCGCATCAGAGACGGCGGGCATCCAGGAACTCTTTTCGCCATGCACCAAGCGGTAGGCCATTGAGGCGATCTTCTGCGAGTTCGGATAAAATAATGTTTCCAGATTCTTGGCAGTAGGGCAGGTCACAGGCTCGAATCCCATACGGCGAAGGCGGACTTGCCCGACCTCATCAAACCTTTCCGCAATTCTGGCCAGGATCTCTGCGCTGGACCCGCAGGATGTCCAACCGGTATCCACAATGAGGAGCCGCTTTGTCTTCTGGACGGATCTCGTGATTGTTTCAATGTCCAAAGGGCTCAACGATACCGGATCGATCACCTCGGCATTTATTCCTACACCGCCAAGATACTGTCGGGCACGCAGGCACTCCACTGCCATATATGATATCCCAACGAGAGTAACATCGCTTCCCTCAAACAGGACGCGTGCTTTGGAAAAGGGGACGGTATACTCCTTCTCAGGCACATGCCCCTTAAGGGAGTGCAGCATCCTATGCTCAACAAAGATGACGGGGTCATCGTCCCTGATGCTCTGGATCAGGCATCCTTTGGCATCATACGGCGTGCTCGGCGCAACTACCTTGAGGCCGGGGACATGCATAAAAAAGGAATGAAGAGCCTGGGAGTGTTGGGCCCCCTGACCCCAGCTCCTGCCAATGATCGCGCGGACAACTATAGGCACCGAGACAGTGCCACCATACATGTAACGGCACTTGGCAGCGATGTTGACAAGTTGATTCATGGCGAGGAGCAAGAAGTCCATGCGAATGTGGATGTGGATGGGCCGCAGTCCGGCAAGCGCGGCACCTATGGCAAATCCTGTCACGGCGTCCTCCGAGAGCGGTGTGTCCAGGACACGCGCTGTGCCGAATTTCTCCTGCAGGTTCTTGGTGGTCCCGTAGATCCCCTTGTGGTCGGGGACACCAATGCCTAATACTAATACATTCGGATCACGATCCATTTCTTGTTCGGTAGCTTCACGGATCGCTTCGGAATAAGTAATAATCCGTTCCATGGCAGTCAGTCCTTATACATATCTGTATAGAGCTCTTCCGGGGCAGGAAGAGGGCTCTCTTCGGCGAATTGGATCGCCTTGCGGATAGCGTCTTTCTCCTCCTCCTCTATCTTCATGCGCACCTTTGGATCCAGCATTTCACCAATGCGCTTGAGCTGGTCGCTCTTCATCCATGGTTCGGCTTCGGTGCGGTCCCGGTAGCCTGCATCATAGTCTTCGCCGGGGCCCACATGCTCTCTCCAGCGGTATGTCATGACCTCTATGAATCGCGGCCCGATGTGCGTTCGGCGCATCTCGTCCGCTGCATTCTTTACAAGATTGTATAGCTCAATGGGGTCGTTATTTTCCACGCGCTCCGATTGAATACCATAAGGACGGACGCGCTCAAAGATGCTATTCAATTTCTGCCGCAATCGGATATGTGTATGAACGGCGTAGAGGTTGTTCTCACAGATGAATAAAACAGGAACAGAGTGTAGGGTGGCCAGGTTTATGCATTCGTGAAATGCGCCCTCTTCAGAGGCCCCGTCGCCGAACATGCTGACAACAATTGCGCTTGAGCCGCGAAGGCGCAGTGCGTAGGCATAGCCCACAGCATGAGAGATGGTTGTGGCGACAACGGCCGACGATCCCATGTAGCCGTGTGCAACATCGATCAGGTGCATAGAACCACCCTTGCCCTTGGTACAACCAGTGAACTTGCCGTAGAGTTCAGCGAACATCTTCTTTAGGTCGCCGCCCTTGGCAAGATAAGGGCCGTGGCTGCGGTAGGTGCCAAAGAAGATGTCCCCCGGCTGCAGTGCAGCACACACGCCTGCAGATACCGCTTCCTGACCAATTGACAGGTGAATGGGACTCTTGATCTTGTCCGAAGGATAGATGCGCGCCACTTCTTCCTCAACATGGCGGATCCGGAAAATCAGGCGATATAGATGGGCAAGCTTGTCAGCATCCATCATTTAGAGCGCCGTTTTGATCGGGGAGCGACAGAATATTCCTGGAAGGCTTTGATATGCTGTGTGGCGCGGATTTTTTCATCGGCTGAATAATCCTCCTCAAGGTCATGAAAAATAATCTGGCTGCCGGAGAACTCAAATTTGAATGGCACATATAGCAGCTTATTCAGCTTCTCGCGGACCTTTTGTTGATCGGCGGGATGGACAAAAAGCAGGAGAAACCCGCCACCGCCAGCCCCCATCAATTTCCCGCCGATTGCTCCCGCACCCATCGCCTCGCTATAAATCTCCTCAATTTGGGGACTGGAAATGCTTGTGCTCAGGCTTCTCTTCGTCAGCCAGCCCTCATGGAGAAGCTTTCCGAAGCGGGTAATGTCTTCGCCCCTGCTCAGGATCGAAATTCCCTCATTCACCATCTCTATTAAGGTGCGCAGCTGCCGTTCTTTGCTCTCTATGTCCTGGACATATGTCCCGGCCACATCAGAGGCTGTGCGTTGTATTCCGGTAAAAAATAGCATCAGATGAGAATTAAGCTCCTCGATCCGTTCCCTGCCGAGGGTAATTGGCTGGACGGTTATCTTGTCATTCGTTGAAAAGGTAATTTGGTTGAAACCACCGCAGGCGGCCAGTACCTGATCCTGAGAACCCACTGACTCCTTAAGGCGCTCCTGCTCAATATAGATCCCGTCCTCCATGAGTTGCTGCTTGCTCGGCATTTGGCCCTTGAGTGCATAAATGGCTCTAAGGAGTCCAACGGTGAAAGCAGAGCTCGATCCCATGCCGCTGCGAGCGGGCAGATCGCCGTCGTGATGGATCTCCACTCCGCGATCTATATTGAGATAACGAAGGACTTCACGGACAGCCGGATGAACAATCTCGTCTATGGTTTGACATTGTTCCATCTTAGAGTAAACCAAGCGGATGCGGTGCTCGAAGAAGGGCGGGAGGAAGCGGCAAGTGATGAAGCAGTATTTATTGATTGTTGTGGCCAGCACTGCCCCGCCGTGCTTGCGGTACCACGCCGGGTAGTCGGTCCCGCCCCCGAAGAACGAGATGCGCAAAGGAGTTCTGCTGATGATCATCGTTTAACCCTCCGTCCATTTTTTCGCGTCATAGCGGCGATACGATTAAAAAACCGGCCGGCCCCAGAGTATGCCTCGGGAGTCCCAATATCCAGGAATGGACCTTTGCTGCGGAATCCAAACAGGCCGCGCCCGACCAAGCTGGGGAGGATTTCTCTTTCCAGGGACACTGCCTTGCCTGCCGGGATATCTTCCAAGATGCCTCGCTTAAAAAGATAGATCCCGGCGTTGATCCATCCCGGCCCCCCATCAGAGTGTTTCTCGTCAAAGGAGATGATGCGTCCCTTCGAGTTCAGACGAACACGGCCGTAACGAGATACATCCGGGACCCTGGCCAGCATGAGTGTTGCATTCGCACCGCGTTCCCGGTGCCATGAGGGAAGGTTTCTGAGATTGACACGGCAGAAGGAGTCGCCATTCATAATGAGCACAAAATGAGAGCGAAAGAATGGGAGTGCCAATCTCAGTGCACCGGCAGTTCCGAGGGGCGAACCTTCCTGAGAGTAGGTGAGTTGAAGATCGCCGTATGAATCGCCAAAAGCGGCCATCACCTGCTCGCCAAGATAACCGGTGCACAGGACTGCACGCCGGACCCCTGCAGCACTCAACTCGTCAAGGAGATAGGAGAGAAAAGGACGTCCCTTAACCTCGACAAGCACCTTTTGTTTGTTGGTTGAAAATGAACGCAGCCGGGTTCCCAGGCCCCCGGCCAGTATTGCTGCTGTGACGTTTCCAAGTTCTTTTGCTCTGCCTATCTCAGACATTGCTCAGGGCCGACCGGCTCAGCATTCTGTATCCTCTCAGGAGTTCCTCGATCCCTTCGTCCAGAGAGCGACGTGCCTCAAAGCCCATCTCACGCAATCTCTGGTTTGACACAATGTAATTGCGCTTGTCGGGATCGCTCCTAACATCGGAGAAATGTATATAAAAATTAGGCACATGCTCCTTCACTTTCAGCGCCAGCTCCTCCTTGGAAAGGTTGGCCTGATCAAGGCCGACATTATAGGGCCGCCCTGCCATACGGTCGGCATTAACAATACAGTGCACGAAGCAGTCTGCAACATCTCGTATGTGGATGTAGTTTCGCCTGAAGTCCTTTTCGAAAATGACGATATAGCCATCCTTGAAAGCGGCGTAGACAATATAATTTACAAGAAGATCAAGGCGCATGCGCGGTGACAGGCCGAATACAGTAGCGAGCCGAAGCGTGATTGTATTTGGGCTGTTCAGCAGTTCTGCTTCAGCCTGCACTTTGGTCTCGCCATAGAGGGTAATTGGCTCCAGTGGTGTGTCCTCCGTGCATTGTGTTTCGCCGGATTTCGTCCCATAGCCGCTATTGGTGGTTGGGAAGACGATCAGTTGCCGCGGGCTCCGGATGCGGTTGAGGAGGCGGATCGCATCAAGGTTTACCGCGCGCGTAAGTCCAGGGTCACGAGTGCAGGCCGGAGCCCCTACAATTGCCGCCAGAGGGATCAGCACATCCGCGGCAGGTACAAGGCGGCGGATTAATGCTTCGTCGCGAGCATCTCCAAAAATGAAGTCAAAGGCAGGATTGGCGAAGAGATGAAAGAGGGATTGCTGTCCATACATCACGTTGTCCACTACCGTAACCCGATACTGCCGATTGAGCAGATGTTCGCAAAGAACCGATCCGATATATCCCGCACCGCCGGTGACGAGCACATGGACACCCATTTTTAGTCCTCTGAACTACGATGGCCAATAAGCCATGGAACCCAATGTTTGCAATGATGGATGGTCTTGAGATATTTTTCTACCACATATATAGGCTACTTTGAATGGTTCTGTGAGTCAAGTTGACATTCCATCAGCTTCTGTCTTGACCCTTATTGGGCGTGAAGGATATGATTTTCTTATCTCCTTATGAAGATCATCTTGATCCAGGCGCCTCCGCGCGGCAAAGAGCCCCGCGATCATATTGTTCCCCCGCTTGGCCTGGCCTACCTGGCGAGCTCATTGGAGAAGAAGGGGATTGAAGCCCAGATATTGGACGCCTATGCCGAGGGCCTTACATTGAGTGAATTTGAGGGGCGGGTTAAGGCCTCAGGGGCCCAGATCATTGGATTCACAGGGATGAGCCCGGTGATTGATACGACTTTCAAGGCAATCCGGATTGTAAGGCCCTATGCAAAATACATCATTCTTGGGGGGCCACATGCATCAGCATACAAAGAGAGGGTTTTTGAGCAATGTCCCGAATTAGATATTGCCATTTACGGAGAGGGGGAAGAAACCCTCCCTGAATTGGTCTCGGGATTAGAAAAGGGTAAGTCTCTTGAGGGGATGCCCGGCGTCATAACACGACAGGGCAAGGGGCCGCCCCGGAGGCCAGTGAAGGACCTTGATTCCCTGCCATTCCCGGCCAGGCACCTCCTTCCCAATCGGTTGTATCGGTATCCACTCTCCCCGGGGAGACGCGTGACCACTATGATTGCCACAAGGGGCTGCCCTTTTTCCTGCACATTCTGCGACAATTCTGTATTCGGCCACCTTTACAGGGCGAGGAGCCCGGAGAATGTAGTTGAAGAAATGGGTCAGGCTGTCAATAGATATGGGGCACAGACCATCATCTTCTATGATGACCTTTTTACCGTGAAGAAACCCTGGGTTCTTTCTTTTTGCAAGGAGATCGCTAAAAGGAAACTGAAGGTGGACTGGAAGTGCGAGAGCAGGGTGGATATTATTGATGAAGAGATGCTTGTGGCGATGAAGGAGGCTGGCTGTACCCTCATAGCGTACGGTGTTGAGAGCGGGAACCAGAAAACCCTTGATTATTTTCAGAAGAAGGTGACGATTGATGATGCCAGGCGGGCTTTCGGGCTTACGAAGAAGGCCCGCATCCAGCCGATGGCCTATTTCATTCTTGGTGCGCCGGTTGAAACCTGGGAGGATTCCTTGAGGAGTATTGCCTTTGCCATCGAGCTCGATCCTGCATATGTCCAGTTCTCCATCCTGTCACCAACATACGGAACCCGTGCTTACGAAGAAGCCAAAGCTCATGGATGGCTCGCAGAGGTTGACGCTCGGAATCCCTACGACAGGGACCTTAAGCGTCCCGTGATGCTCTCACCAAACTGGGACGAAAAGAAGCTCAACAGGATCGTCAAGATCGCATACCGCAGATTCTATTTGAGGCCCCGGTATATCCTGAGAACACTCTCCTCTCTCAAAACCCTGGGGGGGCTCCGCAGTATCTTCACAACGGGCCTGCGCCTTCTCCGGTGGATGGCTGGATAATCAATGAGTGCAAGCACTGATCTTCTTATTCTTATTCCCGCGTTCAATGAGGGGAGGAGGATTGTAGAAATAATCAGGGAGGTAAGGGGAGTAGTCCCGCGTGCAGCCATACTCGTTGTTGACGATGGCTCCACTGACAGGACTGGAGAAGAGGCCAGAAGGGCAGGTGCTATTGTTCTGCGTCACCACTTTAACCTTGGGTACGGATCGGCCCTCCAGACAGGATACAGGTATGCGCTGAGCAAGGGATTTCACATCCTCGTCCAGATGGACGGGGACGGCCAGCACGACCCAAAAGGAATTCCTTCTTTACTCAAAGCTGTGAGAAAAGGGAAGATTGATGTGGCCATAGGTTCTAGGTTCCTCGGAAGCTGCCTTTATCCTATCCCCGCTGTCCGTAGGATCGGAATGGCAATATTCGCATGGATAGCAACACTTCTTACCGGGCAGAAAGTGACTGATCCGACATCGGGCTTCCAGGCCTTGAGCCGCAGGGCATTTAAACTATTTGCCTCCCGGCATTTTCCAGTTGACTACCCTGATGCGGATGTCATCGTAATGCTGAAGAGGGCAGGGTTGACCTTTGCAGAGATCCCTGTGACAATGCGGCCGGCCCCGGTGGGAAAGAGCATGCATAGCGGAATCCTGGGACCTCTCTACTATATCTTCAAGATGAGCCTGTCCCTTTTCGTCACCCTGCTCAGGGAACCATAAAATGGATTCTATTGACTTTCAGACCATGGAATGTTAGACATTGTTTACTGACTATGCCTATTCGGCAGAAGATATTTGCGCTCCTTCTGAGCATCGCCATTCTTGTCCTTATTATTGAACTTGTCAGAAGGAGAAAACTCAGGGAAGAATACTCATGGTTGTGGATCCTTACAGGGTCACTTATGATCATCCTTGTCGTCTGGTACGATGCTCTGGTTACCTTGTCCCATTTTATCGGAGCGGTCCTTCCCACTTCCACGTTGTTCCTATTCGGGCTCATCTTTTTCATGCTCCTCAGCCTTCACTTTTCTGTGAAAATTTCGGCTCTTACCGATCAGGTAAAGGAACTCGTCCAGCAAATGGCACTCCTTACGAGCAATAGGGGCGGGGAGACCAGCAGGCGCAGAAAACAAGTCCAATGAAGCAATACCGAAAGATCACCCTTATCTCGTCAGGATTTATTGTCCTCCTAACCCTACTCGTATATGCAAACTCTTTCACCGCATCCTTTCACTTTGACGATTACTACACCATCGTAGAGAACGATAGGATCAAGAACATACATGACCTCAGGTCCGTATTGGCCTTTAATCCCTCCCGTCCTATCGTCTTTCTAACCCTTGCGCTGAATTACCATATTGGGAGGCAAAACACCGTTGGCTACCATATAGTGAATGTTCTTTTCCATATGGCTGCAGCGATGCTTGTGTATGCCATTGCCCTGAGGCTTTTCGGCCTTGCCATGCGCAAACCGAAAGCCTCTATAGTCCAGTCCCTTCAGGCTCAATGGCCCGCCCTCTTTCCTGCTCTTGTTTTCGCGGTCCATCCAATGCAGACAGAGGCAGTAACCTATATCATCCAGCGGGCTACGGTGATGTGCGCCTTTTTCTACCTTCTTGCAATATACCTATTCATGAGGGCAGAAAAGGGGAGACAAAAAACTCCATTGTGGATTGCCGGCTCGTGTGTAAGTTTTATTTTTTCCTATCTTTGCAAGGAGGAAGCTGCAACGCTGCCGGCCATACTCCTTATCTATGATTATATTTTCGTATCACGGGGGAATCTTACACGGCTCAGGGCAAGGGCAGGGCATCACATTGCCTTCTGGATTCTTCTTGTTTTTTCCTTTGCCTATCGCTATTCCCTCTATGGGACAATGGTCAATCCGGTGAAGCCCTATACTATCGCCACGTATCTGATCACAGAGCTTACCGTAATACTCAAATATATTCAGCTCCTCTTTTTCCCGGTGAATCAAAATGTGGACCATGATTATCCGACATTCGTAACGCTTTTGAGCTTCTGGCCGTTGATATCTCTGGCTTTCCACGCTTGCGTGATAGCTTATGCAATATGGAAGATCCGATCGGATAAGGTTCTGAGCTTCGCCATCCTCTGGTTCTATATCACCCTCACACCTACCTCAAGTATTGTTCCGCTCCAGGACTTCATGGCAGAGCACAGGGCCTATCTCCCATCGATAGGGTTCTGCATTGTCCTGGGAATTGCTCTTCAAAGGGCTGGCCAGGCTATTCAGAAGAAATGGAGATTTGGGCGTTAATCCCTCTGAAGTTGTAACCCCTGTGTTTCGCATCATATTTCTACTTTTTCTCATACTTCTTGGACTGACCCGTCACGGGGCCTGGAGGGACGAAATGACCCTCTGGGTGGATGCCCTTGACAAATCACCCCGGAATGCGCGCGTATATAATGTCCTCGGAACTATCCTGTCAACGAAGGGTAATTATGAAGATGGGATTCCTTATTTCAAACGCGCCCTTGAGCTCAATCCCGTGTATGTGAGGGCCCTGAACAATCTTGGATATGCCTATCTCGAGACAAAACGCACGGACTTAGCCATAGAATTTTTCCTCAAAGCACTCAGTGCTAATCCATCATTCGGTTTGGCCCATTCCAACCTTGCTGCGTCTTATCTCAAGTCAGGACGCTGGAAGAAAGCCCTTGAGCACTTCTCCACAGCTGCCCAACTTGAACCTTCAGCCTCCAAGAAGGCGTCCTTCCATGAACTAATGGGCACGATCTACGGGGAGAAAGGAAAACTCTCTGAAGCATTCAGGCACCTGACATTGGCTACGGAGCTTGACCCCTCCCTTTCCTCTGCACAGAATCATTTGGGCTACGCCCTGGTGAAAATGGGCAGGCTCGATGAGGCCATTGCAAGGTTCTCCAGGGCAGTGGAGCTTGATCCGACCTATGCCAGGGCATGGATGAATTTGAGCGCATCGTATCATCAAAAAGGCCTGGAAAATGCATCGCGGGAGGCATTCTCAAGGGCTGTCAGTATTGATCCAGAGTTGGACCCTAACCGGCAAGAATAGAGCCCGAAAGGCACAAAAGAGATAGTTAGAAGTGAATCTCTTTATTTGAAAAAAGTCTTGGTAGAAGTACCTTTGAAAATATTTTCTACCTGCCTTCTGGAGAATGGATAGTAGATGGTGAGCTCATTAATAGACTTCTCTTTCCATGAGATTCTCTTTTCCTTGAGGATACGAAGCAGTGCGCTGTTATACGGCGATATATTGAAGAAAACAAAGGCAAAGGGGCCTGTCCTGTCACTCTGGACCAGCCTGTCATAATAAAGATAGGGATCGTCCGTTGGGGGGATAAATTCTGAGGATGCAAGGATTTCCTCGTTGCTCTCGAAGATCAGGCGATACTTGATATATACGCTCGTGATCACTGAATTGATCCCCTGTGAACGAAGAACATTAACAGCCTCAATAATGCTCTCACCGCTTGTGACGACCGGAATGAGCCTCATGAGGCCTTTTTCGATCTTGAAGTCCGGATGAGTCCATTCTGGCTTCCCTCCGATATATTCAATATTTGTGAAGGTTCCGTGGCCGGCGAACAGCACGAGGGCAGCAATAGCTATGAACATGCCTAATCGTTTCCTGCTCAGGGATCTGAAGAGTTCTGACAGAAAAACCAAAAGCATTGGATAGAGAGGCAGGTAAAAACGGTAGATATGTGAAGTCCTGTGGGAGGTTATGTGGACAATAAAGAAATGGAGAGAAAAGAATACCAGGCAGTATAAAGAAAGACGCCAGGGCCATGGATCTTTCCGTGCAAGATACAAGCCCGCAGGGATTCCTACAATTATCATCCCCAGTGTTAGCCATGAGAAGAGATTGTGGACTGCTGGCTCGACAGCCCACCCCTCATACCCGCCCTGAGCGACATGGAAAAACCCTGCGGCATTGAAGAATAAAGCCGTGAGGGACGATCCCTGCTGTTGTGGTGCCGGCTGGGGAAGAAAGAGAAACCAGTGTTTCCAATTAAGGAAGTCATTGGTGAGGTTAAACCAGAGGGAAGGGCTGTTCCCCAGAATGAAAAAAAGGAGGAAAAGGATGAAAGAGCGGCGAAGGATAAACCTTCTGTCTGCTGCAAACCAGAACAGAAACACAGTAACGATTATTGAGATGCTCATCTCCTGACACCATAGGGCACATCCGCAGAGGAAGCCGAGGAGGGAAACATATAAAGACCTCCTCCTTTCTGTGAAGAAGAGCGCGAATGCGGTCCAGGGAAGAAGAACGCTGAAGATCATTGTTTCCAGGTAGCCACCCCTAATCTTGAGGTTCCAGATGATCAGGGGTTCTGCGGTTATAAGGAGGAGGGATGCAATATCGGCCTGCGTTTTTCCAAGCCATCGCCTGCAGAACAGGTATGTTGCGACGAGCAGGCACAGAGAAAGAAGCAAGGCGGAGGACTTTGCTGTGGTGCGTGTGAGTCCGAATGGAATTGATATGAGGGAGGATAGATGGGCCTCCACGGATGCCCCGCCGTTGTATGGCAGGCCTGAGAAAAAAACAGGATGCTCTCCTTTCTCCGCAATATGCTTTGCCATGAGCGCTACCACAGCCTCATCGGCATCAAGGTGGGCCTGGGAAGTGAATAGCAGGGGCACGCGGAGAAGAAGAAAGAGAGAAACGATGCAGATAAAAATCCTGTGTTCCTTCATCAGAAAGAATATCCCGCTGAAAAACACAGTTCCCACCGACCTGCCTCTCCCCATCCTCCATCCAACCTCATTGAGCCAAACAGGGTTGAGAGGTGCAGTCCAATTCCACCACCCGGATGAAAGTTCTCTGATCCGATATCGTCATAATCATCCCAGGTTCCGCCCACCTGAGCATTGAAGATCCAATAGAGCGCCTTGAGAAAACTTCCCTGAAAGGAGAAAAGCTTCGTCCTATAAAAAGGCGCAATTGACACATAATGCCTACCCATAAACTCTTCCCTTTGATAACCGATCAATTGGTGATATCCGGGGATATAGCTCATCCCGCCAATTGTGAATCTTTCATAAAGAGGTATGCCGGGAGACCCGAAGCCAAGCCCTGATGAAAGGCCAATGGTGTGCCCCTGGAACGGACTCATGCAAGCCAGGAGTTCTGCTTCCGCCTTGAGGAAGCTGCGGGATCCTCCAAATGCCTGATTTGCAGCAAGAAGGAGGGTTTTAATTTGTTTTCCCGAAGCAGGAAAAAGCTTTTCGTCAAGATCGTCCACCTCAAATTCTGCGATGAGACCTCCGAGCCTCTCGTTTGGGTACCGGTATGGAAGACCACCGAAAATGGAGGCGACCTCTACCCTGGCGAAGAGATATTCTAAGGAGATCTGTCCCCACTCCTCCAATTGGTGAAGGACACGGAACATCCCACCGTATTTTCGTTCCCTGAACTGGGCCACCCATTTTCCTTCGTCGAAAAGGGGCCTTTCACGCTGTGCGAAAAAACCGTTAATATCGAGATCAACTGGAATGCCAAAAGTCCTTCTATCGAAATATCCGACGCAATACTCCTGACGCTCCCCTGTCCGGGCACGGAGAGACCAGCGGGAGCCAAGCCCAATAAAATTATCCCAGCGCAGTTCAGTTAGCTCGGCGAGCCCCTCATCGGTGTCTCCCCTGATCGCAAATCCGAAGAGCAGCTGAGGCTTCTCCATTACCTTGTAGACGAGGACGACACCTTCTTTTCCCTCTTTGAGTTCAAAGCTGACCCTGTTAAACAGTCCCAGGGCAGAGAGCCTCTGAATATCGCCTTTTGTTCGATTAAGATTAAACGCCTCGCCATTAAGCGTCTGTATCTTTTCAAGAAGGACGCTGTCCCGCGTCTTCTCGTTTCCCTCGAGCAGTATATCTTCAACACGTCCCTCGTTCACCACCAACCTTACTACTCCTTCATCCTCTGAAATGGAGGTCTCCTTGATTTCAGCAATGCTGTATCCCTTCTCCCGATAGAGTGAAACAATCCTCTTTTTATCCTTTTCCAGGGCCTCTCTACGGAAGATGGTATTCCCCCTCGTCTCCATGATGGCCATGATCTCTCCGTGAGATATGGAGTGAACACCATCGAGGCGGACTTCTTTTACGAGGAAATTCTCATCAACACCGAATGTGAGTGAGAGCCCCTTTGAAGTCTCGATCCCCTGTGCTGTTACCCTTCGGAAAAATCCCATGGAATAGATATTAGTTAGAGCTTCTGAGATCCTCTTTGCACTCACCATCTCACCAATAATGAGCCCGCTTCTACTGATGATCTCTGCTTCCTGGATGCGGCTCGAACCACTCACATGTATGGACTCAAGGGTGTAGGGCCTGAAAGGTGCCACCCTATCCCCTTTTTTCTCACTCACAATCCTTTCGATAAGAGGGAGGACCTCGGTGGCCGCCTTCCTGCCCTGTTCAATATCGGGTTCCAGGCCATGAAAGTCAGTCATGGAACGACTCGTATTCACTGGATGGATCAATATGTCCACCTTGGAACGCGATGTTAGGATCTTCTCCCTTATAGAGAGGGAAAAAGACTGAATCAGGATATCCAGGACAGATCGTATGTCCTCTCGTGCAAGGGGAAGAGGAGACACATCAACTCCGATAACGATGTCAACACCCATCTCCCTTAAGAGATCTACTGGAAGGGGATCTGAAAGAGTTCCGTCCACAAGGAACTTTTCCTCGTATTCAACAGGAGAAAATAGGACGGGGATGGCGAGGCTGGCCTGAATTGCCAGAGACAGAGAACCCTTGGAGAGGGGATATGGTTTTCCGGAGACAAGATCTGTGGCGACAGCCCTGAAGGGTATATCAAGTGAGTCAAAATCAAATCGTGAAGAGTAATTCGCAGGTGTTGTATATATATCCAGGAAGCCTGCGAACCTCTGTCCCGAGCTCAGTCCCAGAGGAGGTATGATGTTCCAGCCACTGATGGAAAGTTCAAAGAGGCGAACATCGTTCCTCTTCTTCTCCTCTATTGGAAGTGACCTTCTTTCTATGCTCCCGGACAGAAGGGACTCCCAATCAAGAGACAGGACAAGCTCCCTCACATCCCTTGCTGAATACCCGCAGGAATAAAGGCCGCCTACAAGGGCCCCAAAGGATACCCCAGCGACAGCTCCGATGGAGATCCCATTTTCCTCAAGAACCTCCAGTACACCAATATGGGCGGCTCCCCTGGCGCCTCCACCACCAAGCACGAGCCCTATTTTTGGTTCATCCTCCAGAGCCGATGGCTTACTGCCTGCAGGAGGAAACTCGAGCTCAAAAACGATCTTTCCCTCAGCGGGAGAGGAGAGGAAAATGGCAAGGGGAAAGAGGAAAATCTTTACCGTATTGAAAAGCCTTGATTTGCGCATTAAAGGTTCAGCCTTCTATACCCAGCTCCCTGAGTTTGTTGTAGAGCGTCCCTCGAGATATTCCAAGAATTTTTGCAGCCTGAGCCTTATTCCCGCCTGCTGCCGCAAGGGCTTGCATGATCTTTTCCTTCTCGATGATTTTAACCGTTTTTTCCGTTGCCTTCTTGAGGGGGATTGTTTCTCCCGGGAGGGATGGAATGCCTTCTGTCTCAAAGGAAAGGTTAGAGGGCTCTACTTCTGCGCCCTCGCAAAGGAGAGCAGCCCTCTCCATGAGATTTTCCAACTCCCTCACATTGCCGGGCCAAGAATGATTCATCAGGATTCCCAGCACTTCGGGAGTCAACTGAGGAGGTGGTTTCCTTCGCGAATATTTCTCTAAAAAATGCCTGGAAAGAAGGGGAATATCTTCCTTTCTTTCCCTCAGGGGAGGAATGGTAATGGGGGCGACAGCCAGCCTGTAATAAAGGTCCTCCCTGAAATTCTTTTTTTCCATCTGGTCCTTTAGGTTTTTATTGGTGGCTGCGACGATTCTTACATCCACCTTGATGATTTCGCCGCTTCCCACCGGCCTAACCTCTCCTTCCTGTATTGCCCTGAGAAGCTTTGCCTGGAAGTTCAGGCTCATGTCTCCAACCTCATCGAGGAAAAGGGTGCCGCCGCTGGCCTCCTCGAAGAGGCCCTTTTTTGCCCTTACTGCCCCTGTAAATGCTCCTCTCGTGTGGCCGAAGAGCTCGCTTTCAAGAAGCGTCTCGGGGATGGCCACGCAGTCCACGGGTATGAATGGGCCGTTTTTCCTCGGGCTATGAAAGTGAATTGCCCGTGCAAACAGCTCTTTTCCCGTTCCGCTCTCACCCTGAAGGAGGATGGTGGAATTGGAGTCTGAGACCCTCCTGATCAGACGAAAAATTTCGTGCATCCTTTTGCTTTTTCCAATGATGTTGTCAAAACTGACGGTCTCGAAAGCATCTTCTTTGAGCCTTTTAACCTCCAGAGTGAGCTTTCGATACTCGATCGCTTTTTTAACAGTAACAAGAAGATGGTCTCTATGGATGGGTTTTGTAATGTAGTCATAAGCCCCGAGTTTCATCGCCTTCACTGCAGTCTCAATTGTTCCGAATCCTGTGAGTATTATGAATGGAATATCCGGTTGGACAGGCTTTATCCTCTTGAGAACCTCAATTCCGTCCATCTCGGGCATGCTTAGATCAGAAACAATGAGGTCTATGGGTTGTTCTGAGGCTATCCGAAGGGCTCCATTGCCATCCAGAGATGTCAACACTTTATAGCCCTCCTTTTCCAGGATTTCTTTGAACAGGAGGAGCATATTCTCCTCATCGTCAATTACAAGGATCCTGTATTCCATCTACTGTCCTCCAGAAGCAGGAAGGCGAATAAGACATGTGGTGCCTTCCTTCAGAACGCTCTTCAGCTCGATTGTGCCTCCATGAGACTCCACAATCCGCTTGCTGATTGACAGGCCAAGGCCTGTTCCCTTCTTTTTTCCCCTGCTAAAAAACGGATGGAAGACCCGTGAAATGTCCTCATTGGAGATGCCGATTCCCGTGTCGGAAATCTCTACCCGGATATATTTTTTCTCTTCCTGAGAATTGTCCAACGAAACAGAGAGGGTTATCTCCCCTCCATTCTGCATGGATTCAATTGCATTGAGGAGGACATTGACGAAGACCTGCTGGATCTGTAGATGGTCTGCGTTCACAAGGGGAAGGGAAGAGGCGATTTTTTCCTTCACCGCTATCCTGCCTTTGGAAAATTTTGGCCCGAGTAACGACAGGCTCTTTTCCAGGACTTCTTCTACCCTGACAGGAGAAAATAGGGGCGCGACAGGCCTGGCAAGATCAAGGAGACCCTTGACAACACGGCCGCACCTATCAGCCTCCTCCTCCATGATCTTGAGAATTTTATATTGTTTGGATTCCGGTGTTGCCTCCAAAAGCAGATCTTGAGCAAAACCGAGAATAATCCCGATAGGATTATTGATCTCGTGGGCTATTGTCGCCGCAATCTCCCCCATAGAAGCCAGCCTCTCTGAACTTAAAAGCTGCTCCTCAAGTTTCTTTCTCTGGCTAATATCCTTCACAAGTTCAATGACGAATTTCACCTTCCCTTTGCTGTCAGCAATAGGAAATGAAAAAAGATCAAAATAAATATTTTCTCCATCTTTCGTTTCCTTGACAAAGGGCGTGGAGCCCGCCTTGCCCGTAGAGAATACTGAAGATGTAAGACAATGGGGACAAGGCTCCTGAAGGTTATAGAACAATTTGTAACATTTATTTCCCAGAATTTCGTCAAAGGGCCGTTTTGTAGCTTTTGCAGCAGCCAGGTTGGTAAAAACGATATCATAGTTCGTGTCAACGATCTTGATGGGATCCTGAATTCCATCGAGAATGGATTGCAGGAATTCCCGTGAAAATTTCTGCATTTTGTTTGCCTTCATTTCCAACCTTCATAATATTTCGCCTTTGGGACAGGTGTCAATCTGCGAAATTGACTATCTGTAATAACGAGGAGTATAAATATTATCAAGGAGGTGGTGAGAATGGCAGAAGAGGTCCTTATCTACGGAAAGGACACGTGACCCTATACAACGAAAGCCCGTGAGGATTTCACAAAAAAGAAAGTGCCTTTTAGATACATAAATGTTGAGTATGACAAGAAGAACCTTGATGAGATGCTGAAGTGGTCCAAGGGAAAAAGGAATGTGCCGGTCATAGTAGAGGGAGGAAAGGTTACAATAGGCTTCGGAGGAACATGAGGGGTCTAAAGCGATCCCCGCCGTGCGCGGGGCTACTTTACCGTCATTTTTGTCCTGGGCCCGAAGGTTAGGGCACGGGACAGCACTTTGATTTTATCCGTAGAATAGATAAATAATGTCAATCCTTGAGGAGTTGCCTCCAGGACGCCAAAGGTCGGATGCTTCCCCTCGTCGTCCTCCTCCATGAAATGACCAGGATTGAGAAACCAGCGTCCACCCAGGTTGTCAACTTGATGTTTATGGGTCCCCCCATAGAATATGATGTCTGAGCCCTCGATATCTTCTTTCCGCAAGGTCTTCACATTGTGAACAAGAGTGGCTATCCTGTCGCCGATCATCTCCAGGGCTGTTTTTGCTATCTCTCCGGCTTTCAGCAGGGAATTCCCATCCTCAGGAACCCGGACAATTATCCTTTTAAGCTTTGTAATCTCGTCTTCGTGGAGAAGCGAGGTGGGATCGAGTTTTGCATCTGGATCTTTCGCCTTCATAAAACTGGTTACATCGGAAAGGAAGTCATGATCGCTATAATCAGTGCTGCCCTTAATAAGGCTCCTCTTGAGTGAGAAAAGCTCGTCAATGTCGGAGTAGTTGTCCCCGAGATGAAATATTTTATCCGCCTTGACTTCATTCAGAAGATAATCTACGAGATCCAGGAGGCCGGATAGATTTCCATGCGTGTCGCTTACAATTCCAACCTTCATTGGGAAAGAAGTTTAGCATGACTTGTGGAGCAGGACAAGATCAATTGACCGTCGTTGGGGAATATGTTAGAAGAAGTGAAGGACAATGAGTTTAAGAAATATGTGGTTGGGTATATTGTTTATTATTTTCTCTCTTGGTCCTATATGGGCTGGGGAGAACAGAAAGGAGGCTGTCCCGATGATCGAAAATATACACTGGCTTGGGAATGCGGGCTTTAAGATAACTGGGAAAAAGGTCGTTTATATTGACCCCTGGATGCTGAAGAAAGGCGAACCTGCCGATTACATATTTGTCACACATGGACACTTCGACCATCTCTCGATTGATGATATAAATAAAATTTCAAAGAAGGACACCATAATTGTAACGATCGCTGCGGTGGCGAAAGATCTTAAGGGGAATGTAAAAGTTATGAAGCCGGGTGACACCTTGACCCTCAACGGCATTACTGTGGAGGCTGTGCCGGCATATAACCTGGATAAACAATTTCATCCCAAGGCCGATGGACATGTGGGATTCATTATTACAATAGAAGGAACCCGTATCTATCATGCCGGAGATACGGATTTAATCCCGGAGATGGAAAAGTTCAAGGCTGACATCGTCCTTCTTCCTGTAGGAGGTAAATATACTATGGATGCGGAGTCAGCAGCGAAGGCCGCCCAGAAGGTCAAGGCCAAGATTGCTGTTCCCATGCATTTTGGAGCCCTTCAGGATGTTGCAGGAAAAGAAGCGGCGGATAAATTCAAAAACCTTGTCAAAGGGAAGATGGATGTGAAGATTTTATCAGTCGAGAAGTAGGCCTCTTGCCCCTATGGCCTCTCCGGGAATAAAGTGACCTTCCAAATAAGGAGTGGGTAGTTCCTGCAGAGAGCGGAGTTGACAGGCCATTTTTTCCTGTATATGCCCGAAGGGTTCTGGCAATCTCCTGGTGCTCCGCGCATCCAACGATATTCAAGGCTTCACGAGTAGACACAGCCTTCATATTCTTAAGGAAGTAGGCCTTGATACTCCTGATTCTTTCCACAGCCTCCAGGATGATATCTTTTGATATCCGTTTCTTTTCCACAGCCTTCATAACAGCCTCCCAGGCCCTAACCTGCTTCTCGTGGGAATGACATATGAGAAGGATATCAGCTCCGATCCTCAGTATCTCTACCGCAACCTCTTCAATAGGATAAGTTTCTTCTATTGCCTTCATCTCAAGGTCGTCGGTCATCACAATACGAGAATAACCGAGCACCTTTCTGAGGAGGCGGTTGACAATTTTTTCAGATAGAGTGGCGGGATTACGCCTGTCAAGCCCGGAATAGAGCACATGAGCTGTCATAACACATGAGAGGCCGTTTCTAATGGCGTGCACAAATGGCCTGATTTCGACCTGGGTGAGCCTTTCAAGATCGTGGTCAACCCTGGGCAGGGTTTTATGGGAATCCTGACTGGTGTCGCCGTGGCCTGGAAAGTGCTTTCCGCAGGCCAAAACCCCGTTATCCTGTAAACCAGCTATTACTGCAAGCCCAAGCTCTGATACCGTCAGGGGATCAGACCCAAATGCCCTGTCTCCTATCACCGGGTTTCTGGGATTGGTATTGATATCCAGGACAGGAGCAAGATTCATGCTGATCCCAACGGCTTTAAGCTCCTCGGCAATGGCCTCTCCGAACTGGTAGGCATACTGGACAGAGTGGGTCTCATTGAAACAGTGTCCCAGGCAGGCTTGTGGAGGGAATTGCGTGAAGGGAGGGGCGAGACGGTTGACCCTGCCTCCCTCCTGATCCACGGCGATAAGAAGCGGGATATCGTGTGATTTTTTCTGAAGGGCATTAGTTAGGGCTGCTATTTCTTTGGGTGATCCGATGTTTCTTTCAAATAGGATCACCCCACCGATTCTATAATCAGTAATCAGCTTGGAGATTTGCTGATCGCATGTGTGGCCATCAAAGCCCACCATGAAAAGTTGGCCTATTTGATCTTTCAGCTCCATCTCGATCATGCAATTTGTCGATGTGGATCCATCGCCTCACGCAACCCCTCTCCCAGGAGTGTGAACCCCAGGACTACGATCATTATAGCCATACCCGGGAAAATTGTCAGATGGGGTGCCTGGGAAAGAAATTCTGTTCCCTCGGAGATCATCTTTCCCCAGCTCGGAACATCTTGTGCTCCAAGGCCCAGGAAGCTCAAGGAACTTTCAGCGAGTATTGCCGAAGCCATCCCGAAGCTCGCCTGGACGATGAGTGGAGCAAGAAGGTTCGGGATCACATGTCTGAAAAGAATACGAGCCTCCCCCGTCCCCATAGCCCTTGCTGCGAGAATATATTCACGTGAACCGATGCTAAGTGCCTGGCCCCGGGCGACCCTTGCATATCCAACCCAACCCAGAACAGAGAGGGCGATGATAATGTTCATAATACTTGGCCCCATGAATGCAGTAAGAGCGATGGATAGAAGGATTCCAGGAAAAGCCTGGAGGATATCAACGACTCTCATGAAAAGTTCATCTCCCAAGCCTTTACTGTATCCAGCAATAGTTCCAACTGTCAAGCCAATAAACAGTGAGAACATTACTGTTCCGATGCCAACCAGGAGAGATGGACGTGCGCCAAATAAAACCCTGCTGAGGATATCCCTGCCGAGACGATCCTGGCCCAGCCAGTGATCTCTTCCTGGCGTAGAAAATGCCCTGGTCAGCTCCTGCCCTTGAGGTGGATATGGAGAGAAGACTGGGGCAAAGACAGCCATGCCCAGACAGAGAGCTACTATGCTTGCACCTGCCCAGAGCGTTCTATTTTTCATACCTGACCCTTGGATCCACAACCGCATATAGGATGTCAACCGCGAGATTCACGATGATGTAGCTTATGGCTATCACAAGCACGCACCCCTGAACAAGTGGGTAATCCCTTGCCTCAATTGCCTGGACAAGAAGCCTTCCGATCCCGGGCCATGAAAAAATGGTTTCCGTAACTATTGCTCCGGAAAGCAGAGCACCAAACTGGATACCGAGGATGGTGATGAGAGGAATCAGGGCATTCCTGAGGGCATGCAGGAGAAAAACCTTGCTTTCTCCCGCACCCCTGGCTCTCGCTGCTGTTATATATCCCTGATCCAGAACCTCCAGAAGGCCGGATCGGATCATCCGTGAGAGAATGGCGGAAAGGCCCAAACCAAGCGTCACAGAAGGGAGGATGAGACTCAAAGCGTTTTCCCGTCCTGATACGGGGAGCCAGTCGAAATGGATGGCAAAAATGAGGATCAAAAGAGGACCAAGCCAGAAGCTCGGCATCGTTGCTCCGAATAGAGAAAAAAGCATGGACAGACGATCGGTAGAGGAATACGGTCTTCGTGCAGATAGAAGCCCCAGGGGAAGGGCAATAATAAGCGCCAGACACATGGAGGCTGCTGTAAGCTCCAGGGTTGCAGGGTATCTCTCAAGGATCGCAGGGAGCACGGGCTTCCTATAGAAAAAGGAAACACCCATATTTCCCCTGGCCAGACCGGAGAGAAAATTCAGATACTGGATGGAAAGTGGACGGTCAAGACCGAGTTCGTTTCTGAGCCTCTCCGCATCAGCTGGAAGGGCTCTTTCGCCAAGCATGACCTCAACAGGATTCCCGGGAATCATGTGGATGAGCAGGAAGACGAGGGTAGAGACCCCCACAATGACCGGAATGGCAAGAAGAAATCTCTTGAAGATGAACCTTTTCACCGATGCTCCAACCAGGCGTTCTCCAGGGAATAAAACTCTCCGCCGGGATAAATTACAAATCCTTTCAGCTCTTTTCTCATTGCAACTACATCGTAGAGATGCCACAGACTGACATAGGGGAGGTCACGGGCGATGATCTTCTGGGCCCGGCTGTAGATCTCCCTTCTCTTCTCTTTAGCCAGTGTCCTTCGTCCTTTCTCAAGCAGGCCATCAAGTTCAGGATTTCTATATCTCACCCGGTTGGCCCCCCTCGGGGGAAAACTCGAGGAATGAAAGGCATAGTAGAAATGATCCGGATCGACCACGCCAACCCAGAGGAGGGTGAAAAGCTGAAAGTTTCCTGATTTGATATCTGAGAAGAAAGTTCCCCATTCATAGGACCTCATATCGCAGGCGATTCCTACCCCCTCAATCTGGTGGAGAAGCACCTCGGCGATTCGTTTTGAAAGCGGGGAGACAGACGTCTTATAAGAAAGCCTCATGCGGGGTCCATTGCTTCGGGAAGGATAACCTGATTGGTCAAGGAGCTTCCTGGCCTTCTCTGGATCATAGGGGTATCTTTCCACATCTCCTTCATAAGCCCAATGGAAGGACGGGAGGAGCCCTGTTGCTGGGGTGGCAAGACCTCTTAGGACATGGCTGATGATCTCTTCCCTGTTTATGGAATGGGCAATAGCCCGGCGCACCAAACGATTTTTCAGGAGCGGATCCTCAAGGTTAAAACCGAGGTAGGCGTAGCTCGCACCTGGCCTCTTTAGAACGGCAAGGGCAGGGTTGTGCTCGAGATCATCCACAGAATCCGGAGGGATATTATTCTGAAGGAAATGGATGCTCCCCTTCCTGAGCTCCAGGATGCGCGTGAGATCGTTTGGAACGATCTTGAAGATCACCCCTTTCAGCCTCGGAGACCCTCTGAAATATTTTTCATTTGCTGAGAGAACCACAGAGCTTCCCGGGGAAAATCTCACGAGCCTGAAGGGGCCGGTGCCAATAATTTTTTGTGCAATATCCTTCTGGACAATCCCTACAGAAAGTTGTGACAGGAACGGAGCATGAGGTTCCCTGAGTCTTATCCGTAGCGTATAAGGATCCTGTGCGCTCATTTTTTCCACCAGCTCAAATGTTGTAACCAGTGGAGAGCCAAAGCCCGGATCCCGCAACGACTCAAATGTTGAGAGGACATCAGTGCTGGTGAACTTGCTTCCATCATGAAATGTAACTCCCTTTCTTAGGTAAAAGATGTATGTCCTATTATCGGGCATCTCCCATCTCTCGGCGAGGTCTGGAGTTGGCTCGCCATTTTCATCGGGACGGGTAAGGCCGTTGAAGATGAGGGAATCGATCCTCATGGAGTAAGCATCTGTTGCAAGCCTGGGGTCAAGGTTTGTCGGGTTTCCCTCAATCCCTATTACCAGGGTTCCTTGTTTGAGAAGGTCTTGCTTTTCGCAAGAGAATATGCACCAAAGAAGAAATCCGATCGAAAGAAATTTCTTCACGAAGTCATCATATCTTTTCTTTTACGATATTCAAGTAATGTGGTTTCCATGATATACTTTTTTTATGAGGCTGGTTCCAGGAGCAAATGCGCCGGATGTTGTCCTGACTGGAATGGATGGAAAACCAGTCAGCCTTTCACTCTTCTGGGCAAAAGGGCCTGTTGTTATTGCGTTCCTAAGGCAACTTGGGTGACCTTTCTGCCGCGAATACCTTGCGCAGTTGCGCAGGCAGCATGAAGATTTCAGGAAGGCAGGGGCTGATGTTGTTGCTGTAAGTCAGGGCACCTGGGAACAAACACGGGAATACTGCGATGCCAGGGGGGGTTCCCTTCCATGTCTTTCTGATCCGGAGAGAAAGGCATACAAACATTTCGGGATTGATCGAGGGTCGTTGTCAGCCGTGATGGGGCCCAAGATCATCCTAAAGGGGTTCAAGGCTGCAGCACATGGACATTTCATGGGCAGGATTGTTGGAGACGAGTTCCAACTGTCCGGGACATTTATTGTTGACAGAGGGATTATCCGCTTTGCCTATTACAGCAAGGATGCCTCTGACAACCCGTCGGCTGAAATGCTTCTGTCCGAGATCGAAAAGCTCTCCTCGTTGAGATAAACTACAGTATCGCTATGCCGTTGAGGAACCTCATCATCATAGGTTCAGGACCCGCAGGACTCACTGCTGCCATATATGCGGCCCGGGCCAACCTCTCTCCTTTGATCATCCAGGGATTGGAGCCGGGAGGTCAGCTTACGCTTACAGCCCTTGTAGAGAACTATCCTGGGTTCGCTGAGGGCATAGACGGATCTGCCCTCATGGGGGAAATGAGGAAGCAAGCCGAACGCTTTGGAGCCGATATCATCCCGGATAGGGCTGTGCGGGTGTCCCTTGCTTCCAGCCCCTTTAAGGTTTCAACAGACGAACAGGAACATGAGACTCGTTCCTTGATCATCGCCTCAGGGGCATCATCAACGCTCCTCGGCCTTGAGTCAGAGAAAAAACTGATGGGCCGGGGAGTATCCACCTGCGCAACCTGCGATGCAGCATTTTTTAGGGGTAAAAATGTTGTTGTTGTGGGAGGAGGGGACTTGGCCCTGGAAGACGCCCTGTTTTTGACCCGGTTTGCCAGCCGGGTTACCGTAATCCACAGAAGGGACAAACTCAGGGCATCGAAGATCCTCCAGGAAAGGGCCTTTTCCAATAGAAAGATCGACTTTGCTTGGGACAGCGTTGTGGAGAGCATCCTCGATCCTGAAAAGGGAAGGGTGACAGGGGTGAGGATTAAAAATGTAAAAACGGGCGTTCTCACAGACACGCTTTGCAATGGCGTTTTTGTTGCTATCGGACACAAGCCCAATACCGAGATCTTCCGCGGCCAGCTTGATATGGATGAAAAGGGTTACATTAAAACAAGCAGGGGAACATCAACAAGCGTGACCGGCGTTTTTGCCGCCGGTGATGTCCGGGACCCAATATACCGGCAGGCTATTACTGCTGCCGGGTCAGGATGCATGGCTGCACTTGACGCCCAGCACTACCTGGAATCAATCGATCTGAAAAATAGCTGATTTGTTATTGATCGGCCAGGCCAAGGACATGGGACATATCATAGAGGCCTGGTACTTGCTTCAAAATCCACCTGACAGCGCTCAAGGCCCCCCGGGCAAAAGCCTCCCTGCTTGTGGCTCTGTGGGTAATCTCCAGTATCTCCCCGGGTCCCCCGAAAAGCACTGTATGTTCTCCGACAATATCCCCGGCGCGGATGACCTGGATTCCGATCTCTGAGGGTTTTCTCGCGCCGATGTTTCCCTTCCTTTGATACACCGCGTCTTTTTTGAGATTCCTCTTCAGGGCTGCGGCCACTGATTCCGCGAGGCGGAGCGCTGTTCCACTGGGAGCATCCTTCTTCATCCTGTGATGAGCCTCAAGGATCTCAATATCATATCCATCTTTCAGAACCCTGGAAGTGTCCGCTACAATCTTGAACATCAGGTTGACACCAAGGCTCATGTTCGGAGACATGACTATTGGGATGATCTTAGATGCATCCTTTACCTTTTTCTTCTGCGCATCGCTTATACCGGTTGTGCCGATGACCATAGGGATCTTTTTGCGTTTCGCTCCCTCCAGTAACTCCATGGTGGACTCCGGATGGCTGAAATCAACCAACACGCTGGCTTTCTTTAATATGTTCTCAGAGAAGGGCTCAACATGAACCTCTATCCTGCCAATCCCTGCTATCTCACCTGCATCTCTTCCCAGGGCGGGATGCCCTGGTTTTTCAAGGGCAGCAGCGAGTTTCATATCATGGCTGGCATGGATAAGCCTCACGATGAGAGAGCCCATTCTCCCTGCTGCTCCAGTTACAACAATTCTGATTGGTGTGCTCATGTTAGGCCGTAGGCCTTGAGGGTCTTTGTGAGTTTTTCCCTGTTCGCCAGAGACAGTGGTGCAAGTGGAAGTCTCATCTCTGGATCGATCATTCCCATTATGCCCAGGGCTGTTTTTACAGGGATGGGATTGGTCTCCAGGAACATTGCCTTGTGAAGTGGCCAGAGGGAGGTATGTAGGGCCACGGCCTCTTTTTCGTCCCCCCTCAAGTAGGCATGGACCATACTGGAAACATCGCGGGGCGCTACATTGGCAGTTACAGAGATCACTCCCTTCCCTCCAATTGCAAGGATAGGAAGTGTGGTGAAATCGTCCCCGGACAGAACCGTCATCCTGTCTCCGCACAGGCTGATGAGGTCTCCGATCTGTTTGAGATCTCCGGTGGCCTCCTTTATTCCCACAATATTTTTGAACTCCGTGAGCCGGGATATTGTCTCTGGAAGAAGGTTTACAGATGTCCGCCCTGGGACATTGTAGAGGATAATTGGGATACGAACTCCCCTGGCTACAGCCCTGAAGTGCTGGTAGAGACCCTCCTGGGTGGGCTTGTTGTAATACGGGGTGATGAGGAGGGCTGCATCTGCCCCAGCCCTCTCGGCATGCTGGGTTAGTTGGATGGCCTCCTCTGTGGAATTCGATCCTGTCCCCGCAACTACAGGGATGCGGCCGTCCACATACTCCAGGGTCATCTCCACGACCTTCGTATGTTCTTCGTGTGAAAGTGTGGCTGACTCCCCTGTGGTTCCACAGGGGACAATGGCATCTGTTCCATTAACGACATGAAACTCGATGAGTTTTTTCAATGCTCTCTTGTCAATTTTCCCGCCCTTGAAAGGCGTCACAAGAGCCACCATGGAACCGCGCAGCAAAAGGGGCTCAGTCCTCTTAACGGCTTTCATGTCCTAACCTCCCCCCTGAAAACTTCTTCGGCTTGACCCGTGAGATACACATGTTCGTCTTTGGCCCATTCCACCCCAAGCTCCCCTCCAAGTAGATGAACAAGGGTCTTCCTCTCTATTTTACTGTTTAGGACCCCTGCAACCACAGCGGCACATGCTCCGGAACCACAGGCAGCAGTCTCTCCGGTCCCTCTCTCCCAGGTGCGCATCCTGATTTCTTTTATGCTTATCCTTTCAATAAATTCAACATTTGTTCTTCTCGGGAATAGAGGATGGTGTTCCAGAATGGGGCCATATTGAGAAACAGCAAATTTCCCCACCTTGTCTATAAAGATCACGCAGTGAGGGTTTCCCATGGATACACAGGTGATCCGGAATTCCCGGTCTCCGGCCTTGATAGTGCGGTTGATCACCCTTCCGCTAAGTTTCACAGGGATCTTGTTTCCTTCCAGGATAGGAGTTCCCATATCAACTTTTACACGGCCGTCTTTCAAAACCTCAGGTTTGACGATGCCTGCGAGGGTTTCGATCTCAAGGGTTTTCTTGCTCGTCAACTTCCCGTCAAAAAGGTATTTTGCTACGCAGCGAATACCGTTCCCACACATCTCCACCTCTCCGCCGTCCGCATTGAAAATCCTCATCTTGAAATCGGCCTTCCTCGATGGCCCAACAAGGATGACCTGGTCGGCTCCGATACCAAGCCGCCTCCGGCACATTTTTTTCACCTGCTCCGTACCAAGTGCCGTCTTCTGCCTCAGACCGTCTATGATAATGAAATCATTGCCGGTTCCGTGCATCTTGACAAAAGAAATGGCCTTCATATTCTCCCCTTAATCTCCCAGTGCGTCTTCCCCCCGCACAAGGTCTCTATAGGACTCCCTTTTGCGTATCACAGAATAATTGTCCCCCTTTACCAGGACCTCCGCGGCCCTTGGCCTGGAGTTGTAGTTCGATGACATGGTGAACCCATATGCCCCTGCACTCATGATTGCGATGAGTTCACCTGGCTTGAGTACGGGCACCTTTCTCTTCCTGGCGATAAAATCCGTTGACTCACAGATGGGACCAACAATGTCTGCTGTGATCTTGCTTCTCCCGCTCCTCTCAACAGGGAGGATTTCCTGATATGAGTTGTAGAGGCTCGGCCTGAGAAGATCGTTCATGCCTGTATCTACAATGATGAACTTCTTTGAAGGGGTGTGTTTGGCATAAAGGACCCTGCTAACAAGGATGCCTGCGTTCCCCATTAAAACCCTCCCCGGTTCCAGGATCAGCGTGATGTCTTCATCTCCCAGACCGCCGATCAAGGCCTCTGCGTAGTCCCTGGGATTGGGAGGAGTTTCATTGTTGTAGGAGATCCCCAACCCTCCGCCAACATCCAGATATCTGGCATTGCATTTCTCCTTACGAAGATTTCGGAGAAGCTTTTTCATGGTCCGGAGTGCTGACACAAACGGAGCGAGATCTGTGATCTGTGATCCGATGTGGCAATCAATTCCTATGACATCGAGGTGCTTGAGACTTCTGGCCTCCCTGTAGACTCTTAGAGACATTTCTATAGGAATTCCAAATTTGTTCTCCTTTAAACCGGTTGAGATGTAGGGATGGGTTCCGGCATCAATGTTAGGGTTCACCCTGAGTGATACCGGCGCCCTCGTTCTCATCTTTCCGGCAATATCGTTCAAGAGCCTCATCTCCTGATCGGACTCAACATTGAACATCAAGATGCCCGCCTCAATGGCCATTTTCATTTCTTCTACTGTCTTCCCGACACCGGAGAAAACAACTTTTTTAGGGTTAACTCCCGCATGTAATGCCCTGTATAGCTCTCCTCCTGATACCACATCCGCGCCGCACCCATAGGAGAAAAGCATCCTGAGAATGGCCAGATTTGAGTTTGCTTTGACGGAATAACTGACAATATGAGGAACCCTATTAAAGGCCGAATCAAAGACTTTGTAATGATTTTCTATGGTCTTGCAGCTATAGATGTATAGTGGGGTCCCCAATTTCTCTGCGATTTCCCTCACAGGGACTTCCTCACAATAGAGCTGGCGTCCTTTGTATTGAAACTCGTTCATTCTATTTTACCTGCATACCACACTGGTTTCTTCACCTGGAAGACTCTCTCTTTCAAGCGGGGGACCCTCTATTGATCGGACCGAATAGAAATTTGTCCTCCCCTTGCCTGCACCTGTATCCCGATAAACGGGTTCAACAACCGGTTTTTCGGTGAGCCTTTTTAACTTCGATTCCCCTTTGCTTCTTCTATAAACATTATACCCCACAACCTCGGGATCCTCAGATTTATTCCATGTCAACTCGACCCACTTCTCTACACAAACAGCAACCAAGCTCTCAGGCTTGGGCGGCAGGTCCAACCGACGAGGAACAAGGAGGATTTCGTTGGAGGGAGGCCCCTCGCTTAGACTGTCATGGACTTTTCTTAAAGCCTTTACAGTATAGTAATATTGCCTGTGATTTTCCAGTCCCCCATCGGTATAAGTGTTGTCTGTAATCGGAAGAGAATTCACAGGAAAGAGCGGATAGACCGTGCTTTCTTCTCTTCTATATACCGCATATCCTGCAACTTCCGTCAGGGGCATCCCGTCTACCTTGAGAGCTGGCTCACGCCAGGAGAGAAGGACATGGCGGTCGCCGGGCAAGCCCCTTAATTCTTCAGGCGGGGCAGGAGGGGTGTCCCAGAATAGAAAGGCGATATTTGACCTCTGTCCTGTCCGTCCCTTCTCAGTGACTGCGATCACGCGATACTGATACCTGTATCCATATGTAAGGGGGAAATCGGAGAATTCGTAGTTTCCTCCCGGTCTAAAAAATTCTTTTTCTTCCGGTGGATTCATTGTGCGAATCGCCTCATAGCGTCCGGGACAGCCTTCGCAGGGAAGCCTCTCAAAAGGAAGGGAATCCCTTAGAATCGTGAACCGGTTAATACCTTCTATATGCCTGCCTCTGACATCCCTCTCTGGTGCTGTCCAGAGAAGGACAGACCTGTCCTGTTTTCCAACGACCATCAGATCTGTGACTGCTGCCGGAGCCAGCTCAGACAGAGGAATCAGTGGGCCCTTCCTCCCACACGCGATCAGGACAAAAAGGAAAAAGAGTAAGATCTTTTTCATTGGCAGTTGATAGAATTAAAACCTAACAGGTTCTGGGGCTTAAATCAAGAATCCTGGCTTCTTTAAGTGGATCAAATGGAAGTTACCTCTTCTCCTTCAATCCGCTTGATCCCTCCTATAAGGAAGTGAACAAATCGGCTCTTGAGCTGTTCGTTCGCAATGGCCCTCTTCAGGGGAGGAAGCCTTAGCAGCGCGGCGAGGAACCGGTTCATAAACTTTGATGTAAGGCCTGCCTGGTCATCAAAAATAAGATTCTGGATTTTCCCTCTCTCAAGCATCATTCTGATGATACGCTCCAGGGTATTCTCAGGGGTCAGAACCCTCTCTTTTCTCCTCTGCATTGTCATTGCATTTTTATGGCATGCATCAGCGCACACCCCGCATCCAAGACAGAACTCCGTGTCAACCTTAGAGTGGAGCTTCTGTTTTTCACCCGCCTCGGGGCGCACAGAGACCATGGTTATGATTTGAATAGGGCAGGCTCGTGCGCACCTCCCGCATCCAATGCACTTTGCCTCGTCAACGGATGCAATGAACTGACTCGTCTTAACAGCGTGGTTAAGCCCAAGCTTATTTATGGCAAGGAGCATGCCGCAGCAGCAACTGCAGCAGTTGCAGATATAGGTTGGACGGTTCTGGACATTGTCGCAGATCTGGACGAGACCTTCCTTCCGTGCCTGAGCAAGGACGTCCAGAAGCTCTTCTTTGCTTGCCTTTCGTCCATGGCCGTGCCTGATGACATACTCTGCGCCGCTGTTCAGGCTTGTGCATATCTCCATTGGATGGACGCAGGTTTTGCCCCTGTGCATGGATTCATGGCGGCAGAAGCAGAGAGACAACGCTCCCATCCGGGAATCTTTGATAATCTCGCTCGCCAGCTCGTATGAGAGGATCTCTGTGTGATCCCCTTGAGTCAATGCGGTCTCATGGACAATGGTCCGGCCGACCTGTGTATCCCCTCCGAAGACGCTCTCAGGAAAACCATTCCTGTTGTTCATATATTCATAGAACAGAGAGGCGAGCTTCTTCTGGTCAAGGTCTGTCCTCTTCCTCATCATGCTAAACTCGAAAAACCCTACAACTGGAGGGGCGAGCATGTAATACATTTGCTTTCTTTTTTCATTGAAGAAGTCCAGGACAAGGCCCTTGTTGGCCATGCGGTTTAGGAGGGACTCAAGTTCCCCAACACTCTTGCCTGTCTGTCGTGCGATGGTTGATAGGAGAGAGGGCTTCATTGGCAAGGAGACTGCAAGCATGGCCTCTTCTTCCGTGAAGAGGATCTTAAGGATCTCATACACCTCCTCGGCAGGCGGCAGTCCCGACTGTGTCTGGTCGAGCCTCCTCTGGAGGGCGAGATATTGCTCTTTAACATTATTTATATGGCCCATAATCTTCTCTGGCAATTATATAAAATAGTTGACATATCAGGAATGTTCAAGTATTTTTTAAGCAGTATGAAATCGAGGCATATCTTGGTCTTTTCTTTGTCTCTTTTCCTTGTCCTGCTTTCCTGCCAGAGAGAGGGGCTGAAAGGAGCGAGGGTTCCTTGCAGCCCCCGGCCTCCTGTCCAGAAGTCCGTAGATGGAATCAACAAATTTTCGCTGTCCCTTTATCACTTCAATATCCAGTATGTGGCTGATGGAGACAAGGAAATTGAGGACCGCATCGTTACCCAGAGCTTTGAGCCCCTCCTTGACCTCTACCTCAAGCATCCCAACTGGAGCGGTTCGTTTGAGATGCAGGGGTATATGGCCGAGGTAATCGCAGAGAGGTTTCCCCATGTGCTTCAGAAAATGCGTCTCCTCGTTGAAAGGGGGCAGATGGAGCTTATCAGCTTTCATTACTCTCATGGATTCTTCCTTGCATATCCACGAAGAGACATGGATATGGCCTGGAGCTTCAACAGGGATATTTTTGAGAAATCGTGCCTGACTCTCTCTTCAGTATACTTTGCGCAGGAAGGACAGTTCGGGGAAGGAATGGCCGACTTCGTGGCGAAACACGGGGGCGGGGCCGTTCTTTTTCCCACGAATCTTTTCAAATACTACAATGGAGACATTCCAGCGGCCCCTGTTTATACACTCCGTGGGGCGAATGTAGTGATAGTAGGGAGGGGCGTGGACTACAAGGATGGCCTCCTCAAGTCTGATTGGTCATTCTTCAACGACGGAGAGCTGTTCGCCACAGGCGAACTGGATCCATATGCCGGGAAATACTTCGCATTCAGCCCCACCGCCCTTAAGGAAAAAGAGGACGAGCTGCTCAATTATGAATCTGAGGGATACTGTATTTGCACCATCACGGATTATCTGAGAAAGGTCAGGAGCCTCGGAATCAAGCCAGCACCCCTTCCACCTGCTCTTGACGGTGTCTGGCAGCCCGAGGACACCTGCAATCTCTTTCGCTGGATGGGTGGACCTGGAGAGGTCTTTTCGAAGACAGAGAGGGACAACGATGTCCTTACATCTGCCTACTCTGCCAGGAACGAGCTCGTTGCTGCAGAAACCTTGGTGAATTTTGCTCGGAGTCAAGGCCTGGATGTTGCCGGAGAATCCAGTTCACTCACTGAGGCATGGCGAAATCAGCTGTTTGCCGAGATCACCGATGCCTCGGGCTGGAACCCTACCAAGGACGAGGTGAGCCGCAGCCTATCCATGAGCAGTATGGCGTTTGATATCGCTTCAGAAATTATTGGAGGGCTCAAGGTCAGGCTTGCCTATCCCTATGTCCGAATTGACACCTTAAACGGCCAGGTGGATAGGCTTGAGTCTCTTTCCGGAGAGTCCTTTTCTTCAGTCAGTCCGCCCATGGAGATATCGGTCTCTGCTACAGACAGGATCACAACGGTGACATGGACCCAGCCCGCGCCCTCTTTATGGAATCTAACAATCACTTTTTCTTCGACAGAAGGGGAAAGGGAAGTGTCAGTGTCTTTTCCCAGGAGTGAAGATCGTGTTGTGTATTCCCCTGCGCTCCTGGAGGATCAGCTTGTGGATTATCCACTGAGCGATTTTACATTCAGCAAAGCCCCCAGGGCTCCCGATTGCATTGAGAAGACCGCCCTTCCTCTTTCCAATGGCCTCATCGGCCTTGGAAACGGTCTCTTTCTTATAAAACATAACACTACCGTACATATAGCTGCCCTTGTTGGTAAAGGGTCTCAAGAGGTAGTCTTCCTTGACAGAGTCGCTCCGACATTGGAGGCATTCACCTGGAGGTTTTCAATTTATGAAGGCTCAACTGTCGGCGCCCTCGCAGAGGCCAACTGGATCAACACCTGGCCAATCCTCGAAAGGTAATAGATTAAAGTAAAGGACTACATGATAAAGAGGGTCATCACCATAGGGGCGGAGGAGCCTATCCGCGCTATCTGGCTCCTCATGGAGAAGCATAATATTCGCCATATTCCTGTTGTGGATGACCAAAACCTCATTGGGATAGTGTCCGACCAGGACTTCTACAAGGCGCTCCCCTCAATAACTGAAATAAAGGATCATGCCAAGCTGGTAAAAACCCTGGATGTGGTGAAGGTCAAGGATGTGATGGCACGAAGCGTGAAGGCCGTGAAGCCCGAAATGGATATAAGAGAAGCAGCCAAGCTTTTTGTAGAGAACAAGCTTGGCTGTTTCCCGGTGGTTTCAGAGGGAAAGCTCGTCGGCATTCTGACAACGACCGACCTTATGAGATATATCGCCGAGAGAGACCCGGACAAGACACCGATCTGACCCAGCGATTGAGTGTCGCCGCTCCTCTTTTTCCCCCTGCATAGATTTATTCAATGAAGAAGCGCCTTCTTCTGCATATATGCTGCGCCCCTGATGCCACTGTTTCTGTGGAAAGGCTTTTCCCGGATTATGACATTACATGCTACTTCTTCAATCCCAATATTCATCCCGAAGAAGAATATCATCTGCGTCTTTCCGAGACACAGCGCTTGGCCAGGGATATGAGTATTCCCCTCGTATGGGGAGACTATTCCTCTAAGTTGTGGATGGACACGGTGAGAGGATTGGAAGACGAACCCGAGGGCGGGAAACGCTGCGAGGCTTGTTTCTCGTTCAGGCTGGAGGGCACGGCAAAATATGCCGCGCAGCATGGATTCGAGGCATTCTCCACTGTCCTCACCGTAAGTCCTCACAAGAACGCTGACACGATTAACAAGGTTGGTTCCGAGATCGGGCGCCGCTACGGCTTGGAATTCCTCAGCCTGGACCTTAAGAAGAAGGATGGGTTCGGCAGGAGCGTGGCATTGAGCAAACACTACAAGCTCTACAGGCAGAACTACTGCGGATGCCTATTCAGCAAAACTGATAGAAAATGATGCCGGGCTCCCTACTTCCCCTGCTGAGGCGGTCCGGGCGGCGGTTGAAGAGGAGCAGGGGGCGGCTGTTGAGGGGAAGGTTGTGGGGTTCCCGTTGGTCCCAGGACATCCTCGTAGATCTTTACATTCCCTTTCTTTTTGAGCTCTTCAATAAAGGTGTTGTAAGCACCGGCCCTTCTTTCCCCAGAAATCCTCTGTCGTATCTGTTCCTTGGAGGATTCCAGATCCCTGGTGGAAACGGGTTGCTTATCTGTGAGTAGAAGGATGTTGATCCCTTCAGGACTTTGCACGGGCCCGGAGACATCTCCAACGGACTTCAACTCGAAAATGGAGTTAGTCAGGGGAGTGGGTTGATTCGCTGTGAAATAACCCATATCTCCCCCTCTGTCCTTTGTCGCTTGATCCTGAGAGTATTTTTTTGCCACATCCGTGAATGTTACACCGCGCTTTTTCAACTCGCTGAGGACCTTCTTGGCATCTGCCTCTGTCTTGACCAGTATATGGCTCACCCTTGCCCTTTCAGGGGTTTGAAACTCCATCTGGTGACTGTTGTAATAATTCCCGATCTCCTCATCGGTTACTTGAGATGACTCCCCCTGGATCTGCTGAATGAGCTTCTGCCTTAGGAGGTTCATCCTGTATGCCCTAATCTGTCTTTCAACATCTGCATCCTTGTCTAATCCCCTTCTCTCTGCCTCCTGGGCAAGTAATCTTTGAGTGATCAGGTTGTCGAGAAACATACGCTTGGCCTGTGGGGTCTGAAACTGTGCGTGGAATGGGGCAGGAAGGCCCTTGAGCTCCTTGTCCAGCTCCTCCATAGTAATTTTCTCGCCACCAACGCTGGCAACAACCTTCCCCCCTGACCCCTTGCATCCGAACAAGGCCAGAGATAAAACGACTGCACACAGCAAACCGAACATTTGTATTTTATTCATTGGCATCCTCCTTAAAGTTTAATCAATAATATCCGTATATCATCCCCGTTTGGATTATGCAAGCAAAAAGAAGCTTATAACCTCATGGCGATCTCGTATGCCAGCTCGCCGCAACGACCCAGCGTCTCGGGGTCAACATTTTCAATCCTGTCATTTTTTGAGTGGACAGCAAGAAAGGGTTTAGAGAGGGCTCCGCTTGATATGGAGATGGCCTCATAGCCCCTTGCTGCAACCGGTATGATGTCGAGGGCCGCACCAACGAACAGGGTGGAATCCCTTGCCGGCAACCCCTTGTCGCGAACGATCTCTCCTGTTAGAACCCGAAGCTTGTTGCATGTTCTGACCGGAGGAATCCCGAAGCCCGTCACATATATGATCCTTCCCTTTGCACCCGGGCCATCAAGGTTCACAAAATAAGTGCTTTCCAGGTCGAATGAAGGTGCATATTTAATGATGAACCTGATTGCCCCGAGCAAACCGAGCTCCTCTGCCCCTGTTGCCACAAACATGATCTCATGCTGTATGGTGTCCTTTCCGCTGGCCTGCCATAACCTTGCGAGCTCAAGGAGAATTCCCACACCTGCTGCATTATCCAGCGCGCCGTCAGAGGCATTGTTAGTAAAGTTGAACTGAAGAAGGATGTTTGGGACGGCTGCCATCAGGGCCCAGGGGAGAAGATCGGGTCTTCCGGGGAAAAAGGCAAGGATCGTTATGGCCAAAGACATCCCGGCCATGAGTAGGAATCCGAGGACGAACAGGCCGAACCTCAGGGGCAGTGGGAAAACCTGCGCCTTGGAATCGTAGTGTGCCATATAAACAACTCTACGCCGGCCGGGCTCAGGGCCGCCTGATTTGCCCTTGCCCATTCGAGCAATAATATTGACCGATTCTTTCTTTCCCTCCCTGTCAAATGCCTCAAAGAGGAAGCCCCACCTCGTGATAGAGGCGGTCGCTACAAGAAGAAGGAGAGAAAGAATTACGGAAACTGAGGGCAAATGGGGTAGAAGCCAGGCGCCAAGTATTATAATGCCCGACTGCATGAGAAGTGAGAGGCGCAGGAATGCTTCCCAGGGCAGGGGGGAGAAGCGAAATCCCTGGGCCTCCACCTCAAGACCGATATTTAAAAAATATGAAATGATATATTCTCTGGCTTTCTTTTCTCCAGGGCTTCCCACAAGACGGGGAAAGGAGAGATTCCTCACATGTTCAAAAGCACGCCTATGATCAAATCCCATGAAACTTCCGGGCCTTCCTCAGAAGCTCAGGCGGGTCTGGAGAAATGCCCAGTGAGAGAGGTCGGCTTGGCCTTGAAAATCCTTGACATACGAACCGGGTAGAAATATTGAATAGCCTCCCTCGATGCCGAGGGTTCGGTAAATATATGTGAGCTTGAGGTCAACCTCCTGGCCGGCGAGTGTGTTGTCCTCATCAGCAGACAGGGGAATCATTTCGTTCCCGTATGCATCCTTCCAGGAACCCCTTTTTTGGGGGAGCATAAAATAGAAATAGTCCACGGAGATTTTAAGATTTTCAATTGCAGTGGCTGATGCGTTCACGTGAGCTGCACTTAAATTTCTCCACCCAAAGTAATCCATGGCCCCGTATTTGGCATGGTTTGAGGGAAAGAGTTCAATGAATTCGCCGGATTTTCCATCGCCCAGTTCCCTGTCCCCACTGGCATGTATAAATTCTCCGGCCAACCGGGGTTGTATGGGGGGCATTTCAAATGTATATCCGATCCTTGCGTATCCGGCATATGCCTGGTGGTTATCGGCATAGTTTTTTCCGAATTGGTAGGCGAACTCGCCAGTGAGGTCAAATGAGGCGACTGCGCCAGTGGCCCTGAGGCCTGCCGTGACTATATCGAGGGACCGTTTTTCTACTGTTCCCCCCTCGCCGGATTTTTTAAGCCCATCCCTGAGATAAAGAACATATCCCTCGTAGAGCTGGTCCTTAATAGCTTTGAATGATCCATAGAGGCCCGAGAGGGTGGTGTCTGCACCATAGGAATCTGATGGGACTACAACAGGACCGGAGTCCTTTATCACAATTTTATCCGACCTCTCAAAAATCATTGCTCCGAAGGCATCAATAGAATATTCCTCTTTATCCCACCGGATCTTAAGGGCATCGAATGCCCTGGAATAATTGCTCCAGTCAGATGGGCCCACAAGGCGCTCTTCTCCGTATGAAAGCTCTTGCCTTCCGAAGGAAATTGTCAGAGGAGTTTCCGAAATCCTCTCCAGAGAGAGAAATGCCTGATGGAAATCCACACCTGGAAGATCATCCCTCCGGGTAGTTTGATATGTTGTGCCCCAGAGCATCGTATGCTGGAGCTCAATGAGGCCCTTGATACCTTCAGCGGGGCGCCCGGAATATCTCAGGCGCATCCTTTCGCCGATGAAACTCAACCTGTCATCTGCATTGGAATTGAAATCAGTATTATCCCTGTACTCAGGCCGTATCCTCAGTTCGCCGCCCAGCGTCGTGACCTCTGCGGCAGAAACAAGGATGGGAATGCATAATAATGCGCAAATAGCAAAGAGGGTTTTACTGCTTTGGCTCAAAGTGCGACGACCTTTTTTATCTCGGGGATCTCCCCTTTAAGCGCCTCCTCAATTCCCATCTGCAAGGTCATCTGGGAGGCCGGGCATCCTGTGCATGCCCCCTTCAGTGCAACTGTCACAATTCCCTCTGCAACCGAGATGAGCTCAACATCGCCGCCATCGGCCTGAAGAGCAGGACGTATCTTTTCCATAATCTTCTCAACCTTTTCTCTGATGTCTTCCATGTTCCCTCCTAAATGTTCTCAACACCGCCTACTATAACAATCTTATATGTTAAGTCAAACCATCAGGTTTCACGGGAGGGCACTGCACCAAAAATCCGTATCTTCTGGCCGGGATATATTGTCCTTCTGTAGCGCCCCATCCTGTTCCATTTCCTGATGTCATAGACAGACACTTCGAACCTCTGGGCAATATCCCAGAGGGTATCCCCTTCCTGAACCTCGTATAAAAAAGATTCACCGTCGGGAGAGACAGATAAAGGTGGCCTTGCCTGTCTACGACCCTGAATGATTTTTGCTTCCTTCTCTTCATGCATTTTTGCAAATTCCTTTATCTTCTTGTCAGAGACAAGGCCTGGCAGTGGAATGACAAGCTCGCGTCCGGCCCGAACATTCTTGGGGTTCCTGATTCCGTTGATCTGTCTGAGCGCTTCCATGCCGATCCCATATTCACTTGCGATCTCCGAAAGGGTTTCCCCCCTGAGCACAACATGCCTTACCATTGTTATCTTGCTTGATGCCTCCAACTCGGGGAATTTTCTTGCATACATCTCTGCGGTTCCTGGTGGAATCCTTACTGTAAATGTAGAGGAAGTGGGCGGAGTAGCCCATCTTATCAGAGCAGGGTTGAGTGCCTTGATCTCCCCATATTCAACCCCGCATGCCTTTGCCACAGCCCTAAGGTCCGTGGAGGGAGGAACTTCAATTGTCTCGTATACCACAGGTGCTTCATATTCGATCCCGGTGAATCCATATTTCTCAGGATCCTTCGCAATAAGGGCCGCAGCAATAAGCTTGGGGACATATTCCTTGGTTTCCCTCCTGAGGATCCGCGATCGAGACATTTCCCAAAAATCCTCAGTCTGATTTTTTACCATGGCCCTGACGATCTTGTTTTCACCAGCGTTGTAGGCTGCAGCGGCAAGATGCCATGACCCGAACAGCTCATAGAGGTCCTGGAGATACAGTGCGGCCGCCACTGTAGATTTTTCAGGGTCTCTTCTTTCGTCCACCCACCAGTCAACCCTCAGGCCGTATCTCTTTCCCGTCCTTGTAATGAACTGCCATGGGCCCACAGCCCTCCTCCTGGAATATGCCCGGGGACTAAATCCGCTCTCGATCATTGCCATGTAAACGAGATCTTCAGGAAGGCCATGTTCTTTGAGGATCTTTTTCATCATGGGGATATAGCGTTCGGATCGTGCAAGCCATTTTACAAATATGGGGCGCTGCTCGGTCTGAAAGTACGTGAGGAAAGCTTCCACTTTATCGTTTATGAGGATGGGAATATCAAATTTGCCCTGAATTCCTGAATCCTCTTCAATGATATCCTTCAGCTCCTTTTCTCCTTCGGCAGGCGACGCCATTGGGCCAGGCGAGGGAACAGACGTGGTAGGGGCTATCTTGCCCTGGGGAGAGGCGCAAGTAAGAACCAGGAGAATGGGCAGAAGGCGCCTTATATTTGTATGGAACCTCATACCACTATTAGTAGTAATCATGATCTATATGTAGAGGATACATGGGCACCCTAAAGGATGTCAAGGGATTTCCTGTAAGATCCTGTCTGAAAGCAGGAGGCCATCCTCGGTAAATGCCAATCTTCCGCCATTTAGTGTCAGCAGCCCAATGTCTAAATACCCTGCAACTCCCGGGAAAGCCTCCAATATACTGGTTCCAAATAATTCCTCGAATTTTCCGATAGCCATGCCATTAATGAGCCTCAATCCGAGGAAAAGGGCCTCGGTCATGGCCTGTTCTCTTGTCAGGGATTCCTCTTCCTGGACGGCTTGACCATTTCCAGAGACCATCCTCATGTAGGCTTCAGGGTCCTTAATGTTCCATCTCCTTACACCCCATTGTCCCTGGTGAAGGAATGTGTGAGAACCGGCACCCAAGCCGAGGTATTCCCCCCTGTCCCAGTAGATCTGATTGTGTCTTGAGCGCCTCCCAGGAAGGGCAAAATTCGAGACCTCGTAGTGCTCATATCCTGATCTTGAAAGGGTCCTCCATGTTGCCCGATGCAAGCTCACCAAGGTTTCCTCATCGGGAAGAAGGACTGTCCTTTTCTCCACCCATTCGTAAAAAGGGGTCTCTTTCTCAAGAGTTAGCTCATAGGCTGAAATGTGTTCAGGTCCCAGATGAACGATCTCATTCAGCTCCTCTTCCCATTCGTTACAACACTGGCCCGGCGTCCCGAAGATGAAATCCACGCTGATGTTTGTGAAACCTGCTTCCCTTGCCTTAGAGACACACTCAAGTGCTTCCTGAGAATTATGGATCCTGCCGAGGGTCTTCAGGCGACGGTCCATCAGGGATTGAAGCCCGACACTCAGGCGATTCACACCCGCTTGCAGATATCCCTTGAGGTTCTCAAGAGAAATAGTGCCGGGGTTCGCCTCCAATGTTATTTCCGCATCAGGGGGAATCACACAGACGTTTGTGATGGCCGTGAGGATATTTTCAATGGAATCCGGAGAGAATAGCGATGGCGTTCCTCCACCAATATAAATAGAGCAGGGCTGGCGGCCCTCAATATATGAGGACGATGCCCCCAATTCGCTTTTTAGGGCCTTAACATACGCATCCTCGGGAGGATGGAGAACGGGAATGGAGGGGAAAGAGCAATATGGACACTTCCTCAAGCAATATGGGATATGAATGTAGATTCCAAAGGACATATTAAAAGGATATGAATTTGACATGCCCCATTTTGATTGTCCGGAACTGAATCATATTGAATAAATTATAATATCTCCAATCCTGCCCAGACAATCTACTTGCAACCCGCTGTGCTGTATAGATTTATATGTAAAAATAGGATATAAAGATATTGACATATATGTTAAGATACATCCTTGTTGATTCAGCGATCATCCTATATACTGCGTTCTTTGGGACCCTGGCAATAATATTATGTTGGATCCCAAAAGCCTCAGACTGCATGGCGCGTATATGGGCAATGCTTATGCTAAAAACGAGCGGAGTAAGGGTGGAAGTTGAGGGATTGGACAACATCAGGCCTGGAGTTCCGAATGTATATATGTCCAACCATTTGAGCCATTTTGATGCTGTTTCTTTGCTTTCAGTCCTTCCTCTGGGTGTGAAGTTCCTTGCGAAAAAGGAGTTGGCCAGGATACCTTTTCTTGGCTGGGCAATGTATGCTCTCGGGTATATATTTGTAGAGCGGGGTAACCAGTTGGAGTCCTTCAAGAGAATTGACAAAGGGGTAAAGAAGGTGAGGGAAGGGACCTCCGTCCTGGTCTTCGCTGAGGGGACGAGGAGCCAGGATGGTAATTTGCAACCCTTTAAAAAGGGAGGATTTGTGATGGCTATAAAGGCCGGAGTTGATATAATTCCCATCAGTATTTCCGGAAGCCGAGAGGTTCTCCCAAGGGGGAGTTTGAGGGTCAATCCTGGAATGGTCAAGGTCGTTATTGGCAGCCCAATTCCCTCCTCGGACTATACACTTGATATGAAAATAACGCTTATGGAAAGGGTCAGGGCAGCCATTGCCGCAAGGATAGTATATGGACAAAAAGACTTGACAAGATCTGGTATTATTGTATAGAAATGGTATAGTTGACATAGGATACGAAAGGAGGAGCAAAATGAACTGGAAAATCGGGGGTATTGCTATTTTTATTGCTTTCGGCTTGATTCTGCCTGCCGGAGCTCAAGAGAAGAAAGGGGAACCGGTAAAGAAGATTGAGCCGGCAAAGGCCCCTGAGCCAGCCAAAAAGGTTGAGCCAGTAAAACCTGCTGAACCAGCAAAGCCTGCTGAACCAGCAAAGCCTGCTGAACCAACAAAAGCTGCTGAGCCAGCCAAAGGTCCAACTGCGGGTCAGCCAATTAGTCCAACCAAGAAGGAAGAGGCAAAGCCTGCAGTGCCTGTCAAGGAGGCTGCAGTTGTTGTTACGGGGACAGCAGTGGATGTGAGCAAGACCTCCATCAAGGTAAAGGATCTGTCCGGTAAAGACCTTGAGGTTTCCATTACTCCTAAGACAGTGATGAAGAAGGACATCAAGAAGGGTGACTCGGTTGAGGTCACTGTGAAGGGGAAGGAAGCAGAGTTGATCTCGTTGCTGCCGCCGCCCATTCCTGTCAAGGAGGCTGCAGTTGTTGTTACGGGGACAACAGTGGATGTAGGCAAGGCCTCCATCAAGGTAAAGGATCTGTCTGGAAAAGACCTTGAGTTTGCCATTACTCCTAAGACAGTGATGAAGAAGGGCAAAGATACGATAAAGGTTGCGGACATCAAGAAGGGTGACTCGGTTGAGGTCACGGTGAAGGGGAAGGAAGCAGAGTTGATCTCGTTGCTGCCGCCGCCAATTCCAGTCAAGGAGGCTGCAGTTGTTATTACGGGGACAACAGTGGATGTAGGCAAGGCCTCCATCAAGGTAAAGGATCTATCTGGTAAGGAAGTTGAGCTTGCCATTACTGCGAAGACAGTGGTGAAGAAGGGCAAAGATACGATAAAGGTTGCGGACATCAAGAAGGGTGACTCGGTTGAGGTCACGGCGAAGGGGAAGGAAGCAGAGTTGATCTCGTTGCTGCCGCCGCCCATTCCAGTCAAGGAGGCTGCAGTTGTTGTTACGGGGACAACAGTGGATGTAGGCAAGACCTCCATCAAGGTAAAGGATCTGTCCGGAAAAGACCTTGAGGTTTCCATTACTGCGAAGACAGTGGTGAAGAAGGGCAAAGATACGATAAAGGTTGCGGACATCAAGAAGGGTGACTCGGTTGAGGTCACGGTGAAGGGGAAGGAAGCAGAGTTGATCTCGTTGCTGCCGCCGCCTATAATTCAGCCTGTCATCATCGTTGGAAATGTTGAGGATGTAAATGTCAAAACCAAGACCTTGAAGGTCAGGGAGGTAACGGGTAAAGTCAATTCCTTAACTCTAACGGATAAAACAGTCATAAAGTCTGGGGATGCCATTAAGAAGCCCGAGGATATTAAAAGGGGCGACAAGGTAGAGATTACGACTCGCGGAGGCGTCCTGGAAGCAATTGCACTCCCTGTTCCAGAAATTCCGACCAAGGTTAAGGGTTTGGTTGAGGATGTCGATCTTAAAGCCAAGATCATCAAGGTGAAGGATGAAAAAGGAATGGTGCTCTCTTTTGAAGTCCCTGACAAGACCGATATCAAAATGGGAACTGTAAGCAAAAAGATCATGGACATAGAGAAGGGCGATACTGCTGATGTTTTGGCAAAGGGAAAGGTTGCCCAATCAATTGTTTATGAGTCTTTGTCAGCAACTGCAGGCAAGGAGATCCAAACAGCCTCTCAGGAGATTGAATCAGCGAAGAAAGCAGGAGCTGAGACCCTTGCTTCGGAGTTATATGAAGAGTCAGTCGGACTATTGAAAAAGGCTCAGGAAGAGCTTAAGCAAAAGAAATACGATTGGGCAGTGAAAGATGCCAAAGACTCAAAAACAAGGGCTACTCAGGCTGCCCAGATGGCGAACAGTATACTTAATGAATTAAAAAAGTAGGAGGTTACCATGACAGGAAACCGATACATGAAAAAAGGAATCGGGGTTCTTGGACTTTTCCTGTGGGTTAGTATTGCACTGGCAGCCCCACCGGCCAAAACTCCAGCCAAGGCTCAACCAGCCAAAACTCCAGCCAAGGCTCAACCAGCCAAGGCTCCAGCCAAGGTCGAACCAGCCAAGGCTCCGGCAAAGGTTGAACCAGCCAAGGCTCCGGCAAAGGTTGAACCGGTCAAGCAAGCTGCAGCTACTCCTTCGGCAGGAAAGCTGGCGGTAATCAATGCCTGTGAGAGAGCGGATGTGTCCGCAGCGGTTGCAGAGGACCTTAAGGCAGCAGGTTACAATGTGGTCAAGGTCAGCAAGGTCCCTGCCACAACAGAGGTCACCAGGATCATCTACCAGCCTCCCTCGGAGAAGCTTGCACAGGAGGTTTCCAAGAAGATCTTGGGGGCTCAGAAGCTCGTCAAAGCTACTACCCCTATTCCGGGAGCCGATGTTCTCCTTACGCTCGGCTGCGGAGCGGCAAAGGGGATTGAGGATGCAAAGGCAAAGCTTCTTAAGGAGACACGGTTTGCTGTAATCAATTCCTGCGACAAAGCAGATGCATCTACTAATGTTGCCGGAGATCTTAAGGCAGCGGGTTACAATGTGGTCAAGGTCAGCAAGATTCCTGTCACAACAGATGACACAAAGATCATCTACCAGCCTCCCGCTGAGAAGCTTGCACAGGAGGTTTCCAAGAAGATCATGGGAACTCCGAAGCTCATCAAGGCCAGTACACCTGTTCCGGGAGCCGATGTTCTCCTTACTCTCGGCTGTGGAACTGCGCAGATGGTTGTAGCAGCCTCCCAAAAGGGGAAGGGTCTTGGAGCACCTCCAACTGTGGCCAAGGGTCTTCCTCCCCGGGGGATATTCCCCTCCTCCATTGGGGGTAGTGGATTGCTGGCTTCACATACCGCTGATGTTCTTCCCTTTGGAAACTATGGGGCAAGTGGTTATGTCTTCTCCACATTCCATATTCTTCCCGATGAATATAAAGAATCCGGGATAAAGTCTGGTGGAGAAGGAGGGCTTCCAAAGAAGGACATTGACCTCCAGATGTCCTTCAATTGGGGGATCTGGAATAGGGTCGAAGCAGGGGTCATGTTCCCTGTCGCGCTTGCCAGCGGAATCAAGAGCGGATTCGGGATAAAGAATATCAAGGTTCTTGGGCGCTTTGACATCTACGACAATCCCGCAAAACCAGTATTGGTAGCCGCCACAGCATATGTCGGTGTTCCCTCGGCAAGCTCCGATGTAGGGAGCGGCGATACGAGCGGTGGACTTGAAGGAAATGTCAGCTACCTGTTCGGACAAGGGAAAAGGTATGTTCTGAACGCAAACCTCGGGTATGAAATTGCGGACTACATTAGCAAGGCCTTCCCTGGCGAAAAGTATCAGTCTGAGGGTAGGCTTAATTTTTCAGGCAGTTTGAGCTATTTGGCCATTGAGAAGCTACTTCTCTCTGCTGAAGGCATATATACCAGCGCGCTGGGCAAGGGAAGCAGCGGTGAGATCTTTTCATGGGGTGACGACGACCTATTCGCCGTCCTCGGCGCCAGATATTTGCCGAAGAAGTATATTGCATTGAGCATCGGTGGCGGGTTCGGTATTCCGTTTGACGAGCTCAGGGATGATACAAATTATATCATCCTCGCCGGAGCCTCATATATATTTGGAACGACCCGGGCACGTGCTGTGGTTGTTCAGGAGGCTCCTCCGAAACCAGCAGCTCCTGCTGCGGCTCCTGCACAAAAGCCTGCAGTCGCTCCGCCGCCTCCACCACCACCTCCACCTCCGACAGCCCCTCCGCCTCCGCCTCCTGCGCTCAAAAAGAAGTCCCTCCCAGAAATAAAAGTGGATATCAAGGATGCGTGCGGCAAGCCTGGTGTTCGGGAGTCTGTGGGTAAGGCTCTGCTTACCGGAGGATTCAATGTGGTGAAGATTGGAGAGGTTCCCAAGAAAGGGACAACCATGACTGAGATCATGTATCTCAAGGATTATGAGTCCGAGGCCACGATGCTCAAGAAAAGGCTCAAGGGAACCCCCAAGCTTATACCCGTAGCGACAAGCGATATGGAAATCACTGTCCTTGTTGGGTGCGACCAGACCCCCTGAGGCTTTATAGGTTTCCCGGGTTGTGCTATAAATATTATTGTTAATTGTTAAGGGTACCGAAATAACCCTTCGAATAATTCATGTTTACACCCTTTTCTGTGTATAGAGCGGTAAGGGTGAAGAAATATAACCCTGGAAAAAGCGGAGGTATATCCAACCATGAACCTTAGAGAACTAAAGGAAAAAAGCATCGGTGATCTTATGAACCTTGCCAAAGAGCTAAATGTTGAAGGTGCTACCGGCATGAGAAAGCAGGAGTTGATATTTGCCCTACTTCAGGCCCAGACCGAAAAGAACGGCATGATCAGCGGCGAAGGCGTTCTTGAGACGCTTCCCGATGGTTTCGGATTTCTTCGTGCTCCCAACTACAATTACCTGCCTGGCCCGGATGATATTTATATCTCACCCTCTCAGATCCGCCGCTTTAACCTCAGGACTGGCGATGTTGTTTCAGGCCAGATCAGGCCACCAAAGGAAGGGGAAAGATATTTTGCCCTACTTAAGGTTGAAACAATAAATTATGAAGACCCGGAGGCTGCAAGGGAAAAGATCCTTTTCGACAACCTAACCCCATTATATCCCGATGAAAAACTCAAGATGGAAAACAGCCCCACCGACTATTGCACGCGCATCATTGATCTTCTCAACCCCATCGGCAAGGGACAGAGGGGATTAATTGTCTCGCCCCCGCGTGCGGGCAAAACCATGCTTCTCCAGGCTATCGCAAACAGCGCTACGGCCAACCATCCAGAGGTTATCCTGATTGTCCTGCTCATTGATGAACGGCCTGAAGAGGTCACGGATATGCAACGTTCCGTCAAGGGAGAGGTTGTCAGCTCCACCTTCGACGAACCCGCCTCACGGCACCTTCAGGTTGCAGAGATGGTTATTGAAAAGGCCAAGAGGCTCGTCGAACACGGGAAAGATGTTGTTATCCTTCTTGACAGTATCACCCGTCTGGCCAGGGCCTACAATGCAATGACACCACCCAGCGGGAAGGTTCTCTCCGGCGGCGTTGATGCCAACGCACTCCAGAGGCCGAAGAGGTTTTTCGGCGCAGCCCGGAATATTGAGGAAGGAGGTTCCCTTACCATTATAGCCACTGCCCTCATTGATACTGGGAGCCGGATGGATGAGGTGATTTTTGAAGAGTTCAAGGGTACCGGGAATCTCGAGATCGTGCTGGACAGGAGGCTGGCTGACAAGAGGATCTTCCCTGCAATTGACATTAATAAATCCGGGACGCGCAAAGAGGAGCTGCTCATGGAAAAAGACGTCCTGAACAGGGTATGGATATTGAGAAAGGTTCTCCAGCCCATGGGTGTCATTGAGGCCATGGAATTCCTCTTGGAAAAGATCTCGAGAACGAAGAGTAACAAGGAGTTTCTTGATTTGATGAACAAAGATGGCTGGGAGTAAGGAGGCATTTTATCATTTGGAGGAAAGCAAAATGTCTGGTATAATATTGGGTGACATCTGAGATGAAGGAAAAAATCCATCCTAAATATGTCAAGGCCACGATCCGCTGCGCCTGTGGGGCGGTGTTCGAGACGCGCTCAACACGTGGAGATTTCTCTGTTGAGATTTGCTCACAGTGCCATCCTTTCTTCACTGGAAAACAGAAGCTTGTTGATTCTGCAGGCCGAGTAGAGAAATTCCAGAAGAAATATGGCGGAACCAAACAGCAAGCTCAAGGTTGAGCTATTGGCTTCCACTCCGGACCCGGAGGGAACCATAATTAAGGCGACAAGAACCTGCTATCAATCGTTTGACAAACAGAGTGAAGCATCAGACGAAAAGCTTCTTGCCCACCTTATTAAGAACAATGAGAGTCCCCTTGAGTTCGCAGTATTCACTTTTTTAATATCAGGTATCTCCAGGGTCACCAGTCATCAGATCGTTCGCCATCGTATTGCAAGCTACGCACAGAAGTCCCAAAGATATGTGCCTGAAAAGGACTTTGATTTTGTAGTCCCTCATTCGATAGAGAACAGCGAAGAGGCAATGAAGGAATTCAAGGACATTATTGTGCAATCCCGGAAGGCATATGCCCGACTCCTTGATCTTGGGATAAAGAAAGAAGATGCCCGCTACACTCTTCCTCAGGCTTGCACCACCCAAATTGTATGCAGTTACAATGCCCGATCCTTAAGGAATTTTCTTAAACTCCGCCTTGCTCCAAGGGCTCAATGGGAGATCCGGGAGGTGGCTGTCAGGATGAGGGATCTTGTCCGGCAGGTAGCTCCGGCACTGGTGATGGACCTGTATGTTTGAGAAGTTAGAACACATAGTTGCCCAGCATCAAGAGCTTGAGAGGCTTCTCGCCGATCCAAAACCTTCATTGCATTCCGGGGAGTTTCAGAAGTATGCCCGGGAAAAGGCCGCCCTGGAAGAGATCGTATCGAACTATCTTGCATACAAGAGAACGCTCCACGAGCTCGATGAAAACAAGACCCTTATGAAGGAAGGAGAAGAGGACCTAAGAGCCCTGGCGCGTGAGGAGGTGCCGAACCTTAAGAAGAAACTGGAGGGACTGGAGGAAAAACTCAAGTTCCTCCTTCTTCCAAAAGATTCCCGGGATGAGAGGAATGTCTTTCTGGAGATCAGGGCCGGAGCCGGTGGAGAGGAGGCATCCCTCTTCGCTTCAGATCTCTTCAGGATGTATTCACGATATGCAGAGAGAAAGGGTTGGGCAGTAGAGGTCATCAGCAGCAGCCCAACTGGCCTCGGTGGTTTCAAGGAAATCATAGCCTCTATTGAGGGACAGGGAGTCTTTTCCAGGCTCAAGTTCGAGAGCGGAGTCCACAGGGTCCAGAGGGTCCCACGGACAGAGGCATCAGGCCGGATCCATACCTCCACAGTAACTGTGGCAGTACTTCCCGAGGCAGACGAGGTCGAGGTCGATATCAGAGACGAAGAACTGAGGATCGACACCTTCAGGTCAGGGGGCCACGGCGGACAAAATGTCAATAAGGTCGAGACAGCGGTGAGGATAATACATCTTCCGACCGGCCTTGTTGTTGTATGCCAGGATGAGAGGTCCCAACATAAAAACAAGATAAAGGCAATGAAGGTGCTGAGGGCCAGAATCAGGGACCGTCTGGAAGAGGAGCAGAGAAAACAGATCGCTCACGCAAGAAAAAGCCAGGTGGGAAGCGGCGATAGGAGCGAGAAGATAAGGACCTATAATTTCCCCCAGGGCAGGGTGACAGACCACCGCATAGGCCTTACCCTCCACCGCATTCAGGATGCTCTTGATGGCGATCTGGATAAAATTATTGAGCCGTTGATAACGCATTTTCAGGCTGAGGCACTTAAGATGTCATAATGGTGAAAGGAGGAAAAACATGATTAAAAAAAGAAGGTTCTGGTTTTCTCTTGCCCTCACAGTAGCATTCGGGTATCTCATTTTAAGGACAGGAACTTTGCAGAATGTGGTGAGTTTTCTTAAAAAGGCAGACCCTTGCTACCTTTCGCTAACACTCCTTCTTGTTTTTCTGACGTTCTCGGCAAAGTCGTTGGCCTGGTTTTACCTCATGCGTCCCGTGATAAAAAAGACAGGGGCCCTTCGCCTTTTCTCTTCCATGATGATCGGCTATGCCGCAGAGAATGCGCTGGGGATCAGGCTGAGAGAGCTGTTTAGGGCCATTGCTGTAGACGCAATTGAAGGGACAAGGTTCTTCACTGTCCTCGCAACTGTTGCACTGCACCGGGCCCTTGAAGGTGTGATCATTGTCATGAACACCCTTCTTGTTGCAGGGGTGTTTGTTGCTCTTCCCAAGGAGAACGATTGGGCAATAAAGCTTTCATGTGCTACCGGGCTCTTTTTCCTGATTGTCATTGTTGCTTTTATAATTCTCAGAGATGAGGCTTCCTGGGCCAGCTCTGCAGTCAAGGCCGTCCTTAAGTGGCTGCTTCAGGATCATTATGCGATCGGGCTCCAATATTACCGGGACTTCATCAAGGGGCTCGCTGCCCTAAAGGCATGGCAGCCAATCGCTATGGCCCTCCTTTTTTCCATCATTGCAAGAATACTTCAGGCAGGATATTTCTGGACCATGGGGAGAACAATAGGGACAGAGCTTTCTGCATCTTCTTCTGTGTTCCTTACCGGGATTGCCAGCTTGAGGGTATTCCTTCCCCATCACATGGTAGCGGGGACGCCCCAATTCCGGGACCTTCTCTCTTGGAACCTAATTGAAACCTTCCATTTTACCCCTAATGCTGCCTCCTCCTTTGGGTTATATCTTGTCCTTACGACCTTATGCATCACATCTTTTTTCGGTCTCCTCTGTCTGTTCCTGGAGGCATTCCGAAGGCGCAAAGTGAACCGTGCTTAATATAATAAAAGGAGGAGCAAGCATTATGAAACAGAGGAGATTCTGGATCGTCATATTCCTGACCGCAGTCTTTTTGTATCTGATTGCTGCCAATATTAATGTCAGGGGCATTAGAGAGCTGTTCCAGAGTGCAAACGCCTCATTTATACTCCTCTCCCTTCTCCTTGTCTTCCTTATTTATTTAATAAAATCCGCAGCCTGGTATTTTCTTATGCGTCCCGTGAAAAAGAATGCAGGGGTCCATCGCCTCTTCTCATCCTTAATGATCGGCTATGCCGCTGAAGCCGCAGTTGGGATCAGGCTGAGAGAACTCTTCAGGGCCTATGCTGCAAGCCAGATAGAGGGGGTGAAATTCTTCTCTGTTCTCGCAACGGTTGTCATGGGACGGGCCATTGAAGGTGTGGTTTTGGCGTTGAATATACTTATAGTCACGGGATTCTTCATTGCTCTCCCGAAGGAAAACGATTGGTCTATCAAGCTCGCCTGGGCCAGTGGGGCCTTCTTCCTCGCTCTTTTTGCAGTGTTATATATCATCAGGGACGAGCGCTCCAGGGTTAACGCCATCATCAAAAAGGTCCTCCGTTGGCTTCTCGAGAGCCATTATGAGACAGGGCTTGCATATTATCGGGATTTCCTCAAGGGGCTCAATGCAATCGGGAGATGGGAGACCATCATCATCGTTTTCCTCCTTTTTGTCCTCTCCCGGGGTGTCGCAGCAGGATTTTACTGGAGCCTTGGGAAATCCCTGGGAGTAGATCTATCTTCCTCTGCATCCGGATTCCTTACAGGGATAGCCAGCATGAAACCCCTCATTCCCCCTCAACTGAAGGCAATGGCAATACAGTTTCGTGACCTGCTAGCCTGGAACCTTAACAGGGTATTCCAAATCGAGCCTACTATCGCTTTAACCTTCAGCCGCTCGATTGCTCTTATAACAGTTCTTTTAACATCTGCTCTTGGCGTTCTCTGCCTGTTCCTGGAAGCATTCCGCAGACGAAAAGCACGCCGCAGCGCCTAATCCATTACTGCAAAGACCCGACCCATTGAAATTGCAGATATGTTATAGTAAAAACATGCGTCAATGGGCCATTAAGAGATTCCTTAGGGAAGGGATAGAGCCTACCCATGTCAATGCCGATGAGCTCCTTGCACACTGCCTGGGCGTAGCACGTGGAGAGCTCTGCGGTGTCACACGGCCCTTGAATGAAAAAGAAAGCGAGCTTTTTCAGAAACTTGTGGAGAGGAGGCTCAAGAGGGAACCCCTCCAGCAGATTGTGGGGCACTGGGGTTTTTGGTCCTTCGATCTCAAGGTCACAAGGGATGTCATGGTGCCAAGGCCGGAGACAGAATGCCTTGTAGAGGAAGCACTCGTTCTCGCCAGGACATGCGGGAAGGGGAAGCTTCGGATACTGGACCTGGGGACAGGCTCAGGAAACATTGCCATTGCTTTGGCTCACGAGCTCTCCCGTGCACAGGTAACCGCCACTGACATTTCCCGGGAAGCCCTTGCAGTTGCCAAGGAAAATGCTCAAATACTGGGCCTTGAGGAGAGGATTGTGTTTCTTCAGGGAGACCTCTTTCTCCCTGTTGCCCGAAAGCGCTTTGATCTCATTGTGTCCAATCCTCCTTATATACCCACGGCTGTGATCAGGAGCCTCGATCCCGAGATCCGGTGTTTTGAACCAATGATAGCCCTGGATGGTGGGGAAGACGGCCTGGGGTTCTACCGGAGGATCATCGCACAGGCAGAAAGGCATATCTCTTCAGGAGGTTGGCTCTTCCTCGAGGCAGGAGATGGACAAGCTCAAAGTGCCGCCGAAATGATGGAGGAAAAAGGATTTCAGAGAATCGGGACCGTGAAAGACCTCCTCGGCATTCCGAGGGTTGTTAAAGGATCATGGGGATGGACAAGATCATCGTAAAAGGGGGGAAGACGCTCAAGGGGGATGTCCGGATAAGCGGGGCAAAGAATTCCACGCTCCCCCTCATGGCTGCTTCTATCCTGTGCCCGGAGGAGGTCAGGCTGTCCGGTGTTCCTACTTTGCGGGATATTGAGACGATGAAAAGGCTTCTAATGGGGCTGGGAATCCAGATCACGGGCCCGGAAAATGGAAGGATGGTTCTCAAGGCAGAGAAGATTTCCAACACAGAGGCGTCCTATGATCTGGTCAGGACAATGAGGGCTTCTTTCCTTATTCTCGGCCCTTTGCTTGCGCGGATGAAGAAAGCCAGGGTTTCCCTTCCCGGGGGATGCGCCATTGGCGCCCGCCCAATAGATCTTCATCTGAAGGGGCTTGCGGCCCTCGGCGCAGACATAGAGCTCCAGGATGGGTATATTAAGGCTGAAGCCTCAAGGCTCTCCGGCGCAAATATATCCCTGGATGTCACAACAGTGACAGGAACGGAAAATCTCATCATGGCTGCCTGCCTTGCCAGGGGCAGGACGCTCATAGAGAACGCCGCTAGGGAGCCAGAGGTTGTGGAGCTGGCAACAGTATTAAACTCCATGGGTGCCAGAATATCCGGAATGGGGAGTGATAAGATCGTCATTGATGGGGTGGAAAAGCTGTGTGGAATTGACCACTCTATAATGCCGGACAGGATTGAGACAGGAACATACATGATTGCATCAGCGATAACAGGGGGGAACGTTCGCATCCTGAACGGGAATCCCGGCCATCTGGACGCAGTCATATCAAAGCTAAGGGAGGCAGGGACAAAGATTGAATGTGGAGACGGAACCATAGAGCTGGAAGGCCCTGCCAAGCCAGGGGCGGTTGATGTCAGGACCTCTCCATATCCCGGATTTCCCACGGATCTACAGGCACAGTTCATGTCCCTGATGTGTGTTTCCACTGGCAGGAGCGTTATATCAGAGACCGTCTTTGAGAACCGTTTCATCCATGTTGGCGAGCTGAAGAGGATGGGGGCTGACATCAGGATAGAGGGGAATACAGCCATTGTGAAAGGGGTTAAAGAACTTCTGGGAGCGCCGGTGATGGCAACAGACCTGAGGGCCAGTGCATGTCTCATACTCGCAGGGCTTGCGGCAGAGGGTTCAACAGAAGTATCACGGGTTTATCATCTTGATCGGGGCTACGAGAGGATTGTTGAAAAACTCAGGGGCCTTGGTGCTGACATTGAGAGGACGAAGGAATGAAGGTTCTGAAGACAAAAGACAAAAACTTCCCGGAACAGTTCCGGAGGCTTGTCTCACGCAATCCGCTCTGGAAGGGTGATGTGGAAAAGGCGGTCAGGGCGATCCTTAAACAGGTGGAAAAAGAAGGGGACAAGGCGCTTCTGAAACTCACCTGGAAATTTGACGGCGTAAGGCTTGCCTGGGGCGAGCTGGAGGTATCTGCCGCAGAGGCCCGGAAGGCCAGCAGAAAGATTGTTTACGACGAACTTGCCTCTCTCAAGAAGGCGTCCAGGAGGATCGAAGCCTTTCATAGAAGGTACCTCCCAAAATCGTTGTTTAGACCGGGCAAAAGGGACGAGTCCCTGGGCCAGGTTGTTAAACCCCTTGAAAGGGTTGGAATATATGTCCCTGGAGGAAAGGCCGCCTATCCCTCAACCGTTCTGATGAATGCCATTCCGGCAAAGGTTGCCGGGGTAGAAGAAATTATCATGGTGACCCCTCCCGGTGGTGACGGAATCAATCCTTATGTGCTTGCAGCTGCTAAAATCGCCGGGGTAAAAAGAATCTTCAAGGTCGGAGGGGCACAGGCCATTGCTGCCCTGGCGTTCGGAACAAAGACGATCCCCAGGGTGGACAAAATAGTGGGGCCAGGCAATATCTATGTGGCTACGGCAAAGAGGATGCTTTACAGCACTGTTGGGGTGGACCTTGTGGCAGGACCAAGCGAGATCCTTGTTGTAACGGATGGAAGCTGCGATCCGTCATTTGTTGCCTCGGACCTCCTGTCTCAGGCAGAGCACGATGAGCAGGCCATCTCCATTCTCATCGCTACAAGCCCGGGCTACGCCAACAGGGTAAAAAACCACCTGATCTCCCAGCTAAGCACACTTAGGAGAAGGGAGATTGCCGCCGTTGCCATCAGGAATAACGGAGCAATTGTCATTGCACGGGACATGTCGGAGTCTATTGATCTGGCAAACCAATTTGCCCCTGAGCACTTGGAGCTCGCCGTTAAAAATCCCGAGTCCCTTCTCCCCAGGATCAGGAACGCCGGTTCAATCTTTCTTGGCTCATATACTCCAGAGGCGGTTGGAGACTATATGGCTGGTCCCAACCATGTCCTTCCTACGGGTGGAACGGCCCGGTTCTTCTCCCCCCTCGGGGTAGAAGATTTCATAACCCGCTCCAATGTGATATTTATGAGTAAGAAGCGTCTCAAGGTTCTCGGCGAGGATGTTATGAGGATCGCCAGGATCGAGGGTTTGGAGGGCCATGCCCGCTCTATCGAACTGAGGCTGAAGAAATGAAAACAATTAGAAAAGGGAAAATCTTAAGGAAAACGCGCGAGACCGAAATTTCCATCTCCCTGAACCTCGACGGCTCAGGAAAAGCAAGGATCAATACGCCATTTCCATTCCTGAATCATATGCTCGAGCTTGTGGCCAGGCACGGGCTGATGGATCTTAATATCGCCGCAAAGGGCGACATTGAGGTTGATGCCCACCACACAATTGAGGACATGGGGATCGTCTTTGGCCAGGCCATTGCCAAGGCCCTGGGGAAGAAGGAGGGCATTGTCCGATACGGGCATGCGATCGTTCCAATGGACGAGGCCCTAACCATGGTCTCTCTGGATATAAGCGGGCGCCCTTATCTTGATTACGAGTGCGCTCGCAACCTGAGGGGCAAGAAGATAAAAGATTTTGATACATCCATTGTGGAGCATTTCTTTCGGGGTCTGTCCAACCATGCGGGGATTACCCTGCATATTGAAGACTATCAACGAGGCAAAGATGCCCACCACATTCTCGAGGCGGAATTCAAGGCCTTCGCAAGGGCCCTGAGGGATGCCGTGAGAATAGACCCTCGTGAGAGAGGAGTCCCGAGCACCAAGGGGAAGCTTGCGTGATCGCAGTTGTGGATTACGGAATGGGCAACCTCAGGAGTGTGCAAAAAGCATTGGAGAAAGCAGGGGGCTCGGTTGTTGTAACGTCGGATCCTGGGGAAGTCCGCAGCGCCGAAAGGGTCGTTGTTCCAGGGGTGGGAGCATTCAAGGATGCCATGAATAGCCTTGACCGCCTTGGTTTAATCACCCCCCTCATTGAGGCCATTGAAGGAGGGAAACCCTACCTGGGGATCTGCCTGGGGATGCAGATACTCATGACAGAAAGCGAAGAATTTGGCCCTCACAAGGGCCTCAGGGTCATCAAGGGCCGGGTATCACGGCTTCCTGATGCGGCGGGAAAGATTCCCCATGTGGGGTGGAACAGGGTTAGCGTGAAGAAAGACAGCCCTCTTCTCAAGATGCAAGACGATGGAGGATACTTCTACTTCGTCCACTCCTATTATTCTATCCCTGAAGATCCTGATATCTGGGCGGGGACGACCCTTTATGGGTTGGAGTTTTGCTCTTTCCTCTGGAAAGACAACATATTCGGCACGCAGTTCCATCCGGAGAAGAGCCAGGAGAAAGGGTTGCAAGTCCTCAAGAGATTCGCCCAGTGGCATGGACGGAAAGAGCCACCGCCATGCTCGTGATCCCTGCCATTGACCTCAAGGGCGGAAAGTGCGTCCGCCTGATAAAGGGAAGGGCAGAGGAATGCACGGTTTACTCCGACGACCCAGTCGGGACTGCCAAACAGTGGGAAAAGATGGGGGCGGAGTTTCTGCATGTTGTGGATCTCGACGGGGCACTTGATGGCGAGCCGAAGAACATGAAGGCCGTTGAATCAATTATTGATTCAGTTCGGGTTCCTGTGGAGGTCGGGGGCGGGATCAGGAGCGATGAGGTCCTGGAAAAATACCTGGAGATCGGGGCGCAGAGAGTCGTCCTCGGAACCCGTGCACATCAGGAGCCTGCCTTCGTCCGCAATGCATGCCGCACATGGCGCAACAGGATCGTCCTCGGCGTGGATGTCTCGGAAGGATATGTGGCAGTCAAGGGATGGACGAGTGTGACAAGGGAAAAAGCCGTTGATTTTGCCAAAAGGTTTGAGGATTACGGGATTGCTGCTGTCATCTACACCGACATCAATAGAGATGGGACCCTCGCGGGCATAAATTTTGATGGAGTGGAGGAGTTCGCCGGGAAGGTGGATATCCCTGTCATCGCCTCCGGAGGGGCAGCAAGCCTTAAGGATATTGTAGAGATCAAGAAAAGGGAGAGGGCCGGGATTATCGGTGTTATCGTTGGCAAGGCCCTGTACACAGGGGACATTGATCTGAAGAAAGCCATTGCAGTAGGCCTGGGGAAATAACATGTTGACAAAAAGAATCATTCCGTGTCTGGATGTAAAGGGTGGAAGGGTGGTGAAGGGAGTGAAGTTTGTTGGCCTGAGGGATGCAGGGGATCCGGTTGAAATAGCCGGGGTCTATGACAAAGAGGGCGCGGATGAGCTTTGCTTCCTTGACATCACTGCAACATTTGAGAACCGGGACATCATCCTGGATGTTGTCAGAAGGACAGCGGAGAAAATATTCATTCCCCTGACCGTGGGCGGTGGGGTGAGGAACATTGATGACATTCGCAATCTCCTTGCGGCAGGTGTGGACAAGGTTTCTGTCAATACGGCTGCGGTTGAGGACGCCGAATTCATCCGGAGGGCATCTGAGAAGTTCGGAAGCCAGTGTATCGTTGTTGCCATTGATGCCAAGAAAACAGGCAAGGGCCGCTGGGAGGTCTATACACATGGAGGGCGGACGGCCAGGGGTCTTGATGCGGTTGAGTGGGCGAAAAAGATGGAAAAGCTTGGGGCCGGAGAGATCCTCCTCACAAGCATGGACAGGGACGGGACAAAGGAGGGATACGACCTGGAGCTCACAAGGGCCGTATCCGAGGCTGTTCGGATCCCGCTTATTGCCTCTGGAGGAGTGGGCACCCTTGAGCACCTCTATGAGGGCTTCTCCATTGGAAAGGCCGATGCATGCCTTGCTGCCTCAATCTTCCACTACAGGGAGTTCACGATCCGGCAGGCCAAGGAATATCTGCAAAAACGGGGAATAGAAGTCAGGCTATGAAGAAACGCCATGGAAAAATCCTGAGCGTATTGCGATTTGACTCCAAAGGCCTGATTCCGGCCATCGTCCAGGATTATAAAAACAAACAGGTCCTGATGGTGGCATATATGAATAGAAGAGCCCTCGTTAAGACGCTTGATACGGGAAAGGCCCATTACTGGAGCAGGTCCAGGAAGAAACTCTGGATGAAAGGCGAAACATCAGGGCACATCCAGAAGGTAAAGGAAATTGCCATAGACTGCGACAGCGACTCTATCCTTCTCAAGGTGGATCAGAGGGTCGCAGCTTGCCATGAAGGCTACAGGAGCTGTTTTTTCAGAAAACTAAAGGGAGGCAAGCTCGTTGTTTCGGCGAGGAAGGTCAAAGGATAAGCTGCATTTTTTCCTCTCCCTGAAAGGGAGAGGGTAGGGTGAGGGTTGGGGTGAGGGGACAAAAGTGATTGGGGAGGGGGCGATAAGATGAAAAAAGTCTGCGTAGGAATTGTTGGAGCAGCCGGGCTGGCAGCGGGGAAGCTTATCCAGCTCCTCCTCAGGCACGAAAGAGTGCAGATCGTCCTTCTGACAGATATCAAGGAGCTTGAAGGAAGGTCCATACAGAGCTTTCACCCTATACTGCGTGAAAGACTCCCTCTAAAAATCTCATCCTATGATCCCAAGGCGATCAGAAAGATGTGCGATGTCGTATTCTTCGCCACCCCTCATGGCTTCTCCATGCGCCATGTTGGCGAGCTTCTGAATGGTCGGCTCAAGCTCATAGACCTGAGCGGCGACCTCCGCCTAAAGGATCCCAGGGTCTTCGCCCAATGGTATGGGATGGCCCATGAGAACACCCGGGCGCTCCAGGAGGCAGTTTATGGCCTCCCTGAGTTTCATGCAAAGGAGATAAAGAAGGCGCGGATTATTTCCAACCCGGGCTGCTATCCTACCAGCGTGATCCTCGGGGCTGCTCCCCTCCTGAAAAAAGGCCTTGCATTGCCCCGCATAATCGCCCATTCAGTCTCCGGAGTGTCCGGTGCAGGAAGAAGCAGGCCCCAGGACTTCCAGCTTGTGGACATGGATGAGAATATCCGCCCATACAGGGTGGGCACCCATCAACATACCCCGGAGATGGAGCAGGAGCTCTCATGCGTCTCTAAAAAAACCGTCACTGTCCTCTTTGTTCCCCATGTCGGATGCTACCGCTATGGGATCATCTCGACACTTTACCTTGCTCCAAGGGCCAAACTTCTCTCCACAGAAGAAGTTATTAATATCTACAGAAGAACATACTCGGGGAAGCCCTTTGTGAGGGTCTATGAGGCTGGCAAGCTACCCCAGCTGAGCGATGCAGTGGGGACGAATTTCTGCGACATCGGGGTGGTATCGGACAAGAGGACCAAGACCTATATCGTTACCTCAGTCATAGACAATCTCATCAAGGGGGCCGGAGGGCAAGCAGTCCAGAACATGAACATTGCCTGCGGCTTTTCGGAGACACTGGGTCTAATTTAGATTTCGGCACCAGAAGGAAACCGAAGGGCTCCTGTAGACCGATCTGCGCTGATCTTTTGTATTCGTTGACAGGAGCGCGAAGTCTTCTTATACTTAGGATGCGATGAGTCGATCGGCAGCGTCTACCGACATCAATACCCCTGAGGCCGCTCAGCAGACACAAAAAACCTGGAGCCATCCTGGCGGAAAGCTTGTTGAGATGGGTTCCAACACTCTCAAACAAGCCGAGCTGCTGGCAATCCTCATTGGATCAGGAACACCGGGTCGTCCTGCCATTGATATTGCCAACGCAATCCTTGACATATACATAGGTCTCTACGGCATCCATCAGCAGGCAACCATTGAAGATCTTGCTCGCATTCCGGGAATGGGTCCAAGGAAAGCAGCGCGAATCCTCGCTGCCATAGAGATGGGCCGAAGGGTCTATAAGAGGACCCGTCCCCAGAACGCTGCTCCACAGGCTGAAAAAGACCTGTTCACTGCCTCAACTCCTCCCCCGGACAAAAAAACCCAGCCCCAAGGCCCAACTGATGTGGATCTCATCACAGAGATCATCGGATCGGGAATAAAAGGCCGGCCGGCGAAGGTTATCGCCAAGAGCCTCCTCTCACGGTATGGCTCATCCATTATGGGGCTTTACGACCAGGACATGGGTGACTTTCTGAGAATCAAGGGTCTGGATTCGGTCAAGATCATCAGAATCTGTGCTTCCCTGGAGATCGCCAATCGGATTTCTCATGCCATCGCATGAAACCTAAGAGGCGCGTCCGAGGCGCTCCCACCCCTCCCACCGATAGACCTCCTGTCCATATAGACCGGCAAATCCCTCCGTTGGCTCATACCCCCATGTATGTCTGGCACAAGTTCTGGGGGAGGAAGACCTGGAATGTCGTCGCAGAGTATATCAAGACCTACTGCCCCGAAGGAGGAGTCGTGCTCGACCCCTTTGCAGGCAGCGGTGTGGTTGCAATGGAGGCCCTGAAAGCAGGGCGCAAAGCCATCGTGTGCGACCTCCTGCCGATTGCTACTGAGATCACCCGGCTCACACTGAAACCAGTGGATCTCGAACAGTTGCACCAGGCATTTGAACGCGTGGAAAAGAGTGTGAAAGGCCGTATCCTCGATCTATATGAGACTACTTGCAGAAAATGACGCAAGAGCTTCCCGTTTACCTGTGCCATCTGGGAAAAGGGCCAATGCACCGAGATTCGATATGATTCCTGCCCTCACTGCGGGGATAGGCAGGAGAAGAATTGCCGTCCAACCAAGGCTGACTTTGCCCTTCTTAAAAAGATCGAAAGAATGCGGATCAAGGCGTGGCACCCACAGAATCGTCTTTACTATCCTGACGGCTTGCCGTTTAAGGAAAAACAACAGTATGAATCATTGGATCAGTTATTCACCAAGAGAAATCTCACGGCCCTTGCATGGTTAATGGAGGCGATTGAGAAAGAACCCCATCACGACATGAAAGATTTTCTCAAAATTTCATTTACTTCAACGGTGCATTTGTGTAGTCGCCTCTTGGCAGAGGGGGCTCCCGGATATAGGCCATTTAGTGGAGTAGGATGGAATCAACAAAGTTATTGGTTCACTCCCCGATACTTAGAAACAAATGTATGGAGGCAATTTGAAACAGCAGTAATTGGACATCAAAGCTTATCAAAAGCTAAGGAGGAATCCAACCGGTTTTTCCCTGAAATAGAGTTCGGTCGGAGCGTTGAAGATGTCCTCGCAGGTCACGCGGATGTCTATATTCACTGCGGTGATGCCCTTGATTTCATGAAAAATATGACGGAGCGGTATGGACCCTGCGTAGACTACATCTTCACTGACCCACCCTATGACGCCTCTGTCCAGTATGGAGAGCTCGCCTACCTCTGGGTGGCATGGCTCAAGAAGAACGAAGGGTACACTGGGCAACTTATTGCTAAAGAGATCATTCGCAATGAACGCCAGCATAAACCCTTTGAAGTCTACCAATCCCTGCTCTCCAACGCATTCAGGAGGATGCACGATGTGCTCAAAGCCAATGCCTACCTGACCCTCACCTTTCACAATCCTACTTTCAAGGTTCGAAATGCGACCATCTACGGAGGGGTCATGGCAGGATTAAATCTCGAAAAAATCCATCACCAGGAGCTGGCCCGTCCATCAGCGAAATCCCTTCTCCAGCCATTCGGCTCCGCCCAGGGAGACTTCTATCTCCGATTTCACAAGCCTCCCACGCCGAGCGCCGCTATCCGGCCAGAGCAGATCGATGCAGCAAGGTTTGAGCGCATCGTGATGGAGACGGCCAAGCGTATTATGGCCGAGCGCGGCGAGCCGACTCCATATACTAATTTGATCAATGCCATTGACCCGGAATTGGCCAGGAATGGATACTTCTCTGAACTGACATCAGGGCTCGATGTCAAAACTATCTTAGAGAGGCATAGAGAAAAAGAATTTACCCTGGTTTCCATGCGAATCGGAGGCGCGGAAGGAAAGGCATGGTGGTTTAGGGACCCGTCATCTATTCCTCATTTGAAAACAATTCCACTCTCGGAACGGGTGGAGCAGACAGTTTTGCGAAAGCTGCAAGAGCGGGGCCGGGTTACCTTTACCGATATGTGGAAGACAATCAGCGAGGAGTTCCCCAACGCCCTTACCACAGATTCCACAAGCATCAGAGAGGCCCTTCAGATGTTCGCGAGGCAGGTAGGTAAAGACGAATGGATGCTGAAGACCGAATACAACAAAAACCAAATCCAACGGATGCATACCCGGATGCTCGCCATCCTGGCTGGCATTGGCAAGACGCAGGGTTATGACATTTGGATTGGACGCAGGGAGCAGGGAGATTCTCTTGCTGAGGGTTTTCCCGGTCGGGATGGAGAACTTCGGCAATACATATCTCGACCCTCCCTCAAAGAGCTTAAAAACGCCAGCAATATCAAGGAGGTTGAAAACATTGATGCCCTGTGGCTTCGGGGAAATACAGTTGAAGCAGCATTTGAAGTTGAGGCAACGACCTCGATGACCGAGTCCCTGAAACGGGGGTCCAATATCGATCCCTCTGTCCGGAAATATCTGGTGATCCCGCAGGAACGCGAGGAGCAATTGCGACGCAAGCTCCGATCCCCCCTTTTTGGCGAGCGCTTCCAGATGGATTCATGGAATATCATATTTTTTGAGGCGCTTGAGAGGTCATTCCACAAGCATCGGGGGAAAGTAGATATTGTTTCTCTCATAGAAAAACGGGTGGCAAAATCATTGTCCAAAAATCCACATCAAGGTGCCCAGCTTGATATTTTCTCCTCTGCCTCGGCAAAACAGGATGAGCCAGAAGGATGACTCTTCCGTTTCGGGCCATCATTTTTGATTTTGACGGCGTTATTGCAGACACAGAGCCCTTCCATTTCAAGGCATTTCAAAAAGTCCTCGCTGATGAGGGAATGACCCTGACAGAAAGGGATTATTACGGGAAATACCTGGGAGTTGACGACCTGGGTTGTTTCAAAAGCGTCCTTGCCAGCTACGGACGAAGGCCAGGGCCAAAGAAGATCGCATCTCTCATCCGCCGGAAATCCTGCATCTACACGGAAAATATTATTAAAAAACTCTCCTTCATTCCGGGGGTTATCACATTTGTCAAGAGGGCAGCAAAGAGATACCCCCTTGCCATCGCCTCATGCGCCCTCCGTCAGGAGATCGTCATGATCCTCAGGAAGGGAGGCATTGATAATGCCTTCCAGGTCATTGTAAGCGCTGAAGATATCAGCAGGGGAAAGCCAGACCCTGAGGGATTCCTCAAGGCCCTGAAAAATCTCAACAGGACAGGCAAGATCCGGCGCTCAGGCAAGCCCCTAAAGCCTCAGGAGTGCCTGGTAATTGAGGACTCGCCCTTCGGTGTGGAGGGGGCGAGGCGTGCAGGGATGCCGTGCCTTGCCGTCGCTTCATCCTATACGGTTAAAAACCTCGCTGGAGCAAGGGTAGTGAGGAAGAACTTTCTTGGGCTCACCCCTTCCTCCCTGGAGAAACTGTTTCTATCCGGTAAAGCCCATTGAGCTGGCGGTATTTCTCGTTGAGATCAAGGCCGTAGCCCACAAGAAACGCCTTTCCCATCCTGAATCCGAGATAGTCCACCTCCGGCTGCGACCCCTTCTTCCTCTTATCAACAAGGGCACAGAGCCTGATGCTGGCTGGCCTCTTCTCCTTAAGAATTTTAAGCAGGTGCCTCAATGTGCCTCCTGTATCCACTATGTCCTCTACAACGACAACATCTTTCCCCGCAAGGTTTGCCTCAAGCTCCTTTGTGACGCGGACGGAACCGGTGCTTCGTGTTGATGCGCCATAGCTTTTCACACCGATGAAATCTATCTCAACATGCAATTTAATTTCCCTTATAAGATCAGCGCAGAAGACGAAAGAGCCCTTCAGGATGCAGATGATGATTGGACTTTTCCGCATATAATCCCTGCGGATGGCCCTGGCAAGACGCCCGACTGCCTTTTTAATCCGGGTTGCCCCGATTGCGGGCACTAACAGAGAGGATCGTTTCATTGATAGGAGTGACGATATATCCTGATTCCACACTGCCATAGACACGGCATTTTTCCTTTCCCCAGCGCCAGAAATAAAGGCCGGTGTAGGCGCAAATCACCGCATCGAGTGTGTCCTCGAGCTCCTTGAGGGCTTTGGCTCCCCCCTCTCCGGGAGTCACTCTGCAGACCTTGAGCAGGGAGATTCGGTCCACAGGGGGATCAAGAAGGGGAAGGTGTTTGGACATCTCCCTCTGGAGACTGCCGAGCCCCTTTGCCTTCTCGGACACAGGCCCTTTCTTGTATTTGATGATCCTGGGCAGAGAAAAGAGGGCAACCATGGCGCTGTGAGGGTATACTTCGATCTGACTTCTCACAGGGTTTCCAGTGGTAAAAAATGGATCCGGATCGAAATTGAGGTCCCTGAGCTTCCCGGAAAGTGTAGTAGCGCGTTTGGCGCGCTGCCTGTTTGCAGGGTATGTCCCGGCGTGAAAACGGGCAAAGTCTGCGGCAAGCCCCCTGTCAGCCTCACGGGTTGTCCCCGGGGGGTTCGGGGCAATAATGGGTGCATCTATGGCGATACATGCATGGGAATGCGTGTGGCTTTGCACCCAGGAAAGGATCTTTTCATCGGAGACAAGGGTTGCCGTATCAGAAAGCCAGGCCTTTTTTCCATCCCAGTTGAGAAGGGCTAGACCGCTTGGATTTTTTGCCGACCATGCAAGGTCAATGCCTATAAAGTCCATCACTCTCCAATAGAACTTATCCCGGATGGGGTTTCCTGTCAATTTTATCATTGGAGAAAAAATATGTTTTTATGGGGGAGCGTCTCTTTGAGTCATTGCGAAGATCTGTGTCATTGCGAGGAACGAAGTGACGAAGCAATCTCGTGTGACAAAAATTGGAAATGCTTGGGCTTGATGGACAGTGCAAGGTAATTGTGATAAAACCATTCAAAGAGGAGGCCATATGACACTCAGAGAACTTCTCGAACAGAAAACACAGAAGTATCCTCAAAAGACATTCCTTTACTTCAAAGAGTTGCGTGTTTCATACAAACAAATGGACGAGCTTGCCAACAGGATCGGGAATGGGCTGCGCGCCATTGGGGTCCAGAAGGGGGACAAGGTGTGCCTCCTTCTTCCGAACTGCCCGGAGTTTATCCATTCATGGTTCGGGGCCCTGAAGATCGGTGCAGTAACCGTTCCCATCAACCCCATGTTCAAAGCCGACGAAATCCAGTATATCGTTGACAATTCCGATGCTGCCACAATTATTACGCTGCCGAGATTCAAGGAGGCCATCCAGAAAATAAAGCCGCAGTGCTCAAAGCTCAAAAACATCATCATGATCGGCCAGGAGAAAGAAGAGGAGGGTATTACTCCCTTCTCCAGACTGCTGGATTCCCCGTCCTCCCCGCCCGATGTGCGCCTTGGAGAGCAAGACGATGCAGCCATAATCTATACATCCGGCACAACAGGGTATCCAAAAGGGGTGATCCTTACCCACAAGAACTACCTTACTAACGCCTATCAGCTTGTCCAGGCAGCCAAGATGACAGAGAAGGACAACTTCCTCTGCATTCTCCCCCTGTTCCATGTTAATGCCCAGATCGTCACCACGCTCAGCCCGCTCTATGCAGGAGGAAGCATGACGCTCCTGGAGGGATTTTCTCCAAAGGAATTCCTCCCAGCACTGTCAAAATATAAGGCCACTGCATTCAGCGGCGTTCCTACGGTATATGCCATCCTCAACAGCCTTCCTAATGCGGAAAGCTTCGACCTGAGCTCCCTGCGCTTCTGCATCTGCGGAGCGGCCCCCATGCCTGTGGAGGTCTTCCAGACATTTGAGAAAAAATACAAGGCGTTCATCCTTGAGGGCTACGGCTTGAGCGAAGGGACATGCGCAAGCTCTGTGAACCCCCTGGAGGGAAAGAGGAAGATCGGCTCCATCGGTGTTCCACTTGTGGCACAGGACATGAAGATCGTGGACGATAATGGCAAGGAGCCCCCCTCTGGGCAGGTGGGTGAGATCGTGGTCAAAGGGGAGAATGTGATGAAGGGCTACTACAAGAACCCAACTGCCACCAAGGAAGCGCTCAAAGGGGCCTGGCTCCATACCGGCGACCTCGGCTACAAAGACGAGGAGGGTTATTTCTTCATAGTCGGGAGGAAGAAGGAGATGATCATCAGGGGAGGGGAGAACATTTATCCCAAGGAGATCGAGGAGGTTCTCTACAAGCACCCTGCCATCCAGGAGGCTGCTGTTGTCGGAATTCCGGACAAAATGTGGGGAGAAGAGGTCACGGCCTTCATCGTCCTCAAGGAAGGTAAATCCCTTCCAGAACCGGAATTCTTCGCCTACTGCAAGGAACACGTCGCTGATTTCAAATGCCCGAGGAAACTGGTATACCGCCAGTCCTTTCCAAAGACAGCCACAGGAAAGATCCAGAAGGCAAAGATCATCGAGGACTACTGCAAGCAGGCCGGGATAGACCCAAAGGCCACCTTCGCCGCAAAGAAGTAACCTTATCTGTGTCATTGCGATCCCGTCCGCCTTAGGCGGAGAAGCAATCCCTAACATATTGACTTTTCAGACCATGAGATTGCGGAGCCTGTTCCGAATCCGCCTGAGGCGGATTCCTCGTAATGACAATAATTGGAGATGCTTACCCCCAATTGATTACGGGGGGAGCCGTGGTATATCATAGAAAATGGAGTAATAGACCCTTTTATTTATCAAAGGGAAACTTTCTCTATGGAAGAGAACTTCTTAATCATAGAAGGGGCGAGGCAGAACAACCTGAGGAACATATCCCTCAGGATTCCCCATGACACAGTAACGGCCATCACCGGGGTGAGCGGGTCAGGGAAATCGTCCCTTGCCTTTGAGACCATCTTTGCCGAGGGGCAGTGGCGCTACATTGAGTCCCTGTCCACCTATGCAAGGATGTTCATAGAGAAGCTCGACAGGCCTGATGTGGACGTCATCCGGAATGTCCGTCCCTCCATTGCCATAGAGCAGAAGAACCCTGTTAAGACATCCCGATCCACTGTCGGGACAGCAACCGAGCTCTACGATTACATGCGCCTCCTTTTTGCAAAGGTTGGGCGGCTCATCTGCCCGCAATGCACTCAGGAGGTGCGGCTCTGGACCCCTCAGCTTGTTGTTGAAGACATCCTTTCAAAGCACCAGGGAGAGGCATTCTTTGTCCTCATCCCGCTCGACACAGGACCAAAGGCAGAGGTGGATGTTAACGACCTTGTCAAAAGGGGTTTCCGGAGGCTCAAGGTCAAGGATGAGGTCATCAAGCTGGAGCCAGGAATGCATCTGCAACGGAAGAAACAAGGAGAGGTCTCCATCCTCCTGGACAGGATCATTATTAAAGATGAGGCCAGGGGCAGGCTCACAGACTCGGTTGAACAGGCGTTTAGAGAGGGGAGTGGAAGGGTTTCATTCGAGCCTGCAGGCGGCCAGATTGTTCATTACTATCAGGGATTTCGATGCCAGGGGTGCGGAAAGACTTATGAGCAGCCCCAGCCCCTCCTGTTTTCATTTAATCACCCCACCGGAGCGTGCCCGGAGTGCAAGGGTTTCGGCAACATCCTGAAATATGATGAAGCACTCGTTGTTCCTGATCCCAAGCTCAGCCTTGAGCAGGGCGCCATAGAACCATGGCAGAAGCCTGCCTATAGGTGGTGGCAGGAGCAGCTTATGAAGAAGGCCGGGCGGCACCGTATTGAAACAAAGGTTCCCTACTCTCGACTTTCCGAGAGGGAAAAGAAGCTTCTCTTCCAGGGGGCCAGGGGGCTCGAGGGGATCAACGATTTCTTCTCATACCTTGAGGGCAAGCGCTACAAGCTTCATGTGAGGGTTTTCCTAAGCAGATACCGAAATCCAATCCCGTGTGGACAATGCAGCGGCTCACGTCTTAGGCCGGAGGCCCTATCTTTCAGGGTCGGGGACAAGTCAATTGCCGACCTGACAGCAATGACCATTGAAGATCTAATGGTATGGTTCACAAATCTGTCCATTACACCCTTTGAGGCAAAGGTCGCAGACGAGGTCCTGAGGCAGATAAGGATGAAGCTCGGCTTTCTATTCAGGGTGGGCCTTGGCTATCTTACCCTGTCCCGCCAGACAAAAACCCTTTCCGGCGGAGAAGCCCAGAGGATCGCTTTGGCAAACCAGCTTGGCAGCCAGCTCACAGGGACGCTTTATGTCCTGGACGAACCCACAGTGGGGCTCCATCCGAGGGACACAGCCCGGCTTGCCGGGATCGTGCGGGAGATCGCAGCATTCGGGAATACGGTTATAGTTGTGGAGCATGACAGGATCATGATTGATAGTGCAGATTACATTGTTGAGCTTGGCCCGGGCGGAGGGCGATACGGAGGAGCCGTTGTCTTCGCCGGGAAAAAGGAGGATTTCCTGACGCACCCCCGTGCCCTCACAGCCAGATACCTGAGGGGAGAGGACAGCGTTTCACTTCCCGTGAAGAGGCGGGGCGGAAATGGCAGGTTCCTGACCCTCACCGGCGCCAGGGAAAACAATCTCAAGTCAATTGACCTCAAGGTTCCCCTCCAGACCTTTACCTGTGTCACCGGGGTCTCGGGCGCCGGGAAGAGCACCTTGATCCAGGATACCCTTTATCCTGCCCTGGCCAGGGTGTTCAAGGTGGAATTCCCTCCCATGGGAAAATTCGAGAGGCTCTACGGCCTTGAGTCGCTCAAGAGCATCAGGCTCATTGGCCAGGATCCCATCGGCCGGACCCCCAGAAGCAATCCGGCGACATATATCAAGGCATATGATGACATCCGGAGGCTTTTCTCCTCCCTGCGGGATGCCAGGAGAAGGGGCCTGGGTGCCGGGCACTTCTCCTTCAACAAGGCCGGGGGCAGGTGCGAGGCATGTCAGGGAACAGGAAAGATCAGGATGGAGATGTATTTTTTTGAAGACCTCTACATGACCTGCGAGGAATGCGGAGGAAAACGCTTCAGGCCTGAGGTCCTTGGGATTGCATACAACGGGAAGAACATCGCTGAAGTCCTTGAGATGACAGTTGAGGAGGCCCTCAATTTCCTCAAGGATGATATTTCCTTGAGAAAAAAGCTCGAGCTCCTTATGGATGTGGGCCTGGGCTATTTGCGCCTGGGCCAGCCTGCCACGACACTTTCGGGCGGGGAGGCCCAGAGGCTCAAGATCTGCGCTGAGCTCACCAAGAAGGGAAGGGGCACCCTTTATATCCTGGATGAACCCACGGTTGGGCTCCATATAGAGGATGTGAAGAAGCTCCTCAGGGTTCTCAATGCCCTTGTGGATCAAGGCAACACTGTCCTCGTGATAGAACACAACCTTGAGGTGATTAAAACCGCTGATCATATCATTGATCTGGGTCCTGAGGGCGGCGAGGCCGGAGGAACGATCGTGGCGCAGGGCACACCGGAGGAGGTGGCTGCAGTGGAGGATTCCTACACAGGATTATTTCTCAGGAGTTTCCTTCGTTAGTGCTTGAGCCACAGGTCTATGGGCCGATGGATTCCCTTTGGCCTGAATGGGAGCGGGACCTTCCTGCCAGTGGCTGCCGATTCGTATGCTGCAAGCATGATCTCCAGCACAGCAATTCCGTCCTTGCCTGATTCTACCGGCTCCTTCCCGCTCCGGATGCACTCAATGAAATGCGCCATCTCCTGGGGGTAGCCATTGTTCCGGAGATGCTCAAAATCAGGGAAGGTCCAACCATCTGTCCTTGGCAGATGCGACCCATCGTATCCTCTTTTGCTGTAGACCCTGAGCCCCATGCCCCGCAGCAAGTCGCCGTATATCACGCCCTCAGTGCCATAAACCTCCACGACAGAATCCATCCCGCCCTGGAGCGCCCATGAGGACT
>Ga0315296_10000084_pt1 | contig 96690 bp, 111 predicted proteins | sample YL17G14_18_MG_FD_203921 | JGI IMG/M metagenome (GOLD analysis project Ga0315296, IMG submission 203921) | Sediment microbial communities from Yellowstone Lake, YNP, Wyoming, USA - YL17G14_18 | ecosystem: Environmental > Aquatic > Freshwater > Lake > Sediment | place: USA: Wyoming | collected... | reverse complement strand
ACGGTGAATAGCGTTTCTGGAATTCTTGAAGGGTTTTTCAGCGGGAACAAGAACGGAACTCTTTGCTTGTATTGGCGATAGCCATCTCCAAACTTCTTTGTTAACCGCCATTCTTCATACCTTGCCAGCGTAACATAACCGAGAATCTGGATAAGCCACAAACCCGCAGTCTGGAACAAATTTGCAGTCGAATTAGTTAATACCATCACGTTTAGCCCTGCTGTAACAATAATTATGCCAGTGAACTGTGGATGCCTAACCATAGAATACGCTCCTGTCGTGATTAGCTCTACACCCTTATGACGGCTCCAAAGTAGCTGTGCAGCGGCAAGCAAAAGCACGACGAACCCAATTGAAGCAATCATACGACCGACAATGAACGTATCGAGATAAAACATCGCCCAGATTTCCGTATCTAACGCTTCGGGATAATTACCTATTCCAGCCAGTAAATAGAAAAGATATGGCAAGAGCGGAATTGCCATGATGCTAATAGCTATGCCAGCGTTTAATATGGTCTGTGTGCTGAATAAAAGAATGGTGAACAAGGCTTCAAGTAGATGTCTTATTTTTTCGGCACGCTTTGAGTTTATCATTGCGTCCCGACCCTCAACCCCGGCGAAACTCAGGTTTCACGTAATGTCCCTTATGCGGTAGTGTGCTTTCAGAGGAATAATCCTTCTGCTCACTCTATGCTTGCGATTCTTGGAGTCCAATTAGCGTGCGCCTATAACTTTTCTGCAAAGCCAAAAACTGATTCATAACGACTGATAGAAGACTGTCATAGATGAGAGTGTTGATTCAACGGTGTTTGATTAGTCTTCTGTCTGCGTCAAATAGAGTAGGTTCTCGTCTGGGTCAGCAAACAAGGCGGCGTAGCCACCCCAGTATTGTTTCTTTGGCAGTTCCACGAAATTGACGCCATTTGTCTTTAGTTTTTCGTATTCCTCGTCAACGTTTTCCACCGCCAGATAGATGTTTGGTGCTCCTTCTTTTCGTCCCTTCTTGCCGCCGAGCATTATCGCAAGAGTCAATGTTCCAGCCAAATCGAAGATGACATAGTTTGACCATTCGCTCTTTATCTTCAAACCAAGAACGTCACGGTAGAAGCTGGTTGCATTCTTAATATCGGTTACCTTTATTTCAAGCCAATTGACTCTCTTAATCAATTAACACCACCTCTTTCCCATCTCAAATACGGCTTTGTCAGTCGTTGAGCTAAAAGACTTTCCTTCATTCTTTTGGTTCGGCTATGACTTTTCCGCAAAACCAAAAATACCTTAACTGTGCTGACAGAATAAACCTCTATGAGCGCGCGCGCCATAATCTTCTGGGGAGCACTCCATGAAAATCAAGGAGTCAAAAATGTCCGAAAATGTAAAAACCTTCCTAAGTCGTGGAAGGGCACACTTAAAAGATGAGAGAAAAAGAATCAAATGCACTGTAGTCCTGCGCGAATTCAAATTTCGCAATTGCAAGTTTGACGTTGTTGGCTACAATAACCAAGAAAAAGCCTTCTACATAGTCGAGTGCAAACGTGGTTCTGACCCTGTCTCAACAGGACACGCGTTTGGACAGGTTCTGGTCTACAGCTCGCTTCTCAGAGAAAGCGGGTTTGAATTCAAAAGAAACTTTATCGATGAATTACTCCGCAAATCAGTGAAGGGAATGGATGCCACGGAATTGATGGGATTAGTAAAAAAACCAGAATCAACTTTCAGATTCTACGTTGCCCTAGGAGAACGAGCCTGCAAGAGATATGATCTCTTAAAATTGATGAAAAGTCAGATGCCGAATGTAGGGATCATAAGAGTAAAGGAAAATGGTGAATGCAGACTATATGTTCGCAATGAAGAAAACCAAAAAGACCATGACCTCTCAGAAAGTACACTCGTCTCTATTTCATTCAAGAAAAAATATGAAAACAGAGAGACTTTCTTCAAGGACATGGAGACTAGATTGAAGGAAGAGCTCCCCGAAAGTCTGAAGCAATTTGGCACAAATAGCAACACTCGCAACTACAAGAAGTTCTGGTATCAGAGTTCAAGTATTCACTTCGAAACCTGTTTTGCGAAGAAGTGCAAGGAGGTAGAGGTAGGATTGCATTTGGAGTCCTCTCCGCAAAAAAATGAAAGAACACTTCAATTTTTACTCACAAGAAAAAAAGGCATAGTTGAAAAGATCGGAAAAGGAATTATTATCGGTCCATGGTATGGCAAGAAAACAAGATGGGCAAGAGCTTCGGAAAAACATGATTGGGAAGGTTCTTGCAGAAATCTTGATGAGGTCTTGATGAATAAGCTTGTGGAGAGGTTGGAGACCTACATCGAGACCCTCAAACCAATCCTCGACGAATTCAATAAACAAACAAGCGATCGATCATTTTGATTGATATCAGAAAGTAGATATTGATTCTTGCTGAAATAGGTAGCGCGCTTCACACACTCACCGTGTGCGTGTGCGTTGTATGGGTAGGTATAGGTATAGGTAGGTGTGGAGGTAGGAGTTGGTAGTGGCAGTGACTGAGAGTTTGAGTGATTAGTAGAGCGAGTGATAGTGGCAGTTTGTGGTTGGTTGGTTGGTTGGGGTAAAGTTTTATCCCCTTTTTCCATGAACCATCACTCGATGACTGTGTTGTTAATGACATCATATTCCAAAAGCAAATACGAGTTCTCTAGTTTCTTGCATTCTCTCAGCATTAGGGCTTTCAACAAATGCAGTTGAGATTGCTCTGTAAGAGAAAAGCCATCAACCAGCGAGGATGTGTCCTTTCCCCCAACAATTAACGGTGCCACCACAATCCTTACGTGGTCAACCAAACCATTTCGGAAAAACACAGAATTCAGAGTCCCGCCTGACTCGATGGTTATCTTATCTATCTTGTGGCTCTTCTTTAACTTCACTAGCAAGTCGGCAAAATCGACTTCATTCTCATAGCTTATTACCTTAAGGTTTTCATATCTGCTTTTCAGTTCAAACGCTGGATGCTTGGGATTGTTTGTCACGATGAATAATTTTTCAAGCCAATTACAAAGATAGCCTATTCCGTTCTTGTTCAAATGCGGTTTTCTATCTACAACCACGAATCTCAGCGGTTCCTTCTGTGGCACTTCTTTCTTGTTGTTGAATCCAACCTTCTCCAATACACGACCAGAGTTTAGGTAGTTTGGTCCCAGCGACTGTTCCACTTTGTAGTATTGCGAAAATCCTTCTTTGACCCCAACAATCCTCTTCCAATCTAAATCTGAGTCTAAGTTGTCGGTTGACCCAGTTGTTATCTTGCCATCCACCGAAATAACTAGGCACAATGTAGTTTCTGCTCGCTCAAGCATTCTACTCGCTTCCTTCTGTGCAGTTACGAGTTTTCTCGGCTTAGCTATAACTTTTGCGCAAAGCGCGCGCGCTACTTTATGGGTTCGGGACGGGGTTCCATTACTTGAAGTAAAGGAACGCCTTGGACATCGGTACATCGCTAACACAGAGAAATACGTGCATTCGAAGAGCCAATACTACCACACTGAAGATGACAAGTTCTACTCTACATCAGTGTCCTCTGACGAAGATGCCGACAAGTTAATAGAAAATGGTTGGAAATGGGAATGCACGAACCCGAATACAGGACGCGTGCACTTCAAAAAGCCTAGACTGACGTGAACGGCATGACTGCAAAAACAATCTGTTCACTAAATAAACAATCTATTAAACTTAATGCAGCAATAGTCCTACGAAAGGCGAAGCAGTTATGACAAGTTACTACATCGAAGAAGTCGGAGACATCTGGTTTGGAGTAGCGTTCAAAGCAGAATTTATCTATGCGACAACATTCGCTCCCACCGAGAAAAACGCTCTGCAAGGGTTGAAAGAAAGTGTTCACTTCAACGTTTCTCTCGAACATCCAAGCAGAACCGAGTTTGTTAGACATGTGATCGCAACACTGAAGGACATCTATGATGGAAAAGATGTTCCTCATCGCTTGCTTCTTGCCACCGAACATCTTTCAAAATATGGTAAGAACGTCATCGAAACCGTTTGCAAGGTGCCAGCTGGTTACGTGACCACCTATGGCGAAGTTGCCAAGGCCAGTGGAGGAGGACCCAGAGCTGTTGGGCAGATCATGGCTTCAAACCCGTTTGCGCCAGTCTGCCCTTGCCATCGTGTTGTTAAGTCCGACTTCACCCTAGGCGGCTATGGAGGCGGGTTAGAAACTAAGCTTGCTTTCTTGAAGCGTGAAAGACGCAGTTATCCTTCAGAACAGGAAATTCCAGTTGACAGCAGAAAACTGCGGATTTTTCCAGTTGAGTTCGCGATTAGGAAGGCTGAAGAAGGATAAACGTTAATTCTGTTCAACAAGCAATACGTTGCAAGAGATGATGCAGATGGTCAGGCGGGGCTTGTACGTCGGAAGGTTTCAGCCTTTTCACCTAGGCCACCTCAACGCCATAAGAGACGTTCTCAAAGAGATTGACGAACTTGTAATAGTGATCGGCAGCGCTCAATACAGCCACAATTCTAACAACCCGTTCACTGCTGGCGAAAGGTTGGTTATGGTTTGTAAGGCATTGGAAGAGTGCGGAATCGACCCCAAAAGAGTCTGGATCGTGCCGGTTCCAGACGTACACTTGCACATGATGTGGGTCTCCTCTGTGGAAGGATACACCCCGCATTTTGACATCGTGTACTCCAATGAACCGCTAACGCGCCGCCTCTTCACTGAGGCTGGATACAAAGTGAAACCTATTCGTTTCTTTGACAGGAAACTCTATTCTTCAACAGAAATCAGGGAGAAAATGGTCAAAGGCGAAAACTGGGAGAAGCTTGTTCCCAAAAGTGTGGTAGCTTTCATAAAAGAAATAGACGGAATCAACAGACTAAAAGACTTAACTAAGAGCGATAAAGCATAAACATAACAGACAGAGGATTGATGCTTACCTTCAGATGACAATACATCCTAGATTTTTGCAGGACTAAGAAAAAGTCTCTTCTTCCTCATAAGCCATTAACCGCTTAAAAATCCATGGTGGCACATGCTTTTTTCTGGGCGCGCAAATGGTTACCTTTGTCTTGTGAAGATCAATGAAAAGAGCCCTCGAAATAAGTAACAAACCGACATATCAGCCAAGCATCTACTAACCAATGGTTGCCCGTGTGAACATCAGCTAAGATCGATAAAACGTGACTTTGTCTCCGCTTTTGACTCTGAACGCTCTTGAAGCATTACCCTGATTTACAGAGATTTCTAGAAAGCCATGACTTCCAATCAAGGCCAGCGGTTTCTTAGCTCCAACTTCTGCGTAGACACTGCAGAACTTCATCGTCAGCCCACGATTCTTGACTTTGACCTTAATGACCTTTCCTGTCTTCATCCAGTTAAGATCCTTCGATCGGATGTTTGTGATGATGTTTCCAAAATCGTCCACGTGAATCACTTCACCAACAAGCCTATCTTTCTCTCTCACAACTTTCGCGAAATCAGGGATTACCATCTTTTCTGTTTGTGGACCAAAATCTGATGGAATTGTTCCGTTTGCCAGGTGGGCTGCTGCTGGCGAGAAAACGTCTCTTCCGTGAAACGTGTTGGAAACCTTTGGCAACATGAACTTTCGATTCGATATTTCGTAGACCTGCTCTATTCCCTGAGCTTTAGCAGCTAAGACCAGTACACCGTTATCGGGCCCTATAAAGAAACCGTGTTTCGTCTTTATGCATAGAGCTCGCCTTCGAGTTCCGACTCTAGGATCAATTACTGCGACGTGAACGGTGCCTTCTGGAAAATATGGTGATGCTGATGCTAATACGAATGCGCCCATTCTTACACTGAATTTCTCGATCTGATGAGATATGTCCACAATCATGGCATTCGAACATATGCCCAGAATCACAGCTTTCATCTCTGCCACGTATGGATCTCTCAACCCAAAATCAGTCGTCAAAGTGACCATAGGCCTGCCCATATCATCCTTTTATAAACAATACCGAATAATTAAGTTTCCACACGCAAGCAGTGAAGACTGAAACAATGGACGCCCATCGAAAGCTTACCACCAACGAAGTGGCTTTGACGGCTACTTTCACAGCTCTGTACGCTGTCTTCGGCTTTCTGAAGATCTCCCCGATAATCGGCCTAACAGGACAAGCCATCACTGCCGCCGCGATAATAGCTCCAATCATAGGAATCCTGCTCGGCCCGTACGTCGGGACACTGTCCACCATTTTAGGCGGACTAGTCGGGTTTTTTCTAGGCGCACTTTCTTACCCAAGCTTTGCAGCAGGCATTGCCGCAGCATTCTGCGCTGGAATGGTCAAAAAGGGAAAGAGAATAATCAGCACTCTAGCCTACCTTTTTCTACTACTGGCGTTTGTATTCTTTCCAACGGTAGGTCCAGCGTGGCTTTTTCCACAAGAAATGTGGTTTCAGATAATAGGCTTAATCATTCTGGTTTCGCCCTTACATTACATAGCTACAGAATTCCTAGACTCTGACAGCAACCCAAAGCGGTTCCTAGGTTCTTATTTGACTTGTCTGCCCTCAACCCTCGCAGGCCAGATTGCAGGATCACTAGTCTTTGAAATGTTGGCAACAGATCCGACAGCTCTGTTGGGCTATTGGCAGGCACTCACGATTCTTTATCCTGTAGAACGAACCATTATCGCGCTTGCGGCGACACTCATCTATGTTCCGCTCCTAAAAGTCCTGAAAAAAAGTAACCTATGGTTCTCGGTCCATCATCCCAGACAAGGCTCGCTGTAGTTTTTCGCGTTTTTGTCGATCTGTCAGGAAAAACCCTTTGGGAGCTTCATGAAGAGCAACAATCATGTTTTAGCCTTTTTCTTCGCACAATTGCTGCCCTAGGGTATTCATGAATATGCATTCTTTGAAAGGCATCATCATTTCAGCCGGACCGTAAACGCCATCGTCATGATCCACAGGCGCGTCCTTAATCAGCACAATCGGAGTTTTTTCAGCTGCCTCCCCCATCAACAGGTGTGCTGCAGAAGCCAGATCGTCTGCAACAGCCTGCCGCGTGATCATAATTGGTTTTCCAAAGAGGTCTTTGTCCCCTCTGTTGTCTCTTATCGGCTTGAAACCCGCAACAGCCAAGGCCAAACCGTTCGTTCCGATCCTTAGCGGAACCAGACCACTGTCAACTATCAAGACAGCAACACGTTTCCCTGTCCTCCCTCTGATCCTATCCCTGATTTCCTTTGCAGATTTTTCAGGGCTGCTCGGCCACAAAACTGCATAGTCTGCAGGTGTATTCTTGTTGTCTATTCCCGCGTTAGCAGCTAGAACTCCGTTTTTGAGTGTCAAAACGGCCTTCTCGACTCCTCCGCAAATCCTATCTGCTTCCTGCAAGACAAGTTCGGCGAATTCTGGTTTCAAGGAATACCGTCTTGCAAGTTCTCGTCCCTTTTCAGAAAGTTTCACATCTCTCAGTCTAACAACGCGTCCTTCTGAGTAGGACACGACCTTCGAAGTCAACGCTAGCACGTCATTGTCTTCAAGATGCAACCCCTGAGCACTCAAGGACTCAAGAACCAGCTCAACCAAGTCATCACCCGTCTTGACAATTCGCGTCTTAAGAGCATAGAGCCTCATACACACTCATCCCCCATGCACAACTGGAACAAAAACCACCTCATCCCCATCATCAACAGTTGTGTCTAGCCCCTTCAGAACACTGATCTCTCTACCATTCACAAGAACAAGCATGCTTGCCCTCGGGTCACCAGACTCAGGATCAATCAGGACAGATTTGAGCTTAGGCAACTTTTCGACAATCTTCCTAACCAGGGCCCTCAGCGAAACGGCATTCTTAAGCTTTATAGCAAGCTTGTCCTTGCCAGAAAAACTACGAAAAGATCCTATGAACTTCACATTTACTACCACTGCTGTCTCCCCCCTGCTTCAAAGAATAACGATCACAGAAACGTCGTTAACGTTCGTGCCCGTGGGCCCTGTGAAGACTAGGTCGCCGAGCTTGTGGAAGAAGTGATATGAATCATTCTCCACGAGGAACTTCATTGGAGTCAGCGACGCTTTCTTTGCTCTGGCCAACGTTTTTCCATCTGCTATGGCTCCAGCCGCATCTGTCGGGCCGTCGACGCCGTCTGTGCTCAAAGAAGCCACAACCACTCCCTCTAGTCCTCCAAGCTTCATTGCGGCTGACAAGGCAATCTCTTGGTTTCTTCCCCCCTTGCCTTTCCCAACAACAGTTACAGTTGTCTCTCCGCCAGCGACAATGCCTGCTGGTTTTTGAACGGGATTTCCAGAAACCGTAACTTCACGAGCTATCGAAGCCGAAAAGATTCCCACTTGCCTTGCCTCTCCTTCCAACGTCGCCGTCAAGAGAAGCGTATTCAAACCTCTTGATTTCAAGTATTCGCAGGCTGCTTGGCTTGCGAACCGATTGTTTCCAACGACAACATTGTAAACCTTCTTGAATGCTTCATCGCTAGCCTTGGGGGTCTCCGGGATGAGGCCTTTCTCTCCGTCTGACAGAACCTTCTTGATGGAGGATGGAGCATCAGCCCATAGATCATACCTCCTCAGAACTCCTATAGCGTCACTGAAGGTCGTTGAGTCTGGAACAGTTGGACCTGACGCAATAAAATCCAACGGATCTCCCATCACGTCTGAAAGGATCAGATTCAAGACCGTGGCGGGATAAGCCTTTTTGGCAAGCCAACCGCCCTTGAAGTCTGAAATGTGCTTTCGCACCGTGTTGATTTCGTTTATTGTGGCGCCACACTTGAGCAAAGCGTCAGTTATCTGTCTCTTGTCAGCAAGCGAGATGTCTCCCCGCGGCAGGGGCATCAGACTTGAGCCGCCGCCCGAGATCAAGCATATGATCAGGTCATCAGCTGTTGCTCCCTCAGCGATCTCCAGCATCTTGCGTGCTCCTTCAACACCCGCTTCATCTGGAACAGGATGGTTTGCTCCATGAAGCTTTATGATGTTGGTCTTGTTTTTGCTTCCGTGCAGAACGTTCACAAGCCCGTTTGTTATGTGTGAACCCAGAATTTGTTCTAGTGCTTCGGCCATGGATCCGCTTGCTTTGCCTCCGCCTATGACGTAGATGTTCTTCAACTTTCTTAAGTCGAAGGAATAGGCATCAACTTTCAATATGGAGTCTTTCAGAACTACTTTTGATTCTATTATGTGCTTAGGATCAACAGCATTCAGAGCAGCCTCAAGGCTTTCTAAGGCTAATTCTCTTGCTCTTCGGTCAAGCCGCGTTTCGCCATTTCTGATCAGCTCATCTCTGTTCCTTATTGTTATCATCTAGCCAATTCCTCGGAGATTCTTCAAAGACGAGTGCGTAAGTGTAATAAATCAACGCTAATAAAGAATTCCGCAAATCATTGCTTGGTGAATTGCATGGTAAAACCAAAGGTTTATGTCACACGAGAAATTGCGGAAAGAGGTTTGAAAATCATAAAGCAACACTTCGACACTGAAGTCTGGACAGACTACGCTCCACCACCAAAAAAGACCATAATAGAAAAAGCGAAAAATATTGACGCCCTTGCCACACTTTTGTCAGACAAAATAGACGCTGAGGTCTTTGACGCTGCACCTAAGCTGAAAATCGTTTCTCAATTGGCCGTAGGTTTCGACAACATAGACATCGCTGAGGCCACGAAAAGAGGCATCTACGTAACAAACACGCCGGAGGTGCTAACAGACACAACTGCAGACTTCGCATGGGCCCTACTAATGGCGATTGCCAGAAGAGTGGCCGAAGCTGACAGGTATGTTCGCACTGGACAATGGAAGGTCGGATGGCACCCCAACATGATGACCGGTAGAGATGTTTACGGTGCAACCATCGGCATCGTAGGCGCAGGAAGAATCGGCTACGCTGTTGCCAAAAGAGCAAAAGGATTCGACATGAAAATCCTCTTCTACGACGTCATCCCAAGACCAGAAATGGAGATACTAGGAGCGAAAAAAGTCGATATCGATACCCTCCTGAAAGAGTCAGACTTCGTAAGCATCCATGTCCCATTGATGAAAGAAACCCACCACCTGATAAACGAGCAAAAGCTCAGGTTGATGAAGAAAACTGCCTACTTGATAAACAATTCACGCGGACCAGTTGTAGACGAAAAAGCCTTGTACAAAGCATTGAAAGAAGACTGGATTGCAGGCGCAGGACTGGACGTTTTTGAACAAGAACCGACCCCAGCGGACAACCCATTGCTTAAGCTCGACAATATTGTTGTTGCCCCACACATATCAAGCGCGAGTCTCGAAACCCGGTCTAAGATGGCTGAAATGGTCGCAGACAACCTAGTAGCCTTCTTCGAAGGAAAGAAACCGCCAAACTTGGTTAACGCCGACGTTATGAAAATCAGACCATTGTCAAAGCATTTCTAAGTGTGCAGAAGAGAACAGCAACGCTCCGAATCATTCCTTTCCATATCTTTTTCTGATATCGTCCATGGCCTTCTGAAATGCCTCACCTAAGTCGATGTCATGGGCGATCGCCAGCTTGAAAAGATGATAAACAAGATCGCCTAGATCATCCTCGATTCGTGAAATGATCTTTTCCCTGAGAATAGGCTTCCTAGTTTCGCGATCAGTCCATTTAAAATAGGCATTGATCATGTCTCTTGCCAACTCGCCCATCTCCTCACTCAGGTGTGTGAAAAGGTAAAAGTGGTTGTCTATCTGTGTCCAGTCCTTACGCTGTTTCTCGAGGAATTCTCTCACTTGTTCCTGAGCTTGTTCGAAAGTCATGTTTCTTGACACGTTGCCCACCTTCATTAACAGCTGATTCAACAGTTATAAAATGCTTGTGATGTCGGTTTGACCATGGATTCGAGGCCGTGAGAGGTAAAATGGTTAAATACTAATTCCCTTTAAACGTTATTTTCCTCTCAAATTTAGGTGATTTAAGTGAACTCTATCTTTGCAGATAGAATGAAGAATCTTGGAACAGAAACAGCGTTCGAAGTTCTTGCAAAAGCAAAAGCGCTTGAGAAGCAAGGAAAGGACGTTGTGCACCTAGAGATAGGCGAACCAGACTTTGACACGCCGAGAAACATCAAAGACGCCGCAATAAAAGCCTTGAATTCAGGCTATACCCACTACACTCCATCTGCAGGCATTCCAGAGCTCAGACAGACCATTGCAGATTACATCAGCAAAACCAGAAAGTTGGAAGTCAAACCAGAAGAAGTTGTTGTAACACCAGGGGCTAAACCAATAATGTTCTTCAGCCTCCTCGCTCTGGTAAACCCGGGAGAAGAGGTCCTGTATCCTAACCCAGGTTTCCCGATCTACGAATCCATGATAAACTTTGTCGGCGCCAAAGCTGTACCCATACCGCTCAAAGAGGAAAACGACTTCAGCCTTGACACCGAATATGTGAAGAAGAAAATAACAAAAAAGACGAAGATGATCATCCTCAACTCTCCGGAAAACCCGACAGGCGGAGTTGCAACACGAGAGCAGCTCAAGGCCGTAGCCGACTGCATCCGGGATAGAGATGACGTGCTCGTTCTTTCAGACGAAATTTACAGCAGAATAGTCTACGAGGGCAAACATGAAAGCATAACGCAGTTCGCAGGAATGAAGGATAAAACAATTTTGCTGGACGGTTTCTCAAAGACTTATGCCATGACAGGTTGGAGACTCGGTTATGGCGTGATGAGAAAGGACTTGGCCGAAAAAGTCGCACAGCTGATGACCAACTCGAACTCGTGCACCTGCACCTTCACCCAGTGGGCAGGAGTGGAAGCCTTGACAGGACCGCAAAACGAACCCGAAAGGATGGATGCCGAATTCAGAAAACGAAGAGACATGATAGTTCCTGGCCTGAACAACATCAAAGGCATAACATGCAAGATACCTCACGGAGCCTTCTACGTGTTTCCAAATATCACTGGAACCGGCATGGACAGTCGCAAACTCGGAGACCATTTACTTTACAATGCGGGCGTGGCAGTTTTGCCTGGAACATCTTTCGGACAATTTGGCGAAGGTTATCTACGCATATCTTTTGCAAACTCGATTGAAAACATCAAGAAAGCCTTAGACCGCATAGAGAAAGCCGTGAAGAAGCACTAGGTTCTCTCAATCTTCTGTCTTTTTCTACAGACTTTCAACTTTAAACGCTCGCACCAAAGTCGCGCAACTTGTGTCAAGAAAGAGTGTATGGTGCGTGTCAGGTCTTCTTTCCATAATTGCCCGCCAGTATCAGAGCATCGTAGATGTCCACGACGTTGTCCTTGTTAAGGTCTGCAACGGGATTCCAGTTCGGACTGCCAGGTCTGGAGTTGTAGGCTCCGCCCATAACGAGAGCATCGTAAATATCCACAATTCCGTCACTGTTCACATCGCCTGGCAACGTGATGTTTTCTACTGTCACTAAGGATGTAGTCGTATTCCATAGGCCCTGGTTGTCCGTTACGTTCAGAATGACAGTGTAGTTTCCACTCACTGTATACGTGTGGTTTATCACCGGCTGCTCTACACTTGTTTTGTTACCATCACCGAAGTCCCAAGCGAAGCTTTTCATAGTTCCATCCTGGTCGTAGCTTGCTGAGGCGTTGAACACTATTGATTCGTTGACTCTTGGTCTTTCCGGGGAATAAGAGAAATTAGCGACTGGTGGCTGAAGCAATGCTGGTGTAGGTTGAAGCATAATGTCCCAGTTTCCTGTTTCATTTGACACGTAAGCAAGATACCCTTGGCACCAAGAACTGCCCAACGCAGTCAGCGACGGTGCTATGGAGGGGTTGCATGACAGAAACTGGTCAGTTGTCATTTGAGTTTTGTTGAGCTCATTGCAGTCTAGATCAAACTGTTTGACGAAAATGTCATAGTTGTTCGGTGTTCCAGTTTCTAACGAGTGGTATGCTAACTGGAAGCCACGTATGCGAGGCGATGTAGACCCGAATATTGGGGCTAGTGATGGTCGAAATTGGGCTGCTGGATCTGTTGCAAGCTGAAACTTCTCTCCTAGGTAGTTCAGATTGGAATCATATTGCTTTAGGAATATGTCCAGATTTCCTCTTTCATTGGAAACATAGGCAGCATAGAGGATTTCTGTTTCAGAATTGTAAAGCAGACTTGGACAATCCTGGTATGAAGTCTCGTTTGTCACCCTAACCTTCTTTATAGATTCGAGATTTAGGTTGAGCTTCTCTATGAAAATGTCTCCCTCATAGCTACCTCCTGTTTCAAAGGATTCGTAAGTCATGTAGATTGACTGATAGCCGTCGAAAACGATTGAGGGAAAATCCTGAAGGTACAGAGAAGCCGTTACTTGTTTCTTGGCCACGAGGTTCAAATTGAGGTCGTAAGCTTGGACAAATATGTCCCAGTCTCCAGTTTCCTCTGAGACATAGGCTAGTTCTAGATAGTAATTGTAGCCGTCAAAAACCAAGGTCAGCGAAGGACAGTCTTGGTATGACGGCAAACTGGTTGCTTGCACCCTCCTCAGAAGATTCCAGTTCTTGTCAAACTTCTCGATGAAAATGTCTCCATTGTTGGCTATCCCCGTCTCCCATGACTGATAAGCTAAGAAGTAGCCCTGAACCACTCCAGTGTCCACGACTACCAGAGAAGGCAAATCCTGCCAGGCAAGATGGGTGGTAAGCTGTCTCTTTCCTGCAGGGCCCGTTATGATGCCAAATCTGGCTAGGAAGTTCCCAGCCAAGGTCCGCATCAGGAAGATGTAAGTCCCTGAAGGCACTTGTTGTCCGAGGTTATTCGTCTGATTCCACCCCCACTCCGTCTTTTCTCCCGGCGCAACATCAATGAGCACCTGTAAGGCAATGATACTGTAAACAGCGCGTCCTGAAGCGTTAAATATGATCCAAGGGGCAGTGCTCGGCAGCGTGATGGGTGTTGGACCTGTGTTTAGGAAACCCACAGTGACGCCTTCTCCCACGGCATACTGTGATTTGTCAGTATACGCATAACCGTTAAAGAATATCACCACCATTGAAGGACCTTCAGCGCTAATTCCCCACACCGAAACAGAAGTACTGGTGCCATCGTTGGCGGTGCTGTTTGGAGTCGTTTTATAGTCAAAGGTGGTCTGCCAATCGTTACTTGAATAGGCCGCGAAACGTAGCGAACCTCCAGGCTGTTCCAACGCGACCATAAGCGGCAGACCAGTGTTGTTGGACATTGCTTCATCTATATGCCATATTAGAACTCCTGCCTCTGGCAAATAGCTGTCATAGCCTGTTTTCTCGCGGTTCTCGATCAAAAAGTATTCCTGCGTGCCCTCAATGTTCAGTCTGTATAATCGGGTGCCGTCGGTTGATTCAGTCTGGTCTATGGTTGTATTCACGTATTTCTCAACGACTACTGGAGCCACCCATCCTAGCTGTACTTTGCACCATGGATCGAGATGAGCTGGCGTGCGACCAAGATCGTCGAGCCAGCAGCCAACATCCATGAGAGACCAGTCTCCAACCACAGTGCCGCCAGTTTTGGTGTTGTATAAATCTGGCAGACCTAGGTCATGTGCAAATTCGTGAGCAAATGTGCCTAGTCGTGAGTTTTCCGCTTGCATAAAGTACCCGCCGACGTCGTCTGTCGGATGTCTACTGATTCTACATCCATCTACAAAAGTGTCTGCCAAGATTGTTCCGCGAGGAGATGTATAACCTTGCCCATAAATGTGCCAACGGTGAGACCAAATATCCGTTGTCACACTGCTTGACGCTTGCTCGTTTCCTGCGTGAACTATGCAAATGCTCAGCTCATCAGGGTCGATGACGTTATTGTTGTTAGCGTCGTAAGTCTTGAAATTGACGTTTGCATCTGCCAATCGTACGGCTTCTCGAGCAAGTTCGGAGATATCGGCGTTAGCATTATCAATATCTTCAGAGGTATCGGCTCCCCACCAAACCATGTTCCGAGTGCTTCTGTACCAACCAGCTCCAGCCATCACTCCTGTTATTGTTAATTGACCATAGGACACTTCTTTGTAGTAATGACTCATTGTTCCCTGTGTCCCACCGAATAGAAGGGCCTGGTAGTAGGTTTGTGTCCGAACACCTGCCTGATCGGGAAAGTCTATCAGTATCACTAACACTCTTTTCGCTCCAATAACAGGAGACTCTGCCAATCTTGCTGGCCAGTCAGAAACCCTCGGCGGATCTTCCCCTAAATCTCGATAATGCTTGATGACCTCTGGACTCGGTATAATACCTGGAGACCCTCTTTCTCGAATTTCAGAGGCAAGATCCACACAGCCAGTTATATCAGCTGTTGGTCTAACTGGCTGAATGTCAGATGCCAACGTGAACATGCTTGCCAACAATAGCGTTAAAATTATTCCAGAAACCAATTTCATTGACAATATCCTTTCTCCCATACTTGTTGGTGAAAAACAGAAAATAAAGCTTGTGGAACAATGTTTTGGTCAACAAAACCAACCGTAGCCCCGTCGATCGAACTGAAAGAGAAATTTGAACCATTGATTTCTGCTGCTAAAAAGAAAAACAAGAAACTTTTAGCCGAAAAGAAGAGTTACGCCAAGAAGGAGACCTAGCGCACGCTAGAGACAAACGATTGATCAATTGAGGATGAACAGCACAGAAAAGATGACCAACAGACGCGCTAATATGTATCCTGGGGCAACGGGGATTCGTACATGTTCTCAAAATTCAGTTTCCGTTGGAAGTTGAAAAGCATGACGCGCGCTGTGTCCCAAATAGATCAACGTAAGGGAGCGCCACAGTGGCTACACACAAAGCTGGTCGCAGAGTTGCCGGTGCTACAGTATTCACAGCGAACCACCTGGCGTGCACGCTCCAAGATTCTTTCCAATGCTTCCACTGCGCTCTCGTTCAAGGACTTGAATTCTATTGAGTCTAAGGATTTTGGGTTAGTAATCTGGACATTGTACACTGGTCGTGCATTGACTGTCCCAGCGGCCTGTTTGTCGAAGAACTGACTGATGGGTTTCCCCATGAAATCCGCAAGTGTGATTTCTTCAACAATTTTACCAAATCTAGTTTCCACTATTCTATGGTCTGTTAAGATATACGTAGTCGACTTGGCTACTACGGAGTAGATTATCAAGTAGCCGAGTCCCCCCAGACTCAGAGGAACGCCTATCCAGCCAATAGTGGGATTAGGTTGGAAGGGTTGACCGTTGGCCTCGCCTCCCATGAAGCCGAAACCTGCAACAACGGCTCCAATGACTATTCCGAAAAATGCTGGAAGGAGAGAGAGGCTGAAAAAGCCCTTTCGTGTCGTCCATTCAACGTTTTCATCCGGAAGCAGACGCAAACTAGTCACCGTCCGCTAGACATGGACATTCCTTCTATTCCGGGCTATACGCCAAGAACTAATTAAACTTTCTTGCACACTCTTCAGACCATTCCAAATTAGGCCAATATTTCGCGCGCGCGCAAAACTTGGCTTCGTGAGTCCTCGTGAGTAATTGGAAATCAACACTTGTGGAAAAGTGTTTTCTTATCATCTGCATGTAATAGAAGATGTTTCCAAAAGTCATAAAAACACACTCAAACCATAGCGGTACAATACTGGAAGCGGTGAAATTGGGATTATTCAAAAAGTTTTCGGCACCCAAAGCAAGGATAGAACTGAAGTTTGACGAGGCAGTGTACGATTACACACAGAAGATGACAGGAAAGATACTCGTAGACCCACAAGAGGATATTCCCGTGGAAGGGTTTAGGCTAGAATTCGGTGCCACCAAGAAAGTGAAATGGAAAAAAGGTTTCAGCAGTTACAACTTCTCTTCATCCCTTGACACGAAAAAGATTCCCGTAGGCTCCTCCACCAATCTTCAAAGAGGACAACATTACGAGCAGCCTTTTCAAGTCCAGATCCCCTTCTACACAAGACCAGATCCCTACACAGAAATTGAGCTGAAGGTGAAAGGCGTCGCCGCGGTTAAAGGTCGACCGGACTTGACATACGAAGTGAAGCCTGGCATAAACTTTCCGTACGTAATTCAATGCCCTGCAGGACAGGGAGGCTGCGGGTTCACAACGGAACCATTAGCGATACCAGTCACCGCCTGTCCAAGGTGCGGAAAGAACCTGGAAGAGATTTGGGAGAGGCAGATCAAGTACCAAGCACAACAAGCGTCCCAAAGATCCGAGAGGTTCTAAAACAAAAGCACTAAAATAATGCTTGCTGAGAGATATTCTAGGCTGTTTTTCCATAGTTGCCTGCTAGGATAATCGATCGTCATAGATGTCGACCACGTTGTCACCATTAATAACTGCACTAGCGTTCCAGTTCAGATCACCGCAGCTATTGCAGCATCCTCAAGACATCGATTGGTAAATGTTATAGTAAAATAAGCATCAATCTTCTACTTTTGAACCAGTCAAAGTTTCAACTATATCTGAAGCCAACTGTACAAGGCTGTCTGCCTGTTTCATCGCACGCTCACCGTCCACTTCCTCAAGCTGTGACAGCTGCTGCACTATTCCTTCGATTTCAACCAGACACTTGAGAACAGGATCACTAATCGTTTGAGGCTGCGTCTTCTCCGCCGTCTCCCTTATGACGATTTCCACGAAGGCAGGCTCTCCCAAACTGTAGTAGACGGCGTTTCTAGCCTTCCTAGCAGCCTCCAGAACAAGACTTGGAGCCATATAGGGCATTTTTCTCGCGGCTGCAAGCTCCGCTTTTGCTTCGCGCAAATACCGAAGGGCCCAACCCTTTCTATACTGGTCCATCAATTTCCTTCGTCTCTACACCAGTTTTGAGATCAACTTGCTCCGACAGTGCTACTCGGCTTCTTCTACCTCTTCTTCTGGCGGCTCCGTTGCCCCACGCGCAAGGAAACGTGTTATGTATCCAGCAATCTGATTTCTCACCTTCGGCGTCCCTCCCTGTATCAGGGTCTGAACCATGTGCTTGTTGCTTTCAAAATCATGAGAGAACTTGTCAGGAAAACGTCTAATGAGCTCTTTGGCTGTCCGTTTGATCTGTTCTGTCCGCACACTTCCCATGTGATAATTCCACCAAGCTTGAGGCCTGTTCTTATGTCCTCCAGGATTAGCTATGTTCTGAAGCAACCTCTCATAAACATAGCAAGGCTAATTTAACCTTATCCCAAAGAAATCTTCAAAATTCTTCACTGCATGTTCAGCCACATTTTCAGGGTCTACTTTTCTTAGTTCCGCTATGGCATTGACAATTACTGGAATGAACGCGGGTGTCGTTCTCTTTCCTTCAAAAGGTGACCTAGAAAAGCGTATCGGCCCGTCGGTCTCGGTCAACAGATTCTCTAGTGGTACCCTCTTAACAATGTCACGTATGCCATTGGAGAAAAGAGTCGGTGCCCCTTCAGAAATATAGAACCCTTTTTCAACAGCCTTTGAGAGTGCGCTCTTCGGATTGCTGAACCAGTGCAGGAGAACTTTCTTGACATTATAGGAAGGGAGCATATCAACAATTTGTACGGTAGTGCCGCGTGAGTGAACTATGACAGGTAAATGAAGTCTTTCAGCCAAGTGCAACATTGAATCGAAGACTCTCATCTGTTTGTCCCAGATCTTCATGTATTTGAAATCCAAGCCGATTTCGCCAATAGCAACTAGTGATCCGTCTCGCGGCTGTTTCGAGATGAGATCAATTGTTTGTTGAAGCTCGTCCTCAGTCAAATCGTTCACCGTCCATGGATGAATGCCCAAAGCAGCATAAACCGTACCCTGAAACTGTTCAGCCAATTCCAAGCTTTTGAGACTAGTCTTCAAATCCATCGAATTCGAAACCAGAGCAACAACATTTGAGGCCCGAGCTTCCCGCACAATATCATCGACACAGCCCGAGTACTCATCGTCTGAAAGATGTATATGGACATCAACAAACTTCATCTTGAAATCACTGTAAGCATTTTCCTGATCATCGCTGGACTTTTATAGGTTCCTCTCACAAAAGACCACTATCACACTTCTATGCAGAAAAGAATGCGGATGATACATGAAGAAAGGACATCACACCGTAATAGACACATACGACGATTTCCTAACATATCGGATGGATGCAGTTTCCAAGAGCCTTGATGAGCAGGTCGCTCTATGGCAAACCTCTTACATGGCAAAATATCCTGAACTGTTAAGAAAACAGATTCGAACCTACAGGGAGATGAAAGTTAACTGGCAAGACATTGCAAGAAGGATCATCCAACTCATACCACGGCGCCTCAGGTCGATGCAAGAAGCAAGAGAAAACCTTCTCCAGATTTGTGAGACTCTCTTTGCTAAGGCTGCACAGAAGCTGGGCCTCGACTTCGACATAGTCTTCGTCATTTATATAGGCATTGGATGTGGCGCAGGATGGGCAACTGTGTACAAGAAGAAGCCAGCTGTCCTCATAGGGCTGGAGAACATAGCACAAGAAAAATGGCATAAGAAGAAAAAACTTGAAGGACTGATATGCCACGAGATAGGCCACTTGGCGCACATGAAATGGCGCAATGAATGGACAAGTTTTGAGAAAGCTGAAGATAACCCCATGTTCCGACTTTACAGTGAAGGATTTGCTCAGAGATGCGAGGAAATCATTCTTCGTAGGAAAACCTGGCACTTTGAGCCAAACAGAAACTGGCGAGTCTGGTGCGAACAACGCAAAAGCTGGCTGGCAAACGAGTTTCTCAAGAGGCTAGAAAGACAAGCTTCAGTGAATGAATTCTTCGGGTCATGGTTCAACATCGAAGGAAAAAAGCAAACAGGATATTTCTTAGGTCACACCTTCATCCGACATCTGGAAGAAACCTCCAGTTTGAGAGAAATAGCACTCTTCAACCCAATAAACGTCACCAAACTCGGCTTTCAGTACTTGAAATCAGTCCGCAATGAGAAAACGAGGTAACAGAGCGTGACTGTTTGTCAAGGATTATCAACAATAAACGTTAAATAGGGCTTTAAAGAGAAAAAGAAGCTACGGAGGACTGTTTGTGGTCGATTTAGAATTGGCTGTAGCCCCAATGCATAGATTATGCAAAAAGGCTGGGGCCGACAGAGTAAGCGAAGCTGCAGCAAAAGAACTTGCCAAAGCACTAGAAGAAATCGGCGTAAAAATCGCAAGAGAAGCCCTAGACTTCGCAATGCACGCTGGGAGAAAAACCATAAAATCTGAAGACATCGAAATAGCTGCCAAAAAAGTCATGGGCAAGTAGCCTTTTCACCAACTCTCTCTTTTCTTTTTTGTCCCACACCAAGAGCTTCTGTCCGCACACAACACTGGCTCGAACTGTTCTCTTATTATATGTTCCACAACAAGAAGAGCTTCAGACGCAGAAAACCCTTAAGAACCACCAAACAAACTTCAATATTGGAAGCCGGTAACCATGGGCGGAAAAAAGAAACTCAGTCTGAAACAAATAGAACGGACTCAAGAAAAGAAAGACACTGAAGAGAAAGAAAAGAAGAAAAAGGAAAAGACAGCAGGACCCAAAGAGAAGAAGCCCTCAGCAGTGATTCCGCCAGATCCGAAAAGTGACAAGGTCATCGGCGAACTGAAAAAGATGCATGTCCTCACGCCGTACACCGTGGCAACACGCTTCAACATACGCATCAGCGCGGCAAAAGATCTACTAGACCAACTGCAGGAAAACGGAGCCATCCAACTAGTCTCAGGAAATCATAATATCAAAATATACAGAGTAGACTAGATTCGAAATCTTCCACTTCAACGCTCACAAGACTTTCCTCTCACTATGTGAAGGGTCAAGATCAGTTTGGAATTTCCTAGGAGAGTCTACACAGAAGAAGAAGTCAAACAAGCCAAAGCCCTTGTTGACAAAGGATACAAACACCGTGTGACAGTCAAGGGAATCGTTGGTTTTAAGCGGAAGGTCAAGCAGGCATTGATTCTTGTCAAAACTGCTGGTTTCTATGATTTTCTTAGGACGTACATCCGAAGAATAGAACAGATTGACGGTTTGACGCAGCTGCGTCAAGCGGAAGCTGCTATATGGGCAAATGAATATGCCGTTGAGAATCCTGTTGACGCAGCCAGCGTTTTCGTACAGAAAGCAAACCAGATGAAGGAATATCTTGATGGGGCGCTCTACTACGGCGGAAAAGCAGAAAAACGCGCAGATGAGAAACGGATAGAGTTCCTCGAAGCACTGAAGAGCAAAAGCCGCGCAAAAGAAGTAGTAGAGGAGTGTAAGAGACTTCTTCAAATGTGGAGAGAAAGCTCCCTGGTCTACTAGAGACTTTCAACTCTGATTTTTGTTCCACTCTTCACCTGTTTGAACAAATCAAGATTTCCAGTGATTTTACCTATGATATTTACCGGGCTGTAGGGCTGCGACTTCCCGTGGAATATGCATATGGCACTCCCCATGGGCCAGAAACCGATTGTCCCAGTTTCAACAGTAGCCTTCGCTTTTTCTTCTCCCATCTTGATAGGCGTTTCGAAGTAGACCTCTTCCTTCCACAGCGCAGCTCTTCCTTCTATCGGCAGTTTCCGAACTATCATATCTATTGTTCTGGGGGCCAGGAAACGCACAAGCTCTCCTTCAGCATCGCCCATGCCTTCTATCGTGAACTTCACTCTTACGCGGGAGACTTCACCCTTTTCCTCACTCATTGCTTCTTCACACTTCTTTCGATGAACTCGTCTAGGATATGTTCAAGTGAGAAGGGCCCAAGAACCTTCAGTTCATACTTAACTCTCACAGTCGGCTGGTTTATCGTAACAACCCTCCTCAAATCTATAGGTGTTCCAATCACCACAACATCGCAGGGAGTGCGATCAATAGTTTCTTTGAGCTCGGCCACTTGCTTTCCACTGTAACCCAGCGCCGGAAGAATCGCACCAAGATGCCCGTATTTTCTATATGCTTCTTTGATGGAGCCTACAGCATATGGTCGCGGATCGACGATCGTACCTGCTCCAAACTGCTGCGCAAATATCATTCCAGCTCCATAAGGCATATTTCCATGAGTTATTGTTGGCCCATCCTCAATCACCAACACTCGCTTCCCTCTGACGAGTTCAGGCTTGTCAGCAGTTATTGGTGAAGCGGCCTCCAAGACAGTTGCGTTCGGATTGACCATCTTGATGTTTTCTTTGACCTGTTTCACCTTCTGCGGATCAGCAGTGTCAACTTTGTTTATTATGACCACGTTTGCCATTCGCAGATTGGTCTCACCTGGGTGATAAGCCAATTCATGCCCTGCTCTATGCGGGTCTGCTACGACAATGCTCAAATCGGATTTGTAGAAGGGCATGTCGTTGTTGCCGCCGTCCCAGACTATAACGTCAGCTTCTTCCTCCGCCTCTCGCAAGATCTTCTCATAGTCGACTCCGGCATACACAACTATGCCGTTGTCGATGTGCGGCTCGTACTCTTCCCGTTCCTCAATGGTACATTCATATTTGTTCAGATCCTCATAAGAAGCGAAGCGCTCGCAGATCTGTCTTGTCAAGTCTCCATAGGGCATCGGATGCCTGATCGCGGCCACACTCAACCCTCTGCTTTTCAGGACCTTGGCAACTTGCCGCGAAGTCTGACTTTTTCCTGACCCCGTCCTCACTGCGCAAACCGAAACAACAGGAACCCTTGCTTTCAACATTGTTGTCTTGGGTCCCATCAAGCGAAAGTCGGCACCGTTCGCGAGTGCAATAGAAGCTTTATGCATTACGTGTTCATGCGAAACGTCACTGTAAGCAAAAACAACTTGGTCAATGTCATCCTCCTTTATCAGTCTAGGCAGTTCTTCTTCCAGGAATATTGGTATCCCGTCAGGGTATCTTGAACCTGCAAGCTCCGACGGGTAGCTTCTCCCTTCTATTCCAGGAATCTGGGTCGCCGTGAAAGCCACAACCTCATAGGCGTCATTGCTTCTGAAATAGACATTGAAGTTGTGAAAGTCCCTCCCAGCCGCGCCCATTATAACAACCCTTGTTTTCCGCATGAAGGATTCCTCTCAAAACCCCAGACCCGAGTGGGGTTCAATACTAGATGATGATTCTATTTAAACCTAGCGAGGAGAAAACTATCGCAGTAACCTTAACACTGTTTCCCCTATGAAATCTATCTGTTTCGGCGTAACACCCGGATGAACCGGTAACGAGAAGACTTGCTTCGCCACTTCTTCTGTCACTGGCAACTTATACTTTCCAAACTTGCGATAGTAAGGCATGAGATGAATCGGATTCACATAGCAAACAAACGCTCCAATTCCTTCTTGCCTCAACTTTTCAACAAGCTTGTCTCTTTGCGTGCTCTGCGCTTTCTTCAGCCTTACCGTGTAGAGGTACCAGCTACACTTGTGGCCCTTAGGCTCGGTTGGTAGCTTCAGCTTGCTCGTTTTTTCGAGAATCCTAGTCAGTCTTTTTACGTTCTCGCGCCTTCTAGCAACAAACTTTGGCAGTTTCTTCAGCTGCACGCAACCTATGGCCGCCCCTATCTCTGGCATGTGATAGTTGTGCCCGAGCATGAGAGACATGTACTTCTCTTTTTCTCCGTGACTTCGCATGCATCTGGATATTTCGGCAATTTCGTTGTTATTCGTGGTGATCATCCCACCTTCACCTGTGGTCATGTTTTTACTTCCATAGAAGCTCCAGCATGCAGCGTCAGCGAAGGCTCCTAGTGGCTTTCCCATATAAGTAGCTCCATGGGCTTGAGCTGCATCTTCAATGATTCTAAGCCCATACTTGTCAGCAATTTCTTTTATCGGCTTCATGTCCGCCGGCATGCCGTAAAGGTCCACAGGCATAATAGCCCTGGTCCTTTTCGTTACGGCTTTTTCAACTGTCTTCGCTGGAATAGTGTATGTGTCTGGGTCTATGTCAACGAAAACGGGTTTGGCTTCCCTGAAGACAACAACTTCGGCTGTTGCCACGAACGTGAAACTCGGGAGAATAACCTCATCACTGGACTTCACACCTGCTGCCGTAAGTGCCGAGTGCAGGGCACCTGTCCCTGAATTGAGGGCTATAGCGTGCTTCGCCTTCACAAATTTCTTGAAATGATTTTCAAACTCTGTAACCATGGGGCCTGCACCGACTCCATGGGTCAGAATTCCTGTTTTCATGACATTGATGACGGCCTCGATTTCTTCTTTCCCTATTTGGGGCTTGTTGATTTGGATCATGTCATAGCCACTGGACTAGGCATAGTATTTCTACCCTAATAACCTGTGCCCACGATTGTTTAACGTTAACTAGGATCCCAGAAGACCATGAAGTTAAAAACTGTCTCCCAAGCCCTTAACCCTGTCCATGAACTCTTCTTTTTCTCTTTCTACCTCTGCCCTTCTTTTCGCCAGAAACTCCAGTTCCTCGGATATCTCTTCCACCCACTCTCTAATGGCTAGGCTGCATTCTTTGTTAGTCATCTTAGAGAGATATGACGAGACATCGCAGGGTTCGCCTTTCTTCAACAGTCTTAGTGGATAGTTGATCAGTTGGAATTTTGAGAATGGAAAGAAATGCCTAGTAGTACGCGGTTCCATCAACTGCCCACTGAGCCCTGCCGAAAGGACCTTTTCGATTGTTATGTTGTCACCTGAACCGTTCATGTATTGATGAATTCTTCTTCTTCCAACGCGAATCACTGGTTTCTGGAAGACATCAACGGGTATAGAGGGTATTGACCTGTAACCAAGGCTTTTCAATACAAGCCAACGATGCATGCCATCCAAGATAACGCCTGTCCTTGCATCGACTACTATGGGATACCTCAGCACGCCGTCTCTGAGGATCTCCTGTTTAAGAAGCCCTAGATAAAGCGGGGAGCCCTTTTCATGCGGTTTGAGTTCATCAATTGACAGTAGAGCGGTTCTGACATTCGAACCCTCAGTTTTCAGAATAGTCGTTGTCAATGGCCCTCACCTTTCAATAATTGAAAGTTGGAACTTCAATTCTCTCGGGCTCGTATTCCAAAAGCTTCCCAGCGAGATACTGCTCATAAGCTGATAGATCCAGCAATCCATGCCCACTGTAGTTCATTGCAATCACTCTCTTCTCACCTGTTTTCTTGCATCTCAAGGCCTCATCGACGACAAACTTCAGACTGTGAGCGGTTTCAGGAGCGGTTATCAGGCCTTCTGTCTGAGCCAGCAGCTTGGCGGCCTCAAAAACCTCGGCTTGGCTGTAGGCAACTGGTTGTGCATACCCTTTGTGAATAAGGTAAGAAATCAAAGGCGCCATCCCATGATATCTTAAGCCACCTGCATGAATGGGCGGACACGCATAATCATGTCCAAGGGTCAACATCTTGATAAGCGGAGTCATCTTGCCTGTGTCTCCGTAATCATAAGTGTAAACGCCCCTAGTGGTGTGCGGAACAGCTTTTGATTCGCAAGCGACAAACTCGGTGCTTGTTTTGCCTTTCAGCTTATTCGTCATGAACGGGAAGCAGAAACCACTGTAGTTAGAACCACCGCCTATGCAACCACAGACCACATCAGGGTCTTTGTCCAAGAGTTCAAACTGTTTCTTAGCTTCCAGCCCTACTATCGTCTGATGCATCAACACATGGTTTAACACCGAGCCCAAGGAATACCTAGTATCGTTTCGAGCAAGAGTGTCTTCGATTGCTTCGGTGATAGCTATGCCAAGTGTTCCAGGGTGATTCGGATTCTCTTTGAGTAGTTTTCTGCCGAAGCTTGTTTGGTCGCTTGGAGAGGGAAACATTTCAGCCCCATAAAGTTGGGCCATTGTTCTCCTGCCAGGTTTTTGGTTATAGCTTACCCGCACCATGTATATTCGGCATTTCAGGTCAAAAAGCCTAGTTGCCAAGGCTAAGGCCGTGCCCCACTGTCCCGCGCCTGTCTCGGTGACTAGTCTCTCAATTCCTTGTTTCTTATTGTAATAAGCTTGTGCGATAGCCGTATTGGTTTTGTGGCTTCCTGTAGGACTGAAATTCTCACATTTAAAGTATATCTCTGCCGGTGTCTTCAAGAATTTTTCAAGCCTGCGAGCACGGTAAAGTGGTGTTGGACGTGGAAGCCCCCGGTAGGCATCGAGCACATCATCAGGTATCTTGACGTAACGCTCGGCTGAAACCTCTTGTCTCACAAGTTCTTTCGCGAATATTCTCTCAAGCATTCCCGGATTTATCGGTTTCAACGATGTCGGATCTATTGGAGGTGGCAGGGGTTCTGGAAGGTCAGCTTGTATATTGTACCAGGATGTTGGCAGTTCGTCAGGTTTCAAATTGGTTACATATTCTTTGTCCGTCTGCGTCATTTTACTGTCTCCCATGTACCTTTTAGTGCATATATGCACTTTAGCAGTCAAATTCAATTGCAAGAACATATTTATACTTTATTGCACAAAAATGTACATGAAGGAAACTGCCACATGTGGAATGACGCAAGAAAATACCTTGAAGGGCACCCTGAAAGGCTCAAGGTAACCCGCGTCCTCATAGAAAACGGACTCAGCGTCAGAAACGGAAAGATCTACCTTAACGAAATTGAAATCCCGCCAGTGCGTGTAGCCCGAGCCGCAGGAGTAGACAGAAGAACGGTCAAAGAGACGTTAAACGCGATAAGGTCGAACCGTGAACTCAGGTTGATGTTCGAAGGATTGAGATCTGCAGGATATTCATTGAAGGAAATTGCAAAGCATTTGAGCTTTGGAGTGGTTGAAATAACGCCTGTCGATGCGAAAACCCCTGGAATCTTGGCTAATTCCGCGTTGATCTTGGCAAAGAATGGCCTAAGCATAAGACAGGCGATTGTGGATGATCCGGAGCTTTCACCAGAACCGAAACTCACATTGATTGCTGAGAAGAAAATCCCAGGAGAACTCATTCCAGAATTGCTGAACGTGAAAGGTGTAGCCAAGGTTTCAGTATACTAGACGGGCAAATGCGGTCATCATTTCATCGATCTTGACGGTAGTCCAGACAACTAACTATTGGTGCCTAGCTTTGAATATTGGAAACCCATGTTGCTGGACATAAAGGATAATAGAGTGTGCCAAGCGCAATTACCCAAGAACAATGTTACGGACGGCTGACTGATGGCAAGAGTAGGCGTATACGTCTGCCACTGCGGCTCAAACATTGCGGGTGTTGTCAATGTCGAAAAAGTGGCTCAATATGCCAAAAGCCTGCCAGACGTTGTGACGTCCAAACATTACACTTACATGTGCTCTGAATCCGGTCAGCAGTTGATTCAAGACGACATCAAAGCCCACAAGCTCGACAGAATAGTCATAGCGACGTGTTCTCCTCGCATGCATGAGGAAACGTTCCGGAGAGTAGTCGCGGAAGGCGGCCTTAATCCTTACCTGACCGAAATAGTGAACCTGCGAGAGCACGTCTCTTGGGCGCATATGCACGAACCCGAGAAAGCAACTGAAAAGGCCAAAGCGCTTGTGAGAATGGGCGTGGCTCGCGCGAGGATTCTAGAGCCGTTGGAGAAACGGAAGGTGAGGGCGGAGAAAAGCGTACTAGTTGTGGGTGGCGGCATAGCGGGTATACAAGCCTCTCTTGACTTGGCCAACGCTGGTTTCGAAGTCTATTTGGTTGAGAAGGCACCTAGCATCGGCGGACGGATGGCCCAGCTGGACAAGACCTTCCCCACTTTGGACTGTTCAATGTGCATTCTGGCGCCGAAGATGATTGACTGCGGGCACCACCCTAACGTTCATCTTTTAACGTACTCCGAAGTCAAAGCAGTGAAGGGTTTTGTTGGCAACTTCAGGGTGACGGTTCTCAAAAAGCCGAGATACGTCGACGAAAAAAAGTGCAACGGTTGCCTGATCTGCACGGAGAAATGCCCGGCCGAAGCACAGAACGAGTTTGACGAGTACATGGGAGTGAGAAAGGCAATCTACATGCCTTTCATGCAGGCGGTTCCGAGAGTAGCAGTAATAGATAAGGAAACTTGTCTTGAGTGCGGTCTCTGCGAAAGGGTCTGTCCAAGCAAAGCGGTGAACAGGGAGCAAGAGCAAGAAGAAATCGAGCTTGATGTCGGAGCAATAATCCTTGCAACCGGCTTCGACGTGTTTGACCCATCGGTGGTTTCAGAGTATGGATACAAACGCTTCAAGAACATAGTGACAGCAATGGAACTGGAACGCCTTGTAAGTGCATTTGGCCCAACAGGAGGCAATCTGATAAGACCATCGGACGGGAAGATACCTAAAAGCTTGGCGTTCATCCAATGCGTGGGCTCTCGAGATAAGCGCTTCCATGAGCATTGCTGTCGGGTTGGCTGTATGGCAACTCTGAAACAGGCAATCCTAGCCCGCGAAAAGATCCATGGCAACATCAAGATATACGTCTGTTACATCGACCTTCGAGCCTTCGGCAAAGGCTACGAAGAATTCTACAGGCGCGCAAGAGACATGGACATAGACTTCGTGGCTGGCATACCATCAGAAATACACAGCGCCTCAGACGATTCACTTTACTTTGATGTTTACGACAAAGGGACAAACAGACTCCTAGAAGTCCATGCGGACTTGGTTGTGCTAGGAACCGAGCTTGTGCCAGCCAGCGACACTCAGAGAATCAGCGCACTGCTTCATGCCTCAAGAAGCGCAGACGGCTTCCTCCTAGAGGCACACCCCAAACTGCGTCCGCTTGAAAGTGTTATGGCGGGTGTATTTCTCGCCGGGGCATGTCAGGGACCAAAAGACATTCCAGATACCGTGGCGCAGGCGGGCGGAGCTGCGGCAAAGGCAATAGACTTGCTTTCAAGCGGAGAAATCGAGCTTGAGCCGTTGAAAGCCGTGGTAGATACGGACTTGTGCAGTGGGTGCAGAATCTGTGAGTCGATCTGTCCTTTTGTGGCAATAGAGATGAAACCTGAAATTGTAAATGGAGAAGAAAAACCCAGAGCCGAAGTCATTGAGGCTGTGTGTCAAGGCTGTGGCCTATGCAGCGCGGCATGCCCGACAGGAGCAGTCAAGATTCAACAGTATAACAACAGACAGGTCTTAACCCAAGTTGAAGCGGCTTTAGTAGAGACGTGCGCTGAGGGAGGAAGATAAGTCTGAGTCTAGTCGATTTGATGTCGATGGCCAAGCCCAACCTTGAATCGCGAGACAAGATACTGTCAAAACTCAGCGGAAGAGAACTTGTGAACTGTTTTCAATGCATAAAATGCACGAGCGGTTGCACGGCCTTGAAACTGCTGGAGCTCAAACCACATGAAATAATAAAACTTGTCAACTTGGGTTTTGTAGATGAGCTGCCATCCTCAGACATAATTTGGACCTGTGTAACCTGCCTGAAATGTGTTCAGAGGTGTCCGCAAAAAGCGTCGCCCTACCACGTGATCATGGCTCTGAGAAATTTTGCAGTTGAAAGAGAGGCAAAAGTGCCCGAAGGATACTTGAAGATTGTTTCACAAATACTCGAAACCGGACTTGCAGAGTCTCCTCAGAAGATTGTGACCAAGAATATGGAGACCATTGACCGTGAGTGCTTGAAACTGCCCAAGATCAAGCATCCGAAAGAAAGCTTTCAAGCCTTCTTTATGAAAGCCATGGAGGAGAGATGAGGTGAAGGTCGCTGTTTTCTGGGGCTGCTGCATACAAGCAAACCAGTATGCATACGAAATGTCTCTCCGCGAAACTCTTCCCAAGTTTGACATTGAACTGGTCGACCTGCAAGAATCTATTTGCTGCGGCGATCCCGTAAAGAGCGTCAACGAGTTTGCAGCCAATTTCCTAGCCGCACGAGTTCTCGCGCTGGCAAACCTGACAGGTTTAGACAGCCTTCTTGTTCCATGCAACCGTTGTCACTTCACAATATCTGAGAACCAAAACATAATGAAGAAGAACCCAAAAACAGCTCAGAAAATCATTGACCTGCTGAAGGAGGAGGGATTACGTTATAACCCGAACATTAAGATTTGGCATACAATCGATCTTATGCATGATCTTATCGGCCTAGGGAAGGTAAAGAAAGCCGTGAAGCAGCCGCTCAAAGGATTGAGGGTCGCAACACACGTTGGTTGCCAAATAATCCGTTACAGCGATCTCGGAAGAGTTGACGATGCAGAAAGCCCACAAAAACTCGACGAGCTGATTAGGGCACTTGGCGGAGAAGCAGTGGACTACGCTGAAAAACTGGACTGTTGCGGAGCGGCTTTAATGCGTAGCCATCCCGACTCGGCTCTTTCACTTGCAGGTTCCAAGCTCAAGGCTGTGCAGAACTTGAGCGTGGGAGGCATGGTTGTTTCATGCCCAGATTGCCAACTGATGTTTGACGCCAAGCAAAAAGACGCAGGAACGACCGTGGGAGCGAAACTTCATGTTCCTGTGGTCTACTATACGCAGCTGCTTGGTCTAGCCTTAGGCATCGACGAGAAGAAACTCGGCCTTCATCTAAACCAAAGCCCGACAGAAGAAATCCTAGCAGAGATTTCCAGCTGAGCCTCCAAACAACTTTTATATCAGCAATCTTACAGCTTCCCTTCAAAAGGTGAAAAAATGGTAGAATTCGGATTCACTGAAGAACAAGAACTTTTCCGCAAGGCTATACGTGAATGGTGCGAAAAGAACCTGCCGATAGAGAAAATTAGAGAAATGGACACACAAGGCTGGATTCCCCAGTCAATGCTCAGAAGCATGGGCGAAATGGGATTGAACATAATGACAGCCCCACAAGAACACGGCGGAACTGGTGCAGACTGGGTCACAGCATGTATAGCAGCAGAAGAACTTGGCTACGCAGACGTAAGCATAGCCCTTCCAGTGCTCTGGCTTGTCGAATCATCTTGGGGCTACGTTGTTGATAGATATGCAAGCGAACAAGTGCGCGATGCTGTCATACGCCCCGCTATCAAAGGCGACGCTTTCATAGGCATCGGCTCGACCGAAGCTGGCGGAGGCTCAGATGTTGCAGCCTTCAAATCCACGGCGAAGAGAGTAGGAAACGATTGGATTCTCAACGGCGAGAAGACCTACATCAGTGGCACAGAAGAAGCAAAGAAACTCGGCGGAGGCTACTTCGTCGTTGCTCGAACTTCACCTGCACCACCAGACGCACCACACAGGGGAATGACAGGATTCTACTTACCAATGAATGCTCTAGGAGTCGAAATCAACAAGCGCTATGATGACATGGGAAGGATGGCAATCTCAACAGGCGGCTTCGTGATGAATAACGTCAAGATACCAGACTCTTACCGTTTGGGTGAGGTTGACAAAGGCTTCTACCTCACAATGGAAGGCTTCGACGCCGCACGCATCCTGATTTCCGCTGTTTGCTATGGTGCCGCAAGACGTGCACTTGACATCGGTATGGAATACATAAAAGAACGCAAAGCCTTCGGCAGACCGATCGGCAAGTTCCAAGGAATTCAGTTCGAAATGGCCGACGATTATGCACATCTCGAAGCTTTGCGATCGTTGACTTACCGCACGGCATGGATGATGGACATGCGCTACAAGGAAAGCAAATTCTCCGCTCTTGAAGTTACCAGAATGATTGCTTGCTGCAAGCTCATATCGCCGCACCTTGCCTTTGACATATACAAACATGCCATGATTTGGCTTGGAGCATGGGGATACACAAGAGAATGCCCATTAGAAATGGGTCTACGTGGAATAATGTCCTACTGCGTCGGAGCTGAGGGAGCCACAAACATACAAAGAACAGTTATTGCCAGAGAGTTGCTGGGCAAAGATTTCACAACATACAAATAGAAACAAACTGAGCTAACATCAAAGCAGAAAACGCGTGCACCGCCAGTTTCTTTCTTTTTGCTAGTGGTCGTGAGTATATAGCACCCAGACGAACAGATGCATTCAGCTTTCTGAGTCCGATTGGAGAAGAAATATGGGGTTACATCACACCCGCTTTTCAGAATCAGCCTGCAATACAATTGTGAGGTACATGCCAATCACGCCCTCGCGGTCGATGTTGATGCTGAGTTTCCATACTTGATTACGGTGTTTTCGGGAGAAAAATGCTGGGAGCTTCTCGATTTGATAAGCGAGCTTAACTGCAACGTAGGTTTTGTATGCGGCTGTTGTATGTTGTGGTTCCCCAGTAGAATTTGGCGATTGTTGTGTCGTATTTATAGCTGTAATATGCATATGTGTAGTAGTACACTGTCCATGTTGTGCCAGTGAGCGTTGTGGATTGGAGCTGTTCGGTGGTGAAGGTTGCGCAGAGATTCCATGATCCTTCTGCGATTTGGACGTAAACGCGCACGACGAGCGAATCAGTTGACTGCAATGCTGTCTGCGTTACCGAGACCGTGCTGCTCTGTATGCCTGACCCGCTGTATCTGTAAACCACGGCCTTCGGTGTTCCAGTCTGTCCGTCCAAGCTGACTTCCTGTTCAACGCCGTTTGAGTGTCTAATCCATGCTCTTATGCCCCATGAAGCGCCTTCACCGCTTCCAGACTTGCTGTACACAGCAGAGCTGGCAGACTGAGGAATGCTTAGTTTGTAGGCGTTCAATCCATTGATGGTGTGTGTGTCGCTACGCATGTATCGCCCATAATAAACACTCACCGAGCCGCTTGACACTGTGTGTGTTATGGGCTGGGCTGCGCTGCTTCCCAACTTGGTTTCTTGAAGCAACAAGGATGTCGTTCCTGGCTGGATCGCTTGGAACGTGAGGGTTACAATGGTCATTGACCCGTTGAATGATGGTGCTGGGTCAGTGCGTGATTGAGCCTTGAAATAGCGTGCGTGGGTAGAGTTGTAGTTTGGTTCTAGGCCTGGACCATAGTTCTGTGTGTTGTTCTGCCACTCCGTCGGAGTTTGGATAATGACGTTTGTGCAGTTTAGGACGGTCTTGTTCCAGTACAGCTTGAACTCCCATCCGGCAAGGTCGACTACATCTGTCACCTTTACGGTTACATTGAATGCCTCGCCTTTGTACACTGTCGACTGGCTTGGTTCCACAAAGATGCTGGTAGCCCCGGCTGTGCCAGCTTCGACTCCACCGTCAGGCAACACGCCAGACTGACCTGACATACCTGACCCGCCACCCATCGAGTGTCCGTAGTGAGCCGCCAAAGATATAGCATCATACACGTCTACTGCACCGTCGGTGTTCAGGTCAGCCCTTCGGTCCCAATGGAGACTGCCTTGGTAGGAATTGTAGGCGTTAGCCAGGAGGATTGCGTCGAAGATGTCTACGATGCCATCATTGTTTATGTCTCCCTCAACCTTCTTCGGAAGCCACACCGCATCAGCACTTATTCTATCTCCTGGTTCTTCATAGGGAGAAGATACGTCGGTTCCGTTCTTGAATGTTGGAAGACCATTGCCGTTGGCATCCAGCCAAGGCGTTTCATATCCGCTCAGTCTTGCTTCGTCATGCCACCAAGAATAGTTCCAAGCCTCCCACATCGAGATATTTCCATCACCGTTTGAATCAGCGTTGATTTCTGTTGAATTATGCTTAAGGAGGTTTTCTTCATCGCTCCAGTAAGTGTCTTTGCCATGCAGAGCGTCCATGAATGATTCTGCCCACTCACAGAATCCATCGTGTTCAGTGTCTTTTACACTGGTATATGTTTCATTGGCTGACGTGAGAACAGTTCTACTAGTTGCATTCAAGTCATCAACCAGCCCACCGGAAAAACAGGCAAGAGTAGAAAAGCAGAGTTTCCCGTAACTCACGTTCGACAGATCAGACTTCAGTTCATCATCCCAATACGGAGCGTATTCTCCATTGTCACCACGAGTATTCAAGAATTCATCAACGCCCATATTATTCCAAATCTCGGAGCCCTCATCAATCGCATCATTTCTGCTTCCATCAATGCATTGGTCATCCGATAATTGCCCAGTGTGGCTGTTGTAACCTCCTCCATGCATCGACACGAATATAAAAACCACATCGTTGCTGTCTGACTTGCCGGCTAACCATTGATAGATTGCCTGCCTTGTGCTGTTTTTTGTCGCCTTTGCATCAACTCCAGGGCGTCCAGTGTCATAGCTCAAGTAGTAGATGCCGTCAAACCGATAATGAACATTTAAAATATGAAACATATAGTTGGCATCATGTACAAAACATTGGTCGATTCCTTCATCGTCTCCTCCGACTATCAATGCCCAGTATTCCACAGGCTCCAATTCTAGACTATCGCCTATCCTTGACCAGACTGCGCCACTTGTGAAGGAAGACAATGCTAGTGCTGAAAGCATGAATAGCACCAATAATCTTCTTCGTTCCATCTTCTGTTACACCGCCCAGTTATATTTGCGAGATAAGCATATAAATTTGGCGGTGCTAGAGGGGGACTGTGTAAAGAGAGTGGCTTCATTCAGACGAAGTTGTTCATTACTCTCGTTTTGCGTCATGACAGGTCTGACACTTTTGCCTGTACCCTTATTCACATACACGCCAGTTTTGAAAGTGCAAGATCACTACCTCACGATCCAGCAAGCAATTGATGCAGCGCAACCAGGGGACACAGTTCTGATTGCGGAAGGAACATACTACGAGCATTTAACAATAACGAAATCAATCTCACTGGTCGGATCGAATCGCAACACGATTATTGACGGCGGCGGTTCAGGCACAGTAATTTATGTTTCGGCAAGTAATGTTGACCTGACAGGTCTGACGGTAAGAAACAGTAGTATTGCCTATATGTGCTCTGGAATCTTGTTGGACGGATGCACGGACATAAATGTCGCTGATAATTCAATTAGAGATTTCTGTGGTTACGGTGTCCTCTTGAAGGATTCGCACAGATGCAGCGTTGTGAACAATAGTGTAGTGAACAACGACTACGGCATCACGATAGAGAACTCGTTTAACAACACCATCACAGGCAACACGCTTTATCGCAACAGGTATGGAATCGAGACATTATACTCCAGAGACAATACTGTCACTAGCAACAACATATCAGGCTACTTTCAAGGAATCTACATAAGTTGTTCATCTGGAAACTACCTCAGAAACAACAAGCTGTCCGACAGCATCTTCAATTTCGGAGTGACCGGAGAATCTCTCTCTGACTTCATGAACGACGTTGACACTTCCAACACAGTCAATGACAGACCTATCTACTATTGGATTAACGAGCATGACAAAAGCATTCCTTCAGATGCAGCCTATGTCATAGTCGTGAATTCGACCAGAATAACTCTCACTAACCTGACGCTCACCAATAACTGGCAGGGGGCAGTTCTGGCTTTCACAAATGACTCTCTAGTCCAAGGAATCCGTGTCTCGCGCAACGCTTACGGCGTGAAGCTTGAGTGTAGCAACGGGAATGAGATAGTCGGTGTCAGTGCCACTGAGAATGAATATCACGGCATTTCGGTGCACAAGTCTGATTCAAACACCTTTAGTGATAATGTCATCAGTTCCACAGTGATCAGCTCCATGGTTGGCTTTTATCTGGGATCCTCTAACCGAAGCAGGATCACAAACAACACCGTCGAATCCATTGAAGTAGGAGTTGCATTAGTAGACTCGCATCAAAGTCTTGTGCTCGAAAATACCCTGATGGACTCTGTTGACAGAGCATTGATCCTATGTAGATCAGCTTACAATGTCATTGTAAGAAACCGAATTAACTCAAGCTTTATTGGAATGGAACTCATGGAGCCTGCGACAAACAGCAACACCATTCAGGAAAACACTTTCAAGTCTAATCGTCAGGGAATCCGTCCTTGTTGGGCGAGTGGAAACATCTTCTACCACAACAATGTGGTCAACAACACTGAACAAGTGCTAGTAGTACAAAGCCACAACTTATGGGACAACGGCGTTGAAGGCAACTTCTGGAGTGGCTACAACGGCACAGACATGAATTATGACGGAATCGGAGACACTCCTTACGCAATCGACCAAGCAAACAAGGATCAATATCCACTCATGGAGCCTTATGCGACGGCTCCTCCAGCGATCCAGAGTGACCTCAACAGAGATGGAATCGTAGACATTTATGACTCGCTAAGAGCATGCAATGCCTTTGGAACATGCCCGGGATCTCTAGACTATGACATCAACATAGACGCAAACCAAGACCTAACCATCGACATTTTTGACATGATAATACTTGCCTCAAACTTTGGAAAAACCAGCTCTGGGCAGACTCCCTGAATTTGAGAATCTGAACGCATCACATCATCCCTCACCAAAGTTTCGAATCTTCTCTATCAAAGCATATGACCAGCCCTAGCAATGTGATAGTGCACGCGAGGCACCAAGACTTATCTTAAACCAAACTTCTATTGAACAAACCACAAACAACGAATCAATATCGCAACTCTGAATTAACGCAAAGGAATAGAAAAAGAATGGAGAGAAAGTGGAATCTAGATCAGCATCTGACGTTGCTCAGCGCAGATCACTCGCTGAATCACTCGCTCTTCGTGATTACTCCTCCATTGCTTTCTTCGATTACCATGAGCTTGGGAGTAACCAATCTTGAGATAGGTCTAGTATCAACCATTGCATCAATGATCTACGGCGGCGGCGCATTACTGGGAGGGTTTTAGGGGACAAAACTGGCGAAGCAAAAGCCATTACCATTTGCCTTATGCTTTCAGGGCTTCCGGCACCATTAATGCTCCTCGCCGGATTCACACATGGGATTTATGTTTATGCTGCAATCTTGAGCCTTATGGCTTTCTGGGCGAGTTTCTATCACCCAATAGCCAACTCCTTCATCTCAAAGGTTCACAAGATCAAAGTCTCTGAAGCCCTTGGACTGCACGGCATGGGCGGAACAATGGGCATAGTGTTAGCTCCTACAGTCGCCTGGTTCTTAGGCGCGTATTTCGGTTGGCCTTGGGCATTCGTTTTTTTCGGAATGCTTTCAGTGTCGATTGCTGTAATGTTTGCCAAGAAAGCTGTGCACATCGAAGATCTGAGCCATGGAAAAATAACCATATTAGAAGCTCTCCGAATGCGTGAAGTGCGGACAGTATTAGTTCTAAACGTGGCATAGGATTATTCATGAAAGGCGTTGAGCTATTCTTTCCAACTTATCTGAAAGAGAACAGAGGGGCCGATCCCATGTGGGCATCAGTTGCCTACACGCCTCTGCTGGCTTTTGGAGTTCTTGGACAGTGGATAGGCGGGAAAATGGGTAGCACCACCGGGACCAAAAAAAGTCATAGTTGCGACAACGGCGGGCACTTGCATAAGCCTGCTTTCGTTATTGTTTATACCAATATATGCTGTTGGCATGCTCATTTTCATTTTTCTCTACGGTCTATCCTTCTATGCTCATCAGCCAGCACTAAACGCCCTCACAGGTTTGTTAGCCCCATATGATCAGCGAGGAGCGGTTTTTGGCATCTACTTCTTCACATCCTTTGGAATAGGATCTATCTCGCAGTTGATCGCAGGATACTTGGCTGACATCTATGGTCTAGATGCGGCATTCTATCTGCTAACAGGGTTCGCCGCAGTGGCTTTACTTCTATCGTTCAGACTTCCAGAAACAACAGAAAAGAAATGAGAAATGAAAGAAATCACTGGAGCATTTTCTTCAGCGCATCTTTCAGGGCTGGCACCACTTCGTAAAGGTTGCCGACAACTCCGTAATCAGCAATCTCGAATATCGGAGCCTCTGGATCCTTGTTGATAGCCACAATTATTTTCGAGTCACGTATTCCAGCCACGTGCTGAATTACTCCCGAAATCCCGCATGCGATGTACAGCTTGGGCTTGACCTTGTGTCCTGAAAGACCTATCCACTCCGTAAACCATTTCCTGTCTTCAACCAGCGGTCTTGAGCACCCGACCTGCCCGCCGACCACCTCTGCAAACTCTTCCAGCAACACCTTATCGTCCTTCTTCTCCATGCCTCTTCCACAACAGATCAAGTACTGGGCTTCCTCAACTTTCACGTTTGATGTTTCAAGAGGTTTCCTTTCCACTATCTCGGTTTTGGGACTCTCGATTTTCACATCGACTTTTATGACTTGACCTTCTCGTTCTCGCGGTTCGGGCCTCTCAAAAGCTCTTGAAGGAACAGTTGCTATTTGCGGTTTGGATTTGAAAGTCACTTTTGCTACGGCGTTTCCGCCATAGGTTATCCTTTCACCTACCAACCTTCTGTTTTCATCAATGCTCAGCTTGGCACAATCAGGCACGCATCCAGTTTGAAGACGCGTAGCAAGTCTTGCCGCGAGTGGTCTCCCGTTTCTTGTGGATCCAATCAGCAGTATTTCTGGATGGTGATTCACAACAAGACTATGCAAATTGCCAAGGTAGGCTTCAGCTTGAAAATGCTCTAACTCTGAGCTATCGATCAAATAGACGTTGTCCGCGCCGTATTTTATCAGCTCATTTCCTCTTTGTTCAATGTTCTTTCCAACAAGAACAGCTGTAAGCTCCGTCTGCAGTTCGTCTGCTAGCTCTCTTCCTTTCGAAAGCATTTCAAGCATCAAATCGTATGCTTCCGAAAAAACCCAGACGCCTTTGTATTCAGTCATGACATTCATCTTCCGACAACACCTTCTTGAATCAACGCTTTGGCGAGTTTCTCTGCGATTTCGAGTACGGTCTCGCCTGTAATCATGATTCTCTTTCGCTCCATCTTTGGCGCAACAACACTTGTTACTTCAATTTTGGCATCGATCTTCTCTTCCTGGATGTTCAGGTCTGATAGAGTCCATGTGACTATTTCCTTCTTCGAAGCTTTCATTATCATCATCAGTGAGGGAATTCTAGGCTGGTTTATCTCGCGTGTGACTGCCACCAATGCCGGCGTCTTCGCCTTCACAGTTTCGCTCGCATCTTCCAGAGCCCTTTCCGCAAGGGCAGTGTCGCCTTCAACCGAAAGCTTTCTCACAAAAGTCACCAGCGGCAAGTTCAACAGTTCCGCCAATCTTGAACCAACAAGTCCCGAAAAACTATCCAAAGATGTCTCACCACACAGAATCAAGTCAAACTGCCCAATCATCTTGATTGCTCCAGCAAGAATGTGAGCTGTACCCGAAGTGTCAATTCCCTGAACAGCAGGGTCATTAACAAAATAGGCTTTGTCTGCGCCCATGGCAAGCGCTTCTCGCAAAACTGGTTTGGCATCCTCGGAGCTGACAGTCAAGGTGAATATCTCAGCGGCGCCAAGTCTCTCCTTGATTCTTATCGCTTCTTCCAAGGCGTTCTTGTCGAAGTCGCTGATCTTTCTGGGCGCGCCAGCCGTGACCAATTGCCTTGTTGCAGGGTCCACTTTCAACTGCGAAACATCAACAGCCTGTTTCAGGCAGACAATTATACGTTTCAAATCATTCTACCTCTAACCGTCAAGTGGAATCGGAAACTAGAAACTTGACACTTGCAATAAAAGAGTTTCGCCTCATGCCTACAATTTACAAAACGTGTGTTCACACTCTTGATTTCAGGGCCCCGAGCCAAAAATGCTTCAAAGCGATACCGTTTATCGCTTCGAAAGAATACTTAAGTAGGCTTTTCCTTAATGCACATCGAAACAACGAGGGAACCAAATGAAGAAAGGCGAAGCGAAAACATACTTTTGGTCCGGAAATGAAGCATGCGTTGAAGCAGCAATAGTTGCAGGGTGCAGATTTTTCGCAGGATACCCAATATCGCCTTCTAGCGAAATCCCTGAGCGCCTCTCGGAGCGCCTACCGCAATTAGGCGGAATATTCCTGCAGATGGAAGACGAACTAGCTTCCATAGGGGCGATCATGGGTGCAAGCTGGGCAGGATGGAAAGCCATGACCGCGACCTCTGGGCCAGGCTTCAGCTTGATGCAAGAAACCATTGGCTGGGGATTCATGACTGAAACCCCTTCTGTCGTAGTTGATGTTCAGAGAGTCGGACCTGGCACTGGCCAAGCAACCAGAGGCGCACAAGGAGATGTCATGCAAGCTCGCTGGGGAACGCATGGTGACTACGCAGCCATCGCAGTTTCGCCTAACTCTGTTCAGGAAATGTTTGAACTCACAATAAGATCTTTCAACCTTGCAGAGAAATACCGTACTCCAGTTATTCTCTTAACAGATGAGGCCATAGGCCATGTTAGAGAACAAATAGTCGTACCGCCACTGGAAAGCGTAGAGATAATCAACCGCAAGAAGCCTAAGGATGAAGACAGAGCTTTCTTCGGTTCAGAAGAGGTTGCACCGATGCCGGCTGTGGGCGAAGGATTCAACGTTGCTGTTACAGCCTCAACTCACGATGAGTACGGAGTGAGATTCACTCAGGACGCTACGGTCCACAGGAGAATGATTGAGAAACTCAACGCAAAGATCGACAGGCATGCAGACGACATCGTTGAGGTGGAAAACTACAAGGTTGACGACTGCAAGGTTGGCGTTGTGTCGTTCGGGTGTACATCCAGAGCGGTTTACGAAGCTGTCGAACATGCTGAGAGTGAAGGCACAAAAGTAGGCTTTGTGCGGCTAAAGACGATTTGGCCTTTTCCTGAGAGGGCTGTAAGAAGACTTGCCGAATCAGCCAAGAAAATAATCGTTGCAGAAATGAATCTGGGACAAATCAAGAGGGAGGTAGAGAGAGTCGCCTGCAATTCAGAAGTGGTTCCTCTAAACAAAATCGGCGGTGGAGAATTGATCACACCAGAGGAAGTCTACGCCAAGATTGTTGGAGGAGGCAGATAAAATGGCTGAAGCGTTCTCATCCAGAAAATACATGCGAGACTTGAAATACCCCTTCTGTGCAGGATGCGGCCTTTTCTCAATCAATGACACTTTTCTAAGAGCCGTGCACGAGTTGGGTCATAGAGACCTAGACAAGTTCTGTTTCACCAGTGGGATAGGTTGCTCTTCGTGGATTCCATCGCCTTACTATATGGCTGACTCAGTTCACACCCTCCACGGAAGAAGCATACCTCCTGCCACCAGCATAAAACTCATACGTCCAGACCTAAACGTGGTGGTCTTCGGAGGCGACGGCGATATAGTCGGCATAGGGCTAAGCCACTTCGTCCACGCAGCGAGAAGAAACACAGACATCCTTGTCATAATGGGCAACAACATGGTCTACGGAATGACGGGCGGCCAAGTAGCACCCACAACACCCTTCAACACCTACACAACAACCACACCGTACGGAAGCTTCGAGCATCCCATAGATGCCATAAGACTCGCAGTCGCGGCTGGAGCAGCTTACGCCGCCCGATGGACAACCGCACATCTAAGCGAACTGAAAGAAACGTTCAAGAAAGCACTTCAAATGCAAGGTTTCAGATTCATCGAAGTTGTGACCCACTGCCCAACAGCCTATGGCAGAAGAGCCGGATTCAAAGGCATCGCAGAAATGCTCAAGCACTTTAGAGAAAACGCCGTTACAGTTCAGCAAGCTGAAAAAACGAAACCAGAAGAGCTTGAAAGAAAAATAGTTGTCGGCGAATTTATGTCAAGAAGACGCACAACACTTGTTGAGGCAGTCTACGCAAAGATGAAAGAGGCAAAAGAAAGTGGCGAACAAGACAGAGATTAGAATAGGCGGAAGCGGCGGCCAAGGCGTAGTTCTAGCCGCTCAAATACTGGGGGAAGCTGCAGTCCTAGATGGTAAAAATGTGGTGCAAACGCAAGCCTATGGAGCCGAAGCGAGAGGGAGCTTGGCAAAAAGTGAAGTGATAATATCAGACAATAAAATAGGGTTTCCAGCAGTAAGAAAGCCCGACGTACTCGTGGTCATGACGCAAGAAGCACTGGACAAGCTGCAAAAAGATTTGAAAGAGACCGGAACACTCATAGTCGACAGTACCAATGTAGCTACAACACCTGAAAAGAAAGCAAAGGTATACAAGATTCCGATAACAGAAACTGCCAAGAAAACCTTCGGAGAAACCATGTACGCAAACATGGTCATGCTTGGAGCTTTCATCAAAATAACCAAACTGGCCACAGTCGAGTCAATGGAAAGAGCAATAAAAGAAAATGTCTCCGCAAGAACCATCGAAACAAACATCAGTGCTTTCAGAAAAGGCCTCACACTCTAAGCCAACTTCTTACAGCTCAGTTGAGTTTCGTGCAACTCGTTTGTTCATACTAGATAGTCTCATGGATATTGAAGTAGGCGAACAAATGTGATGGCAGAAGTAGAAAGGAGTAGCCAGGCGGCAACTACATGAAGTATGAAGTGCGATGTTCAGCGTGTGGCCAAACCTCTCACAACTTGCTCTATTTTCAATGCTCATCTTGTGGAAAGCCATTGGACATGCAGCTTCACTTTGATTTTGAAACTAGGAAGATCTGCAGGAACGATTTCTCCGTTTGGCGATACAGAAGATTCTTTCCCTACGTGAACCGAGATGAAATCATAACCTTGGGAGAAGGATGGACACCGCTCGTAAGGCTCTCTGACAGTGTACATGTCAAACTTGAAAGCCTGAATCCCACAGGCTCCTTCAAGGACAGAGGATCGACAGTTCTGATTTCCGCTATTCATGAGCTGATAAAAAGGAAGAGAGGCTACATTTCTGAAGACTCATCCGGCAACGCTGGTGCATCCATGGCTGCCTACGCTACTCGCGCTGGCCTAAAAGCGAAGATATACGTACCAGAAAATGTCTCGGGTCCAAAGTATACGCAAATCCAGTCTTATGGAGCAGAGATCGTTAAAGTTGCAGGCAGTCGAGGCAAGGTTGCTGAAAAAGCATGTAAACAGGAGCCAAGAAAGTTTTACGTAGGCCACATACTTCATCCATTGTTCCGCGACGGCATAAGAAGCCTCTCCTATGAGATAGCTGAACAGCTTGACTGGGAGATTCCAGACCGTATCTACTTACCCGTCTCAGCAGGAACTCTGATGCTAGGGGTCATAAGCGGATTCAAACACCTAGCTGATTCAAACGTGACAAAGTCAACGCCGAAAATAGTGACTTGTCAAACAAGACAAGTCTCACCCCTATACCACCGCGTTAAGAATTTAAGCTACACACCCCCTGACGAGGTCACGTCAATTGCTGACGCCTTAGTCAGTGTGAACCCGCCTCTTCTAGAGCTTATGGCCAAGAATTTGAGGGAAGTCAAAGGCGGTGCAGTCATGGTCGAAGAAGAAGAGATACTGGAGGCTTTCAAGGAGCTCGCGATGAAAGGTTTCTTTGTCGAGCCCAGCTCTGCTGTTGCCTACGCAGCCTACACGAAGCAAGTCATGAACAAAGAAACCTCAAGTGACAGTAACGTCGTAATAATCTTAACAGGGACGGGTCTGAAAACAACGCTCAGATCCAAATAACGCTAATTTTCTCAAAAATTCCGTTCAAAATCTAACTTCCCATACATCCCTTTAGAAAAACTTATATTGAGATGCTGTTTTTCATTGTGACGCAAAAGGAGGTTTGTTTAAGACTTGTCGACACAATCAGCTGGCGGTGTACCAGTCTTAGTATTGAGAGAAGGCTCTAGTCGTTCACGTGGACGAGAAGCTCAACACACAAACATAGAAGCAGCAAGAATAGTGGCTGAAACCGTGAAGAGTGCTCTCGGACCGAAGGGCATGGACAAAATGCTTGTGGACAGTTTTGGCGACGTTACCATAACAAGCGACGGGCGCACAATCTTAGACGAGATGGACATTCAACATCCAGCGGCCAAAATGATGTTAGAGGTCGCAAAGACTCAGGACAATGAAGCTGGCGACGGAACAACAACAGCCGTCATAATATCCGGTGAATTACTCAACAAAGCTCAAGAACTGATCGAAAGAAACGTTCATCCCACGATAATAATCGATGGATACAGAAAAGCTTCAGATAAAGCACTTGAAATCCTAGAAAAAATTGCAATACAGATAGATCCCAGCTCTCCAGACTATCCGAAGAAGGTCGCAATGACCTCCATGGCAAGCAAGCTTGTTGCAGACGATAGAGAATACCTGGCTGACCTGGCGGTTAAGGCAATTCTCGCGGTCGCGGAGAAGGACGGAGACAAGTATAAGGCAGACGTTGACGATGTGAAGGTCGAGAAGAAACCAGGCGAATCGGCAAGAGAAACTAAGCTCATTCAGGGAATAGTCCTTGACAAAGAAGTCACGCATTCAGGAATGCCAAAACGCGTCGAAAGGGCCAAGATAGCACTGCTTGATTGCCCACTTGAAATCGAAAAGACTGAGTTTGACGCAAAAATCAACATCGAAAGCCCCGAGCAGATGGAAGCTTTTCTCAAGCAAGAGGAAGACATGCTGCGCGACATGGTTGACAAAATAGCCAAGGCCGGAGCCAACGTTGTTCTATGCGAAAAAGGTATCGACGATATGGCTCAGCACTTTTTAGCCAGAAAAGGGATACTTGCAGTCCGAAGAAACAAGAAGTCAGACATGGAGAAACTCGCTAAGGCCACCGGAGGAAAGATAGTAACAAACTTGGATGGCATGACTTCAGCGGACCTAGGCTACGCGGCTCTTGTCGAAGAACGTAAAATAGGCGACGACAAGATGACTTTCATAGAAGGATGCAAGCATCCTAAAGCCGTCACCATATTGATAAGGGGCGGAACCCAACGCATTGTAGACGAAGCAGAGCGATCAGTTCATGACGCTTTGTGTGTGGTCAGAGATGTCGTTGAAGAGCCGAAAATCGTTGCTGGCGGAGGAGCCCCAGAACTCGAAGTCTCACGACAGCTTAGGAAGTACGCGGAGACTCTGCCAGGAAGGGAACAGCTTGCAGTTAGAGCTTTTGCAGAAGCCCTTGAAGTCGTGCCAATCACACTCACTGAAAACGCAGGACTAGACCCAATAGACATCTTATCTGAACTTAGAGCAAGACATGAAAAAGGCGAAACATGGGCAGGCATAGAAGTCCGCAGCGGCAAAGCACAAGACATGGCCAGAGCAGGAGTCTATGAGCCTCTTGCAGTCAAGAAACAAATAGTGAAGTCAGCAACAGAAGCTTCTACAATGATATTAAAGATTGATGACGTTATTGCTGCTGGAAAAATGAAGACTCCCCCAACACCTCCAGGAGGCCCAGGCGGCATGGGAGGCGCTGGGTACCCAGGCATGGGGGAGTACTAGAAAACGTCTGAAAAAAGAAGAATCATTGTAGGACCGCCGAAGATTACGCGTTTCGAAAAGGCGAGGATAGTGGGAGCTAGAGCTCTGCAGATATCTATGGGCGCACCCATACTTATCGATGTCTCAGAAGCTTTTTCAGGCCCAATAGATATAGCGTTGAAGGAGCTTGCAGCTGGCACTCTGCCAATGACTATCAGAAGGACATTGCCAGACGGTACTTACCAAGACATTCCTTTGAAATGGCTCTTGGAAGAGCATTAGACCCTCAATTTCCCTTTTTTTGTTCCTTTAACATTTCTTTTGCTGCACCAAGCGTCTTTCTAATTCTTGTCCAGTGTGCACCTTGCCAGTAGATCTGGCCGCATCTTGTGCATTTCCAAAACTCTTCGTAATAGTCAAGTGTGCTTCTCTCAACTTTGTCTGCAGCCTCCTTTGTGGATATCGGCTTCACAACTGAGTTGCATTTTGGGCATCTCGATGAGGCCATGTCTATCTCTAGTCTGATGTCATATCTCTTGGCAAGTTCTGCTATTTTTTCTTCTCCGGTCAGTCCTTCCAAATAAAACGCGTCAACTCCTTTGCCTATAGCTCGCTGATAGAGTTCGAAATCCCTTGTGAGCAAAACTCTTTTTTCCTTTTTCGCTATGGTCAGAAGTTGAGAATCCTCCGAGTTGTTCGAATATTTCACATCCTGACCTAGCATGCGAAGCCAACGTGTCAGTTTTCCCAACATGCCGTCGGCGATGAACTTCAAGAACCGTACTTCCCCCGAATTATTCTGCCGCTTCCTGCCTTGGCAACGATTTCACCATCATTCATGATCAGTTGACCGCTTACGAATGTCTTTACAGGCTTTCCCTCAACCTCTCGACCATCAAAAGGAGAATACTTTGCTTTCGACAGGAATTTTGACGAATCAATCCTGTATCTCTTGTACAGGTCTACAACAGTCAAGTCCGCGTCGTTCCCTTCTGCCAGGTATCCCTTGCCCTTCAGCTTGAAAATCTCCGCAGGTCTTTCTGACATAAGCCTTGCCACATCAACAACTGACAATCGTCCACGCTTGACTTCTGTAAATAGGAGCGGCAGGGTTGTCTCCAAGCCTGGTATGCCAACCTTAACATCCCAAACACTCTCAGCGTTTTTTTCTTCGATAGTGTGGGGTGCATGATCTGAGGCAAGAATGTCAATCCAACCGTTTCTAACACCATCCCATAACGCTTCAATGTGTTGGCTCCCCCGAACCGGCGGCATGGTCATAGCCAGCAATCCTATGTGCTTCAAATCGTCAGCAGACAGAAGCAGATGGTGCGGCGTCGTTTCACACGTTATTACCATTCCTGACCTCTTCCCTTCCTCTATAGATTCCAAACCCTCTTTCGTGCTGACGTGACAGAAATGCACGTGCACACTGGTCTGCCCGGCAATGTCTAGCACGCGTTTTACCGCCTTCAATTCCACATCTGCTGAGTGGACTTTGAGAAAAGCCTCGACATCATTCTGTTTGCTCCGTTTAAGCTTGTCTTCAGCCTTCTTCAACATCGCCTCATCTTCTGCGTGGACGGCCGTGGAGACTTTAAACTTGCCGACGGCCCTGAACGCCTCAAGCATGGCGTAATCATCGTGAATATACAATCCGCCGACTTGGCTAGCCATGAAAAGCTTGAAGCCCACTGCACCGTCACGTACAATTCTTTCTATTTCTTTGATGTTTTTCGGAAATTCGGAGCGGAAACCAACGTTAACTAGAATTTTTCTTTCAGCAATCCTAATTCTATTTTCCAAGGTTTCAACGCTCATTGTCACGGGCTCATTGTTGGGCATGTCAAGAACGGTCGTCATTCCACCTGTGGCAGCTGCAACTGTGCCGCTGAAAAAGTCTTCTCTGTATGCCTTTCCCTCATCTCGAAGATGCACATGAGCATCAATCAACCCTGGAAGAACCAACTGATTCTTCAGGTCAATTTTTGTGTCTGCCTTTGGCATGCGTGCTTCCTTGCCTATCTTGAAAATCTTGCCGTCATCAATGGCAAAACTGCAGTCCACAATTGTGCCTTTGATGTAGGCTTTCGCGTTCACCAGTACAGAATCGACAATCAACTTTGATGGTGCTCCTTTTCAATCAATAACATAGAACAGACGTGTTAAAAGTTTATTCTGTAGGCATGAGAAATGCGCTTTTGAGCTTTTTTCAGCCCACATCACACTACGCCCTACCTTTCTTAGTCTTCGTCTAGGCGAGCACTGAAGCCCGCGCGCCGAAGTCGTTAGTTGTGGCATCATGACCACAATAATGCTTTATACACATTCATTCATCTCGGAAGCGAGGGCTTTGACGTGAATCTGGGGCAGAAAGAGGTCAAGAAGCTTCTGGCAAATGCATTACGGAACGCTGAGAAAGACAGGCTTCGGCAAACTGCTGAAGAACTTCATCAAGCAAGGCAAATAGCCAAGAAAACAGGAAATGAGCCTTTGGCGAAACAGGTGCAGAATCAGGCGAATCAAATCTTCGGGAAGTTCAGGTACACTACAAAAACACAGTCAAATCGGTTGGAGCCTCTGAAAACAAATGGGTTTATCTTGGATATTGGTGGAGGCGGGGAGGGAATAATCGGTAAACTGAACGGAACACAGGTGATTGCGATTGACACGAGCGAAGAGGAATCGCAGGAAACAAGGAATGAAGCTCTGAAAGTTGTATTGGACGCAACCGACTCGAAGTTTCTCCCCCAAGTCTTTCAACGCTTGCACAGCTTTCTTCTGTTTCATGTATATTCCTAAAGAGAGGCATCAAAAAGTCTTCAAAAATGTCTACCCCGTTCTTAAAGATAGAGGAGAGTTCCTGTTATGGGACGTGAAAATGCCTGCGAGACGTAAGAATTTCAGAGTATTTGTTGTACGGTTAAAGATTCAACTGCCAAACGAAAAAATAGAAACCGGATACGGAACAGTATGGGATAAGACCCAGAACATTGAACATTTCAAGCAATTGGCACTCAAAACAGGATTCAAAATAATGAAAGAGTGGAGCAAGGGCAAAATCCTATTCCTAGAGATGAAAAAGGAAGGAATGGTCTCCGCAAGAACGAGACTCTAGATCTCGTATAAGGCCTGCAAAAACTGTGTAGCAGTCATTACTCTATTATCTTGAAGAAGTCCCTTTCTGTTAATATGCCGACAAGCGTTCCATTCTTGACAACTGGTACGGCTCCTATGTCTTTCTCCCGCATAATCTTTGCCGCTTGACCTACATCAGTCTCTGGTTCCACTGTTGAAACGTTTTTTGTTGCTATCTCGAGCGCAGGCGTTCCCAAAACTTGGATTATCGTTCCAGACCTTAGGTGCCTGAAGACTTCGCCGGAACCGAAGAAGCGTATAATGTCCATGGCGGTTACTATGCCCACAACCTTGCCATCAGAGATTATCGGCAACCTTCTAAAGCCCCGGGACGCCATCGTTTTTTCAGCTTCGAATATAGTTGTTTTAGGCAGGGCAGTCACCACGTTCTCTGACATAAGTTGAGCAACAGTCACACGGCTTGTTCTGCCAGCGAACAGGACTGCAATGTCACGTTCGGTTACTATTGCTTTTACGCTGCCATTTTCATCAACCACGGGCAAGCCGCCAAGGTTGGATTCCTTCATCTTCTGTATGGCTTCACTTATCTTTGCTGAAGTCTTGATCGAGACAACTTTCTGAGTCATAATGAGTTTTATCGGCTCGTTTATGGCCTTGAAAAAGTTTCCACCATATTTCTGCTGAACTATCTCGAATTTTCTGCCGCCGCCCAAGTAGTCGACTATGTCTGTGGCTGTAACGATTCCTTCCAAATGCCTGGTTCCAGGGTTGGCTATCGGCAGACGGCGGAATCCCTTTTTCGCCATTTTCTGAACTGCGTCATAGATAGGTGTAGTGGGCGCAACCATGACAACGGGGCTTTTTGCGATTGTCAGTATCTCACCCTCATGTTTCTTAGAAGCACGCGCCCTCAACTCCAGAGGGCCGGTTCCACGGAGTCTTCTTCTGAAACCTTCTCTTCTCAATTCTTCCCCTCTCACGCTACAACAAGCCTGGCAATATCTTCGCGATCGACTATACCAATCAGTTTCCCATCTTTGTCTTTCACAGGAACCCTTCCAATATCCTTGAAAACCATAACTCTGGCAACCTTGATAACTTTCGTCGAAGGATCCACAGCAACCATGTTTGTCTTCATTATTGAAGAAATTTTCGGAGAATCTCTGAAACGCCCTTTCTTGGATTCAAAAGCCGGCAGGGAAACTCCGGTTTCGAGAAGATCTCTCTGTGTAACCATGCCCACCAGCTTCCCGTTCCTAACGACGGGCAGACCGGCAAAACGCGTTTCTGTCATCAACCGCCAGATATTATCAACCTCATCATCTGGAGAACAAGTAACAACATCTTTAGTCATGATCTCAGAAACTTCTTTCAAAAAGCGTTCAGGATTTGTCTTGATTAGTGTCCCGATGAAACTGTCTAGCCCAATGACTCCTCTGTAAGTTTTGTCCTCAGTTGACGCCACAACAGGGGCGTACCATACATCTGCTCGCAGCATAGCTCTGAACGTTGAAACTCCATCATCGTCAACTGATGCGATGTGTTTTGCCGGCGTCATTATGCCCTTTACCTTGATCGGCGAGACAGACGATGAAATAGTCATCATGTCGCGACGCGAAACTTTTCCCAAAAGTATCTTGTTCTCATTGATCACTGGAAGAATTCGCAAGGCAAAATCTCTTATTATCGCACGTGCCTTTGTGGCAAGATCATCTTCATAGATAAACGGATGCTTCGAATCCATGATTTCTTTGACACGCAAAATATCTCCTCTCACTCCTCGCTTTCCCGTTCAACCTTGCAGTCCTCGCAGAGAAATTCGCCGTTGACTTCTGTCAGACTGTCTGACCAAACTCCGCAATTGTCACAATATCCAGCTAGAGGTGTCGATTCTCTTTCTGCCTCTTCAGCCATCTTCTCGCCTTCCATCATTGCTTTCTCTTGTATTGTCTCTAGCAGTTCAGGCATGACGGCTAACACGTCCTTGCTCGATATTATGCCCACAAGCTTCCCCTTGTATACGACCCCTAGACGTCTGATGTCTAGCTTGCTCATTTGCTTGGCTGCTTCAGTTATCATTGCGTCTGGTTCAATTGTCATCAGCGGAGACGTCACGACATCTTTGGCTCTGATAGTGTCTGGTTTCACATTCTTAGCCAAAACCCGCACGACAAGATCTCTTTCAGTTATTATTCCGATCGGCTTTGCCCCCTTGGCCGTTACTACTATGCAACCCAAATCATGTTTATCCATTAGGGCTGCAACTCTATTTACGGGGCCATTCTCATCTATAGTTACAGCCGGACTGCTCATAACGTCCTTGACCAGTAGTTTAGACCTAAGTCCGATTTCAGCCATGGTTCTCGCCACGCAAACGATGTATACCGTTATTAATGTTTGGTTTCACTCAACTCAAAAGAAAGCCCCAAATTTAAAACTTCCCTTATTCCCGTTACACGCCATTGTCTCTCACACAAGGTCAAATCTTATTAGCATCTGCTTTTTAATGCACTTGATTAATGCGTGATGTCAAATGTTGAGAACCAACGAAGATAAACTAGTGAAAATCTCCGTCGTCGGCGAAGTGGTCAGCCCAATACTCGGAAGAGATGTCTACAGGATTACAGCTCAAGGTAGCCCCGTGGTTTTGCCCGGCGTGGGAGGAATCACGTACAACGTCAGGGTTGGCGATCCAGCCAGTGGGTGGCAAGCGGACCATGTTGAACCGGGCATTAGTCTGGAAAACAAAGAAAATGATCCACGTTCTGGGCAAGGCGCAAACACCGCTTTTAATGTGCTCTCATGCGTTGGCAATGACGCTGTGGTGATAGCGGGTGAAGCGAAGGGGGCAAAAGGAGTTGTTACAGGAAAGCATGGCGGCATAGAACACGTGATGGTTGATGTTCAGCCGGAGACAATGAACAAACTTGTCATCGGCGACAAGTTTCTCATTAAGGCTTTCGGCGTCGGTCTGAAACTCTTGAACGCCCCAGAGATTACAGTCATGAACCTAGACCCCAAGTTTCTCAGAGCAATGAAGCCCAAACTCAAAGATGGCAAGCTTGAAGTCCCAGTCACTCATATCATTCCAGCGGCGACAATGGGCTCAGGATTGGGGGCAAACCAGACTTATTCCGGAGACTATGACATTCAGCTTTTCGATGAAAAAGTGAGGAAACAATTTGATCTCGACGACCTGAGACTAGGTGACCTAGTTGCCATAATTGACGCGGACCACACCTTTGGAAGGATATACAAACAAGGCGCAATCTCAGTAGGCATAGTAGTACACACAGACTGCGTCATAGCAGGTCATGGCCCGGGAGTCACGACACTGTTAACGTCTACTACTGGAAAGATCATTCCAAGAATTGAGAAGAAAGCCAATGTTGCGTCGACTTTGAAGCTCAGAAAGGACATGTAACCTTCGGCGCGCGAGGACAGATATATAAAGAAGCAAATCAAATTGTCTGCTTGAAAGATCCAGGAGCCATGAAAGTTGCCGTTTAAGCGAAAAAGCCGTGGAAGGTCAAAAGGCGCTAAAGGAAGCAGCGGCGTCGTCCAATGTGCCAGCTGCGGGTCGATGGTGCCTCGCGACAAAGCAAAGAAAGTGACAAGGAGACACTCAATTGTTGACTATCAACTGGCGAAGGAACTCCGACAGAAGGGCGCCTACATTGCCACGCCAGCCACGACCAAATACTATTGTGTCTCATGCGCTGTGCATCGCGGAGTTGTCAAAGTGAGAGCCGAGAACGAACGACGAATACGCACCCGCCCAAGGAGATTCTAGCTTTTCACCTATTCTTCTTCGATTTGCTGTAAACGTATAGACCTCTCTGTAGAACGGTCAAGTTTGAAAGCACAGCAAGCAGTATTATGCTTACGTTCATCACATTTACAGGCTGCCAGAAAAAAGCCACCACGCTTGCCACAACAAGTATTAACATACGTTCAGCTCTTTCTGCAAGGCCGATCGACTCCATTTTGATTCCAGCAACCTCAGCTCTCGCCCGGCTGTAGCTAACAAGCAAAGAGCCTATTGTTGCTGCAAAACCCCAATAGAAATCGCACAAGCCACCGAAGACCAGACCAAAATACACGACCGCATCAGCATATCTGTCAAGAAGAGAGTCTAGAAAACCACCGAACACTGTCGTCTTTTCATACAGCCTTGCCACCGCTCCATCTAAGGCATCACAGAAGCCTGAAAATAAGAGCAAAAGCATAGCAAGCAAAAGCCAGAGCGAGCGGTTCTGCCATGTTGCATACGCCGCTGCTGACAGAAAAGCCAAGATCACACCGATAATAGTTATCCCGTTAGGCGTCAGGCCGATCTTGCGAGCGCTTCTTGCTTCAGCTGCAAGCACAGCTTGAATTCTCTGCTTCAGCCTTGTGAGCATTGGCAGACGTTTCTCCAACAATCTTATTTAAGCGTGGATATGTAATGTCTGCAGTTAAAAGGTGTTTGGCATGATCAGCATTATGACAGTCAAAGTTGACAACAAGAGTTGCCAAGGATTGCGCACAGACTTGCCTGAGAGCCCACCTTTGCTTCTCATCATCGCTGAAAAGGGTTTTGTCATGTGCGGCTTCTTAAACGTTGAAGCGGCTGAAAAGCTAGGCGTGGCTGCCGCAGTCGTGAGTGGAGTAAAGACTTTCGAGGACGTGCTTAACGGACAAGTCAAAGCAGTAACCACCAAAGCCAGAAGCCTAGGTGTCGATGTGGGAATGAAGGGAGCTGATGCCCTAAAACACATGTGCTAAGAGCAGGTCCTTTACTGATTTATGAACGCAAAAGAACATGTGCGAGATGATGCTGTGGCGTCCAATAAGGAGCTTTTAGACGCTGTTGCCGCCGAAGTCGTTGTTTGCATCAAATGCGATCTGTGGAAATGCCGCAACAAGGCTGTCCCAGGAGTCGGCAACGCTGAAAGCCAGATAATGCTTGTTGGGGAAGCACCCGGCCGGTCAGAAGACTTGAAAGGAGAACCTTTTGTCGGTGCGGCCGGCAGATTTCTAGATACTCTGCTGTCTGAAAAAGGGTTTTCAAGGACAGACGTCTTCATCACTAACGTTGTGAAGTGCAGGCCTCCTAGAAATCGTGACCCTCAGCCCAATGAGATCGAAACGTGCACACCTTACTTGAACAGGCAAATGGCCATCATTGAACCAAAGTTCATCATCACTCTTGGCAACCATTCGACAGCCTACGTCTTCTCCAAAGCAAAACTTCCCTTCCACGACATATCACAGACACGCGGGAAAGTCCATGAAGTATCCTTTTTCGGGATGAAAGTAGCGGTCTTCCCCACTTTTCATCCTGCAGCAGCTCTTTACAGCGCTCATTACAAGGAACAGTTGACAAAAGACTTTCAACAAGCAAGAAATGAACTCTTAAGAAGGGGACTTATCAGCCCTTCATCTTAGCAGGATTTATTTCATCAAGAAGCTCATCCGCGTTCTCGAAGGTTTTTGACGGTAAATCCTCGAGGAAAACGTCAAGCCTAACTTGCTTTCCTTCTTCTGCCTCCACAAGTCTCCAGCCAAGTTTCCTCATCAACACACTTTTTGAGACATGGTAACGTGTTTTTGAGACAACCTCTTTTATCGAAGCCAGGCCAGTTGAAGATGTGATTTTCGGAAAAGTTCCTGTCACCGAATATTTCGCGAAACGGACAGCGTCTTCAAACATGGACAGGTTGTTGAAGAGTGTGTGGACCTCTTTTCCCTCAGCCTCGAACGGAGCAACCAGCTCCTTCAGTCTTTGAAGCTCGAGATCGGTGTACTGGTAATAATACATTTTTTGCCCAAACCGTGAAGCCTGAAATATGCCATTTTGCCATTGTAGGCCGCCATGGCCTTGAAGGGGTCGGTCACGTGTCCAACTTTCAATTCTTCCAAAACTTCGGCGAGCCTGGCGTAAGCATCAGCTGTTCCCCAAGCTGCTCCTCTAGTCTCCCAAGCTAAAACCAAATCTTCACGATCTACTCCCTTCAGAAATCTCTCAGCGTCAGCAAGTTTGTCTGGCGAGAACGACCCTGGTGTCTGGATGAGCAATATCTTTGAGTCTGGGACCTTGCAGATCTGCTTCATACAATCAAAAGCTTCAAGGCCTAGCTTTTCGACTTTCATCCTCGTGGTGTGGCTTATGTTTTGATGCGCTTTAACTGTGAATTCAAAATCCTTGGGCGCTTTCTCACGCCTACCTCGAACTGTTGTTTCCCGCGGATAATCGTAAAAAGTGCGGTTTGGTTCAACCAAACGAAAAGTTTGAAAGTATCTGGTCATCGATGTGGGAAAGCCGCAACAGCCTACTCTGATCATATCAGTAGCCCTTATGCGCTTACTGGTGGGGGTGGTAGATGAACTGATCTGCCGAGCTTTCTTCGAAGTGCAATGCGATACAGTTTTCTCAAAGATTTCACTAGCCGCTCAACACTCGGCAAGCTGGAGTATATCAAGGGAATACTGTCATACTCCGCCAGCCGTATTGAGTACTCATCTGGTTCTGTGCCGTGAAAAATCACGACACGCGGCTTCAAATTGCTGATGCGCACGATAAGCATGGGAGAGATTTTGTTTTCTATGTTTGTGAAAATCAACGCTCGTTCGGTTGTGGCGCCGAAAAGCTGAGAAAACTCCAACCCCGAAAGGGTCTCAACCGCCCTTTTGCTGTCCACAACAGTGTAACCGTTGATCTCGCGAACACATCTGTCTGTACATGCCAGAGCTTTGCCTTCAATAGCTCTACACAAATATTCCACGCGCACAGGCAAGGGGAATTCGCGAAGGTCGATTATGGCATTGCTGGGCGAACTTGTGAGTTTCGCAAACTCGTGCATGAAACGACTTCCACGTTCTTCATCCATTTTCAGCAGTGCCCAGACAAATCTTCGAACAAACTTTGCTCCAGGACTCGGTCGTCTCCCGCTCTCATAGTCGCTGATTACAGATGATGAGACAACCATCTTGTCCGAAAGTTGCATCTGCGAAACAGCAAAGAGCTCACGCCACTTACGCATGGTAGCACCGGGTTTGCTTGAAAGAATTATTTCGCCAGCGATTCTTCTAGCTAGCACAGACTCTCGGGCGCTTGGAGACGTAGCCATTTAGATGCAACCCTTCTAGTGCGCAAGCTCCCGTAAGGGCAACAAGCACTATAAAAACCTATACGCACTTTGAGAAAGAACCATTCTAAGCAAGAAAAATCAGGAAAATTCCAATCACGATCATTACCGAGCCAAGAGCATTTCGCCTAGTCACCTTTTCATGTAACAGGAAAATACCAGCCAGCGTTGAAAAGAGAGGCGTCGTCGAAGATATTGGAACAGCGCGAGACTGTAATGTCTCTACAAAGCTATATGTCAGAAAAAACCAGCCCAAACCTAATGCAACTATCCCTCCAGCGACTAATGCAGCCACGGTCTTTCCCCCTACTTTCAGAAAGCTCAATTTTCTATCGATCAGAGGGGAAACCGCGAACAACAAAGCTGCAATCGTGATGACCCTTATAGTGTTGATGGCAAAAGCATGATCGAGATCTGGCATTTCTTTCACTGCGATGTCCATCAGTGTAATACTAATGGACCACACTATAGCGGTTGCGAGAGCAAAGACCATTCCAACAACCAACCTTTTCTTCTTTGCGCCAGTTGTGTTTGTTTGCGTGTCTTGACCAAGAAGCCATACTCCAACAACTATCAAAATGGCTCCGAGGACAACAGCCAGAGTAATTTGCTCACCTATAAGAAAGACAGACCACAGAAGGCTGAACAACGGATAAATGCATGTTATTGGAACAGCCCGGGCAACACCAATCAGCCTCAAACTCACCAAATACAAAGTGTCACCAAGACCCAAACCAATTATGCCGCTAACACCTGAAAAAACAACAACATCAAAGGGTAAGCCAGCCAAGAGTGCAGATTTGCCTAGGACTACCGAAAAAAGCAGCAAAACCGCCCCTGTCATTGTGAGGCGAATGATATTTGCAGAAATCGGCCTCGCCTCTTCCAACGCCTTTCCATAGAACAAAGCGGACACTGTCCAACTAAGGGCGGCACCCAACGCCGCAAGCTCCCCAATCATTTTCTTAACCTAGTCAAGATTCTGTTTGAGGCTATTTAATATGCAAAGGCAAAAATAAGAACTGAATGGTGCTCGACAAATGCAAATAGATGTTAACTGGAGTCCTGAGGTTGCGGAAGAGTATCCGAAACTCGCTGTTTGCATTGGACTGATCAGCGGAGTCACCGTCCAAAAAGAGAATGAGCAGCTTCGCGAACTCAAGAAAGCAGTGTATGAAGAGGTTAGAAGAAAATACAGCATTGAGGCCCTGAAAGACGATCTGACTGTGAGAGCCTACAGAGACTTCTATTGGAGGCTGGACATCGACCCGACAAAGACTAGGCCTTCTGGAGAAGCTCTGCTTCGAAGAGTTCTGCATGGCGACGATCTTCCCAACATATGCACGGTCGTCGATGCCTACAACTTGGTCTCTATGAAAACCATAGTCCCGATAAGCGGATTTAACCGTGACCGCCTAGCTCCTCCCTTTCAGATACGTTTCGCCAGAAACGATGAAATCTTCACTGGAATTGGCATTAGTGCGCCAATGTTTCTGACAACAAAGATGCTCGTCCTAGTAGATAGAAAACAAATCCTAAGCATCTACCCCTACCGTGATTGTGACTATACGAAGATTACTATGGAAACGCGAAACGCTATGATCATTGGATATGGTGCTCCAAGAATAGCACAGAAGCAGCTGACGAACGCTGTAGAAACGACACTTTCATTCATAAAGCAGGTTTCAGGAGGAGAAATTGCGGCGATGCAAGTGTTTCAAAGCAATTCTGGATAGAAGATAACATCCTTATTATGTTAGATTGCTACTAGCATAGTACAGGAACGGCAACGCAAGCAGAATTGTGTTGCGTCCCTTAGTTGTCAACGAGTATTCCACTCTCAGAGGTGGCCCTTGGTCAACTGATCTTCTAATGTTGTCAAGCTGATTCAGGATCTTGAGCTTGTCAGACAACGTGCGAGAGTTCACTCTCAGAATCTTCTTAAGTTCGCCGAATCCAGCGGTTTCTCTGAGGAACAGTATGTAGAGGATTTGGAGGTTCCATTTTTGAGACAGAAGGTCGAAACTCTCCTCAAGACCCTTGATCGTTTCTCTCAATTCTTCTAGACCCAACTTTTGAGCTCCAAAAATCTGCTGCAGTGTTTGCTCGATGCCATCAAGATTGCTCTTCATCCTGGATTCAACGAGCTTGCGCAGTTCATTACTCAACACTGCTTGGGGCTTCATTTCACTCACTTGGCCTTCGATCGCTTACATCATAATTGTCGAGTTTAACTCTTAAATCTAGTGTAGAAAACACACCTGAACCGAACCGAAAGAGTTTTTAGCTCTGTACCCAAAGGCAGAGAGGTGTCTGAGCTTGTCTTTCCGCACCAAAATAGAACAGACGGCAAAAAAGAGACAGTCCAGCATTGTTTTGGCCTTCGACTTCCCCTTTGAAAAACCAGAAAACCGGGAAACCCTCTTCAAGAAAGCAGAAGGCGTCCTGAAGACCGTTCATCCATACATTTGTGCTGTAAAATTCAACCATCACTTAGTCCTTCCGCTAGGGACCTTTGACGGTGTTGAAAAACTGATCAGAATAGCTCATGACAATGGATTGATGACCATAATGGACTGTAAGGCTAATGATATCGGCACTACAAACCAGGTCATCGCTGAATACTACTATGCCGCAGGCTTCGACGCTCTGATAGCCAACCCTTTCATAGGGTGGGAAGAGGGGTTGAATCGTATCTTTGACGTCGCAAGCAGACTGTCTCGAGGCGTTATTCTCCTCGTCTACATGAGTCATAAAGGGGCACCCGAAGGCTACGGGCAAACAATCATCGAACCTGAAAGCAGAAAAGAAACACCTCAGTACGTCTCCTTCGCGAAGAAAGCCCTGAAATATGGTGCAGACGGCGCTGTTGTGGGCGCGACATATCCCGAAAAGATAAGAGAAGTGCGAGAAATACTCGGAGAGAAGGTTCCAATATACTCGCCTGGAATTGGAGCTCAAGGCGCGACAGTTCTACCTGCACTTAAGGCAGGCGCTCGCTACCTAATTGTGGGAAGAGAGATAACGCTCGCGGAGAAGGCGGCGGAAACTGCGAAGAAAATCAGAGATCTAGCCAACTCTGTAATGTAGGCTTGCAAACAAACTCCCATCGCGAGCTTCATGGATGCAGTTGCAATATCCTAGCTAGCCTGTTTCTGAGCTAGTATCGTGTATCCTTTAACCCAATTTCTATGATAGTAACTAGTAAACGTATCCCTTTCGAGACTGATTATGCGGAAGCCTCTTAGAAGGCCATGCAGCTCTTCGCGGGCAAAGTGATGACCATAATGAAGGATTTTTCCAGTATCATCTCTAACTGTAATTGTGCCCAGTTCACGGGTAACTTTCACATCATCTTTGTATCTCTTCCGATAAACCGGATTCTCCCATGTTCGGCCAAATTCCTCTATGAAGATGTAGCCTGAGGGTTTAAGGACTCTGTATGCTTCATTCATTATCTTTAGTCTCTCGCCTTTGGAAACTAGAGTGAGGACGCCCAGCATCGTGACTGCGCCAAAAGAAGCTTTTGGAAAGCAAAGTTTTGCGGCGTCACTGAGTGCAAAGTCTATTCCTTTGCGGATTCCTCGCGACTTTGCTTCTCGCAAAGCCAATCCAACTTGTGCTCTGTCCAAGTCGATCCCAACAACACTCAGACCGTTCTCATGCAAGAAAAAACAGGCTCTCCCGTAACCACAGCCGACTTCCAAGACAGCTTTTCTCGACTTACCCTTCACAAAACTGACGAGCTTTGCAGGCAAAGGAATTGTGTATTGGAGCTTCGATGTTGAAATTCGATGGGCTATCTGCTGTTTGCGAGGTGTCCGACCCTTTAAACGGCCTACCCCCTACCGTTTTTTGTCTTGCAGTTTCCTTCTGCCCCAAAACTTCATCTTCCACGTCTTTCCCAAAGCTCTTTCTTCAGTAAATCCCTAACTGAAGACCTTATCGCTGAACTCCGGCTTGGATACATGTTAGCTCTCACGAGCTCATCCAAACCTTCCAAATAAGCTTCGGGCAGTAACACTGTTACAAGTTTCACGTTATTTTCCCCCAGACATGTCAAGCATATAACATGCAGCGAATATAAGATTTCACAAGCCTGAACGTGTGGCAAACAGAACCTAAACAGGAAAATGCAAAAATCATAAAACTACAAACCGACTAACACAGTGAGAGAGGCTGCCGCGATGGAGACGTTTGACCCAAAGAGATTTGTTGAAACCACAATCGCGGAAACAAGAAAAAGCATAGGAAATGATAAAGCGCTGGTCGCCGTTTCCGGTGGAGTTGACAGCACGACATGTGCTGTGTTGATCCACAGAGCGATTGGTGAAAATCTTGCCTGCGTGATCCTAGATGATGCTTTCATGAGGCAAGGTGAACCAGAACATGTTGCTGGAACTCTTTCAAAATCACCCTTCAACGTGCCTACGAAGATAGTCAATGTTCGTGAACGCTTCTTGAAAGCAATGAAGGGGCTGAGTGATGCTGAAGAAAAGCGCAAGATGTTCAGAGAAACATTCTACCAAGTTTTAGGCGAGACTGCCAAAAAAGAAGAGTGCAAGGTCCTTGTGCAGGGCACGATAAGAGCAGATATTCTGGAGACGGTTGGCGGTGTAAAAACCCAGCACAATGTTTTGGAGCAGATGGGCATCAACCCCGTGGAACGGTTCGGCTTCAGAGTCGTTGAACCTCTCTTGCCGTTGCTTAAGACACAGGTCAGAATGGTAGCAAGATACTTCGGATTGCCACTTGAATTCTCTGAGCGGCAGCCCTTCCCGGGGCCGGGTTTATCAGTACGCGTTGTTGGAGAGATTCGCTTAGATAAGCTAGAAACCTTGAGAAAGGCAACTGCAATTGTTGAGAATGTACTCAAAGAGCAGAAGCCTGGACAGTACTTCGCAGTCATAATGGACAATGAAGAAATCTCGCAGCAACCGAGAGTGCTTCGCGTTCAAGAAGCTTCGGCCCGCCTTCTTAATGTTCCGTCAAGAAATGTTCACGTGAAGATCTTCAAGGACAAGGCAACAGGGATAGAAAGTGGCAAGAGACGTTATGGTGAAGTAGTCGGGATAAAGGTTGAAACATTAGAAGGTAAACTGCATAGAACACCGTTACCGAACATAGTTTCTCTTCAAGCGAGAATAATCACTGAAAACCCCGCTGTAAGTAGAGTTTTCTACGCAATAAAAGATTTGGCGGAGGAAAAACCGTATATCATCGCCATACGATCAGTTGAGACTAAGGATTTCCTCACTGCGGCGGTTTCAGACATACCATGGCAAACGCTGGAGAAAATAACTGAAGAAGTAACCAAGACGTGCCCAAACGTGTCAACAGTATACTTCGATGTCACGCCAAAACCGCCAGCTACTATCGAAATGGAGTAATGCGGTGCAGGTCAATTCTGTCGAAATTCTTAGGAAGAGTCTTTCCGAAATCTATAAAGGTTCTTTGAACTTCTTCAGTGATGACAGCCCATGTTCCGCGTGAGAGTGCACAAAATCGAATCCATTCGCGATGTGGACGGCAACCTTGGAAAACGCATAGAGCTAATTGAGGACCGACAGGTTTCCCGCTTCGTTCTCAGACCGCAAACAGAGGAAGCCAAAGTCGTGCAAGACGTGCTCCAAGCTTTGCAGCAGCAAATGCCGATGTTCCCCGGAAGAGTAGATTTTGCAGTTCCAAAAATAATCCTGTTTCTAACCGAGCCGGAATACGAAGCCTTGAGCATAGATTTTGACGTAAACCAGATCTATGAGATAAAGCTTGAAAATCAAAGCCTGAAATTTACGAAAGTCGCATAATCTCTTTCCTTACCTGCCTCAAAGCTGAATGTTTCGGATGGAAAGACAGGACAAACATCATATTTCTTAACTTTGTGCAAATTTCCTCAATGTCTGACTGACTGTTGCCAACACAGCAAACAGGGATAGGTTCTTCATCTCCGTTCTTGTAGTATATGTATATCGGCTCAAATTTCTTCCTGAAAGTCTTGACCTCAAAGCTCATTTTCAGATGTTTGGCTACTTTCCTTGCAGCAAGCCTCACAGGTTTCAACCGCTTTTCACGTGAGCCAAGGCTTGCATAAACAAACAATATCCCATTGCAATTCTCTAGCACGAACATTCGCCAAGAGAAGCGTCGGCCACACGTCTTTTAAAACAGGTGTTAGGACAACACGTTTACACGGTAGAGAGATGAGTTTAAGTGAAAACCTCAGGCGTGAAAAGTCATGAAAGTGAGAGCGCATGTGTTCATCAGCGGTAGAGTTCAAGGTGTGTTTTTCAGATCGGAAACGAGGCAGGCAGCCAGAAAACATCATGTATGTGGTTGGATCCGCAACATACCTGACCAAAGGGTCGAAGCTGTCTTTGAAGGTGAAGACGTGAATGTGAAACAACTATTAGAGTTCTGTAAGCGAGGTTCTCCATCTTCAAAAGTCACGAGAATAGAGGTATCTTGGGAACCCTGCTTCGGCGGGTTCAACGATTTTGAAATAATATACTAACCAACAGGTTAGGCGCAAATAGGAAAGGGCGACATCAAGTCCTTCTTTTGGGCACTCTGAAATGCGATGCCTTCCCGGCGCTCACGTACTCTCCTCCAGCTTGACGCACAATAGACGCAATTTTCGAGAAGTTGTCAGAGCCCAAGAACTGACGCGGTTTAATAATAACGTAATCATTCTTTTCTTCAAAGCTCAACAGACCTTCCAACTCGTCTGGAAACGATATCCTGATGTCCTCTATCAGTTTTGACGGTTCAGGAGCACGAGGAGCTCCAGGCACAGTTGGAGATTGAGACAACGAGAGCGGCGGAGCCGCAGCCACAGGTTGGGTGATCTGCTGAACGGCCAGAGACTTCAACGAAGCCGATACTTGTCTCAAGTCTTCCATAATACCGTTGAGGATCACAATAAGCTCATCAACTCTTTTAACCAAGTTGTCCACCTTCGCCTTATCCGTGCTCATAACCCTTCTTCCTTCCAAATCCTTAATACTTCACCCCTTTTATTAATTGTTTTTGACTCTTCTACCAAGCCGAATAACAGGAGTGTACATAATAGCTGATCGAGGTTGACGGAAGCAAAAAAGCAGGAAGCGGCACAATCCTCAGACTCTCAGTTGCACTAGCAGCAATAGTAGGGCAACCACTTCACATCTACAACATCAGACAAAACAGACCACAACCAGGTTTAAAGGCTCAGCATTTGGAAGCAGTTCTGACAGCATCAAAACTTTGCAACGCGGACCTTGAAGGAGCAAGAATCAACTCACGAGAACTCTGGTTCAAGCCCAGAGAAGTGAGAGGCGGCAAGATTGAGGCTGAAATCGGAACTGCGGGAAGCATCCCCATGCTGTTGATGACTGTGCTGCCGATATGCGCCCACGCAGAAAGCACTGTTGACCTTCGCGTTTCCAAGGGCGGAACCGACGTTTCAAACGCGCCCACGATCAATTATATGCGTTTTGTCTTCTTGCCAACTCTCGAGCGCATGGGCTTAAACACAACCCTTAGCGTCCGCAAGTATGGCTACTATCCAAAAGGAAATGGAGAAGTAACGGTGACTGTGGAACCTGCGAGGTCGCTAAGAGCTTTACAATTAGAAAGTTTCGGCAAGATAAAAACGGTCAGAGGCATATCAGTCTGCACATTTCTTGCTGAAAGGAAAGTTGCTGAAAGACAAGCAACTGCAGCAAATGCATACTTGAAAGACAAAGGCTACGTAGCAGACATCAAAATAATCAACGATATGTCAAACCCTTTGCAGAAGGGCAGTTCCCTCGTCTTATGGGCCGAAACCGATACAGGCGCAGTCTTAGGAGCTGACGCAATCGGCGAATTAAAGAAGACAAGCGAAAAAGTCGGCATAGAAGCCGCCCAGAAATTCTATCAAGAGATTCATGCTAAACCCACGGTTGACATGCACCTGGCCGACTTGCTTATTCCGTATGTAGCCCTAGCCCAAGGCAAGTCAACCTACCTGACACGGGCCATTTCTGAGCACTTAGAAACGAACATTTGGCTTACCGAAGAAATCTTGAAAGTTAAGTTCAGCGTTGAAAAGGTTGACGGACTTTACAGAATAGAGAAAATTGGGTGAACAGAACGCATGGCCAAGTCTGCTCGTAAGAAGATTGTGCAAAGATACTATTCTATCAGGGCTAAAGACTATGACGAGCAGAAGAGCAGAACTTGGAAATCTGATCAAGGTTTTGGAGCTGAAGTATTTGAGGAGATGCTCAAAGCGTTTAAAGGCTCTAAAAACAAGGTTTTGCTTGAAGTCGGCGTGGGAAGCGGAAGAAACGCAAAACCCCTTCTTGAAAAAATCAGGCCTTGTTTGACAGGGTTTGACCTGACTAAGGAAATGTTGAATGTTGCGAGAAACAAGATGTTTGCCTACAAAGAGTATTTTGATTTGATCCAAGGAGACGCTGAACACTTGCCTTTTGTACCTGAGGCTTTTGACGGAATACTCTGTATGAGCACGATGCACTATCTCGAAAACCAAGAAGAGATCCTAGAAGACTTTGCAGAACTGTTGAAAAAGGACGGCGTTTTTGTCTATGGTGATTTGTCGCCGCACGAATCAGACAACCAAGAATTCTTCGAAACTTTGGAGAAAACCATTTCCAAAGCCCACAAAAGATACTACAAAGCTTCAGAAATGCAGAGACTGCTTAAGACTCATGGATTTAGCATTTCCGAAATTAAAACGATCGCTTACAGAAAAACCTACGATTCATTGAACGAGGATAAGGCAAGATATTTCGGCATTAAACTTGGAGCACTTCACAGATACATAGAGAAAGCCAGCAAAGAAGCGAAGCAGCAGTATTCCCCGACAAGCATCGAACTAACCCTCTTCTATACAGTGATCGCTGCAACTAGAAAAACTGAAACCACGTGATCCAATGCCAAAGAAAATCAAATGCATAAGAGTCCCAAAACGCCAAGGCGAAAAGGCTCTAGTTCTGGCTAGCAAATTGAAGGTCGTTGACAAAGAATTCGAAACTCAGAAAGACCCCGATTTCGTGTACATCCCCTTCATTAGTCAACCGCAGGAAGACGGTCTGAAAACTCTTACAGAAGAAGGAGTGAGCTATGAAATTTGCACCCGTTCTTTCAAGGAAAGAAAGAAACCAAAAGCATCACTTGTCGAACTGCTCGAGACGGAATTGCCTCCTCACCTACTCGCTAGTCTGCCACACGCTGTTGATTTTGTTGGAGACATAGCCATAATGGAGATTCCTCCAGAGCTTGAAGCGTACAAGAAAATCATTGGCTACGCAGTTTTGAAGACGAACAAAAACGTGCGAACTGTTCTTTCCAAAGCCGGAGCTGTGAGCGGAACTTACCGATTAAGAGAACTAGACTTCATAGCAGGAGAAAAGAAAACCGAGACCACTCATAAAGAGTCTGGATGCCAATACCGAGTTGATGTAACCAAGGCCTACTTTTCTCCTAGGCTCTCATACGAACATAATAGAGTAGCTTCTCTCGTTAAGGAAGGAGAGACTGTGGCAGACTTGTTTGCAGGCATTGGTCCTTTTGCAATTCTCATAGCTAAGACTCATAACAACGTGAAAGTGCATGCAATCGACGCGAATCCATCCGCCTTTGAATATCTCAAAACGAACATCAGACTCAACAGAGTAATAGGCAAAGTTCATCCTTTCCTTGGAGATGCGAGACAAGTTGTTAGTGAAAAGATTGTAGGCGTTGCGGATCGTGTGATTATGAACTTGCCTGAAAAGGCAATCGAATTCGTTGACACCGCCTGTAATGCGGTGAAGACAGAAGGTGGCATTGTACACTATTACAGTTTTGTCAACGCGTCCAATTCGATAGAGACGATTGAGAACCGTTTCACAGAAGCTGTTGAAAAGGCAGGAAGAAAGGTTGTAGAGGTGTTGTCATCAAGGATGATTCGTGAAACAGCTCCATACGAATGGCAAGTTGTCCTAGATGTAAGTATTCGTTAGGCTTTTATAACCAGGGTGATTTTCACTTTTTGCTCGGGATATCTCAATTTCTCGACAAGTTCTCTTGACAACTCACATGCTGATTTGTCTGCTTGAACTGCCAACGTCCGGTTGCAGATGTAACTAGTCTTTCTGACAACTATGTCGGTTGGATGAGCGAGAATCAACCGTGAATTTCCAGACGCATCTATTCTTTCAGCAACCTTTCCAGCTTCCACCAGAATAGCAATTCTAGCGTGATCCTTTCGCAAATTCTCTTTGAACTCGGAACCTAGATCGTCTATCCCTTTGTTTGCGCCCACAGCAATAATGCAATCACCCTTCTTTGACAGGTAGAGCTCTTTTGTGATTTCAAGCGTAGTTTCATGTTTAGCTGAGATGTTCTCGTGCCCACGAGCCAAGATAATTTCTTTTGATTCAGTGGGACACAAGTTATTCTAGAACCTCGATCGAGTCAACTTTTCCGTCGCCGTCGAGATCAAAGCCTTGGATAACTCGCGCGAAAGGTTCATCACCCTTGTAGTTGTGCAAGGTTTTCATCCAAAAGTTGGTCAAGGCCAAGACGCATGCTTTCGTTCCAACCGCTTTGTTTCCCGCTAGAACTATGATTCGTTTACTGCTGTCCCACGGGTTCACAATTTTGGCGACCAACCCGACATTATCAGCAGTGTAGACAACAGAAGTCCTTTTGGACACCAGACCGCCGAACATGAAACCCTCAGCTGAGGCACGCATATCAAACCTGATCGGCAAGTGCTCGTTCACTTCTTGCGTAAGAAGATTTGTACCAGGTCCACCCACAAGAATCAGGTTGTTCTTCTCTTCTTTCTCAGCTTTGACGTCAACATCGAGCTTTATTGCGAATTCATCAGGCATTCTCACAAATTGCCCCAGAAAGAAAGCCAGATGAGAAGCGTAATGCCCATCTCTTGCGCTCGTCTTAAAAGGCCCGTGAGGCGTTGGACTTCCCACAACTATCTTCCCCTCAAAACTACTATCCTGCCTGACGAAATCCCTGAAAAATCTTTGGATTTGATCTTCCATACCTAGAAGAGAAAGTTTCTTGATCAGTCTGTATTCTTGAGGAAGTTCAATGCCAAAAGCAGGCGAAACTGCCTTAAAATATTTCGCCGTAGCGCCCTTCTTTTCCTCTTCCCTAACGACAGCTATCGCGCCAGCCTTTTCCAATTTCCTAATGTGATAATACACTTTTTGCGCGTGAATTCTGAGCACTTTGGCTATTTCCAGAGGATACATTTCCTTCTCAGAAAGCATCACCAAAATCTTCCAGCTAAGCTTGTTCAGGATCATCTTCAGTTTCTGCGGATCATTGACAATAGCGATCTCTTTGACTTTCTGAGTTTTCCCATCTTCTTGTAACAACAGTTTCTTGTCCAAGGTTCTTCCCTAACGTAGTGAGATTGCACCTTTATAAAATTTTTATTAATACTCAAGCAAAAGCGACGGTGGTTTGACACACCAGCCATGTTCGCAACATAAAAACGGATGAGAAATTTCTTTTAAAACTCAGACTTTTGTATTAACAATGCTTATTAGCGCAAAACTCATCGATCAGGGCTTACTGCAAGAGACGGATGAGGCCCAGAAATGTGCGGAATATTCGGTTGCATTCTAAAAAAAGGAAACGCTGCGCCTGTAATACACGCCGCTTTGAAAAGACTTGAATACCGTGGCTACGACTCAGTGGGAGAAGCCACACTATACGAAGGCAGGCTTCACGTAAAGAAAGATCAGGGAAAAATAGACGAGGTCCACAGAACTCGTAACCTAGACGATCTCCCAGGAAGCATCGGTATCGGCCACACAAGATGGGCTACTCACGGTGCGCCACTGGAGGTAAATGCTCACCCACATGTTGATTGCAGCGAGCAGATAGCTGTCATCCACAATGGGATTATAGAAAATTTCGCTGAGCTAAGGCTTGACCTTGAGAATCACGGTCACGTCTTCAAATCCAAAACCGACACAGAAGTCATACCTCACCTCATAGAAGAAATCCTAAAGAACAATCCCTCACTGAGCCTCTCCGGCGCTGTTCTCGAAGCCGTCAAAAGACTCCAAGGATCATACGCCATTGCAGTCGTCTCATCGAAAGAGCCTGACAAGATAGTATGCGCCCGAAACGAAAGCCCACTCGTCATCGGAGTCAATGAAGACGCAGTGTACTTTGCCTCTGACATCCCAGCATTCCTGCCACTAACCAACAAGGCGCTCATAGTAGACGACGGAGAACTCGTCACACTTACTCTAGGAAACGTTGAAATAAGGAAGATCATTGATTCGCGAATTGTTGCCCGTCAACCCAAGATCATCGAATGGACAGCCGAAATGGCGGTTAAACAAGGCTACCCGCACTTCATGATAAAGGAGATTCATGAACAGCCAGACTGCCTGCGGAACACGCTTAGAGCACAAGAACATTACGCTGACCTCATGTCAACCTTTCTTGATCGCGCTAGTGACGTTTACCTTGTGGCCTGTGGAACATCCTACCACGCGTGCTTAGCAGCTTCTTACATGTTTTCCAAGCTCGCTTTCCTACCGACTTACCCAATCATAGCCTCCGAATTCGTTGAGCAATGCGGCAAATCAGTCAACATCGACAGCACCATTCTAGCAGTAAGCCAATCCGGCGAAACAGCAGACACACTGGCCTCTGTCAATATTGCCCGCCAAAGAGCAGCAACGATCCTCGGACTGACAAACACGATCGGCTCGACTGTGACGAGAGTTTCAAGGGTTTACATTGGCCAACAGTCAGGACCAGAAATAGGCGTGGCGGCAACAAAAACGTTCACCTCGCAACTTTCGGTAATGGCTCAACTGGCGTTGCGACTTGCAAAGAAAAGAGGAAAAGTCTCGCAGGACGAAATGGACTATCTCGCTGAAAGGCTGAAGAAACTACCAGACACTGTTGAAGAAATAATCCAGAGACAAGAAGAAAAAATAAAGCAAATTGCCCAAAGATACAAGGACGCAAAAACCTTCTTTTTCCTCGGCAGAGGAATAAGCACCGCAACAGCTTATGAGGGTAGACTCAAGCTGATGGAAATAGCCTATGTGCCTGCAATAGCTTTTCCAGCAGGAGAAAGCAAACACGGACCGATAAGCCTCATAGAACCAGGTTTCCCAGTGGTCTTCATCTGTCCAAGAGATGACACACACAAAACGCTGATAGGCAACATAATGGAGATGAAGGCTAGAGGAGCCTCGATAATTGCTGTCATAGAAGAGGGAGACGAGGAAATCAGGAAACTGGCCGATGACTACATCGAAGTCCCCAACGGCATCCCTGAAGTATTGTCACCGATACCGTTCGTTGTTCCTCTACAGCTCTTCGCGTATTACATGGCTGTTGAAAGAGGCTACAACCCGGACATGCCAAGAAACCTAGCTAAATCAGTAACAGTGAAGTAATCCCTGCAAGCTATTTAATAAAAGCTCGTTCTTTTCTGCTACAACAAAGGTGCAGAAGAGAAATGAAGTTCAAATACACAGGTATCCGCGTCAGAGACTTGAAACGCTCAATCGAATTCTACACGAAAACAATGGGCATGAAAGAAGCACACAGAGGAAAGATGCACGCAGGCGGCATATTTGTAGAGTTGCGAGACAAAGAATCAGATCAGGTCCTAGAGCTAAACTACTACCCACCAGGGAAGAAATTCTGCGAGGAGTATGTAGAAGGTTCGGAGTTAGACCACTTGGCTTTCTGGTGCAAAAATGTACGAAGATGCTACGAGAAGGTGCTTGCCGGCGGTGCAACCTCAGCCGTCGACCCGTGGGATGAAAGTGGCTATACATTAGCGTTTGTGAGGGACCCAGATGGAATTTGGATTGAACTGATCGGCAAGAAGGTTAATCCTGCGACGCACAAAAGGAACAAGAAACCTTAGCTACCTCACTCCAAAACTAGGAAACTGCAAGAAAGCATCGTGATAAATGATAAATAGTGCATGTTAGCGTGCGATTCTCTGTTTCAACATGCTAGTCATATTGTTCTTGAGATCCTCAAAGCAAGTGCTCAAACGTCTAGCATCATCTTTCGACATCCCCGCAAGAACAAGCTGTTCTTCAAAAGCCTTTCTAGCCTTTCGAACTCGACTGCCCAGAGTCAAATACATGTAGAAAAGGTTCAGTGACAATCGAGCCAAATACGGAGACGATTTGATCAATTCTGTGAACACTGATGCCGCGCTCATGCTCATCGTCCCACTGAGTAGAAAAAGAATGGAAGATTATTCTTCCTCCTCGTCTTCTCTTTCTTCCCTTCTTTTGTCAAGTTTTTCGCGGATTCTTCTTTCGACTTCGTCGCCTATGTTTACATCAATCTTTCCAGACGAGCTTCCTCTGCCACCACTTCTAAGCATGTCGCCCAAGCTTGTGAAAGTTCGCATGTAGTCTTCTGTCAACTTGACAGCCACTGGTTCAGGCAGTCCACCATCTTTCAATTCTTTGTAGTATGCTGCTGCGGCCTTGCCCATGTTTCTTCCCGCTTCTTCAGAGAAAACTGACGCCAGTATGTTCTTAATCAGCGCTGGAATTTCCGAAGACACTACATTGAGTAGCTCTTTGACATTCTCTGGCTCAATTGTTTCACGTTTCATTTTCTCATGTTTCTTTTCATCTTCAGCCATTCTTTTTCACCTCCTAGACTTATAGAATATTCAAGGTGAACCGTGCACGCGCCCAAACAGCTTCCGGCGTAATCTCTTCATTCCTCATCTTTTCAGCCGTCTGCACAGAAACCGCGGTCATTGTTTTAGGTGAGCTTAGAATCACCTTTGAAGTCCTCAGGGTGTTTCTTCCACCTCTATCACGTATGTATCCATATTTCATGTTTTTCAACGCCTCCAAGCAAATAATGGACTGGTCACTATAGTTAGGTGTTCTGTGCAAAAGTGACCAGATCACTGATCACCCTTCTCGACTAGCTCGTAAGTAGGAACTCGCCCATCCTTCTTCAAGAGAACGCCTTGATCTACTAGTTTTTTCACCCTGCCCCGCACAATGCGCCTGCTTGATTTTCCTCTCATTGCAGCAACCTGACGCGTTATAGCAGAGATATTCAACGCCCCCTTCACTGCCAGCGCTTGCACAACGCACCTTGAAATGTCGTCTTGTGCGATCGGTCTTTGACGCAGATATCTCTCAGCATTTTTCAGTCTAGAAGAAATCTTCAACGGTTCACCATACATGCTTATGCCCATCTTTGTCAAACGCAAAGAAGCCGCCAAACCTTCATACTCCGGCTTATCAAGAATCAGCTCTTCCAGAAGATCGAGTCGCCGAATTATCTGATCCAGTTTCTTGCTCAATTCTTCAGCGCCCGAACCAGCATTCTCTTTAGGGCCCAAAACCTCTCCTACTTCTCGTTTTTGACTGCATTACACTATCGGCTCATCGTTTAAATGGTTGACTGGGCAAAGCGATAATCTGGACTCCCTCTTGGCATTGCATCGTTTTCAACTTGGTTGCAGAAGAGAAAGATTCCGGTTTGCCCGTAATTGAGTGGGCACATGGCGATAACGATTTTCGCCCGGGTGCCTGCTTCGAATCAAAGGTTTTTTCAAAGCAGAAGTATGATCAGTTGGCCAGTTGTGCAAAATCACATAGCCTGTGCTACAAGAGAAAATCGTTTCTTATCTAGCATCTTATTCTCAGATTCAAACACGTTAATAACCAACCCGACCATTGTCTACTTCGGTGTTCCTAATGGAAGCAGGCGAATGGGAAAAGCTCATCCAAAACCTGATCAAAGAAGGGATTCTGAGCTCTCCAAGGGTTATCGAGGCCGTGCGCAAAATACCGCGCGAAAGATTCCTCCCTGAGAACATGCGATCTTATAGCGCTGTAGACACGCCTCTTCCAATAGGCTTTGGGCAAACCGCTTCTGCACCACACATGGTCTCAATAATGAACGAAGCACTTCATTTGGACAGTGGCCTTAAAGTCTTGGAGGTCGGAGCAGGTTCAGGCTGGCACGCCGCCACGATTGCCGAGCTGATCGCACCGAAAGCGGCGCCGCGAAGCGAGTGGGGACACGTATACACTGTGGAGATAGTACAAGGCTTGGCCGAATTTGCCAGAAAGAACATCATGAACAACGGTTACGGGGACCGTGTAACAATAGTTCATGCTGACGGGTCAATGGGTTATCCAGAAAAAGCTCCTTACGACAGAATCCTTGTAACAGCAGCTGCGCCTGACATACCTAAACCGCTGATAGACCAGTTGAAGCTCACAGGAATCATGCTAATCCCTGTCGGAAGCCTGTCCCTCTTCCAAAACCTAATTAAGATCACCAAAACAAGTGATGGACAAATCAAGGAAGAAAACCTTGGCGGAGTGGCTTTTGTGCCATTGACTGGAAAGCACGGCCATAGATTCTGACCGATTTTGCATTCATGCAATTTCTAGCTTTTCCTTGTATGCCTCCAAGTCCAGCCAGCCGTGTCCACTGATGTTCATACAAATCGTCTTTTCCTTGCTTGCTCTTTCAGCTTTTACAGCCTCGTCGATGCTGGCGCGAATCGCGTAGCTGGATTCCGGTGCGGGTAACCATCCCTCAGCTTGGAGGAAAAGTCTGGCAGCTTCGAAAATTGATTTTTCGTCAGCCGGATATGCGACAGCCTTGACTATATTGTGCTTCCTTAGCAGACTTATGATCGGCCCAGCAGCATGGTAACGCAAACCGTCCGCTTTTATCGGGTTCATGTCGACTTTATGGCCTAAAGTGTACATTTTCAGAAGCGGCGTGTGCTCAGCGACATCACCAAAATCATATCTGTACTCTCCCTTCACAAGGTTAGGAGCCGCCATAGACTGTGCTGCCAAGAATTCACATTCCCTCTTGCCTCCTAGGACTTCGCTGATGAACGGAAGAGCGATGCCGCCGAAGTTTGAACCACCACCCAGACAACCGACAATCAAATCTGGCTTCGCATCAATCATTTCAAACTGCTTAATCGTTTCCAAGCCTATCACTGACTGCTGTATCATGACATGGTTCAGAACTGAACCTAGACAGTACACCGTATTCTCATGTGTCTCCGCGTACTCCAAGCCTTCGGATATTGCAATACCAAGTGAACCAGGGCTGCTTGGACTCTTCGAGAGAACCTCTCTGCCAAACTTGGTCTGTCCGCTTGGAGAAGAGTAGACCTTTGCGCCCAGGAGATGCATGAGAATCTTTCGTTGATTCTTCCAGTCATGGACAGATTTAACCCAAAAGACGACACACTCAAGCTCCAAAAGCTGAGCAGCATAGGAAAGCGCTGTGCCCCATTGTCCAGCACCCGTTTCTGTACTTAAGGTTGTTTTCCCTTCCTTCTGCGCATAGTACGCCTGTGGAATTGCAGTGTTGGTTTTGTGTGAGCCTGTAGGAGACAAATCCTCGCGTTTGTAGTAGAGCTTGACCTTCTTTAATCCAAGCCGTTTTTCCAAGCGCTTAGCCCGGTAAAGCGGTCTAGGCCTGCCCATGTGAATATAGAGTTCTCGAATTTCCTCAGGTATAGTGATCCAACTTTGCGTGGACATTTCTTGCCCTAGACATTCTTTAATCATGGTCCTACCCAGAAATTCCATCCGTGACGGCCCAGTCTCGGGCTCTTTCGGTGGAGGAAGCGGCTCAGGCAGGTCTGGCATGATGTTGTACCACTTAGTGGGAAATTCGTCTATCGGGAGAGTTATCTGATCCTTCTCCATAGATGTCACCATTTTTGAAGACCGTATACTATAACCGGTTCCGAATTAAAGATTTCCGTAACAAGCCAACAGCTGTGGTCAGCGAATTAGCCAAACCATTTCTCCAAAGTTGTCTTCCCTTTCTCTTTCGTAATTCCTCTCTGCATTTTCTCTAAAGCTTTCCGAACACGGTCTTCTGAAAAATCTCTCCCTCTGCAGATGAAATCCACCACGCCTTCGACATCAGGCTCCTTCCACTCGACCCTGTAATTGTCCGCAACTGCCGGATGCAGAAAGATCTCCCTGATTCTATGAGGTTCAGCAGGGAACTCTGCGTTTTTCACATGTAGGATAGCATTTTCCAGGTTTCCATGTTCCTTTATCAGTTTTAAGGCAGTCTTGGGGCCTAAACCTTTGATTCCGTCAGGATTGAAGTCGGTTCCAATCAGTATTCCCACATCAACCAGTTGCTCGTAAGTTATCCCACATTCTCTGAGAACCTGTTCCAGCTCAACGACTTCAGGTATAACTTCAACATAGATGTTTTTACTCGGAAGCTTTCTTCGCCCCGAGATCGTTATGTTTCTGATAAACCTTGGAGCACCAAAAAGCAGACTGTCATAATCTTGGCTTGCACAGTAATCCGCGTCTCCTTTCTTAGTTACATGCGCCGCTTGCGCCTCGCCTTCACTTGGCGCCTGAATCCAAGGAACGCCTAGAAGATCCAAGAGTTTCTTGCTGTCCTCCGCCATGTAATCCTTCAAATGCGACGTGGCCTGTGCATAAACACGGGCTTCCTCAGGCCTGCCCTCCCTCAGAGCGCGCTCATACAACACTAGAGCTTCTTCTTTCACCCTCCTGCGCCTCTTGATTTCGACTTCTTTAAGTGCAGGTGGTGCACCATCAAAAACGTAGATCGGTTTTATGCCAAGCTCTACCAGGTTGCTTGTCCTGTAGAGCAAACCGCTCAGGTGACTTGTAACCCTCCCTGAACTATCCTTTAGAGGTGTTCCATCGGGCTGTCGGATTATGGCTAGAAACTGGTACAAAGCGTTGTACGCGTCTATCGCAATGGCTTTGCCGCCCAGATCCTCAAGTTTGACAGTTGTTTTCGGGACAAGGTCGCGAAGGTCGACGCCCAAAAAGTAACCCCGTTTCAATATTGGTGGACAACCGAAATAATAAAGTTACGAAAACTGGGACACATAGGATATAAGGAAGTCTCACAATTACTGACCCACTCGCTGAGATGATCATCATGACTGAAAGAACTTCAACATTGACCATGGTCACATGCACAAGCTGCGGCAAACCAATTCCTCCAGGCACGGAAGCGACAAAGTTTCTTTGCCCGGACTGTGGGGAGATGCAGATGAAACGATGCAGCAAGTGCAGAAAGTTTGGACGCCCGTACAGGTGTCCGAAATGCGGTTTCATTGGCCCATGAACTAGAGAAAAGGAGAGGTTAGAATGGGTTTTGTAGTTGTGACGTATAAGATATTTCCAAACGACATCGTTTCTGACTTTGATCTCATGAAAAAGAAAATTGAAAATAATCTACCTGAGTTTGCCTCCGTCCACGGATATGGTGAGGAACTTGTTGCTTATGGCTTGAAGGCCTTGCTGCTGCAAGTCAAATTCCCAGAAGACAAGACTGGCGTACTTGAAGAGTTTGAGAAGAAGATAGAGTCTATCGAAGGCATAAGCCAAGTACAGACACTAATGGTGCGAAGAACGAGCAGGTAACCGTGAACGTTGGGCTTAAAACATTTGTGCTCAAGACATTTATATGGGAAAGCTCTTCTGTTTCGAAACGTACCAAAAATTGTGGGAAGGATCCTAGTTGAGTGAGATACAACTACGTGTCGGAGACGCAAGACAGAGAGATGTAGGCAGAGGCATAGCCCGCATAGACCAAAAAACAATGCAGAAGCTAGGCATATCAGCTGGCGATGTGATAGAAGTCTGTGGAAAAAGAACAACCTCCGCCATTGCTTGGCCAGCCTACAGCGAAGACCAAAACCGTGACTTGCTGCGCATAGATGGCTTCACTCGCAAAAACGCTGGAGTAGCCATCAACGAATACGTAATCGTCCGCCCAGCCAAGGTTAAACCTGCCTTAAGCATCACTCTTGCGCCAGTTGACATGAGGTTGAACGTTGACGAAGACTTCACCAATTTTGTGAGGAACCGTCTAATGGAAAGAACGCTTGTAGAGGGCGACACAACCCTTGTGATGATGCTTGGACACGCTATACCCTTCACCACAACAAAAACCCGTCCACACGGGATAGTCAAAGTCACCGCAGAAACGAAACTCTCAATACTGAATGAACCTGCGCCAGAAGGAAAAGGGCTGCCAAGAACAACATACGAAGATGTTGGCGGACTGCACGAAGAGATTCAAAGAGTAAGAGAGATGGTTGAACTCCCCTTGAGACATCCTGAACTGTTTCAGAGGCTGGGAATTGAGCCACCGAAAGGAGTTCTGCTCCACGGACCTCCAGGCTGCGGTAAGACATTGATCGCCAGAGCCGTGGCAAACGAGTCGGAAGCCACCTTCTTCTCCATAAACGGACCCGAAATCATGAGCAAATTCTACGGAGAATCAGAAGCCAGGCTTAGAGAAATCTTCCAGCAAGCCCAGCAAAATGCTCCAAGCATAATCTTCATCGACGAACTGGACGCCATCGCGCCTAAGCGGGAAGAAGTTACAGGAGAAGTTGAAAGACGAGTGGTCGCCCAGCTTCTTGCCTTAATGGACGGTTTGTCCGGCAGAGGAAACGTTATAGTCATAGGCGCCACAAACAGACCAAGCGCCCTCGACCCAGCCCTCCGGAGACCAGGCAGGTTTGACAGAGAAATCGAGATAGGCGTCCCCGACAAGCAGGGAAGGTATGAGGTCATTCAAATTCACACTAGAGGAATGCCGCTGGCAGAAGACGTTGACCTCAAGAAACTTGCCGAAATGACGCACGGATACACTGGCGCTGACCTCTCTGCTCTGGGAAGAGAGACAGCAATGAAGGCCCTGCGCAGATATCTGCCACAGATAAATCTTGAAGAGGAACGCATACCGCCAAGTGTACTGGAAAGAATGCAGGTAACTATGGAAGACTTCATCAACGGCTACAAAGAGATAACACCAACTGCAATGCGTGAAGTGTACATTGAAGTGCCGACAGTCCACTGGGATGACATAGGAGGACTTGAAGAAGTCAAAATGGACCTTAAAGAAGCAGTTGAATGGCCTCTCAAGAGCCCTGAAATCTTCAAGAGACTCGGCATAAAACCGCCCAAAGGCATCCTGCTATTCGGACCTCCAGGCTGCGGCAAAACCCTGTTGGGCAAGGCTGTAGCGACTGAAAGTGCAGCCAACTTCATAACAATCAAGGGTCCTGAAATCTTTTCGAAATGGGTCGGCGAATCGGAAAAGGCAATTAGAGAAGTCTTCAGAAAAGCCAGAATGGCTGCGCCTGCAGTGATTTTCTTTGACGAAATTGACTCTCTCTTGCCTCGCAGAGGTCTAGGTTTCTCAGATAGCGGCGTGAGCGAACGGGTCATAAGCCAACTTCTAACTGAAATGGACGGCATAGTCACTCTGGAGGACATAGTTGTCATCGCTGCGACTAACAGACCTGACATCGTGGATCCAGCAGTACTTCGCCCAGGACGATTTGATAGGCTGATATACGTGCCTGAACCCGACGGGCAGAGCAAGCTACAGATATTCAAGATTTACACGAAGAATATGCCATTGGCAAAAGACATAGACGTGACGCATCTGGCAGCCACTGCCAAGAACTATTCCGGCGCTGACATAGAAGCTTTCTGCCGTGAGGCAGCAATGGTCGCTCTGAGAAGAGACGTAAACGCTAAAGAAGTCACTATGGAAGACTTTGAAGAAGCAAGGAAACGCATCGGACCTTCAATAGCTCCTGACATGGAAAAATGGTACAAGAGCTTCATGCACCAAGCCAGACAAGTACAAAAACCTGCAACACCAGTTGCGTAGGTGAGCATGACATGCCTACTCCCCTTAAGACTTGGAAGACTCATCCCGCCTACTTCATTCTACTCGATCTTCTGCAAAAGAAAGGAGCTCTGACTGATACAGAGCTTTTTGAGGCCTTGACTGACGAGTTTGAAGATTTAGGCTTCAAAGACTTCAACGAATTATTGATGCAGCTGGAAATCAGAGGAAAGATCCGCATGACTTCAATGGCTCGCAGCAAAAAGCGTGTTGAACTCGTCACATGAACGACGAACCTTGCAGAAACATCTGCGTGTGTTTTGATGACGGAAGCTTCAGACGTCATAGTCGTTGGAGGCGGCCCGTCTGGCTGCTTCACAGCTATGAAACTCGCAGAACTTGGCATTGATGTAACGGTCTATGAAGAACACAGCAAGGTAGGTACCCCATCCCACTGTGCCGGACATCTAAGCATAAGAGGCCTCAAACGTCTGGGAATGTGGCCGCTTCCGACTGAAATCGTTGAAAACACTTTCCGAGGCGCCGCTTTCTATTCGCCTAGTGGCAGAAGATTCTCTGTCCGTCTTACTTCCCCGGTGACTTGTGCAGTTGATCGTTCCCTCTTTGATCAATACCTCGCAGAAAAAACACGGAAAGCAGGAGCAACCTATTGCTTGAACTCAAGAGTTGAGCATCTGATACTTGAAGATGGCACAGTAAGAGGAGTGATAGTGAAGAGGCTGGGCAAAACTGAGAAGAAAAAGGCCAAGATAGTCGTAGATGCTGAAGGAATCTCTTCAAGGCTACTCAGAGAAACTGGTCTGCTAGGACCCGATACTCACATGATGGTCAACGGTGTAGAGGCAGAAGTCGAAAATGTCCAGGACATGGAATCAGACATGGTTGAAGTTTTCCTAGGGACAGATTATGCTCCAAGCTTCTACGCATGGCTGATACCCAAGAAAAATGGAAAAGCAAAGGTCGGACTCGCCGCAAAAACTGGAAACCCGAAGCAATTTCTGCAGAAATTGATGACCGAGAATCCAGTAGCCTCAGGAAAACTTCAAAACGCAACAATCGCTCAGATCACGGTGCATCCACTAACGCTAGGAGGCCCAGTACACAAAGCCTATTCAAACGGATTTTTAGCTGTTGGAGACGCAGCCTCACAAGTAAAATCCACAACAGGGGGAGGCATTATTTTCGGAATGACATGCGCAGCGGCAGCAGCGCAAGCTGCATGTGAAGCCATTCAAAAGAAAGACTTCTCCTCAAAATCCTTGAGTGCATACCAAAGGCGATGCAAAGAAGCCCTAGGTTTTGACTCGAAAATAATGATCAGAATGAGAAAGACCCTTGATGCAATGTCCGACGAAAGACTCGACAGCTTAATTGGCTTGTGCGCAAAACTGGGCTTGGACAAAACGCTTCAGAAGGTAGAGGATGTAGATTTTCAAGGGAGAACCCTATTGCAAGTTTTGCGAAGCCCTCGCATACTCACTGCCGTGGGCTATTTCTTCTTAACTTACCTTTTTGCGAATCTTTAAAAATCCTTGAAGTACAGACTCATAGAAAAAGGTCAAGAGAAGCATGCCTGAATTCCGTTACAAACAAGTCATTGTTTTCCGATCTGATCTCAGGCTGAGCAAAGGCAAGACAGCAGCTCAAGCTGGACATGCAGCAGTTTCAGCAGCGGAAGAAGCCCGCAAACACCGGAAAGAATGGTTTGAAGCTTGGTTGAAAGAGGGACAGTGCAAAATCGCAGTTAGAGTCAAGAATGAAAAAGCAATGTCTGAACTAGAAACGCAAGCCAAGGAGCTGAGACTGCCGTGCGCATTGATCGTTGACAAGGGTCTTACAGAAATTCCTCCCGGAACTGTGACATGCCTAGGAATAGGTCCCGCACCTGCTGAGAGGGTAGACAAAATAACTGGTATGCTTCCGCTTCTCTAAGCAGGCGCAGACATTGCTTGTTCCTAAGCTGGAGAAATCTCTTGGAATAGAAGTCTATGCAACATGTTCTCTAGGCATTGGCGGAGCCATCAGACGGAATTTTGAAGATTTTGTTGTCGAGGAAGTCTTGGTTGACGAATCCAGAGCCGCAGTCTACGATACTGAGGCTTATGCTAAGAAAACAGTGCTTGGCTCCTCTTCCACGAAGAATCGTTATCTACTATGTGTCTTGATCAAGCGGAATTGGGACACGTTCATAGCTCTTCAGAATATTGCACAGCAATTGGGCATTTACCCAAAACAGATTCAAATTGCAGGCATCAAAGACGCAAAAGCAGTGACTTCTCAGCACATAACAATCGAAGGCATTGCTGCAAAAGACCTTCAGAAACTCAACCTCAAAGACATAGAAGTACGCTCCATAGGCTACCTGCGAACAAAACTGTCACCATACTATCTTCTTGGAAACAATTTTCACGTAAGAATCAAAAACATCAAACACTCAAAAACGACAATCAAGAAAAGAACCGCGAAAACTATAGAAGAGCTTAACACACTCGGCGGAATTCCGAACTTTTTCGGACATCAACGCTTCGGCACAACACGTCCAATAACACATCTTGTTGGAAAAGCTATTGTCAACGGCAACCTCAAGAAGGCAGCAATGTTGTTTTTAGCAAAGCCAAGCCTCTACGAGCATCCGTTGTCCAGACAAGCTCGCCGAGAACTGCAGGCAACGCAAGACCTCAAACAAGCTCGGAAGAATTTTCCGAAACAATTGCGGTACGAGAGGTTCATGCTGAAGAGCTTAGCTGAAAGACCAAACGATTTTGCGGCTGCGTTCAAGAGATTGCCCCTCAAGCTGCGGGAACTGTTCACTCAAGCATACCAATCTTATCTCTTCAACAGGTTTCTAAGTGCCAGAATCAAGAACGGTCTTTCGCTGAAAAAAGCTGAAGTTGGAGACTATGTCGCAAGTGTTGAACACTCTGGGCTGCCAATGTCAAAAATATACAAAACAATTACATCAGAAAACCTTGCACAGATGAACAACGCGATAGAAAAGGAGAGAATGCGACTGGCTGTTCCTCTCATTGGATTCAAACAGCGTACATCTCAAGGCATTCAAGGAGATATCGAACATAGAATCCTAGAAGAAGAAGGCGTTTCTCCACAAGACTTCAAGTTCGTCCCCATACCAGAAATGAGCTCAAAGGGACAGCTACGAGCTATAGTGAGCCCAGTGAAGAATTTATCATTGAACCTTGTTGTGAGCGACAAGAATGCAGTACGAGATCGTACCTTGAAAGCAGATTTCATGCTTCAGCGAGGCTCGTATGCAACTATAGTTCTGAGAGAACTAATGAAACCGCGCAACCCAGTACGAGCAGGATTCTAGTCAAACCGCGTACTACGCAAACGAAGCTCTGCAAGTTCCATATTCGGGTCTTCTTCCCTTAGGCCGTGCTGGCCATTCAGCGCGCGTCAATTAGGAGCAATTAAGCTGAGACGCAGAATGATGGATTGATTTGAGAGAATTGGGACATCGAGAGGTTCCTGATTCTTGTTCATGCACTAGTAGAAAACGGGCACAAAAGAGGAGGTCTGCGGGAGAAATCTCCACTTAGTGCGCGGAAAAGATAGGGGTTTGACCCGTCATCTTTACCCTACCCCCTCCCTCCCTGACCATGCTACTGTGAGGAGATCAACCAATGCATGCTAGCACACCTTATCCCCTTTTTCCTTAGGTCTGTGAGAAGTTGTAGTAGGGCCCTTATTTATTGAGCAAGAATCCCCCGCGAGGTGTGGATGACGTGCAGGGGCTACCGAAATGGGCCTCATGGGCTCTCAACACTGAAAAAGGAAAAAAGAGGGGATTTCGGGAGACATCTACCTCGGACTCTGCCCAAGTCACAATCCGTTCGCCTAAGACAAACCATGCGGCTAATTTCGAAGGAAGGATTGATCCGTGCCGCAAAAATCTTATACCTGTCTCCATTATTAACTATAGACAAAAAGAACCCAATCTTGTGAGAAGCATGACAATACCACCTGAGATCGCTTGGTTGATCCCGACTGTCTTGCCATTCATCATAGGCTTGCTGGTGGGTGCGGTGATCAAAAAAGGGTTGAAGCTCCTGATAGCCGTTGCCGCGCTCATCATCATCCTCGTAGTAACAGGAATCCTGAGCGTGACCTTCAGCGGACTCTACGCTGCGGCTATGCAGTTTTTGCCGAAGCTTTACGACCTCGGTCACGGATGGCTCAATGTCCTACCCTATTCTTCGGTGGCATTCCTGATCGGCCTGGCACTGGGATTTCTGTTTGCTTAGCATGCGCCGATCTTGTCTAGGCTAACTGGTGAGTCTTGCGCAGCCAGCGTGCTTCCGTCCGCTTGAACTTGAACCTGCTACCTTTTGATTGTGAAACTTAGCTGCATGAAAGGGTCAAACGGTGGCTAGGGAAAACTATTCAAAGAGGGTAAGACTACTGATCAAAACCAGAATATCTAACAGCCAGAGAAGATTAAGGCTGTTGTTTGCATGAGCCCAACAACTGAAACAAGAAAGCACCTGCAACATAGACGTGTTAGGAAGATTTTTAGGAAATGATTAGTGTTCCCATTAACATGAAAAGTCGATCCACGGAGTTTTATGACAGGTTTGCAGACAAATACGATGTAATGATTTCTGACAAGCGATACCATAGAGAGATGCCATTTTTCAAGAGTATTTTCAGGAAATATAAGGTAAAATCCATACTGGACTGTTCTTGCGGAACCGGGTCACATGCCATGAAGTTCTCAGAACTTGGCTTTGAGGCTACCGGTTGTGACATCAGTCATGAAATGGTGGAAAAGGCAAAAAGGAATGCGGCATCCCGAGGCATAAATGTAGACTTTGTTCAGGCTGATTTCAAGAAATTAACTGATGCATTTGATAAGAAATTCGATTGTGTTGTTTGTTTGGGCAGTTCTCTTAATCATGAGCTCAAAGACAAAAGCATGCTATCGGCTCTGAGAAGCATGTATAATGCTTTGAGGAACAAAGGCGTTGTCATAATCCAAACAAGAAACCTGCCAAAGCTGATCAAAGAGAAAAACAGGATTTTCCCGATACACTTTCATAAAGAGCCAAATGGAGATATCAAACTCTTCATCTACGCCCTCGATTTTCATCAAGCAAAGGTGACTTTCAACGTCATTTCATTTCTTGAGTTCAATGAGAAACCTAAATTTGAGGTGAATTCTGTAGATTACAGTATTGTCTTTGCAGAGAAGCTTAAAGCATTGATGACTGAGGCAGGATTCAAACAACTGAAGATTCATGGGGATTTTGAATTCACTAAATTCAGTAATGACCACAGTGAAGACATTATTGTGATTGGGACAAAGTGATATTCGAGGACACTCTGGAACAACTATACGCAACTATTCTTTCGTATGGCGCAGAATATCGTTAAGAAAGAAACTTCTTTTCCGAGTTTTTCTCAGCCAATAGCAACTACCCCCTTTTTCCATCTTTCTCATGCCGCCACCCTGATCTCACTCCAACTACTGCGTGGACAAGAGACTTTGTTTTGTCCGTGACAACCCACTTCTCCATGTTTACCAGCGATTTAGTTCTATGAGCTTCCTGCAAAGTCTTAAGCATATCGCGCGACCTAGAAGACCGTGTAGCTTGCGCGCTCTCCTCGTCAACCAATTGTCTTCAACAAGTCCGATCGCGTTACAATCCCGACTATTTCTCTACCCTTCTTGACAAAGACACCTGGACTTTTCTCCAGTGTTGCACGGACAACTTCAATGCTCGTATCTTCTTGAACATCCGGCAGAGGCAGATCCATGACTCTGCCAACCTTCTCACTTGCCAAGTTCGACCTCAGATTTCGAACTATGCCTTGCTCGGTTATAGTTCCCACGACCCTGTTTCCATCCAGCACAGGCAGTTGCGAAACAGCGTTCTTAACCATGATTTCGCTGGCTCTCATAACACTATCACTAGATTTGGCAAAAATCACTCCCCTAGTCATTATGTCTCTGCTTTTTCTCTCTTGTCCTGGTTTGAGAACGTTCAGAATTCTATTGACAGTTGAGAGTCGAGGATCAACCTTACCTTGTTCTATCTTTGCAATGTGAGCTTGAGAAACGCCGACGAGCACCGCAAGCTTTTTCTGAGTCAACCCTGCCTCAAGCCTCAACTTCTTTATAGAGCCGCCTGTTATTGACAAAAATAACCACCAGTTATTGGAGCTTATAAGCGTATACAGTAAAATATATATTTGTTGGTTTGCATACACGATAAACTTCACAAATAGGAGATTCACAATGCGAAACATAATCGTAGAAGACCTAAAACAGACACCTCTTGAAAAACAGCGCATAGAAATAGTTGAAAGAAAAGGCACAGGCCATCCCGATTACATATGTGACGCAGTAACCGACCGCATATCTGTAAGTCTGAGCAAGGTATACCTAGAAAAAGCTGGTACGATACTGCATCACAACGTCGACAAAGCCTTACTTGCTGCAGGAGAGACTGAGCCAAGGTTCAACGGAGGCATCGTTAAACAGCCAATGCTCTTCGTGTTGGGCGACAGGGCAACATCCATAATCGACGGCCAAAAAATAGACGTGGACGACATAGCTGTCAAAGCAGCCAAGAACTGGTTCAAGAAAAACATGCGCTTCGTCGACCCGGAAGAGCACATAAAATACCAAGTAGAACTAAGACCCGGCTCGGTAGGACTCACAGACATTTTCAAACGAAAAGGCAAAGTGTTGGGCGCCAACGACACGTCAGCCGCAGTAGGCTACGCCCCGATGACAAAGACAGAAAAAACAGTTCTGGAAACAGAAAGATACGTAAACTCGGAGCAGTTCAAGAGGCGCTTCCCCGAGTCAGGTGAAGACGTAAAAGTCATGGGCTTCAGAGATCACAGCGACGTAAAACTCACTGTTGCAATGGCTTTTGTTGACCGCTACGTAAGTAGTGAAGAGAACTATTTCGAAAAGAAGGAAAAAATGATTGAAGAGATTCACAAGCACGTGGCAGTGAAGACGGATTTTGACTTAGTAGACGTACAACTGAACACACTGGACATGAGAGGAAGAGGACTGGGAGGACTGTACCTTACAGTGTTAGGCACAAGCGCGGACAGCGGCGACTCGGGACAAGTAGGCAGAGGAAACCGCGTCAACGGTCTTACATCACTCAACAGACCGTTCTGCTCCGAAGCTGCAGCAGGAAAGAACCCTGTGAGCCACGTAGGAAAAATATACAACTTCCTGACATTCAGAATAGCCCAGCATGTGTACGAAGAAGTCGAGGAACTAGAAGAAGTCTACATTTGGCTGCTAAGCAAAATCGGTAGCCCAATAGACCACCCAGCAATCGCAGCCGCACAGGTCATAATGAAAGGAAACAACAACCTAGTCAAGGTAAAACATGAAATAAACGAAGTGTTAGACAACGAGCTTGAAAACATCCAGAAGTTCTGCATGGAACTAGCCGAAGGGAAAATGTCACCCTGCTAGTTTGCGCGACGCTAGTCTTCTACCTTTGTTGCTTGCACTATAACATGCTTGTACTCATCACCCTCGACAGGCAGCAAATCCATTGGATTGTGAGGCCAAATCCCAGAGTAAATTTCCTCCACATGTTCAAGTGTCAATCCTGCCCTGTTCAGAGCTTTCTTCAGCCTTCTCTCGCTCGCGATTTGGCATACATTGTGTTTGTCAGCAAGCCTCATGCTCTCAGACCCCTCCTTCAACCACAAAGAAGAGAAAAACACTCGGCCACCAGCACGCAAGACTCTCGCTGTTTCTCCAAAGGCGAAATCTGTTTCAGGAACGTTGTCAAACCCAAAGTAAGAAGTAACTGTCAACAGACCATCATTCTTCAAGGCTAAGTGTTTAGCATCCATGACCATCAGAGACAGCTTGTGCCAAGTGTTCGTTCTCTTGGCTTTGTTCATGGCTCCCCGTAAGGGTTTCTCATCTATGTCGGTCCCGATGAGTAACATATTCGCGCTTTTTTCTGCAAGTGGAAGTATGAAAGTACCCATGCCTGTTGCGATGTCTAAAACCATGTTGTCAGATTCTTTGCATGACGAGGCTACCATGCCAACGAGTCTACGCAACATTCTCCGTTGAGCAGCCTTCTGATTCTTTTGGAAGTATGAATCATACCGTCTCCGTATCTCATCATATCTTTTCTCGTCTGTGACATCTACTTTCCATTCAAACTCGTTCGCCGACAGCTTTGCATCCTTAAGAAGACCGATTTCTTCTTTAACTTGATACAAGTGACCCAGATCACATTTCAAATAGCCATCTACGAGGTGGTTGTCCGTCTTTTTTCCTTCGAAAATCAAGGATCTCCTGCAAACAGGGCAGATCAGAAGCTTTGCAACTTGCTCGTGCATGAACAGTAACCAGAAGAAGATAGTCCCACACTCAGTAAAGTTTTGTCATCCTATATTTCCCGGAAATCTTGTGTGGTTGAAACGTTTAAATGTCAAATACAAAACCTTATCATAGAAAGGTGAAAGCGTCATGACCGAAAGCGCAGAGGAAAAATTGCCTATATCTGACTTCTACAAAGTCGTTGATCACGCCACTATTTTCAAGAGCCAGAAATGGTGGGAGGCCGTGGTCATCTTTGAATCCTTCGGCAAACGGTCAATTGGTCTGTACCTCTGGCAAAAAAGACAGGACGCATGGAAGAGAAAACACAAGTTCAACGTAAGAAACCTAGAAGAATGGAGCAAACTTAAAAACGCTATAGAACAGCTTTCGCCTAAACTTGTCTCAAAGTAGCTTATCGACTTCTTCATATTTGGAATTCTTATTTTCGCTCAGAATCCACAATTGAATAGTCTTATTAACGAATGGACCGAAACAAAGTGCTCGGCGAACGGTTTGGACAATGACAAGCAAGCTGTACAGCAAGAGTTCAGCAATGATGAGGAGCCATGGGTAGAGGAAAACGGCAAAGAGTCGTACGAAGAAGACTTGGTAGAAAGTCACGCGGAACAAAAACCCGTTGACGAAGCGATGACAACAGCAAAAGAAGAAGCACACCATGGAAACAGCAACCTTGATCCTGAGCAAAAAAATAGAGGAAACAAAAGCACTTTTGTAAACGGGCTTTCCGTCGGTATAGGAATTGGATGCATCGCCACTTTTGTTATAATGTGGATCGCGATCTTCTTCTCTCCACAGTTGCCCACAGGAGCAACATACGAATCCATGCTCTCAATATTCATCTATCCACTGGTCTATTTGCTGGCAGTTGGCCTAATTACGGTGACAGCGGGCATAGTGAGAGAATACTACACTGCAAAAGTCAAACTATAGCGTTCAAAACTCAACTCGCTGCAGCGTAACGCTAATAAACTATTTAACAAATGACAAACTGAGACTATATTTGTGAAACACATGCCCTCAACACTCAAACAATCTCTACAAAAACTCACGAAAGAAAAAGCTCCAGGCCCTTCCCCATCATTTTCCACCTACCACCTACTACTGGCAATAGAGCTCATGGCAGACAAATCAGTCGGCCGAAACAAACTGGCAAGAGAGTTAGATATCGGTCAAGGCGCTGTACGCACGCTGATAGGCAGATTAAGAGATGCAGGCTTAATCACGACTCTAAAGTCAGGATGCTCTCTTACGGACAAGGGTTTCAGGCTCTGGAAAGAGTACCGTTCGACAATCAAGAAGATCGGAATTGAGAAGAATGAGCTGACCTTCGCGGATCACAATGTTGCCGTGCTTGTTAAGAATCGCGGGCAGAAAGTCCAGACAGGAATGGAACAGCGAGACGCGGCGGTGATGGCCGGTGCGAAGAGTGCAACAACGATATTGTTTAGAGAAGGGCGCCTAGTCTTTCCATCAACCATCCGAGAAGTGGACAAAGATTTCCCGAAAGCCTCAGCTCAGATAGTGAAACTTCTAGAACCACAAGAGAATGATGCAATAGTAGTCGTAAGCTCTGACAGCCCTAGAAGAGCCGAATACGCTGCATTAGCAGCGGCATGGACACTTCTAGACAACAATTAATAAACACTTTGCGAGCTACCGTTTAGAAAGTGTACTTGTCACCTCCAGCGATAACCCGTTCCAGGGCAGTGTTGAAGTTTATAATTCCCTCGTCTGTTTTTGCAGAAACAGGAATCAACGGAAAGTTTAAGCCAAGCTTGTAAATTGCCTGCATTATATTTCTACTTAGTAAACGCCTTGTCCCTTCAAGCTTCTGTTCAATCTCATCGGCCAGAGCATCTTGGCTTGCGGACCAATCAACAATTTTATCAATCTCTTTTTTTGGGAGCAGATCGCACTTTGAAAGCAGATGCACTTGAGGCAACATAAACCGGTTATAGACTGCTGCCGAAAGAAAGAGGTTAGAAACATAGTTAAGTGGATTAACCGAGAAAACTGCATCGAACAGGTAGACTAAGGCTTTAGCCTCCTTTGTGAGTTCGTTAACGATGTACGGCCCACTCACTCTGAAAGCAAACAACTCCATCTGCCCTGATGTATCGACCAGGACAATGTCTGACCGCAATTCCTCAATCTCTTTTGAGATCTCTCCGATTTGATCAGCGACCAGATCAGCAGCCATTATTAAAGCGCCGTTTGGACCTAAACGATACTTCTCCATCAGCTCCTCAATATTGACGTATTCCCGAATATCCACTTCCGGCGAATAAGGAAGCGTCAACACTCCAGGATCCAAGTTCACGATCGCAACGTTTTGCTTGGACATTTTCAGCCAATGGCCAAAAGCCGCTGTGAGTCGAGATTTCCCGGATCCAGCGGTTCCTATTATGAAAACGACAGACACGCTTCAACAGCCTCCCTTCACATCGTGAAACACTGCTTAAACTGTCAAACCTTCAATTCAAAGTAAAAGCTTTTTCTACCCAAACCAATGAGGTGTGACGACTCCAGACCTAGTTGCCAAAAGCTTCTGACTAGATCTTCACAAAAGTCTTTTCTCTGCCGCAGAACGTGCATGCTTCAGTATAACCAACCTTTCTAGTCAATCTTACAGCCCGCTCAAGATTCCGTCCCACATCGTTAGGCTCGTGGGCATCCGAGCCAAAAGTTATCGGGATGCCGTAATCACGCAGTGTTTTCAGGAATTGTTCACTCGGATAGATCTCTCGGCAAGGTCTGTCCAATCCTTTTGCGTTGATCTCAGCACACATGTTTGACTTGGCAATTGCTTCCGCTGTCTCTTGATAGATTTGTGAAAGGTCTTTGTCTGGTCTAACACCAAAGATTCTAATGAGGTCTGGATGCCCCAACACATCGAACAGTCTGCACGCACACATTTCCCTAACAAGTCTAAAGTACTCCTCATAAGTTTGAAAAGTGTCCCTTCTTGAGTATTCACCAATTGTCGAAGGTTCGTCAACTATCCATTTACCAATCATGTGGACAGACCCTATGATGTAATCAAAGGGATATTTTTGAATGAATTCGGTTATTCTATCAGCTTTGTTGGGAAAGTAGTCTATCTCGATGCCTAGTTTAACTGGAATCTCTGTTTTTTGCTTGAAGCTCAAGAAGTCTTCAACGTAAGTTGGCATTGCATGGATGAGGAAGTCTGATCGACCTTCGAGATGCTTCAGCAAAATGTGATCCGAGAAACCTATTTCGTCAATGTTTTTCTCCTTGGCCTTTTTGACGTATTCCTGCATGCTGCCCTTGGCGTCTGGCGAAGCCTCAGTATGGAGATGGTAGTCCATGATCATTGCTTTTCGCCAACTTCTGATTTGCTGACCCTTCCACGATTCTATTTCACAAGTTCTGACATCTGAGCAATCGCTTTGTCCAACCAGTTCTTGGCAATCTTGGATTTTTCGGCGGTTGTGGAGAAATGAAGCTCTATGTGGGATTTCTTTCCTTCAACTTGTAGGTGTGATTTTATGTAAACGTGGGATTTTATGTAAACGTGCGGGTTGTCATGCATGACCTTGTCGATCAGCGGTGCCAAGCTGGATTCCATTATGCCGTCTACATAGATGCTTGCCTCAAAAAAAACAGACTTGCCTGCATACTTCTTGAACACAGGCATTACAGACCCTTCAAAAATAGCTTCCATTTCAGGAGGAACACCGGGCAAAGCTATCAAGAAAGTGTCTTTGACTTTCGCCATCATCCCAGGAGCTGTGCCCACAGGATTACGTAATGGTTTTGCACCCACAGGGAACGTGGCCATTTTGATCCTTGACGGCGTCAACTCAACCCTTTCTATCTTTCCCTCCTTCAGAAACGACTCGTATTTGCCTATTACCATTTTCAAGGCCTTGTTATTGACTTCGAGTCTTCGTCCTAAGCCTTTAGCAATGCCTTCCAATGTTTTATCGTCAAAAGTCGGGCCCAACCCACCTGTTGTTATTATGAAGTGTGGCTTTCGCTCAAATGCTTCACGTATCAAGGTAGCAATTTCGTTAACGTCATCACTTACCACGGTTATTCTCTGCACCATTGCGCCTAGTGCAGTGGCACGCTTGGCTAGCCAATGAGCGTTAGTATTCAATGTTTTTCCGATAAGTAATTCGTTGCCGATACAAAGTAACTCCAACTTCACGCTCATTGTCAGACTTCTCCGTTTGAGCGATTACTGAAAAGCCGTTCATTCTTTTATGCTGTTTGCTAACTTTCGTTCTAAAAAGCCGAAGGCAAGTCCTATTTCTTCTTACTTAAGTACCATTTCAAGTACTCTTTTTTCTTCCTCTGACGTTCTTCTTCCTCAGACTCGATGTTGGGTCTCAGCTTGTCCCTCAGCTCCATCAGTTCCTGCTGGGTTACAGACAGCCCGCAACTTTTGCACACGTAGTGCTTAGTGGCTATCATGTACTGCATTTCGCCGCCACATTCTGGACAATAGGGCATCTTATTCACTCATTTCTTGCTCTAGAAGTGAGGCGAGTTTGAGAAATAGCTTTCGCTTTCCCATGTAGGGAATTTACGTTACGAAGTTTTGGAGGCCTGCCTCCTTAGCCAATAGTACAGCTCTGTCCATCTCAGCATCTATCAGCCTTCTCTGTAGCTCCGGAATCTCGTATGCATGCCATTCGGGCCTATACTGGAACATGACGTTAACCCTTGTGTCAGAACCCAGATTCTCCGCTATCCAGTTAAGGATAGGCTTAGTACAGCATTCTAGATGATTTGGCAAGACAAGGACGCGTATAATGAGTTCTCCGAATCTTCTGCTCTCTAGATGGTTGTAAGTGCACACGTCCCAGTAATCTGGAGCATCAGAGATCTTTTCCGCACATCTTTCCGGTCCATACTTAAAATCTAACAGATAAACATCAGCAAATCCGGCTAAGAGTCTAGCTGTCTCAGGACTGTAATAGGTGTTTGAGTTCCAAACAACTGGAACATTGATGTCAACATGCTTGAACACGCTAAGCCATTGCTGAAGCCAAGGGGTTGGCTCTCCGCCGACAAGGTTGATGTTTCTGCAACCGCTTGATCGTAGTTGTTTGATCTCTTTGGCTAAATCTTTCAGCTCGTAGATTCGACCCGTTTCATCCCATTGAGAGATCGTCCAATTCTGACAGTGCTTGCAGCGCATAGTGCAGCCCATTGTAAAAACAGTTCCAGAAGGCACAAGTTCAGGCTCTTCGCCCATGTGCTCAAAAATGCTTGATACCGTTATCTTTGAACCGCATCTACAGTAGCCCAAGTGCCCCTCAAGCCTATTAACATGACATTTACGTGTGCAGAAGTGGCATGTTAAGAGCATTCTGTTGGCGATTTCGATTTTCAAGTCAAGATATGAATTTCTCGGAGTTGGCATTCTCCCCAGATTCTCATGACCGCTGTCAATTCCCCTCTCGATCTTTTGAAAGCTTTGCGTAAGAATCGCATGTTTTTGCCAAAGCGTTTCAGCTGAATCGTGTTCGTTGAAGTCTGCTGGAAGCTTTCTTGCGATCATGAATTTTGCAGGTTTCTCATTCTGCATCACCCCAAAGTATCTATGCAGACTTTTCTCTGCACGTTCATCCTTCAGAACCGCAACGGAATCAGGACGAAGAAGTCTCCACATTTCCATTCAGTTCTTTACAAAGCTTGGGACCTATTAGAACAGAGCATAAGGGAGAGAGTACCCGCTTGGATGCAGCTTGCCCTTGATCGGAATGTTGTATCCACACACTGGGCACCGCATGTCCTTAGTTAGATTCCACCGCGTGACTGCAAAGCTGTACCTTTTGATCAGCATCTCGTTGCAATTTGGACAGTAGGTGTTCTCGCTCGGATGTCCCGGCACGTTTCCGATGTACACATAGTTTAGCCCAGCTTCCTTCGCTGTCATGAACGCCTTCTCCAATATCTCGACGGGTGTTGATGGGATTGTTGTTAACTGATAGTCGGGATGAAAACGAAGCAGGTGGAACGGTGTGTCTTTGCCAATTCCATCCCTAATCCAAACCGCTAGTTCTTTTATTCTGTCTAGAGAATCTCCTGATTTTGGCACGACTAGATTCGTGATTTCTATGTGAATGTTGTTCCTTCTCATCTCTTTCAAGGACTCAAAGATCGGAGCAACCGAAGGAACAGCTGAAAAGGTCTTGTAGAATTCGGGGTCTCCGCCGCCCTTGAAGTCTACGGTCGCAGCGTCTAGATATGGGGCTATGGTCTTCACTGCTTCAGGCGTCATGTAACCGTTTGTTACAAAAGTGTTGAAGAACCCGACCTGACGCGCGAGTTTCGATGTATCGTAAGCGTACTCGAAGAATATTGTCGGCTCAGTGTACGTGTAGCTTATTCCCTGACAGCCGTTGTCTCTGGCGGACTTGACGACTTCTTCCGGCGGGAAGTCGTTGCCCGCTATTTTCTTCTCCTGACTTATCATCCAATTGTCGCAGAACTGACAACGGAAGTTGCATCCTACCGTAGCAATGGACATAACCATAGCGCCTGGATTAAAATGCGCTAGTGGTTTCTTCTCCACAGGGTCAATACCAGCAGAAATTGCCTTTGCATAGTTCAGCGAAAAAAGAGTGCCCCCATCATTTTTTCTGACAAGACAGAAACCTGAACCTCCCTCATTTATCCGACATCTCCTTGCACACAAGTAGCAGTTAACCCTCTTGTTCTCCAATTTCTCGTAGAGCATGGCCTCGTGAAGAGACATCCAACGTCCCTCTTGAGTTCTCGTTGAACTCTCAGCTTATAAAGTATGAGTTCTTTTCATTTATGTTGTGGCTTTCTCTCCTATTTCGAAAACCAGCGGGGCCGACGTTGTCTTCACGTCCAATTCTATGTTCAACAAGCCTTCTAGAAAGCCGGCCCAAATTTCAGATTCGCTGATGAAAGGCGTTTTTATGAGAAGGTACTTGTCCTTCAGATAGAAGTCCCCAAACCCTTGTACTCTCAAACGTTTGAAAACATCCGGCCACTTTTCACGCTCCTCTGTTCGTAATCCCATTGTTGTTTCAATCGAAACTCTGGCGGCTTCACCCATTTTTGTGCCTATTTCCCGCCACTTCTCCTTTGGGGTGTTTTGGATCAGGATGTTTACTAGTTCTAGGTTAACGAAGGCTATGCGGCTTATGCCGCAATAGTATTCACCTGGAAAGCGCCAATCGTAAATCATCATGCTTCTGTAGACATCGAGCATCTTAGAAATGAGGGGTTTGATGCCAGGTTCTTTTCCTTCACGGATCAAGGAGTCTATGAACTCTCTTTCATCTTTTTTCAGAATTATTGTTGTTCTCTTAGTTGACTCTCCGTCTTTCCTTGTCATTTCTTCAAGCTTTTTCTCTTTGTCGCTCTGCATATGTGGTATATCTTTCAGCATATTTTATATGTTTTATGTTTTGTGAGTAGCATATCCTAAACTACGATAAGAGAGAAACGAAAGGTCTCGAATCGAATGTTTATGTTGCTTCATACCCATTACTTTTTAGGAACTAATCAGTCAAATAGGCTAGTAAGGACAACTCTTCTAGCCTTAAATGTCTGGAGAGTGGAAGCATGGAAACAAAGATTGAACCCAAGGTCTGTCCAATATGTAAGAAATCTGATAACTCACACTATTCCAGAAGAAGCGATAAAAAGGTTCATAAATTCCAAGGAATGTTACTGCAATGGAGACAATGTAGTTCAAAGATATTTGAATAGCTTGTCACCCAAAACCATAGCTAGAAATTCTAGAGGGATTTTGAGGTTTTGTTGGATAGTGCACAAGACACCTAGGCAACTCGTAGAAATGGGATACAACAAGATGGGTCTAAGGGATGTTAGTGAAATCGAGAAGATGCTTGATGACTCTGAGACGTACTGTCTAGCACGCGCGGGGAGATTTGACATGTCTATATGAAATAATAAAAAATGGGTAAATCTGTTTCTAAATCAAGGTTGTTAGCCTGACTTGAAATCTTCGTCTTAGGGGGCTTCGTTTAGAATAACACTCTCGGCAGTATACCGCGTGCGCGGACAGAACCCAAACAAGGCTTCGACCACTGCATCAATAATGTTGACGTGATTGTTTGGCCTTATTCAGCTGACATAACGAATTCAAGCAGCAAACTGTTGACGATAACTTTTGACAGAAACAATGCCTTGTTAACTCGACGTAAACGTTGGCTTCAAATAGAGAAATTCAGTGATCCAGTGAACGATTTGTCTAATGCGGTTGTGACTTTCCGTCAAGATTTAGTTTCGCTCTATAAAGACGCGATTCACGTTTTAACAGAACAGTAAGCCACAAAACACTAGCCGAGCTTTGATTCTTCAGCATCTTTCATATCGTGGCGTGTTAATTTTCCAACAAACTCGAAAGTTTTGCCGGCCTTGACACAATAGATGTTATATTTAGCCGCCAACTTGATTGCATCGACATCGAAACCTTCGTCGGAAACAAGCATCAACATGTTAGGAGCCCATTTTTGAATGTCTGACTCTTCCTTAAACTCCTTGACGTCTCTTGCTGATTCGACGAGTTTGTGCACGTGAACGCGCCTTATAGTAATAGCCTTACATTCAACCCAGACATGATGCTTGTAGATTTTCCCTTTAGTAGCGTAGATGTCTACTTCATAAGGCCTTGCAGCAATTTTGCCTCTTGCAAGAATTCTCTTATAGCAAGTATAGCCCTGTTTTCCCAGCCAATTAGCAACTCTGTCTTCAAGTTTCTTGCCAGTTTCGTATGCTTGCACACCTTTCCAGGATTTACTTGGGCGTTTTTCTTGCCTTTTTACTCTTGCGTTTCTTCGACAAGCAGTAACACCTCAGGTATTCCTATTACATCAATTCATAAAATAAGATTTGCGGGTGGGATTATCACAGCAAGTTTCCATTTTTCTTTTAAAGCCGTCTCCAATTTTTAAGCGCGCGCGCCTACAAAATCGTAAACATCACACCACTTGCTAGGAAATTTCACCTCTTTGTCTTCGCAGGTCCTCTCTATACAGGATTTCGCGCAGGTAATCGATAGGCGTAATGGCCGCAATGCCCATATGTTGCCTTACAGACAGACGAAACTGAGTCTGCTGAACCTCAACTGGCTGCGCATGTTGCCAGTATCCTTTCATGACACCCAGCAAGAAGTATCTTTCTGGACCTACGACAATCTGTGTTGCTCTTCTTGCAGGACCGAATCTTAAGAAGACAGGAGAACCACTGTTTCCTTCGAACGGAAAGCATTCTGCGAAATGAAACTTCGTGCTTCCGTCTGATGTTTGGATCTCCTCTCCAGACATAAGAGCGATTTTCCCAAATCTGATGACAGGATTGTTTCGTCTTTGTTGTGGTATTTCAGGTGTAAAGCAAGGGAAAAATACTTCGTCACCTTCAGCAACTTCTTCTCTGAGGACTTGATGGTCGCAAAAATAGTATTGGGTATTGACTGAAACTCATACGTGTCGACAGATGGGAATTGCTGAATGACTGCAAGGTCCACAGCTGGATTGGAATGAATAGCCCATCGTAGGTTTCTCTCTCTGTCTAATACAGGCACCTTAAGAAAGTTCACTCCAGGTTGACTACTGCTTGAAGTCCAACCTCTCACGTTTGCCCTTATAAATATCTCTGTCCAGTATTGCTCTGCAGTGCGTTTCAGTACATGTTTTGCTGTCACAAAATACGGCTAAATTCTACCTTCAACTTGATGGAGAGGGACCGCAACGAAAAAACCTGTGCCCAGAGGACCAACAGAAGTCAGATGTTCGCCATCGACTTCACCTGAAAAAATGTAGACTACAGTTCGTTTGATAATGTCTATTCCTGAAATTACAGACATAAGCCAACCTCCAATCCAGCGCGCATGCGTGTTCCTAAAATGGTTAAAAATGGTGTTTATTCCTCTTTTGAGATTTGGGGGCATTTTTGAGGCGCATGTCTGTTTTGCGGGCGCGATTTGGCGGAAACACCGTGCTTCTTACTATCCCTCGACACGGCCAAGACTAGCCTATCAAACAAGCCCATATCAGACAGAAATCGGCAAAAGAAGAATAAAAACCATTTTAGACCAACTTCGGAACAAGCATGCGCGCTAAGGTACAATATAAAATAGAATGGTTTCAGCAATGCTTGGCAAATGCGAAGGGATGGAATAAATCTCTAGAATTTCAACTCTCACAGAACTTTTATATGTTCAATTTTTCGGGTTAGGATCTCAACGATCCGGTCGTTGTTGAGGTACATCATTGGTTTGTCGCAGGCGGGGCATTTAAAGAGAAGCCCAAATGCCTCTTCGAAGGGGTATAGCTTGCAGCCAGGCGTTTGGCAGCTGTAAAACTCGTGGCTTTTCTCGTATTCAAGCCGGATTTCCAGTTTTTCAAGAACACGCCGCTTTTGGTTTAGGACAAAGCCTTCCAGCTGGTCTGGTTGGAGTCTCCAGTTGAAGACAAACCAGCCTGTTTCTTTGTCGCGCGACCGCCTGAGAGCCACGATCGAGTGGTCGTAGAGCCTGTAGAGTGCCTTGCGAACCAGGTTGAGGCGTGTTTGGGTTTTATCCGCTATCTCATTATCCGTGATCTCGCGAACCCCTTTGAGGGCCTCAACTACTCTAACAGCATCCTCTCCGAACAACGCAGCCACCTTCTTCAGCGTCTCGTCATCCACAAGAAACAGTTTTTGAAACACCTCCGCTTAGACAACGCGCAGACGAACTCCGACCGAAGAGAATATCAGAAATATACACTCTCGAATTTCCATTCGCTAGCCTCTGCTTCCCCCTATATCGCCATAATAGATGTGGACTCTTCAAGCCCTTTTTTCGAAGCTCTTTTGCTCCCTTACTTAGTAGCGCTCAAGGCGATTAACCCTTTCCATCCTAAGAAAGCTATAAGAATGCACGCGCTAAAGCCAAAAATCTTAGGCAAATGGTCAAGCGCGCCAGGTCAATTTATTAACATGCAGAAAACTACGAGAAAGTATGGAATTATTGGGGTAACCGTGATCTGGGTGCGCGCGTTGTAGGAAGCGGTTCAGCAACAATTAAGTTTGGCTTAAGAACTACCTTTTGCCTAGAAGGCTTAGCGAAATATTTCAATCCCATCTCTACCATTTGGTAAGGGTCTTTTCCTTGAACAACTATAACCTTTGACATCTTCAAGGAAAATTAAGTCTTAATTAAGGATATATTTTCTAATCTTAATTGGGATATATATGGAGCGTAGCTGATTTTCCCATGCTAAAAACTTGAGCAGTCTATGTCCATTTCTTTTGACACTTCTTTTCAATTTCAGAGGGCTTTTCGACGCAGATAAAATAGAAGGCAGCGTTAGGGCCCCAAAAGAGTTGGAGACGTACGTCCAGAGAATGATCGATATCACAGCTCCCAAAAGAAATACCACCTTAAGGCCTTAAATACAAATACGATATCTGTCAAAGCCTTATGTCTCCGGAAGAATCAGCTAGAATCTTAAGAGTCCTTTAAAAAAGTTGAACCCCCGAGATGAAGCTTGATTGAACATAGTTGCCCTCCACCAGTTTCTTTAGTTTTCCCAGTTATATCTTTCTTGCAGCTTCTTGTATGCATTGGTTTTAATC
>Ga0315296_10000083_pt1 | contig 96794 bp, 74 predicted proteins | sample YL17G14_18_MG_FD_203921 | JGI IMG/M metagenome (GOLD analysis project Ga0315296, IMG submission 203921) | Sediment microbial communities from Yellowstone Lake, YNP, Wyoming, USA - YL17G14_18 | ecosystem: Environmental > Aquatic > Freshwater > Lake > Sediment | place: USA: Wyoming | collected... | reverse complement strand
CCCTATACGGACCGACCATTGGAGTCCAGAACAGGTCCCTTTGAGACAAAAGGCGGGAAGGGGCCAGGGACATGGCCCCCTCCCGTTCGCAGAGATATAGTCGGCGGCAGCATTGCGAGTGCTGCCTTGTCTTTTTTCGTTTTTCGCCTGATCCAGTGTCATTATTGTGTGTCTCGCCGCAGCGAGCGCCTCATTTACGCCGCCCACCATCCGATGATCCCGCCGATAAGCCCGATCGCGACCGCGCCGATGACGATCCTGGGCTCCGTGTAGCCTCTCAGCTCCCATGCGTGGTGGATCGGCGTCATCCTGAAAATCCGCTTCCCTCCCGTGAGCCGAAAGTAGATCACCTGCAGCACGACCGTTGTGATCTCGATGATGAATACAATTCCAATGATTATCATGGTTACTTCGAGGCACGTCGCGATCGCGGCGGCCGCCAGCGCGCCCCCGAGAGCGAACGCCCCGCTGTCGCCCATGAATATCCTTGCCGGGTGCCAGTTGAAGGGGAGGAATCCCGCGCACATTCCGACGAGCACGACCGGAACGAGCGATGTGCCCGCGCCCGCGCTCCAGATGGCTCCTCCCAGACACACCGCCGCAACGAGGACGGTGCTCGACGCAAGCCCGTCGAGACCGTCCGTGAAATTCACCCCGTTCACTATCGCCAAGTAGCAGAAGACTCCGAGCGCGATCTTCCAGGCGCCGATGTCCACCGTGGCATGAACAAATGGGATTCGCACCGTGCTGTCGCCCATGAGCCGGTAGACCGCCGCCGATGCGATCAGCCCGACCAGTATCTGCAGCGGCAGCTTGTAGCGCGCCTTCAGACCCGCCGAATTCCTGAGCGTAGATTTCATCCAGTCATCGGCGAGACCGATCAGCCCCGTCAGAAGTCCCGTGGCGACGCCAATCACCGCTCCGGGATCGGTCATGAGGATCGAGCCGGGGAATCCCACGAGCGCGAGTGTGACCAGAAATGCCCGCCCTCCGGTGGACGGAGTGGCGGACTTCTTGCGGTGGCTCTCCGGCCCCTGCTCGCGGATCACGGTGCCCGCGCGGGACGCCGCTACGAGAACGTAAGTGATTGCGGCCGTCAGCACCGCCGATCCGATCAGGCACGAGAGGAGAATCGTCTGTCCGCGCGTTATCTGCATTCGGATTCCTTACCAGTCCTCGTCCAGCAGGCGTTCGAGAGCGAGGGCGCGACTTGCCTTGATGAGAACAAGGTCGCCCGGCCTGAGCCATCGCGCCAGCTCTTGTACGCACTGCTCCGTCGCCTCGTATGCCGCCCCCTCGATCGTCTGTCCGCGACACTCGTCGGCCGACTCCCTGAGAACCGCCGCCAGTTTTCCGACTGTGATGAGGCAGTCTATCGGGAGATCGGCGACGTGCCGTCCCGCCTCACGATGGTAGTCCTCCTCGTATTCGCCAAGCTCGAGCATGTCGCCCAGGATCGCCACCCTGCGCGATATCCCCCCGCCGTCCGATCGCGTCTCCCTCGCCGCGAGTGCCTCGAGAGCATTGGCGAGCGACACGGGATTGGAGTTGTAGGCGTCGAATATCACCTCAATCCCGCTCGGGCGCATGATGATCTCCATCCGTCCGGGAGTGGAGGGGAGGGTGCGAAGCGCATCCGCGATCTCGTCGAGCGTCAGCGACTCATCTCCGTCGCCCTTTATGCGGACGTTGATCGCGCATGCGGTCGCGCACAGGGCGTTCAGAAGATCGGCACGGCTCACGCCGGGAATCTCCGTTTTGAATTCCCCGACCGGGGTGGCCATGACGCACCTCGTGGACACCTCTCCGACCGATATCTGCCTTGGATGCACCGAGTTTGTCGCAGCCGTGCCGAATGTCGTCATGTCGTACCCGCCTGCGTATTCTTTCGAGTACGGCGATTCTCCCGACGCGACGACCATCCCATCCAGCTTCAGGCCGTCAAGAATCTCCCATTTCGCCGCCGCTACATTGTCGATCGTGCCGAACTCGCTCAGGTGCCCCGGACCGATCGATGTGACCACGGCGATATCCGGTCGCGCGATCAGGCTCAGATGACGGATCTGTCCGACGCCCCTCGATGCGCACTCCAGCACCGCCACCCGGTGAATCGGCGCGATCTCGAAAATCGTGAGCGGCAGGCCTATTTCGGTGTTCCAGTTGTGAGGGTTCTTCAGGACGGGCCAGCGCGACGACGCGATGTGCGCGATGTTTTCCTTCACTCCCGTCTTGCCGACCGATCCGGTGATGGCGATGACGAACGGGTGGAACTTGTCTAGAAGCGCACGGGCGGCGTCCGCCAGCGCCTGCGTGGTGTCGGAGACGAGCAGCGCGGCGAGGTCGGGATAGCTCAGCGCCACTTTGGGCTCGTACACATCCCGGCTCGATACGATGACTCCGGCGGCGCCGTTGTTGATCGCGCTCGGGAGGAACTCGTGACCGTCGCGACCCGCCTTGCCCTTGAGCGCGATGAACCACTGCCCGGGCGAGATGGTCCGCGAGTCGATGGAGAGTCCGCCGGGGCATTCTCCTCCGACGCTCATGGCGGGATCGCCGGCGAGAATCTCGCCGCCGGTCGCCTGAGCCCATTCCGCCAGAGTCAGATGCATGCTATTCCTCGACACCGCCGTAGCCGTGCCCTTCGAGCCATTCCCTGACCACCTCGCGGTCATCGAAATGAATCGTTTTATCCCTGAATATCTGGTACGTCTCGTGGCCCTTGCCGAGGATCGCGACAGTATCTCCCGCCCGCGCCAGTTCCAGCGCCGTCTCGATCGCTTTCCTGCGGTCGACCTCGGCGATGATCTCCGCCCGAGGGTCCTTCACGCGACGCGCGCCGACCAGGATGTCGTTGATGATGTCCAGGGGCTCCTCCTTGCGCGGATTGTCCGATGTGATTACAGCGACATCGCAGTCGCGCGCCAGCACTTCGCCGATCATCGGCCTCTTCCCGCGATCGCGCGAGCCCCCCGCGCCCATCACCGCTATGAGCTTTCCCTCGGTCAGTTCCCTCAGGCACGCAAGGGCCTCTTCCGCAGGTTGCGGCGCATGCGCGTAGTCGACTACGACCAGAAAATCCTGCCCCTTGTCGATTTTCTCCAGACGTCCCGCGATCGGTCTCGCCTCGCTGAGCCCCCGCACGATCGCGTCGGGATCGATTCCCGTCGCGACCGCCACCGCTGCGGCCGCCGCGGCATTCTCGGCGTTGAATCGTCCAATGAGAGGCAGTGAGACGCTGCGCTCCCAGGTTTTGGCCTGAATCATCATTTCGAGATGATCGGGGGATCGTGAGACGATGCGCGCCACAAGGTCGCACGGTTCTGTCGGCTCTTCGCCGATATCGTGGGCCGTGAAGGTCAGTCTTCTCTCGGGCGCTATCGGTTCGAGGAATGAGCGTGTGTACGGATCGCGCGCGTTGCCGATTCCCCACACATCCGGGTTCATCCCGACAGCGTCGCGGGATATCGCCATCTTCGCCTCGAGATATCCTTCCGGAGTGAAATGGTCGCCGTGATCGCGGGAAAGGTTCAGGTACGTAACAGTCTCGAACCGCACCGCCGTGGTCCTGGACAACGCCCCCGCGTGTGCGCTCACCTCGCACGCTATATCGGTCGCGCCCTTGTCGACTAGAAGCCTGAGAATCTTCTGGAACTCTATCGGCCCGGGAGTTGTCAGGTCCGATTTCCAGACATCGGAGCCGAACTCGATCCCGAGGGTGCCCATGACCGCGGGACTTCTCCCATCGGCGCTGAGGATATAGGCGATGAGGTGCACACTCGTCGTCTTGCCCTTTGTGCCCGTCACTCCGTGGACCCTTATCTCCCGGCTCGGATGACCATAGAACTCGGCGGCAAGAATCGAGGCGGCCAGGCGTGTGTTCGCGACCAGCAGAATCGCTGATTCCTCGACAGGCTCCAGAAGCTCCGGGCGGCTTTCCACCTGGCCGAGCTCAGCAACGAGCAGGTCCGCTCCGGCGTCCCTGGCTTTCGCAAGAAAGAGGTGTCCGTCGGTCTCGTAACCCACGATGGCGACAAAGGCCGCGCCCGGAGTGACATTGCGGCTGTCGTCCGCCACAGCATCCAGAGCAGCAGGCAGCTTCTCGCAGCGCCATACAGCGTCGGGGAAAAGCTCCCTGAGCCTCTCGATGCTGACTGCTCTTTGACGCGGTTCCATCATCTCTATATGTATCTGATCAACGGTCATGCCGTGCCGGTTGCGAATCCGTCAGTTCTCAGATGACTCATCCTCGAACGGATCGGATGAAAGAACGTACTCGCCGAGCACCACCTCGGCGCCCAGATTCTCGTCCCACGTTTCGGCCTCGAGTGGCGGAATCTCCATGGGCTGGACAGGCTCAGTCTCGTCGTGAGCGATTTCCCCTTCGCGAAGCATGAGGGCGTTAAATATCTCGCGGAAGACCGGTCCGCAGGCCGCTCCGCCGAAATACGGATAATGCGGCTCGTCAAGAATCACCACGATCAGCCATTGGGGGTCGGGAACCGGACCGTAGCCGACGAAGGTCGCATAGAATCGGTTGTCGTAGTACTTCCCCTCTGGACTGACCTTCTGCGCGGTCCCGGTCTTTCCGGCGCATTGCCACTCGGTTCTCGCAGAGACCGCGGTGCCTTCTTCCACCACACCGACCATGAAATCCTGAATTATCTCGACCGTCGCGGGATCCAGCACACGTCGCGGCTGGACCGACACAGGCCTCAGCTCGTAACCCCACGGACTGTCGAGTCGCCCGCGCACCAGGCTCAGCGGCACCAGCATCCCGCCATTCGCGAACACACTCGTCGCCTGAGCAAGCTGCAGTGGCGTCACTGCAATTCCCTGACCAAATCCCATGTTCGCAAGGTCGATCTCCGGCAGGGGTATGAGCCCTTCCTTCAGATTCCCCGCCGGCTCGCCGGGCATCGCGAGAGCTGTCTGCTGCCCGAATCCGAACCTGCGGAGCCAGTCGATCATGCGGTTTCTTCCAAGGCCGACGGCCACGAGCGCCGCGCCTCGGTTGCACGAGTGCACGACTATGTCTCTGAGGCTCATGTCGGGCGGACCGTACTCGTGATCGGGAACCGTGCCCCCTCTGAACGGAAGCCTTCCCGTCGTTACGTGCAGAATGGAGTCGCGCTGCACGACGCCTTCTTCCAGTCCCGCGGCTATGGTGAAGACTTTCATCGCGCTGCCGGATTCGAAGGAAAGGCTGGTCGAGCGCGGGAAGAGCGCCTCCTCGTCGGTCAGATACTCTCTGAAGCGGGACGGGTCGCAGGCGGGCCGGCTCGCCAGCGCGCGTATCTCCCCGGTGCCAGGCTCAGTGATAATGACAACGCCGCCGACGGCCCCCGTTCTGCCTATCCCGTTGGCGAGCGCGGTCTCGGCAAGAGCCTGGACATCGGCGTCAAGAGTGAGAATCACATCGCTGCCGCTTCTCGGGGCCTCTATCTCTCTGCGCGATCCCGGGATGCGGTTGCCGCGCTGGTCCCTGAGGTCCTCGTAAGCCCCCGGCCTGCCCGCCAGCACATCGTCGTATCGGCTCTCAAGTCCCCACAGCCCCACCTGACCGTCGTCCCTCGACGCAGTGAACCCGATTATCGGCCCGGCGAGCGGACCGAGCGGGTAGACTCTCGTCTCCCGACGCCAGATTCCGACCTCCTGCAGCAGGCGGGAGTATTCGGACTTATTGGCAAGATCCTCGAACCGGTCGAGATCGACCGCGGACATTTCCGGAATCAGGATTCGGCGCGTGGCCCGGGCATCCTGAAGCGCCTCGCCGACCGCCTCGAGATCGCAGCCGAACGAATCGCGCAGCATGCGCGCGAGATCATCGCGGGATTCGTCCGGGACGCGCGACGGGTTCACAAAGAGCGTGTAGGCGAACCTGTTGTCCGCAAGCGCACGCCCCTCAACATCGAGTATCCGGCCCCTGGGAGCTGGAAGCGGGCCGGTCCGCGAGTTCCGGAAGCATCTCAGGCTCGACACCCTCTCGGGATAGTACGTCTGGACCCACGCCAGCCGCACGAGAATCGTCCCCAGAGTCAGAAGGCAAAACACCATCAGGACCGCGCCGCGAATGCGAAGCCCAAGAAGGTATGAATCGGCCGCGGGAGCCGTTGTCGCGTTGACTCGGTTCATTCGCTTACCTTGACGGCGCGGGGAGTGTCACAGCCGCCACATCTCCCGGCTCTATGGGCATCGTTCGGAAGCCCTCCGGCGCGTCGAACGTCTCCAGCCCGGCCCTGGCTTCCTGCAGTTCCTCTCGAAACTGTCCGATCTCCTTGCCCAGCTCCTGGATCCTCGCGCGCGAGTCCTGCGCCTCGATCTTCCTCATGAGCGCCTGGTGCGACACCGCCGACAGCGTCATCAGGAGGAACACGATCATCGCGAACCAGATTGTCCGCTCGAATCGCAGCAGGCCTGTGAGACGGAGGACGGATGGGACTCGCGTACGCGGGACGGCGATGGTCTCCCGCGCGATCTGCGGTGGAGGCGCCGTCCGCCCGGGACTCGGCAGCTCGACAACTCTCGCTTCCATCCAGAAAGCCGGCTTGACTTGCTTCGGGGCTGCTGACACTTGACCCTTCTCCCTCTTCCTTGCGTCCCTCGCAGGGCACAAGTGCTAAGATATGAAATACTGACAGCTACTACTTCAAAGGCATTTATAAGCTTACTAAGCTATTCTCCGGTAAGCCCGCAGGCGCGCCGACCGGCTGCGGGGATTCCGCCCGATCTCCTCGGCGGACGGGCGGATCGCTTTGCGCGTGAGTCTCTCCCACCCCTCCGCGGTGTCCCGTACGAACGATTTGACAATCCGGTCCTCGAATGATGCATAGCAGATGACCGCGAGCACTCCGCCGCTCTTCAGGACCTCCGGACAGGCCCGAAGGCTCTTCTCAAGCGACTCGCGCTCGGAGTTCACCCTGGCCCGCAACGCGAGGAAGGTCCTCGTCGCCACATGGATATCTCTCGGATGGAAACGCCTGGGCACCGCCCTGGATATGATCTCTGCAAGCCGGCCTGTAGTCTCTATCGGCGCCCGCTCTCTCTCCCTGACGATCGCCCGGGCGATACTCCGCGCGAAGCGACGCTCGTCCGTGCCGCGGAGCAGCTCGACAAGCTCGCGCTCGCTGAGCCTGTTCACCACATCCCGCGCCAATGTCTCCAGATCGGGATCGAAGCGCATGTCGAGCTCCGAGTCCCGCCGGATGCTCATCCCGTACGCCGGATCGTCCAGCATCCTGCTCGATAGCCCGAGATCGTAGATCACCCCGTCCGACGGGATGAAACTGCTGTCCCTCGCGACCTCCAGCAGGTTTGCGAAATTCGCCCGCTTCCTCAGACTCCGCGAGCCGTACGCCCGCAGCGTCTTCTCCTGCTCGGCGCACGCGCGAGGATCGCAGTCGATCGTGAGCACGCGACCGTCGGGCGATGTCCTCTCCAGAAGCGCACGGCTCATGCCGCCCGGTCCCCCGGTTGCGTCGATGTAGTTTTTCCCCGGCGCCGGTGCCATCAGCGTAAGGACCTCGTCAAGGAGAACGGGCGTGTGAGTCGGAGTTGACAAGTCCCCGGGGAGTGATCGCTCATCCCCTGATAAGCCTCTGCTCACGATGCCGTTTCCTCTCCGCCTGGTATGAATCCTCGGACTTCCATAATTCCGCGTAGCGCACGCAGCCTATCAGGACCAGCTCCTCCGCTCCCTCCAACCCGATGTGCTCCCGGCACACCCTTGGAAGCGTCAGTCTCCCCTTGCCCTTGATCGGAACCTCCATCAGGGCTCCCCCCAGCTCCCTCAACTGCCATTCCTGTTGCTCGTCCGGCATGTCCGGAAGGTTCTCGAGGGCGTCAATTATCCTGTCGCGCTCCTCACGCGGGTATAGTCGAACGAAAGGCCCGTCTCCCAAGTAGATATAGAGAAAATCACCGAACGCATCGGCCATGTCGCCGGGCAGGCGAAGTCGGCCGGTCTCTTCGAGCTTGATGTGGTATTTCCCCAGGAGCCTTGACAACAATCTATGCCTGGTATTAGAATTAGGTACAACTATCGCTAACGGTCATCTCAATCGCGTTGACAGAAATCATGTCCAGTGAGAATCGTGCCCCTGAATGATCGGACTAGCATACTTAACAAAAATTAAGCCTATTTTCCCAAAATGCCCCGCCTCATTGCCCATGTCTATCTAGCTAGTCCCTCTTTTTCCCAAAATTTAACCTATGTTGGCCCCGGAGTCAACCTAATTTTCATGGATTTTCGACTTTTCGGGGTTATTTTTTTTTGCACTCCATCAGTGACATATCTTGCGTAAATGCCATCTTTGCCTTGTCATACCCGCCCGCGCTAGAATCTCCCCATCCCAAGCCCGCTCCCGGGCCGGTTTCCAGGAGTTTCAATGTCACCGCTCAAGGCCGAATCGGATATTCTGTCTCCCGCGATATGCGACAAGGTCGTCGCACTCAGGAGGGAGATCCACAGGTTCCCGGAGCTCAAGTTCCAGGAGAAGAGGACGCAGGAGCTCGTTCTGAAGGAGCTGAAGAAGCTCGACATAAAGGCGCGGCCGATGGCGGGGACCGGGGTGCACGCTGTCGTCAAGGGAGGCAAGGGCAGGCCCGACGGCAAGGTCCTGATGCTCAGGGCGGACATGGACGCTCTACCGGTCGAGGAGGAGGCCGAGTGCGAGTACAGATCGCGGCACAAGGGCGTGATGCACGCGTGCGGTCACGACGCGCACGTGGCGATGCTCCTCTGCGTAGCGGCCCTGCTGCGCGAAAAGCCGGTAGGGGGACCGGTGAAGCTCTGCTTTCAGCCTGCCGAGGAAGGCGGGCTGGGCGCTCAGGTGATGATTGATGAAAGAGTGCTCGAGGATCCGCCGGTGGCCGCGGCGTTCGGGATTCACATATGGGCGGGGATTCCAAGCGGGAAGATGGGGATCGCGTTCGGGCCGTGCATGGCGGCGGTGGACGAATTCGAGCTGGTGGTGAAGGGAGTGGGCGGACACGCGGCGTATCCGCACCGCAGCGTGGACCCGATCCTCGTCTCCGCGCAGATGATCAGCTCGCTCCAGAGCGTGGTGAGCCGCAGCATCGATCCGATCGACACGGCCGTGGTCACCATCGGAAGCATCCACGGCGGCACCGGCTTCAACATCATTCCCCCTGAGGTGAAAATGCTGGGCACGTGCCGGACATTCTCCGACAAGGCGCGCAGGATGGTCAGGAAGCGCTTTCACGAGATAACGAGAGGCGTCGCGAAATCGATGGGCGGCTCGGTCGAGATCGACTACAGGCACCTGCTTCCGTCGACCATCAATGACAGGAAGATGTGCGAAATCATGTGGGAGGCTGCGGCGGGAGTTCTCGGCAAGCGGAATGTTATCGAGGCCGAGCCGACGATGGGCGGGGAGGACATGGGGCTGTATCTCAGGAAGGTGCCCGGCTGCTTTGCGTTCCTTGGAACCAAGAACGCGAAGAAAGGCGCGATCTGGCCGCACCATCATCCGAAGTTCGCGATCGACGAGGACGTCCTGCCGTACGGCGTCGAGATCCTCTATCGAGCGGCGGAGCTGTATTACGCGTAGGAGCGGCGAGAACTCTCTCGGGCGGTCTGTGATATCATTGTGAGCGAGTAGGAGGTGCGAGATGGCTCGACGGACTGCGTTACTCACAGCGCTTGCCCTTGTGGCGTACGTTGCCGTTGGCTGCGCCGGGGACGGCGTGACTCCGGTCGCCCCAAGCGCTTTCATAAGGGTCGTCAGTCCGAACGGCGGGGAGCGATGGATACCTGGGATTGATCACGAGATCGTCTGGGTCTCACAGTACGTCGGCGGCACGGTGTGCATCGAGTATTCGACGGACAACTTCGTCTCGGATGTGCACACGATCGCGACCGATGAACCCAACGACGGGAGCTTCGTGTGGGAGAACATCCCTTCTGATCCCTTGGACACCGTGCGTGTCAGGATTTCGTGGACAGGATTTCCCGGCGTGAGCGATGTCTCCGATGATGATTTCAGGACCGGCGATTTCGGCTGGGCGCGGACGTGGGGAGGGACCGATGGAGATCGGGGCTATGCGGTTGCCATCGATCACGCTGGAAGCATCTACGTTGCGGGTTATTTCAGGGGGACAACCGATTTCGATCCTAACAGCGGGGATTCTCATACGTCAATTGGGGGGAGCGATGTCTACCTGGTCAAATTCGATCCATCCGGGAGCTTCAAGTGGGTACGGACGTGGGGCGGGCCGGAGGGCACTTATAGCACCGGTGTAGCCGCTGATGGTTCTGGGAGTGTCTACGTTGTGGGATATTTCTGGGGCACAGCGGATTTCGACCCAGGATATGGTGATCCGCACAGCTCGAACGGTGCGTGCGATGTCTTTCTAAGCAAGTTCGATATGTCGGGCGATTTCGAGTGGGCGCGGACATGGGGCGAGCCGTACGGTGATTATGGCACGGGAGTCGCTGTTGACGATTCCGGCGGTGTTTATGTCACGGGGTACTTCTATGACAAGCCCGATTCCGATTCGGGTGAAGGCGATCCTGAACCGCCTTACGGTACGCAAGATGTCTTCCTGCTCAAATACAATTCATCGGGTAACTTAGACTGGGAGCGGACCTGGGGTGGCAGAAGGGCGGATTATGGCTATGGAGTCGCTACTGACAGATCGGGCAGTATCTACGTGACGGGGGATTTTGAATGGAGGGCGGATTTCAATCCCGGGGGTGGTGATTCGCGTATCATGCACGGAGGCCCCGATGTTTTCCTGAGCAAATTCGATTCATGGGGCAACTTCGAGTGGGCGCGGACATGGGGATCGGAACACTGGGATGCCGGCAATGCAGTTGCCGCCGACAGCTCAGGGAATGTCTACGTTACGGGCTACTTCTCAGACCCGGTGGATTTCGATCCTGATGGCGGTTGTCCGCATGCTTCGAATGCTGTCAATGACGTATTCTTGAGCAAGTTCGATTCATCCGGCAACTTCGAGTGGGCCCGGACTTGGGGCGCGGCGTACTTTGACCAGAGCAGGGCGGTTGCCGCCGACGGATCCGGGCATGTTTACGTCACGGGCTATTTCTCGTATACGGTCGATTTCAATCCTGACGGCGGGGACCCGCATTCTGCCAGTGGTTATGCAGATGTCTTCCTGAGCAGGTTCGATACATCGGGCAACTTCGAATGGGCGCGCACCTGGGGCGGCTCTCACATTTATGCCGGGGACTACGGCCATGGCGTATGCACTGACGGTCATGGGAATGCCTTTGTAACAGGCTGGTTCAGGAACACTGTTGATTTTTCGCCATCCGATCCAGTATGCCAGGGGGAGGTCGATGAACATGCTTCGAGTGGAGCAGGTGATTCATTCCTGGTCAAATACCTGCCGGACGGCTGCTGGTGAGAGACCTTAGCCGAACGAGCGCGGTCTGATAGATTCCGATTTGGAAGTGGTGTCCCATGGATGCAAGATGGAATCGACTGATTATCTGGATCATGCCGGCGCTGATGGCGACGTATGTCGGGTGTTCACAGGCCCGCACGGCGGACTCGCACGATCCCGTGGCGCCGGGGCTGCAAGAGCCGGCCTGTATTCAAACGATTGGCGACATGGCCGCCAGGCACGCTCTTCTAGGGTTCTACACCTTCCGCCTCGATCCGGAGATTCCGGCTCTGGAGATGATTCCGCTTCGCGACGCGGCGTTTCACCTGAACGCGCTCAGGTTTCTCGAGCCTCCTCCGCCCGTGCGGATCAAGCTGTCGAATTTCCAGTTCGACGGGTACACGATCGATGTGGACATCGAGCTCGTTCATCCCTTCGGCGGGCATACGCGTTTCACGGGCTTCGATGTCTGCGGGACCGTGATCACGTCCGGGAGCATCACGGGATTCATCGATCCCGACCTTGTGGTCGCCGGCGAAGAGGACACGAGGCTGGTCAATGCGGACGGACTCACGAGGTGGTGGAATCCGCGGGAGTTTCCGTACAACCCCCAGGCGCCCATCTGGGGCTATATCGATGGCGTGCTCGGCACGCCGGACTCGAAAGCTCATTTCACCTCCACTCTGAACGGCTACAAGTACTTTGCCGACGGTCTGGGGGCGAACGACGATCTCACCGCGCTCGATCGATCGCTGAGAGGCGCGTTTGTCGCCGGGTCGGCAAATACCCGGCATTACACGATCGAGCTGGACGACGGCCTGGTGTTCAACTACGCGATCGACGCATGCTGGGCGCCCCCGGTAACGGAGCCGGTGATCGTCCCCGACAGCTTTCCCGAAAGCGCCAATCGTGAGGAGCCTTACTTCCTCGGGATCAGCATCGTGAAGAACACCTTCTACTTCGATCCCGCCACCGGCACGAGCGGCGGCGAGCTCAGTCTGGATGTCAGGTGCTACGATTGGTTCGATGGCGATCAGAACACGGTGCGCGCCGAAAGCCTCGGCTTCTTCCATCCCGTCATGAGCACAGTCCCCACCGGAGGAAACGACGCCTACTCGACCTACAGGGTCGACATCACATCCCCGACATTCACCTCCAACGATCCGGTCGATATCTGGGTGTCCGCCATCGCCGGATCGGATTATGAGGGCTTTCTGCCGGGAAAACCGACATCCGCATTCGCGGTGCCCTTCTCCATCGAGGTCTCGTCGCAACCGCCACAGACCGGCCTTGTGTGGAGCGATGAGGGCGTGATCGATCACGAGAACAGGATCGCGTACAGCGATTTCGAGCCGGCGGTCGTGGCGAACGGGCAGAGCAACGTCCTGATCTCGTTCTTCTGGCTGGAGCAGGATCAGCCGGACCATATCTGGAACTGGATCATGTTCGCCGCATCCACCGATGGCGGTCGCACGTTCGGGCCTGCCGAATGGCCTCAGTGGCAGAGCGAGGGCTCGGATGACGTGAATGGCCGCTGCTGGAACGGGAAATACACTCTGGGCTCGAACGGGCATGCATTTCATTCGTACTGGGCGCCGTCGGGTCACAGCGTGCAGGCCAATCCGAAGCTGCCCGACTACAACGCGACATGCTCGAACCACGGCACCACAATGGAGCATGCCGGCGAGATGCTCTATACGTCGGAAGGCTACCCCATGATGTTCGGCGACCTGGGCGGCACGATCATCATGCGTCGCGGCGACTGGCCCAACGAGGCCGGCACACGCCATCCGGACAACTATTTCGAGGGAACCGAGCATGTGATTGTCGCGGAGGGAATGCCCAACTGGCTCAGTCTCTCAAGATCGACAGGAAGAACATCGGACGGCCGCTGCCATCTTGTCTTCTGGCATCCGGGCTTGCCGTTCATCAGGATGGTCTCAAGCACCGACATCTCCGGCGAGAGCTGGGGCGATCCGATTTCGGTTTTCGAGGGTCTGGCGGAAATCTGGGTCGGCGCATCCGACCCGAGCCTGTGGATCGATTCGAACGACGGGTTCCACACCGCGTTTGCTGCCGAGATCTGGTGGGGCGAGTATCAGCTTGTGTACGGCTACTCAGCAGACGGAACCGACTGGGACGAGATATCCTCATTCAGGTATCTGGACAAATCCCCGGTCGAGTACGGCATGAACGACACGGAGGTTGTCACACTCGACGCCTTCGGCGCGACATGGGTGTTTCTTTGTTACGAAGCTGCGGGGAGCGTCTGGTGCCGATATAAGAGAATCCAGGACGCCGATTTCAGCGACCCTGTTCAGGTCAATGACCATGCCCCGGCCTCGCTCCCGGATATGTATCCCAACGGCGACGTGGGCGTTGTCTTCACGTACCAGGCGCCCGACGACAGCGGGTCAGACCTGACAGACGTCTACTACAAGCTTGCGGAACTCGTAATCGAGTGAGCGAATGGGCCTCGGTAAGCACGTAGCATGCGCATCCTGTCTGAGGGGTCATACTGTGGGGAAAGTAGGTCACCGCCAGGATTGGTCCATGGGACCCCCTCCGGAACAGGAGGGGGTAATTCGCGTGTCGACCGCTTCAAGCAACCGGGCCGCATATCGGCAGCCCTATCGGCAAGAGGAAAGCCCATCACCGCCGGGATTGACAACCGCGCCCGTCCTGGAGGGCTTTTTTCTATCCCCGGGGCACTGTGATAGAATATGTCCCGAGACGGCTTGTGGTACTCACATGCGCATCTGTGAGTTGCCAGGCGCCTGCTGATAATCCGCCACAAGCTATTGCAGCGGCGGGGCTGCGCGGGGAGATGAGGCTTTCATGAGCCGGCTGTCAGGACATCTCGTCGAGGTCATAACCGCCTTCCTTGCGCCCATATTGACAGGCCTGATATTCGGTCTCGTGGCGGTGGGCCTGGGAATGCTTGCATTGAGGCCTTTCATCAGGGAGGAGCGTCCGCCCCTGGTTGAGAGCTTCGCTCTGGGTGCTCTTGCAATCTCCCTTGTAACAATGATCTTCGGCACTTTCGGGTGGCTGGGCCCGGCGCCAAGGCTCATGCTTGCCGGGGTACTCGTCCTTCTGGCTGCTATAGGATGGGTCAGGCATAAACCCGCTTCGCAGTTCGACCCTCAGAGCTACAGAGATCCGATAGTTATCGTTCTGACAACGCTTCTTGTGGTCGGGATTGTCCTCCCGATGGTCTTCGCTCCTCTTGCGCCGCCGACTGCATGGGATGAATGCTCATACCATCTCCCCGGGGTGCTCAGGATGCTGGAAACCGGAAGGGACGCTTTCCAGCCGGATATCATCCTCAGTAACACTCCACGTAACGGCGAGATGCTGTTTTTCTGGGCTGTTGCATGGTCGCCGCTGTCGGGCGCGCACTATGTGAATTTCCTGGCCTTCATCTTCCTCCTCCTCGCCATAGTGAGGCTTGGGTCGCTGCTCTTTTCCGAGAAGATCGGTCTGCTTGCCGCGCTGCTGTTGGGCGCCTACGGACATCTCCAGTGGCTGGCGGTTCACGGGAAAACAGACATCTGGGTGTTTTTCTTCATGGTTGCCGCACTGCTTGCGGGGGCGCAAAGCCTGAAAACCGGGTCGGGCGGACGGATGCTTCTCGCCGGAGCGTTCCTTGGCGCCGCCGCGGGCACCAAGTACACCAGCCTTCCGGGAATCGCGGCGCTGCTGATCGCCTTCGCTGCGCTTCGAATCCCGGGACTGCCCGAGGTCAAACGCGTCTCATGGAAGGTACATTTGTATATGTTGTTGGTTCTGATTGCGGTTTCTTCTCCCTGGTACGTTCGAAACATCGTCTGGTTCCATAATCCGTTCTTCCCGTTCGCGACCGACATCTTCCCCGCCGGAGGAGGGACGTACGGCTATTACGCGCAGGAGGCCGCGATCGATTCGAGGCTGATGCTCACCGACAGGTCCGTGGGGTATCAAATCAGTCACGGCCTGATTGGCGCCGATCTGGTTCGGCAATGGGTACTGTGGGGTGTGATTGTCGCGGGAATCCCGTTCTGGCGCAAAAGCCCCTTTCTAAGGCTTGGGATTGCATGGAGCATCGTCCACATCGTGTACTGGATGTTCGGCGCGGGCGGGATCATGTACGCCCGCTACTACATTTATGTTGCGGCCCCGACGGTGCTCGCATTCGCATCCCTCGCATGCCTGATCTACGGCAGGCTTAGTAATCCGGGATCCGGCAAGCTCATGCGAAGCCTGGCCTGGGTGATCTTGGTTGTGTTCATCGGAGCATTTGGGATTAAAGGGTCCAGGGGGATGCCCCCCTTGTTTCGGTCGGATTGGCTCAAGTCTGTCAGTCGCGAGGTGAACTCGTATGACCTGATGGCTGCGGCGAATACGGTCATACCCGCGGACGCGACCGCGGTAGGAATCATGTGCGCAGATGGAAGGCTTTATGCCGACTTCACGCTGCTCGGAGGCACCGATACCGGCTGGGCAAGTCACGAGGTAATCAATGGGCACACCGAATCGGCGGAATCGCTTGCTCGGTTTCTGCAGGAGCGGTATAAAGCCGATTGGCTGGTGGTCAACACGCGAAGGCTGAACGATGAATCGGTGGACGTCCTGTTCAGGATCGCGCTTCCATCGGACGATCCGCGCTTTCCTGAGCTCTTTGTTGAGAGGGCGAAGATTGACAGCGGGGTAGTGTACCAGATCGACACATTCCAGTAGTATCTACCGGCCGGGTTCATGTCCCGGTGTTTGGAGCGGGGAAACCGCAGCCCGGCAATCCATGAGGCCGTCAGAAAAACGGAGGGGTTTCTCATGTGCCGACCGCTGGAAGTGATCGACACGGAAGCCCGCCCACAGCCGGAGCGAAGGGTAGGCTGTGGGTGAGTTAGCCAATCCGCCACAAGCTCACTTCGTTCGCCTGTGACGGCCACCCAACTACGGCCGTTTCTTAACGGATAGAAGTTACCCCGGGGATCCTCCTTGGCTAAGAAGCTACGGAGGACAAGTCAGCAGGCTTGTAGCGCCCGAGCGTTCACAGCGACGGCGCCGTTTGGCACGGCGATGTCGGCTTGTCGCATCCCACGAAACCGGTAAACTGCCTCCCCCGCCCATCCGAACCTATTCAGACGGGTGAGGTGTTGGGTGTAATGTTGGCAGCGGGTTGAACAGGTTGCCCGGTTATGCGGCTGCTTGTCACGCGCAAAAAAGCCCCCGGCAGGTCGGGGGCATTGAAATCATGCAAGAGGGTTCCGAGCCTCAACCGGGAAGGCTGCTACTTGTTGCACCACCAGACTTCCTGGGTGCCCTCGCCGAAGTACTCCGTGTCGGTCAGAAGGAATGATACCACTTGCCACGGGTACGTAACGACATCGTCAACTTCGCAGAACTTCCCGGGAATCCACTCGACCCAGCGGACGACTGACATGCCCCAGGTCGGGTCGAACGGCTGACAGACTTCGTACACGGATACCTCATAGCCGGTCGTCGGGCGCTCCCCGATGTGGACGGCGTAAGCGCCCATTCCGCCTTCGAAATCAATGAACGGCATGTCATCGCCGGGATGGCAATCGTTCCAGTATGCCTCCCACTCGTCGTGTGTCTTTATCAGCATCGAGAAGGCTTGGTGACATTCACTGGTCATGCCACCGGCGACGTTCTCGAAATCGAAGCAGCCTTCATCGGGGCAAGCATAGCCGCCCTCCATCTTCTCGAAATGCCACGTATAGGAGCAACCGGTCTGAGGATAAGGAAGCTCGACGGCACCGATGACCCACGGCTGAGTCAGCGTCGGGAATATGTCGCAGTCCGGGTTGGGGAAGATCTCCGTGTACGTGACATAAACATCGCAGCCGTTGATGCACACATTATCGATCGTAGCGTAGTAGCCGGTTGTCGGGAACTCGGGAAGCTGGACGGCAAAATGGAATATCTCACCGCCCTGAATCGGCCAAGGATCCTCAGGAAGCGGCGGCGGATCGCCGTCCCCGGGCTCCCAGCAGTTGACGTCGTACCAGAACTGCCCGTAATCTTTCATATTCTCGAAGCTGTACTCTCCCGGCTCGGCGCATGAATTCTTGCCGTCGCCAATCTGATAAAAGGGGACCTGTTCGCAGGGCTCATTGCAGTCGTATACGATCTCGGATTTCATGAACTGCCATGCGTAGCCCTCGTCGACGATCTGAGGCAATTGAGCCATCCAGAACGACCAAGGCTTGGTCATCACGGGCTCGGTAACGCAGTTGTAGCCGGGAATGTATTCCGAGTAATAGACGTATACATTGAGGCCGTCGATGCAAACCCAGTCAACGGTCGTGTAGTAGCCGCTTGACGGTCTCTCGGGGAGCTGGATCAGGAAGGGAACCCACGCATATCCGTCCTCGGCGGGCGGCACTCCCGGCATGTAACCCGTTTCATCCGGACCCCAGCAATGCACGTCACACCATAGTTTCGTGAACTCGTCCCCGAAGTCCTGGAAGCCGTATTCTCCCGGCTCGGCGCACGATTCCTGTCCCTCCTCAATGTACTCCCAGAGGACATCCTGGCATCCGTACGGGCACTCATAAACAGCCGCCAGGCCTTCATGCGTGTAGGGTTTGTCCAGTTTCATGAACTGTACGACAACCCATGGATATGTGGTCACGTCTTCGACATAGCAATTCTGGCCGGGATCCCATTCCGTCCAGAGGACAACCATGCTGTTGCTGTTGTCCGGCGATTCGCAAATGCTGTTGACCTCAACCCAGTAACCCGTCGTCGGCTTCTCGCCGAGACTGATCACGTAGACGGCCCAGCCTTCCTCGAAACCGATATAGGGCATGGGCATGTCGCTGTGGCATTCCATCCAGTACTCTTCCCACTCCTTCTGATTGTCAATCAGCTTGTTGAGCGGGGTCTCGCAGCCTTGGTAGTCGCCGGATGAAACGACCCAGAAATCCTGGCACGGGGGCTGAGGCCCTTCGCCATGCCAGAATCCGGCATCGTTCTCGCCGGAATTCTGCATTGGATCGAACGCATATACGGTTATCACATAGTAGCCGGGATCGGGATTGCCCGTGAACGCACAGCCGAAAATGCTGTCGCCCGCGGCTCCGTCACCGTGCTCGCCGTCATCAAAGAGCGCCACATATGACTCACCGTTGAACCTGCTGCAGTCGGCCCAGGCGACGAGGTCGGACGAGGACGACTGATGATCCCAGATGAAGCCGGTGAGTTGATAGCTCGTGGCGTCGATGGGAGTGACCACGAGGTTTTCGACAGCAGGCGGCTTGCGGGGATGCGCGGTTGCGTCGATCCAGAACCCGATCGGTGCCAGCTTCGGCACTCCGTCGGGCTGATGGATCACAATCGTCCGAGCATCCTGGAACATCGGCGGGTACATCCTGTCCGGCTGAGATTTGCCGTAGGCGAGGAACGCGCAACGCGTCGGTTGGGGGAAAATGGGCGGCAGAGCCCAGAGAAGACCGTCCTGGTTCACTAAGTACTTGTCCCCAATCGAGTGAAATACCGCCCAGACATCGTACCCGGTGAAAATCGATATGTTCTTGATGCTCGCGGTGATGTACCAGTTCCGCTCGACTTCATCAAAATAGAAATCCTCGATAACTATCGACGCGAACGAACTGACATTGAATTGTGCGCCGCGGACCGGCTCGGCCTCCTTTACCGTGACCTTGCCGTCATCTCCAAATACGAACTGGAAGTATCCGAGGACTACGCCTGTGCCTGTCGGGCTGTCAGGCGGCGTTGTGCTGACCTCCCTCGGCGCCAGGGGATCGCCCACACCGCCTCCGTGAGAGCATCCTACTATCCCCGTGAGCGACACCAGCGTCGCGAGGATCACCAGCCAGCCGATTAGGTTTGGGAGTCGAATCATGTGAACCCTCCTTCCCGCCTCGAGTGCGAGACGGGAATCTCCATTAGAATATTCGGCGTCTTGGGCCGTTTTGCCAGCACAAGAAAGAAGAATCCGAAAGGTGACCAGATTAACGGAAACTCACGATCTGCAGTTCGTTAACCTGCAACCCGGGAGCACCAGTAAGAAAAGCTACAAAACATTACCACTGGTTTCGGGAGATGTCAAGGGCAGTTGACCGAAACAGCGTGATTCTTCCGGGAAATCGCGACGGTGGGGGTGGGGGAAAGGGGCGGTGACCTATTGTTTTAGATTACCATATATGGCCTGTTGCGAAAGCAGGGCATAGCGATCCAGCGGTTCAACATGGTGTGGCCGTTGCTCAACGGACAAGAGTTACCGCGGGGATCCTCCTTCGCTAAGAAGCTATAGCGGACGAGTCGACAGGCTTGTGGCGCAGATTACGCCCTCCCTGACGGTCGGGCTTCGGATACAGGCCGATCCCGAGCGTTCATAGCGACCGGAGCGAGTGATCGAGGCGAATCCTACCAACCCCATGACCAGCAGGGGCTTTCGTCGAACGTGTCGTCGGTCGTGATCTGGTATATCTCCGCGGACTGAATTGTATAGACGTACAGGTCCGATCCCATCCAACCGTCGGACGTGAACATGACCGACAGGCCGTCCGGCGAGAAGCTCGGGTGCCGGTCATCCATCCCTGTATCGAGAAGAAGGAAGTTCTCGAGAGTATCGGGATTGATCGCGAAGATGTCCGACCAGAACCCCATCGGGTCATTCTGGGTTGACTGATAGGCGATCCAGTCCTGTCCGCCGGCGGATACTGCAGGATTCCATGACGGGCACTGGATAGAGAATTCGCCCGAGAGTATCTCCGTGAACTCTTCCGTGGTTATGTCATAGATCCAGAGGGAGGTTTCCAGCGGGCCGGACTGCGCTACTACCATTGCGATGCGGGTGGCGTCCGGGCTCCATCTGGGGTATCTCACGCTTCCGGGAGCGGTGGCGATCTTGACCCCCTCGCTTCCGTCGTATTTCATCGAGATCAGATCGGCTGTATCGTCCCACATGGTGCCCTCGGCGACCACGAGGTGCTCGCCGTCGGGATGATAATCCGCATGGCCGTAGTACCGACCATCGGGCGGGAAAATGAGCCACGAGCCGCTGCCGCCGATCTCATACACCTCTATGTGGCTTTCCATCGGCGAAGGGTTGAAGGTCAGCAGTGCGAGCGTGCCCTGGGCGTTGATCCTGGGCTCCTCGAAAATCGCTCCCATACCGACGTAGCCCGTGATCTGGGTCTCCTGCATGGTGTCGAGGTCGAGCAGGAACATGTTCGGTGCTCCGGGCTCGCCTGACGGCCCGGGCGGACCGGGAGCGGTGAAGACCACCAGGCCGCTGAAGTCGGGCGGAACGTAGGTCTGGACATCAATGTACGTCAACTCGTAACGATGGTTTATGTCACCCAGGTTGGGATCCTGGAGGCTGTCAATGACCTTAATGAGAGCGGGATACCTTCCCTCGGGCGCGCCTGTTTCGTTCGTTATGTCGAAGCTCGTCGACACCCAGGTCCAGAGGGGTTCGCCGATTCCTATACCCCATACCTGGGGCTCGACGAGGCCGGTCCAGAGGTCCGGGCACTCCACGTAGGCTGTTGACGGAAGCCCGCCTATCTGCCTGTCGGCCATCTCGAGAAAAAGAACCGCGGTGTCGCCCGTCTGGTCTCTCAGGGGCTTGTCCATCCATGTGGACAGGACGTAGGGCTCCATCGCGTTTGCGCCGTCCGGGAAATCGGTCATAAGGTTGACGGGAGGGTCAACAATGGGAGGCTCCCAGCTCGCGTCCACGGCATACCCGAAGAACGCCGCGCCGGGCTTCAGCGTGAATTTGTACTCGCGGGTGATCGCGGCGTCGGTCGGGAAGCACGATCGGGGGTCCTGTACGAACTCGATATATGGATTAACTGTAGCGGTGAAATTGCCGGATGCGGCGTACTTGCCCTGCGAATACTCGAGGATCGGGAACTGTGCGGAGCCCGGCGGGAACTCGAGAGAGTTCCAGAGTCTCGTCCAGCCGTCGGGATTGATCAGCGTGAAATCACCCCTGGACGCGTCGGGCAGGCGCGCATTCAGGCTCGGGAAATACAGGCTGCCGTTGGAGATGACAATTCCCCTCACATCGAATCCCGTGTATTTGGGCAGCCCGCTGAAAGGATGCCTGATCTGGATCTCCGCGATGATGACGTTGTTGACATAGTCCTTCTGAAGCGACACCAGCTTCAGGCAGTCGGTACAGGCCTTGTCCTCGAGAAAACGCCGGACGTTCAGGTGCATCGTCCCGATCCTGGCGGGTATGAACTCGATAGCGTCGTGCGACGGAGGTATGCGGCAGTTCCAGTATCCCCAGAGTTGCCGGCCGTTCGGGATATCATCGACTGCGGGCGTCCTCACCTGATTCGGACCGTTGCCCGGCATGACCGGAGGGGAGGGGCCTCCACAGGATATCGCCGGCAGCGCAAGGAGCATTGCGACAGCTACGGATACCACCAATTGGGTTCGTGTGTTTGCGTTTTTCATTGACTTTGTCCCCCGGAAAGCAGGCATGTTAACGATACCATATGCTACAGTACAACACAAGAATGCACGGGCAGCAGTCGTGGCTCGGAGCTTGGGGGTGGCACACCTTCTGTCAATAGATCGACTTCTTCAACAGGCCCGCGCGACGGTACGCACCAGAAGATGCGCGCTGGGAGCAGGCGCTCCTGGGGGCGGAGTCTCCCGCGCATCATTTCCGCATCATTCGACCGAGCGCGCCTCGTGGGATCATCCCGCCCATTCTGGCAAGCTCGCGCATCATCTTCTTCGCTTCCCTGAACTGGTTGAGAAGCCTGCCGACGTCCTGATGCGTCATGCCCGATCCCCGCGCGATCCGTCGACGCCGCGAGTTATTGATGGTGCCCGGATGCTGCCGCTCCTCGGGAGTCATCGACAGGATCATCGCCTCGATCCGCCTGAACTCCTTCGGATCGACCATCTCAAGCTGCTTCGCCACTCCGCCCATGCCGGGGATGAGCTTCGCGAGCTGGTCCAGCGGGCCCATCTTCTGAACCTGCCTGATCTGGGAGAGGAAATCCTCGAAATTGAAGCTGTCGCCGATGATCTTGTCCCTCAGCTTCAGCGCCTCGACCTGGTCGATCTCCTCCTCGGCTTTCTCGATCAGCGTGAGGACATCGCCCATGCCGAGGATTCGGCCGGCCATGCGGTCGGGATGAAACGGCTCGAGCGCGCTGAGACGCTCTCCGACCGACGCGAACACGATGGGAACGCCCGTGACCTGCCTGACCGACAACGCCGCCCCGCCTCTCGCGTCGCCGTCGAGCTTCGTCAGGATGCAGCCGGTGATTCCCACCGCCTCGTTGAATTTCTGCGCGGTCGTGACAGCGTCCTGGCCCGTCATCGAGTCGACCACAAGGAGCACTTCGTCGAACTCGAGCGCGTTCTTCAGCTCGCGCGCCTCCTCCATCATCTCCTCATCGACAGTGGTCCGGCCGGCGGTGTCGTATACGACCAGCGAGTAGCCCTTGTCCCTTGCATGCTGCGCGGCCTTGCGGAGAATCTCCAGGGGCTTCGCGCCCTCCTCGATCGCGAAGACATCGACTCCCGCCTGGTCGCCCACAATCCTCAACTGCTTGATCGCCGCGGGGCGATAGACATCCAATGCGACCAGCAGCGGCACAAATCCGGACTTCCTGTAGCTGAGGCCGAGCTTGGCCGCCACGCTCGTCTTGCCGCTTCCCTGCAGACCCACCAGAAGCACACTGTTGAGCTTTCCCTTTTCGATGCGCGGCTCGACAGGGGTAACGCCGAGAAGCTCGACGAGCTCGTCGCGGACTATCTTCACAAGCTGCTGGCCGGGCGTGAGCGACTTGAGGATATCCTCGCCGACAGCGCGGTCGCGGATGCGGTCGGTGAACGCCTTCGCGACCTTGAAGTTGACATCCGCATCCAGAAGCGCGCGCCTGATCTCGCGAAGGCCCTCGTCGACCGCCTTCTCGGTCAGCACCCCGTGGCCTCGCAGCCGCTTGAACGCAGCCTGTAGCGTCTCTGTAAGCCGGTCAAACATCGTTCGCGCCCTGTTCTACTGCACCATGTAGATCGTCTCCCTCTCCGGTGAGAATCTCGGCTCGACGAGTCCCTCGAATGCGTTATGGCCGGTCGACCATTCGGCGCCGTCGTTGATGACCTCCCGACCCTCGATCCTGACCCTGGGATACTTCCCGGCGCCGACCATCTTCTCGTGATGCTCGCACAGGACCCTCGGATGCTCGTCGGTGCCGCGGAGGATCGCGTAGTCGCGCTCGGGATCGATTTCAAGCATCTCCTTCCCCAGAAGGCAGTGAGCCTGGTTGACGCCGAGTTTTCTGATGATGTCTGAGCCTCTCATATCGACCTCGCTAGTCATTGAATCCCGCACGTCCGCGCCAACTGATGCCGTCATCCGCAAGGTCCCCGAGAAGGCTCCTCGCGTACGTCGCGGCGTCGAACGGCACAAGATCGTCGATCCCTTCACCGACACCCACCTCCACAACCGGCAGCTCCATCCGCTGCTTGATCGCGAGAACAATACCACCTCGCGCGGTGCCGTCAAGTTTCGTCAGCACAATTCCATCGAGCTTCGCGACCTCGCCGAATACCTCCGCCTGCGTGATCGCGTTCTGCCCGGTGGTTGAGTCGATCACGAGCAGGCTCTGAATCGAGCCGGAGTCCGCGTGCTTGTCGAGGGTGCGGCGGATTTTCCCGAGCTCGTTCATCAGGTTGACCTTGTTCTGAAGACGTCCGGCGGTGTCGATTATCACGACATCGTGCCCTTCGGCTTTCGCTCGCGCGAGTCCGTCGTACACGACGCTCGATGGGTCCCGCCCTTCACGTGCTCCCTGGAAATCGACCTCGGCGCGGTCCGCCCACAATTTCAGTTGATCGATCGCCGCCGCGCGGAACGTGTCGGCGGCGACCATCAGGACCCTCTTCCCCTCTCTCCGGTATCTCCTGGCGAGCTTGCCGCAGACGGTCGTCTTGCCGCTGCCGTTCACTCCCGTAAGGAGAAGCACGACAGGCTTCGATCCGCCGGCTGTCTCGATATCGTCCACTGTCAGTGTGCGCCTGTCGCTGACAAGCGCGCGGCCGATGAGCTCGACGAGTAAATCGCACGCCTCGGATGTATCCTTCGCGTCGCGAGCGCCGACCTCGCGACGGAGGCGTTTGACCATATCATCGGCGACATCCATGCCAACATCCGTCTCGACCAGAACCTCGAGAATCTCGTCGTAGAAGTCCTCATCGATCCCCCTGCGAGCCGCCGCGATCGCCTGGATACGGTCAGCGACCCTCTCCCGAGTCTTGGAGAGGCTCCCGGCGAGCTTCTGCAGCCACGATTGCCGCGACGGCGTCGCTTCTTCCTCTACCGGCTCGCCTGGTTCGCTCGCAGGCTCATTAGGGCTGTCTTTTCTTCTTTTGAAAAAGTCAATCATGACAAACTGTAGGAGCGCACCGCAGTGCGCCCAGCCGCTCGAGATGCACCTGGGTCGATAAAGTTACCTACCCGCTCTCCGCCGCGGCGGATCGCGGCTCGGAAGCCCCCTGGACCCCATCAATTCCCGCCGAGAACTTCCTCGATCCCCTCCTCCTTCAACTTCTTCAAGTCCACCGACACGACCTGGCTCACGCCCTCCTTGCCCATCGTCACGCCGTACAGCCGGTTCGCCCGCTCCATCGAAATCTTGTTGTGCGTGACAAGAACAAACTGCCGGTCGGGGAATTCGCGGCCCAGGTAATCGAGGAACTTCTGCGTGTTCACATCATCGAGAGCGGCCTCGACCTCATCGAGGATCGTGAAGCTCGACGGTTTCACCTTGAGGATCGCAAACAGCAGCGCAAGAGCGATAAGCGCGCGCTCGCCGCCCGAAAACTGCAGAAGATCGAGCTCGCCCTTGCCTGGGAACCTGACTCTCACGTCGATCCCGCTCTCGAGCGGATCGCTCGGGTCGGTCAGGCTGAGCTCGCCGGAGCCGCCGGGGAAGAGGGCCGCAAAGACCTCGGCGAACCGCTCTTTCGCCTCGTCGAATGTCGAGATGAACGCCCGTACGCTCTCCTTCTCGACTTCCTCCAGGGCTTCCCTCAATTCCTCTTCAGCCTTGATGAGGTCCTCGCGCTCTCTTTTCAGCTCATCGAGTCGATTCCGCGCGAGCTTCTCCTCCTGTATGGCAAGCGGATTGACATCCCCAAGCTCGCCAAGCTCCTGTCCGAGAATATCGAGTTTTTCCGCGAGCTCCTTCTTCGACGGGATGTCTTTTCCGCTCAATTCGCCGGACCGAATGCGCTCGGCGAACTCGGGGAATCCGTCGAGACCTTTCTCAAGCGATGTGAGACCGCCGCGCAGCTCCGCGAGCCTAACCTCCTGCGTGTGGACCGAGGACTCGATCGACGAGACACGCTCCCTCGCTTCCTCGAGCGCAAGCTCCGCATCGGAAAGGCCCTTCTCGAACCGCCCTATTCTCTCCCCCGCCTCCTTTTCCATTCGCCCAAGCTCCGGAAGCCGCTTCTCGAGGGTTGTCCGGAGATCGATCGCGCGATCGAGCTCCTCCGATGTCCCGCGCGCGTCGTTTCGTATCTCGTCAAGCCGCTCATTGCGAGTGGCGATCTCCCGCCGTATGGATTCTATTTCTTCATCAAGGCGCTCGATCTCCGCCAGCGCGCGCTCCGCTTCCTCTTTGTAGCTCGCCTCCTCGACAATCGCCCGCTGGAGGCGTGAGCGAAGGTCCTCGACCTGCCCGGCAAGGCCGGGAAGCTCACGCTCGATTCTCTCCAGAGCTTCCTCGGCGTCTGTCCTCGCACGTCTGACGGCTTTTGTTCCCTGCGACGCGAGCCGGGCGTTCTCACGGCACCCGTCGCATTCCGCCTCCACTTCCCTGAGCTTCTTCTCAATCGTCGACGATTCCTTGCGAGCGCGCTGGAGACGCTCGGCGTGCCTCTGTCGCTCGACTATCGTCTGCTGCAGATTGTCCCGAATCTCCGCCGACAATCTCCTTGCGATTGAAAGCCTCTCCTCCAGGTCGCACTCCTCGACCTCAAGCTGATGAGTCGTCGCCTCGATCTCACCGAGCTTCCAGCGTCGAGCGACAATCAGCCGGTCCAGTTCGTCGAGCCGCGCGCGCCTTGTGAGAAGTCCCTTCGCTCCGCCGACATCGGACCCTCCCGACACAAACGCGGGCGGCCTGAAGACGATCCCTTCAGCGGTGATCAGGGTGCCCGAGTAATCGGAATTCTCGATATCCTCAGGACCCTCAGCCATCCGAGCTCCGCCGAGAAACAGCGCCAGCAGCGGCATCAGGTCCCCGGCGATCGAGCACATCGCGAGAAGATCCGATCCGCGAGCGTCCGCCGCGATTTCGGGAACAAGCTCGCGCACGACGCATGTGACCGGTCCGAGATCGTCACGCCTCGCGGCATCGATCACTTGCAGAGCATCGCTGAGCGTGTCACACACAAGAAACTCGAGCGAGTCACCGAGTATCCGCTCGATTATTTCCTCGCCGCCCGGCTCGACCTCGATCAGCTCCCCAAGCGTTCCTCTCAGGCCGGGGAACTCGTCCCGGCGGCTCAGTATCCCTTTCACGCCTTCCCCGTAGCCCTCTCTCGCCGTCTCGAGCTCGGCAAGGAGCTTCCTCTCGCTCTCGAGCGCGGCGATCTCGGTCGACAGGTCGCGCTTTCTGTCTTGCGCGGAATCAAGCCCCTCGTGTGTCGACCTGACCGTTACCTCAAGCTCGGCCATGAGCTTCCCGTTCTCGCCCCTGGCGGTCTGGAGACGATCGTACTCGGCGGCAAGATCGGCGCTGCTTCGCTCCGCATCGCCCATCTCAGCGCGCAGCTTCGCCAGGTCGCCTCTCAGCTCTTTCGCTTCGGCCTGGAGGGCCTCGGCGCGACGCGTGTGAAACTCCGCGTCCCTCGCGAAGAACGAGCCTTCGCCCTGGAGACGCTCGACCCGCCCCGCAAGACGCTCGCGCTCGCGCTCGCATGAGCGCATGTAGCCCCATCGCCAAGAGAGATAAAGCTCGAAATCCAGCCGACTTCGCTTGGCCCAGGCTCTCTCGACATTCGCTTTCCCGACCGTTCCGGTCAGATCGCGTCCGCGCGACCGGAGCTTCTCGATGCGCGCCTCGCGCTCCGACAACTCGTGCTCGAGCGTTCCTAAAAGCGTGCCGAGGTGCTGATTCGCCTCGGTCAGCCTGCGCTCCTCGGCTCCCGCCCGCTCGAGCTCTCTCTTTCCGCTCTCGCATTCTGACAGAGTGGCGGCGTTTTCTTTTCGCGCGTTGTCGAGCGCTTGTTTCGCCGATGCGAGCGCGCGCACAGCTTCGTCCCTGCCGGTTCGCGAATTTCCAAGCTCCTCGACGAGGTCCTCGAGACGCTGTTCATGGCGCTCGAGGTTTCTTTTTGCCAGCAGGTACTCCTGCGCGGCCAGTTGCGCCTCGGCTTCTTTTTGGGCCGCCGACAGCTCCGCGTGACGTCTCGCGGCCTTCGCCTGCACCGCCAGAGCATCGACCCTGATCAGTATCTCTCCCGTCAGGTCCTGCATGCGCTGATGGTTGCGCGCGCAGTCCTCGAGTTGCCCGAGAATCCGCCGCTTGTTCGCCTTGAAATCGCTGATCCGCGCCAGGTCCTCGAACACAAGCCTGCGGTCCGACGGCACGAGCGACAGGAAGCCGTCAATCTCGCCTTGCCCGACGACCGAGAGGCTCCCGAGGCCGAATCCCATCCTCGCCATTACCGCACGGACATCCTTGAGGCGCGCGTTGCGGCCGTTCAGCGTGTAGACGCTCTCCCCGGACCGATAGTAGCGCCGCTCGATCTCCCACTGCGACGGCTCCTCGTCGCTTTCGGGCCTGGGATTGTCGACCTTCAGAATGACCGAGGCGAATCCGGACGCTTCCTCGCCGTCCCCGTCGGCGGAGCGGTAGACCGCCTCGAGGCCCGACGATGCACGGATGGACCGCGGCGACGGGTCGCCCAGCACCCATTTGACCGCATCCACCACGTTCGACTTGCCGCTGCCGTTCGGGCCGACAATGGCCGTGAACGGGCCGTCGAATCTCAGGCTCGTGCGGTCCCGGAATGACTTGAATCCTTCAAGGACTATTTCTCTAAGGAGTGGTTCCACGCTCCACCCTCATGGAATGAGTTATGCAGCCTATTGTAGCCATGAATCGCGGTGTTGCAAGGAGATTGTACGGTTGGGTGCATCCGGTAGGTGATTTTGCGGTCAGACCTCACCCCCTGGCCCCCTCTCCACTTGTGGAGAGGGGGCCAGGGGGTGAGGCGGAGAATCAGTTGCAGGATGCACCCGTACCGTTCTGACGATCCGGCGCCATCCCGACAACATCGTTTCAAGTCGGCTTTTCATCAGCCTGGCGCCGCGATCACCCCGACTTCGGCTTCCTCCTGCTCTTTCTTTTTTCCTTCGCCATCTCCCGCGCCATAGCCTTGTGCGCGGCTTCCTGCTCGGCCCGCTTCTTGCTGCTGCCCGTCCCCCTGCCGAGCACCCGACCCTTGTATTGTACTTCCACCGTGAAAACCTTGTCGTGATCCGGTCCCTTCTCCGAGGCGACAACATACTCCGGAGTCTCCTTGTACCTCTGCTGCCACAGCTCCTGGAGACGCGACTTGTCGTCCGATGGCCCCACCATCTCCTTCAGCTTGAGACATTCGTCCCTGAGATGCCTGAGCACGAACGATCTCGCGTGGCGATACCCGCGATCCGCGAAGACCGCCCCCACTATGGCCTCGAAGCAGTCGGCGAGGATCGAGAGCTCGGCCTGCTCTCCCTCGCGTACCCTCACCGTGTCCGCGCGCAGGGACTTGTCCAGCCCGAGCTCCAGGGCCTTCGCGCCGAGAGTCTCGCCGCTCACCACCATCGCGCGGATTCTCGACAATTCGCCCTCCTCTTTCTCAGGGAATCGGTCGAACAGAAACTCGCCGATCACCATGCCGATGATGCTGTCGCCGAGGAACTCCAGCCTCTCGTAACTGTCGAAGTAGTTCCTCGCAGCCGAGATGTGCGTGAGCGCGCGGCTGTAGAGAGAGATGTCCCGCGGCTCGATACCGATTTTCCTGAGGAATCTGGACAGTTTCGACATCCTGGCAGGTTTCGTCACTCAAATCCTCACTTCTCCGCCCGTCAAGTCGCTCACAAGCTCGGGGAGCATCTGTCCGCACGGGCCGAGAATGGTCTTGTCGCAGATGTAACTCAGAGGCGTCGTCTCGATGTTCAACTCTACCAAATAGGCGCCGAAAGCCCTGGCTATCTGCGCGAAGCCCGCGGCCGGATAGACGACCCCGCTGGTCCCGACGACGAGGAAGATATCCGACTGCTTGGTGCGGCGGTCCGCCTCGGCGACAACCTCCGGGTCCAGCATCTCCTCGAAAAACACAACGTTGGGCCTCAGATATGCGCCGCAAATCTCGCACACCGGGGGATCGATCTTCAGGGGAACATCATGGTTCTCGAACGGCTCGCTCGTGCAGCGGGAGTTGGAGCACTTGATCGACCAGACGGTTCCGTGCAGCTCGAGCACTCTCGCGCTTCCGGCGCGCTGATGCAGTCTGTCGATATTCTGGGTGATCACGACGACATCGTAGCCGGCCCTCTCCAGCGCGGCGATGGCCTTGTGCGCCGGATTGGGGTCGCACGCCGCCATGTTGCTGCGACGCTCATTGTAGAACCGCCAGCCGCGCTCCGGGTCGGCAAGAAAACCGCGGGGAGTGGCGATCTTGACCAGATTCTCGTCCTGCCAAAGCCCGTCTTCCCCTCTGAACGTGGGAATCCCGCTCTCGGCGGATATGCCCGCGCCGCTCAGCACGGTCACCTTCGTGTCCTTGCGAAGCCTCAACGGCTCGCTCTTGCCCGCATACAAGCTCTCGTCACTGCTCAAGTCTTCTGTCTCCCGCGTGTCGATGCGACCGTCCGAATTGTACCCGCCCCGAGGACCTCATCGCCACTGTACCAGACCGCAATCTGTCCCGGTGTGATCGCCCTTACTTCCCTCTCAAGAACGATCGACCCGGTCCCGTCCCCGCTGAGTTGCACCTTGCCGCTCACAGGCTCAGTCCGGTACCTCACCTGGACGGACAAATCATCATCGAGCCGACGCCTGTCGCGATCCTCGGAAACCAGCGACACATCCTCGATCGTGAACCTCGAAGAATACAACTCCTCATCCGGCCCCACAACCACCCTGTTGGCTTCAGAATCGATGCCAACGACATACATCCTCCCCGGCATGCCGCCCGGAATCCCCTTCCGCTGTCCGATCGTATACCCGCCAATGCCCTGATGACGCCCGATTACCATTCCGTCAGTCGTCACAATCTCCCCCGGCTCCCCCACAATCACCGTTTCTTCCGATTCCGGAAGCTCGAATCCCGAGGCGAAAAAGCACAGGTCCTGGCTTTCGGGACGATCCGCGACCCTCAGCCCGATCCTCGCCGCCTCAGCCCTGACGGACTCCTTCGTGTCCCAGCCCAGCGGGAACAGAATCCGGTCCATTTCGTTTTCAGTCAGAAACGCGAGGAAGTAGCTCTGATCCTTCTCAGGATCGACCCCCTTGAGGAGATGCAGGCCGGTGGAATCCCTGGTTATTCGGGCGTAATGACCCGTCGCGACGTACGTGATCCCGAGCTGCTCGGCGCGTCCGAACAGGATGTCGAACTTCATGTACCTGTTGCAGAGGACGCACGGATTGGGTGTTCGGCCGCGGGCGTACTCGCTCCGGGTCGGCCCCATCACCTTCTCTTCGAAGAGATCGGCCAGGTTGAGCATGTAATGCGGGATGCCGATCCGCGCGGCCACTCCTCTCGCCGACTCCGCCGTCTCAAGCGAGCAGCACACTTTCTCGCCGGTGGCCTGCGCGCCGGACCTCGGACGATCCCGGACAGGAACGAGGTGCATCGTGATCCCGGTCACGTCGAGACCCGCCTGCGCGAGCCGATATGCGGCCATGCCGGAATCGACCCCGCCGCTCATCGCGACCAGGACCCTCGTTCCCCCAGCCAGGCCTCTCAAAGCCTCGTCGCTCATACCGCAATGATTATAGCCGGTTCGAGAGAATTGAGCACAAAAAAAGGGATCGGCACATCTCCGCCTGGGATGCGCCTGATGTACTTCTTCATAGGCGGAGGAAAGTACGTGTCGGTCCTTTTCTGAAAGCCCCACTCCCGCGAATGTGCGCTTGTCAGGTCACTGCGACACTCTTGACCTGGTTGTAGCCCTTCGGGAAGACGGAGATAAACTTGTCGATGTCCTCCTGTGTGGTCGTATATCCCATGCTCAGGCGAAGAGAGTTGAACGCCTCCTGCGGGGTCAGTCCCATGGCGGTAAGAACATGGCTCGGCTCGGGATTGTCGGTCTGGCACGCGCTTCCCACACTCGCCGCCACTCCGAACCTGTCGAGCGCAAGCACCAGCATCTCGCTCTCACAGCCCGGCAGCCGGACATTCATCATTGAAGGAACACATCTGTCCGGATCGCCGTTGAACTCGGCGTCGGGAGCCGCGCTCTTGATGCAGTCCCATATCTGCTTCTTGAACCGCCTCGCTCGCTTCTCGAACTCAGGAAGCTCCTCGATCGCCTCCACCAGAGCGGCGGACATGCCGACTATGCCCGGCACGTTCTCTGTCCCGCCCCTGATCCCGAACTCGTGCGAGCTCTCGCAGATTGTCTGGATGTGAATGCCCAGCTTGATGTACAGGAAACCGACGCCCTTCGGGCCCCCGAACTTATGACTCGACGCGCAGGCCAGGTCGACATCCATCTCCCTCAGGTTCACTGGGATCTTGCCGATGGCCTGCACGCAATCGGTCTGGACGAGGATGCCCCTTGGCTTGCACATCTCCACGACGGCATCGAGGTCCTGGATGGTTCCGAGCTCGTTGTTGACATGCATGACGCTGACTAGAATGGTGTCATCGCGGAGCTTCGACTCGAGCTCCTCCAGATTCACCATGCCGTCGCGGCCCACGCTGACCTTGTCGACCGTCGCGCCAAGCTTGTTCTGCGGAAACTTGAAAATCGTGTGCGTGGCGTGGTGCTCGAATGTCGTGGTTATCAGGTGAGCGCCGCGATGGGAGTTGCCCAGAACCGCTCCAATGATCGAATGATTAATGGATTCGGTCCCCCCGCCTGTGAAGATGATCTCCCTCGGGATCACCCCCAGCGCTGTGGCTACTCTCTCTCTCGCCTCGTCCAGCGCCCCCCGCGCTTCACGTCCCAGGGAATAAGGCGTGGACGCATTCCCGTACTTCCGGCTGAAATACGGCTTCATCGCCTCCAGAGCGCATTGCCGCATGGGTGATGTCGCGGCGTGATCGAAATATGCTACTCGCTCCGGCACGGAGGTCCTCCTTACTGAATAAAAAAGGCCCGCTTTCGGGCGTGCGGTCCGGATGAATCCGACTGCTCGGCCGTTATTCCGGCAGATGCTCGTCGAATTTCTTCTTCAACGCGGCCTTGGACGTAACGCCGACAACCGTATCCGCCACATTGCCGTCCTTGAAAAGCAGCAGCGTGGGAATGCTCATCACATTGTACCGGCTGGCAATGTCCGGGCACTCGTCGGTATTGACCTTGAAGAAGCCGATCTTGCCCCGGTAGTCGCGGTCAAGCTCCTCGACAATGGGTGAGATCATGTGACATGGCCCGCACCACGGTGCCCAGAAATCGACCACGATCGGATTCGCCTTGGAGCCGTCCACCACTTCTCGCTCGAATTCGTTTGAGGCAAGCTCTCTCAATGCCATCTGGCGCCTCCAGCGTCTCGCTGTCTTTTCACCGGCGGAACCCGCCGGGGATATGTAATGCGACTCTGACGCCGCCGATTAACGAAAAGGGCCCGACTGCCGGCGATTTCGTTTGGACTCTGTCCAGCAATCGGCGGGGTCCTGACCGACTCATTCGTCGGGGCCGAAGCCTCACCCGAATCAGGATTCCACCTGACCCTCGGATCGCTCCTCGGGCCGTTTACCAGGGGTGGCCTTCAACAACATCGGGCGTTAACAGGTCCCCATAACAGATGGTGTTAGAGTCAAACTCATTGTTCGCCAGAACAGCCGGGTAGGCCGATAATAGCACGATGGCGGGCTTCCGTGCAACGCCTGCGGCTGCGATCAGTTCATGCTCGTCGACTGCCCCGGCTTCATCGTCCTGACTTTCTCGATGTTCTTCTGAAGCGACTGGCTCAGCGCCACCATCCCCTGCGGGGTGAGAGCGATCTGGGTGTGCACCACGAACTCGCCCGTCTCGGGCTGAAACACCCCGAACTTAACCACCCCGTGCGTCGGGCTGAGCGCAAACCCGAACATGTCGGCGAACTTGACCTCCTGCGAGCTCTGCGCCATCACCACCTTGACTTTCCGACGTCTGGCGCCGGGCGGCATGCCCTCCGGACCCTCGGGCTGCTTCTCTTCGTCCTTGTCTCCGCCGTCATCCGGATCGTCCGGAACGTTTGACTCATCAGGGGGATTACTCATATCGGCCTCCTGTGCCTTCGCACGTGCTCTCAAAACTATCACTCAGATTCTAACGCGGCGGACCGAAAACGCAAGCGTGTCCCGGAATCCAGACGCCGTCGTCACTCCCCTCTCCGGGATAAAAATGGTCCCCCGGTTTTACCCGGGGGACCTTCGGGCGGGGCAATGTTGGTGGGGCTAACTGGAATCGAACCAGTGGCCTCATCCTTATCAGGGATGCGCTCTAACCATCTGAGCTATAGCCCCTGGCAAGATGAATTTAGCACATGGCTCTATTAGTGTCAACGCGGCGGCTTTCCGCGTCCACAACCTGCCGACCCCGTCCGCTCCACGCGATATTGATTATGGGCGCCGTCCTGCTACAATTCGGCCGGACAGCGCCGGAATCTGTCAGGCCCGAATAATACCCGTCGAATCCATGGCGGTCCGACTCATCACAGACCTCCCCAGCCGCAACTCAGCGCCGATCCCCTGGGTGGACGTGCAGAGCAACTTCCCGTGGGACGATCCCGAGTTCTCGAAGCAGATGCTGAGGAAGCATCTGGACACCTCCCATGACGAGGCCAGCAGGCGTCCGGAGATCATGGCCGCCCAGGTCGAATGGATGGACTCCACCTGGTTCAGGCCCCGCAAGGCGAAGAGCATCCTGGACCTCGCCTGCGGGCCGGGACTGATCGCGAACTCGCTCGCAAGGAAGGACTACACCGTCAAGGGAATCGATATCGCGCCGGCATCGATCAACTACGGACGCAAGATAGCCGCGGACTGGGGGCTGCCCGCCAGCTTCATCCAGGGAGATATCAGGCAGATCGGCTACGGGTCGGGATTCGACGCGGCGCTGTTCAACTACGGGCTCGCGAACAGTTTCAAGCGGGAGGACTTCGCGCTCATCCTGCACCGGATCAAGGAGGCGCTCAATCCCGGCGGAATCGTGATACTCGAGATGATCACCCCGGAGGCGATGGCGAAGAAAGTCGGCAAGACCTGGCACACAAGGCTTGCAGGCGGGCTTTTCGGGCGACGAGCGTACCTGGCGCTGAAGGAGTACTTCTTCTACCCGTCCGACATCACCGCATGCGAGATTCATTACGTCATCGACCTCGAAACCACTCGCGTGAACGAATACAGCATCTGCTGCAAGGGATACCGTGACGAGGAGCTGGCCGTTGTCCTCAAAGAGTCTGGGCTCAAGAAGATAGCGGAATTCGATTCGCTGACAGGCGAGACAGGCATCAAAGACAGCGAGATGCGGGTGATCGTCGCGGAGCGTCCCGCAGGATAGGCGCCACCGGACGGCGATGTCTTCAATCAAGGGAAAGCGATGTACAGGCTGACACAGTCGGACAGGATTTACATCGGGATCGTCTGGGCGGTCCTTCTGTCGAAGGTTGTGCTGATGATCTTCAGGGTGAGCCACCCCGTCATGCGGCAGTTTTCGATGTCATGGGGCGGATTTCTCATGGCTGCGGTTTTCGGATTCGTTTTGCTGAAGTTCGCAGAGGACCTCGGCATTCCCGATCTCTGGGACCGCAGGGTGAAGGACTGGGAGAGGGTGCTTCTGCCGGCAGTCCTCGGAGCGATCTTCGGCCTGGCGATCATAGTCTGCACCGTGGCGCTGCACATCCCTGAGAATTTCGTAAGCTGGCCGCTCTCGGTCTTTGTCTACCTTCACGCCGCCGTGGTTGTCGAGACATTGCTCCATTTCCTCCCCATCGTCGGCCTGACCTGGCTGATCACCGCGTTTGTCCTCGGCGACGAGTATCGCGACTGGACCTACTGGGCTGTGGCCGTCCCTGTGAGCCTCATCGAGCCGATCACCGAGACCGCAGCGCTCACGCGCGCATCCGGCCTGACCGGCAAGCTGGTCATCCCGATCACTTTCATCCTCATCTGGGCATCCAACCTGATCGCCATCTCTCTCCTGAAAAAATACGGCTTCCTTGCCGCGCTGATTTTCCGACTGTCTCTCTACGTCGGCGCCTACATCATCTACGGCAACTTCTACTCCGCCTAAAGCAGCCGCAGCAAGCGCACCCCATGCAGCACGCGCACCCCATGCAGCATGCGCACCCCATGCAGCATGCGCATTTCATGTAGCATGCGCATCCTGCGCATGAACTCTTCGTCCCACGCACATCCTGTGCGTGTCCTGTGCCGCCTCCAAGCGAAGCTTGGAGGTGTCTCTCCTAATGTTGACGCCTGTCACAATTCTCCCCCGCCCTGCAACCCTGCTATAATCCCACTCCGTGTCGTGTCCCGACGAGAAGCCCCCGCTGCCGCGTCCGAAGGGCATCCCGGACGGTCACCCCTCGATCGGACGCCACGTCCGCGAGCCCGTCGACGGCCCCTCCTGGCCCGCCGGAAAAGACCATGGCGGCGGGCGCATGATCTCCCCTCCGCTCGAGACAGTCTGGGCGGTAGCGCTCGTGGCCTGGATTCTCTACTCGCGCCTTACCTTCATCTGCCCGTACTTCAAGGATCCTGACGCCGCACGGCTCGCGTTCGGAGTCGGGCAGAGGCTGCAGGGCGTGCTGTACTCCGAAGGCGCCTACCATCTGCTCGACCGGCAATTCGGGACGTACCTTATCTTTGAGCTGCCGGCGAGGATCTTTCGAGTCGATATCGCCGGCCTGGAGCATTTCCTCGCGCTTGCTTGCGCCGTTCTCATGATCGGCATCCTCGTACTGAACGCTCACCTTGCGTTCATGATCTGGGGACGTCGCGTCGCGCTCGTGAGCACAACCGTTCTTTCCATAAGCCCGATGATGTGGATCGCGGGCGAATATCCCACATCGCTTGTCCCGGCGCTGTTCTTTTTCATGCTGGCGGTATGGGCGATGGTGATGAGCTATCGCGTGAGGGGCGGGAGATGGTGGCTTGTCGCGTCCGCGGTCCTGTCTGCCTGGTCGATACTGACCCGCCTCGACATGCTTTTCGGCATGCTCGTGCCCCTCTGCTACTCGCTCTTCGTCGACCGTCGCGGGCTCAGGCGCGCCCTCGTCCTCTACGCGATAGTGGCAGTGATCCTCGCGATCTTCTGGTTCGGGGTTCTGAGATCGACCCCGGCGGAGATCTTCAGCCTGGGGCCGCATCGACCCGATTACGCGAGCTCCCTTATGCTCAACTGGTGGGGGATGGGTCCGTTTCTGTTCGTGTTCGCCTTCGCAGGATTCGTATATCGGTTCGTGACCGACCGCAAACCGCTTCCGTTCATCTTCTTCTGGATTGTCGGCTTCAATACCTTTCATACCGGCCACCTCTATTCGCCTGCTCCGTTCATCTCGTACTACCCGGTCGTGAGCTGGCTTGCGGCGTTCAGCATAATCGCCCTCTACAGTTGGCTCGTGCGGCTGGTCCGGTTCAACCGTCCGATGCGCATCGTGTTCATGGCGCTGTTTGCCTTTGGGGCGATCACGACGCTCACGATGAGCACGATCAAGGAGGGCGACCGGTGGCGTCCACATGCGAGTCTTCGAGCATGTGGACGGACCCGAATCGCGTGGGGCGAGACGATCGCGTACAAGCGTGACGACGGGCTGTTCCCGACCGGAGCGGCCTGGTACTACATGCAGGATTTCCGGAAGGGGAAGGGGCTGCAGTACTCATGGATCGAGGACGGGACGCGGCAGGCGGCAATCGACCTGTTCCACCCGGGTTCGGACGCATTTCCGCGCGATCGTCCCGCCCTCTACGTCGGCCGCGAGAGCCAGGCTTACCTGAACTACTTCCTGCTCGCGGACGGATGGGAGTTCGACGAGATGAGAGGCCCGTTCCTGAATTTCATCGTGAGGAATGAGCCGCCGGAGATGCCGCCGGGCGTCGCGATAGACTGGTCCGCAGCTCCACCGCGGCTCATGCAGACGGTCTATGTCGAGGACGAGCCTGTGCCGGAGCTGGGTTTCCTGTCGGGGCCGACGGGGATCAATGCGTTTGTCGGGCGCGATGCGATCCCCGTCCTCATCGGCCAGGAGGGCTTGGTCGGCATTCCCACTCTGGTCGCCTACTCCGGATGGCATGTCGGCTATTCATACGCCGGGCTGGACCTGCTCGTCCCGGGTCCGCAGGGGGGAAGTCAGGCCGACGGCACGCTGGAGTGCGAGCGGGAGCTCATCAGGTTCTTCCATACCGATCCGCTCCCCCGGATGCATGTTCGTCTCGATCCGGAAGAGCGGTCCGGACAGCCGGTGGAATTCCCGGGCGGATTCGTGACATCGCTCGAAGGAACCGTCGCTACCGGGACCGCCAACACGCTCTTCCTGAGAGACGTCGATGAGTTGAGCTGGATTTCAACAGTCGAGCCCGAGCGCTGGATGGCGCTGGCGATCCATCGCCAGGGCCTGCTCCCGCAATACGACCTCTTCGTCAATGAAAAACAAATAGAGGAGCCGATGTGGCTCGGACATAACCTGCCCGGACGAATGCTGGCGAGATGGGACATCATTCTCATCCCGCCGGATTGCCTTGAATCATCGCAGGTTGACTTCAGATTGGAGGCCCGCATCCCCGGCAGCATCTTCGACATCTTCTGGGTGCAGAGAGACTACCCGGACTGCCAGTACGTAAGCCAGGTCGCCCGTCCGCTCGGCCTTGAGTTTGCTGATATCGCCTGCCTTCGCTGAATCCCGCGGCGGAAACTCGCGTCTGGACGTCCACATGCTCGAAGACTCGCATGTGGACGCCACCATGATACCCTTGCTCACGCTCTCGCGGTTTTCAGGACGCCGAGTCTCTCGCCGACCATCCTGAAAGCCGCCACACACTTGTCCAGATGCTCCTTCTCATGTCCCGCCGAAATCTGCACGCGGATTCGCGCCTTGTCCCTCGGGACGACCGGATAGCTGAACCCGATGACATAAATGCCTTCCTTCAGCATCTCGTCCGCGAACTTCGTGGCCAGCGCGGCGTCGTACAGCATCACCGGCACGATCGGGTGATCGCCCTTCAGAATGTCAAAGCCGAGCTTGCTCATCTCACCGCGGAAGTACTTCGTGTTCCATTCGAGCTTGTCGCGGCGCTCGGTGGTTTTCGAAAGCAGATCGATGACACGAATCGTCGCGGCGACAATAGGAGGCGCCATGGAGTTGGAGAAGAGGTACGGTCGCGAGCGCTGGCGGAGCATGTCGATAATCTCCGTGCGCCCGCTCGTGCATCCTCCCGACGCGCCGCCAAGAGCCTTCCCGAACGTGGTCGTGATGATATCGATCTCGCCCATCACGCCGCGATACTCGTGCGACCCGCGGCCCGTCTTCCCCATGAACCCGCTGGCGTGCGAATCATCCACCATCACCATCGCTCCGTACTCCTTCGCGATCGGCACGATCTCGTCCAGCTTCGAAATGTATCCGTCCATGGAGAACACGCCGTCGGTACAGATCATGATCCTCCGCGCGTTCTTCGATTTCGCGTCGTCGAGCTGCGCCCTGAGATCGGCCATGTCGGAGTTCTTGTAGCGATATCGCATGGCCTTGCACAGGCGCACGCCGTCGATGATCGAGGCGTGGTTGAGCTCGTCCGACACCACCGCGTCCTCCGCCGTGAGCAGGGTCTCAAAAAGCCCGCCGTTGGCGTCGAAGCAGGACGAATACAGGATCGTATCCTCCGTCCCAAGGAACTTGCTGACCTTCTTCTCGAGCTCCTTGTGGATGTCCTGCGTGCCGCAGATGAATCTCACCGAGCTCATCCCGAATCCGTGCTCGTCGAGCGCCTCGTGCGCCGCCTTGATCGCGTCGGGGTGGCTGGACAGCCCAAGGTAGTTGTTGGCGCAGAAATTCAGAACCTCCTCCCCCGTCGTAGTCTTGATCTCGGCGCCCTGGGGGGTGGTGATGATCCTCTCGGCTTTCCAGGTTCCCGCCTCCCTGATGGCGTCGAGCTCCTGCAGAATCTGATCTTTCACAGTGCCGAACATGAGAAAGGCTCCTTCTCGTCGCGTTATGAGATACTACTATCTCAACGGCCCTCTCGGCCGGTCGAACCCGCAATCGTCCCACCGTACGGTCCTTAGCTCCTTCCGGGAGATCCGTAATATAGCAAATCGCGGGATGCATTAAAAGAGGGATTTCCTCCCGGGGTGGCTCAATGAGTTGATTTTCAGCCGTCTGCTTGGGATTCTTTTCTGTTGGTCGGTTGCATCGACGACAAGCTACGCTCGAAGACTCGCTCTGCTTGTCGTCGGCACCCCCTGAGCATTTTAACTCGTGATCTTCGGAGGGTCGCCGGCGTTCAAAGCGACGGCAACTGCACGATATGGAAACCTTCCTCTCTGGACGTTATATACGCGTAGCCCTCATGGACAGCGATCTGCGATACCTTGAACGGGGCAAAGACCGGATCGAACTCGTGAATGTCGGAAAGCGGATCGATGTCAATCACCGCTATCTCGTTCCCCCGGCTGCCCGCGAACGCAAGCCCGTTCTCGATCGCAAGGTCTCTCGCTCCGTAGCTGATCACTGACTCGCTCACAAGCTCCAGGCTGCCCGGCGATGTGATTCTCGCCACCCCGAGTGTGCGATACAGCCCGGAGACGAGAAGATGGCCCTGGTATTCGACCACATCCATCACGCGGTCTCGGATATCGATCGAGCCGGTGACGCGGGCAAGCTGCGGCGGGTCGACATCGACTATCACAAGCCCGTGCTCGTTGTTCGCCACGTACGCGTAGCCGCGATCGACGACAACGTCATGACATGAGTCGGTCATCTCCAGGCTCGCGATCTCGTACGGCGCAGTCTCGTTGCTGACATCGATCATGTGCAGCACACCGTCGCCCTGCATGTAATCGAGGGCGTAGACGATTCCGCCCTCGTAGTCGATCGCAGTCGTCCCGTCCCGAAGATCGCAGCTCCCGAGAAGAACCGGGTTGGCAGGGTCCTCCAGGTCGATGATATTCAGCCCCGGGTAACCCGCCGCGTAGGCGATCGCGCCGTTGATGATAACATCCTCCGATGACGGCAGGTCGACATGACCGACGATTCTCGCCGATGCCGGGTCGGAGATGTCGATCACGTGCCATCCCACAGTCGGGTCGGGGACATAGACATAATTCTGATAAACGACAGGACGCAGCGGCTGGCCGAATGTGTAGATGCCTCCCGCGGGAGCGATCGGCTCGCGAATCACCGGTCGCTCGGCCACAACCACCGGACCTTCACCCGGATACGGGCCCATACTGTAGGGCTTCTCGAATGTCGCCCCAGCCTCGCCCTCAGCGATCGGCTCCTCCAGCTCGAATACCGGGGTGATGTTCACTATCTCGAATCCGCCCGTCCTCGCGGCGAAGAGGTAGTAGTCATCGATGATCTCCATCGCCACCACCCCTCCGCAGCTTATTGTGGCGACCGGATAGATGTCATACGGATCGGCGGCGTTCAACACAACCACGCCGTCGCCGACTGAAGCGGCAAAGACATAGTCCCGCGAGAACGCGAAATCGGTCGCCCAGGGCACGGGAAGGTCGATCAGAGTGGATTCCTCTATCTCCGGATCGGCCTTGACCCGAAACGTGCCGCTCATCGGCTGAGTGAAGTAGAGGTATCCGTTATACCCTGCGATCTTCTCCGGCTGGATCTCGTACTGCCTTTGAAGGACCGTCCTGTCTTCGAGCTGCGGCTCTTTCTCCGAAGAAAGAACGAACGTGTAGATGTTCTTCTCGGCCCACTCGACGCAGTAGAGCCGATCCCCGACGATATCCATGTCGGCCACGCCGTACTCGCCCATCTCGCGCTGAAACACGAGCTCCGGCGAGGTCGGATCGCTGATGTCGACGCCAAGAAGGCCACTGGGCAACCTCTCAGGCTCGACCATGTCTTCGGGAGTGACAATGGGCTGCCCTGTTCCCATGTCGATGATCAAGGGCGCAAGGTCCCCGAACATTGATATCACGAGCTCCTCCTTGGAGAACTCGCTGAACGGATCCTCGAACGGATCGGTGATGGGAACGCCGACTCCGAGATAGGCCGTGTCGGAGTAGGTCGCGACGCTGTTCACGCTCAGGCCGGTCGGGCTGAATGCTCCGACGATGCTGGGCGCGGCCGGGTCGCTGACATCGACGATACTCAGGCCACCCGTCTTGCAGGCCACACACGCGTAATGATCGACCAGCTCGATGCCGACCGCTTCGCCGGGCAGCGGCAGATTAGCCAGGAGATCGGGGGATGAGGGATCGGACATATCGATCACGATCAGCCCTGCGTCACCGGCCGCGATGAACACCTTGCTGCGCAGAACCGCCATGTCCTGTGGGGAGAAGTTCCACTGGTCCGGAGTGAGATCGGTTACAAGCGCGCGGGTCGTCAGCTCAAGGGGAAGGGTGAACGGATCGCTCGTCTGGTCGCCGATCTGGACCTTAAGTGTCACGTTATAGACACCGGGCGCGTCATAGCAGCGCTCAATCCAGGAACCGGATGTCTCCGATGTCTGGCCGTCGCCCCAGTCCCAGAGGTAGGTCTTGATATAGGACCCGCTGCACCGGGCGTTGAATATCACCGGCGTGCCGGGCGACCAGTAGCGGGCATTGATATGTGTGTAGAAGCATGCATTGGGCTTCGGTGGGCCTGTCCCCAGAATAGTGAATCTGGCGACCTGGTAGATCGGAAGCTCCGGAGCGTCCGGGCTTACCGCCCTGATCACAATCTCGTAGTCTCCGGGGGATTTTCCGACGTTATTGTAGATAATCCAGGAATGAACGGTCGGATTGGACGTCGCCTTGCCCATGTGCCCGCTGAACGGATGCTGAATGAGGGCCACATCCGTGGTATTGCCCTGCGGATCGATCACTCTCGAGTCCACGCTCCAGGTCTCCGTGCCGTCGGGAGTCCAGTACCTGTCGAATGTGACATCGGTGATCGTCGACGGCTCCATGGGCGGTCCCGGAGCCGAGACATCCGCCGCTATTCTGAACGAGAAGGTCTCAGCTCCGTCAGGTATTGTGAATACGCATGCCCGTCGGTACGATTCGCCGGGATCGAAATACGGGTACGGGTCCGCGAGCGTCGCCCTGGGGAATCCGAGCAACGCGTACGCCAGGTCCTTTTCATCTTCGGCCCACAGGCTCGTGAAGCCGTCGGCTTCCTCGATGTCGATGTCATTCCCCGCGTAGAGAATCGCCCGGGCGCAGTGCGCGGTAAATCCCGGGAAGGGGTTCTTGAGGGTGATTTCGCACGCAAGTTCATCGGTATCGGCGTCGTACGCGATCGCATCGATACTGAGACAGCCTGTTTTCTCGGGGGCGATCTCCGCTTCCGGGATGCCAAAGCGCTCAAACGCGCCTACATCCTCGCTCAATGTGACCTGCAGATTCGCGACATCAACGACCACATCCCATATCCCTATGAGCCTGTGCGTGTAATTCGGCGCCCGCGGGTCCGAGAATGCATACCTGATTTCCGGCTCTTCCGGAAGGTTCTCCCCGCCCTCGAAGAAGTTGCCGTTCGGCGAGAGCTTCAGGACGAAGATGTCCCTGCTGGTTCTGCCGTCGTAATGCTCGGAAGAGCGGACTATGTCTTCCGATGTCGAGTCGAAATCCACCACACCTTCGAACTCGCCGCACACCAGCACCCCGCCCTGATTGTCGACTGCAAGACCGAATCTCGGCAGGATGTTCCATTCCTGCTCCTTGAGGAATCCCCAATGACGCGCCCACTCGATATCGAGACTCCCATTGAGCGCGGCGACGAAGTAGTTCCACTGGTAATCCGAACTCAGCTCGAGTGCGTCCGGACCCGATCCCAGCGTCATGGCGCCCTTGAACGCGCCCGCGACCACAAACCCGCTGTCCGGCCGGAGCGCTATCTTCATGCCTCTCGGCTGGCCTGTGCCCTCGTACTCCCTGCTCAGTATCTCCTCTCCGGACGGATCGAATCCCCTCAGAATCAGATGGTAGTCCTGTCCGTAGGTCTCGCCGAGGACATAGATGTTGTCTTCCCTGTCAGTGATTATGTCATTCCCGAATGCGCGCCTGTCCTGGTCGAGAAGATCGACCCACACCAACTCTCCGTTGGAATCGACCTTCATGATGAAGCATCCGTAGTTCCTGTCGGTCGACAACTCATGGACATCCGGGCCGGGATCGAAATCCACCGTTTCATCGAACGAGCCGAGCATGATGATATTGCCCTGACTGTCCGACGTGATTGCCTGGACCGGATTGCTCGCCCTGAAGAGCCACGACCGCGTCCACCGATACTCGCCGCCCGGGGTGAAGCTTGTGAGGAATCCCTGGTCGTATTCCCCGCGGCGACCGTGCTCATCCGCCCCCGGACCGGGATCGAAATCGGCCAGGAACCGGAATCCGTTCGCGACGTAGATATTCCCCGTATCGTCGACCGCAAGACACGGCCGATCCTCACGGTCGGGGCTGTTGCCGGTCTCAGTCTCCCACAGAAGCTCGCCGTCGGGACTGTATTTCCTCAAGTAAATCCTCGAGTCTTCACCGAACCGATTATCGTCACCGGTGACATAAATGTCGCCCTCCCGGTCGATGAGAATGTCGGTCACGCCGAACTGCACCAGACCCCAGGCCCTCGTCCAGAAATACTCACCGTTCGGGCCAAGCTTGGAGAGAAATCCCCACTCGCCGCCGTCCTCCGTTATCTCATCAATCCCCGGTCCCGGATTGAAATCGAGAGTCGACTGAAAGCCTCCGCCGTAGTAGACATTCCCCGCTTCGTCGGTGGCGACGCATGTCCCCATGTTTGGGGCGCGGTTTGATGGCACGAAAATCCAGCCGACCTGGTCTCGGCGCGCAAACCCCCGATTTACGTCCCACGGCGAGGCCGCTGTAAGCGCCGCCTGGTCTATTCCCGCCGTCGGATCGGGATTCCGCAGCCTCTCCCATCCGGGGATAAATCTGCATCCAGCCAGCAGAATGATCGGTGCGAGAATGAGTGCGAATGAATGGTGAAATCTCATGCCGGCCTCTCCTGAGATTCGTTGAACCGTCACGGCCCGGGGCACCTGCCGCCGCGCGATGCCGCTTTCAGTCCCTCTGGCCCTTACCAGTCAGATGCAGGAAGACGTTCTCTAGGTTCGGTTTACGCAACACAGTCTGCTGTCAGGGGGAAGGACAACCACCAAGGCACGAAGGCACAAAGGGCCACAAAGGAGGACTGCTAAACACGTGCGTAGGGGCAAGAGGGAAGACACCGGAGGACTTCCCCTATATCCCGCGGATATCGCTCGGGGCCGACGCGTAGACCACTCGCTTCTTCCGCCTCTCCGGCGGCTGGGGTGTCTCGTTCGGGTATCCCAGCAGAATAACCGCCACAAGCTCGAACTTCTTCTGGTCCACCCCGCAAAGGAATGATATCTCGTCGGTCATCGCGAGCGAGCTGGTCATGATCAGACTGCCGATCCCCTCCGCCCATGCCGACACAACTATATTCTGGCATCCGAGCGCGACCGAGATGACGTTCGCCTTCGGCGTCCCCTCGGTGATCTCCGCGAAGCACACGATCGCGATCGGCGCGTCCGCGAAGTTCTTGTACAGATTCCTCCGAATCTCCACACCCTCCTCGCCGTACTTCTCGCGGATTCTGTCCTCGATCTGCTCGATCAGGCCCTGGTGGAGATTGGCCAGCCTGTCGCGCATCTCCTCGGAGAGGACAAAATACTTCCAAGGCTGGCGGTTCATCGCGCTGGGGGCCCATATCCCGGCCTCCATGATGCGGTCGAGAATACCCTGCGGGATCGGATCGGGCTTGAAACGCCGGATCGCGCGCCGCGTCTTGATCAGGTCATGGACCATGCTCGCGTCGTATTGCATGCGCCGGAGTATAGCAGAATTGCCCGCCTGAGAGAACATGTTCAGCCGGGCGCATCCAGGAATTGATTTTCCACCTCACCCCCTGACCCCCTCTCCACGCGTGGAGAGGGGGTCAGGGGGTGAGGTTTGACTGCAGAATCATTTGCCGGATGCGCGCGTTCAGCCTGCGAATTGGAAAACCGATGCCCTTTCTGATATCTTTTCAGCGACGGGAAGGAGATGCTGTCACGGGCTTAGCTATGCGCCCCGCAACGATCATAATCGCGGTCATCCTCCTTATCGGCTCCGTCTTCGGGATCGTCTGGGCCGGCGCGAACGGCTTCGGCATGCGGCAGGCCGTCGAGTTCTTCCCGTACGACGACCAGATCGAGCTCGAAGGGGGCCGCGCGATCCGCTCCAGCGGCGTCGTCATACGCCTGAACCACCTCGAGATTGCGCCCACCGACGGCGAGATCGCACGCCTGATGCTGTCCGCGCACGATATGTACTCCGACGAATGCTCGGGCGCAAACTGGGAGATCGCCGTGCGCCGCCCGCGCAGGGAAGGCGGCGAGGAGATGTACAGGTTCTATTTCTCCATCTATGAGACCGAGCCGGGATCGTGGATCGAGGTCGGCCGCTGGGAGGGCGACCGCTATATCGTCATGGAGTCCCGCCCGACCGACTGGCCCGAGATCACCCGCATCTCGCAAGGTGAGGCAAGCTTCCAGACCCAACGGGACTAGTGTCGTGCACTCCAAAAAAGGCGTAACAAGACCGTGCCGACGTCTTCCAGACGTCGGACGCCGTGACGTCTGCTTCAAGCGGACGTCCTCATGACTCCTGTCACCCGAATCAAAAGTGCGCGACCCCGGCGTAGCATGCGCTTCCAGCGCATGGGGTCTTCGTCCCACGAGCATCATGCTCGTGGAGACGGGAGTAATGAGAAGGATGCTGATTCTGTGCGGGGGCATGTGCTCGAAGCGCGTGCCACGAAGAGATCATGCGCTGGAAGCGCATGCTACATTAGAAGCGCATGGGGTCTTCGTCCCACGAGCATCATGCTCGCGGAGACGGGAGTAATGAGCAGGATGTCGACTTTGTGCGAGGGCACGCGCTGGAAGCGCATGCTACGAAGAGATCATGCGCTGGAAGCGCATGCTACATTAGAAGCGCATGGGGTCTTCGTCCCACGAGCATCATGCTCGTGGAGACGGGAGTAATGAGCTGGATGCGGATTCTGTGCGAGGGCACGCGCTCGAAGCGCGTGCCACGAAGAGATCATGCGCTGGAAGCGCATGCTACATTAGAAGCGCATGCTACACTGGCCTTGCATCCTGATCCTATATTCGCTACAATCCATCGGCCTTCCTCGAGGGCCAGGGAGTCACGTCCATGTATGTTTTCATCACATTGCTCAAGTTCGTCCACTTCATCCTCTGCGTGCTCGTGGTGCTCGGCGTGCTGTTCATGAACCAGAAATCGGAAGGGCTGTCGGGGATCATGGGCGCGTCTACCTACAGCGCGCGAAGCGCGAAGGGGATGGACGAGGGCATGCGGCGGCTGATCACGTGGCTCGGCGCGGGCCTGATTCTCAGCTCGATAATTCTCGGAATCCTGCCGCAGTAGGCGGGGAATCCCCATGAAATCGACGTACGGCAAGCGGCTGACCGACGCGAAAGCGTCGGGGAGCGCTGCGGTATCCGCCGACGCGCGATCGGGCGACGTTCTGCTCGACATCCGCGGGCTTCGCACGTACTTCCACACCGATGAGGGCCTGGTCAAGGCGGTTGACGACGTGTCGTTCCGCATACATCGGGGCGAGGCGGTGGGGGTTGTCGGGGAGAGCGGGAGCGGGAAATCGGTGACCGCGCTGTCGGTGATGCGGCTGATCCAGTCGCCGCCGGGCGAGATCGCGGCTGGGGAGGCGATATTCCGGGGCGAGGATTTACTGAAGCTCCCGGAATCGCGAATGCGTCGCATACGCGGCAACGCCATCGCCATGATCTTCCAGGACCCGATGACCAGCCTCAACCCGCTCATGACCATAGGCGACCAGATCTGCGAGGCGATCGTGCTCCATCAGAAGCTACGTAAGCGCGACGCGTGGCCCGTCGGGATCGAGATGCTCAGGAAAGTGCGCATCCCGCTTCCCGAAGAGCGCATGCGGGCGTTTCCGTTCCAGATGTCGGGCGGGATGCGCCAGCGGGCGATGATCGCGATGGCCCTGAGCTGCAACCCGTCGCTCCTGATCGCGGATGAGCCGTCGACCGCGCTCGATGTGACCATCCAGGCGCAGATTCTCGATCTGATCAAGGACCTCCAGCGCGAAGGCGGCATGGCGGTCTGGATGATCACGCACGATCTCGGGGTGGTCGCGGAGACCTGCTCGCGCGTCGTCGTCATGTACGCCGGGCTCGTGATGGAGGAAGGCACCGCCGATCAGATTTTCCATGACCCGAAGCATCCCTACACGACCGGTCTGCTCAGTTGTCTTCCCCGCGTCGATGAAATCCGCGAGCGTCTCACGCCGATCGCCGGACAGCCGCCGAATCTCGCCGCTCTGCCGCCCGGCTGCCCGTTTATCGAGCGATGCGTGCGATCGAGAATGGTCGGGATCGCCGACAAATGCTGGAATGTCCGACCGTCCGAGACCCTGATTGCGGACGGCCGCGGCGTCCGCTGCTGGGAGTATTCGGATTCCTAGCGGACACGTGACACCTGCGGTTCTCATCCGTTCCCACAGCGGACCCGCTCGACCTTCGCTCGCAACAAACCCCATTCCCCAATGGTCTATAATATAGGCACGCATTGATCAGCGGAACCCTCCGGGGTGACTGGCATGTTCGGCTTCGGACCGTTCCTTATCTCAAGACTGTGGCGAGGCATCGAATGGGAGTACTTCTGGCTCCTGCTCTTTGTTGTCATCTGCCTGTCCGCCTGGCACTTCAACAGGGTCCTGACCTACGAGCCGGTCAACGTTCTTCCCGAGGCCGCCGCACGCGCCCCGACAGGCGCCATCGACGAGTTCGTGAGAAGATACGAAGAACAAGGGTATCTCGTCTACCACACGCGCGACCTCGATCCCGACGCGCGTGAGCGCAATCGCGTGATCATCGAGTACGTGGTCATGACCCAGGACAGGCAGCAGGCCTGGAACTTCAAGTGGGCCTGGGAAGTGCCGTGGCAACTCACAGTCAACTGGGCACGGATCGGTGGCGCGGAGGACCCGGAGAGATTCGATGAGCTAGTCGAGCAATGCCGGCTGGTTCCTCTCAGCCAATGGGCCAGAGAAGTCCACGAGGAGCTGGAATCGTACATAGCATCGGGTAGGAGCTAGCACGGGCACATGGCGAAGGAATTGCTGCGATTGGAGCGCATTCCCCACCGGCTGTTCTTCGACAAACAGCAGGCGAAGGTTGAATACGCCGAGCATTCCTCGAGTTACGACCAGTTGATGATGTGGCTCCCTAAGCTCGAGGAAATCAAGGAAATCTACGGCATCAGGTCATTCAGGCCCGACTTTAGGCTGGACCCGGACAACATTCCATTCTGGAGCTGCGGGCTCTGGGCGGTTAGCTGTCTACCGGCATTGTTATTGCTGATTGTGTCGTTGCCCGCGTACGTAGGGACGCTGGGCTTCAATCGCCTTCTGCCGGTCAGCTCGCGTCGACGCAATCTCGCCGAGTTCACAAATCAGCTCAAGACATCATCAGCGCCCAGGCTCATAGAGCTGATCGTCAGCTTCGTTGAGCATCTCCCAGGGGGAGCTGCTGTGTTGCATACAGACAGGGGAGTATACGACGTGGACGCTGCCGCGTTGAGTGAATACCGATTGGCGGGCTCACCCGAGGTCGTTTATTGCCTCGCAAACAGTCACGAGATCACTGACGGCTCCAAAAGCGTGGTCTCCCCCGCGGTTGCCATTGGACTGCTCAGGCGAACTGATGCGACCTCGCGGCGAATCCTTGTTGACGAGACGCAGACCCACATCACAGATGTGGGGCTACCGAGATAGCTGTCGCGGATCTTTGTGCTAATGTAATGGCCCGGATCACATCCGCGATGCCTGAAAGCAACGACATCCTCCTTGAAGCCCGCGACGTGGTGAAGCACTTCCCGATCACCCGCGGCATTGTCTTCCAGCGGCAGATCGGCGCTGTGCGAGCGGTCGACGGCGTCTCCTTCTCCATCGAGCGCGGAAAAATGCTGGGGTTGGTGGGCGAATCGGGCTGCGGCAAGTCCACGCTCGGCCGACTGGTCCTGCGACTGATCGATGTCACCTCGGGCAGCATTCTCTTTGAGGGCAGCGACATCGCTCACCTCGGCCGCCGCTCCCTTCGCGAGCTTCGCAAGGACATGTCGATAGTCTTTCAGGACCCGCAGGCGAGCCTGAATCCGAGATTGCCCGTCGGCGATGCGATCGCCGAGCCGCTGGAAATCTTCCGCATCGCAAGAGGAAACGAAAAGCGCAGGCGGGTGAAAGAGCTCATGGAGCTGGTCGGCATCAATCCCGACAGCGCGAGGCGGTACCCGCACGAGTTCTCCGGCGGCCAGAAGCAGAGGATCGGCGTAGCTCGCGCGCTCGCGCTCAATCCGAAGCTGATCGTGTGCGACGAGCCGGTGAGCGCGCTCGATGTGAGCATCCAGGCGCAGGTGGTCAATCTTTTTCAGGACCTCCAGGAACGGCTCGGGCTGACCTACCTCTTCATCGCGCACGACCTGTCGATCGTCGAGCACATCTCCGACTATGTTGCCGTGATGTATCTGGGGAAAATCGTCGAGTACGCGCCCTCGACCGATCTGTACGCGAATCCCAGGCATCCCTATACCGAGGCCCTTCTCTCCGCTGTTCCGGTGCCCGATCCCGCGCATAAACCCGCGCGAATTCTTCTCGAAGGCGATCCGCCGTCACCCGCCGACCCGCCGTCCGGCTGCAGATTCCATACGCGCTGCAGGTACGTCCGCCCGGAGTGCAGAACCGACGATCCCCCGCGCATTCATTTCACCGACCACCACTGGGCGGAATGCCATTTGTACGATAAGGAGCGCGGACTGTCCAGTCCGCATCAATAGGAGCGTGGCTCGGAAATCAGAATTAAAAATACAGGAACGGGCCGGTCTGCGATAAGAGCAGACTGCACGCTGCGGTCAATATGCTCAGCGCGACCGCCCACGCCGGTCGCGGCGCCGCCTTGCGCACCCGCACCAACTCCACCATGTTCGGCGCAAGCATCGCCCATCCCAGCGCGATGAGGAGAATCAGAATCAATCCCGGCTGAATCCTTACTCCCTCAAGAAAGCCGGCAGGAACGAACATCTTCCGCAGAATTGTCATGGACGCATCCCATGTGGGCGGTCGGAAGAACACCCATCCGATCGTCACGACCAGAAAAGTCCCGATTCTTGCCCAGACGATATTTCGCGGCACCCATCGAAAGCGCTTCATGTGATGGTGCAGCTCGAGCAGAATCGCCTGGTAAGCGCTCCAGACCATGAATGTCCATGCCGCCCCGTGCCATAATCCGCCCAGAAGCATCGTCACCGCCCGATTCTCCCGCCCCCCAAAGGCACGTACAGATAGTCCCTCAGCCACCTTGACAATGTCATGTGCCAGCGCCGCCAGAAATCGCTTATCGACACCGCCTGATACGGCGAATTGAAATTATGCGGAAATCGAAATCCCAGCAGGTATCCGAGCCCGATCGCCATGAGGCTGTAGCCGGAGAAGTCGAAGCAGAGCTGCAGCGAGTAGCCGATCATCGACAGCCATGCTTCGATTGGCGCGATGTTCCGATAATCGGCAAGCAGGGGATCGATGAAGAACGCGATCCGGTCCGCGATGAGGACCTTCTTGATCAGGCCCGACGCGAAGTAAAACAGCCCCAGGTTGAGGTCCTCGGAAGTGTATCTTCGGGGAAGCGATCGGAGAGTGTCGCATATCTCGCGGTATCGCACTATCGGTCCGGCGATCAATTGCGGAAAGAGCGAGACGAACGCGGCAAACTCAACCACATCTCGCGTCGGCTCGATCTGTCGACGGCAGATGTCGATCGTGTAGCTCATCGACTGGAATGTGAAGAAGCTGATCCCAATTGGGAGCACTATGTGCCAGCCGGGCAGCGCATTGCCTCCGCCGAGCCATCCGGAAACGCCGTTCGCCGTCGCTGCGAGAAGCATGTAGTACTTGAAGAACCCGGGAATCCCGAGATTCGGGCAAAGCGAGATTACAAGCCACGCCCGGCGGTGCGCCGGATTCTCGCTTCGAGCCATCTGCAGTGCCGCGGTCTAATCCACGAATGTTGAGACCAGAAGCAGGCTGCAGAACCGCCAGTCCCAGTATCCGTAGAATATGTAGCTCATCACCGTGAGCCACATGCGCCTGAGACGATCGCCCCGAAGCAGCCAGAAGCCCCCGATTGCGATCGGGGCGAATACGAACATGAATATGACGCTCGGAAAGAGCATGGCTCAGCCGACCTTACTTCGTCCCGCTCCGCTCGTAGCTGGCAAGAAGATTCCTGATGAGTTCGTCGCAATTCGGCTTGCGCATGTGCATCTCGTCATAGAAAAGCTGCGGGTCTCCCCCGAAGCTCTCGAGCAGCGTGTAATCTCTGAACGTCCCACCCATTTCGGTTACGGTCCGATTGAAGTAATCCGACACCTCGCGGTATACAGGCCCCGCGTCGAGCTCCTGCAGAAGCGACCACAGTCGCGGATGAGCCGGCGTCATGAAAGCGTAGACTCGTACGTTCCGCTCCCTGCACAGATTCAGAAATTCCTCCCAATACCGCTTGCGCGTCTCGGACGGCCCCGTCCAGCCGGACACGACCAGCCCTTGTTCCGTGAATCTCCTGCGCCTGAGCCGGGCTTCAATCTTTGCATCAAGGTCGAAAGTCCCGGCGGCAAGCTGCGCCTCGGCCTGGGCCTGGACCGCGTAGCCGTCATCGCGATAGTCCAGCCTCGGCATGCCCGCCTCGCTCGTCTGTCTCACCGCCCTGCCTCTCAGGACGGAATAAACCACCCCTGCGGACCGAATCGTCTGATCCATCGTGAAGAGAAGACCGATTCTCTCGAGCGTCGTGGCCCGGCCGTGCGGATCGTGCACGAACCATCGCGCGATCCGGGGGATGTACCGCGCCTCCGGCTGGATGGGCAGCGCCGGATGAACCGTCTCGACCCCGACGCCGACGATGACCAAGTTGATTGGGACATCGCTTTCCTCCCCGACGACATTCATCACCGCATAGAGCGTCTCCGCGCCCGAGCCGGGAAGCCAGAAATTGAAACATCTCTCGCCGGTGATCTCACTCACCAGTTCGGGATCGCACGTCATTGCGCGCGAGCTCCCCAGGATCAGCGCGCTCGGCGGCGGCTGGAACTTGTCGAAGAGCTCGAGCTTCTGTCGGTAGTTGTTCAACTGCGACGCGGGGAGGTATCTGTTGCCGTAGATATCGAACGGGTCGACGAGGTAGTTCATTGCGGCGGCAATAAGGACCACGACGGCCGCAACCGACACAAGTATGCCCCAGAAAAAGGGGCCGCTCCATCTTGCGTTGTTCTCGGCAGAATTCATGAGCACTCAGACGCGGACCGCCCGATGCGTCCGCTAGGTCACCACCATCAATCCCGCTCCGCCTCGGTCGACAACAGATCCCTCACCAGAAGCTCGCCGTTCTCCGGACGCATATGGACTTCGTCGTAGAACAGGTCCGGATCGCCGCCGAAGCTCTGCGGCTCGGCCTTTCTCACGTAGATTTCGTAGAAGCCGTTCCGGTGTACGCTAATGAATTCGTCGCTCAACAACTGGCTCACCCATCGGTATGTCTCCGGCTCCTCTCGCTTGTAGACCTCGAACCGACTTCGGTACCGTGCTTCGATGACAACAATATCAGGCCTCTTCCCGCTGACGAATCCCAGCCTCGGATCGTCCACCAGGTTCTGCCTGAATCCCAGTGAGAAAGCCAGTTCCGCCGACCCCATAATGATTCCCGATTCGTAATCGAGCTGCATCAACTCCGAGATCGCCGGAAGATAAATCGTGCGATAGAGGTCCTGTCGGATCCGGCCATAGCTCACGCCCAATTGAAGGATCACGAGCAACATCAAGCCCCCAACAACGCAGCTTCTCAGCAACGATGAACGCCGCCAGCACCAGGCAATCCATATGCCGGTCGCACACATGAACAAGGGCAGGATATGAACAAGGTATCTGGGTGACTTGTTGCCAATCAGTATCGCGAACACGGCAATGAACAGGATCAGCAGGAATAACAAAGCTCTGACGCCCTTTTGGCCGGACAGATCCCGCGTAAGACTTGCGCCGGCCGCGCCTGCCAGATAAACCAGCAGCACGAGAATCTTGAGCTTTGAGAATGCGGAAGATCCCTCCTCGAAACCGTAGGTTGCGAGATAACGTCCGGATATCTCCGATTGGAGGGCGTTTGAAATCGAATGGGAACCGTGAAGTCGGGAGACCATATTGCCCAGAAACTGGTCTACGAACGCCTGAGGATCCTGAAGTATATACAGTCCCCAGCCCGCCCCTCCCAACACGTACGGTATCAGGGCAGCCATCACGTGCTTCAGCTTGATGCTGCGCCTGTCGTAGAAGAAGTTGAGAAAGACCATTCCTGCAAGCGCCACTATGCCGTTTGGATGAGTTAATCCGCCTGCGGCAATCAGAGAATGCCCCGCCAACATGGCGACCAGCAGGTTACGCTTTCTCAGACTCAGATAGACGGCAAGCCCGGAAAAAGCCAATGCCGCCGACATGGTGTCCATCCGACCCTCAGCGCCGAAGCCCACAAGTACAAAGTCGACGGCCGACAGGCCGGCCGCCAGGAGCCCCGCCATATCGTCCTCCGTCAGAGCCTTGACAATCGAAAACATTGACACAAGAAGGATCAACCCGAAGAACACCGAGAGAAAACGCATCGTGAACAGGCTGAAGCCGAACATCGAATACCACCTGGCCTGCGCCAGGAAATACAGGGGAGGCTGCCAATAAGTGTGCTCGTCGATTCTGGTGAACGCAAAACCTGCACTCTCCTTGACGGAAGTTCCCATCTGGCCCTTCTCCAGCAGGTTCAGCGCCGGGCTGGCGAACCAGGCCTCGTCACACCAGGGTTGCCTCGTCAAAGCGCAGGGCACGGCTAAGGCAACACGCACCGAGATGCATGCCAACAGAGCCAGTGCGATCAACAAGAAGCGGCGCTTTCCCATCATCGGTTGCCTCTCAAACCTCGATCCCGAGCAGTAACACCGTTTGAGCCTGAATCAGGGAGCTTTCTGCCTGCTCCGGCCTCGCCAAGCAGGTCCTTCAGAAGCTTCTCCCCGTTCTCGGGACGCATGTGTATCTCGTCATAGAATAGGTCCGGATCGCCCCCGAACGATCGAATATCGGTGTAGTCCCTGAAGACACCCCCGCTCTCGCTCACCGTATCATCGAGATAGTCGGCGACCTCCCCAAGAATCCTGCCGGCATCCAGATTGTTGAGGACCTCGAGAAGCTGCGGATGCATCGCGGGTAGAAACGCGTAAACCCTGATCCCCTTATCCTCGCAAAGCTGCAGGAAATCCTCCCAGTATTCCTTGCGTGTCTCGTCGAGAGCGGTGAATTCGGACAGCCGAAGGCTTCGCTCCGGATACTTCCGAATCCGCTGGTCCAGCCTCGATTGCAGATCGTACGTGCCCTCTTCGATCTCTCTTTCTCTCTGGATCCATGTCGCGAATCCGTCGTCCCTAAATTCCATCTTGGCCTGACCGGTTCTTTCCTTCAGGTATGTCTGGATGCTGCTGATCGATTCCGATGTCTGGTCCAGCGTGAGGAGGAGGCTGAGACGCTCGGCCATCGTCGCCTGTCCGGATGGGTCGTGGATGAAATACTTCGCGTAGGCGGAGACAAATCGCGATTCCGGCTGAATCGGCATTGCCGGATGAAATGATTCCGGATCGACTCCCAGGATGACGGTGTGTATCGGCGCGTCATAATCGTCCAGGGCCAGGCGCAGGATGGCGTAAAACGTCTCAGCCTTCGCGCCCGCCACCGAGAAGTTGAAGCATCGCTCGCCGATCATTTCCTCAACGACGTCCGGATCGAACGCCAGCACCCGCGAGCTTCCGATTATCAGCGCCTCAGGACGAGGATCGAACTCATCGAAGAGCTCCAACTTCATCTCGTAGTAATTGACCTCCGACCGTGGAAGGAGGCCGACGCCGTAGATGTCGAACGGGTCGACAAGCACGTTGAGAGCGGCGGTCGCCAGAATCACTACTGCGAATGTCAGTGTGATCACTCTCCAGAATGCGGAGAAGGACATCAGGGGCTTGCTCAACCCGGTCTCGGACTGAATGGACACGGTCGAAGCAAGCATAGGGTAGGGGATTCCGGGGGGTCAAGCGGCGGGCGATGCGCCTACTTCATGCGCTTCCTCAGTTCCTCTCCCTCTTTCTCGAAACCCGGCTTGTCCAGAAGGGCGAACATCTTGCGCTTATAGACCTCCACGCCGGGCTGGTCGAAGGGATTCACGCCGATCAGGTAGCCCGAGAGAGCGCAGGCGTATTCGAAAAAGTAGATCAGGACCCCGAGATGGTACGCATCGAGCTTCGGCACATACAGGCCGAGGTTCGGACAGCCGCCGTCCGCGTGTGCCACCCTCGTGGCTTCCCGCGTGAGCATGTTGATCTCCGCAAGTTCCCTGCCGGCAAGGTAATCGAGCCCGTCGGCGGACTGCATGCCGAACGCCTCGGGAACCCTGAGCACCGGCTCCCCCGACTCGATGGACAAAAACGTCTCGAACAGGATTCGCGGTCCGTCCTGCACCCACTGGCCGAGTGAGTGAAGATCGCGCGTATAGACCAGCCCCGCGGGAAACAAACCCTCGCCTTCCTTGCCCTCGCTCTCGGCATAGAGCTGTTTCCACCACTCCACGATCTGCGCCAGTCGCGGCTCGAATACGACGAGGATTTCTATGGAAATCCCCGACCTGTAGAGCAGATGCCGCACAGTCGCATAGAGCCGCGCGGGATTTCTCTCCAGTCTGGACTCGCGGCACGCGATCGAGCATTCGGTCGCACCGCCGACCAGCGCGTCTATGTCGATCCCCGCATACGCGAGAGGAAACAGTCCGACAGGAGTCAAAACGGAGTAACGCCCGCCCACATTGTCCGGCACTGCGAATGTCTCCCAAGTCTCCGAGTCGGCAAGCTCCCTGAGCGCGCCCTTGCTCCAGTCAGTCGTCGCGAAAATCAGCTTCCGCGCCCTCTCCGCCCCGACTCGCCTCTCAAGCTCCGTCCTCAGAATCCTGAACGCGATCCCCGGCTCGGTCGTTGTTCCCGATTTCGAGATTACGTTTATCGCGAACTTCCGATCCTCAAGCGATCTGAGCAGGTCCGCATGATATCGGGCCGACAGGTTGATCCCGGCAAACCTGAGACGATGGGCGGGGATTTCGGGAAGTCGAAGAGCCTCGAAACACGCGCGCGCCCCCAGATACGACCCGCCTATCCCTATCACCACCAGCGTATCCGTCTCCTCTCTCAGTCTCGCGGCCGATTCCCTGATATGAACAAGCTCATCGCCATCGAGCATCGCGACAGGATCGAGCCATCCCAGAAAATCGCTCCCGGGTCCGGTACCCGAGTGAAGCTTCTCAACTGCCCCCTCCAACGCGTCCTGAACGGCCTCGATCTCCGTTGAAGTGACATGGCTCGCAAGCAGCGAGCCGTCCAATCGAAGGCTGCCATCATCGAATTTCCCAACAAGGGTCATGCATTCCCTCCGTGCGTATCTCGGATGATACCCCGTGTATCACTCGACTGACGCATGAACAACAGCCTACCCATACTCATGGAATCCTCTGCCGGTCTTCCGACCGAGATGCCCGGCGTCGATAAGCTGCTTGATCATCGGGCATGGCGCGTACTTCGCGTCCCCGAATCCCTTATGCATGACCTCCATGATCGCATGGCAGATGTCCAGCCCGATGAGGTCCGCAAGCTCGAGCGGACCCATCGGCATGTTGAGGCATGTTTTCGCGATGAGATCGATATTCTCCGCGTCTGAGACGCCGGTATGGAGCGCCCATGCGCCCTCGTTGATGTAGGGCATGAGAATCCGGTTGGCCACGAAGCCCGGGAAGTCATTCGAGACGCCCGGCGTCTTCCCCAGATCGATCGCCATCTGCCTGACGGTCTCGTATGTCTCATCGGACGTCTCTTTACCGCGAATGACCTCCACGCCCTTCATGACAGGCACGGGATTCATGAAATGCATGCCGATCACTTTGTCGGGACGGCCGGTCGCGGAGGCGATCCGGGTTATCGGGATCGACGATGTGTTTGAGGCGAGGACAGTGTGATCCGGGCAGCTCGCGTCGAGGTCGGCGAACAGCTCTTTCTTCGCGTCCTCATTCTCGATGATCGCATCGATCACAATGTCCGCGTCGTACACATGCTCGACCGATGTGGCGATCCGTCCCGCGATCTCGTCGGCGTTCTCGCGAGTGATCTTCTCCTTGCTTACAAGCCGCTCAAGGCTCTTTCGGATTGTTGAGACGCCCTTGTCGACAAACTCCTGCTTGATGTCAGTCATGGTGACATCGAATCCAGCCGCCGCGCACACCTGCGCGATCCCGCTCCCCATCGTCCCCGCCCCGTAGACAATGACTTTCTTGATCGCCAATGCTCTCCATCCTCCGGTTCACTTCCGCCTTGATGGCGGGTAATTCCGCTCTTCCATCCCGCCGTTCCGCGGTGACTCACAATATCTCTATGGCCATCCCGACGCCGTTGCCTCCTCCGAGGCACAACGCCGCGACCCCTTTCCTGAGATTCCGCTGCTTCAGAGCATGGATGAGGGTCACGAGTATCCTCGTGCCGGAGCACCCGATCGGATGGCCGAGCGCGACCGCGCCGCCGTTGACATTCACGATGTCGGTGTCGATCCCGAGCTCTCTCGACACGGCGATCTGCTGCACGCTGAACGCCTCGTTGAACTCCCACAGATCGAAATCCTCCTTCTTGAAGCCCTGTCGATAGATGGCCTGCACCGTCGGGATCGGAGTCAGCATGACCCATTCCGGCGACAGGCCGCCGATGGCGGTCGCGAGAATCCTCGCCAGCGGCTTCAGACCCTTCTCCTTCACGTAGCTCTCGCTCGCGAGCACAACAGCCGCGCCCCCGTCGTTCGTGCCCGGCGCGTTGCCCGCGGTGACCGTGCCGTCCTTCTTGAAAGCCGGCCTCAGCTTCGCAAGAGCCTCAATGCTCGTGTCGCGCCTCGGGCCCTCGTCAGTCTTGAACTCGACCGGATCACCTTTCTTCTGCGGGATCAGAACGGGAGCGATCTCCGCCTCGAACCGACCGGCATCGATTGCCTCGATCGCCTTCCGATGCGAGTTGTACGCCCATTCATCCTGCTCCGCGCGCGTGATCCCGTACTTCTCCGCCACAAGCTCGCCGGTATTGCCCATGTGGAAATCGCTGTACGGGTCCCATAGCCCGTCATACACCATGCTGTCCAGGATCTCGCCGTGCCCAAGACGATAGCCCGTCCTGCCCTTCGGCAGATAATACGGCGCGAGGCTCATCGATTCCATGCCGCCGGCCACGATCACATTCGCCATGCCGGCCTTGATCGTCATGTAGCCGAGATTCGCCGCCTGCAGGCCCGATCCGCACACCATGCCGACCAGGTACGCGTTTCTCTCCGGCGGCACCCCCATCCTGATCTGGACCTGCCTGGCGGGATTCTGCCCGAGTCCCGTCGAGCAGACATTGCCCATGATCACCTGCTCCACTTCCTCGCACGACAGTCCGGACTGCTCCACCGCCGCCTTGCCCGCGACAATCCCGAGCTCGGTTGCGGGGGTGTTCTGGAGCGCACCGAGAAAGCGTCCTACGGCGGTACGCTTCGCTCCGACGATAAATACGTTGTCAGTCATGGCTTGAGAATCCTTCCATTTGCGGTGATATTCATTGATGACTAATCGAGGTCTGGAATTGCACCAATAGCGCCGGCTTCCGCAAGCTAAATGGGCCGGTATTATATCGCGGGCGCTGAGGGCGGTCAAACCCATTCCGCCTGATGACGGGCACAGACACGCGCGACTTCGTCGCGCTGAGTCTGTGCCCGGCACCCTGGAGTCGGATGGGCACAGACACGCTCAAACCCGCCTCGCTCGGAAGGTGCCCGGCAGCCCCTGGAGGCAAGATAATCGAATTCTCCTGTCAGCTTTTTGCCCGCCGGCACGTTATTCTTCTGCAGATGGAACTACTCAATGACGTGCTATAATGCCGGCACATTCGACAGCCGGCGATTGCGAGGACCATACAATGGGCATAAACAAGGTGATCCTGGTAGGGAATCTGGGGCGGAAGCCTGAGATCCGCTACACATCCAGCGGCATACCGGTGGCCAATTTCTCGGTCGCGACCACCGAGCGATGGGGAACGGACGAATCCGGTCAGCGGAAAGAACACACGGAATGGCACCGCTGTGTGGCCTGGCGCAAGCTCGCCGAGATCTGCGGCCAGTACCTCGACAAGGGCACCAAGGTGTACCTCGAGGGGCGGGTCAGGCGAAGCGAGTACACCGGGCAGGACGGTGTCAAGCGATGGTCCTACGAGATACACATTGACCAGATGGAGATTCTCACTCCCAAGGGCGTACGCGAGACCGTTCCCGCCGACCCGGGCTATCAGGAGTTCCCCGATGCATCGGATCGGGAGCCGCAGGCGAGCGGCGGATCCGTTCCTGCGCCGCCGAACGATGTCGACCTCGACCCGGACATGGACCTCGAGGAAGACGAGGACTTCTTCGTCGACTAGCGTCAAGCATTCCAGAAGCGGGTAACAAGAACGTGCCCACGTCTTCCAGACGTCGGGCATCGTGCCGTCTGCTTCAAGCAGACCTCCTCATGTCACCCGATTCAAAAACGCGCGACACCAGTGTAGCATGCGCTTCCAGCGCATGGAGTCTTCGTCCCACGAGCATCATGCTCGTGGAGGCAGGAGCAAGGAGCAGGATGCGGATTCTGTCCGAGGGCATGCGCTGGAAGCGCATGTTACGAAGATGTCATGCGCTGGAAGCGCATGCTACACGAAAGCGCATGCTTCGCGGAGAGAAGATGCGTCTGCTTGGTGGCTCACCTCAGGCTTCCGGGGAGCCCCATAGTCGCCCTGACCGTCTCGTCCGCGAAATCCCACCCCAGCGAAACCTGAAACGAATCGAAAATGTACGTCACGTGGAGTTCCTGCCTTTCGAACTCGTCCTCCTCGAGGTTCCACGACCAGTCAATCCCCGCACCCCATCGCCTCGAGAACCTTGTCTGCTCCCTGAGACCGATCTCCTCTCTGATCTGGGGAGTGTCGAACCTGAACGGGGCGAGCCCCCAGTCATTGATCCTCCGATAGCTCATGCTTGCGCCCCATCGAGGCGCGTCTGCATACCTGAGCCGCACGGTTCCGTCCAGAATGCGGTATCGATGCCCTCCCTCATAGAACAGATCGGTGAAGTCCACCACGCCCGTGAGCCTGAACTCGCCGAGCGGAATCCCGGGATGATCGGCCGTCGCGCTGTATCCCCATCGATCCAGATCGAGACCGGTGCCCATGTCCCTGAGATGCCCCCAGAACGTCCTCGCGCTGAATCCGATGTCGCTGGTGCCGACCGGCACGCGCAGAAGACGCAGGGCTACCTCAGGCTCCGCCCTGGTGGGGACTGGATTGTAGTCCTCGTCCTCTTCTCGACGGTATCCGGCTCTCATATTTGCCCCGAGGCCACTCCACTCCACGTCGGCCATGATCTCCGGATACGACCGGCTGAACGGAAACATGTCAATCCGGAAAATCAGCCTGGGACCCTCGTCCACCGACTCCAGCGCGAAATTGTACGTCGCCGACTGATCGATCCGGAGATATTCGTCGCCCTCCCAGCCGATCCGCGGCAGTCTCACTGCCCAGCCCGGCTCGCGGCCATGGACGAATCCCCGCCAGAGACGGAACGGGACGACGTTCAGCCGATAGCCGAAAATCACCACCGACAGGTTAGCGAGGCCCGCTCCGAGCAGCTCGCGATTCCCCGTCTCCGGATTCTCACCGATCACCAGCTCCATTGACCTTGACTGGATCGCTACGTCGGGATGGTCGAGATCCCCGAGCGTGAGGCGGGGCGACTCCAGCACCGCCGTGTCGGGCGACAGGGTGGCCACCCTCGCGGTGAAATTCACCTCGTACTGATCGTGCCCCTCGAGCCCGAGCTCATACGCATTCGCAAGATAGTAACCATGCACATCGGTGCACGTCCCGGTGTACGCGCCTCCCTCCGCTTCCTGCGTCGGGAAATCAATCAGCACGTCCGCACACTCGAATCGGGCGCGTCCCTGCATGCCTGTGACCACGACCTGTGGGCCCGCTTCGAGACGAGTGACATCCGGACCGTCGAACAGCGCCTCCACGTGCCCGGTCTGGAGTTCTATCTCCCCGAACCGCGCGGTCACTCCCCCCTCCCATATCGCCCGCTCGATCAGCACTTCCTCGCCCTCCACCACGCTCCTGACCTGCTCGAACGTGAAATCCTCACCCTGGACCGTGAGAGTCTCCCCGCTCGCCAGAGTCAATCCGGCTTCCTGGGCGTGAAGCTGCGCGGGCGAAGCCAGGGGTGCGATCACGCCCGGGATGAGTAAGAATGCGACGCATATGGAATGGTTGCCGCGCACGGTTGTATAGCGGATTGCGCGCGATTATACCATGCCGATTGTGCTATTCTTGGAGGGACAGAACAGGGAGGCTTTCAATGGACATCATCGGCATCGTAATCGGAATCATCGTCGGCCTGATCGTCGGCTACTGGGCGGCCTCGCTCCTCGGAAGAGCGAGAGTTGCGGAAACCATGGGCAGGTTGGAGGGGAGGGCGCAGGAAATCACCCAGCGCGAGGAGCGCATCGCCCAGATGAACCAGCGCATCGACTCGCTGAACGATGCGCTGAAGGCGGAAGGCGAGAGACGCGCCGCCGCCGAGGCAAAGCTGAAGACCATACAGGAGGACGAGGCGAGACTGCCGAACACATTCAAGGCCCTGTCGGCCGACGCGCTCCGCGCCAGCACCGAGGAGTTCATCAAGCTCGCAAAGAGTTCCCTCGAGACCTTCCATACCGAAGCCAAGGGAGACCTCACACAGCGACAGAAGGCGATAGACGCCCTCGTCCAGCCGCTGAAGGACAACCTTGAAAGATACCAGAAGCTGATCGCCGACATGTCCAGGGAGCGAAGCGGGCAGTACACAAGCATTCAGGACCAGGTGAAGGCTCTGATCGAGTCGGAGAAGCAGCTCAGAGACGAGACCGGCAAACTGGCGACCGCGCTGAGCGCTCCCCAGGTGCGCGGCCACTGGGGTGAGATAACGCTCAGGAGGGTGGCGGAGCTTGCGGGCATGGTCGAGCACTGCGATTTCGTCGAGCAGGAGTCGACCGAGTCGGAGAGGGGACGTCTGCGACCCGACATGATCGTGGATCTTCCGAACGGGCGACGGATCGTCGTTGACGCCAAGGCGCCCCTGAAAGCTTATGTCGAAGCCGCGGCAGCCATTACTGAGGACGATCGCAAGGCGAAGCTGGTCGCCTACGCCCGGCAGGTCAAGGCCCGCGTTCAGGACCTGAGCAGGAAGGAGTATTGGGATCAATTCGATGAGGCGCCGGAATTCGCAGTCCTTTTCCTCCCGGGCGAGCAGTTCCTCGGAGCGGCGCTTCAAGAGGAGCCGGGTCTTCTGGAGGACGCATTCCGCCAGAAGGTCATCCTGGCCACACCGACTACCCTTATCGCGCTTCTGAAGGCGGTGGCGTACGGCTGGCGCCAAGAGACCCTGGCGGAGAACGCATTGCAGATAAGCGAGCTCGGGAAACAGCTATACGAGCGACTTTCGACGCTGGTCGGACATTTCGGCGACCTCGGCAAGAACCTGGATCGCAGCATCCAGGCCTACAACAAGGCTGTCGGGTCATTCGAAGGCCGGGTGCTCGTCACTGCCAGAAAATTCAAGGAATTGGGAGCGACCGCCGCCGAAGACATCCCCGCGCTCGAACCGATCGAGCACGCCGCCAGGCAGCTCACGCCGATCGGCTTCCAGATCGAGGAGCCCGAAGACCAACCGCCGGCGCTCTCGTAAGCTGCTTATGATTCTTGTCGAGGCCGCCTGCCTTTCGCCCGTCTTAATCATACAAATCCCCGACACCACTGTCCCCGGCCTGCAAAACCTGCAACAATAAACGAACTACTAATTCCACAAATCCGCTATTTCAAGGACTCCATGTAGCTTTTCGCACTTTCTGAAATATCCTCTCTCGCATCCCCCGCCAATACCTCCAATGATCTCAATCCGGCATCACGCAAGTAGGGATCCTCGCCTGTGGCAATCTCGTACACGTAATCCACCTGCTCCGGCGTAGTTATCCCGACCACGATGCCTGGCATCTCGTCAAACACGCCCGCCTCCATTGCGATAACATGAAACAACGGATAGTTACGCTTCGACGCGTCCTCTCCACTAAGCCTCATATAGTTCGTAAAATCATGCAGCTCTATCGGCCTTCCAGAATAACCGCCCATGGACAGCGACTGATTGTCATTTGCCTTCGCAAAGATCAGGTCTGGCGCATAACGCTGAACATCCGTAGGCACTTCGTAGTAGAGCCAGTCATCGTTCATCAGCGAAAGGTCGAAACTCTCGACTATCTCCCCTTCCTTCTGCTTGACAATAACATCATCTATTGATTGCCTTAAAGCAGCAGTCCCAGCCTCGATATCAAGCTTTGGGTCAGTGAGTAGCATCCAGTTTATCTGACGGTTACTCACTCCGGCCAAATCCACATCGAATCTGGACCACAAATCGTGACCCCTGACATTCTTTTCCTCCTCGAACCCCGGAACAATGTCCGCTTTAATCTGCATATTACCCATTGTGGTGGATGCACCAATTAATAGACCCCCTAACACATCAACTGCACGGTCTTGAAGTCTGATGTAGATCGGTAGATGCCGTACGGACCACCTGTTCAATTCGGACATATTGAGCAAAGGACTGAGATCATACATGTTTCTCTGCTCTAAAAAGACCCTGCGGTGCCACAATGCATGAGCTAGGCCGGCTCGGAAGTCATAGGTCAGGTACCCCGCTCTTATCATCCTGTTTACCAGGACAAAGGTGGCGACAACGTCGGGTTGAATTCCGTGCGCATTGCTGCTATCAACAATATACGGACGCAAGGGGAGGAGTATCCGTCTGGCTTCTTTGATGGCTTCGATGTTTTCAATCGCGATGGGTCTGACGGGGCCCTCTCGCAAACGTTTGAAGTATTCAACTCTATGGTGGAAATGCGTGGGATCGGTGGTATTCGGATCTGCGAGACCGTCTTCTTCTGTGAAAGTATCATCGCTTGTTCCGACGGGGCGCAGTTGTGTGATTTCGTCGCACGAGGGGAAGCCATATCTCCAATCATTGAAGCTACGGTCGTGCGAGAAGGCATATATGGCAACGACTCCCGCGATATTCGATGCAAAGAGGAGGAGAAGGATAGCCGCGATGAGGGAATTGATTGCATTGATTGCACGGCTGATTGTTGTCTTGAGCTTGGCATGGCGGCGGGATTGTTCGGGTCTCGCGGGTTGTGGGGCTCTGGATGGGATGTAGTGCGTGAGGACAAATAGGGCCGTCACCGCGCACGCGGGAGCGAGCAGAATCAGGAACTCCCTGAACTGCTCGGGAGGGGTGAGATATGCAAGGCCGGCGGCGCAGGCAATGAGGACAATGATGAGCGTAAGGGGTATGATGTGTCTCATAGGCGGAGTTCGGTTGTCGTTAGCCGCGATGCGACGGGCTGCAGTACTGCTGCGGAAGTGCTTGGCGCGGGATGCATATTACCATAATTCTCTCAGCCAATTGGGCCGCGCTTGTCAAAGCGCACATAAGACTCGAACCGGAATGCAGCGTGAGAAATCGGGAGTTCCGGGGTGCGATAGGTGTTTTAGTCGATTCTTTCTCTACCCCGCCGTCCCCGAATGCTCCTGCGGCTGCTCGGCGACTGAATCTCCCGGCTTCGATTGTGCCGGGACCTGCCGGGTCGGGACGTAGCTCACTATCCCCGCCCCGATGCCTGTCAGGCCGAATGCCGCAAGCACGAGCCAGCCCACAATCGGAATAAGCAGCAGCAGCCACAATGAGCCGGCCCCGAGAAGCGCCCGACGTATCCCCGTCGCCGATGGATCAACCATCTCGCCCGCCCACTCGATCACCGCCGCCTTCCCGAAACTGCCGAACAGAATCAGGAATGCCGACAGGACGATCAGCGCCAGGAGTCCGCCCGGGTCACCGGCCTTGCCGAGGATCGCGACGATGATCAGGATGACGATCGACGCGACCAGGCCGCAGAAGAAGCTTCCCCACGGCATCCGCCTGGCGATCTCCCCCGTCCAGTCAAGCCTGCGGGGAAAAATTCCTCTCCATAACAGCGTGAATCCGGCGAACGCCGCGATCATAAGCACCAGGAGGATGAGAATCGCCAACGCTCCCAGACCCACGTCCGCCCCTCGCTTGACCACCTCCCCCTGCGCGTACGTAGGGACCGCGACCGATCCAGCGAGAAGCGCAGTCAAGATTGCTCCGATCCAGCGTCCCCGCGAAACCCGCTTCTGTGATTCCATGATCCGCGTCACTCTTCCAGTCATTTGTCGACCTCCCTCGAATGCCTCGACTCCCGCACGCTCTAGTAGTTCCCGTCGGGCGGCAGGTGCATCAAGAGCGATCCTGTCGGCCAGAAGTCCTCGCCATCTCCAGCGTCAAGATCCACCAGTCCGCGGACTTCGCCACACATGCTTATGCCCCCTTCGTTGTCCGAGGCAACCCCGTAGCCGCTGCCGGTCCCTCCCCAGTGCCGTCCCCAGAGATAACCGCCTGATGATGTGAACTTGCTGAGAAACGCGCTTCCATACCAGGCGCAGGTATGCTCGTCGATCCCCGGGCCGGGGTCGAAATCACAGGTCCCGATTGTACGACCCGTCACCAGCACGTTGCCGTCAGGTTCTGCACAAACATCACAGGTGACGTTCCCCCAAGAAGAGCCGGAGTCCCCGCCCCAGTTTCCCGCCCACACGAACTCACCTGCCGAGTCAAGCTTGCTCAGGAACGCGTCCGAATACGCCGACACCGAGGTCAGAATGAACTCGCCAGGGCCCGGATCGAAGTCAGCGGAGCCGACGAAGCATCCGCCCACCCAGATCGAGCCCTCCGAGTCGACTGCCACAGCCTCTCCACCGTCGTAGAAGTACCAAGTATTATCAATTGAGCCGCCCCAGGTCCGGACCCACTTGAAATTCCCCGCAACATCCAGCTTGCTGACATAGATATCCCGTGCGCCATTGGAGGCTCGGTTCTCCACCCCGTCACCGGGATCGAAATCAACTGTGTCTTTGAAGGAGCCGACAACATAGACTCCGCCTGAGCCGTCCACCGCGACATCCTTCGCCTCGGCGGTCCCCCAGTTCCTGGCCCAGACGTAGTCGCCGGTCGGGTCAATGCAGGTGATGTACGCGTCCGGGAGACCCACGGGTGACAGCCAGTCCTCTTCCGACGGATCGGGATTGAAATCGGACACCGTGTTGAACTGGCCCACGATGTATATGTTGCCGGAAACCTCCAGCCGTTGATCCGAAGGCCAAACCGGGCCCCAGGTTCGCACCCACTGGAACGACCCGTCCACAGTGAACTTGGTCAGATACGCGTACGTCGACTGGCCCGCATCAACCTCCACTGCACCAGCTCCCGGATCGAAATCGACCAGCCCGTTAAACGTGCCGGTCACGTAGACGTTGCCCGACCCGTCCGGCCCCACCCCGCCTGCGCGAACGAACTGATATCCTCCGTCTCCTCCCCAGCTCAATCCGCCGAGATAGCCGCCGCGCGAATCGAATCGGACCAGGTTCGCGTGGGTGCTATACAAATCCGGACATTCATGCCAGTCGTACTCAGGCCCAGGGTCGAAATCGGCCTTATGCGCGAAGCTGCCTGCTATGTACATGTTGCCTGAGCTATCTACATCCAGACCGGCTCCATACGAGTCCGGAGTGGAATCCCCGACGTATTCCGGGTCGTTGGCATACGTCCGACCCCAGCCGCGCTTGATTCGCACGCTTCCGAGGTCCCAGGCCTCGAGGCTTCCCAGGTTCGGATCCTTCACCTTGTCCGCAACCCTCACAAGAACGTTGTACTCGCCGTACCCCGCGCCGAGGCCGTTGACGAGGTCCGTCGTGAAGAGATATCTGTCCGGCCCCACAGGCTCTATGTAGGCCAGTTGCAGAAGACCGGTGGACAACTCGGGCGCCTCGACCGCCACGCCGCCGATCGTATCCGCTCCCTCCCGGTCATACACCTCCACCCCGAGCAGGGTCGAGCTTCCAAGCGACGGGGCCAGCTCCCTGCCTGTCCGCATCTCGATCCGATACGCCTCCGGCGAGTTGGCCTCGGGCGGGAATTGCGCGACCGGATCGGTGATCGGGGGAATGTACTGTGCCCAGCTTGCGTCGAGCGCGTACCCGAAATGGAACATGGTGGCGGGCACCTGGATCGTGACATTCATGGTTTCGGAATACGACGGACGGAATATCCGTCTGGGCAACTCCCGAGCGAACGCATAGTACGGATTCACGGTAGAAGTGAGGTGCCAGCCTCTCGCCAGGTTTCCCCTTGTGTACTTCAACAGGCTGGGGAACGGTGACCCTTCCGGATATTCACTCGGGTTAAAGATGCGCGTATAGCCGTCGAACGTCAGCATCCTTGCCACGTCATCGCCCAGAGCCATCCGCGCGCCGGACGCGGGGAAGTTCGTATCCGCCGTCGAGATGAAGATCCCCCTCACGTCAAATCCGCAGTAGTGCAGATTCTCAGGGTACGGATGCTTGAGCGAGACTCCTACAGAATACTGATTATTGCCAAGCGGGTAGACTGTCTCCAGAGTGAGGTAGGACTTGGGCCAGGTCGTCTCGACGGGCTTGACGATGTTCACATGCAGGGCCGCGCCACGGATCGGGACGACCTCGAGACTGTTCCGCTCGATGTCTCCCGAGATCTCCCAGTATCCCAGCAGGCAGTGATGCGAGCCCGATTCCCCCAAGCTCATCCCGGCGGTCTCCTGCGCCGCGTCACCGCTAATTCCCGGCTGCACCGGGTCGCCCTTCCCGCAGCCGGCTATGAGCAGCACAAGGACCGCCAGCATCGATAAGAGTCGCAGCATTTCGCACCTCCTGATTTCGCGGCACAGCCCAAATATATCACACATTCCACCCTCCTCAATATCTCCCGAGCGTTCCGCCCTGTCCAGGAGCGCATGCGTCCCCCTCTTCAGGAGCGCGGACTTTCCAGTCCGCATCTTCTGGAGCGCACTGCCGTGCGCGCCTACGAGAGCGCCTACGGGAGCGCCAACGGGAGCGCCTACGGGAGCGCCAACGGGAGCGCGGACTCCCAACCTCCCCCGTAGCGACGCACGGCAGTGCGCCGCCGGGAATAAAACGCCACATATCACTATACGCGTTTTTCTATGCGAATTTTCGTGATTTCGTCTTGTGGAATCCGGCGGATGGTGTATATTTGGTATTGAGTCAGGAAAGGAGGCTGCCATGAGATTTATCAGATTTCGGATCGTCCTTCCGGCGATGCTGGGAGTCGTATTGCTCGTCGGATGCGGCGAGTCGCATGACCCGGTCACCGGAGGCGTCGATCAGGGCACTGCGCCGGCGGTGCAGCAAGCATCGGATTCGCGTTCCACGGCTGCGAATCGGGTTTTGTGGGGACTCTGGAAAATCAACGTCTCGGCGGATAGGGAAACGATCACGGTCGTACCCGACCGCACCGGCGCGCTGCACTTCAACGTCGTCCGGCTCATCGAGGTCGCGCCGTGCTCGGACTGCCTGCGAATCAAGAACGTCAAGGGGACAGCCGACGGGTTGAGCGCGGACGTCATTCTGATCCATCCGTTTCCTGGGCTACTGCAGTACACAGGATTCGACGTACGCGGGATTTTCATCTCGGGGGCGCGCTACACGTTTCCTGTAAGCGGACGGAAGATCGCGTGGGGCGACGATGTCGCACGGATGCTGAATTCAGATGGATACACGCATTTATTCAATCCGACGAATTTCCCATACACGAACCCGCCGATTCTCGGCTACATTCCCGCCCATAAAGCGCCGGGTGGCGATCTGTCGGCGACGCTGAATCCATACGTTGCATATGAGCAAGACAAGCCCCGATGCATGTTCATGCCCGGCACGGTCAGCACGCGAACCGTCTTCCTCTATCTTCCGCCCGGGCCGCTCGAATTCGGCTATGCGGTCGACGCGTCCTGGTTCCCCGCCGGCGGCGAAGTCACCGATCCGATCAACGACTTCCCGCCGGAAGCGAACTGCATGGAGGCATACCGAATCGACGTCCAGTTGGGCCAAGCGCTGAGCCCGACGGTCGGGAGCGCGGCGCAGGTCCAGGTCGAAGTGTACGATCATCAAGGGCTTGATACGATCGAGTCAGTGACGATCGAAGCACCGGACCTCTTCTCCGGCGAGCGTGCGCTCAGTTTTTCGACGGCGACGGGCGAAGAGAGCTTCCTGTTCACGGGGATCGTGACGAACGAGTTGGGTCCGGATTGCGGCCATTATCCGTTGCTTGTCAGAATTGTAGATACGGAAGCGGATGGGAATCTCGGCACAGTCAATGGGTTCCAGTTGGCCCGCATCAGCATCGCGGAGGGCTGGGCGCGTACATGGGGACAGCAAGACCGCACGCTGAGCTACGCAGTTTCCGCTGACGGCACCGGCAATATCTACGTCGCGGGCTCGTTCTATGGCACAGTCGATTTCGATCCAGAAGGCGGTGATCCGCACACCGCGAATGTGAGCGATGTCTTCCTGAGCAAGTTCGATTCATCAGGTGACTTCGATTGGGCGCGGACTTGGGGTGGGTCGGCCTACGACTCGGGCCGTGCAGTTGCCGCTGACGGCTCCGGGAACGTCTACGTGACTGGCAAATTCGCGGGCACAGTCGATTTCGATCCAGAAGGCGGCGATCCGCATACATCGAATGGACATTATGAAGTCTTCCTGAGCAAATTCGATTCATGGGGCAACTTCGAGTGGGCGCGGACCTGGGGCGGGTCATACGACGACTCGGGCTCGGGAGTTGCGGCTGACAGCTCCGGGAATGTCTACGTTACGGGCTTGTTCTGGAGCACAACCGATTTCGACCCCGGCGGTGGAGATCCGCACAGCACGAATGGTATGTCCGACGTATTCCTGAGCAAGTTCGATTCATCGGGTAACTTCGAATGGGGGCGGACCTGGGGCGGGCCTGAATGGGATGTTGGCTGTGGAGTTGCCGCGGACGGTTCTGGGAATGTCTACGTCGCGGGCTCGTTCTGTGACACAGTCGATTTCGACCCAGAAGGCGGTGGAGATCCGCACACCTCGAATGGTAGTGAAGATGCCTTCCTGAGCAAGTTCGATTCATCGGGTGACTTCGAGTGGGCGCGCACATGGGGCGGGTCGAAGATCGATCGGGGCCTGGGAGTTGCCGCCGACGCCATCGGGAATCTCTACGTTGCGGGCCGTTTCACCGGCACGGTCGATTTCGATCCCGGAGGCGGTGAGCCGCACACCTCGAATGGGGATGAAGATGTCTTCCTGAGCAAATTCGATTCATCCGGTGACTTCGAGTGGGCGCGGACCTGGGCTGGGCCAAACTCGGATTCTCACCTCGGAACTGCCGCTGACGGTTCCGGGTATGTCTACGTGGCTGGCCAATTCATGGGCACAGTCGATTTCGATCCAGATGGTGGTGACCCGCACACCTCGAATGGTTGGGAGGATGTCTTCCTGACCAAATTCGATTCATCCGGCAACTTCGAGTGGGCACGGACCTGGGGCGGACCAGACTGGGATCACGGCTATGGGGTTGCCACTGACGGCTTCGGGAGTATTTACAGCACGGGCTGGTTCTTGGGCACAGTCGATTTCGCCCCAACCGGCCCGCCGTGCAACGAGGATCCGGATGAACATGATTCAGGCGAGTACCGCTGTGACTCATTCCTGACCAAGCACCTTCCCGACGGCTGCTGGTAGTATGCCCTGAACCTGTCGAAGGGCAGCCCTTCTTGAACCTCCATCCGCCGTTGCCCGCTATGTCCTGCGGTGCTACAATGCGTTCCCCTTGACCAGTGCTGAGACTGGAGGCGTCGTCCTTGCCGAACCGCATCGGAATCCGCAGAGAGGACAAGAATATCTGGGAGCGACGTGTGCCGCTTGTGCCCAGCGACCTGGGGCTGCTCCGGAGCGAGCATAGCGTGGGTTTCTCGCTGCAGCCCTTCCCGACGCGGGCGTACCGCGACGCCGAGTACCTCGCGGTCGGCGCGCAGATCGACGAAAATCTGACGGACTGCGCGGTCTTTCTCGGCATCAAGGAGATGCCGCTCGATTTCTTCCGGGGTGACCTCGCGTATCTTTTCTTCGCGCATGTCGTCAAGGGGCAGGCGTACAACATGCCCATGCTTCGCAAGATTCTCGATCTTGGCTGCTGCCTGATCGACTACGAGAAGATCACGGACGAGTCGGGGAGGAGGCTGGTGTTTTTCGGGAATGAGGCGGGACAGGCTGGGATGATCGACGCGCTGTGGGCGCTCGGGCTTCGTCTCACGGAAGAGGGCATCGAGAATCCGTTCGTCTGGGTGCGCAAGACGATCGAGTATCCGAGACTGAGGACCGCGGAGGATGCGATCGAGGCTGTCGGCGAGGATATCCTGCATGGCGGCGTGCCCGAGGAGATCCATCCGGTGGTTTTCGGTCTGGCCGGCTACGGGCGCGTGTCGGTCGGCGCGCAGGACATCCTCAGCAACCTTCCGGTCATCGAGATTTCGCCGGACGAGCTGCTTGCTCCTCCGCCGGGGACTTTCGACTCGCGCAGGCATGTCTACAAGGTGGTGTTCAGGGAGGAGGACATGGTCGAGCCGGTCGACCCGTCGCACCCGTTCAAGCTGCAGGACTATTACGACAATCCGGATAGATATCACGGCGTGTTTTCCCGATATGTGCCGCATCTCACGGTGCTCATGAACTGCATCTATTGGACCGCCAAGTATCCTCGACTTGTGACCAAGAAATTCATTCGGGATTTGTACGGGAAGGGGACGCCGAAGCTGAAGGTGATCGGGGATGTCTCGATGGACATCGAGGGCGCGATCGAGGTCACGCTGAAAGCAGCGAATTCAGGTAATCCGATCTACGTTTATGACATCGACAAGGACGAAGCGGTCGACGGCCACTTGGGGCGCGGTCCGGTCATACTTGCGGTGGACAATCTGCCGGCGGAGCTGCCGAGAGAATCGAGCGCGCGGTTTTCGTCCACTCTTAAGAAGTTCATTCCCGATCTTGCAAAGGCGAATTTCAGCCGGGAGTTCGACTCGCTCGATCTCCCCCCGCCACTGAGACGCGGCGTGATCTGCCATCAGGGGAAGCTCGCGCCCCGGTTTGAGTACCTTGCCGATTTCGTGAAGTTATGAGTCCGAGATCACTCTGACGGAGCAGATTCAGATATGTCCAACGCAACTGAGAAGAGGATTCTCCTGCTGGGAGCCGGGCTGGTCACTCGTCCGCTGGTCGAATACCTGCTCGATATCCCTCGGTTCACGCTCACGGTCGCAAGTCGGACGCTGTCGAAGGCCCACGCGCTTGTCGGTGACAACCCGAGAGGCAAGGTTGTGCAATTCGATATCGAGAAACATCCCGACGACCTGGGTAAGCTCGTCAAGGACCACGATCTCGTCATCAGCCTCCTTCCGGCAATGCACCATCCCACAGTGGCGAGGGAGTGCATCAGCCTGGGCAAGCTCATGGTCACGACCAGCTACGTCAGCCCCGCCATGAAGGAGCTCGACAGCGCGGCGCGCGAAAAGAGCCTGCTGATTCTCAACGAGATAGGTCTCGATCCCGGAATCGACCACATGTCCGCAATGAAGATCATCCATGATGTTGAGAACGCAGGCGGGAAGGTGACCGGCTTTCGATCGTACTGCGGCGGACTTCCCGCGCCCGAGGCGAACACGAATCCATGGGGCTACAAGTTCTCCTGGAGCCCGCGGGGGGTTGTGCTTGCGGCGAGGAATGACGCTCGATATCTCGAGAACGGCGAGATCGTCGAGATTCCCGGAGAGGACCTGTTCGATCATTTCCATATTGTGAAACTACAGGAGCTTGATGATCCGTTCGAGGCGTACGCGAACCGCGACAGCGTTCCCTACATCGAGCTGTACGGCCTGAAGGACGCGAAGACGATGTACCGCGGCACATTCCGCAACATCGGCCACTGCGTAACATGGAAGAAGCTCGCCGACATCGGCCTGTTCGACCTCGAGGTTCTGCAGGACCTTGGCGGGATGACGTACCGCGGCTTTGTCGCGAGACTCGCGGGCCTTCCCAACGACGACAACCTGGAGTCCGCGCTCACCGACAAACTGAATCTCCCCGACGATCCCCCCGTTGTGGAGAAATGGAAATGGCTCGGTCTGCTCGACGAGACTCCGTTACCGGAGACGGAGAGCAGTCCGCTGGACATTCTGGTCGCCGCATTTCTCGAGAAATTGCAGTACGAGCCGGGCGAGCGCGACATGGTGGTGCTTCATCATGAGTTCGTCGCGGAGTATCCCGACCGCAAGGACAAGATCACGTCGACGCTGGTCGATTTCGGCATACCGAACGGGGACACATCGATGGCCCGGACGGTTGGCCTGCCAGCGGCGGTAGCAGTCAAGCTCATTCTGCAGGGCGAGATCGACCTGACCGGCGTGCACATACCGGTCGTGCCGGAGATATACGAGCCGGTCCTGAGCGAGCTCGAGGATCTTGGCATCAAGTTTACAGAGCGAACGAAGACGATCTAGTAGGGGCGGACCTGTGTGTCCGCCCCGATAAAAGGGCGCACACGCAGGTGCGCCCCTACAGAATAGGTCCGTTTTTTTGAATGCGCGGCTCGGAATGAGCGACACCGACCATGACTGATCGCAATCCCCTCATCCTCCTCGTCTCCGGACCCAATCTCGACACGTTGGGCAAACGTCAACCTGAAATCTACGGGACGCTCACGCTCAAGGACTACGAGGATCTCGTCAGGGAAAAGGCCGCCGAGCTCTCAATCGACGTGATCTGTTTCCAGTCGAACTCGGAGGGGGAGATCTCGGATTTCCTGCGCGACAACGCCGATCGTGCGGACGGCGTGATCATCAATCCCGCCGCGCTTTCGCACTATTCCCATGGCCTTGCGGGTCGCCTCAAGTCGCTTTCCTGCCCTGTGGTCGAGGTCCACATAACGAACCTCTACAAGCGGGAGGAGTGGCGGCAGAAATCGGTGACCGCCTCGTCGTGCGACGGGGTGATCATGGGCCTCGGAAAGCACGGCTACCATGCAGCGCTTATGTATCTCATCGAGAAGATGCGCGAGAGCGGCAAGCTGAAACGGTGACTGCACGCATTATTGGTCGGCAAGAAGCCATTCAAGTCGGGAAAGAACGAAGATTGTCGTGAGCATCGGCGACAGCCCGCTCAGCCTCAGCTCGACTCCCCGCCTCATCAGGTCGGCGTTCCATTCGAGGAGGCAGCGAAGCCCAGAGACGCTGAGATACCTGCACTTGGACATGTCGAGGACGGCACGCCTGGCGCTCGATCTCTCGATCGCCGACGAGAGGCGATTGAACGCGCTGGCGGAGTGGTGGTTGCAGACCTCGAAGTCCCATTCCAGGACGATCTCGGGGGACCGCGCGTCCTTTGCCTCCGGTGATGGTATGTAGTCCACATCGCGCATAGCGCTTCGCTCCAGTTAACAGATATCGGTAGGATCCAAAGAAACTTTAGGTATGTATTGATTAACTCGCATTTACCCCGATTGGGTTGGGCTAAGAGAGATTCATTCGGGCAGGGAATTCAGCCCGTCCTGCGGTCTTGACCGGGTATCCATGACGTGGTAGATTTTGATAGCCGCGGCGGTGTAGCTCAGGTGGTTAGAGCACGCGGCTCATACCCGCGGCGTCACTGGTTCGAGCCCAGTCACCGCCACCATGCGTGAAAGCAACCCTCCAGCGAGGACGCTGGAGGGTTTTGTCACCCTGCGGGCCCCTCGTCAGAACCGCGACCGCAAGGGAGCGGTTCAGCCCGCTTTCAGGCTCGCCTCGATATCGTAATCCAGCGTCTCGGCCATCTGGCGGATCGGATCGTAGTCCGAGTCCTGCGCCGGCACCAGCTCCTCGATCTCGTAGATCGCGAACAGGGGACCCTCTTCACCCTCCTTGCTGAGCTCGATCAGCCCCTGGATCAGCCGATCGTAGAACGGCCCTTCCAGCCCCGCTCTGAAGCTCACAGTGTCGGACGGGATATCGGGCGTATAGGCTATCACCTTGACCTTCTCCATCACGTCCGGCTCGGTTTCCAACAGCCTGAGCCTGGCGTCATCGAAGCACGCCCCCGCGTCAAACCTGCCCTGGTATACCGCCTCCACGACCGCGGGATGGCTACCGCCGACAAATCCATACTCCGCCAGATCAACATCCGGGTCAATCCCGTTCGCGATCAGGAAGGTCTTTGGATAGAGGCATCCGGACGCGCTCGACGCCTCGGTGAACGCGAAGGTCCTGCCCCTTAGGTCCTCCAGCGTGTTGATCCCGCTGTCCACGCGGGTGATTATTTCCCCCCTGTACGTCGCGGCGCCCTTCCTCACGGCCTTGAGCACCACACGCACATCGTAGCGGTCATGCGCCAGCACGTAGGCGAACGCCGGAAGCAGCGCGGCCTCGAAATGACCCGCCGCCATCTGCTCGATGCAGGCCGGGTAGCTCAGCACGATATCAGCCTCCACCGGATGATCGATCAGCTCACCGAGCTTGGTCTCGAATTCCCCAAGCGAAAGCTCGATCTGGCCCTGCTCGACCGACGGGACGAACGCGATTCGCACCGGGCCGTCCGGCGCGCCGCTCTCTTCCTCGGCTGCGGCCTGCGGCGCCCCGCCGTTCCGGTCTCCCCCATCCGACGATGGGCATCCCGTCAGGAAGAGACACATCACGGCGAGACACGCAGCGGCTGTCAGAAACACCGTCAAGAAACGAAAGCTCCTTTTCATCGTACGTTCACCTCTCGGATTCGTTTGGCCTTTCGATTCCCGCACCGCCGCATTTTCGCCCCCCCGCGGACCATCTGCCGCCTCCGCGGAGGGACTATTCTAGCATCAATCGGCGGGCGCACGCTTGATGTGGATGCCGTGGACCGACTAGTATTCCCTTCGTGGACAAAGGGAGACAGTACATACTTCTCCTCTCGTCCCGGCCGAACCGCTGGGCCTCGGCGCGATTTCGCGAGGCGGCGAAGGCTCGCGGGACAGCGCTGCGCTTCGGCGACCCGTCGCAGGTGATGCTCGAAACCGCCGATGCATCGGTCCGCTTCTACGGCAGAAGGATCGGGCGACCGCACTCGGTCATTCCACGTCTCGGGCCCGGCAACTACGAGAACGGCATCGCGCTTCTTACCCATTTCGAGACCGCGGGCGTGCCGGTGGCCAACTCGGGCGCCTCGATCGGGCTGGCGAGAGACACATGGCTGACGCTTCTCGCATTCAGCAAAGCCGGCCTGCGAATTCCTGCAACAGCGCGACTTGTCTCGATAAGAGATTTGAAAATCGCCCGGAAGACTATCCCTGGACCGCCATGGATTCTGAAGACATTCACTGGGGCGATGGGGATCGGCACGATGCTTGTGAGGGAGGTCGACCAGCTCGAGGCCCTTGCCGCCACACTCTGGGCGCTTCACCAGCCGATTCTCATGCAGGAATATCTCCGATCCTCTCAGGAGCGGATATCGGACATCCGCGCGCTAGTCATCGGCGAGAGGATGATCGGAGCCATCCGTAGAGCTGCGCCGCGCGGCGAGTTTCGGTCCAATGTGCATCGTGGAGGGCGTCCGGAGGCGATCGAGCTCAGCCGCCAGGAAGAGAAACTGGCGCTCCGGGCCGCTCGTGCGATCGGGCTGGGCCTGGCAGGAATCGACTGGATCGACACGGCCGAGGGTCCTGTTTTCCTTGAGGCGAACGCCACGCCGGGATTTCAGGGATTCGAAGGCGCAACGGGGCTGGATGTCGCGGGCGAGATGATCGACTACGCCGTCCGAATCGGCAAGTCGGCATCATGAATCCCTCCGGGTGCGCCGGCTTTCGAGCCGGCAATGGGCATTCCAAGCCGCCTGGAAAGGCGGCGCACCCGGATGCCATTTCCGCAGAGTCTATTCCAAGATTCACTCGTTTCCCTCGCACAGTTGGAACGCGGCGGCAAGTCTGCTAGAATTCCGCAATCAGGTCCTGAGCGGGGGCCTGTGACTATTGCAGCAGACGAAACCAAACTCCCGATGTCAGCCGGGGGAGGAGGACAATTCGAATGAGCTCGAATACTTGCGGAAAAGCCTGCCTGATAACTTGCCTCTCGTGTCTGGGACTGATGGTACTCCTTGCGGTAATCGCCTTCATCGGCACGTGCGCGGGATGCGCCGTCTTCAGCGGACTGTTCGGAGGACTCTGGCGGTCCATCGGCGGTACGATGAAGATCAACAATCACTTCAAGCAGCTTGAAGAGCAAGGCTGGGAAGTCGACTGGTCGCAGTCGGGCCAGTCCAGGGGCTATGGCGCCGAGGTCGAGGCGGGCCAGCCCATGATCTGGCGCGCCAGGGAGAATCCGGACGACGAATGGATAGTCTATGTCTGGGAGCTCCGTCCCGAAGACCCCGAGGCCCTTGAGAAGTTGGGCGAGGAGGGCGAGTTTGACTTGTCCGCGCTGGGAGGCTGGAATCTGGTCCCGAGGACCGAGGCGGCGCTCGAGGTCCACGAGGAGCTCGAGCTTCCGCTGCCGGACGACTTCGAGCTGGAACCATGGGGAGAGGATGGACATGGGAAGGATGATGGGGATGAAGATCGAGATCGGGCGAGAGACCGTCGCGACCGCGATACGGACGAAGAAGAAGGTAAGGAGGAGGAAGACGGCGGCAGGCGACGCACCAAGGAAATGAAGCTCGCTGCGTGAGTCCTCCGCCAGCCAGGCGGGCCCCAAAAAACGATATCGACAATTGAACTCCCCGACCGGGGGGTTTTTTGTCGATCAAACTGGAGATCTGGAGATCAGTTTCAGGAAAGCTGCCTCACCATCGCCACTCGGTGGCTTGACGGCGGACGACATACGCGCCGTCGACCGTCTTCCAGCGCCAGTCCACCAGCATCAGCCCGGTGCATCCCAGCGCCTGCGCGAGAGCATAGGAGACGTCGATCCCTGCCCTGTTGGTGATCCGACCGCGGGCATCGACGCCGTCCTCGGCGTCGGGACGCGAATACGTCTCCCAGTACGGATCCGCGTTGCACCACGGCCCGACATCGCCGACATAAGCCTCGAACATCGGCTCGTCCCGCCCGGACGGCTTGATCTCAATGACGCGAAACAGCCCGTCCCCTTCGTCACCTTCGACTATCCATGGATGGTCGTCGATCCCATCGGGGCCGTCTCCCGGCCAGAACTCGAACGCTTCGAAGCCGCTCTCGCCCGACTCGTCGGACAGCACCTCATCCAGATCCGGCTGGGCTTCGCCGCACCTGGATACCCTGCACGCCAGGTGTCCGCCCAGGCAGTCCAGGCTGTCGCGGTTGCCCGGCAGAGCGCAGAAGAAATCGGCCGCGGGGCGCAGCCGATTCCCGTAGCCTCCCCAAACCGCCCCTCCTGAATTGCCGTAGAAGCTCGCCGTGATCCCCTCGTTCCACCCAAGACCCTCGTCCTCCTGCACAGAGACCTGCATCGCCTTGTCCCAGTCGAAATCCAACCCTCCCGACTCCTGCGCCTCGACCGAACCGAACCCAAGGCTCGACACGGGCGGCCCGAGAAGCAGCAGGGCCAGAACAAGCAGAGCAAGACTCTGGATTCTTCCTTTGAGCGGCATCCTTCAACCCGGAATCCCAATCGGGACTACAGGGTCAGATTATAACCGGAAAACGCTGCCGATTGACAAGAGTCGACTGCCTGTGGGGCAGACTTTCCAGTCTGCCTGGAGACTGCCTACCTAACGGGATGGCAGACTGGAAAGTCTGCCCCACATCCGGATCGGGATGCAGTTGCCTAAATCCTGATTGAATGGCGAGAACCGTCCCCCTCCGAAGATATTGATGAGAAGACCTCGGGCCGAGTCGGCCCGGGTGGAGGCATCATGCGCGACATCCGTCGTCTTTGCGGACCGACCATTCTCACGTTTCTCTTTGCAGCCGGTTTTGCAGGCTGCTCGGGAGGAAACCACTCATCGCCTGTGACGCCACAGGCCGATTTCACTCAGGCGCATCCGGCGATCGAGAGCTCGACGAGCGGATGCTGGCAGTGGGGAACCTGGGTGATCCGCCTCATCGAGGCGACGGATGAGAACCCGGCATCGGTCGATGCCTTTCCGCTCAGGACCGCCGAGGTCCACGTAAGCGTCGAGAGCCTGCTCCGTCCACCAAGATGCCTCAACTGCCTCAAGATCCAGCTCAAGGGGATATCAGGCGACGACTGGACGATCCGGGCACAACTCACAAATCCAAGCATGCTGACCGGCTACGATGTGACCGGCATTTTCCCCGGCGCCGACTGCCCGACAATCCTGCAGCCCGACAGCTACATCGACCTGTACGACGTCGACGGTGACTCCACCACCCATCACCCCTTCGTTGCCTTCCAGACCGGCAAGCCCAACCGCGCCTGGGGTCCCGGTGAGACCCACGACCAGACCTTCATTTTCCATCGCGAGCCGGGCGAGAAGTTCACCGATGTCGTGTACGTGATCTCGGCAAGCTGGCCGGACAACCAGGAGGAGGTCGCCGAGCTCAGAGACCCGAGCGCCACCGGGCCCCTTTATACCGACGCCTCGAAGACCACCACTTTCTCGGTCGATGTGCTCGACTGGCAGGGCAATGTCGAGTATGTGCTCATAGATCTTGAGCCGCTGAACGGAAGCGCGTTCACTCAGATGTACCCCGTCGGCGGCGGGGAATACCAGGTGTACGGGTATGCGTCCTACGGCCTCTCGCCCGGCACCGCGAGGCTTCTGATCGCCGCCAAAAGCGAAGGTTCCCCGAATCTCACCTACAACTGGCTGACTGTCGACATTGTCGATCCGCCCCCTCCGCCCAGCAATTTTCGGGTCTTCAGCGGGCCGACCCTTCTCGAAGGCGAAGGCGCCCCCTTCGCTGAGATGGACCTCGCGGTTGTCGGACAGACTGACGGAGAGTCAACCACGCTCGTATATTCGTCCGGCACATCCATCCACGCCTGGAACGAGGACTATACATCAACCGATCTGTTCCTCACACTCGTTGAGCCGAGCGGCGGCGACCCCAACTTCCCCATCGAGCCTCTCTCGCGGATCGCCGCAGTCGATCCCATCCAGCCTGACAGCCTCAACTCTTTCGCCGTGATGCAGATAAGCCTCGATACCGATGTCTTCGACGACTCTACAAATCCCGACATCCTCTACAAGAACACCCTCCAGCTCGTCGACCTCGAAAATCTGCAGATTGTCAACTTCAAGCTAACGGCGAACAATGTCGACACGGAGGAGCTCGATGCGATCCTGCGTCCGGCGGATGTCTCCGCGGGAGTGGGCGGGGACAAGTACGGCTACGCTCTTTGGGCGCCGGATGCAGGGGCTTACCCGGGATTCTATCCATACGTGGCCCTCGTGCGATACGCCCCCCCGTACAAGGACGAGACGGATGAGTACGACGCCCTGATCGGTGCCATCCCGGACGGAGCCGGGGAGGGCGAAGTCCGGGCCGAGGATATCACAGGCCTCGCGGTATGGGACGGCGGCGGAGAGAACAACATCATCGTAGTTGTCAGCGAGAGCGGGGAGTCCGAAGAGGTCGAGATTTTCGGCGCCGACTATGCTTCGAATCCCGGCGGAGCTTTGACGCCGGTGACGACGATCAGCGGGTTTGTCGGGCCGCCGCTCGATGTCGCGATCCTTCCTGTCGGCGACGCCGGTAAGGAGCCGGACAACTGGTTTTGCGTGCTCACCGACGCGAACACGATCGAGACGTACACTCTCTCGGGCCAGTTCGTGGAATCGATCTACTATCCCGACGCAATTCCGTACCTGGTCCATCACATCGATACGGACACCGAGAATCTCCGCATTCACGTCCTGATGGCAGGCCCCAGGGCGGCCGTCATCGAGTACACCGGGATGTAGGGGCGCACCTGTGCGTCCGCCCCCATGCGAGGGCGCACACGCAGGTGCGCCACGTGGCATCCTGCGTGGCATGCGCTTCCAGCGCACGATCGCCGTCTCGCGCGTGCCGGAAAATCGAAACGCCCCCGGGATCGGGGGCGATGTAATCCGACGAATCTGGGCAGAGTCTTCCGGTTATTAGGTGCTGTCACCCCAGTTAGCACGCACTTCTGTCGCGGACGAGTCGATCTTGTCGCACCACACAGCCCAGTAAGCATTGTCATAATATTCGGATTCTATCGTGACGATACCCAGCTCTACCACTGGCGTATAGTAATCCCCCGAGTCAAAGGTACCCCCAATGCCACTTCCAATTTCCGCCCAATAGTCTGTCATGTCGTCTGCATCCAGCTCGAATCGAGTTGCCCGGAGATCCCAGCCAGCTAGGGCCTTCACGAAGTAAGAGACAGTGACCATATCGTCGTCACCGTAGTGAATAAGCGGGGCTCCAAGGATTCCTTCATCTTCTGTGCTAAACTCCAAGACCAGGAAATCGTTTCTCATGTTGTTTGTCTCGATGACCTGGTAGTGGCCGGAACTGAACTCGTTCGTGAACACGATGGAGCAGTATCTGTGGGAATTAGACTGGGGTGCTATATCGATTCGAGGCAGCCCGCAGTCCTCGCCAGCAGCATATCGGAGATGCTCATAGGTTGGCCCGGTCGGGAAATCGTCTTCTCCGGTCTCCCAGAAAGACATCCCGACATGCAATTGGCCAGCATATGGTCCACTTGTGGGATGGAAGGCTGTGTAAACTACGCCAACCTGTTCTATCTCGCTGCCGTCCGGATCGCCAACGTCTATGCGCGGGTTCAGCATGTAGTGAGGATAGTCTCCATCGTAGACGGGGTACTGCTGCTGCTGACTCCAGGAACCATCGTAGCGCTTGCACTTGTAGGCCAGCTTAAGGTCGGGATTGTCTTCGTAGTCGTTGACCCACACTAGGTGAATGTCGCCGGTTACCGGATCGTAAGCGATGTCCGGACAGTAGTCTTGCGGGTCATTCGGGTCGTCGCCCGCTACGTCACCAAAGATGATAGGGAGCCCCAGATTCTGATTGCCCACAGGGAAATCGTCCACTAACCAGTATGATGTAGCGACTCCAATCTCCCAGTCAGCGTTAGGAGTGTTCCTAAGCTTGCACATAAAGGCAACCGTAACCTCGATTCGTGATTCAGCAGGCTCCTCGTCGTCATAAAAATAGCACGCGGATACTTTGGCTGCCTTAAGGAAGTAGGTAGTGCTTCCCACCAGGCCGCCCCCTTCTATTGGCTGTTGATCCCCCGGTGAATCCACATCGTCCAACCAGACGTACCTGATCTCGTCCGAGATCGCGCGATGTTTAACCGTGACGGCGACAGCCCAGTGCCTGTCCTCGTCATCGTAAGGGATCATGGCGGGATCGCCGACCTCGCAGCCTGAGGGTGGATCCTTCCCGTAAACAAGAACGGCCAGATCGCTTTCATTGTAGGGATAAAGCTCAGGCGAGAAGAGGTCCCACTCACCCACGAAGTCCGCAGCAGCTCGCCACGCCTCGTCTGGAAAAGTCGGTGCATTCTTGTTGGAACACGCAGTTGCGGTCAAGAGAAGCACCAGAACAAGAACGGCAGGTGCAATTCTGAATGTATTCATGGCATTTGTCTCCTTCCTTTCATTGACTTGGATCGTCAACCGTGTAGTCAAACACCTCATATGAAATGTGTATAGGACCAGACACGGTATTAATGTAATTGTAAGCAACGATGCGCTGGGTGCCGTTTCCGTAGTGGCAAGAGTCGAACCACGTCGGCTCATACCAGCCCTCCGGCCCGCACGGGTTCAGTACCGACTCGTCCTTAAGCCAGTCAGGCCAGTATATTCGTATTTTCTCCGGATACGGAGGATTGCGATTTTCCCACAGTTCAGGGTAGAAACCGAGCTCGACGCGCAGATCGCTGCAGTCGGACGACCACCCGCAGCACGAGGAACAGTCCGTGATCACCTCCCCGTTGTTAACGATGTACTTGAAGCGGTAAGCCTCGGTCTGGTTGGCCGTCACCGGAAAATCCTCCAGCGGGTTTGTTACCGGGGTTTTGATCGGCGGCTCCCAGCAGGCCTCGACCGCATACCCCGCGACGATCTTGTCGGCCGGCATATAGATCCTGTACGTGCGCGAGACAGAAGCGTCATGCGCGAACATGTGCCTTTCCTCGTGCGAGTAGAAGTTCAGGTACGCATTCAGGTCGGCGTTCGGGACGCCGGAGGCGTACCTGCCCCGCCAGTAGTTGAAGACCGGCATCTCGCTTCCGGAATCCCAGTTCGGGCTCCAGCGCGGAGTGTAACCATCCGGGTTGAGTAGCTCCGGATCGCCCATCTCTCGCCAGGAGATGCGGAAAAAGGGCTGCGGCATGTGGTACTTGTCGACATCATTTGCGTACTCATACGATCCGTTGAACATGATGATGCCCTTCACGTCGAAGCCGGTGTACTGGGGGAAGCCCTTGAATGGGTGGATTAGCTTGACCGTCAGGTCGATTGTGCTGTCACCGTTGTTCTTGATCCCGGTGATCTGCAGGCAGTCCTTGCAGTACTCTTCGAGGAACTTAAGCGCGTTGAGGTGCAGGTGCATGTCGCGTCGCGGGACGACGTCGACACGCTCATGTTTGGCGTCGATATAGAGGATCCAGGACCCCAAGAGTCTATGGGGCCCGTCACGGTCGACGGCTAGCGCAGCCGGGTCAGTGCGCTCGATTTGATCACCTCCGGGAGCAACCGGCACCAAAGGATTCTGACCCGCATGCGCGCAGCCGACAACCGTCGCCAGAAGAAGAACGATCAGAAATGCGTTACGCATCGTGTTCCTCCTCTCTCTACGTCCCGGATTCGCCTAAGGAGTCAACACCGCCCCTTAAGCTCTCCCTCAAGCTATTTACCACCTGCGGACAGGTCTGTCAAGGGACAATGAAGGACGAAGATGCGGACCGGGAAGTCCCGGCTCTGGCGCACCAGACGTATGCCCACCCGGGTGCCGGGCACAGGCTGAGCTGGACGAAGTCGCGCAGCAAAGCCCACCGAAGCCTCGGCGAAGGTGGGTGTCTGTGCCCGTCGGCTGCTTCCCTGAGCGCGACCGGTAGGCTACAATTCCGTTCATGCCGTCACTGAATCGCCTGAACGTTGCGACCGGAATCCGGTCGATCCTCATTCTCGCTGCAATCACGTTGCTGCCCGGTCTCCCCGGCTGCATCAATCGCCACAGCGCGCCGGCCCATCTGCGCATCCTGTTCACAACCGACACGCAGGGGAATTTCACTCCGTGCGGATGCGCCGGCGGTCCGCGCGGCGGGATGGAGCGACGCTCGACCGCAATCCGCAAGGCAATGGAAGAAGCTCCCGGACCGGTCGTACTGCTCGATACCGGCAATTTCTCCACCGGCCTGAACAGCGAGCTCGAGCAGACGAAGACCGAGTATGTGGTTCGAGCGATGGCGCAGATCGGCTATGACGCGGTGAATGTCGGATCAATGGACGCGGTTCGGCCGAGGCTCGCGGTACAGGCGTACGATCGACAGGGCTTCCGACTCACATCGGCGGGATACACCTATGCGGACGAAGTGACCGGGGAGAAGACATTCTCGTACCCGACTCGAATCGTAATCGAGCGCGACGGCTTCAGAATCGGGATTGTGGGAAGCCATCTGAGCGACACGCTGGACGAGGAATCGCTGGGATTCCAGAACGAGCCCACAGTCACGGGCCCCGAGCTGCTGGAGCTCCTGAACAGGGTCTACGTCGAGGAGAGAGTCGGCATGGTCATCCTGATCTCCGACCTCTCTTCCTCCTGGCAGCAGGTGAGAATCACCGCCAGCCTTTTCCCGCTCGCGAGTGTCGTGATTGCCGGACAGTCGGCGCCTCCGGAGCTCAGGGAAGAGAAACGCGGGAGCGAGATCGCATTCCCGGTCTTCGCTCCCCGGGCAGCGAGCTGGGGAAGGTCGCTCGGCATTCTCGATCTCGAGCTTTCGAAACGTGGCGGCATTCTGGCCTACAGCCTGGAATATGTGGACCTTAACGAGAGCATCGAGAAGGACCCGGCATTCGAGTCCATGACGGAGGAATATCTCGCGGCCATCGATCGGGAGCCCGTGGAGGTCCCCCAAGTCCGCCAGGCGGGTTATGTCGGCACCGCGGCATGTCGCGAATGTCACGAACGCGAGCATGAAAGCTGGGCGGGCTCTCCCCACGCGGAAGCGTGGGAGACTCTCGAGGAAGCCGGCAGGCTGAGGGAATCGGCGTGCATACCGTGCCATGTTACCGGCTACACAGGCAGCGAGTTTCTGCCCGAGCGACTTGTTGCCTACGAGCTGAGAGGGGTGGGCTGCGAGGCGTGCCACGGTCCCGGACAGGTGCACATCCTCTACCGACGATGGCTGGCTCAGGGATCCCCGGCCGGAGGCGCTCCCACCGAGGACCTGACTGACCCTATCGTCCTGACCCCGCCGGAGGAGACCTGCCGGGCATGTCATGTCGCTCCGTACGATGAGCGATGGTTCTACATCCTGAAACTTGAAGCCACCAGGCATGAATGACGAGAGAGTCTCACGCGAGCCGGTGGATGTCCCCCGCTTCTCGCCGGGGTGCGGCTGCGTTCTGACCGCCGTCGCGCTCATACTCTGGCTGATCGGGGTCGTCCTCCTCGAGCTGGGGCTGGAAAGAGTCAGCGGCGAATCTCAGATCGGTCTTGGCGGCGCTGCGGCGTATTTCGTCTACACCGGCGTCTTTGTCCTGGTGTTCTGGCTGGCTTTCAGAGTCAGGAACCCTCTGAGGTCGGCAGGTCTGGCTTTGAGCACCAGGTTTCACACAGACTGGCTACTGGGGGCGATAATCGGCGGAGCGGGTGTCGCGGTGGCATTGATCGCGATAGACATCGGCGGCGAAATATCGGTGATCTCGAGCCCTCTCAAACACGCCGGAGGGGAGCATGTGGGCCCGCTATCGTGGCCGATTGCAGTTCTGGTTTTCATTCTGTACGCGGGCGAGGAAGAGATCCTCAGCCGCGGCCTTGTGTACCCGCTTCTCAGGCGCTCAATCGGCTTCGCCTGGGCGGTCATCGTCTCATCCCTGCTCTTCAGTCTTCTTCATGCATTCAATAACGCCTTCTCGTGGATACCTTTCATCGACATCCTCCTCGCGGGCGTATTCCTCGCTCTGCTCAGAGAGCTGACTGGAAGCTTGTGGCTCGCGTGGGGCGCTCATTTCGGGTGGAATTTCGGCCTGATCGCGCTCGGTCTGCCCGTCAGCGGGATACGTGTGCTCCTTGATCCTCAGAGCTGGCATATGGTCACTATGGGGCCGGATTTCCTTACGGGAGGGGATTTCGGTCCTGAGGGGGGAATCGGAGGGGTCATAGCCGACCTGTGCATGGTCGGACTCGCGGCTTTTCTGCTGCACATCAAACGCAAGCGGCGAACTATTGAGGGAGTGAACGGCAAAGACATTGCCGTACCGGGAGATCACGCTTGGATTCCGCCTGATGAATAGAACCACGAAGGCACAAAGGCACAAAGAATCACTAAGACTTAGAGCTCCAAACAGAAAGAGCGGGTGCCGACGACAAGCGGAGTTTACGTAGCTTGTCGTCGCTGCTCGATGAAACCGCCACAAGCTACGTCCGCCGCGGCGGACTCCGCTTGTGACGGCCACCCGGATTTGTATCAACTCAGTCAAGATCATCTTTCTGTTCGAGTCTCTTAGAATTTAGTGGACATCCGTCCATTCTCTTCGTGATCCCTTCGTGCCTTCGTGCCTTCGTGGTTAACTCTCTTAACGGGGCGGCTGACCTATTCTGGCCCGCCCGGACCGAGACCTTCTCGACGCCGTCTTGGCTCGAAGATATGCCGACGGTCCGACGGCGGACCGAAGCCTTCCGGCCCGACTTGCGGCGGAAGCAGACCGGGCGGCTGCTCGGGCTCGGCGGACCGGATGCTGTCCGCGACCCGGGCAAGAACATCGGGCGCGACCTCACCGAACAGGAGAACGATACTGCCCGGGAAGACCCTCGCAACGATCGAGGTGTGGTGGATTCTCCGCATCTCCTTCGCCTTGGCGTCAAGGACCTCTTGCGCTCTCCCTGGGTCAACTGCAAACTGCATGAACCTGCCCATCGGAAGCATCACGACCGAGATCGTGTTGAGCCCGTCGGAGTAGATCACCTGCAGATGCCCTCCGCCGGCGCCTCTCATGCCCGGACCCATCATCCTCGCATCCGACCGCATCCTCCCCATCTGCATGCCCGGCAGAATCCCCTCGAACTCGTGCGGCAGCTCCAATGCCGGTGTCATGCGACCTCCCGTCATTGAGAAGCCGGAAGGAAGCCATTCGGGGAGCGGAATACCTCGCTCCTGCGACGATTCTTCGATTTCCTCCGGGCTCATGAGCCGGCGCATCTCGAACAACGGCGATCCCTCAAACCCGTCACCCTCAATCTCATCCCCCCGCACGCCGACTGCTCTCTCCTCGAACCCGGTCACAGTCCTGAACCTGTAGCCTCGGACCATCCGCCCCTCCCCGTCGAGCCGTCGCCACCCCAGAAGATATCCGCGACCAGGATCGATCCAGAGCTCGACCGAGTCGCCCTTGTACTCCCTCGGCGACAGCCTCACCCTCTCGCAGGGAGCGCCCGCGACCCGCACCCGGCCCGCGTGCCGGATGTCCAGTCGACCGAGAAACTCGCCGGCTGGCTCGGCCTGCCGGAAAAGCCGGGTGAGTATCCGCGCGATCACCGGGTACCTCGGCGCCTGCGCCGGATCGACCCTCACCCGGTAGACACGTCGGGCCAAACGATACTCGAATTCTCTCTCACCCGATGGGCTTCCGGCCTGAGCCTGCCCCCAGGCGGTCCGGACGAGATCGCGGCATCCGTCCTCGCTCACGCGACCCGGCCTCGCCCACCACGCGTACAGCCCGAACGCGACCACTATCGCCACGGCGACCGCGAGGACCAGGAACAGGACTATTTTGCCGCATTTCGACACGCTCTTTTTCTGTGCCTCACTCGGCGGGCTCAAACAACTCGCCGTGCGTCTGCCGTACCACCTTCCACACCGACAGCACCTGCCCGGTGGTCAGTGCCGGGTCCGCGAGGAAGTCGCCGGATGTGGCCAGGAAGTGATCGTCGAGCGCTCCGGAGATCATCCTGTCGACGAAGGCATTCTCCATCGGGTTAAGTCCCGACGCCGGCGCGATCTTGACCGGGGAGACCTGGTGCGGGATCGAGACGAGGACGATCAGGATAATCACCACCGCTATCCCGCTTACAAGCGCCGGTCGCCAGTTGATCTCCCTCCTCACGCCGCGAGTCTGCTCGGCCTCAAGACGCTCCCTGAGAGCGCTGATGAACGCCTCCCGCTCGCCCTCGGGGACCTCGACCTCCCTCAGCTCGGACAGAAGCTCACGCATCCTGACCAGGCGCTCGAGCTCGGCCTTGCACGTCCGGCATTGGTCGAGGTGACGTTCGACTTCCGCGAACCGGATCCCCTCGAGCTCGCCGTCAAGATACGCGTTCAGCAGGTTTTGGCACGCATTGCAGTCCATATTCATCAAGCGAATTCAAATCGCATCCATTTCTTCCAGAATCCTCTTCAATTCAGCCCTCGCGCGGGCGAGACGGCTCTTGACCGTCCCCATGCCTATGTTCAGGCTCTCCATGATCTCCTCGTAACTCAGCCCCTCCAGTTCCCTGAGGACAATAATGGTCTGGTGCATCGGATCGAGCCGGAGGAGAGCCTGTCGGACCAGCCTGATCCGCTCGGAGCTTGTGAGCTTTTCCTCGGGTGACTCGGGCGCCTGCGGCAGCCTGGCCTCGATAGCGTCCCGCTCCTCCGCACCGTTGAGGCTGACCGTCTCGATGCGCCTTTTTCGGAGCCTGTCCACGCAGTAATTGGAGGCGATCCTGAACAGCCAGGTATAGAAGTTGGATCGCTTTCTGAAGCGTGGGAGCGCCTGGTAAGCCCGGAGGAAGATGTCCTGGAGAGCGTCATCCAGATCGTCCTCACGGTGGAGGTGATGGAAGACCATCGCGCGCAGCCGGTCGTAATACAGCCTGACCAGCTCCTCGAACGCCTCGTCATCGCCCACGAGGGTCCGGGAGACGAGGCGATTGTCGCGCGCCCGGACCGCCAAGGAGCTCTCGGCGGTATCCCTGCGGGCTATGCGAGTCTCTTCGTCCACACCCAGGCGCAGTCCCTTGTCCGGGAACCCCGGTCCTTCGTGGTCACACCCCCGCCGCGCAATGCGTCCGGACATGTTGCCCGGTCAGGAGGTTTGACGGATTTGAAACGCGAATGTTCCCCCCGGCCGCGCACAACGCGCTCGCCCGGGCATGCCGCATCGCTCTCAGTTGTTCCCGTTCTTCGGTGTGAACCTGATCTCGGTCCCACCCCCCGCCGACGGCGGCAGCGGCAACAGGATGAGGGTGAATTCGTCCGTCTCGAACCTGAGGACTTCCCCACGCTCTCCCGTCCTCTCGGGCTCAATCCCCATAAGCTCCACGTAGTAGCTCCGAACCTCCGCGATAAGGTCCCGGGTCTCGTACACCCCCCTGCTGCGCTCAATCGCTCCCTTATAGACGGGATATTCCTCGTCCGCGAGGGTAGGCCTGCCCTCTTCCACTATGCCCCGGGGCAGACCTCCCGGGCCGGGATCGTTTCTCGGGATCGTCCTGCGGCATGACACCAGGCAGCCGGCACTCATGCAGACGATGAGGAGCACCCCCAGGCGCACCGCCCGCTCCGCCCGTCCCCATCCGCCGGGAAGCCTATTCGCCGGTCTCTTCCTCGGTCGGCGCCTCGCTCGGGGTTTCTGTCGGGGTGCCGGTCTCATCCGCGGTCTGACCCTCCTCCGGGGACTCGACATCGACCTGCTGATCCGGAGGCCGGTTCGGATTGCCGGCCTCGTACCCGCTGGGTACACAGGCGCTGAACAATGGCGAAATGCACAGTGCTGTCGTCAACAGAATGGTCATAATTCGGCGCATATCTCTCTCACTCCCTCAATCGTGAGATGCTTGCGGCACAGCGCGCAAGCGCATGTCCCGCTATTATTACTATGATTATATTGAGCGCGTCCCGAGACTGTCAAGGAACATCGGCGCCCCCGCAGCTCTCACAAGAATAGTATTGATCCGTCTCAATGAGACTTGAACGGTTCTTATTGCACGAAAAAAAACCGCCCATCGAGGGGCGGCGGCCGGCGGTATCGAGGACGTCCTCGTCTTCCGCCGCATCGAGCGCGGACCGTGCCTCCTACGCTGACTCGGGCCCTTCCTCCTCCGCCGGGGGCTGCTCTCCGGTATCGATCAAGCGATCCTCGGCGGTTTCCTCTTCTTCGACCACCGGCTCCTCCTCGGCATGCTCCTCGACGGGCTCCTCTTCTTCCTCCTCTACCGCCTCACGTGCGGCCCTGGGCGCCACCCCGCCTTCCGTGAGCATCTTCGCCAGGAGCGTGCGCCGCTTCAACTCCTGCATGAGGAAGAACGCCACGATTCCCAGGATCAGGCTTGCCAACTGCGCCATGGTGATCAGATGCCAGAGGACTATCGATGAGCCCTTACCGCTCTCGGGGTCGCCGAACCTGTAGAACTCGACGATGAACCGCAGCAGAGAGTAGAGCCACACAAACATGAGAAACACATGCCCCTTGAATACCTTGTTGTGGCGGAAGTTGATGAGGTACCAGAAGATCACGAGCGCGCCGAATGCCTCGTAAAGCTGGGCCGGATGCCTGGCGAACTGCCCTATCGCCGCCTGACCCGCGTCGTATAGCGCCGCAAGGTCGGCCGAATATCCGCGCTCCATCCAGGTCGCCGCGTTCGGGAACTTCACCCCCAGCGGAAAATCAGACTGGCACTCGATGCCGTAGCAGCACCCGTTCAGAAAACACCCGATACGCCCGAAAAACATGCCGAGAGGAACACCGGGCAAGGCGAAATCAGCCATCTTCCAGTAGTCCAGACCCTTCGCTCTGCAGTAAAACCACCCGAAGATCATCGCTCCAAGAATGCCGCCATGGATCGAAAGCCCGCCTTCGGTGATCCTGAGTATGTTCTCCTTCTGGCCCACGTAATCCTGCCACTGAGTCGCCACATATATTGCCCGCGCCCCGAGAATCGATCCTATGATCACCCAGACCATCAGGTCGAGGATTGTGTCGATCTCTATCGGCGGCTTCTCCCGCTTTCCCTGCACGACCAGCCATATCGTGCCGACCACAAACGCCACCATGAGCATGAACCCATAGCTGTAGATCGACACATGCTGGAAAATGTAGTTCGGGTCGTTGAATTGCTTGAATAAGGCTACGAACAGGAAATAAGTGATGATGTCGCCCACGATGAGCACCGCGAGGCTCAGAATCAGAGCGGGCCGCAGCCTCATCCTCTTCGCGCTCGCGTACGACTGGGCAAGCGCCAGCAGCAGAAGGCTCGCGATCACCATCACCAGGTAGAGAGGATTGAGCTGAAGAGAGCCGAAATAAATCAGGATTTTGTACACATTCGCCTCCGGGTCAAACCAGATGACCGGCGCCCGAAAGGGCACACCCAACAACGGCCGGGATCAGACTCCCGGTTCAATGAATTCGGTAGGATATCAGGGCGAGGTTATGGAGTCAAGCCCGCCGCCTGCGCCGTCCTTCCAGGCGGCTTAAATGATCCGGGTGCCGGGCACAGGCTGAGCGAGACGAAGTCGAGCGGCAAGGCCCACCGAAGCCTCGGCGAAGGTGGGTGTCTGTGCCCGTCATCCGATCGGACGACCTAACTCCCCGCGATCACTTCGTCCAGCCTCGCGCTCACCGCGAGCCGTCTCAGCAGCTGGATCGTCGGCTCCCTGTCGCTCCAGTCTATGTAGACCGAGACATCCCCCTGCAGCGTGATCAAATCTATCACGTTGATGTCGTGATCGGCCAGGAGCTTCGCGATATGCGAAAGAACGCCCGGATGATCCTGGAATTTCGGCGACGAGATCGTCACCCTGGCGACATTCCTCCTCAGCGAGATCGATTTAAAGCTCGCCTCTGCGTGCAATCGGTCGTGAATCCTATGATACGCCTGGTCGCCGTCGGATTCCGGCACAAAAATCCCCATGTAACCCGGCGTGACAGCCAGCCCGTGAAACGTGATCCCCACCTCGTGCAGGCTCGCCGCCAGATGGCTCAGAAGGCCCGCGTCCTCGATCGCCTCCTCCCCCACAATGCTGATCAGCCCGAGCGCGAACGGGGTTGACCTCAGCGTCGCCCGAAGGAATCCCTCGATCAGCGTCCCGCTCTGCGTCAGATCCTCGCTGTTGAAATGCACCACCCTCGCGCGCATGTCCGGCGTCTTGTGCGCAAGCGAATGAGGGTGCAGAACGAGAGCGCCGCTGCGGGCCATGCTGTCGAGCTGATCGGTCGATATGAACGAGAGCTTCTCCGGCTTGTCGACCGCGCGCGGGTCCGCCTGCAGAACCCCCTCCTGGTCCGTGACGATTATCACCTCGTCGGCGCCCAGCAGCTTACCGAGGAAGAAGGCGGTCGTGTCCGATCCTCCCCTTCCCAGCGTTGTCAGGCGGCCGTCCGGGTCGCGTGCGAGAAAACCGCAGATGACCGGGGTTATCCCCTTCTCCAGCATCGGGATGATTTCGTCCCGTACCTTCGCCCGGCTCTCCGTCTCGTGAATTATCAGCCTGCGGTCCTCGTTGATCTTCTCAAGGCTGAGCACTTCCTCCCTGGTCTCGCTCGCGATCACCGGCCAGGCTTCGTCGGTCGGCAAGACAGCCCTCGCCGGGCATCCGAGAGACTCCAGCGCGGCCGCGAAAAGGGTCGCCGCGGTCATCTCCCCGAACGCCGCGACTCTCACCGTGTCCCGAGGCGTCGGATTCCCCCCCGTCACCTCATGAGCAAGCCCGATCAGACGGCTGGTCTCGTCGCCCATCGCGCTCACCACGCAGACCACCCGATCCGCCTCGGCAATCCGCGCCACCTTCCCCGCGCTCTCGTGAATGCGCTCCGCGTCGCAGATCGTCCGTCCGCCGAACTTGATGACAAGAGTGCGCCGACTGATTTCGGGTTCAGCCATAGTCCCGGGTATTCTACCTTAAACCGATCGCAGGAGTAAAAGCGCTCCCCGTCCGTCGCGCCGGCGGTCGGGAGGGGCGACATCCTGTCGGCCGTACCGAGCGCATCCTGCGCTCAACGCGACGGAGGACGGGGTCGTCCTCCCTACTGCGGGCTTGATAGGTGATATTCCGTTCCCTCGGGAGGGGCGACAGCTTGTCGGCCGTACCGAGCGCATCCTGCGCTCGACGCGACGGAGGACGAAGACGTCCTCCCTACCGCGGGCTTGATAGGTGATATTCCGTTCCCTCGGGAGGGGCGACATCCCGTCGGCCGTACCGAGCGCATCCTGCGCTCGACGCGATGGAGGACGAAGACGTCCTCCATACCGCGGGCTGGCAGCCCCCGCCCCCAAAGGGAGCTGCGAGCGTTTCGCAGCGGTCGATCTGCGCAGCCTCCTTTCTCATGCTAGAATAGCGCGATTCCAGTCGGAGGATTCGCTCGCGTTGCGCAATTGGCCGCTGATACTCACCTGCATCATCGCGTTCGCCGCATTCGCCTACGGCATGAGCAAGATGGTCTCACCGGAGATGTACCGGGAGATAGCCCCACCTGCGCTCGGCTACGTATTCGTGCCGGACGACGATACCTTCATCAACACAAACCACTACTTGGAAGTGGGATTCATCCAGCTCGGCGCGGAGGCGCCCGCGAGAGTGACCGCCTGGATCAGCCGCTCCCATTCCGGGACATCCGAGCCGCTGGAGTTCGAGTCCGCATATTTCCGGGGCGAACCGACCGACAAGTGGTTCGCCGTGCTTCCCCCGCTCGAAGACAAGGGCGACCGCTGGTTCTACTACCTGACCATCGAGACTACCGAAGGCAGGGAAATCGATATCTGGAAGTCGATGAACTGGTTCGAGAAGCTCTTCTCCGGCTCTAAGACCGACCGGCAGTTGTTCTGGGTGACCTATGAGGGCAACGTGGTGAGGGAGATGCCTAGCGGCAAGGCGATGCTGGTCACGCACATAGTGCTGACCATCGGCTCGCTGTTCTTCATGCTCCACACGCTGTACCTCGTCCTGACCATTCTCGTCCAGCCCGTCAGAATCTGGTTCATCAAGGCCTACAAGGCGTTGTTCTGGGCCTGGCTGACATTCCTCGTGGGCGCGATCATCCTCGGCATCCCGATCACCGCCCACACGTTCGGTGTCGGCTTCATGCCGTGGCCGACGCAAGGGCTGTTCTCGCTCGGGGACATCACGGACACGAAGAGCACGCTGCTGGTTATATGGTGGGGAGTCCTGCTGCTGTGCTATCTGGGGACCTACCGCTCGGCGTCCTCCGACCGCGTGGAGCCTGCGAGATTGAGGCGTTTCTCGGTGTGGACGATCGTCGCGATTTTCGTCACCGTCTTGGTCTTCCTCATCCCTCACAGTCAGTTCATGCGTGAGTGAGAGAGGACCATTCCGAGCGTTACATGCCGACGGTGTGCCGTCCCACTGTTGGGCCGAAGCCCGATGACATGAGATACTATTAGAGATGGACTGGCCCGACGACAGCGATGAAGCGGGGTATTACGCCTTCGAGCCGGAGAGATTCCTTATCCCTCCGATGGAGGGCTTCCTTCGACGCATGTTCGGCGCCCCGTGGGGCGTGATCCTCGTCAGCGCTCCCGATTTCATCAACCTCCCCACCATACTCGAGTTCCTCGCCAACTTCTCTCTCCAGCAGGTCTACTACTCCGGCTTCTCCGCCGAGGCCGGCGAATTCCATGAGCTCAAGGGAGAAAGACGGCGGCTGAGGACCATCCAGGAAGTCCTCGAAGACGCCAAGGCCGCCCTGGACAAGCGCAAGGAGCAGGAATCGGAAGAGCCGAGGTTTGTGAGATACCTGGAGGCCGCCTCTCGCGAGCCGGAGGAGGAGCCGGACGAGACCCGGTACGCCGAGCTGGACGATGCGGGACTCCCGAGGCGGATGTCGAGAAACTCGGATGTGGTGTTCATTCCCGAGCTGTCCCCAGGGCTGGTCCAGGCCGCCGTCGAAGAAGCCATGACCGGGCATCTGGTCGTCTCCGGCATCCGCGCCGACGGGAGCTTCCCTGCCATGAGAAGGTTCCTTGACCTCCTGGGAACGGAAACGGGATATCTGGCGGCTGCGAGCCTGATGGGAATAATCGCTCTCAACACGGTGGCGCGAATCTGCCAGGAGTGTATCGTCAAGGTTGAGCACGAGCTGAGCGATGAGGATGTGCTCATGATCGGGGGGCAGACGAAGACGCTGTACAGCTTCAGGGGGATGGGATGCGAATCGTGCAACGGCACCGGGTACCGGGGTCGGATACTGATACACGAAGGATTCGAGATGAGCCCGAAGATGAGGCTCGGGGTGATCAGATCGATTCCGCCCCGGCAGTTGAGGATCATGGCGAAGCGCGAGGGGATGAGGACGCTTCTGGACGCCGCATGGACCCTTGCGGAGGCCGCAGAGACATCCCTCGACGAGGTCGTGCGAATCGCGGAGATCACCGACCCGGGCGACGAGGCTCCCGACATCCGCCCCGAGTGATTTCAGTCTGCCGGCTCGACCACCCTGCAACGGCCGATCTGCGCCTATCCGCACGCCATTTTGCGCTATAATTCGCCGATCGTGAGCGGACAGGACACACATCCGCTGGTTTGCGTTCCCACCTACAATGAGCGCGAGAATATCTCGAGGCTGATCGAGAGGATTTTCGCCGCTCTGCCCCATTGCGAGATCATGATCATCGACGACGGCTCGCCGGACGGGACGGGCGAGATAGTCGACGAGATCGCGTCGCGCGACCCGCGCG